>Ga0196970_1000011_pt1 | contig 379534 bp, 353 predicted proteins | sample S1v_513CmetaG_FD_148672 | JGI IMG/M metagenome (GOLD analysis project Ga0196970, IMG submission 148672) | Soil microbial communities from Anza Borrego desert, Southern California, United States - S1+v_5-13C | ecosystem: Environmental > Terrestrial > Soil > Desert | place: USA: California...
AGGCGGTGGACGGCATCAACCGGCAGGCGACCGCGCTGAACGCCGTCTTCCTCGGCACCAGCGGATTCGAGACCGTCATCACCCATCCCTGGAACACGCCGGAGCAACTCGGCGCCTTCCTGAAGGAGATGGTGGCCCTGGAATATCCGGAGGATGATTGCGTCCGCGCCATGCTGATCCATCTGGCGACCCAGGTGATGCATGCGCTGCGCTTGCCGGACGAGGACCGCCACGAAGAGGTGGAGGCGCTGACCCTGGACGCCGCCGACCTGCTGCTCGGCCGTGAGCCGGAAGACGAGGTCGACATCGACATCGACGTCTGAGACGGCGGGGGCTGGTACGCCCTGCTGTCCAGCGGCATCAGCCGGCGGGGGGCAGGTTCACCTCGATCAGCACCGTGTCCTCGACGAAATCCGCGCTGTGCCAAGCGTCCGGGTCGAATCGGATGACCATGCCCGGACGCAGGTCCACCGGCCCGGCCTCGCAGGTCAGCAAGGCGCGCCCCTCTACGACCATGACGAATTGTTCATGGGCGTGGCTGTGGCGCGGGGCGGCGGTTCCCGCCTTGAAGACCACATGGTTCAGCGATGCGCCTGCGCCAAGGAACTTGCGCCGTTCCGCTCCTCCGTCCGTCTGGGACGGGAGATCCTTCCATGTGACGACGTCTGCCTTGGGCATGCCGGGTCCCCTTCCTGCGGTGGCAACCGGTTTATACGCGCGTCGGCACCATCCGGATCTCCATCCAAGCCGGGAGATTTCGGATAGGGTCATGACTGACCGTAAGAACATCCATCTGAAAAGCAGGGTCCGGTGAACGAAACCTCGTCAGGTCTTCTGATGCGGTGCCGTAGTCCGCAGATGGGCTGAAATGATTCGATATGCCGGTTTCTGAAGGAAAGCTTAGCCTCGAAACCAGCTGTTAACGCCTGACCTTCTAAGACGATAGGGTTAGACGCGACAGCGTCGGACAATCACCCTTCGGACCGGCGGAGGCACCGTGGACGTTGCAGACACCGACCACCCGCTCCGCACTGCGGGTGCCGTCGAACCGGTCGCCGGTCGCGCCCGACTTTCCGCTTCATTTCCCGGACTTCTCGCCGGACTGGCCGGCTTCGGCACCCTGGCGGGTCTCGTCGCGACCGGGCAGGCCGCATGGCCGGTGGCCGGCGCCCTGGCCCTTGCCGGCGGGCTGGCGCTGTGGAGCGCCGGGCGGGCCGGCGGCAACGCTGCGGCGCTGGCGCGGTCGGAAGCGGCTCTGCGGCTGGCGCGCGGTGAATTGGCGGCGATGCAGGCCCGCGCCCGTGATTTCACCGCGGCCTCTCCCGGCTGGTTCTGGGAGACGGGGCCCGACCACCGCTATCTCACCCTGTCCGACCGGCTGGGGACGCTGTTGCGCTGCGATCCCGGCAGCGTGTTCGGCGAATCGCTGCTTGACCTGGGGGCTCTGGTCGATGACGAGGCGACCTGGGCCGAGTACCGCGCCGACATCGAGGCGGGCCGGCCCTTCCGCGACCTGGAGGTGAGCTTCGAAGGGGTGGACGGCCGCGACCTCGTGCTGCGGCTCAGCGCCGTGCCGGTGCGCGACGCCGACGGGCGCTTCCGCGGCTATCGCGGCTGCGGCATCGATGCCACCGCCGAAACGCTGGCGCTGGTCGAAGCGCGCTTCATGCAGGCGGTGGTGCATGACGCCATCGACAGCGTGTCGGAGGGCTTCGTGCTGTTCAGCGCCGACGGGCGGCTGCTGATCTGCAACGAGCAGTACCGCCGCGCCTATCCCACCATCGCCGACCTGCTGACCCCCGGCCGCAGCTTTGCCGAGATCCTGCGGGCGGCGGCGGAACGCGGCGGCTATGAGGGCGAGGGCGACATCGGCGCCTGGGTGGAACAGCGGCTGACCCGCCACCTCCAGCACTCCGCCCCGGTGGACGGCCGGCTGTCCGACGGGCGCTGGTACCGCATCAGCGAGCATGCGACCGGCACCGGCGGCGTGGTGAAGATCCTGATGGACATCACCGAGCTGAAGACGCGGGAGGAGGAGCTGGCCGGCCAGACCGCCCGGCTGAAGCAGAGCGTGACCGCGCTCAGGGAAAGCGAACTGCGCTACCGCCAACTGGTGGAACTGGCGCCCTACGGCATCGTCATCTGGAGCCGCAGCGCCATCCGTTTCGCCAACGGCGCCGCCGCCGCGATCCTGGGCCTCACCGCCGATGCGCTGGAAGGCCTGTCCCTGGCAAGCTTCCTGGAGGATGGCGACGCGCTGGAGGCGACTTTCGCCGCCGCGGCGGAGGGGGAGCAGCAGCGGCTGGAATGCGACGCCCTGCGCCCGGACGGCGAACGCCGCCGGCTTGAGGTCGGGGCCAGCCCCGCGATCCATGGCGGCGGCCCGGCGGTCCTGCTGGTGCTGAACGACATCACCGACCGCCGCCGGGTGGAGGGCGAGCTGCAGCGCGCCCAGAAGATGGAGGCGGTCGGCCGAATGGCCGGCGGCATCGCCCACGAGTTCAACAACATGCTGACCGCCATCGGCGGCTTCGCCCGGCTGGCGGAACGCAATCCCGCCGATCCGGACCGCGTCCTGACCTGCGTGCAGGAAATCGCCAAGGCGTCCGAACGGGCGGCGGCGCTGACGGGGCAATTGCTGGATTTCTCCCACCGCCGGGTGACGGACGAGCGGGAGGTGGTGGCGATCGCTCCACTGGTGCGCGACATGCGGGTCTTCCTGAAGCCGCTGCTGAGCGCCGGCATCGACGTGGCGATCCAGGCCGGCGACGAGAGCGCCCCTCCGGAGGCCTATGCGCTGGTCAACCCGGTCACGCTGAACCAGGCGCTGCTGAATCTGGCACTGAACGGGCGGGACGCCATGCCGGACGGCGGCACCCTGACCATCGCCCTGACGGTGGAGACGCCCGATGACGCCTTCTTCGCCCGCCACCGCGGGCTGAAGCCCGGCCGCCATGTCGCGATCCGCGTGACCGACCAGGGCGCCGGCGTTCCGTCGGCGATTCGCGACCGCATCTGGGAGCCCTTCTTCACCACGAAGGAGCCGGGCAAGGGCACCGGGCTCGGCCTGTGGATGGTCTACGGCACGGCCCAGCAGGCCGGCGGCGCCGTGGAACTGGAAGGGGAGGAGGGCCGCGGCGCCACCTTCGCCCTGTTCCTGCCGGCAGTCGATCCACCGGCCGCCCCCGCCGGGCTCGACCCGCTGCATGTCGCGGAGGGGGAGGGGGCGGTCATCCTGCTGGTGGACGACGAGGACTCGGTGCGCCGCTACCTCCGCCTCGTGCTGGAGGAGGCCGGCTGCACGGTGGTCGAGGCGTCGGACGGGCAGGAGGCGCTGGAGCGCTATGACCAGGCCGGCGGCCTGTTCGACGCGGTGGTCAGCGACGTGTCGATGCCGCGGATGAATGGGCTTGAGCTTGCCCGCGCCCTGGAGACGCGCAACCAGCTTCTGCCCATCCTGTTCCTGACCGGCTATGCCTCGCGCGAGACGGCGGCAGGGCTGACGGCCCAGGAAGGGCGGCAGATCGTGATGAAGCCGGTGGCGCCGGAGCGGCTGCTCCACGCCCTGCGCGACCTTCTGGCCTTGTGAGGACCGTGATGGAGCCCTCCCGCCACGACGACCGCGCCGACCCGGCCACTCCCTCCGCGCCGGACGATGCCGACGGGTCCGCTCCCGACGTCTGCCGGGAGCCTGCGGATTTCTACGCGGCGGCCGGCCGGGACAGCGTCGGCCGCTTCTGCCGCCGCTTCCTCGACGAGAATGCGCTGACGGCGACGGAACTGCTGCACCATCCGCGCCACCAAATCTCGTTGTCCAACACCGCCACCTTCGTCGCCATCCTGACCCAGGCGGAACGGGCGATGGAGAGGCCCGGCGGTCAGAAGGGCGCATTGACTCCGCTGGTCAACGAGATCGCCCGGTTGACGCGGGAAAGGCTGAAGGAAAATCCGCCACCCGATTTCCTTCCCGACGCCTATCCCGGCACGGCGGCGGAGCTTCTGTCCAACGGCGGCTTCCTCGGCCGCTTCCTGCTCGACGCCGCCATCACGCAGCACATCGCCACCGGCCGCAACTTTGCTGAAAAGGCTGAATCCCTGCTGGAACTCGCTGCGACCACCGAGCATCCCGACGCACTGGTCCCGCTGGAACGGCTGTTGGGCGAAATCGTTCTGAGCGATGCCGGCACCGCGTCCTGCGCGCGAGACGCGCCCTTCGTCACGTTGATCGACCTGATCGTGACGCTGATCGCCGCCGACCGGCCGATGCCGGACGACGCGCCGCCGGTCTTCCGCCGGCTGGACGCGCTGATGCGGCGGGTGCCGATGCCGGTCCTGCGCGAGGCGCTGACCGCCGCCTTCCGCCGCGAGATGGCCAAGCCCGCCTGCTTCACCATCGCCAGCGCCGGCGACATGTTCGGCATTGAGGCTGTGCAGCGCGAAATCCTGGCGCTGAGCGACCTGTCCGCCCGCCTGCGCGACCGCGAGGGCAATTACGCCGGCGGCGCCCGGACTGAAGCGGCGCTGCAGCGGCGCACCGCCCTGCTGGTCAACGAGGACACGGTCCCGGAGATCACGCGCGGCCGCAACTTCATGCAGAAGCTGCGCATCCTGTTCGTTCTGCAGAAGATGCCGCTGTCGCCCACCGCGGCCAAGGCGGTCACCGATTACCTGAAGAGCTTCTTCGACAGCCGCGACTTCGCCGGCCGACTGCTGGATTGCTGGAAGGACCGCAACGAGAAGCTGAAGGGGCTGGCGGAGGTCCAGCGCATGGTGCAGTCCAGCGCCTTCCCGGAGGAGGAGCGCGAGTATCTGGCCGGCCAGATGGACGACATCCAGAACGCCTTCCTGCGCACCCAGCGCGTGCTGGCGCCGCTGATCCAGGCGAAGGACGACCCGCCGGCCGACGCCGTGCTGGACATCGTCCGTCTGGCGGGGGAGGGGGCCTTCTGCAACGGCAAGAGCCGGCTGGCGGTTGCCCGCGTCCTCTACCGCCACTGCCACCGGCCGCGCTTCGTCCGCCATGTGCTGCTGAATGCGCCGGGCCCGAAGGAACGGGCGGCGCGGGCCGGCTGGCTGCGCCAGTCGCTGGCGATGGTCGGCGTGCCCTTCATCGACCTCGCCGCCCAGCGGGTGCTGGTGGTGGATGACGAAGACGGGCCGCGTGCCTTCGTCACCTCGGTCCTTCGTGAACTGGGCATCGGGCAGGTCGACACCGCGGTCGACGGTCATGACGCGCTGCAGCGCTTCCAGGCGGACGGGGCCGCCTACGACCTGATCGTCTGCGATTGGATGATGCCGCGGCTGAGCGGGTTGGACCTGCTGAAGCATGTGCGCGAGACGCGTAGCGACCTGCCGTTCCTGATGGTCACCGCACTCGCCACGCTGGAGGCGGTGAAGAAGGCGCTGGCCCATCAGGTCAGCGGCTATATCGCCAAGCCCTTCACGCCCGACCAGCTGGAGGAGAAGGTTTTCCTGGTCCTGGCGCAGAAGGGGATCGGGGAGTAGGGGGCCGATTCGGGGACGAAAGGGGGCGCCGGGCTGTTGTGGTGCGGAGACCCTTTGGAAGGAGCCGTCCCATGGCAGACGAGACAGCGAACGAGGGCCACGCCCTGTCCAACGAGCCGGACCGCGACATCGCCGACCCGCTCGAAGCGGCAAAGGCCGTATCGGACACCGGCAAGCCGATCACCATCGACACCGAGTCGGCGAAGCACATCGACCGTCCGGCGGAGAAGGGCAAGGCCGGGAAGAAGAAGTGAAAGGCACGGACGCTTGCGGAATGCTCAGCGCAGTTCCAGGCCCGCCTGCTTGAAGGCGCGGGCGAGGGCATCGACGATGGCCGGGTCGACCTCGCCCGTTCCGTAATCGAGATTCATGACAGCGTACCACGGCACACCGGCCTTGTTCGCCAGCATCCGTGTCGACCAGCCAAGGCGCAGGCGTGCCTCTTGGCACTGCGTCCCGGTCATGATGCGTCGACTCCACACGTTAGCGTTCGCCTTCCATGTCCCGGTCCCCGTCGGACAGTGGTAGCCCGCTCTGTACCGATGGTCGGCGATAATAATGCTGTAAAAAGCCAAGCTTGTCATGTGTCGGTTTGTTGCAAAGCGGAACGCCCTGCTTTGCCGGATTGTCATGGAAGACAAGCGGCAGACGACCGGCAAGAGGTGCATAAAGTTCGCGGGGTAATCGATTTGACCTTGCGACTGTTGGGGACTTTTCCGGCGTGGCGGAGCGGAGCCGCTGTGCTCCCGATAGTCCGAAGGCCATATCCCCTAACTTTTCAGGGGATTGCCGGAGCGTTATCCGCCGCCGAAGGTTGCGGGCAGCCGAAGTGGTCAGCCGAAGCTTTTGACGAGCTGGACCAGATTGCGGTCGCCCTCGCGCCGGTAGCTGGCGCGGTCCATTGTCTTCTTGACCAGGAACACGCCAAGGCCGCCGACGCGGCGGTCATCGACGTCGCTGGTGAGGTCGGGCGGCGGGGCGTCGGCGAAGGGATCGAAGGCGGCGGCATCGTCCTCCACCTCCGCCCGCAGTTCCGCGGTGTCCGCCTCCATCCGCACCCGGATTTCGTGCGGGCCGGCATCGTCGTAGCCGTAGGAGACGGTGTTGGTGATCAGCTCGTCGAAGCAGAGATTGAACTTGAAGGCGAGGTCTGGCGGCAGCTGGTTGCGTTCGATGAACTCGTCCACCGCTTCGGCCAAGCGTCCCAGTTCGGACAGGTCGTTGCGCAGGAGCATGTCCAGGCGGTTCGCCACGGCACCGTCAATCCGCTCATCCATGCGCCGATCTCCCTTTGACCGTTGTCGGTGTTTCCCGCATCGCGGGGAGCGTGTCAGGCCGCCGCTCCGGCGACCGCCCAGCGGCGCAGCGCCGTCACGGCGATCCGCTCGACCTCGCTCCAGCCCAGCCCGCTCGCCATTTCGGCCAGCGCCACCAGCCGGGTGCGGGCGCCGGTGTCGCCGACCGGCGCATTGCCGAGGTCGGCGGTCAGCCCAGCGACGAGGCCGTAGAGCATGGTCGACAGGCTGTGCATCAGCGGTGCGCAGTCCGGAGCGGTCAGGCGGGTGGCGAACAGGTAGAGCTGGCCGACGCCGCGCAGGCGGGCGCTGAAGCTCTCGGCCGTGCCGGCGCCGGTCGCGACCTCGCCGCGCAGTTCCTCCACCGACAGGGTGGCGAAGCGGCCGGCGGCGGCGATGAACTCCGCCACCGCATCCTGGGGCAGGCCGCCGGTGGCCTGACCACCCGTCTCGAACAGGCGCTGGGCCATGACGATCAGCTCCTCGATGTTGGCGAGGATGATGGCGACGCCGAAGCGCGCCAGCCCGTCGTTGCCGTCGGTGCAGGCGCGCAGGATCTGCGTCACCTTGCGGATGACCTGCACGGCGAACATCAGCATGGCGCTGCGGCTCTGTGCCAGTTCGGCCTCCGCCCCCAACTCCTCCAGGGCGTGCTGCAGGATTTCCAGCCGCAGGAAGTCGAGCGACAGCATCTGGATGTCCGGGTTGTCGCCGTCCATCAGCACCCGGTTCAATTCGCCGGAATAGAGGAAGAAGCGGCCGGACAGATCGAAGGCGATGCGCGCCGCCGACATCCGGGCGCGGTCGGCGGCCGGCGTTCCGGCGAGCGCACGGTTCATTGCGGCGAACAGCCGGACCAGCGGCATCCAATCCCGCCGCTGGCTTGCCGGGGCGGCGCGTGGGGCGGGGGCGGCCGAGACGATCAGTTCGGTCAGCGGCTCGATCCCGGCGCCGAGCAACACCGACTGCCAGCGCTGGGCGTCGCCGCCGGCCCCCGCCTGCCACCCAGCCAGCAGGTCGAGCAGTTCGGTCAGCTTGCGGGCGTCAATCGGCTGGCCGGGGATGGCGCGCAGGGCGGTTTCCAGCGCCGCGGCGATGGCGTCCCGGTCGCGCGCCGGGGCGGTGGCCGCCGGGATGTCGGCATTGAACAGGGTCAGTTCGGCGGCCGGAATCGCCGCCCGCATGGTGCCGGCGACGGTCAGCGCGTGGCGCAGCGACTCGGCGAACTCCGCGGCGCTGGCATAGCGGTCGGCCGGCGCCTTCGCCAGCGCCTTGAGGATCACGGTGTCGAAGGGCGGCGGCAGCTCCGGATTGCCGTGGGAGGGCGGCGGCGGCTCGACGAACAGGATCTGCTGCATCACCGTGGCGACGGAGCCGGAGAAGGGCCGCCGCTGCGCCAGCAGGTAATAGAGCACCACCCCGGCGGAGAACAGGTCGCTGCGTGCGTCGGCCTTCTCGCCACGCAGAACCTCCGGCGCCATGTAGGCGGGCGTGCCCAGCAGGTCGCCGGCCTGGGTCAGGTCGGAGGAAGAGATTTGCGCGATGCCGAAATCCGCCAGCTTCGGCGTCAGGTCGGCTTCCACCACGATGTTGGCCGGCTTGATGTCGCGGTGGATGATGTTGCGGGCATGCGCGAAAGCCAGCGCGTCCAGCACCGCCGCCATCAGCGCGCCGCCCTGCAGGGTCGACAGCGGGGTGTCGGCCTCCAGGTAGTGCTTCAGTTCCTTGCCCTGGATCAGCTCCATGGCGAGGTAGGGCGCGCCGCCGTGGGAGGCGTCGAGGGTGCCGTAGTCGTGCACCCGCACGATGTTGCGGTGGTCCAGTTTCAGCCCGATCTCCGCCTCGCGCCCGAAGCGGGCGAGCACGGCGTTGCGCTCCGCCGCGGCCAGAAGTTCGCCGCGCAGCAGCTTCAGCGCCACCGGCTGCCCGGTCCGCCCATCGGTCGCGCGGTAGACCACGCTCATGGCGCCCTGGCCCAGCACCCCTTCGACCCGGTAGGGGCCGATGGGACCGGGAAGCGCGCCGCCTACAGAGCCGTCGGGCATCGGAAACTCTCCAGCAGGTTCTTGCCGAAGGGGTTGTTCACGCTGTCGGCCCGCAGGGCGAACACCGCCTTGCGGGTGCCCACCGTCACCGCGAAGGTGAAGCGGTCGGGCTGCGGCGTGGACTCCAGCTTGCCGTCGGCGAGGAAATGGAACAGGGCCCAGGGACCCTGGCGCGAGATGCCGGCCGGCTCACCCGGCAGCGGCGGGCCGAAGCCAAGGCGCACGCTGCTGGTGCCCTCCGCCCCCGGCCACTTCATCACCTGCGGGCGGGGCGGGCCGTGCTGGTAGATCAGCGTCTGGCCGTCGACGTCCAGCGCCACCTGGGTCGCCTTGGCGTCCAGCTCCACCGGCGTGATCTCGAACACCACCTTGGCGGTGGCGGCACCGGCGGGGAACAGGCTGTCGCGGATGCGCGCCGCCCGTTCGAACTGGTCCAGCACCGCGGGCGGAATGCCGAGATCGACCTGATCCACCTTCTGCCAGGCCCAGGGGCTGACCGTCATGTCGACGAAGGGGCGCAGGTTGGTGTTGAAGAACTGGTCGATCATGCCGCCCGGCGCGAACAGCTTGGCGAAATCGGCCGCCGTCACATCCACTTGGCTGTTCGGCACCATGGGGAAGCGGTTGTCCAGCGCCGCCCGGCAGAAGGGCAGGACGGTGGATTGCCACGCCTTGTTGATCTGCGTCCGCGCGCCCCCGGCGCTGACGGTCGCGGCACTCTGCGCCACGGTGGCGACCATGCCGCCGATGGGGTCGGGCAGGTCACGGGCGAGATTGCGCAACTGCGCCGCCACCGCTCCCTTGTCGCCGCCGCCGGCAAGCCCGGCCAGCAGCGCGCCGTTCTGGTCGGGCGCGTTCGCCGCGCGGGCGATCTGCTGGTACAGCTCGCCCAGCAGCTTCAGCGAGTCGTCCAGCTTGGGCGGAGCCCCGCCTTCGCCCTGCACAAGGTCGCGCACAGCCTTGAAGTGGTCGTTGATCGGCTGACCCGGCGGCGGACCTGCCGGCTGCAGCGAGACACCGGCCAGCCGCGCCAGATAGGCGGCGTTGGTGCCGGTGGAGTCCACCGCCTTTTCGGCGGCCTGCGCCTGCTGCGCCACCCCGGCCAGCGGGCCGCCGGCAACCGGACCCTTGCCATCCGCGGGCTTGTCATTCGGTCCCGGCGCCAGCGTCGTCTCGCGCACCATGGCGGTCAGCCACAGCTTCAGCGGCGATTGCGGACCGGACAGCGTGTTCAGCACGTCGGCGGCCTGGTTCAGGCTGCGCAGCGGCACGACCACCACGTCGCCCAGCAGCTCGTCCCACTGGCGGGCGTAGCGGTCGAGATAGACGGCGAGGATGCCCTGTTCCAGCCGCTGCGCGCTGGCGACCGCCTGCGGGCCGCTGCTCGGCTGGCCCAGCACCCAGTTCTCGTCCACCAGCGCCTTGGCGACCTTGGGCAGCGCCGGCAGCACCGCCTTGTGGAAGCCGTCATAGCTGTAGAGGCCGGGCACCCCGTCCGACAACGGCTTGCCCGACGGGCGGATCAGCACGCGGCCGGCCAGCGGTCCGGCATGATCGACCAGCCGCCAGTCGGCCAGCGCCTGGATCTCCGGCCGGTCGCGCAGGATGGCGAAACCGCGTTCGGCCAGCGGATAGCGCGTCAGGCTCTGCCGCGCTTCCTCCACCAACGCCTCGTCCGGCTCCATGGATGAGAGAGGGGCGGCCAGCATGGCGTCGAGATGGATGCGCAGGTCGCGCCGCACGCCGTCATAGGCCGGGCCGGGCAGCGATGCCATCCAGTCCAGCGCCATCCATTCCGACACCAGCCCCTTGTCCAGCGGCCCCTTGCCGGCCAGCATCAGATAGACCTTCAGCGCCTGGAACAGGTATTCGGGCCGGCCGCGCTCGCGGCGCAGCTGCTCCTCCACCCGCAGGAAGACGCGCGGCAGCAGGATTGTCCGCAGCGCGCGGTCGTAGACGGTCTCGCTCTGCCGGCCGAGCCGGCCGCCCTGATAGAGGCCGCCGGTCATCTCCAGCGGCGCCGGATCGGTCCAGCCGGTGGGGATGGCGCGCAGCGTGTTCAGCGGCGGCACGATGGTGATGAAATCGGTGTCGTCGACCTTGGCCAGCGACCGCGGCGCGGTGGCGAGCGGCGCCAGCTCGGCCTGTGCCTTGGCGGCGGCGGCATCGACCCCGGCGACCAGCGCGGCATTGCCGGTGAAGCTGTTGGCCCAGAAGGCGGCGACCCCCAGCCCGGCCAGCAGCATGGCGATCATCGCCCCGCCGCGCAGCAGGCGCCGCCGCCGCTCCAGCCCGGAATTGGTGCCGACCAGCCCGGCCTCGGCGAAGACCACCTCGCGCAGGGTGCGAGTCAGGAAGAAGCTGCGCCCGCCGCTGGCCGCCGGCAGGACCGGACGGTCGAGCCCGAAGGAGCCCGCCACCATTTCCGACAAACGGTCGACCGGCGCGCCGTCCTGGGTGCCGCTGGTCAGGTAGACGCCGCGCAGCAGCGCGCGCTCCTCGTAGCGGTTGGGCTCGAAGATGACCATCAGCAGGTCGGCGATGGCCGGCTTGAGCGCCGCGATCTGCGCCGGGAACAGGGTGTCGAGCGAGCGGCGCTGGATATCGGACTCGCCATGGACGCGGTCGAGCACGCGGCGGGCGATGCGCCCGGTCATCGCGTCGAACTCCGCACCGAACCGGTAGACCGGTGCGTCGTCGCCGGTCTTGCCGTCGTCCAGCGGGAAGGTGACGCCCCAGACCTGCTCGCGCTCCTCGCGGCTGAGATCGTCGAAAAACTCGGCGAAACCGGCGATCAGGTCGGCCTTGGTCAGCAGCACATAGACCGGGACCCGCGACCCGATCTGTCCGCGCAGCTCCTTCAGCCGCAGCTTCAGCTGTTCGGCGTGGCCCTTGCGCTCCGGCTCGCTCCAGACCGCGAGGTCGGCGAGGCTGACGGCCAGCAGGATGCCGTTGACCGGCTGGCGCGGGCGGTGGCGCTTCAGCAGGGCGATGAAGTTCTTCCAGACCTTGCCGTCGATGGTCGGCTGGCTGTCCTGGGTGATGTAGCGGCCGGCGGTGTCGATCAGCACCGCCTCGTCGGTGAACCACCAGTCGCAATTGCGGGTGCCGCCGACATCACGCAGCGCCGACCGCCCCATCTCCGCGGCGAGCGGGAAGCGCAGGCCCGAGTTCGCCAGCGCCGTTGTCTTGCCGGCCCCCGGCGCGCCGATCAGCAGATACCAGGGCAGCTGGTAGAGATAGCGCTGCCCCCAGGTGCCGCCGAAGCGCGCCTTGCGCAGTTGGTCCAGCGCCTCGCGCAAGCGGCCGCGCAGCAGGTCGGTCTCCTGGCCGACGGCGTCCGAATCCGGATCGCCCTTTGCGGCCGGCGTTGCCTTGGCGAGCGCCTGCACCATGCGGTCGTTGGCGCTGCGGTGGCGGTAGAGCGACCATTGCATCGCCAGCGCCCAGGCCAGCAGGATGCCGAAGACCACGGCCAGTCGGACGGTGGCGTCCTCCAGCGGGAAGGCGCCCGACACGGCGACGAGCGGTCCCAGGAACCAGACGATGGCGCCCAGGCACAGCGCCGCGACCAGCGTCAGGAACCAGCGGGAGGTCAGGGCGGACAGGATCGACTTCAGCATCGGTCAGGGCGCCAGAAGGATGTCGACGCGCCGGTTGGCCTGCCGGCCCTCCGCCGTCGTGTTGGGGGCGATCGGGTCGGTGTCGCCGCGCCCTTCGGCGCTCAAGCGGCTTCCATTCTCTTTTCCGGCATCGGCGCCCAGGATTTCCGTCATCAGCTGTTGCACCCGGAAGGCGCGCGCCTCCGACAATTCCTGGTTGGAGGGATAGCGCAGCGAACGGATGGCGACGTTGTCGGTGTTGCCGATCACGGAGATGCGGCCCGGCTCCTTGCGCAGCGCCTCGGCGACATGCCTGAACACCTCGACATAGCGCGGCTCGATGCGGTCGCTGCCCGACGCGAAGACGTTCAGGCGGGTGCGGACCAGCACGCGGCTGTCGGTGCCGCCGCTGACCTCCACCAGACCGGCCTTGATGTCGGCGGCAAGCGCCAGGGCGACGCGGTCGGCCACGGTCTGGCGGGGCGGTGGGGTGGGGAGGGTGACCGGCGGCGCGATGCGGGCGATCTGCACCGGTTGGTCCGGGATCACCGTGGCCAGACGGCGATAGGCGGCGTCGGACTGGTCGGCCAGCGCGAAGACGAACCAGGCATAGAGCGCGGCCAACAGCGCCGCGATCAGCACGGCCGGCAGCCACAGCGGCACCGTCGCCGCCAGCGGGCGGAAGCCGTCGGCCTGACCGCGCCAGTGGGGAGACAGGTCGCGCTCCGCCTCGCCACGCTGTTTGCGGATGACGCGGTAGAGCCGGTCGCGCAGCTTCGCCAACTCGCTGTAGCCGCGCTGGGAGACACGGAACTTGCCCTCGAAGCCCAGCGACAGGCAGAGGTAGAACAGTTCCAACTCCATCAGGTGGCGGTCCGGCACTTCGGCCATCTGGTCGAGCAGGTCGAAGAAGCGCTCGCCGCCCCAGGTCTCCTTCTGGATGGTGGAGACGAGGCTTTTGTGCGCCCACAGGCTCTGGTTGCCCCAGGAGGTCGCCAGCACCACGTCGTCCACCGTCGCGCACAGCGCGTAGCCGGCATTGCGGATCTGGGTGGCGGACAGGCCGGCGCGGACGGTCGCCGCCTCGAACCGCTGCATCTCGGCGATGACGCGCTCGCGTAAGGAATCCACGTCGCGGTGCTGCGCCAAGTCGCGCACCCGCACCACCATCGCCAGGATAGGAGCCGCGGCGGTGACCAGCGGGTTGTCGCTGACCGCCGTCAGAGCCGTCAGCGCCGCATCGTCGAGCGGCCGGAAACCGGGGGAAAGCGGCGCCGACATCGCGGGCGCGGGTGCCGGGGCTTGCGGGGCAGCCGGCTTCGGCGTGGTGAAGGCGGCGGGCGAGAAGGCGGAGGGGGCGGAGAAGGGCTGCGCGCTCTGGCCGAAGGCCGGCGGCACCAGCCCGGCCGACCCGCCGGAGAAGGGCGGCGGAGAGGCAGGGGCGGCAGTGGGCGCGACCGGGCGCTGGAACGCCATCGGCTGCATCACCGTGGCGTCGATGTCGTCCGGCTCCTCGAACGGGTTCTTGTCGGGCGGCGGCCGGACGCTCATGACGCCCCCTTCAGGATCAGGTTGTGCGTTGCCGCGGGCGGCTGGTCGGCGGCGGGCTTCGGCGTGGCGTCCGGCTTTTCGGCGTTTGGCTTCTCGGCGCTGGGCTTATCGCCGGCCGGCTTTTCGGCCTCCGGCTTTTCGGCTTCCGGCTTGGCATCCTCCGCCTTGGCGTCAGCCGGGGCGTCGGTGCCGGCGTTTGCGCCGTCGCCGGGGACGAGCGTGATGGTGCTGGCGGTGGCGGTCAGGACGAAGCTGTTGGCCTTGTTCGGCTGGATCGGCTGCATGGCGCGCCAGCCCGCCTCCTCGTAGGCGCGGAAGGCGGCGGCGACGGCCAGCGTCTTCACGTCCGGCTTGGGCTGGACGGTCACGGTCTGCCGGCTGTCGGGCGGCACTGCCAGTTCCTGCCGGTCGAGCAGGGTGGGGCCGAGAGTCGCCTTGTCCTGGTCGATGACTTGGAAGAAATCGGCGTTGGCGAAAGCGTCGCTGGGGCCGAGCTGGTAGAGCCGCAGCATCACCGGAGACGGCCGGCCGTTGGGATCGGGATTCAGCGCCTTTGCCCCCACGACCGTCAATTGGATCGTGGTCGGCGGCGGGGGAGGCGGCGGAGCGGAGGAGCAGGCGGCAAGCGCCGGCACTGCGGCCAGGACGGCAGCGGACCAAATCGTCTTCCGGATCCGCATCCAGCCGGCAATCCTCAGCATCACCACACCTTTCCCCTTATACGAACGGGTATAGCAGGGCGCGAATGGATGGTCATCCTTAACCAAAGGCGCCTGCTTGACAATTCCTCGACCGCCGGCTGGGGAGGTTGAACGCCGCGCGCCGGGGGGACAAACTCGGGCGCAGGGGCTGTTCCGCAACTGTGCGGCGAATGGAATAAATCCCGTTCGCGCGCTGTTGGTGGGGCGAGAGCTCGGGGGACAATTGCCGAAGGTGCCAGCGCCATGTCCAAGCTTGCCATGCCCACGCTCTGGACCCGGATGAAAGCCGAACTGGGCAACAGCGAGGCGCAGTACCAGCTCGCCGAAACGCTGCGGTCGGGCGATGTCGCCGCCGCGATTCCCTGGTATCGGCGTGCGGCTCGCCAGGGCCATGTCGCGGCCCAGACCATGCTGGCCTTCCTGCTCGCCAACGGCATCGGCGTGCCGCCCGATCCGGGCCGGGCGGTGTCCTGGTACCGCCGCGCCGCTGCGAAGGGCGATGTCGGGGCGCAGAACAACCTTGGCTACATGCATGAACATGGTGCCGGCGTGCCGTGCAACCCGGCAAAGGCGGCGCTGTGGTACCGGCTGGCCGCCCTGCAGCAGTCGGCCGCCGCCCAGGTCAATCTCGCCCTGCTTCTGCTCGACGGCCGCGGCGTGGACCGGGACGAGGCGGAGGCCGTCCATTGGCTGCGCGCCGCCGCCGGGCAGGGCCATCCCGCCGCCCAATACCGCCTTGCCCTGTGCCTGCACGAGGGTGTCGGCACTGGGCGCGACGCCGCCGAAGCCGCCCTGTGGATGCAGGCCGCGGCGGCTGCCGGCGACCGCGATGCGCTGGCCGCGCTCGCCGCCATGCGCGCGGACGCGGCTCCCGCCGTTCCTGACGACGTGGACGGCGAGGGCTGGGAAGAGGAGGCGATCGGCTGGCAGCATCAGGCGGAACGGCGCCCGATGCAGGGCGCCCATGCCGGAGCGATGCCGCCGGGCTGACACCCGTCGATCCTCCTCATCATCAGATCATGCCCAGCTTGCGCCAGACCGACAGGCTGTTGGCCATGCACCAGCCCATGCTGTCGGCGATGGCCTTGCGGCTGGCATCGTCGGCGTTCTCCGGTGCGTCCAGACGGCGCATGGCGTGGGCGACCAGCGCGTCCAGCGTCTCCGGCACGCCTTCGCTGAGGCCGTCATAGAGCAGCGCCTCCATCGTGCTGACATGCAGGCCGGCGCCGCCGATCGATGCGGCCAGCGCGGTGCTCTTGCGGCCCTCGCTGGTGGCGAGTTCGTTGGCGGCGGCGCGGTTGTGGGCCAGCACGCCGGGTAGCGGCGTCACCGTTTCCGGCGGGTTCGGAACAGGAATGGCTTGGCTGGAGCCGGTCAGCATGCCGGCGATCTCCACCGCCGAAAGATTGCCGCCGGCCCGCCGGATTTCCGGCAACTCCATCAGGTCGCCGATGCGGCGGGGGCCCTCGGCCAGCGCGTCGAAGATCGGCTCGTAATGCTTGGCCTCCAGCGTCGCCTCGCCCAGCGGCACCTGGATGGTGGTGCGGGCATCGGCGCGCGGGATGATCATCGCCATCGCCATGTCCATCAGCATCGCGTCGCGCTTGGCCACGCTGATCCGCCGGGCGCCGCGGACGAACACGTCGCGGCGGAAGGGGCGGCCGACGCAGTAGTCCTTGAAGGTCTCGCGCAGGCTGGGCACGCCGATGCTGTCCAGCGCCGTGCGCTGGTCGGGCGTCAGTGACAGGTCCGGGTAGTTCTCGAACAGGGTGGCGGAACCGGCATAGGTCAGCTTCGCCTCGCCCAGTTCGCGCGCGACATCGACATGGTAGAGCGGCTGCCAGCTGCCGTTCAGATACTCATGCGCCAGATAGACAGACTGTTCGGTGCTGTTCTTGGCCTTGGTCTCGCCGCGCAGCTTGCCGAACATCGCCTCGTCGCCGAGGATCTTGGCCCCGGCCTTGTAGAGCTGCTCGGCGAAGTCCAGGCCGGCCTTCACCTGCACGTCGCTGCGCTGGTGAACCAGTCCGGAATATTCGTACAGCAGGCGCTGCAGCGGCATCATCGGCGCCCAGCCCGGCATCGCGTTGTAGCTGACATAGACCAGCCCGCCCGGCTTCAGCTTCTTCGCCAGGAAGCGCGCGATGGCGCCGCGGTTCATCGGGCTGACCCAGCTGTAGACGCCGTGCAGCGTGACGAAGTCGAACTCCGGCAGGTCCGGCCCCTCGCCATCGGCCATCTCGGCGAAGCTCGCCTCATGGAAGCTGATGTTGGTCAGGCCGGCCGCCTCGGCGGCATCGCGGGCGCGGGCGATGTGGGCGGGGTGGAAGTCCACCGCATGGAACCGCCCCTGCGGGTTGGCCGCCGCGAACAGCGCCACCGTCGTGCCGTGGCCGCAGCCGAGCTCGCAATAGTCGAAGCCGTTCGCCGTCGAGGGCGGGGCGATGCCGTTGATCAGGCAGCTCAGCGTCAGATGCGCGGGCCCCTGTTCGCGGTAGAAGCCCGGCAGATATTCGATGTCCGACACATAGCCGGCGCTCCAGTCGCTCATTGGGTCCTCGTCGTTCTACGGGGTGCTGAGTGCGCGGTGCCCCCTCCCCCTCCCTCCCCCGCTTCGCGGAAGAGGGGGCAAGTAGTCCCTCTCCCGCGAAGCGGGGGAGGGAGGGGGCCCCGCGTCCGCACGCCTCACAAATCCTGCATCGGAAAAACCGCGTCCTTGCGCTCGACCGGGCTCGGCGCGTGCAGCACCCAGCCGTTCCAGCCCAGACGCGAGGCCTTGGGATCGTCGTCGCCGGCGGCCAGCCGGGCGGCGGGCACCTCGGCCGCCTGCAGGCTCACCTGAAGCTCGAAATCCAGCTCCGGCCCGACATACATGCGGACCAGATCCTGCAGCTTCCGGAACTCGCGGCCTTCCGGCATGAAGTCGCGGAACTGGTCGTGGTTCAGGGGGCCGATGCGCAGGCGGAACTTGCCTTGGACATCCCAGGCGCGGTCGCCGGCCAGCGCGTCGATCCCCAGCCGGCAATGCTGGCCCTCGGGGTCCGACAGGCTGGGCAGGCGCGTCTGCCCGTCCGGCGCGATCGGCAGCCAGCCGCCGACGAAGCTCTCCACCGTCACCGGCCGGCCGAGGAAATCGGACAGCATCTCCTGCAGATCGTTGGCCGAGCGCGTGCCCCGCGACATCAGGCCGGAATAGTGCAGAAGCGTCTCGTCCTCCACCACCAGCCGCTTGGCGAGCGAGGGCTGGCCGATGCCGACGAAGCTGGACAGCGTGGTGCTGACGGGGTCCGGTTTGCGCTGGCCCTGGCCGCGCTCGAAGGACACCGGCAGCCGGTATTTGGCCCAGGCGCGGTAGAACAGCGAGAAGCTGCGGTGGTGGAAGACGTCGAAGAAGTCGCGCAGCGCCCGGTTCCGCTCGCGCAAAGACCGGATCATCAGTTCGGTATAATGCTGCGGCAGAACGCCCAGCGGACCGACCAGCCCGAGGAAGGCGCCCACCACCGTCGGCGGCCGGCCATCCACCCCCGGCTCCGCCCCGGCCACCTGGTTGCCGGGGAAGGTCAGCGAGGTCTCGGCGCGCAGGCGCACCACCTCCTCGCGCGGGTCATGGTCGTGGCCCACGGCATGGCGGCGCGTGTTGCGCGGATCGCGCGCATCGCGCCGGGCCTGCCATTCCAACACCCGCACCGCCTGGAAGAAATCGAAGCGGTGGGGGGCGCGGAACAGCCGGTCGATTACAGAAGCGGGCGGTTGCCGGCGCGGGCGGGCCATGTGCGGAGCACTCCGGTGCGGCCCTTGACCGTAGCGGTCAGCCGCGTGAAGGAATTGATCGAGCAGTACAGCCCCAGGAAATGGTCGAGGATCATCGCCAGCAGGAACATGCCGCTGCCGCTGAAGCGTTGCGGGTCGAATTCGATGCCGACGTCGATGCCGCGGCACATGGCGTCGCCCCAGGCGACATCGCCCGGCCGGGACGGCGCCCGCGCGGTGCCGCGTTTGGTCGTCACCTTGACGATGCCGTCGGCGATGCCGCGGGTCTCGGCCGAATCGCGGAAATCGTAGAGCCGCAGGATCTCGCGCAACGCCTCCGTCCCCTCCGCCCCGCCGGAGATCGACAGGTGGTTCAGCAGCAGGTGTGAGACGAGGCGCCAGCGATGGCCCTTGCGTTCGGCGATGCGCAGGGTCGGCGTCGGCGGCGTCAGGCAGGACAGACCGGCGACCGCCGCCATCCCCTCCGTCAGCTTCAGATGCGGGTGACCGCCGCCATAGGGCAGCTGTCCCGGCAGATCGCGGTTGAGGCAGGTCGTCTCCACCGACAGCACGGATTCCGCCGGGCTCGACGGGTCGAAGTCGAGATCGACCAGCGCCAGATGCACCTCCGTGCCGGGATCGCGCCCGCCGGCCGGGCGGCGGCTGGCGGTGTAGTAGGTGCGGCTGACCGCTTCGACGCCGCCGTGGCGCAGGCCGTAGAAGGGCAGGAAGCGCCGCTGCTTGCCGTCGGGATCGGTGGCCAGCACGCTGTCGACCGAATAGACCTCCAGCGCGCCGGGGCGGCGGGCATCGGGAACCACGCGGTGCTCGTGCTGGGTCTGGGTCAGGGCCACCGGCTCCGCCCGCTGGCGGAACAGGTTGACCACCGGGGTGCAGCCCAGCGCGAAGTTGTCCTTCGACACCGCGCGCTCCAGGTCGCCGTCGGTGTTGTTCAGGTAGATGAAGATCTCCAGCGTGTTGCCGGCGCGGCGCAGCACCTTCGGCGATACATGCAGGTCGAAGAACAGGAACTTCTCCGGGAAGGCGAAATACTCGGTCAGCAGCCGGTAGCCGCCATGGGAGCGGGCGGGGTAGGGCAGCATGCCCTCCTCGTCGCGGAATCCCACCGGGCGGATGGCGTCGGGGCCGAGAATCACCGCGTTCGGATCCTGCGGGTCGTCGGCCAGCGCCACCGAGACGGCATTGTTGAAGATCAGCTCGTGCAGGGCATAGACCTGCTGCGGCTGGCCGCGCAGGAAGAAGCGCAGGGTGTCCGGCGCCAGTTCCGTGAAGGTCATCTCCGGCACGCGGCAGCGCAGGGTGAGGCGCAGCGAGGCCACCGCGTCGCCCGCCCGCGGGTTGGGCGGCGCCACCAGCGGCCGCCCGGCGAGCACCGCCTGGTCCAGTTCGATCGGCCACAGCGTCGCGGGATAGACGGTGCGGAAGCGGCAGGTTTCCCCGCGCAGCGCCTCCGTCTCCAGCTCCGTCCCCTTCGGCACGGTGTGCGAGCCGGTGAGGTCCGCGCTGCTCTTCATCTGCACCACCGCCATCGACGGGATCGGCGCCAGATAATGCGGGTAGAGCACGTCGAGCAGCGTGTCCACCAGTTCCGGATACTCGTCGTCCAGCTTGCGGCTGATGCGGGCGTTGAGGAAGGCGACGCCCTCCAGCAGGCGGGCGACGTGCGGGTCCTCCACCGCATCGGCGCTGAGCCGCAGCCGGCCGGCGATCTTCGGATGCGCCTCCGAGAACTCCGCCGCCATGCGGCGCAGATAGGTCAGCTCGCGGTTGTAGTATGGGAGGAGTTCGTCAGCCACGGGCCTTGCTCGTCACGGTGACCATGTTGGAGGTGGGATCGACCACCGAATCGAAGACCATCGGCTCGGGTGCCGGGTCGGCATGGATCAACGCCTCGATCCGGAAGCGCAGCGTGCGGTCGGCCGGGTCGCTGTTGTCGATCATGGACACCGCCAGATGGGCGAAGCGCGGCTCCCACCGCCGGATCGCCGCCTCGATCTGCGCCACCACCTCGCGCCGCCGGGATTCGGTGGCGACATTCTCGACCAGCAGGTCGTGGCAGCCATAGCCGAGGATCGAATCCGCCAGTTCCGTCAGGTCGTCCGGCCAGCCCAGCACCCGCCGCCGGGTGTTCAGCAGGTTCTCCAGGTCGCGCCGGATCGCCGCCCGCAGGTCCGCCACGGTGTGCGGCCGCGGCGCCACGTGCTCCGGCGTGTCGTCGAGCAGACGGTCCAGGACGGACAGGGTGATGGACTGGTTGCGATCCATGGAGTGGCTTTCGGAGGTGCTTTCTCGCTTGCCCCCTCCCCATCCCTCCCCCGCTTCGCGGGAGAGGGGGTAGGAACCTTGCGAGTTGCGGCGGCAGTTCCCTCTCCCGCAAAGCGGGGGAGGGTTAGGGAGGGGGCACCGGCATCAGGAACTTTACACCGCCCCCGAGAACTCCAGCGTCCCCAGCTGCAGCATCGGCACGCTCTCCTCGCCGACGAGGAAGCAGCGCTGGCCCTGGCCGCGCACCGGCGCGTCTTCCGACCAGTCCGTCACCCGGCCCAGCTTTACCGCGGCGTCCGCCTCGGCCGGCGTGCCGCCGTAGAGCGTGGGCAGATAGACCTCGCCGTCCGGGCCGCCGCGCACCACCATGTGTGCCGGGCGCCACAGCAGGTCGCGCGGACGCTGGGGCGCCCGGAACTCGACCTGCTCCACCGTCTCGGTGGCGATCCAGAAATACTTGCCGGTGCTGGTGTAGACCTCGAAGAAACCGCCGGACAGGTCGTCCAGATCGCGGAAATCGTCGAAGGGCGTGCCGTCATGGCTGCCGGACACCGGCGGGCGCATCTCCTCGGCCTGGGCCAGCTTCGCCACCGCGTCGGCGGTGTCGCCGGAGCGCAGCGCGACCAGCGCCTCCAGATGCAGGCGCAGATGGTCGGCCGGCTGGTCGATGAATTCCGGCACGCGGCCGTCGGCGAACAGCTGGCGCCGCGCCTGTTCGGCCCGCACCAGCTGGCGGAACAGCGCCATGGTGACGGCCACCTGCGGCTCCTGCGTGCCGATGGTGTCGAGCTGCAGGTCGGTGCGCTCCAGATTGCCGGCGAAGCTCAGCAGCTCGGCCAGGAAGACGCGGCGGTCGAGATCGGTCGGGTTCTTCTTGATCTCGCCGTTCAGCGTGGTGATCGCCTCGTCGAGGCGGCCCGCCTGGAACAGTTGGGCTGCGGTTTCGCTCATGGTCTGTATCTCTCCCTGGATGGAGCGCCTGACTTCGGTTGACGGTCGGGTCAGGCCGCGCCGCCGGTTTGGGCCAGTTCGGTCACCAGCTTGAAGGTCGAGAAGACCTGATCCAGCTGGAAGTGCGGCCGAAGATGGATGACGCATTGGTAGTTGCCGGGCTTGCCCGGAATGGCGCGGACCTGGATGCTGCCCTCGCGCAAGGGATAGCGGGCCTTCTGGTCCAGGCTGGCGTCGTCGTTGCCCAGGCAGTAGCCGTGCAGCCAGCTCTGCAGGTCGCGTTCGCATTCCTCCGGCGTGACGAAGGAGCCGACGCGGTCGCGCACCATCACCTTCAGGAAATGGGCGAAGCGCGCGATGCAGAACATGTAGCGCAGCATCGCCGACAGCCGGGCGTTGGCCGTCGCCGTGGTGGTGGTGAACTGGCCGACCCGTTGGACCGACTGGTTGCCGTAGAAGACCAGATAGGGCGTGTCCTTGCAGCGGCTGACCGGGATGAAGCCGAGATCGTCGAGATCGCGCTCCAGCTGGTCGGAGATCGACACTTCGACCGAGAATTTCTGCGCGACCTTGATGCTGTCGGTGGCGAAATCCGGCACCACCAGCTCGGTCACCAGCCCGCCGCCCACCACGTCGCGCTGGGCGCCGCGGATGTCGGCGAACCAGCCATGCTGCAGGTAGGAACGGATCAGCACGGTGCCGAAGGCATAGACGGCATTGCCCCAGCAATGATCCTCCAGCCGCATGCCGCCCTCGCCACCGACCGATTCCTCGCGGAAGCGGAAACCGTGGCGGGCCTGCGGATCGTCGCCATAGGGCTCGCGCATCAGCACGCGCGGCAGGGCCACGCCGACGAACCGCGAATCCTCGGTTTCCTGGAAGCGCTGCCAGCGCTGGTATTCCGTCTGCCGCAGCACCGATTTCAGGTCGAGCGGCAGGCCGAGCTCGTGGAAGGTCTCCAGACCGAACAGCTCGGGCGCCGCGCCGACGATGGCCGGCGCGAAGGCGGCGGCGGCGACCTGGGCCAGCCCCTTGAGGCCGGACACGTCGTCGGTCGGCCGCTCCTTGGTCGGGCGATGCTGGACGGCATAGTCGCACAGCAGCACGCCGAAGGGGCGGCCGCCGGGCATGCCGAATTCGTCGCTGTAGACCTTGTTGAACAGCTGGCTCTGGTCGAACTCGATGGCGCGTTCCTGGTCGCGGCACAGTTCGGGCCAGGTCAGGTTGAGCAGGCGCAGCACCACCGTCTCGGCGTTCTGCGCCTGCTTCACCAGCGTGCGCACCCCGCGCCACGAGCCTTCCAGCGACTGGAAGCGCTTGTGGTGCAGGATGGCGTTGACCTGTTCGGACAGCAGCGCGTCGATCGCCGCGATGTCGCGGTCGAGCGCGGCGCGCAGCTTGTCCAGGCTGTCATGAACGGGAAGCGTGATGCCGAACCACAGCCGCAACGCCTCCCCGGGGTCATTGGCCGCCAGGAAGGCGTCGAGCGAGCCGGCATCGTCGCGGCCGAGCGCCATGTCGACCGCCCGCAGACGCAACGGCCGTTCAAGGACCGTCGCCTCCGCATCGTCGGCATGAATTTCGGCCGCGTGCCCGGTCATGCGGTTATCAGCCGGCCTGCGGGATGCGGGCGACCATGCGCATGGAGGTGGTCAGTTCCTCCATCTGCAGCCACGGGCGCATCCAGGCGACGGCGTTGTAGGAGCCGGGCTTGCCCGGGATTTCCTTCACCTGCACCTTGGCCTCGGCCAGCGGGTACTTCGCCTTCATCTCCTGGCCCGCGGCTTCGTTGCCGTTGACGTAGTTCAGGATCCAGCGGTTCAGCCACGCCTCGCAGTCGCTCGCCTCCATGAAGGAGCCGATCTTGTCGCGCGCCATGATCTTCAGGTAATGGGCGAAACGCGAGGTCGCCATGATGTAGGGCAGGCGGGCGGAGATCGCGGCGTTCGCGGTCGCCTCCGGCCGGTCGTACTTCTTGGGCTTCTGCGTGGTCTGGGCGCCGAAGAAGACGGCGTAGTCCTGGTTCTTGTAATGGCAGAGCGGCAGGAAGCCCAGCTTCGACAGCTCGGCCTCGCGGCGGTCGGTGATGCCGATCTCGGTCGGGCACTTGGCGTCGCTGTCGCCGTCGTCCGAGGTGAAGGTGTGGAAGGGCAGGTTCTCCACCTTGCCGCCGCCCTCGGCGCCGCGGATGGCCGTGCACCAGCCATACTGCGAGAAGGCATTGGTCAGGCGCTGGCCCATCGCGTAGGAGGCGTTCATCCAGCAGTAATCGTTGTGGGCCATCGGCCGGGCGATACCGCCTTCGTACGGAGCCTCCTCGTACTCGAACTCCTCGATCGGCTTGGTGTTGGCGCCGTAGGGCATGCGGGCGAGCACGCGCGGCATGGTCAGCGTGACGAAGCGGCTGTCGTCGCTCTCACGGAAGCTGCGCCACTTGGTGTACTCGACGCTGTCGAAGATCTTCTCCAGGTCGCGCGGCTTCGACAGCTCGGTCATGTCCTCGAAGCCGAACAGCTTCGGGCTGGCGGCCGAGATGAAGGGCGCGAAGGCGGCCGCCGCGACGTTGGAGACGCCGGTCAGCAGCTCCATGTCGTCGGGGTGGTTGGTGAACTCGTAGTCGCCGATCAGGGCGCCGTAGGGTTCGCCGCCGGCGATGCCGAACTCGTTCTCGTAGATCTTCTTGAACAGGTTGCTCTGGTCGAACTCGACCGCCTTCGAGATGTCCTTGTACAGGTCCTTCTTCGGGCAGTTCATGACGCGGATCTTGAGCGTGGAGCCCGTCTCCGAGTTCATGACCAGATAGTTCAGGCCGCGCCACGAGCCTTCCAGCTTCTGGAACTTCTCGTGGTGCATGATCGCGTTGAGCTGCTTGCTGATCTTGGCGTCGATCGCGGCGATCGCCTTGTTGATCGTCTGGCCCAGGTTCTTGTTGAAGGTGACCGTGCCGGCCAGCGCTTCCTGGGTCAGGGTGCGCAGCAGCTCCTGCGCACGGTCCGGCTCGGTCTGCTTGGTGGCGGCGATGGCCTGGTCGAGAATCGAGAGGCCGGTGCCTTCGGCAACGGCGCCGGCGGCGGCCGCGCCCTGGGTCTGAGCGTCGCTCATCGGATCAACCCTCCTTCTTCTCGGTGCCGAGCTCGCCGCTCAGCGCGGCCAGCTCGTCGGTGTTCTGCAGCACGCGCTCCAGCAGGCCCTCCAGCTCTTCCGAGCGGTCGGCCTTGCTCAGCAGATCGCGCAGCTGGTTGCGGGTCTCCAGCAGCTTGCGCAGCGGCTCGACCTGCTGCACGACGCGGCCCGGCTCGAAATCCTCCATCGACTTGAAGGCGAGATCGACCGACAGCTGGGTGCCGTCGTCGGCCAGCGTGTTGTCCACCTTCATCTTCAGGCCGGGCGTCATGCGGGCCATGACGTCGTTGAAGTTGTCGCGGTCGATCTGGATGAACTTGCGGTCCTTCAGGGGCTTCAACGGCTCCGTCGGATCGCCCGAGAAGTCGCCGAGCACGCCCACGACGAAGGGCAGCTCCTTGACGACGGTCGCACCCTCGGTCTCGACGTCGTAGGTGATGTGGACGCGGGGCTTGCGCACGCGATCCAGCTTCTGGTGGATACTCGCCATGTTATCGGACCTCCCTGCTCACGCCGTAGGATAGGCGGTGATCGTCAATACCCTGATTGCTCTGCCGGCGGCGGCGCCTTGGCGCCGGACGCGATGAAGAACTGCCGCCGTGTTTCCTCGTCGGTGATGAGCTCCATCAGGAGTTCCTGCAACGACATGCGGCCGCGGCGGACCACCTCCTCCAACGTGTAGGAGATGGGGGAATGGGGTTCCGTCTTGCGGAAGAAATCGGCGACCTGCAAGAGGACCTTGAAGGCCTCCTCGCGCGTTGTCACAGCCCCGCTCGCCTGCGCCTTGGCGCCGGCCGCCACGATCGCGCCGCCGGTCGCGACCAGTTCGGTGGACGTGGAGGCGGCCTCCGCCGCGGCGGGCTCGTCGCCGCCCAGCGTCGCCAGACGGTCGCGCGCGGCGTAGTTCACCGCGTCGAGCGCCGCCGTCAGGACGTTGCGGATGTTGCCGGCCGGCGGCGCGTCGTAGCCGGCCTTGTCGTAGAGGACCTTGCCCAGCGCCTCGAACTCGTCGATGGCGCCTTGGATGTCCTCCAGCAGAGTCTTGAATTCGGAGGCCGGCGTCTCGCGGACGCTCTGCTCGAACTGTTCCCAGGTGACGGCGCCGTTGTCGATGCGCGCCTGGCGGCGCGCCTCGTCGGTGATCTTCGCCAGCTCGATGGCCTGTTCGTACTGCCAGAGCGAATAAGGAATGTCGCCCAGGGTCAGCGGCACCTTGCGGACCGGCTGGATCAGCGTGCCGTCGGCCGATTCGCCGTTCAGGCCGGTCAGCGGGCCGACGCGGGTGGCGATGCCGTCCTCGTCCGGGGCCGGGTACAGGTTGTCCCAGAACCGCTCCACCAGTCCGCGGGCCAGCGCGAAGCCGTCGCGCAGGCCGGCGTAACCCTCCGCCCGCAGCAGCGCCTCGATGAACCACGCGGTGACCTCGAGGTCCTTCGCCTGGGTGCGCAGGATGCGCGGGCTGACCTCCAAGATGGTGCGCCATTCCGGCAGAAGGCCGCCGGCGTCGTCCTCCACATCCATGGAGCGTTCGGCGGCGCGGGCGGCGCTGCGGGCATCCTTGACGGTGTAGTAGTCGGCCGAGGCATTCTCGCGCAGGTCGATCCCGCATTCGGAATCGCCCTCGATCGGCTGCAGAAGCTCTTCGATGTCGAAAATCTGCGGTGTCGGCATGAAGGAAAGCACCCTTTCCACATTCATATGAAGAAGGTCAGAGCCGCAGGTAGCGGAGCCCGCCGATTTGGGGGTAAGCGTTCGTGCCGGGAAATTGATAGCGTTACTTCCGACGGTTCGACAAGGCTATTCGTCATTTTGAAGCCAGCCGAATGGAATATTGCAGTTGCGTAACAAATCAGCGGCAGGGCTACCCCTATGAGCTTGACGAAACGCAATTGCGGATGAATGCTGTTCGCCTGACGTCGGAACGAACCCTTCCTGGGACCCCTTTTGCAATGACTCCTGACGCCATTCCATCTGCAACATCGGGCATCGCTGCCGTTCCGGTGGAAAGTTCAGGAGGCATTTCTCCCGTTCTGATTGAGAGGCGCGATCCGGCCGGCCGCTTGGTCGCGCGGGTCGGCATAGCCGACGGGATGCTGGAGGGGCCCTGCCTCTTCTTTGCCGAGGATGGAGAGACGGTGGTTGCGCGGGCGCTGTTCCGTGCCGGCCGCCCTGTTCTGCCGCCGCCCGGATATGATCCCGCGTCCTCGCTGCTCGGCGCCCCGGTGGCGTCGGGCGAATCCCTGTTCTGAACGGCCGGAGACACCAGATGCCGCCCGCCGCCCGCCTCGGCGACCTGATCAAGCAGGACACGCCGCACTGCCACGCACCGATCCACCCGCCGGCCCCCGTGCCGGCGCCGGCGCCGCATCCGGGCCTGCCGCTGGCGATCGTGCTGGGCAGCCCGACGGTGCTGATCGGAAAAATGCCGGCCGCGCGGCTGACCGACATTTCCGCCCCCTGCGTGCTGCCGGGCTGCATTCCGGCCGGACCGGGCATGATCTCCCAAGGGTCGACGACGGTGCTGATCAACAACCTGCCGGCGGCGCGCATCAACGACATGACCGCCCACGTCAGCTGCGTCGCGCCGATCCCCGCCCCGGTGGGCAAGGTGATGCCGCCCGGCTGTCCGACCGTCATCATCGGCGGCTGACCGCATGCGCCTTTCCCATTTCGAGCGCCTGCGCCCGGTCTGCCCGCGCTGCCTCGCCACCCGCGGCGTGGCGGTGCCGTTGGCGCTCGGCATCGTGGAGGAGGCGGACGCCGGTGCCGTCCATTGGGGAACGCTGGTCTGCGGCGACGAGGCTTGCGCGATGGAATATCCCATCGTCGACGGCGCTCCGATCCTGGTGCCGGACCTGCGCGGTTGGATGGCGGCGAACGGGCATCTGCTGACCACCCGCACCGACATTCCGGCGGCGATGGAAGGGGTGCTGGGCGACGGGTTCGGCCCCGACAGCGCCTTCAACGCCACCCGCCAGCACCTGTCCAGTTATGGCTGGGACCATTACGGCGACCTCGATCCCGCCACCCCGGACGGGCAGGCCGGGTCGGTCGTCCGCTGCCTCGCCGCCGGGCTGGACCGGCTTGGACCGCTGCCGGCGGGGCCGGCGCTGGACCTCGGCTGCGGTGCCGGACGGACCAGTTTCGAACTGGCGGCGCGGGGGGAGGATCTGGTGCTCGGCCTCGACCTGCACTGGCCGCTGCTGATGCTGGCGCGGCGGGTGATGGAGCGGGGGGAAGCGGTTTTCCCGCTGCGCCGTTCCGGCATCGCCTATGACCGGCAGCGGATCGAGGCGCGGTTCGCCGGGACGGAGCGGGTGGATTTCTGGATCGGCGACGCGCTGTTCCCGCCCTTCGCCCCGCGCAGCTTCGCCCTGGTTGCGGCGATGAACGTTCTGGACTGCGTCGCCTCGCCGCCGGCCCTGCTGCGCGCCATGGACGGCGTGGTGGCGGACGGCGGCGGCGCGGTGCTGGCGACGCCCTTCGACTGGTCGACACAGGCGACGCCGGTCGAGGCCTGGCTGGGCGGCCATTCGCAGCGGGGGGACGATGCCGGCCGTTGCGAGGCCGTGCTGGCGCGGCTCCTGACGCCGGGCGCCCATCCGCAGTCGGTCGAGCACCTGCAGCTTTTGGGAGAACCGGTCGATATTCCCTGGACGGTTCGGATGCATGACCGCGCCGTCATGCAATATAGAACGCATTTGATGATGTTACGTGCATGATTCGAGAATGAAACGAAGAAGTTTCAGTCTTCTTGCGAAGCATAGCAGTGGATTTTTCGAAATGGCTTGGTCAAAGTCCGCGGCACAGCCACAGGACGAACCGGCCGGTCGGTTGAGTTGGTGCGGGTGCCGCAGGCGCTCTGCCCGCATGGGTTGAAGACACGCAAGTCACACGAAGGGGGTGGAGCCATGGTGGCGGTCGATCTGCAGAGCATGATTTCGCGGCTTAATCCTCTGTGCCGGCGGGCGCTGGAGGCTGCGGCCGGACAGACGCTGTCGCGCACGCATTACAATTGCGAGATCGAGCACTGGCTTCTCCAGCTGATCGGCGCGGCCGACGGCGACATCTCCGCCATTCTGCGCGTTTACGAGATCGACGCCGGCCGCCTGTCCGCCGACCTGACGCGGGTGCTGGATAAGCTGAAGACCGGCAACAGCCGGGCGCCGGCCCTGTCGCCCAATCTGGTGCAGCTGATGCGCGAGGCGTGGGTGCTGGCCTCGCTGCAGTATGGCGAGGGGGCGGTTCGCTCCGGCCATCTGCTGGCGGCCCTGCTGTCCGACGAATCGCTGTCGGCCCAGGCGCGCGACATGTCCGGCCAGTTCGCGAAGATCACCGCGGATGTGCTGCGCCGCGATCTGCCCAAGATCGTCGCCGATACGGCGGAGGCGCGCACCAGCGCGCCGGTCGCAGCGGCCGGCGGCGCTGCCGGCGGGACCTCCGCGGTCGGCGCGCCGAAGGTCGGCGGGGCGACCCCCAACCTCGACCAGTACACCATCGACCTGACCGACCGCGCCAAGAACGGCAAGATCGATCCGGTGCTGGGCCGCGACGCCGAGATCCGCCAGATCATCGACGTGCTGACCCGCCGCCGCCAGAACAACCCGATCCTGACCGGCGAGGCCGGCGTCGGCAAGACGGCGGTGGTCGAAGGCTTCGCGCTGCGCATCGCCGCCGGCGACGTGCCGCCTGACCTGCGCAACGTCCGCCTGCTGTCGCTCGACCTCGGCCTGCTCCAGGCCGGCGCCGGCATGAAGGGCGAGTTCGAGAACCGGCTGAAGGGCGTGATCGACGAGGTGAAGGGCTCCAGCCAGCCCATCATCATGTTCATCGACGAGGCGCACACCCTGATCGGCGCCGGCGGGCAGGCCGGCCAGAACGACGCCGCCAACCTGCTGAAGCCGGCGCTCGCGCGCGGCGAGATGCGCACCGTCGCCGCCACGACCTGGGCCGAGTACAAGAAGTACTTCGAGAAGGACCCGGCGCTGACCCGCCGCTTCCAGGTGGTGAAGGTGGAGGAGCCGGCGGAGCCGGTTGCCGTCGACATGATGCGCGGCCTGACCGCCACGCTGGAGAAGCACCACAAGGTCCGCATCGTGACCGAGGGGCTGATCGAATCGGTCCGCCTGTCCAGCCGCTACATCCCGGCGCGCCAGTTGCCCGACAAGGCGGTCAGCCTGCTGGATACCGCCTGCGCCCGCGTGGCGATGAGCCAGACGGCGACGCCGCCGGCCATCGAGGACCGCCGCCGCACCATCCAGCTGACCGAGACCGAGGTTGCGATCCTGGAGCGCGAGGAGGCCATCGGCATCGACCATGCCGAACTGCTCGCCGCGCTGAAGGACAAGATCGCCGCCACCCAGGCCGACCTGGAGGCGCTGGAGGCGCGCTGGACCAAGGAACTGGAACTGGTCAAGGCCATCAACGAGACGCGCGACCAGCTGGTCGCCGCGCATGAGCAGTCCAAGGCCCCGGCTGCCGAGGGCGCCGCTCCCGCGGAGCCGCTCGATGCCGAGGCGCTGAACGCCAAGCTGAGCGCGCTGACCGCCGAGCTGACCGCGCTGCAGGGCGAGGATCCGCTGGTCAAGGTCGCGGTGGACGGGCAGGCGGTGGCCGAGGTGGTCGCCAACTGGACCGGCGTTCCGGTCGGCCGCATGGTCTCCAACGAGATCAAGACCATCCTGTCGCTCGCCGACCGTATGAAGGAGCGGATCATCGGCCAGGACCACGCGCTGGACGCCATCGCCCAGGCGATGTGGACCAGCCGTGCCAAGCTGACCGACCCGCGCAAGCCGATCGGCGTCTTCCTGATGGTCGGCACCTCCGGTGTCGGCAAGACCGAGACGGCGCTGACGCTGGCCGACCTGATCTATGGCGGCGAGCAGAACGTCACCACCATCAACATGACCGAGTACAAGGAGGAGCATAAGGTCTCCCTGCTGCTCGGATCGCCTCCCGGCTATGTCGGCTTCGGCGAAGGCGGCGTCCTGACCGAGGCGGTGCGCCGCCGGCCCTACAGCGTCGTCCTGCTGGACGAGCTGGAGAAGGCCCATCCCGGCGTGCAGGACATCTTCTTCCAGGTGTTCGACAAGGGCACGATCAAGGACGGCGAAGGCCGCGACATCGACTTCAAGAACACCGTCATCATCATGACGTCGAACGCCGGCACGGACCTGATCCACAAGCTGTGCGCCGATCCGGAGACCGCGCCGGACGCCGAGGGGCTGCTGGAGGCCCTGCATCCCGAACTGCAGAAGAGCTTCAAGCCGGCCTTCCTCGGCCGCTGCACGGTCATCCCGTACTTCCAGCTTTCGGACGAGAATCTGGCGAAGATCGTGGTCCTGCAGTTGAACCGCATCGCCAAGCGCGTGGTGCAGAACTACAAGGCCGCATTCTCCTACTCCGACGATCTGGTCCAGAGCATCGTCAACCGCTGCCAGGAGGTCTCCAGCGGCGCCCGCAACATCGAGACGATCCTGAGCCGCACGCTTCTGCCGGAGATCTCGTCCCGCATCCTCGCCCGCATGGGCGACGGCGAGCCGATCACCCGCGTCCACGTCTCGGTCGATGGCGAAGACCGCTTCGTCTACGACATCGCCTGAGTCCAAGGAAACGGGAGGGCCGGGGCGGGCGCGCATAAAAATGACGGGCGGTGACGACCGTCACAGCACCCGCCTCAATTCTTTCGTAACCATACAGCACAGACCAAGCTTCACCCGTTAAGACCGACTTCAAGAGAGCGAGGAGACAACCATGGCGATCTATATCAAGTACGACGGCATCGACGGCGAGGCCACGCACGAGACCCACAAGAAGTGGCTGGACGTCGGTTCGCTGCAGTGGGGCGTCGGCCGCGCCATCAGCACCCCGTCGGGCTCGACCGCCAACCGCGAAGCCTCGGAGCCGTCGGTGTCGGAAGTGACCATCACCAAGCTGATGGACAGCTCCTCGCCGAAGTTCTTCGTCGAATCCTGCACCGGCGCCATCGGCAAGAAGGTGCAGATCCACCTCGTCACCACCGGCAGCCCGGGCAACACCTATGCCGAATACACCCTGACCAACGCCCTGGTCTCGGCCTACTCGATGTCGTCGGGCGGTGACCGTCCGTCTGAATCGATCTCCATCAGCTTCACCAAGATGGAGTACAAGTTCATTCCGTACGACGACAAGAACAAGGCCGGCACGCCGATCTCGGTCTCCTACGACCTGTCGACGACCAAGAGCGCCTGATAAGCGGTGCCCCCTCCCTATCCCTCCCCCGCCCTTGGCGGTGGAGGGGACTGCCGCCGCTTCGGCAATAGGCACCCTCTCCCACCGTAGGTGGGGGAGGGTCGGGGAGGGGGCAAAGCACCTGCCATCATTGACACCTTCTCTACATCAAGGACCAAGCCCGCATGTCGGATGCGCCCACCATCTCGCAGACCGGCCGGCTTCTGTCGCTGACCTCGCCGCTCGGCGCGGACGTGCTGATCCCGGTTGCCGTCGAGGGAGAGGAAGGGCTGTCGCGCCTGTTCCGCTACACCGTCACGATGATCTCGCCGCGGATGACCATCGCGCCGGCCGACATCCTGGGAAAGTCGCTGACGCTGTCCATCGCGCGCCAGGGTGGCAGTCCGCGCATCATCAACGGCATCGTGAAGAGCTTTTCCGCCGGGCCGCTGGCTCTGCGCGGCTACCGCCGCTACACGGCGGAGATTGTGCCGTCCCTGTGGCTGGCGACCCTGCGCTCCGACTGCCAGGTGTTCCAGGACAAGAGCGTCGTCCAGATCGTCGACGCCATGCTGTCCGACTGCGGCGTGACCGAGGTGAAGAAGCAGGGGCTGTCAGGCACCCACAATCCCCGCCCGGTCTGCGTGCAGTACCGCGAGACCCATTACGACTTCATCGCCCGCCTTCTGCAGGACGAGGGCATCTATTTCTATTTCCAGCACGAGGCCGGCAAGCACACGCTGGTGCTGAGCGACAGCGCGTCGGGCTACACCGACTGCCTGGACAAGGACGTCAACCACTCCACCGCGTCGCAGGGCAACACGCTGGCCATCGACGGCTGGGCGCATTCCCAGTCCTACGTGTCCGGAAAATGGACGCTGAAGGACTATAATTTCGAGACGCCCAGCACCGACCTGACCGCCAGCACCACCACGGTGCTCGGCGTTTCCGCCTTCAAGTCGCACGAGATGTTCGATTATCCCGGCGGCCACATGGTCAAGGCCGACGGCACCGACCTGTCCCGCCTGCGCATGGAGGAGACGGAGACGGGCTATGAGCGGGTGGAGGGCACGGCGACCTACCGCGGACTGTCGGCCGGCGGCAAGATCTCCATGGCCGGCCATGCGGTCACGGCGGAAGTGGGCAAGGGCTATGTCGTCACCGATCTGGCGCTGAGCGCGCAGGACGAGAGCCATCTCGGCAATGGCGGCATGCCGCCGCAATTCTCCTGCCGCTTCGCCGCGATCCCCGAAGCCACCGTTTTCCGCCCGCCGCCGGTGCCGCGCCCGCGCACCCATGGTCCCGACACCGCCACCGTCGTCGGTCCCAGCGGCGAGGAGATCTACTGCGACAAGTATGGCCGCGTCCGGGTGCAGTTCCATTGGGACCGCAAGGGCGCCAAGGACGAGAAGAGCTTCGTCTGGTTGCGCGTCGCCCAGACCATGGCCGGCAAGAACTGGGGCACCATCTTCACCCCGCGTGTGGGCATGGAGGTGCTGGTCGACTACATCGGCGGCGATCCCGACCGGCCGCTGATCGTCGGCTGCGTCTACAACGCCGAGAATATGCCGCCCTACGCGCTGCCCGACAACAAGACGCAGAGCGGCATCAAGACCCGCTCCAGCAAGGGCGGCGACGCGGCGACCTTCAACGAGCTGCGCTTCGAGGACAAGAAGGACGCGGAAGAAATCTATTTCCACGCCCAGAAGGACTTCACCCGGATGGTGGAGAACGACGACAAGCTAACCGTCGACCACGACCAGACCATCACCATCAAGAACGACCGCACCGAAACGGTGTCGGAAGGCAACGAAGCCGTCACCATCGCCAAAGGCAACCGCAGCGTCACCGTGTCGAAAGGCAACGACACCCACGAGGTGACCGAGGGCAACCAGACCCTGACGGTGGGGAAGGGCAACCGGACCGTCACCGTCAGCAAGGGCAACGACACCCACACGGTCGGCGAGGGCAACCGGACGGTCGAGGTCGGGCAGGGCAACGACAGCCTGACCGTCAAGCAGGGCGACATGTCGGTCGACGTCAAGCAGGGCGATTACGCCCTGAAGCTCGGCATGGGCGACGTTTCGGTGAAGGCGTCCGCCGGGCAGATCACCATGCAGGCCGCGACCGGCATCGAATTGAAGGTCGGCGGCAACAGCATCAAGATCGACCAGACCGGCGTCACCATCAAGGGCAGCATGGTCAAGCTCACCGGCGACATGCAGGTGCAGATCAAGGGCGCGATGACGCAGGTGAACGGCGACGCGATGGTTAAGATCCAGGGCGGCGTGGTAACCATCAATTGACGAACGCCGTCCACACTGGGACGGATTTTCAAGCGGGGTTGGGACGGTGGACATCGGGCTATTGCCGAAGTTGCGCTTTGCCCGCGCGGCCGAAGCGGTCGCGGGGCTGGACCTGTCGCCGGAAGCGAAGGCGCTGTACGCGCCGAACGCTCCGACGGCGGTCTTCCTGAAGGCGCTGATCGACGCCGAACTGTATGCCGACGCCATCCGGCTGCTGGGCATGGCCCTGCCGCGGCGCGAGGCCGTGTGGTGGGGCTGCCTGTCCGCCCGCGGCGCGCTGCATGCCGAGCCGGCGCCGGCCGATGTCGCGGCACTGGAGGCGGCGGAGGGCTGGGTCTACCGCCCGACGGAGGAGAACCGCCGCGCCTGCTTCGCGCCGGCCGAGGCGATGAATTTCGAGACCGCCTGCGCCTATGCCGCCATGGCCGCCTTCTGGTCGGGTGGCAGCCTCGCCCCGCCCGACGCGGCGGTGGTGGTGCCGCCGGGCGACGGGCTGACCGGGACGGCCGCCGCCGCCGCGGTGCTGATCGCCGCCGCGGCGGTGCCCAAGGAGATCACGGCCCGCCATCGCGCGTCGCTGGTCCAGGCGTTGGACATCGCCAACGGCGGCAGCGGCAAGGTGGGGGCGGCGTGATCCGATGAAGCTGCGCCTGACCCTGATCCAATGCCCGCCCGCGCAGGGCGGCGACATCGCCCGCGATCTCGGCACCGGACGGCTGGTGATCGGCCGCGGTCCCGACTGCGACTGGGTGCTCAACGATCCGGAGCGGATGCTGTCCAAAATCCACTGCATGGTGGAGTTCAAGGGCGGCGTCTATATCGTCATCGACAGTTCCACCAACGGCGTCTTCCTGAACGACGCGCCGACCCCGATCGGCCGCGGCAACTCCGCCGTGGTGGGCGAGGGCGACCGGCTGCGGATGGGCGGCTTCGTCATGCGCGCCGGCTTCGCCGCGGAGGAGGCGCCGCCCGCCAACGACCCCTTCCTGGCCGTGCTGCGCGGCTCCGACGAACCGGCGCCGTCGCCGGCGGCCTCGCCCGGGGACGATCCCTTCGCCCTGCCGGCCTTCGGCCGCGGACCGGTGTCGGTGATGCCGATTCCGGAGGACGACGATCTGTTCGGCGACCTGCAGCAGCCGGACGAGCGCTGGGGAGGCAAGCCGGGCGGCGGCTGGCAGCCCACGGCGGCGGGGAACGCGCCCGGCGGCGATCCCGATTGGCCGGGCTCCACACAGACCGACTTCTCGCCGGACAGCCTCGGCACCATCCGGGTGTCGGCCGAGCAGGCGGGGTTCGGCAATGCCAACCCCAATGCCGGCTTCGATGCAGGCTTTGACAAGGGCAATGGCGGTACGTCGATCCCAGACGACTGGCTGGATGATCCTGTCGAGCTGACACCTGCCGCCCAGCCGTCCAACCCGGCTCCTGCCCAGCCCTTCGCGGCGCAGCCGGCCACCCCGCCCGACGATTGGGCCGAGGAGCCGCTGGTCCCGCCGGCCTTCGGTGCGCGTCCGTCGCCCTTCGCCACTGCTGCCGCCGACCCGGCCTCTGACGCCCTCAGCCGCGCACTGGTCGATGTCGTGCTGTCGCTGGTGCGGCGGCAGGCGGCGCTGGAGGCTCTGCTCGGCCTCGACCCGGACGAGACGATGGCGCAGGGGGAGTCGATCCTGCGCCGCGCCGTGGATGCCGACGACGCGCTCGCCCGCCTGCGCGCCCTGCCACCCGCCGAGGCGGAGGCATTGCTGCAGGCGGCGGTGTCCGACGGTGCGGCCCACCAGTCGGCCCTGCTGGCCGCGGTGCGCGAGCTGACCGGGGAGACCGCCGACGGCGGCACCCGGCTGGCCGCGCTGTACCGCCGGCTCCTGCCGATCCACCGCCACGCGCTGGGCGGCTGACGGGAGGACGGCGAACCATGGCAACGACCATCAGCCTGCAAGAGGGAAAGCGCCCATGAGTTGGGACGACAAGGTCATCTGGTCCGAAGGCATGTTCCTGCGGGCGCAGCATTTCCAGCAGCAGGATCGCTATGTCGAGCGGCTGGTGCGCGGCCGCGTCGCCGGCATCCGTCCCTTCGCCTGGGGCATCAGCGAACTCACCATCAACCGCGAGCTTCTGGCCGTCGGCAAGTTCGCCGTCCTGCGCTGCAAGGGCATCCTGGAGGACGGGACGCCGATCAACATTCCCGACGACGACGATCCGCCGCCGCCGCTGGACCTGCCGGAAACGCTGGCGAACAGCGTCGTCTACCTCGCCCTGCCTGTCCGCCAGCGCGGCGGCGTGGAGTTCGAGGTGGGCGAGAGCGCCGACGCCGCCACCCGCTATGTCGGCGAGGAGACGGAGACGGTCGACGCCATCGCCGGGTCGGCCAGCGTGTCGCGCATCCGCACCGGGCGTCTGCGACTGCGCTACCGTCTGGAGCGGCAGGAGCGCGCCGGCTACCACTGCCTGGGCCTCGCCCGCATCCAGGAGGTGCGGTCCGACCGCCATGCTTCGCTGGACGAGCGCTACATCCCGCCGGCCCTGAACGTCCAGACGCTGGCCCCGCTGGCCGGCTTCGTCACCGAGATCCAGGGCCTGCTGAACAGCCGGTCGGAGGCGCTGGCCGCCCGCGTCGGCGGTTCCAACGGGCGCGGCGCCGGTGAGATGGCCGACTTCCTGATGCTGCAGGTCGCCAACCGGTCGGAACCGCTGTTCGCCAACATCGCCCGCATGCCCGACATCCATCCGGAACGGCTGCACGGCATGATGCTGGGGCTGGCCGGCGAACTGGCGACCTTCACCGCCGTCAACAAGCGTCCGCCCAGCTTCCCGCCCTATCGGCACGAGGATCTGCAGGGCACGCTGGAGCCGGTGATGGCGGAGATCCGCCGCTCGCTGAGCGCGGTGCTGGAACAGACCGCCATCCCGATCGACCTGCAGGAACGCAAATACGGCATCCGCGTCGGCACCATCGCCGACCGCTCGCTGATCACCACGGCGACCTTCGTGCTGGCGGTGCGGGCGGACATGCCGGGCGAGGCGTTGCGCCGCAACTTCCCCGCGCTGGTCAAGATCGGCCCGGTGGAGCAAATCCGCGAACTGGTCAATGTACAGTTGCCCGGAATCCGAGTAAGGCCGCTGCCCGTCGCTCCGCGCCAGCTGCCCTACCATGCCGGTGCCGTGTATTTCGAACTCGAACGCGGTAGCCCTATTTGGAAACAGCTTGCAACATCAGGCGGAATCGCGGTTCATCTAGCGGGTGATTTCCCCCAGGTGGCGATGGAGCTTTGGGCGATCCGTGGCTGATGCATCACCTTTTCCTGTTGTAGGGACACCATGAGGCTGGGCGGGGTGCTGGCCCTGCGCACCGGCGCCGTGATCGCGGCGACGGTCGCGACCGCCGTGCTGTTGTCGGTCGCGCTGTCCGGACTGAAGTTCGAACAGAAGCTGCGCGAGGTCACCGGCTCCCGCCTCGCGGTGGTGGCGGACGAGATGCGGCGCCGGGTCGAATACGGCCTGACGCTGGGCCTCGACCTGTCCGAACTGGTCGATCTGCAGGCACAGGCCGAACGCGCGGCCTCCGGCGAGGAAATCCTCGGCGTGGAGGTGGTGGACGACCGTGGCGTCATTCTGTTCGCCGCCGACCGCAACGCCGTCGGCCAGCCCACTCCCGTGCGCTGGGGCGACGACGCTTCGGCCGGAACCCTGCGCCAACAGATCGCCGGCGATGTCCTGATCCTCGGTTCCGACGTGCGCAACAGCTTCGGGCAGACGGTGGGGCAGGTGATCCTGCGCTCTTCCCTGGCCGGGCTGAAATCGCGGGTTGCGACGGTCGAGGAGGGGTTGCGCGGCAACATCCTGGCACTGGTGGGTGTCGCAGCGCTGGTGACGCTGGCCGCCGTCTTCGTCGTGGTGCGGCAGCGCGGCGGACGTGGTGGATTGGCGGACGGCACCGCGCCGCTGGGCATGGTGCGCGATCGCCTGAATCACGGCATCGCCGACGCCGATCACGCCATGGAAGAGTTGGAGCGTGAATTGGATGCCATGGCGCCGAATGCCCCAGGACCACTCCCAGTGAAGGGCGCGGTGACATGAGCGATCCGGCCCGCGACACCTCCGCCAAGCCGTCTGCCAACTCGACCGCCAAGCCGGCCAGGCGGCGCGACCCGATCAGCGCGCTGGTGCTGCGGCTGACCATCGTCACGGTGGCGGTCCTGCTGCTGGCCGCCGGTGCTGCCTCCTGGCTGTCGCTGCGCAGCTTCGACCCGCTGTTCCAGCCGGAACTGGCGCGCAAGGCGCAGACGGTCGGCGACCTGATGGGGGCGCAGATCGACCGCGGGCTTGGCGTCCGCATTCCGCTGGACCGCATGGCCGGCCTCGACGCCCTGCTGGCGGCGGAGGTCGAACGCCACGACGACATCGCCTACATCGCGGTGACGGGCCCGGACGGGCGCATCGTCGCCGCGGCGGGCGGACCGCTGGGCGGCATCACGGCGCTGTCGCCCGACCGGCTGACCGGCCCCGCCGACGGCAGGCTGGCCCGCGGCTTCGTCGACGTCCAGCGCCCGCTGGGCGACACCGCCAATCCGGCCGGTGCGCTGCATGTCGGCGTCGACAGCGCCTTCCTGGCCAAGGCCTCGACCGATCTGGCGCTGGACGTGCTGTCGGTGGTCATCGTCTCCGTCCTGCTGATCTTCGAGGTTCTGCAACTGGTGGTGAATCTCGCCATGCGGCGGGTACTGACCCTGCGGCTGCTTGCCGACCGGGCGGAGGAGGGGGATTTCCGCGCCACCCTGCCCGAGATTCCCGGCCCCCTGGCGGCATCGGAGGACCGGGCGCTGGAAAGCGGCGTGCGCGCCGCGCTCGACGGCGTCAACGCCCGATATGCCGGCCTCGCCGCGCGGGTGGCGGAGCTGCGCCGCCGTCTGGGCGGCGACGACCCGCGGATCGGCCGGGCGGAGGCCGGGCTGTCGGCGCTCGCCCGCCGCTTCCGCTTCCGCGACCCGGACTCCGCGCGTCTGCCGCCGACGCCGCTGAACCTCGTCTTCCTGCGGCTGCCGGTCTTCCTGTTCTGCCTGTCGGAGGAGCTGTCGCGCCCCTTCCTGCCGGCCTACGCCAAATCCTTCGCCGGCGAGGTGCCGTGGCTGACGCCGGACATGGTGGTCAGCCTGCCGATCACGCTGTTCATGCTGATCTGGGCGCTGTCGCAGCCGGGCGGCGCCCGCTTCTCCGAACGCTGGGGCCGGTCGCGCGCCTTCACCATCGGCGCTCTGCTGGGTTCCGTCAGCCTCGCGCTGACCGCCTTCGCCGGGTCGCTGGCGGAGCTGATGCTGTGGCGCTGCCTGACGGCGCTCGGCTATGGGCTGGTGCTGATCACCGCGCAGGGCATCGTCATCGACCACACCACCCCGCGCAACCGCGCCGCCGGCATGGCGATGTTCATCGGCGCGCTGCTGGCCGCCGGTGTCTGCGGTCCGGTCAGCGGCGGCATCATTGCCGACCAGATCGGCTTCCGCGCCACCTTCCTGCTGGGTGCGCTTCTGGCGCTGGGCTCCGGCCTGTCGGTCAGCCTGCTTCTGCTGCGCGGCCGCGGTGCGGCGCAGTCCCCTGCCGGCGCCGGTGCGGCCCGTCCGGCCATGGGCAGCGCCTTGCCGCTGTTCCGCGACGTCCGCTTCTCCGCCCTGATGGTGCTGAGCGCCATCCCGACGAAGATCGCCTCGACCGCCTTCCTCTTCTGCCTCGTGCCGCTGCTGCTGACCGCCGACGGCGCGTCGAAGGCGGAGATCGGGCGCGTGCAGATGATGTACTTCGTCGCCTTCATCCTGGTGTCGCCGCTGGCCGCCAGCCTGTCCGACCGCTGGCAGGCGCGGCGCGGCTTCATCGCCGCCGGCGGCATCGGCACGCTGGCGAGCTGCCTGCCCATCATCGCCACCCAGGCGCTGTGGGGGCCGCCGCTGGCCATAGCCTTGTTCGGCCTGTCGCAGGCGCTGGTCGGTGCCCCGCAGCTGACGCTGGTCTCGCAGATCGCCCGCGACGGCGGCCTGCCGGAGACCGCGGCCATCGGCTGGTACCGGCTGATCGAACGTCTGGGCGGCGCGCTCGGCCCCGTCACCGCGATGGCGGTTGCGGTCGCCACCTCCTACCGCGAGGCGATGCTGGGCATCGGCCTGCTGTGCGGAGCGAGCGCGCTTCTGTTTTGGATCCTTTTCCGCACCGGGCGCCCGGCATCCCCCGCCGCCCGGCCACAGGAGGCTTGACCGCGATGAGAATCGACGAAAGCGATCTCCTCCGCATCCGCCGCCGCTCGCTGTTGCGCCTTGCCGCCGCCGGCGGGCTGGCCCTGCCCGGACTGCCGCTGGCCGGCAACCTGCTGGTAGGGTCGGCGCTGGCCGCCACGGTGCCCGACAAGACCTTCCGCATCACCATGGTGCTGGGCCGCGGCGAGAGCGACAACGAGTTCGGCTTCAAGGACTATCTGGCCCGCCGCGGCCTGAAGGTGGACTACACCATCCGCAACACCGGCGGCGACACCGCCAAGCTCCCGGGCATCATCCAGGAGATCAAGGACACGCGTCCCGACCTCGTCTACAGCTGGGGCACGCCGCAGACCCGCGCCCTGGTCGGTCCCCATGACGAGGCGGACCCGCGCAAGCACGTCACCGACATCCCCGTGGTCTTCACCTTCGTCGCCGCACCCGTAGACGCGAGGATCGTGCCCGACCTAGCCCGGTCGGGGCGCAACGTCACCGGCACCATCCACATCGCGCCCATCGCGGTGCAGCTGAACACCATCCAGGCCTACCGCCCGATCAAGCGGCTGGGCGTGGTCTACAACCCGCAGGAACGCAACTCCGTCCTCACCATCGAGGGGCTGCGGGCCGAGACGGCGCTGCGCGGGCTGGAGCTGATCGAGGAGCCGGTCCCCCTGAACGACCGCGGCGAACCGATCTCCGCCGCGGTGCCCGACGCGCTGGCCCGGGTGGCGAGGCGCGGGGGCGAGGTCCTCTATATCGGCCCCGACACCTTCATCGCCTTCCACAACCGCACGGTCGTGGCGGCGGAGGCATTGCGCCTGGGCCTGCCGACCTTCTCGGTGACCGAGCTGATCGTGCGCACCGACAAGGCGATGCTGGCGCTGGCGAGCAGCGCCTACGGCATCGGCCGCTTCACCGCATTCAAGGCGGCGCAGATCCTGGTGGACGGCGTCAGTCCGGCCGAGATTCCCGTGGAAACGCTGAAGCGCTTTTCCGTCATCATCAACATGGCCACGGTCCGGGCGCTGGAGTACTACCCGCCCATCGGCCTCCTGAATTTCGCGGAAATCATCGAATCATGAGCGCCCGCATCCCCATGACCCTGCCGTTCGGCGGAGCTCCCCTGCGTGGCGAGGCCGCCCGCGCGGTGGCCGCCGTCCGCCTGCGGGCGCTGGCCGCCGATTTGCCGGACGGGCTGACCGCCCGCATGATGGACCCGGACGATTCCAACCTGCTGGCCGACTTCCGCGTCCGCGTGGTGGCGACCCTGGAGGATCCCGACCATTACCGCATGGCGGGCGAGGTCGGGAACTTCGTCGCCGACCATCTGGGCGACAGGGGGCTGACCGCCGGCATCTTCCGGCGGGATGGGCGCTCCGGGACCCGTCTGGTCGCCTATGGCGCGCTGGGCCTGCCGTCCGGCGACGATCCCAACCGGGGCCGCGACCTCGACCTGCCGGAGGCGGAACTGCCCTGGGTGGCGCACATGTCGTCGGCGATGGTCGATCCGTCCGAGCGCGGGCGCGGCCTGCATCACCGGCTGATCGACTGGCGGATCGAGGTGGCGGAGGCGCTGGGCCGCCGGCACCTGATCACCACCGTCAGCACCCGCAACCACCGCAGCTGGGGCCATCTGGCCGGCCACGGCATCTATCCGAAGCGGCTGGTCCGCGTCGGCGGCGATCTGGTCCGGCTGCTGGTCCACCGCGACTTCACCGCCGATCCGATCTTCGACACCGCCAGCGCCGAACTGGTGGCGGTGGAGGAGCTGGCCGGGCGCTGGGACGTGTTCGAGCGCGGCCATGTCTGGGGCCGCGTCGCTGCGGGCGACGGTGCCGCGCGCCGCTGGTACGCGCTGTGCGGCCGGGAAAAGGCTCCGCTGGAGCATGACGGGACGGGGCCGGGCGGGCGCTGAGGCGCGCGGCCGGCTGAAGGGGGATGGCCGGGATGGGATCGGGGAGTTTCGGGGCGCGGCTGGCGGCGTTCGTGGCGGTGGCGGTGTTCGTCTCCGCACTATCCGCCGTCGTGCTGTGGACGCGCGAACAGGCGCGCCGCCTGGACGAGGCGGTGACCTCCCAGGTCGGCTTCGTGCTGAGCGAGGCCAAGGCGTCGCTCGAGACCCAGTTGAACCTCGGCCTCGCGCTGGGTGACCTGCCGCAAGTCGACGGGCTGCTCGCCCGCGCCCGCGTCGCCCTTCCCGGCATCCAGTCCGTCACCGTTCTGGACGAGACCGGCACCGTCCTGTTCTCCACCAACGCGGTGGAGGTGGGCGAGCTTCTGCCTGTCCGCACGGGGGCTGAACCCAATTCCGGCGTCAGCGGCTTCTGGTCGGAGGAGCGCGGGGACGAGCGGGTCTACGGCGTCGGTCTCGCCACCAGCTTCGACACGGTGGCCGGCAGCCTGCTGGTCCGCATGCCGGCAGGCGCGATGGCCGAACCGATGCGCCATTATGCCCTGACCCTCTCCATCGGCGCGGTGCTGATCGCGCTTCCGCTGGCTCTGCTGGGCTGGCTGGCCGGCCTGCGGCTTGCCGCCGGACCGCGCCGTTCGTTGGCCGACCTCGCCACCACGCTCGAAGGGCTGGGGGAGGGCGGTCGCATCCGCGCCGAACCGCCGACGCAATCGCGGCAACAGACACTCGGGCTGCCGGCCGCCGCCTTCACCGATGCGGTGCGGCGGCGCCTGACCATCCTGGACGAGGCGGAGCGCGAAGTCGCACGCCTGGACGAACTCGCATGACGACCCGCAGCGCCTCCCGCAGCCCTTACCGCGGCCCCTCCGGCGGCCCCTCCGGCGGCCCCTCCGGCGGCCCCTCCGGCGGCCATCGTCTGTTCATGGTCGGCATTCCGGCCGCCATCCTGCTGGCGGCTACCCTGGCGATGGCCGGCGTCGGGCTGCTCGGCACATGGCTGGCGCAGGACCAGCTGGGGGAGGCGCGCGCCGCCAAGGCCGCCGCGGTGGCGGAGGCGGTTCAGCACGACCTGGAACGCGCCATCGCCTACGGCATTCCCCTGCCGCGCATCGAAGGCGTGGGGGCCTTCCTTCAGGGTGTTGCCGGACGCAACCCGGACCTGGGCTTCCTGGCGCTGACCGGTGGGGACGGGGGACTGCTGCAGGGGGCGGTGAATACCGGCGGCGGCATCGACGCCGCCGGGCTGCAGGCGCTGACCGCCGGCCTGCGCGGCCTGCCGACGCCGGAGACCCGTGCCGCGACGCTTCAGCCGATCGAGCGCGACGGCCTGCTGATCCTGAGAGTGCCTGTGCGGCTCGGCCGCCTGTCGTCGGAAGGCGGCGGCGGCGGAGTGGGCCAGCCGCCGGCCGGCCATGTTCTGGTCGGCGTCCAGCCGCAGCAGGTGCGCGGCCAGATCGCCGAGGAACTGGCGACGGTGGCGCTGGGGGGGCTGGCGGTTCTGGTGCTGCTGGCCGAACTGGCCGGCGTTCTGGCCCGCGCCAGCTTCCGCGCGCCGTTGCGCCGCCTGGCCTTGGCGATGGCGGAGGCGGTGGACGGGCGTTTCGCCACGCTGCTGGGCCGCCGTCCGCGCGATCAGGTCGGCCGGCTGCTGTTCGCCTTCAACGCCGTCGTCTTCGGCCTGCACGACCGCCGCCAGCGCTTCGCCGCCCATGCCGACGAAGTGCGCGCCGCCGTCTTCGATCCGGAGGTGGCCTCCGCCGTCGAAGACACCCGACTGTCGGCGCTGACCGCTCTCGGTCCGGGCCTGGAGGCCGCGCCGCGCCGCGAGATCGATTCCCGGTCCGACGATGTCCTTGCCTTCGCCCTGCTGTCCGCCGCCGCGGCGCCCATGCTGGTTCTCGCCGGCAGCCTTTCCCTGGCCGGTCCGGCGCTGGCCGCTGCACTGGTTGGTGCCATTGCCGGCTATGCCGTACCGCCCGGCTGGCGCCGTGTCGCGGCGGTGCTGAGCGCGCTGGCGCTGTTGTCGGCGGCGGCCGTGCTGCTGCTCGGCGGTACCGCGTTGCCGGCCGGATTGGCCGGTGGGCTGGCGGGCGGTTTCGCCGCCGGGCTGGCACTGTCCTATGTGCGCCGTCAGGCGGCGGACGGCGGGCAGCTCTCGCTGCTGCGGGCATTGGCCTCCGGGATCGTCGCGGCCCTGCTGTGGGCGGCGGCGGTCGGCTGGGACGGCGGGATGCTCGCGGCATCCACGCTGTTGCTGGCCGCCTTGGCCGCGCTGCTGGCCCGTCCCATCGTCGTTCTGCGGAGCTGAGAGGCCCGGATGCTGCTTCAGACCCGCATCATTCTGTTCGTTCTCGCCACCGTCACCGTGGTGGCCGGCCTTCTCCTCGGCTTTGCCGCGCTGCGCGAGGATGCCCTCGACCGCCGTGCGCGCGAGCTGGAACTGGCCCGTCTCGAAACCTCCTGGCAATTGGCAGTGTCGGGCGCCGTCGGGCGCATCGACCAGGGGCTGGGCCGGCTGGCCGGCGATGCCGAGATCGCCCGTGCGGTGGAGGCGGAGGACCGCGGCGCCCTGGACCGGCGTGTTGCGGCGCTCGGCATCGTCGCCGCGCCCGCCGCCGGCGGAATCACCGACGTCAACCTTCTGTCGAAATCGGCGGAACTGCTCTACAGCACCGACCCGGCGCTGGAGCCGGAACCGCTGCTGAACCGCGGCGCGCTGGATGCCATCCTGTCGGGCCAGAAGCTGGCGCGCGGCGTCCGTCTGGTCGACGGCGAACGGCTGGTCGTGGTGGCCGGCGTGCCGATCTATGCCGGGACCGGGGCCGGCGGCGGGGCGGGCAGCGGGGCCGGCGTTACCGGTGCCGCCGTGGCCGGGCTGGATTTCGTCGCCGCGCTGGACGTGCTGCGGCGGACCACCGGCGGGCGCGTCTTCGCCGTGACCCGCAACGGCACCGCCTTCGACGGGGAAAGCGACCCGCTTTGGCCGGCGGTCAAGCCGCTGATCCGTCCGGCGGACCGCAGCATCACCACCATCGCCGGCGGCGGGCGCCGCTATGCGCTGGCCAGCCTGCCGGTCGCCGACCTTGCCGGCGGGCGCGTCGCCACCGTGCTGATCGCCAGCGACGTCACCCAGGCGGTTGAGGAGCAGGCGCTGTGGTCGGTCGCCTATGTCGCGGCGGTCGGGCTGGTGCTGCTGGGCGCGCTGGGCCTGCTCTACGGCTTCCTGCGGCGGAACTTCTCCACGCTGGACGGGGCGGTGAAGGCTTTGCAGGATCTCTCCCGCGGGCGCGCCATGGGCTATGTCGAGCTGCCGGCCGGCAACGACGAGATCGGCCGCATCGCCGGTGCCGTGGAGGTCTTCCGTGGCGTGATGCGCGAGATCGAGCGCAGTGCCGGCCAGCGTGAACGGCGCCTGCGCCGCCAGCAGCGTTTCATCCGCCGCCAGATGGAGGCGCTGGCCGTCACGCTTGAGGAGGATGCCCGCCAGAACCTGTTGGAGGAGCTGCGCCAGATCGAGGCGGAGACCCACGATGCCCAGTCCGCCCAATCCAAGGGGGTCGGCGACGAGTTGGGGCTGCTGGCGCTGGGCTTCTCGCGCTTGGCGACGCGGGTCAGCACCCAGCAGGTACAGCTGACCCAAATGGTGCGCGACCTGCGAGAGGCGCTGGACGACAAGCGGCGGCTGATCAGCCTGCAGCAGGAGTTGGAGATCGCCCGCACCATGCAGCTGACGATCCTGCCGCAGGTCTTCCCCGATCTGCCGGAACTGGACATCGCCGCGCGGATGATCCCGGCCAAGGAGGTCGGCGGCGATTTCTACGATTTCTTCCCGATTTCCGAGCACAAGGTGGCGCTGGTCATCGCCGACGTGTCGGGCAAGGGCATCCCGGCCGCCTTCTTCATGCTGATCACCCGCACCATGCTGCGCGCCATCGCCGAATCCGGCGTCGGTCCGGCGGAGACCATGCGCCGGGTCAACAACCTGCTTGCCGCGGAAAACGAACAGATGATGTTCGTCACCGTCTTCTACGGTGAGCTGGACCTGCGTACCGGCGTGCTGGCCTTCTCCAACGGCGGCCACAACCCGCCGCTGCGCATGACCGCCTCCGGCGCGGTGAAGGAGCTGGAGCGCACCCCCGGCATTGCGCTGGCCGCCATGCCCGACATGCCCTTCGGCGAGAAGACCGTGACGCTGGACACCGGCGACATGGTCGTTTTGTTCACCGATGGCGTGACCGAGGCCTTCAACGGTGAAGACGTTATGTATGGCGACCCGCGGCTTGTTGCCGCAGTCGCCGGGCAGACCAACGCCTCGGCGCGCGACGGGCTGGACGGGGTGCTGACCGATGTCGCCCGTTTCACCGCCGGTGCGCCGCAGTCCGACGACATCACCTGTCTGGTCCTGCGCTGGCGTGGGGCGGCGGACGCGCCCGTCGCCGTCGTGGCGCAGCTGTCCGATCCCGTCGCCTGACACCGAGAAATCGATGGCGGTAGCCGTCCCGTCGTACTGCGAATGCATCGTCGGACCGGCGATGGCGTGCTATAAGCACGGGGTAGGAAAGATCCAGCTAAGGCAAGGCGAGGGCAGGGGATGAATATTACCGAACAGTCGGTCAACGGCGTCACCGTGCTGCGCGCGGACGGCCGCATCGACAGCGGCAATGCCGCCCAGTTCGAGGCGGCGCTGCTGTCGGTCATCGGGGCCGAGGGCACGCGGCTCGTTGTCGACATGGAGCGGCTTTCCTACATCAGTTCTGCCGGGCTTCGCTGTCTGCTGGTCGCCGCCAAGGCGGCCCGGGCGAAGCGCGGAGCCATCGCCCTGTCGGCCATGGCGCCGCACATCCGCGAGGTGTTCGACGTCAGCGGCTTCTCGTCGCTGTTCGAAATCCATGCCGATGCGGCTGCCGCCGTCGCGGCGCTGGGCGGATGACAGCGGGGGCAAGGCGTCGGGGGTTTATTCCGCCGGCTTCGGCCGGCCTTGCGATAAGGCGGTTCCCGAAAAGGGGCCGGGAGTGTGATGGGAAGTGCCATTCGGCCAAACATCCTGGTTGTTGAAGACTCGCCGGCCGTACGGCTGTCCGTGGCCGGCTATCTGGAGGGTCGCGGTTTCGACGTGACCGAGGCGGAGAATGGCCGTGCCGCCATTCGCGCGCTGGACCGCCGCAGCTTCGACCTGATCGTCACCGACGTGCTGATGCCGGAGGTGGACGGGATCGAACTGATCAAGGCGGCGCGCACTGCCCAGCCCGACGTGAAGATCCTCGCCATGTCCGGCGGCGCTCCGAACATGCCCGCGGGCTATCTGCTGAAGATGACGCGCATGTTCAATGCGGATGAGATCATCTACAAACCCTTCCTCAACGAAGAGTTGGGGGCTGCGGTTGCCCGTCTGCTCGATCAGCCGCTTGCAAATTAAGCAGTTTGAAGACTCTGCCCAATATTAGGGCGCAAAAGAAAGCGGCTTCGGTGCATGAAGCGCCGAAGCCGCAAGTGATGCGTGGAACCAACCGCTTCCTGCTACGCAAGCTCCGTGCCAGAATTCACCCACTGGACCGTCGGCGGCCGGGAAAAATCCGGAACGCCATTTGGTCCCTCCTGTTGTTCGGGAAACGCGGGCGCATGGGCGCCGGTGGCCGATGGCAATCGCGCCGTGCCGACCGCGGTTCCAAGAATCCAGCAAGAGGGAGCCGACCACGATGGCGCAGAACGAGAATCGGTGGCGCGGTGAGGGCCGAGACTGGCGCGACGACGATCGCGAGCCGAACCGGCACCGGGATTGGGGCGAGGCCAAGCACGCCGGAGTCTACGATCCCGACGATTACCGGTCCAACGACCGTGAAAACATGTATCGCCCGCAGGCGCATCTTCACCAGGACGAGCGCGGACATCTCTACCGCGATCCTGGATACAGAGGGCAGGTCGGCAACGAATCCGGCGGCTACGGCCTCGATCCCAATATGGACCGTGGCGACAACCGCCGCGACAATGCCCGCGAGATGGAGCGGGTCTATGACCGCAGTTTCGGCGGCGGGCGCGACATGAGCCGCGGCGGCTATGCCGCCGGCTATGGCGGGCGGTCCGGGTCGAGCGGCTACGGCGGTTATGCCGGTGCCGGCAATGCCGGGACCGAAGGCAGCTACACCAACCGCGATGTCGGCAGCAGCGAGTATCGCGACCGCGATTACGGCGTGCGCCCCTATGGCGAAGGCGAGCAGGTCGTCCGCGGTCGCGGGTCCCTCGGCTATGGCGGCCGGGAGTATGGCGAGCGCGAGACCGGCGACCGCACCTATGCCAGCCGTGACAACCGCAACCGCGATTACGGGTCGCAGGGTGGTTACGGGAGCGGCTATGGCGGCGGTTATGAATCCGGCGGCGACCGCGGCGAGTGGGAACGCGGCGGTTCGAGCCGGCGCGACTTCGGCGGCAGTTCATCCACCAGTTACGGCGGCAGCCATGGCGGCGGCTATCAGCGCGACGAGGGGCGCGACCGCTCCTGGGGCGAGGACCGCGGCGGGATGTACCGCGCGCAGGAGGCTCGGGGCGGCTATGGCGGTGGCCGGACCGAGCGCTGGGGCGAAGACCGTGGCCGCACGCAGCAGCGCGGCTTCTGGGAGCAGGCCGGCGACGAGATCGCCTCCTGGTTCGGCGACGACGATGCCGAACGCCGGCGGCACGAGGATGAGCGCCGCGCTTCCCAGCATCGAGGCCGTGGTCCGCGCGGCTACAGCCGCTCCGACGAGCGGGTGCGCGAGGACGTCAGCGATCGCCTGACCGATGACGCCTATGTCGACGCGTCCGACATCGAGGTGGCGGTCAGCGGCGGCGAGGTGACGCTGACCGGCATGGTCCCCGACCGCCACACCAAGCGCCGTGCCGAGGATGTCGCCGAGGCGGTGTCCGGAGTGACCCATGTGCAGAACAACCTGCGCGTCCGCAGCCAGACCGGCAATCAGGGAAGCTCCGGCTGGGGCAGCTCCACCGGGGCCGGCGCGTCCGCCATGGCGAATGCGGGGAGCGGCACCGGAAGCGGTTCGACTTCCGGTGCCTCCACCGGCATCAGTTCCGGCACGACCTCTTCCGCCATGAGCGGGACGACGGGCGGACTGCAGGGGGCCGACACCACGGTCGGCACCAATGCCGGTATCGGCGCCTCCACCGGCAGCGGCACCGGTTCCGCGTCGCCGTCCTCCACCGGCACCGGGGCCGGGGCCAGCGGCGGTCCTGCCGGCGCTTCCGCCGGGACCGGATCGATGACCGGCTCCACCACCGGCGTCACCGGTTCCACCGGCACCAGCCGATCCTCCACCACGCGGAGCTGACCTGCCACGCCCGCAAGGGTGCGTATCCGATAATGGCAAGTCCTCTATAAGGGCGCGGGTTCCGGCTTCCCAGGCAGCGCCGCCTCGGGACCCCGGGGCCCGCGCCCTTCGCGCTTGACTGCTCCCGCCTTGCCGGCGGCACAATGCATGGTGGTCGTCGTGCGGAGAGGTCAATCCCCTGGCCGGGATAGGCTTCCAACGATGACGCCGATTTCATTTTTACTGGAGAGCGGTTCCTTGACACTCTAAGGAACTCCACTATCGTCACTTTTCGAAACCCGTGGGTTCCATTCATGCCTCTCGATGCGGAAGAGATACCTGACTGGCGGGCTCGGCGGCGCGAGGTGATCCTCAACGCTGCGGCGGAGCTGTTCGCCGGTCGCGATTATGCCTCCGTCCAGGTCGAGGAGGTGGCGAAGCGGGCCGGCGTCGGCAAGGCGACGCTGTACCGCTACTTCCCCTCCAAGGAGGAGCTTTATCTGGAGTCGCTGGAACGGGCGCTCGGCGGGCTGGAGCAGAAGCTGAACGCCGAAATCGCCCCGCAGCAGGTTCCGGCCTCCGTCCGGCTGTCGGCGATGGTTTCCGCCCTGGTCGGCACGTTGAGCGAACAATTGCAGACGCTGAAGCGGCTGGGCGGCGACCAGTCGGACCTTGCCGACCGCACGCGCCGGATCATCGGCCGCCGAAGCGAGCGCACCGCGACCGCCCTGCAGCAGGTCATGGCCGACGGCATGGCGTCGGGCGAGTTCCGCAAGATCGATCTGGAAATCGTCCCGCTTCTGGTGATCGGCATGGTGCGCGGCGGAATCATGCAGATGGATGAACGCCCACGCGAGGCGCTGGAGCGCTCCGTCATCGACTTCCTGATGTCCGGCCTGACCAATCTGCCTCCTTTCATATAAGCGCAAGCCGGCCACCGGCGTTTGGAGTCCCAACGGATGAGACGGCTTTTCCTGGCCCTGCTGGTCGCGGCACTGCTCGGCGGCGGCGGGTACTACTGGTATGAGACCCGCCATGCCGGGGGACAGGCACAGACCGCCAGGGCCGACGCGGCGCCGGCGGGAACTCGTGCGGTTCCGGTGGTGACCCGGAAGGTGACGGTCCAGGCCGTGCCGGAGCAGATCGTCACCATCGGCAGCGTCCAGCCCATCGCCGCCATCGCCATCAAGGCCCGCGTCGACAGCGTGGTCGAGACGGTGAACTTCTCCGAGGGGCAGGAGGTGAAGACGGGAGACACGCTGTTCACCCTCGACAGCCGGGCGCTGGAGGCCCAGCTGCGTCAGGCCCAGGCCAATCTGGAACGCGACCGCGCCAATCTGGAAAAGGCCAAGGGGGACGTGAAGCGCTATGCGGAGCTGGTGCGCACCAGCGCCATCTCCCGCACCACCTATGATGCCGCCGTCGCCACCGCCGATGCGTTGGAGGGCACGGTGAAGGCCGATCTCGCGGCGATCGAGGCGGCGAAGGTGTCGCTCAGCTTCACCCGCATCACGGCGCCGATGGATGGACGCACCGGTACGGTGAACGCGAAGGTCGGCACCATGGTCCGCGCCGCCGACACCAACCCGCTGGTCACCCTGACCCAGCTGCGGCCGATCAACGTCTCCTTCAATGTCCCGGAAAAGCATCTGCCGGCGATCCGCAGCGCGATGGCGACCGGAAGGCTGCCGGTCACCGCCTCCATTGCCGGCAGCCGCGGCGAGACGGCGGAAGGCAAGCTGTCCTTCGTTGATAGCCAGGTCGACCAGCAGACCGGCACCATCCTGGTGAAGGGCGAATTCCCGAACGCCGACACCCGGCTTTGGCCGGGCCAGTTCGTCGACACCGTGCTGACCCTGCGGGTGGAGCCGGACGCCCTGACCATCCCCGATCTTGCGGTCCAGACCGGCCAGAAGGGCCGCTACGTCTATGTCGTGAAGGCCGACGAGACGGTGGAGGTCCGTCCGGTCACGGTCGAGCGGACCCATGGCGGGCTCAGCATCATCGCGTCCGGTCTACAGGCCGGTGACCGGGTGGTGGTCGATGGCCAGTCGCGCCTCTCCCCCGGCGCCAAGGTGACCGAGCGTCCCGGCGGAAAGCCCGCCGGCCCAACTTCCGGCGAGACCGCCGAGGGCGACCGACAGCAGGGTTCCGCCGCTCAGGATGCTGCCGGCCGCAGTGTCCTGACCCAGGGCAAGACAGGCGGGGGTGCGACATGAACCTCTCCGAACTCTGCATCCGCCGTCCGGTGATGACCATTCTCCTGACGGCGGCCCTGGTTCTGGGCGGTCTGGCGGCCTATCGCCAGTTGCCCACCGCGGCGCTGCCGCGGGTGGATTTCCCGGTGGTCAGCGTCACCGCCACGCTGCCCGGCGCCTCCCCGGAGACGATGGCGGCCTCCGTCGCCAGCCCGCTGGAGCGGGAATTCTCCACCATCGCCGGCATCGACACGCTGACCTCCAACAGCACGCTCGGCAACACCAACATCACCATCCAGTTCGTGCTGGAGCGCGACATCGACGCGGCGGCGGCCGACGTGCAGGCGGCGATCGCCCGCACCCAGCGCCGTCTGCCGGCGGAGATGACAACGCCGCCCAGCTACCGCAAGGTGAACCCGGCCGACCAGCCGATCCTGTTCCTGTCGCTGAACTCGCCGACCCTGCCGCTGGCGAAGCTGAACGACATCGCTGAAACGCTGATCCAGCCGAAGGTCGCGACCTTGCCGGGCGTGGCGCAGGTGCAGATCTACGGCTCGCAGAAATACGCCGTGCGGGTGCAGGTGAACCCCAACGCGCTGTCGCTGCGCGGCATCGGCATCGACGAGCTGCAGAAGGCGCTGGCCGCTGCCAACGCCAACACCCCCGTCGGCACCCTGACCGGCCAGCAGCAGCAGTTGGTGATCGCGGCCAACCCGCAGCTTCCCGACGCCGCCGCCTTCCGCGAGTTGATCGTCGCCTACCGCAACAACGCGCCGGTGCGGCTGGGCGATGTGGCGCAGGTGCTGGACAGCGTGGAGAACGACCGCACCGCCAGCTGGCTGAACGGCACGCGCAGCATCATGCTGGCGGTCCAGCGCCAGCCCGACGCCAACACGGTCGACGTGGTGGACCGGGTGCGCGAGCTGGTGCCGGTGTTCCAGGCCCAGCTTCCGGCCTCCGCCGCCATCAAGATCGTCAACGACCGCTCGGAATCGATCCGCCAGGCGGTGGAGGACGTGCAATTCACCCTGGCCCTGACCATCGTGCTGGTCGTGCTGGTGATCTTCCTGTTCCTGCGCCGGTTGTCCGCCACGCTGATCCCGGCGCTGGCCGTGCCGATTTCGCTGATCGCGACGGCGGGCGGCATGCACCTGATGGGCTTCTCCGTCGACAACATCTCGCTGATGGCGCTGACGTTGGCCGTCGGCCTCGTCGTGGACGACGCCATCGTGATGATGGAGAACATCGTCCGCTACGTCGAAGAGGGGATGAAACCGTTCGAGGCCGCCATCAAGGGATCGCGCGAGATCGGCTTCACCATCCTGTCGATCACCCTGTCGCTGGTCGCGGTGTTCATCCCCATCCTGCTGATGGGCGGCGTGGTCGGCCGGCTGTTCCATGAATTCGCGCTGGTCGTGACCATGGCGATCGCCGCGTCGGCCTTCGTGTCGCTGACGCTGACGCCGATGATGTGCTCCCGCTTTCTCGTCCACAATGCGCATGGCGAGAAGGAGGGCTGGTTCGGCCGTATGCTGGAGGGCGGCTTTTCGGCCCTTCTCAATGGCTATGCCCGCACGCTGCGCTGGACGCTGCGCCATCGGCCGCTGATGGGGCTGGTGATGATCGCCACCGTGGTCGGCACGGCGGTTCTCTATCAGGCGATCCCCAAGGGCTTCTTCCCGACCGAGGATATCGGCCAGATCCAGGTGACGACGGAAGCGCGGGCCGACATCGCCTTCCCGTCGATGGCGGAGCGCCAGCAGCAGGTCGCCGCCATCATGAAGGCCAACCCGGCGGTGGTGGACGTCATCTCCTCCGTCGGTGTCGGCGGCAGCACCGGCAACCAGGGCCGCATGTTCCTCACGCTGAAGCCGCGCGAGGAGCGGCCTTCCGCTACCGACGTGATCCAACAGCTGCGCCGTCAGGTCAACGGCATCCCCGGCATGGCCGTCTACATGCAGCCGGTGCAGAACCTGCGCATCGGCGGCCGGACGTCCAAGAGCCTGTATCAGTACACAATCCAGGGCCTTGACCTGGAGGAGCTGTACCAGTGGTCGGGCCGGCTGGAGCAGACCCTGCACGGCATTCCAATCCTGCAGGATGTCGCCAGCGACCTTCAGCTGAACAATCCGCAGGCCTATGTCCACATCGACCGTGAGAAGGCGGCGACGCTGGGCATCGGCGTCGATCAGGTCCGCTCGACCCTCTACAGCGCCTTCGGCCAGCGGCAGGTTTCGACCATCTACACCCCCAGCAACGACTATCAGGTGCTGATCGAGCTGGAGCCGAAATACCAGGGCGACGACAGTTCGCTGTCGCGCATCTATGTCCGGTCGGCCACGTCGGGCAAGCTGGTACCGCTCGACGCCTTCGCCAGGGTGGAGCGTACGGCCGGTCCTCTGGCGGTGGCGCACCAGGGCCAGCTGCCGGCGGTGACCCTCTCCTTCAACCTGGCGCCCGGCGCCTCGCTGGGACAGGCGGTGGACATGATCCGCGCGTCGGAGCGCGACATGGGCCTGCCGCCCACCATCACCACCGGCTTTGCCGGCACAGCCCAGGTGTTCCAGGATGCCCAGGCCGGTCAGGCGCTGTTGCTGTCCGCGGCGGTGCTGGTGATCTACATCGTGCTGGGCGTGCTGTACGAGAGCTTCGTCCACCCGCTGACCATCCTGTCCGGCTTGCCGTCGGCGGTGATCGGTGCACTGGGCACGCTCATGCTGTTCGACATCGAACTCAGCATGATCGCCATCATCGGCATCCTGATGCTGATCGGCATCGTGAAGAAGAACGCGATCATGATGATCGACTTTGCGGTGGAGGCGCGGCGCAACGGCATGTCGGCGCATGACGCCATCGAGCAGGCCTGCATACTGCGCTTCCGCCCGATCATGATGACCACCATGGCCGCCATCATGGGTACGCTGCCCATTGCCATCGCCCATGGTGCGGCCGCCGAATTGCGCCAGCCGCTGGGCCTCGCCGTCGTCGGCGGCCTGTGCGTGTCGCAGGTGCTGACGCTTTACATCACGCCGTCGCTCTACCTCTACATGGAGGATTTCGGCCGCTTCGTCGGCAACCTGTTCCACCGCGGCGACAAGGCCGATCTGCCGCACGGCCCGATGCCGGCCGGCGGCGACGACTGAGCGCATGATCGTGCCGCGTGCAGAAGCATCTTGCGGGACGCGGGAAATGGCTTATCTTTAGGGACAGGCGTACCGAGGTGTCCAGACCCCGATACGCCCATCCGATCAGCGGTTCAGAAGATCAAGGCACGCCTTGATGATCTGCAACAGCAGGATCAGGAGTGTGAGGATTTTCTCCATCCTCTTCTCTCCCTTGGTGTGCGGCGGTGGCGGCCCATCCGCCACCCCGTCCGCACCCGCCCACTATAGCCTCATGGTTGCGGATGTGTGTGCCGGCATGTGGTTTCGGCGCGTGGATTCCTGTGGATAATCTCGTTTCGGGATGGAGGTTTGGCGCTCGCCGCAACCCGCGCATGAAAAAGGCCGCTTCGTCAGCGGCCTTTTTGTTTGGCAGTGGAGGGTCGCCTATCCGCGCGCGGTCGTGCGCAACGTCTCTTCCGCGGCGCGGATCAGTGCCATCGACTTGTTGACGGTCTCCTGGTACTCGGCCTCGGGATCGCTGTCCGCGACCACACCGCCGCCGGCCTGGACATACATCATACCGTCTTTCAGCACGGCGGTTCGCAGCGCGATGCAGGTGTCCATGGCACCCGACGCGCCGAAATAGCCGACGCAGCCGGCATAGACGCCGCGGCGGGCCTTCTCCAACTCGTCGATGATCTCCATGGCGCGGACCTTGGGCGCGCCGGACACCGTGCCGGCCGGGAAGCCGGCGACCAGCGCGTCGAGCGCGTCGAACTTCGGATCCAGTTCGCCCTCTACGTTGGAGACGATGTGCATGACGTGGCTGTAGAGCTCCACGATCATCTTGGCCGTCACTTTGACGGTGCCGACCTTCGCCACCCGGCCGACATCGTTGCGGCCGAGGTCGAGCAGCATCAGATGCTCGGCCAACTCCTTCGGATCGCTGAGCAGGTCGGCGGCCAGCGCCTCGTCCTCCGCCGTGGTGGCGCCGCGCTTGCGGGTGCCGGCGATCGGGCGGACGGTGACCTTGCCGTCGCGCACGCGCACCAGGATTTCCGGGCTGGAGCCGACGACGGTCAGATCGCCGAAATCGCAATGGAACAGGAAGGGTGACGGGTTCAAGCGGCGCAGCGTGCGGTACAGCGACAGCGGTGACGGCTTGAAGGGGAAGCGGATGCGTTGCGACGGCACGACCTGGAAGATGTCGCCGGCGCGGATGTACTCCTTCGCCTTCTCCACGATCGCGTGATACTCCTCGCGCGTCGTGTTGGAGGTCCAGGCCAGCGGCAGGCCGTTCTCGGTGCGCGGTTCACGCCGGTAGGGCAGGGGACGTTCCAGGTCGGCCAGCGCATCGGTCAGCCGTTCCCGCGCGTCGGCATAGGCCGTGGCGGCATCCTTCCCCGCCTTCGGCCAGACCGGCGTCACCAGCGTGATCGAATCGGTGTGGCTGTCGAAGATGGCGACGATGCTGGGCCGGGTCAGGATCGCATCCGGGATGTTCAACTCGTCCGGATTGTTGTCCGGCAGGCGTTCCATCAGCCGGACCATGTCGTAGGTCATGTAGCCGAACAGCCCGGCGGCCATCGGCGGCAGTTCCTCCGGCAGTGGAATCCGGCTTTCGTTGATCAGAGTGCGCAGCGCTTCGAGCGGTGCGGCCTCGAGCGGTTGGAAGGCGTCGCGGTCGTGCAGGGCGTCGCGGTTGATCTCCGCCCTGTTGCCCCGCGACCGCCACACCACGTCCGGCTTGAAGCCGATCACCGAATAGCGGTCGCGCCGCGATCCGGCGCCGCGTTCCGCCGATTCCAGCAGGAAGCCGAAGGGACGCCCGTCCGCCAGCTTCATATAGGCGGAGACCGGAGTCTCCAGGTCGCTGACCAGCGTGGTCCATACCACCTGCGGCCGACCGGCGGCGTAAGCGGCGTCGAAGCTGGCGATATCGGGCTGGACCTTCACGGCACGAGACCTCTTGCTTGGCTGTCGGCTAAGCCGGAGCCTCAGTTGCTGGCGAAGAACTGGTCGATACGCTGGCGGTAGATCCGCACCGGGTACTTGTCGCGTAGCGCGTTGGTGAACTCGGCCACCAGATCGTTTTCCAGACCCTGCTCGACCGAGGCGCGGACCGGCGCCAGATCGGCGTCGGCAGCCTTGGGATCGGCGGGAATGACTTCCCGGAGGCGGGCGACGACCTGGACATCGGCGGTGTTGCCGCTGATCACCTCGTTCGGCTTGGCGGCGAACAGCTTGGCAACCATGTCGCCCGGCAGGCCCTGGACCGACTGGGCATCGCGGGTGAAGGGCGCCGTCATGGCGAAGCTGGCGCCTGCCTGGGTGGCGACGTCCTGGGCCGCTGCCTCCGCACCCTGCTTCAGGCGGGCGGCGATCTCCTCCGCCTTCTTGGCGGCGCGCTCTGCGCGCTGCTCCTGCTGCCAGTCGGCGATGACCTGATCGCGCACGTCGGCCAGCGGTCGGACCGCGGCGGGGATCACGCTGTCGACGCGGACGGCGGTGAAGACGCTGCCCTCACCCTCGGTGAGGTTGGAGGTAGCACCGGTCTTCAGTTGGAAGGCGTTGGGCAGCAGTGCCTTCAGGCTGGGCAGGTCCGGGGCGGCGTCCCTGCCGTCCGGCGCCTTGCCTGTGCTGTCGATGGCGGCGACCTTGGTCAGGGCCAGCCCCTGAGCCTGCGCCACCTCGTCCAGCGATGCGCCGCTGGCAAGCTGGTCCTCGACGCGGTTGGCGATGGAGAAGACGGAATCGAGCGCCTGCTCCTTCTTCAGGTCGTTCGCCAGCTGGTCGCGCACATCCTCGAAGCTGCGGGTGGTCGCCGGGGTCACGCCGGTGACGGCCATGACGTGCCAGCCGAGCGAGCTCTTCACCGCGTCGGAGGTCTTGCCCGGCTCCAGCGCGAAGGCGGCGTCGCCGATTTCCGGCAGGTCGGCGCTGGCGATGTTGTCGAGGGTCACCGGCTCCTGGCCGGCGTCCTTGGCGGCTTCGGCCAGCCCCTTGGCCTTGGCGGCTTCGGCGATCTGCTTCGCTTTCGCCTCGTCATCGACGACCAGCATCTGGACGGTGCGCTTCTCCGGCGCGCCGAACTCGCTTGCCCGCTCCTCATACGCCTTGCGCAGTTGGGCGTCGTCGATCTTGATGTCCTTGGCCAGCACGTCGGGCGACAGGCGGGCGACGGTCAGCGACCGGTATTCCGGGGCGGTGAAGCGGACCTGATGGTCGTCGTAGGCCTGCTTGATCGCGGCGTCGTCCGGCACCCCGACATCGCCGATGGCGGCGTTCGGCAGGGTCACGACCTCCGCCACGCGCTTTTCGCCGCGGAAGCGGTAGAGGTCCTGCACCAGCGGCTGCGGCGGCGTCAGGCCGGCGGCGACCGCGCCGGCGACCAGCTGGCGCGCCGTCTCGCGCTGGATCATCGCGACATAGCCGTCCTCGGTCAGCTGGGCGTTGCGCAGCGCCGAACGGAAGATGTTGGGATCGAACTGGCCCTGCTGGTTGCGGAAAGCCGGCTCGTCGGCGATGCGCAGCCGGACCACCTCCGGACCGACGGAAATGCCCATGTCGGTCGCGGCGAGGTCGAACAGCGTACGCTGGATCAGCGACTGTAGCGACTGGTCCAGAAGGCCGAAGCGCTTGGCCTGCTCGGTGGTCAGGGTGCCGCCCAGCATCGGGCGCAGCCGTTCCATCTGCCGGCGGAACTCCTGGTCCAGCGTCTGCTGCCCGATCTCCACCTTGCCGACTTCGGCGACGGTGGTGGGCGTGGAAGCACGGAACACGTCGCCGATGCCCCAAACGCCGAAGCTGAGGATCAACAGCACGAACAGGATCTTGACGACCCAGGAGCCGGCGAAATTGCGGATGAACTGGAGCATGGGACCCGAATCTAAGCGCGTCGTTCGGCCATCCGGCCGGGGCGGCGCATCATAGATAGGGCAGGGTGGGGCGGCAACAGCCCTTTTCCGCGCGGTCGATTTCCGCGAAGTGGATTTGCGGATGGCGTTTTTGCACGGCAGAGCCCCGGCACCGCATCGGATGCGGTGCCGGGGCTCTCGGTCGTTCAGGCCCGACGCTTACTTCAGAGCGTCGCGGGCGGCATCCTTGGCGCCGCCGATCGTGTTCTGAACCTTGCCGGCAGCCTTGTCGGCCTGGCCCTCGGTCTCGGTCTTCTTGTCGCCGGTCAGCTTGCCGGCGGCTTCCTTGATCGAGCCCTTGGCGGAGCGGGCGGCGCCCTCGATGCGATCCTTGTCCATGGTGGCAACCTCCTGTGTGTTGGTTATACCGAGACAACAGACCGGAAGGAGAATGGCTCCATTAAAATTAGTACACGAAAGTCAAACCTGGGCAGAGCGGGCAGTCAGGCCCGGCGCGGCCCGTCGATACCGCGGCCGGCCGACCGTTCCGACGCCGGGGCTGCGACAGGCATCGGACCGGCGCTGCGGCGCCGCAGCGTGGCCAGCGTCAGTGCGTGATGGCTGATGCGGTTGCGGAACTCTCCGTCCACACGGCTGAAGGCGCTGTAGGCCAGTTGCACAGCGGCCGGGGACCGGGTCCGTCGCGCCTCCTGCAGTGCGTCGCGCAGGGTGCGCAGTTCGAGGATGCCCGGCACGAAGGCCATCTCCACCGCTTCGGCGAGGATTTCGATCGAGCAGAGCGCGGCTTCGTCTTCGAGCACGCAGGCGTCGAAGGGGCGCTTTTCGGGTGGGAGGCCCATCGGCATGCCTCCGTTGCGATGTTCAGGAACCGAGCAGGTCGAGAACCGCCGCCAAACAACGGCGACGGGTTACGCAGTCGTCACAGCAGCCGGTCGCCTGGAGATGCTGCGGGCAGTGCTGGCGGCGCAGCGCCTCCAATCCCTGGCGCAACGCATGCTTCTTCGCGTCCGAGATCACGTCGGTGGCCCGGATGGTCTCCAAAGCGTCCTGCATGGGATTGGATGCGTCTATGAACATTTCGCTATGCCTCCACTCCCCAAAAATCTATGCCGCGCCCACGGACAAGTCCATGAACAGCCTGTAATATTAGCGGTGCAAATTGAAACGAGCTGTGGCGCATTTCGCCGCGACGCAACGAATCGGCGTTTCGGGATCGGCATCAGGCCATTGACGCAGGTCCGGGCGCGCCGCAGCATCGCCGCGACTGATTGATCGATCGGTTGACGACGGCGATGCGGGGGATGGATGGAGCGGGCGGTGTGGCCGACGCTGGCCTTATACGGAGCTGCGGCGCTGGCGGAAATAGCCGGCTGTTTCGCATTCTGGGCCTGGGCGCGGCTGGATCGCAGCCTGTGGTGGACGCTGCCGGGCGTGGCCAGCCTTTGCCTATTCGCCTGGCTGCTGACGCGGGCGGACGCCGATTTCGCCGGCCGGGCCTATGCGGCCTACGGCGGCGTCTACATCGCCGCGTCGCTGCTGTGGCTCTGGCTGGTCGAGGGAGCGCGGCCGGACCGTGGGGATGCGGCCGGCGCTCTGCTCTGTCTGGCCGGGGCGGCGATTATCCTCGCTGGTCCCCGCGCGGGCTGAGGGCAGGCGGGACGGGCCGGTTGACCGACCGCCGCAGGGCAGGGCCGTTCACCAGGACCAGACGAACCCCATCCACGTGCAGATACGCCCCGACGCGCACCTTGCCGCGCAGGATGTCGTCGTTGAGCATGATCTGCGCTTCGGCCAGGGACAGCGGGGTACCCTGGTAGTATGCACGGCCGTCGGCATGGCGGATCTGGCTGAATGCGTTGGTCATGTCACGGTGCTCCCTGTCCTTGTTCTTGAGCGGCGGACCGCCGGCTTTCCCGATGCGTAACGGCGGCTGCCATTGCCGATGCCAATATCGGACGAACGCCTTGAAGGTCCGGTTTATTCCTCCATCGAATGCACGTCGGCATCGAATGCATGTGGGCATCGAATGCACGCGGGTCGAAAGCCACTGGAGAGGGGCGCCTTGCAGCCGTTCCGGCCGACACGCTCCCATCCGCGAATATCCTGCGGGGAACACTGCCGCAGGTCCAGGTGCAAGTGGGCGATGCCACCGAATTGTCGCAGACCACACGCGCAAAAGCTGTGGTGGTGCGTCGCGCGGCGGTCGATTATTCCCGGGAACCGTACTGCGCATTGAACCATGTCAATCGCGCATCCGACTTCAACCGTTAGAGTGCAAATGCATCACGGTCCGGCGGCCATGCGAATCATCGGTATGCCGCAGCTTGGCCGAACGTTGGAAAAGTCGCCGATCGGGGTCATAATACCTCCGTCGGATGTGCGAATGATAATATGGGTTGCCCACTCCTGTTTCGGCAGGCCGGCAGACAGAGACCTGCAGAGAAAACGGATCGCTTCGTGAACCTACAACCGGCGGATCAGATGAACGGCTCCGAAATCAGCGGTCCCGGCGGCGATGCTTCCGCCCGGGAAGGCGGTGCCGCCGCCCTGCCGCGCGATCCGGCCTTCCTGGCTTCGCTGGCATCGAGCCTGCTGGCCGCCAGTCCCCTCGACCCTGGCGGGGCGGTGCTGGTTTATGTCGACCGCGACCGCGTGCTTCGCCATGCCGACCCGCGGTTCGCAGCCGTGCTGGACGCCAAGCCCGAGGATCTCGTCGGCCACCCGCTTGCCGACTTCGATCATCCGGCGATCGCAGCGCTGAGGTCGGCCATCGGGACGGTCGGCCAATCGCCGTCGCGGTTTTCGGCGCCGCTCGATTGCCTGACGGCCGGCTGTGACGGCCGCCGCTCGATTCTCAGCGGCAGCGTGCTGGCCCACCGCGACGCCGCGGGCGAGACGGTGGGGTATCTCGGCACCTTTTATCAGACCGGCGACCCCGACCGCATCGCGGAATTCGTGACCTGCCGCGACACCTTCATCGCGACCCTGCTGGACGCCGCGGTGGACGGTATCATCGTGTCCGACCGCAGCGGCATCATCCGTTCCATCAATCGGGCCTGCTGCCAGCTGTTCGGGTACGAGGAGGGCGAACTGCTCGGGCGGAACATGACCATCCTGATGCCGCCGCCCTTCTCGCGCGACCACAACCGCTACATCGACACCTATATGAAGACCGACCGGGCCAAGATCATCGGCATCGGCCGCGACACGCTGGGCCAGCGCAAGGACGGAACCGTCTTCCCCATCCATCTCAGCGTCGGCCAAGCCCGGCTGGGGGAGGAGGCGACCTTCGTCGGCATCATCCGCGACATCTCCGAACGTCTGGCCGCCGAACAGCGCGCCACATATCTGGCGCGGCACGACCCGCTGACCGGCGTCCTCACCCGAACCGCCTTTCTGGAGGATTGCGAGGCGCTGTTCGCCAGCCACGGCACTGCGGACGGCGAAGCGGCGGGTGAGGGGCTGTTCGCGCTCTTCTCCCTCGACGTCGATCAGTTCAGCGACGTGAACGAGGCCTTCGGCTTCCATGTCGGCGATGCGGCGCTGAAGGCCATGGTCAGCCGGGTGATGGAGGTTCTGCCGCCCAACACCATCGTCTGCCGCATCGCCGCCGATGAGTTCGCAGCGCTGTCACGGGTGACCGACGGCGAGCATGCGCGCACGCTGGCCGGGGTTCTGCACGACCGGCTGACCGCCTCCATCTATGCCGACCGTCATTGGGTGCGGCTGCGCCTGTCGGTCGGGGCGGCGGTACAGGACGACTCGGTCAGCACGCTGGAGGATCTGAACGCCAAGGCGAAGCTGGCCCTGCAGGCTGTGCAGCACAATGGCGGCAACGCCGTGTGCTTCTACACGCCGGAAATGGCGGCGGCGGCGACGCGGCGGATGATGCTGACTATGCATCTGACCCACGCCATCGAACGCAACGAGCTGCATCTGGTCTATCAGCCCATCGTGGACTGCCACGGCCGCGTTCGGTCGGCGGAGGCGCTGCTGCGCTGGACCCACCATGCGCTGGGGCCGGTCTCGCCGGGGGAGTTCATCCCGGTGGCGGAGGAAAGCGGGCTGATCGTCCCCATCACCGACTGGGTGCTGTCCACCGCCATCGCCCAGATGTCGCGGTGGGAGGAGGAGGGCGTGCTGCCCGATCGCGTGTTCCTCAACATCTCCGGCCAGCAGTTCCTGCGCGGCAATCTGACGCTGCGGCTGGAGGAGTTGCTGGGCCGGCATCCGTCCCTGCGCAGCCATCTGGGGCTGGAGATCACCGAGCAGGCGGCGGTGCGCGATCTGAAGGTGGCGGTGCGCACGCTGGGGGAGCTTGCCGATCTCGGCATCCAGGCGGCAATCGACGATTTCGGCTCCGGCTATTCCTCGCTCAGCTATGTGCAGCAGTTGCCGGTGGCGAAGCTGAAGATCGACCGCGCCTTCATCATCGACGTTCCGGACAACCCGAAGAACAACGCGCTGGTCCGCGCCGCCGTCGGCATGGCGCACGGCCTGGGCCTGACCACCGTTGCCGAGGGGGTGGAGACGGCGGAGCAGCGCGATTTCCTGGTGTCGGTCGGCTGCGACATGATGCAGGGCTATTACTTCGGCCGGCCGATGGCGCCGGACGCGCTCGCCGACATGCTGCGGGCACAGGCGATGCAGGCTGCCTCCTCCGTTGGGTAAATCCCGTCTCGACAGCATAAGCTGCAACTGATATCCATTCTCACGACCTTGAGAGTCATTCGCAGTCCGGGAGTGAAGAATGTTCATCGATAAGTTCGCCGGGATCGCTTTCGCCGTTGGTGCCTTGACTGCCTTCTCCGTGCAGGCTCAGGAAGTAAACGTCTACAACTCGCGACATTATAATACCGACCGCGTCATCTATGAGACCTTCACGAAGTCGACCGGCATCAAGGTCAACATCATCGAAGGCAACCACGACGAACTGATCCAGCGGATGAAGTCGGAGGGGGCCAGCAGCCCGGCCGACCTGTTCATCACCGTGGATGCCGGCCGTCTGGCCGCCGCGGCGAAGGAAGGGCTGTTGGCCCCGGTCGCCTCGCCGACGCTCGACGCCATCAAGGTTCCGTCCAACCTGCGCGATCCGAGCGGCGCCTGGTGGGGACTGTCCAGCCGCGCCCGCATCGTCGTCTACGCCCGCGACCGGGTGAAGCCGGACCAGATCAAGAACTACGAAGATCTCGCCAAGCCGGAGTGGAAGGGCCGCGTCCTGACCCGCAGCGGCACCCATCCCTACAGCCTGGCCCTGACCGCCTCGATCATCGAAGCCCAGGGCGAGGAGAAGACCGAGGAGTGGGTGAAGGGGCTGGTCGCCAACCTCGCCCGCCCGCCGCAGGGCGGCGACACCGACCAGATCCGTGCGGTCGCGGTGGGCGAGGGCGACGTCGCCATCGCCAACACCTATTACGTCGGCAAGCTGATCACCTCGGCCAAGCAGGAGGACCGCGAGGTCGCCTCCAAGATCGGCGTGATCTTCCCCAACCAGGACAACCGCGGCACCCATGTGAACCTCAGCGGCGCCGGCGTGGTGAAGACCTCCAAGAACCAGGATAACGCCCGCAAGCTGCTGGAATATCTGCTGAGCCCCGAGGCGCAGCGGCTGTTCGCCGACGGCAACATGGAGTATCCGGTGAACCCGGCGGTCCAGCCGCATCCGGAGTTGGTGAAGCTCGGCACCTTCAAGGCCGCCGACGTCAACGCCGCCGCCTTCGCAGCCTACACCCCGCAGGCGCTGCGCATCATGGACCGTGCCGGCTGGAAGTAAGATGACCGACGCCCCGTTCACCGCGACATCGTCCGCCCCCTCTCCGTCGTCCGTCGTCCTGACGGGCATCACCCACCGCTACGGGCCGCTGACCGCCGTCGACGACGTGTCGCTGTCGGTCGCCCCGCGGGAGGTGGTCTGCATCGTCGGCCCGTCGGGCTGCGGCAAATCGACCCTGCTGCGCCTGATCAGCGGGTTGGAGACGGTCCAGGCCGGCACGATCACGGTGGACGGGGCGCCGCTCGCCACCGCCGACCGTTCCCTGCCGCCTGAAAGGCGGCCGGTCGGCATGATGTTCCAGGATTTTGCGCTGTTCCCGCACCTGACCGTCGCGGGCAACATCGCCTTCGGCCAGACCGACCGCCCGCGCGCCGAGCGCAAGCGCCGGGTGGCCGAACTGCTCGAGACCATGGCGTTGACCCGCTACGCCGACGCCTATCCGCACACCCTTTCGGGCGGGCAGCAGCAGCGGGTGGCGCTGGCCCGCGCCATGGCGCGCGACCCCAAGGTCCTTCTGCTGGACGAACCCTTCTCCGCGTTGGACGAGCAGCTTCGCCGTTCGGTCCGGGAGGAGGTGGTGCGGATCATCCGCGCCAGCGGCATCGCCACCATCGTCGTCACCCACGACCCGGAAGAGGCGATGGAGATGGGCAACCGCGTCGTGGTGATGGAGGCCGGGCGCATCGTCCAGGCCGACACGCCGGTGAATCTCTACCAGCGCCCGGCCAACAGCTTCGTCGCCCGCCTGTTCGGCGAGGTCAACCGCTTCGAATCGACGGTGCGCGACGGCCAGATCGTCACGCCGCTCGGCCGCATCCAGGCGCCGCACCTGCCCGGCGGAACCAAGGTGGAGGTCGCCTGCCGCGTCGAGGATCTGGAACTGGTGCCGCTGGGCGCCCGCCCTGACGCGGTGCCGGTCCGCGTCCGCCACTCCAGCTTCCTCGGACCGGCGACGCGGGTGTGCCTGGATTTGCCGGGCGTTGCGTCGGAGATCCACGCCCGCCTGCCGGGGCATGTGGATGTCCGTGCGGGAGAGGAGTTGTCGGCTGCGATGGCGGCCGAACGGGTGATGGTGTTTCCGGCGGAGTGAGGGAGTTGTCGGAGCGGATGCCCCCTCCCTAACCCTCCCCCTCTTCGAGGGAGAGGGGACTGCCGCTTCTCCTTTGCCGAACCTTACCAAGCGTTCTACCCCCTCTCCCGCGATCGGACCGGCCTTCGGCCGGCCGAGAGCGGGGGAGGGATGGGGAGGGGGCCTCAGACAAGACCCCTCAAGCCCCCGCCCGAACCTCATCCTCGCCGAACTGCAGCCGGCACAGCCGGGCATAGGCGCCGTCGGCGGCCAGAAGGGCCTCGTGAGTGCCCTGTTCGATGATGCGGCCGCCTTCCATCACCACGATGCGGTCCGCATTGCGCACGGTCGCCAGCCGGTGGGCGATCACGATCGTCGTGCGCCCCTCCGTCAGCCGCTCCAGCGCCGCCTGCACCAGGCGTTCCGATTCGCTGTCCAGCGCGCTGGTCGCCTCGTCCAGCAGCAGGATCGGTGCGTCCTTCAGGAAGGCGCGGGCCAGCGCCAGACGCTGGCGTTCGCCGCCGGACAGCTTCACCCCGCGGTCGCCGATCACCGTGTCGTAGCCCTCCGGCAACCGCGATACGAAATCATGGGCGGCGGCGGCCTTGGCGGCGGCAATGATCTCCTCCATCCCGGCATCCAGCCGGCCGAAGCCGATATTCGCCCGCACCGTGTCGTTGAACAGCACCGTGTCCTGGCTGACGATCGACACCGCGCCGCGCAGGCTGCGCAGGGTGGCGCCGCGCACGTCCTGGCCGTCGACCAGAACCTCGCCTCCCGTCACGTCGTACAGGCGCGGGATCAGGTTGAAGACGGTCGATTTGCCGGCGCCGCTGCGCCCGACCAGCGCCACCGTGCTGCCGGCCGGCACGTCGAGGTCGATGCCCTTCAGCGTGTCGGCCCCCGCCTCATAGGAGAAACGGGCGCCGCGCAGGGCGACCGCACCCTCGGTCACGGCGAGCGGCTTGGCGTCCGGCCGCTCCAGGATGGTCGGCTGCTGGTCCAGCAGCTCGAAGATGCGCTGGGCGGCGGCCAGTCCCTCCTGCAGGGCGGCGTTCAGCGTGCCGATGGCGCGCACCGGCTGGGCCGCCATCAGCAGCGCGCCGACGAAGCCGGAAAAGGCGCCGACCGAACCCTCGCCCATCGTCATGCGGTAGCCGGCAAAGGCGATCACCCCCGCCACCGCGACGCCGCCCAGCACCTCCATCATCGGGTCGATGCGCGAGCGGGCGCGCACCGCCTTCATGGTCAACTGGTAATTCTCGTGAAAGGCGCGGCCGGCGCGGGCGCGCTCATAGTCTTCCAGATTGTAGGTCTTGACCATGCGCGCGCCCGACAGGCTTTCGGTCAGCAGCGAGGTCATGTCGCCCATCTGTGCCTGGGTGTCGCGCGACACGCGGCGCAGGCGCTTGCCGATGCGCACGATCGGCACCGCGGCGATCGGATAGATGATGAAGACGATCAGCGACAGGAACCAGTCGAGATAGAACATCGACCCGACCAGTGCGATCACCGTCAGGATGTCGCGCACCAGACCGGTCAGCGTGCGGGTCAGCGCGTTCCGGATCAGGTCGACGTCGTTGATGAAGCGCGAGGTCAGCGACCCGGTCGGCGTGGCGTGCAACTGGGCCATGTCGGCGGTCTGCAGATGCGTGAACATCGACAGGCGGACGTCGGCGATGATGCGCTGGACGATGTCGCTGGTCACCACCGTCTGGGAATAGAGCGACGTCCCCTTGATCACCGTCACCGCGACGATCGCCAAGGGAATCACCAGCAGCATGCCGCGGTCCTGGGCGGAGAACATGGCATAGGACTGGTCGATCAGCAGCGGATAGGCGCCGGTGGTCGCCGCCACCACCGCCATCAGCAGGAAGGACAGCATCAGCTTGCCGCGGTAGGGCCGCACCCACTCGCGCCACATCCGCGCCACCAGCCGTTCGGTCGCCGCATCCAGGCGCAGGGGCTTGCCGCTCTTGTTCGTCACGATCGCATCCGATCTCTTGTCCGTTGCGGATGGCTTAGCCCATGGGCTTCGGCTTTGTCCACCGGTCGGCGTACCGGCCCGGTTCCGGTTACAGGCTTCCTTTACCGCTTTCGTGCCAAGTTGCTGATCATCGGCATGGCGGATGTCCGTGCCGCCGGAAAAGGGGGAGGTCCATGGCGAACGGAAACGGTTCGAATGGAAACGGCGCCAATGGGCGTGAGGGCGGGCGTGAGGGCGGGCGTGACGGCGGCGCGCGGCGTCCGCGCATCGGCCTTGCGCTTGGCGGCGGGGTGGCGCGCGGCTGGGCGCATATCGGGGTGCTGCGGGCGTTGAAACGCTATGGCATCGAGGCCGACATCGTCTGCGGCGCCTCGGTGGGTGCGCTGGTCGGCGGGCTCCATCTGGCGGGAAAGCTCGACGCGCTGGAAGAGTGGGCGCGCGAGCTGACCCGGCTCAAGATCGTCGGCTATCTGGACCTGCGGCTGCGCCAGGGCGGTGGGCTGATCAGCGGCGACCGGCTGCTGGCCGAGCTTCGCCTGCATCTGGGCGACCAGCGGATCGAGGAGTTGCCCTGTCCCTATGCCGCCATCACCACCGATCTGGTGACGGGGCACGAGGTGTGGCTGCAGCGTGGCGAACTGGTCGACGCCATGCGGGCGTCCTTCTCGCTGCCGGGGGTGTTTCCGCCGGTGCAGATCGACGGGCGCTGGATGATCGACGGCGCGCTGGTCAATCCGGTACCGGTGTCGGCCTGTCGGGCGCTGGGCGCGCAGATGGTGATCGCCGTCAATCTGGCCGGCGATATCCTGGGCAAGGCGCGCAAGCCCGGTGCCAACGTGCCGACGGCCGCCGGGTTCGACCTGCTGCGGTTGGTGGAGGGCGAGACGCCGGAACACCGCCCGCCGAGCGGAATCGGGGCGCTGACCCGCCGCATCTTCCGCCGGGACTATGAAGGGCCGAGCCTGTTCGGCGTGATGGTGTCGTCGCTGGGCATCGTCACCGACCGCATCACCCGCTCGCGGCTGGCCGGCGACCCGCCGGACGTCCATATCGTGCCCCGGCTGGGCCATATCGGCCTGACCGAGTTCGACCGTGCGGACGACTGCATCCGCGAGGGCGAGGCGGCGGTGGAGCGCGTCCTGCCGGAACTGCACGACGCGCTCGCCGTCTTCGCGACCGGCCCGCGGGAATCCTCCCGCGAGCCGATGCGCGGATAGCTCCGTATGGGGAGCGGTGCTTTAATGATCGATGGCCGTGCCAAGCGCCGCACCGCCCAGGCCGCCGATCACGGCGCCGCGGGTGCCGTCCACCGCGTAACCGCCGGCCGCGCCGGCCGCACCGCCGACCACGCCGCCAGTCGAGCAGGCGGTGAGGGAAAGAAGCGCGAACACCGCACCGATCAGACGCAAACGGGACATCATGCAACCCTCCTCGTGTTGACTGTTCGATGTCTAAACACGCGGAACCGCATTTTGCTTCCATCGCCTCCTGATCTTTTGGTTCTGACTCTTTCGAGGGGAACCTCTTAACCCCACAAGCGTTGACCGGACTTTGACCATGCAACGTTGACACGGGGGAACAACCATGCGGCGCATCACCAACCGCCTGCGCGCAACCGCCATCGCCGCCACCGCGGCGCTGTCCCTGGCCGCCTGCCAGACCGGCAACAGCGGCGGCATCGGCGGGATGAACACCACAGAGACCGTCGGAACGCTGGGTGGCGCCGTTGCCGGCGGCCTGCTCGGCTCGCGCTTCGGCGGCGGAGCCGGCAAGCTGGCGACCACGGCCATTGGTACGCTGCTCGGCGCCTATGCCGGCCAGCAACTGGCCCGCCAGTTCACGCCGGCCGACCAGAACCGGGCGTCGGATGCGGAGGAGCGCGCGGTCGCCAACAACCAGACCATCACCTGGAACAACCCGCAGTCGGGCAACAGCGGCACCATCCAGCCGGTCCGCACCTATCAGGGCGACAGCGGCCAGACCTGCCGCGACTACAACCATACCGTGGTGATCGAAGGCCGGACCGAGGTCGCGCGCGGCACCGCCTGCCGTCAGGCTGACGGAAGCTGGAAGCTGGTATCGTAAGCGTACAGCCTTTCCGAATGACCGCCTCCGGCTTCTACGCCTTGCGGATGTGCAGGGTTGCCGTCAAAATCAAAGGGTTCCGCCAAGTGGCGGCCTGATGCCAACGGCGTGTGAGGCATATGGAGGCGGTCAGCTACATCATTCTCATCGGGTCCACGCTGCTGATCGTCAGCGTGCTGACCAGCTACCTCGCCTTGCGCATCGGCGCCCCCCTGCTTTTGATCTTCCTCGGCATCGGCCTGCTGGCGGGGGAGGACGGCATCGGCCGGATCGCCTTCAACGATGCCGGTTCCGCCTTCCTGATCGGGTCGATGGCGCTGGCGGTGATCCTGTTCGAAAGCGGATTCGACACCAAGCTCGCCAGCTACCGCGCCGCAGCTTGGCCGGCGATGACCCTGGCGACGGTCGGCGTCGCCGTGACCACCGGCGTCGTCGGCGTCGCCGCCCATTACCTGATGAATCTTGGCTGGTGGGAGGCGCTGCTGGTCGGCGCGGCCTGCAGTTCCACCGACGCGGCGGCGGTCTTCTTCCTGCTGCGCGTCGGCGGCATCACTCTGCGCGACCGCGTGCGTTCGACGCTGGAGATCGAATCGGGCAGCAACGACCCGGTCGCCATCATGCTGACCATCCTGCTGGTGGAGGCGGCGACCCATGGTCTGGCGTCGCCCGCCGCCATCGTCGGCGAACTGGTGCTGGCCTTCGCCCTGGGCGGGGTGATGGGGCTGGCCGGCGGCTGGCTGCTGGTGGCCTTCATCAACAAGGCGAATTTCGAGACCGGGCTGAACCCGGTGGTGACGCTGACCTTCGCCCTGTTCATCTTCGCCGCCACCAACGTGCTGGGCGGCAGCGGCTATCTGGCCGTCTATGCCGCCGGGCTTTATGCCGGGAACGTCAAGCTGCGGGGAGCGCTGGAACTGCGGCGCTTCCATTCCGGCCTGACCTGGCTCAGCCAGATCGTCATGTTCGTCATGCTGGGCCTGCTCGCCACCCCGCGGGAGTTCGCGGGCATGCTGCTGCCGGCCCTGGGGGTGGCGCTGGTGCTGATCGTCGTCGCCCGGCCGCTGGCGGTGTGGATTTGCCTGCTGCCCTTCCGCTTCTCGGTGCGGGAGACCAGCTTCATCGCCTGGGTCGGATTGCGCGGCGCCGTCTCGCTCCTGCTGGCGCTGGTTCCGGTGCTGGGCGGGCTGGAGAACGGGCAGCTGATCTTCAACACCGCCTTCGTCGTCGTGGTCGTCTCGCTGCTGGTGCAGGGCTGGACCATCGGCACCATGGCCCGCGCGCTGGAACTGATCGTCCCGCCGCGCCGCGGCCCGGTGGAGCGCGTGGAACTGGAGCTTCCCGGCAACGCCGACCAGGAGCTTGTCGCCTACACCGTCCATGGCAAGAGCCCGGCAGCGCGCGGGCAGCGCATGCCGCGCTGGGCCAAGCCGTCGCTGGTCATCCGCTCGGGCGCGGTGGTTCCGCTGCACAAGGCCAAGCCGCTGCAGACCGGCGACCATGTCTATCTTTTCACGCCGCAGCACCGCCTGCCGCTGATCGACAAGCTCTATGGCGGCAGCCGGGCGCTCGACCAGTCCGACCGCGAGTTCTACGGCGATCTGGTGCTGAGCCCCGATGCGACGGTGGAGCAGATCGCCGAGATGTACGGCCTGCCGCTGTCGCTGCCCAACGCCCGGCTGACGCTGAGCGACCTGCTGCGAAACGAGTTCGGCGGCTCCTGCGAGCTGGGCGACCGGGTGCGCATGGGCGGTGTCGAGCTGATCGTGCGGGACATGGACGAGGACACCATCACCTCGGTCGGGCTGGCGTTGGAGCCCGTCCGCGTCACCAGCCGGCGCCGGCCGCTCTACCAGCGCGTCACCGACGTCCATGGGCGGCTGCGCGGCTGGTGGAATGAGCACGCCTTCCGCCGCTGGAAGGAGCGCGAGAAGCTGCGGGCCCGGCGGCTGGCGGCCCCCCTGCCTGTGGCGGAACCGCCGCGCGAGGACAGGGTGGAGAGCCGCAACGAGGTGTGAGCGGCGCTACCCGCGATGGCCTGGGCGCGACGAGGCGATGGTGCGGCTCAGATAGATGACGGGGGCGAGGCCGACCAGAACGATCACCAGGGCGGGCAGGGCGGCATCGTCCAGCCGCTCGGTGGAGGCCATGCGGAAGGCCTCGATCGCCAGCGTGTCGAAGTTGAAGGGCCGCAGGATCATCGTCGCCGGCAGCTCCTTGGTGATGTCCACGAACACCAGCATGGCGGCGCTCAGCAGGCTGGGGCGCAGCAGCGGCAGATGGACCCGGCGCAGCACCTGCAGCGGCGTGTGGCCGAGCGAGCGGGCCGCCCCCTCCAGATTGGGGCCGATCTTGGCGAAGCCGGATTCCAGCGGCCCATAGGCAACCACGAAGAAGCGGATCAGATAGCCGTAGAGGATGCCGGCGATGGTGGCGCCGAGGATGGCGCCGACCGGCCAGCCGGTCCAGTCGCGGGTCAGCCCGACGGTGATGAGGATGCCCACCGCAATCACCGTCCCCGGCGTGGCATAGCCGAGCGAGGCGAGGCGGGCGGCACCGGTGGCAAGCCCGCTGCGGTCGTGGCGCACGCCATGGATCACCATCAGCGCCACGGCGACCACCAGCGCGGCCCCGCTGGCGCCGAGGATGAAAGTGTTGACCGTCAGGTCGGTGAAGCGGGCAAGCGTCAGCTCGGTTCCGCCGCGCAGGATCATGCGGATCAGCACGGCACCCGGCAGCAGGAAGCCGAACAGCACCGGCGTCAGGCAGACGATCCAGGCCACCACCGTGCCGCGGGCCGACAGGCGCGGGGCGGGCAGGGCGCGGTAGCGGCCGGTGGTCTGGTGGAAGCGCATCCGCCCGCGCGACAGCCGCTCCAGCCCGACCAGAGCCAGCACAACCAGCAGCAGCACGGCAGCCAGTTGAGCCGCCGCGGCCGCGTCGCCCAGCGCGAACCAGGTGCGGTAGATGCCGACGGTGAAGGTGTCGATGCCGAAGTATCGGACCGCGCCGAAATCGGCCAGCGTCTCCATCAGCGCATAGCCGACGCCGGCCACCAGCGCCGGGCGCGCCAGCGGCAGCGCCACGCGGCGGAAGGCGCCGAATTGGGTGCAGCCCAGCGTGCGGCTGGCCTCCAGCACGCAGACGGACTGTTCCAGGAAGGCGGCGCGGGTCAGCACATAGACGTAAGGGTACAGAACCGACGACAGCACCAGCCCGGCGCCCCATGCGGTGTGGATCTCCGGGAACCAGTAGTCGCCGCGGCGCCAGCCGAAGGTGGCGCGCAGGAAGGACTGCAGCGGCCCGGCGAATTGCAGGAAGTCGGTGTAGGTGTAGGCCAGCACATAGGCCGGCATGGCAAGCGGCAGGAGCAGCACCCATTGCAGCACCCCGCGCCCGCGGAAGTCGTGCATGGTGACGGTCCAGGCGCAGGCGACGCCGGTCACCAGCGTGACCACGCCGACGATGCCCAGAAGGATCAGGGTGTTGAGAATGTAGCCGGGAAGCACCGTCCGCGCCATGTGCCCCCACAGGTCGGTGGAGACGCCGGCCGCCTGGACGAAGACGGCAAGGATCGGCAGGGCGATCAGCAAGGCGAGGATGAGGGCGAACAGCCCGGTCGGACCGACCCGCGACCACAGTCGGCGAGGAGAGAAGGACGGAGAGCCGGAAGACTTCGCGTCGGTCGCCATCGCCATGCGGGGGTGTCCTCGCTGTCGGAAAAGATAGTCGGAGCGGAGTGCCCCCTCCCTCCCGCTTCGCGGGTCCCTCCCTCCCCCGCTTTGCGGGAGAGGGTGGATTTGCCATGCAGCGGCAGTTCCCTCTCCCGCGATCGGACCGGCTTTCAGCCGGCCGAGAGCGGGGGAGGGTTAGGGAGGGGGCATCAACGCCAGATACTCTATCCTAAAAACACCAGCCCCTATCAGCTCGCCTCGGCGGCGCGCTGGTGACGCTTGCGCTCGTTCGGATCGAGGTAGCGCTTGCGCAGGCGGATGGACTTGGGCGTGACTTCCACCAGCTCGTCGTCGGAGATGTAGGACAGCGCCTTTTCCAGGGTCATCTGGATCGGCGGGGTCAGGCGAACGGCCTCGTCCTTGCTGGTGGTGCGGATGTTCGTCAGCTGCTTGCCCTTGATGACATTGACCTCGAGGTCGTTGCCGCGGGTGTGCTCGCCGATGATCATGCCCTGATAGACGGGAACGCCCGGATCGATCAGCATCGGGCCGCGATCCTCCAGGTTCCACAGCGCGTAAGCCACTGCGGTGCCGTCGCTGTTGGAGATCAGGACGCCGGTGCGGCGGGCCGCGATGGCGCCCTTGAACGGGGCATAGCCGTGGAACAGGCGGTTCATGATGCCGGTGCCGCGGGTGTCCGTCAGGAACTCGCCCTGATAGCCGATCAGGCCGCGCGACGGGGCGTGGAAGACGATGCGGGTCTTGTTGCCGCCGCTGGGACGCATCTCGATGAGGTCGGCCTTGCGCTCCGACATCTTCTGGACGACGGTGCCCGAGAACTCCTCGTCGACGTCGACGACGACTTCCTCGATCGGCTCCAGGCGCTGGCCGTTCAGCGGGTCGGTCTTGAACAGCACGCGCGGACGGCTGATCGCCAGCTCATACCCCTCGCGGCGCATGGTCTCGATCAGGATGCCCAGCTGCAGTTCGCCGCGGCCGGCCACCTCGAAGGCGTCGCCGCCCTCGGTGTCGGCGATGCGCAGAGCCACGTTGCCTTCCGCTTCGCGGAACAGGCGGTCGCGGATCATGCGGCTGGTGACCTTGTCGCCCTCGCGGCCGGCCAGCGGGCTGTCGTTGACCGAGAAGGTCATCGCCAGGGTCGGCGGGTCGATCGGCTGGGCGGCCAGCGGTTCGGCCACTTCCGGCGCGCAGATGGTGTCGGCCACGGTGGTGTTGGTCAGGCCGGCCAGAGCGACGATGTCGCCGGCATGCGCCTCGTCCACCGGCACGCGCTCCAGGCCGCGGAAGGCCAGCACCTTGCTGATGCGGGCATTCTCGACCAGCTTGCCGTCGCGGCTCATCGACTTGACGGCCATGTTGACCTTGACCGAGCCCGTCTGGATGCGGCCGGTCAGGATGCGGCCCAGATACGGGTTCGCTTCCAGCGTGGTCGCCAGCATGGTGAAGGGCAGGTCTTCCTCGACCTTCGGGGCCGGGACGTGGTCGCGGATCAGTTCGAACAGCGGGGTCAGCGTCTCGCGGGCGCCGTTCTCCAGATCCGTAGTCGCCCAGCCGTTGCGGCCCGAGGCGAACAGCGTCGGGAAGTCCAGCTGCTCGTTCGAGGCGTCGAGCGAGGCGAACAGGTCGAACACCTCGTCATGCACCTCGTGCGGACGGCCGTCGGGACGGTCCACCTTGTTGATGACGACGATCGGGCGCAGGCCCAGCTTCAGCGCCTTGCCCAGCACGAACTTGGTCTGCGGCAGCGGGCCTTCGGCCGCGTCGCAGAGCAGGACGACGCCGTCGACCATGGAGAGGATGCGCTCCACCTCGCCGCCGAAATCGGCGTGGCCCGGGGTGTCGACGATGTTGATGCGCAGGTCGTTCCACAGGACCGACGTGCACTTGGCCAGGATGGTGATGCCGCGCTCGCGCTCCAGGTCGTTGGAGTCCATGGCGCGTTCGGCCACCTGCTGGTTCTCGCGGAACGAGCCGGCCTGCTTGAGAAGTTGGTCGACCAGCGTGGTCTTGCCGTGGTCGACGTGGGCGATGATGGCGACGTTACGGAGATTCATGGAGCCTTCGGTCTCGCAATGGCACCCCCGACACGCAGCAGCGTCATGCCACAAACAACAAAAAGGCCCGACGAAGATTAATCCGTGGGCGCTGTCGGGGAAACTGTTGCGGCGCAATATATGGATCTGCGGCTAAAACGCAAGTCCCGTGCCCTTTGGTCTAACGCGAATTTCCGGGATGGAGCCATGCGTGCTCGCAGCCTACATTGTGGGCGATGATCCGCTTCGCTTCTGCTTCCCGCCGCAGGATGGCCGCCGCAACCAGGTTTGCAGCCACGCCCTTCAAGGCCCCCATCGCCGTTCCGCTGGTCGCCGCCCTGCTGCTGCTGGGGCCGTCCGGCGCCGGCCGCGCCCAGGATTCGCCGGCCGACGGCATTCCCGGTGCCGTCCCCGCCAATCCTCCCGCCAATCCTCCAGACGTTGCCCAGCCCGATGCTCCGGCGGAGGAAGAGGTGCGGCCGGCCGGCATCCGCTATGACGTCGAGATCACCGGTGTCGAGGATGACGGCCTGCGCGGCACGCTGAACGATGCCTCGACGCTGGTGGAGTTGAAGGGGGATACGCCGCCTTCGCTGATCGGGCTGGAGCGGCGGGCGGACAGCGACCGCGACCGGCTGCAGACGGCGCTGCGCTCCGCCGGCTACTACGACGCCCGGCTGGACATCCGCATCGAGGATCCGGCGGCCACCGGCACCTTGCCTGCGGGTGGGGAAGCTCCGCCGGTCAAGGTGACGGTCGCGGTGACGCCGGGTCCGCTCTACCACTTCAAGACGGTGACGGTGCGCGGCGCCGCCAACTCCACTGGCGGTTCCACCTTGCCGGGGGAGGTCGCGACCGACGACCTCGGCCTCGCCGCCGGGGCGCCGGCGGTGGCGCAGCGGGTGCTGGATGCCGAATCGGAACTGATCGGCCGGCTGGCAAAGCGCGGCTACGCCTTCGCCAAGGCGTCCGACCGCGAGGTGGTGGTCGATCATTCCGACCGCACGATGGACGTCACCTATACCGTCGATGCCGGCCCGCTGACCCGGTACGGCGCGACCCGCATCGAAGGGCTGGAGAAGGTCGACGAGGATCTGGTGCGCGGGCGGCTGGCCTGGAAGGAGGGGCAGGTCTACGATCCCGGCGCCACCGACCGGGCACGCCAGGACATCGCAGCATTGCAGGTCTTCGACACCGTCCGCGTGCGGATGGCGGACGAGCCGGGGCCGGACGGCGTGACGCCGGTGATCGTCTCGGTGGGCGAGCGCAAGCGCCGCTTCATCGGCGGCGGCGTCACCTTCTCGACCGAGGACGGGCTGGGCACCAACGCCTATTGGGGCCACCGCAACCTGTTCGGCGGGGCGGAGCAGCTGCGCCTCGGCGTCGATGTCGGCCGAGTCGCCGGCTCAAGCGGCGGCAGCTCCAGCACCGGCAACGACCTGCCGGACCTGCGTTTCAGCGTGAATTTCCGCAAGCCCGACTTCCTGGCGGTGAAGCAGTCGCTGGTGGTCAATTTCGCCGTGGTCAACGACCAGCCGCCGGCCTACAGCCGTGTCGCGTCGGAATTGACGGTCAAGCTCGAACGGCCGCTGACCGACCAACTGACCATCAGCTACGGCGTGACCGGCGAGCGCGGCCGGGTGAAGACGGAGGACACCACCTATCAGACCGCCTTCATCGGCGTGCCGCTGGGCGCCGCCTGGAACGGCACCGACAATCTGCTGAACCCGACCTCCGGCCAGCGGGCCTCGCTGCAGGTGACGCCGTGGTTCCCGGTGGGTGGCGACACCAAGTCGCCCTTCACCTCGATCCTGCTGAACGGCTCCACCTACTACGATCTCGGCAATGACGGGCGCTATGTGGCGGCGGCGCGGATCGGGCTGGGCAGCATCCTCGGCACCTCGCTGACCGACATTCCGCCCGACCATCGGTTCTATGCCGGCGGCGGCGGGTCGGTGCGCGGCTACGGCTTCCAGAAGGCGGGGCCGCGCGACCGCTACGACGATCCCGTCGGCGGCCGGTCGCTGTTCGAGATCGGGGCGGAGCTGCGCATCAAGGTGACCGAGAGCATCGGCGTCGTGCCTTTCGTCGATGCCGGCACGGTCTATGATTCGGCCTATCCCGACTTCAGCGAGCCGCTGCGCGTCGGCGCCGGCCTCGGCCTGCGCTACTACACCGACTTCGGTCCGTTGCGCGTCGATGTCGGCGTTCCCTTCAACCCCGCGAGCGGCGATGCGCGCTGGCAGCTGTATCTCAGCCTTGGGCAGGCGTTCTGATGGCGCAATTTCGTCCCAATCCTTCGGGACGATGACTGGCTATTGCGGTTGAGACATAGTTGGGTGTGCTGGTGAAAGGGCATGGTGTGACGGCGGTTCGCATTCTTCTGGTCGGTCTGACGATCCTGGCCGGCCTGCTGGCCGGTCCGCAGCCCGCAAGGGCCTTCTCGCTGCTCGGCGATTCCACCCGCGAATGGCTGACCGAGAAGATCGAGGGCGCCGTCGAATCGCCGGACATGCATCTGAAGCTCGGCACCATCGAGGGCAGCATCCCCACCGACTTCACCATCACGACCGTCACGCTGGCCGACAGCCAGGGCGTCTGGCTGACCATCGACCGGCTGCATGTGGTGATGTCGCCATCCGCCCTGTTCCTGCGCAGCGCCAAGATCGATTCGCTGGAAGCGGCCTCCGTCGTCGTCACCCGCGCGCCCATCAGCACCCAGCCCGCTGCACCGTCCGATCCCAACGCCCCGCTTCTGCCCAGCCTGCCGGTCGACATCGACCTCGACAAGCTGGTGGTGGAGCGGCTGGAGTTGGGACCGGCCCTGCTCGGCGAGCCGGCGGTGCTGCGCATCACCGGGGCGGCGGAACTGGCGCACAGCGGCGGGGCGCTGGACACCACCCTGTCGGTGGCGCGCATCGACGACAAGCCCGGCAAAGCCGATATCGCCGCCGCCTACAAGCCGGACGAGAACACGCTGGCCCTCTCGGTCGATGCGTCGGAACCGGCCGGCGGCGTCATGGCCCGCGCCCTGTCCATCCCCGGCCTGCCGCCGGTGCAGGTGACGCTGAAGGGCGACGGCACACTGGACGACTGGGCCGGCAAGCTGGCCGCCGTGTCCGGCGAGGCCGCAGCCCCCGTCGGCACATTGAACGCCGACGCCACCATCAAGAAGGTGCCGGAGGGCCATGCCCTGACGCTGGCGGCCGGCGGCAACTTCGCCCCCCTGATCGCCGGGCTGGCGGGGGAAACGGTGACGCCGCTGATCGGTCCCACCCCGACGCTGAACGCCAGCGTGCTGCGGGCGCCGAGCGGTGCCATCACCGTCCGTCCGCTGGCGCTGACCGTCGCCGCCGCGACCGCCACGGTGAACGGCGACATCGCGTCCGACTACAACAGCCTGAACCTGCGCTGGACCCTGCAGGCCGGCCCGGAGTCCACCCTGCATCCGCTGGTCCCGCTGTCCTGGCGCGAGGGCGTGGTGGAGGGCTCGGCCGAGGGCGCACTGAACGCGCTGAACGTCGCGGTCAATGCCACGCTACGCGATCTCGCCGCCGACGATCCGGCGCTGTTCCGCCTGACCGGGCCGGAGACGTCGCTCGCCGCCCGCGCGCGGATCGACGTCGGCAGCGGACAGGTCGGCCTGGAAACGCTGGCGCTGAATGCCGCCGCCGCGCGGGCGGAGGCGAAGGGGACCATCGGCGGCTGGGGCCAGACCGCCGACCTGACGCTGTCCGCCAGCGCCGACGACCTCGCCCCGCTGTCGGACCTCGCTGGCCGTCCACTGGCGGGGGCGGTCGCTCTCTCCGGTCCGGTGAGGCGCGGTGCCGACGGCGTGCTCACCACCGAGCTGACCGGCAGCTTCGACCGTTTCGCCACCGGCACGCCGGCCGACGCGGTGCTGGGCGACAAGGCGACGCTGGCGCTGGCGGCACGGATGGAGCCGGACGGCGCCATGCGCCTGACCGACCTGACGATCGACGGCCGCAACGGCAAGCTGACCGGCAACGCCGCGCTGGCGAACAATCAGGTCGATGCCCGCACCACCCTGACGGTGGCGAAGCTGGAGCCGCTGGGCGGCGCGCTCGGCACCCCGATGGAGGGATCCGCAACGCTGGATGCCACCGCCCGCGGCCCGCTCGACGCCATCGAGGCGCAGGCGAAGCTGAACGCCCGCGACCTCGTGGTCCAGGGCCGCCGTCTGGGCACCACCGACGTGCAGGCCACGGCATCCGGCCTGCCGGCGACGCCGAACGGCACGGTGTCGGCCCGCACCAACCTGGACAAGACGCCGCTGGCGCTCGACGGACGCTATGCGCTGCGCGAGCAGACGCTGCGGTTGGATGGGCTGACCATCGCCAACGGGTCGAACCGCATCACCGGTCAGGCCCAGGTGGCGCTCGACACCCTGCTCGCCACCGGACGGCTGGAAGGCGCGCTGCCCAACCTGAACGGCCTGTCGGAACTGGCCGGCATGCCGCTCGGCGGCGGGGCGACCTTCGCGCTGGCGCTCGACGGCAAGGGCGGCAAGCAGGCGGCCAACCTGACCGCCGACGCCACCAACCTGCGGGTGGAGGGGGAAGGCGGACCGCTGCTGACCGCCCGCCGCCTGACCGCACGGGCCGATGTCGCCGACGCGCTCGGCACTCCCAGCGGCAAGGCGCGGGTGGAGATGACCGACGGAAACGCCGCCGGCAACGACCTGCGCAGCGTCACCGCCTCGGTCGACGGATCGCTGGCCAAGGCCTCCTTCCAGGCCAACGCCGCGGGTGCGGGGGCCCAGCCGGTCGCCCTTGATCTCGCCGGCAATCTGACGCGGGAGGGGGAGGCGACGCGCATCCGGCTCGACCGCCTGCAGGCGCGCTATGCCGGGGAGGAGCTGCGGATGACCGCCCCTGCCGCAATCCTGCTGGCCGAACGCCGCTACGAGGTGAAGGAACTGCGGCTGTCGTCGGGCAATGCCCGTCTGGTCGCCGACCTCGGCCTGAACGGCGACCGGCTGAGCGGCGAGTTGACGATCGACCGTCTGCCGCTCGCCTTGGCGAAGCTCGCCAGCCCGACGCTGCGGCTGGACGGCGTCGCCAACGCGCGCGCCTCGCTGGGCGGAACGCTGCGCAGCCCGCGGGCCGACGCCACCCTGCGCGTCAGCGGGCTGAAGGCGCAGCAGACGACGCAGGCCGGCCTACCGGGCATCGACGCCAATGTGGACGCGCAGTGGCGCGACCGCCGGCTGTCGATGACCGGCCGCATCGCCATGCCGAAGAACGCCGGCACCCTGACCGCCAACGCCGCCGTGCCGCTGGTGATGGACCCCGACAGCTATGCCGTCAGCCTGCCGCCGAACGGCGCGCTGGAGGCGGCGGTCAACGGCACGCTGGACCTGTCGCTGGCGAACGACATTCTGGCGTCGTCGGGCGACCGGGCGCGCGGGTCGCTACAGCTCGACGTGCGGGCCGGCGGCACGGTGGAGAAGCCGTCGCTCGGCGGCTCCGTCGTGCTGGCGAACGGGCGCTACGAGAACCGGGCGTCGGGTGCCGTCATCACCAACATCCAGGCGCGTCTGGTCGGCGACGGCGACGTCTTCACCATCCAGAGCTTCCAGGGCCGGACCCGCAACGGTGGCGCCATCAGCGCCAGCGGCGTCATCCGCCCGGCGGCTCCGGCCGACCGGCAACTCGACATCGCGCTGAAGGCCGACAACGCCCGCTTGGTCGAGATCGACATCGCGACTGCGGAGATCGGGGCGAACCTGACGCTGACAGGCGGATTCGCCAATGCGCGGCTGGCCGGGCCGGTCGATATCCGCCGTGCCGAGATTCAAATTCCCGACCGCATGCCGGCCAGCGTCGTCGATCTGAAGGTATCGGAGGTCGGCAAGGGCCGCGCCCGCGGCACCACCCAGGTCTCGACATCCGGCGGCACCCGGCGCATCCCGCAGCCGGAGGAGGCGCCGCCCGCGGCAACGCCCTTCGTGCTGGCGCTGGACATGACGGTGAACGCGCCCAACCAGATCTTCGTGCGCGGTCGCGGGCTGGATGCGGAACTCGGCGGGAATCTGCGGGTCGGGGGCACCGCGGCGGCGCCCGAGCTGACCGGCCGCTTCACCATCCTGAAGGGCAGCCTGAACCTGCTGGCCCGCAATTTCGAGTTCAAGCGCGGCATCTTCGACTTCGACGGCGGTCTCGATCCCCGGCTCGACCTGCTGGCCGAAGCGACGGCCAACGGCATCACCGCGCAGGTGGTGGTCAGCGGCACCCCCCGCCAGCCGAAGATCGAACTGACCTCGCCCCAGGGGCTGCCCCAGGACGAGGTGCTGGCCGGCGTGCTGTTCGGCAAGTCGGTCGGCGACCTGAGCGCGGCGGAGGCGGTGCAGCTTGCCCAGTCGGCGGCGGCGCTGGCCGGCGTCGGCGGCGGGGGCGGCGGCATCCTGGACCGCGTACGCCGCAGCATCGGCGTGGACCGGCTGGACTTCACCCAGGGCGAGAACGGCAAGGGCGGCGCGGTGCAGGCCGGCCGCTATGTCAGCGACCGCGTCTATGTCGGCGTCGAACAGGGCATCGGCGCCAACCAGAGCCGGGCGAAGGTCGAAGTCGACATCACCAAGAACCTGAAAGGCACCGCCTCGGTCGGCGCCAACTCCGACACGCAGTTCGGGCTGGTCTACGAGAAGGACTACTGAGGACGGGGTGGGCCGTCACTCCGCCCCGCATCCCGGCTTCAGCGCCGGATCGTTGGCGAAGCTGCCGTCGTCGGCCCGCTTGTCCGCGCCGTAATCCGGGTTTGTCCCCGCCGCCAGCGCCGCCAGCCGGTGGGCGGTCGCCACGCGGGCTTCGCGTTCGACGGCGCGGTAATGGTCGATGACCTCCTCGCCGAAGGCGGTCAGCACCGTGCCGCCGCCATGCTTCCCGCCCACCGCGGCGCTGACCACCGGTTCGCGGAAGATGCGGTTCATGTCGTCCACCAGCAGCCAGGCCCGGCGATAGGACATGTTCAGCGCCCGTCCGGCGGCGGAGATGGAGCCGGTTTCGCGGATCCGTTCCAGCAGCATGATCTTGCCGGGACCGATCGAGCCGCCGCTGTCGAAATCGATGCGGATCCGCATGCGCGTCATCGCCGCGACCCTCCCGTCACCGTTCGGCGGTCTCGATCCCGTCGCCGCTCCAGGCGCCGGTGCGGAAGAAGCCGTCGATGCGCTCGCACCACGGGGCGATGTCCAGCCCGGCCGACACCAGCCAGTCGCGGTTGAAGTAGGTGCCCATATAGCGGTCGCCGGGGTCGCAGATCAGGGTGGCGACGCTGCCCTGCCGACCGTCGCGCATCATTTCCGCGATCAACTGGATTGAGCCCACCAGATTGGTGCCGGTGGAGCCGCCGCAGGCGCGGCCCAGCCGGTCCCGCAGCACCCAGATCGCGGCGATGCTGGCGGCGTCGGGCACGCGGATCATGCGGTCGATCACCGTCGGCTGGAAGGACGGCTCGACCGTCGGCCGCCCGATCCCTTCGATGCCGGACCCGCGGCCGACATCGGCCTGCGGGTTGTCGTCGCGGAAGCCCTCGAAGAAGGCCGAATGTTCGGGGTCGGCGACGCAGATGCGGGTCGGCAGCCGGCGATAGCGCACGAAGCGCCCCATCGTGGCGGAGGTGCCGCCGGTGCCGGCGCCGCAGACGATCCAGTCCGGCACCGGATGGGGCTCCTGTGCCAGTTGCTCGAAGATCGACTGGGCGATGTTGTTGTTGCCGCGCCAGTCGGTCGCGCGCTCCGCATAGGTGAACTGGTCCATGAAATGGCCGTTGCAGGCCTGGGCCAGCCGCTGCGCCTCGGAACAGACCTCCGACGCGCGCTCCACCATGTGGCAGCGGCCGCCGTAGAACTCGATCTGCGCGATCTTGGCCGGGGAGGTGTTGCGCGGCACCACCGCGACGAAGGGCAGGTCGAGCAGTTGGGCGAAATAGGCCTCCGACACCGCGGTGGAGCCCGACGACGCCTCGATCACCGTGGTGCCCTCGCGCACCCAGCCGTTGCAGATCGCATAGAGGAACAGCGACCGCGCCAGCCGGTGCTTCAGGCTGCCCGTCGGGTGGGTCGACTCGTCCTTCAGGTACAGCGTGATCCCCGGCGCCGACGGGATCGGCAGGCGCAGCAGATGGGTGTCGGCGGACCGGTTCACGTCCGCCTCGATGCGCCGCAGCGCCTCGTCGAGCCAGCCGCGCCGGGCGGCGGTGGAGTGGGAGGCGGTCGGGGTGGGGGAGGTCATGAGGTCCCGTGTGGCAGCGCTTCGCAGGACTCAATCCATAGCGCGGATTGTCGCGGATTGCATCCGGCGCGCGCCTCCCCCGGACGCGCGCCTTGCGGCCGTTCAGCCCTGGCGGATGCGGGCGACGAAGGCCGAGACCTCGTTCAGCATGCGGTCGGCCCGCTCACCCACCGCACGGGCGGCGGCGGCCACCTCGGTGGAGGCCTGACCGGTGGCGGTGGCGTGGCTGCAGACGAGGTTCAGGCTGTCGGACACCGAGCTGACGCCCTGCGCCGCCTCGTTGACGTTCTGGCTGATGTCGCGGGTGGCGGCACCCTGCTCCTCAATGGCGGCGGAGATGCTGGAGGCGACGCCGTTCACCGTCTCGATGGCGCCGCCGACCCCGCGCATGGCCTCCACCACCGACGAGGTGGCGTCGGTCATGGCGGCGATCTGCGCCTGCACGTCATCGGTTGCCTTGGCCGTCTGGTTGGCGAGATTCTTCACTTCGCTGGCGACGACGGCGAAGCCCTTGCCGGCCTCGCCGGCGCGTGCCGCTTCGATGGTCGCGTTCAGCGCCAGCAGGTTGGTCTGCTCGGCGATGGAGCGGATCAGGTCCACCACCTCCACCGTGCGCCGGGCGACGCCGTCCAGCTGTTCGATCAGCGCGTAGGTGCGGCGGACGTCCTCCACCGCGCGGGCGGAGCCGGTGGTGGATTCGGCGATCTGCTGGGCGATCTCGCGGATCGACGCGGCCAGTTCCTCGGTCGCGCCGGCCACCGCCTGGACGTTGCCCGAGGTGGTTTCCGCCGCGCGGGCGGCGCCGTCCATCAGGCGGGTGGTCTGCTCCGCCCCGCTGCTCATCGCGCCGGAGGTGTGGGTCAGCTGGCCGGCCGATTCGGCGACCGAACGGACCAGACCGCCGACCGTGCTTTCGAACTCGTCGGCGAGGCGGGACATGGTGGCGCGACGGGCCTGTTCGGCCTCCTGCTCCAGGGCCGTGTGGCGGCGGCGCAGTTCCTCCGCCTCGACGGCGCTGAGCCGCAGCGTCTCGACCGAGCGGGCGAGCGCGCCCACCTCGTCGCGGCGTTCAGTACCGCCGACCTGCGTGGCGAGATCGCCCTTGGCGATGCGGCCGGTCGCGGTGCTGATGCCGTCCAGCCCCTTGGAGATGCGCGACACCAGACGGAAGCCGAACAGCCCGAGCAGGACCGACGCGACCAGCGTGACCACCAGCGTTTCCAGCAGCGTGCGCCGGAAGGCGGCATCCACGTCGTCGATGTAGACGCCTGTGCCGATCATCCAGCCCCAGGGTTCGTAGATCGCGGCGAAGGCCAGCTTCGGCACCGGTTCGCCGCCGCTGGCCTTGGGGAAGTTGTAGATCAGGAAGCCGTCATTGGACTTCGCCGAATCGATCAGCCCGCGGATCACCAGGACGCCGTTGCTGTCCTTGAAATCGGCCAGCTTGCGGGTGCCTTCCAGATCGGCGCGCACGCCGTGGAAGACGTTGGTCCCGTCGAACTCGTAACCGAACATGTATTCGCTGCCGAAGAAGCGCAGCGCGCGCAGGGCGGCCTTGGCCTGCGTCTGCGCCTCTTCGCGGCTGAACTCGCCCTTGGCGGCGCGGGCGTCGTAGGACTTGATGATCGACAACGAGGTCTGCACCACCGCCTGGATCGAGTTGCGGTATCCCTCCACCATGGTCTCGCGCTTGGACGTCGCGGACCAGATGCCTGCCACCAGGATGGTGACGAGGAACAGCCCCAGAAGGATCAGGAGCTTCGCCTTGATACTGTGAAGTTTGTCGATCATCGCCTTGTTCCACCCCAAACGCGCGACTCCGCCGCCGGAACGCTCCGGCGCATCGCGACCCGCTTAAATGATCAGTCCCTAATGGAATGCGCCACTCATACTGGAGTATCGGGCGTTGATGCAATCCCTAACGGAGGCATAGGGATAATCCCGATGGACACGTAACCGGTTGTGATCTTCGCGATCCGCCGGGTACCTTGGGCCGGAAATCTGGCAGGATGCGGCACTATGACACTGATCGCTTATCCGCTGTCGGGGGCCATGCCCGACATCCGCCCGGCGCGCCCGACGCGCGACTGGATCGACGCACTGCCGGAGCAGTACGGCTACCGCTGCCTGCCGCTGAACATCGCCAGCATGCATGGGTGGGAGGTCTGTTGCCCGGTGCGGGTGACGGCGGTCTGGGATGGCGGCACCGGGCTGGATGCCATCGCCGTCACGGCCGAGGAACCGCACCCGCTGCTGCCGGCCAGCCATTTCGGCAGCGGCGTGCTGACCTTCCATGTCGCGGCCCTGTTCCGGACGCCGCCGGGCGTGAACCTGATGGTGACCGGGCCGCTGAACCATCCGAAGCACGGGATCCTCGGCCTGTCGGGCATCATCGAGACCGACTGGTCGCCCTATCCCTTCACCATGAACTGGAGATTCACCGCGCCCGGCGTGCCGGTGACCTGGGAGAAGGGCGAACCCTTCGCCCATCTGATGCCGATCCAGCGAGGGCTGGTGGAAAGCCTGGAACCGGAGGTCCGCGATCTCGACAGCGATCCGGAAACCGCGGCGCAATACCGCGCGTGGGCAGCCTCGCGCAGCCAGTTCAACACCGACCTGCAGACCCCCGGCAGCACGGCGGCGCAGGAACGCTGGCAGAAGGGCTATTACCGCGGCAAGAGGCCTGACGGCAGCGAAGGCGCGCCCGACCATGAGATCAAGGTGCGGGCGAAGCCGTTTCCTATCAAATAATTACAGAGTGTCCTGAATGCTGCGCACGAATTCCGGCAGGCCGACCTGACGGCGGCGGCGCAGCCGTTCGGCGCGCAGGATCGACAAGACCGCGGCGATGCTTTCGTCCACGTCGTGGTTGACGATGACGTAGTCGTATTCCGGCCAGTGGCTGATCTCGTTGGACGCCTTGGCCATGCGGTTGGCGATGACCTCTTCCGAGTCCTGACCGCGGCCGCGCAGGCGGCGCTCCAATTCACTGACCGTCGGCGGCAGGACGAAGACGCTGACCAGATCGTCGCGGGCGTTCTGCGCCAGCTGCTGCGCGCCCTGCCAGTCGATGGCGAACAGCACGTCGCGGCCGGCCCCCAGCGCATCCTCCACCGCAACGCGCGGCGTGCCGTAGCAGTTGCCGAAGACGCGCGCATGCTCCAGCAGGTCGCCGGTCTCGGCCATGCGGTCGAAACGCTGCTGGTCGATGAAGTAATAATCCAGCCCCTCGGCCTCGCCGGGGCGCATCGCCCGCGTGGTCACCGAGACCGACATGGTGATGCCGGCATCGCGCTCCAGCAGGCCGCGGGCGATGGTCGTCTTGCCGGCGCCCGAGGGGGAGGACAGCACCAGCATCAGGCCGCGCCGGTGGATCAGGGGGGTGTTGGTCGCAGCCATGGCGTTCACTCGGTGGTGGTGATCATTCGATGTTCTGGACCTGCTCGCGAAGCTGCTCGATCGAGGCTTTCAGCGACAGGCCGATGCGGGTCAGTTCGACGTCCGCCGACTTGGAACACAGCGTGTTGGCTTCGCGGTTGAACTCCTGGCACAGGAAATCGTACCGGCGGCCGATGGCCCCGCCTTCCGCCATCAGGTCGCGCGCCGCCTGGATGTGGGCGCGCAGGCGGTCCAGCTCTTCCCGCACGTCGGCCTTGCCGATCAGGATGGCGGCCTCCTGGGCCAGGCGGTCCTCCGACAGGGCCGGGAAGGAGCCGAGAATGGCGGCGACCTGTGCGCGCAGCTTCTCGCGCAGCGCTTCCGGCTGGGTGGAGGCGCAGGCCGAGGCCGCATCGACCAGACGGGCGATCTCGTCCAGATGGCCGTTCAGCACCTCCGCAATGCGGGCGCCCTCGGCGAGCCGGTTGTCCACCAACTGGCCGATCAGCTTGGCAAGGTCGGCCTTCAGCGCCGATTCGACACGCTCGCGCGATTCGGTCTCGTCCTCTTCGACCGGCTCGATGATGCCGCGGACGGCCAGCAGCGAATCCAGCCGCGGCGGAGCGGCGCCGGCTCCCTCGATCTCGCGGGCGAGTTCCAGCACCTGGGCCAGAAGCTCCCGGTTGATGCGGAGCTGCGACACTGCCTGGGCGCGGTTGACGGTCAGCGTCAGGTTGACGTTGCCGCGGGCAAGCCGCTTCGGCAGCTCGGCGCGGGCCACGGCCTCGATGCTGTCGAAGCCCGACGGCAGGCGGCAACGCAGGTCCAGGCTGCGGCCATTGACGCTCTTGGCTTCGAAGGTCCAGGAATAGCCGTCGCCGTGCCCGTCGACGCGTGCGAAACCGGTCATGCTGGCAATGACGGGGCGATGGGCGGGCAAAGGCGGCCTCACTTGAAAAGCGGTGTCGGTTGGTGTCGTGCTTATAAACTCGACGTCACCCCACAACAAGCTCCGGCGCCGGATTTGGACCGACGAGCAGGGCGGAGATTTCATGAAGCAGCCGCGATCCACCTCCCGTTTCGTCCCCCGGTCCGCCCCCCGGTCCGCCCCCCGGTCCATCGTCATCACCGGCGCGTCGAGCGGAATCGGCGAGGCCCTGGCGCTGCTTTATGCCGCCACTGGCGTCGCCCTGGCACTGACCGGCCGCGACTCCGAAAGGCTGGAGGCGGTGGCGCAGCGCTGCCGCACCGCCGGGGCCCGGGTGGACACGGCGGTGATCGACGTGGCGGACCGGGCGGCGATGGCGGAGTGGCTGGCGCGGGTCGATGCCGCCGAACCGGTCGACCTGCTGATCGCCAATGCCGGGATGTCGGCCGGCACCGGCGATGGCGGCGAGACGGAGGAACAGGCCCGGCGCATCCTGGCGGTCAACATCGACGGTGTTCTGAACAGCATCCATCCGCTGCTTCCGGCGATGCGGGCGCGGCGGCGCGGGCAAATCGCCGTGATGGCGTCGTTGGCCGGATTCCGCGGCCTTCCCGGCGCGCCGGCCTATTGCGCCAGCAAGGCGATGGTGCGGGTCTATGGCGAGGCATTGCGCGGCGATTTGGCCGGGGAGGGGATCGGCGTCTCGGTCATCTGCCCCGGCTTCGTCAAGAGCCGCATGACGGCGGTGAACCGTTTCCCCATGCCGTTCCTGATGGAGACGGAGGCCGCCGCCCGCGTCATCCGCCGAGGGTTGGAGCGCAATGCGGCGCGCATCGCCTTCCCCTGGCCGATGATGGCCGCGGTCTGGCTGCTGGCGCTGCTGCCGCCGTCCTGGACCGACGGGCTGTTGCGTCAGGCCCCGCGCAAGCCTTGAGCGTGGTTCTCAATCCACCTTGGCGTGGGCGATGGCCTCGCGGACGCTGACGCCCTTGCGCATGATGTTGTCCACCGCCCGGCCCTGGACCAGCTTGATGCCCATCTTGTGGGCGTAGACCAGGCTCGACACGCTGTCGCAACGGGCCAGGATGAATTTGCAGCGGTCCTGTTCGGCGATGCGGTCGCGGAAGAACTTCTCGAACGACGGGTCCATCTCCAGCATGTCGTTCGACCAGAAGATCTTCGCGTAGTCCGCGTTCAGGTATTCAAGATCGAAATTCGTCACCCAGAACGGATTCAGCCCGTCCACCGCGATCTGGTAACGGCGGTCCTGGGCGAACTCCACCACCTCGTTGAACAGCGGCAGGTTTTCGATCAGGTCGCCCTTCGACACCTCCAGCACCACCTGGCCGCGGAAATCGATCGGCAGGCGTTCGTCGAACTTCACGAAGCCGGTTGAGATGACGGTGGACAGGTTGATGTTGATGCCGATCCGCCGCCCCCGCATGAAGCTGAGCCCATGGTTCAGTGCCCGCAGGACCGACTGGTCGAGGTTGGCGGTGAAATAGTTGAACAGCCACTTGTTGGCGGTGATGTCGTAATCCGGGCAGAGCCGTTCCTGGAGAAGCTTGATGGAGATGTAGAGCTCATAATACTCCATCTCCGCTTCGCCGCTGCCGATGTTGGCGATGCCCTGGTTGAACAGGAAGGGCGACAAATCGAACATCTGCATCGAGCGTTCGAGCTTGCCCAGTTCCTCCAGCGTGATCGGCGGCTTGGTTTCGGTGACGTGGCTGCCGGTCTCGTTCGCCTGAAGCTCCTCGATGAAGCGGATGACGTTGATGAAGTTCAACGCCAGTTCCATGATCGAGTAGAGCGAATATTCCTTGTAGGGGTTCGGTCCGGTCAGCGTCGTCTTCGACAGGAAAACCTGTTCGACCGTCTGGCAGACGTCGGTCACGCCGGTCAGCTTCAGCCCCTTGTAGAGGATGATGACGTCGCCGTTGGAGATGTTGAAGGATTGCAGGTAGGACGCCTTGGTCGCCAGTTCCTGGATGATCGAGCGCACCATCATCTGGCTGGTCGGATCGCGGTCCTTCAGCAGCGACAAATGCATGTGGATCAGCCGCATGCCCTGCAGTTCGTTCTTCGCCGACCGCAGCAGGTTCAGGAGCTTGTCGTTGTCGAAATCCGGCTTCTGGTCCTTGGCGGCGGCGACGGCGGCCTGCTTTTCCGTTGTGGAAAGCCGGACACGGTCCCGTCCAACCGGTGGTCTGCCGCCAAACCTGCTCATACGATGCTCACTCCCACAACAAGCGTCACGCCTGCCAACCACCCGTATCAACGGCCGCTCGTTGTTCGGCAGCCTTCATGTCCGGTCCGGTGCCTTGCGCCCGGCCGGAACCGCGGCCCCCCAGGCGCCGGGAACCCGGCGAATCCTGCGTAGCCGAACGGATTTTAACGGTAACTTTCTTTAAAAAGCCCTTAAGGCCAAAGTCAGGACGCGGGTGGGTCCGGACCGCGGCAAAGAGCCCCGAAGGCGCCCCAAGGGCGCGTTCGGGGCGCGGCAATCATCGAAGCCACGCCATCCGAAAAGGTCAAGTTTCCGAGTCGATCGGCGCGGCCGGCGGACGCGGTTCTCCGGCGGGAACGATGCGGACGCGACGGTCTATGACCGCAAGTCCGATCTTTCCGTGCTTCAGGGCGAGGGCATCATTGCCGAACAGCTCGCGCCGCCATCCGTGCATCGCCGGAATGTCCGCGGCGTCGTCGGCGGCCAGAGCCTCCAACTCGGAAGACGAGGCCACCAGCTTCGCCGCGACATTGTTCTCGTCGCACTTCATCTTCAGCAGCACGCGCAGAAGCTCGACGATCGGTTGCAGTCCGGGCGGCGGTTCCTCGCGCGGCTCGACGCGGGGCAGGGCGCTGTCGGGCAGGTCCAACCCCGCCTGCACGGCGGCCAGCACGTCGGACCCCTGCCGCCCCTCCGCGAAGCCGCGGCCCAGACCGCGGGTGCGGGCGAGGTCGTCGACGGTGGTGGGAGCGTGGGCGGCGATCTCAAGCAGGGCTTCGTCGCGCAGCACGCGGGAGCGCGGCTGGTCGCGGCGCTGTGCCTCGCGCTCGCGCCACGCCGCCAGTTCCTTGAGGATCGCCATGAAGCGCGGCTTGTTGGTCCGCACCTTCAGCCGCAGGTACGAGCTTTCAGGGTCGACCTGATAGGTCGCCGGATCGGTGAGGATCGCCATCTCCTCCTCCAGCCAGTGCGACCGGCCGGAGCGGGCGAGGCGGCGCTTCAGCTTCTCATAGGCCGGGCGCAGATGGATCACGTCGGACAGGGCGTAGGTGAGCTGCCGCTCGGTCAGCGGGCGGTGGGACCAGTCGGTGAATCGGCTGGACTTGTCGATGCGGGCGCCGGCCAGCTTGGTCACCAGCGTCTCGTAGCCGACGCTCTCGCCGAAGCCGCAGACCATCGCCGCGACCTGCGTGTCGAACAGCGGATGCGGGATCTGGCCGGACAGGTGCCAGAAGATCTCCACGTCCTGGCGGGCGGCGTGGAACACCTTCAGCACCGACGGGTCGCTCATCAGCGCGAACAGCGGCGCGAGGTCGATGCCCTCGGCCAGCGGGTCGATGGCGACCGCGCCGTCGGGTCCGCCGACCTGCACGAGGCACAATTGCGGCCAATAGGTCTTTTCCCGCAGGAACTCGGTGTCGACCGTGATGTACTCGGCCCCGGCCAGCGACTGACAGAAGGCCTGGAGGGCGTCGGTTGTCGTGATGAGCGTCATGGTTGCTTCATACACGACCGAACGGGTGCTTGAAAGTCCGCCGAAGCGCCGGGACGCTGCACGCTGAAAAAGGGATGCGCGGGCTGCAGGGCAAGGGGCGCTGCGGGCGGATTTTCCTCTCGCGCTTATTGCCGCGCGGCGGCGGTGTTAAACTGCGGCCGACTGGACGGCGTGACGGCCGGGAGGGGGATGTTGAACAGGTGAACAGGGCGTCGGAAAGTGTTTCACGGCGTTTCAAACGTTCCATTTCGACCGCCGCGGACGCACGCTCCACCCTATCGCGGCTTGACTTTCGCGCGCGTCCGGTGTGGTGTGTCGGACCGCTTTTTCCGCCGGAATCCGACCTTTTCAAGGTGTTTCGACCCATGCACCCCTACCGCACGCACACCTGCGGCCAGCTTCGTGAAGAGAATGCCGGCGAGACCGTCCGCCTGTCGGGCTGGATGAACCGGAAGCGCGACCATGGACAGCTGCTGTTCATCGACCTGCGCGACCATTACGGCCTGACGCAGTGCGTGGTCGATACCTCCAACCCGGCCTTCGAGGTCGCGAACCGGCTGAAGCTGGAATCGGTCATCACCGTCACCGGCAAGGTGGTGAAGCGTACGGCCGAGACCATCAACGACAAGCTGCCCACCGGACGCATCGAGCTTCAGATCGCCGAACTCACCGTCGAAGGCGAGGCGGAGCAGATTCCGCTGCAGGTCAACCAGGACACGGATGCCGGCGAGGACGTGCGCCTGCGCTACCGCTTCCTCGACCTGCGCCGCGAGCGCATCCACGAGAACATCATGCTGCGGTCGCGCGTGATCGCCTCGGCGCGCCGCCGCATGATCGACCAGGGTTTCACCGAATTCCAGACGCCGATCCTCACCGCGTCCTCGCCTGAGGGTGCGCGCGACTATCTGGTGCCCAGCCGCAACCATCCCGGCAAGTTCTACGCCCTGCCGCAGGCGCCGCAGCAGTTCAAGCAGCTGCTGATGGTCGCCGGCTTCGACCGCTACTTCCAGATCGCCCCCTGCTTCCGCGACGAGGATGCCCGCGCCGACCGCAGCCCGGGCGAGTTCTACCAGCTCGATTTCGAGATGTCCTTCGTCACCCAGGAAGACGTCTTCGCCGCCATCGAGCCGGTGCTGCACGGCATCTTCGACGAGTTCGGCGGCTTCCGCCGCGACTCGAAGCCGGCCATCGACGGCCTGCCGTTCCGCCGCATCTCCTTCGCCGAGTCGATGCTGAAGTACGGCAACGACAAGCCGGACCTGCGCAATCCCCTGGTCATCACCGACGTGACCGAGGTGTTCAAGCGCGACGACGTCGAATTCCGCGCCTTCAAGCAGACGCTGGAGAAGGGTGGCGTCGTCCGCGCCATCCGCGCCCCGAAGGTCTCCGACCGTCCGCGCAGCTTCTTCGACAAGCTGAACGACTGGGCTCGCGGCCTCGGCGCTCCCGGCCTCGGCTACATCGTCATGGAAGCCGGCGGCGGCAAGGGTCCGATCGCCAAGTTCGTGCCGGAGGCGGCGCAAGCCCGGCTGCGCGAGCTGGCCGGCCTGGAAGACGGCGACGCCATCTTCTTCGTCTGCGACCAGCCCGGCCCGGCGGCCAAGCTGGCCGGCTTCGCCCGCACCCGCATCGGCGAGGAACTGGACCTGATCGAGAAGAACGCCTTCCGCTTCTGCTGGATCGTCGACTTCCCGATGTACGAGCTGGATGAAGAGACCAACAAGGTCATCTTCAGCCACAACCCGTTCTCCATGCCGCAGGGCGGCCTGAAGGCTTTGGAGACGATGAACCCGCTCGACATCAAGGCCTACCAGTACGACATCGTCTGCAATGGCGTGGAACTGTCGTCCGGCGCCATCCGCAACCATCTGCCGGAAGTGATGTACAAGGCCTTTGAGATCGCCGGCTATCCGCCGGAGGAACTGGAAGCCCGATTCGGCGGCATGCTGAGCGCGTTCAAGCTGGGCGCCCCGCCGCACGGCGGCTCGGCCCCGGGCATCGACCGCATCGTCATGCTGCTGGCCGACGAGCCGAACATCCGCGAAGTCATCGCCTTCCCGCTGAACCAGCGTGCGGAAGACCTGCTGATGCAGGCCCCGGCGCCGGTCGACACCGCCCGTCTGCGCGAGCTTCACCTGAAGCTCGACCTGCCCAAGCCGAAGGTCGCAGCACCGTCCGCGCCGCAGGCCTAAAGGAACTTTCGCCAGTCCTTGGCGGTTTGCTGAAAAGGCCATCCGGACGCAGGTCCGGGTGGCCTTTTTCCTTGTCAACATACGCGCGCGGGGCTATGTAAGCGCCGTCGTCAAAACCTCACGCGGGCTGGCGGACCCTCGGTTTTACCCCGATGGCCCGATCCGGTGTCGTCAGCCATGGTTTCCATGCGCTCTCGACAATGCCCGCGGCGGAGCAACCGGAAAAAGGGATTTTTTCCACATGACCATGCCCACCTTCACCATGCGCCAGCTGCTGGAAGCCGGTGTCCACTTCGGTCACCACACCCGCCGCTGGAACCCGAAGATGAACCAGTACATCTTCGGCGTCCGCAATGGCGTGCACATCATCGATCTCGAGCAGACCGTCCCGATGCTGCACCGCGCCCTGCAGGCCGTGCGTGACGTCGTCGCCGGCGGCGGCCGCGTCCTGTTCGTCGGCACCAAGCGCCAGGCGCAGGAGCGTATCGCCGAGGCTGCCGCCAAGTGCGGCCAGTACTACGTCAACCACCGCTGGCTCGGCGGCATGCTGACCAACTGGAAGACGATCTCCCAGTCGATCAAGCGTCTGCGCGAGATGGAAGAGCGTCTGGGCGGCGACACCTCGGGCCTGACCAAGCGCGAAGTGCTGGAGCTGACCCGCGAGCGCGACAAGCTGGAGCGTGCGCTGGGCGGCATCAAGGAGATGGGCGGCCTGCCGGACGTCATCTTCATCATCGACACCAACAAGGAGTCGATCGCGGTCAAGGAAGCCAACAAGCTGGGCATCCCGGTCATCGCGGTCCTCGACAGCAACTCCGATCCGGACGGCGTGGCCTTCCCGATCCCCGGCAACGACGACGCGCTGCGCGCCATCGAGATGTACTGCGACCTGACGGTCGGCGCCGTGCTTGACGGCCTGCAGGCCGAGATGAGCGCCGCCGGCATCGACGTCGGCGCCGCCGAGGACGCCCCGGCCGAGCAGCTGCCGGAGGAAGAGACCGCCGAGACCGCCCAGGCCTGACCCTGACGGTTCAAGGGCAGCCGGGCCTTATGACCTATGGCCCGGCTGCCTTTTTTATGGGTTGCCACCCGTTTTGACTTTGTGACTCAATCCGATCCGCCTGCCGGATCGCTTGGAAGGAAGAGGGCGCAACATGGCCGAGATTACCGCCTCGCTCGTCAAGGAACTGCGCGAGAAGACCGGCGCGGGCATGATGGACTGCAAGAAGGCGCTGAACGAGACACAGGGCGACCTCGAGGGCGCCGTCGACTGGCTGCGCAAGAAGGGCCTCGCCGCCGCCGCCAAGAAGTCGGGCCGCGTCGCCGCCGAGGGTCTGGTCGCCGTCGCCACCGCCGGCACCAAGGGTGCCGTCGTCGAGGTGAACGCCGAGACCGACTTCGTCGCCCGCAACGACAAGTTCCAGGCTTTCGCCGCCAAGGCCGCCGAGCTGGCCCTGACCAGCGCCGGCGACGTCGAGGCCCTCAAGGCCGCGGCCTATCCGGGCACCTCGCACACCGCCCAGGATGAGCTGACCAGCCTGATCGCCACCGTCGGCGAGAACATGAACCTGCGCCGCGCCGTCACGCTGTCGGTCTCGGCCGGCGTCGTCGTCAGCTACGTCCACTCGGCCATCGCGCCGGGCCTGGGCAAGATCGGCGTTCTGGTCGCCCTGGAGTCGACCGGCGATGCCGGCAAGCTGGCCGACCTAGGCAAGCAGATCGCCATGCACATCGCCGCCGCCCGCCCGGACGCGCTGGACATCGCCGATGTCGACAGCTCGTCGCTGGAGCGTGAGCGCAACGTGCTGGCCGAGCAGGCCCGCGCTTCGGGCAAGCCGGAGAACATCATCGAGAAGATGGTCGAAGGCCGCGTCCGCAAGTACTACGAGGAAGTCTGCCTGCTGGAGCAGACCTACGTGATCGACGGCGAGACCAAGGTCCGCAAGGTGGTGGAGAACGCCGCCAAGGATATCGGCGCTCCGGTCAAGGTCACGGCCTTCACCCGCTTCGCGCTGGGCGAGGGCATCGAGAAGGCCCAGACGGACTTCGCCGCCGAGGTCGCTGCCGCCGCCGGCGGTCAGGGCTGAGACCGGTAAGGTCGAACGCTTAGGTCCGCACGCCGCATTCCGAAACAGCAAGGGAGCGTTCCCCCCATGGTCGAAACCACCGGGACCACCGCACCGACAGAGGGCGTCCGCTACAAGCGCGTCCTCCTCAAGGTGTCGGGCGAGGCGCTGATGGGTCAGCGCGACTATGGTCTGGACCCGGAGATGGTGAACCGCATCGCCAGCGAGGTGAAGGCGGTCATCGCACTCGGCGTCCAGGTCAGTCTGGTCATCGGCGGGGGGAACATCTTCCGGGGTGTCAAGGGTGCAGCGAGCGGCATGGAGCGCGCCTCGGCCGACTACATCGGCATGCTCGCCACCGTGATGAACGCGCTCTCGATGCAGAGCGCGCTCGAACGGATGGGCGTCAGCACCCGCGTGCAGTCGGCCATCCCCATGTCGACGGTCTGCGAGCCATATATCCGGCGCCGCGCCGTCCGCCACATGGAAAAGGGCCGGGTGGTGATCTTCGCCGCCGGGACCGGCAATCCCTTCTTCACGACCGACACCGCCGCGGCGTTGCGCGCCTCGGAAATGGGCTGCGACGGTCTGCTGAAGGGCACGCAGGTCGACGGCGTCTACACCGCCGATCCGAAGAAGGATCCGTCGGCCCAGCATTACGAACGCCTCACCTACATGGATGTCCTGACCAAGGAACTGCAGGTGATGGACGCTTCGGCGATCGCGCTGTCGCGCGAGAACCACATTCCCATTTTGGTTTTCTCGATCCACACGCCCGGCGCCTTCGCCGAAGTGATGCAGGGCCGTGGCAAGCACACCATCATAACGGAAGAAAGGGAGTAGGCCCGTGGCTGCGCCCGACCTATCGGATCTGAAGCGCCGCATGGAAGGCGCGCTCGACTCATTTCGCAAGGAACTGGGCGGTCTGCGCACCGGCCGCGCCTCGTCCAACCTGCTGGAACCGGTGATGGTGGAGGCCTACGGCAGCCGCATGCACCTGCGCGAGGTGGCGACCGTCTCCGTTCCGGAGCCGCGCCTGATCTCCGTGCAGGTGTGGGACCGCGGCATGACCAAGGCTGTCGAGAAGGCCATCCGCGACAGCGGGCTGGGCCTGAACCCGCAGGCCGAGGGGCAGGTCATCCGTGTGCCGCTGCCCGACTTGACGCAGGAGCGTCGCGCCGAATTGGCGAAGGTCGCCCACAAATACGCCGAGCAGTGCCGTATCGCCATCCGCAACATCCGCCGCGACGGCATGGACGGCCTGAAGAAGGCCGAGAAAGCCAGCGAGATCACCCAGGACGAGCACAAGGTCCAGTCGGACAAGGTGCAGGTGCTGACCGACCAGCACATCAAGCTGGTCGACGACACGCTTGCGCAAAAAGAAAAGGAAATCATGCAGGTCTGATCCGGAATGCGCGAAGCGGACGACAACCGGTCCAACACGGCCCCCAGGCACGTCGCCATCATCATGGATGGCAACGGGCGCTGGGCCAAGGCGCGCGGCCTGCCGCGCACCGCCGGTCACAAGAAGGGCGTGGACGCCGTCCGCCGCACCGTGGAAGCGGCGCGCGAACTTGGCATCGGCACTCTGACGATCTTCAGCTTCTCTTCGGAGAACTGGCGCCGGCCGGAAGAGGAGATCAGCGACCTGATGGGTCTGCTGCGCTTCTATCTGCGCAGCGAGGTCGCCGAACTGCACCGGGCGGGTATCCGCCTGCGGGTGATCGGCGACCGCAACCGGCTGTCGGAGGACATCAATCGTCTGATCGACAATGCCGAGGGCCTGACCCGCGACAACCGGGTGATGACGCTGGTCGTCGCCCTTAGCTACGGCTCGCGGCTGGAGATCGTCCACGCCGCTCGCCGGCTGGCGGAAGAGGTGGCGGCGGGGCGCCTGTCGCCCGACGCCATCGACGAGGACGCGCTGTCGGCCCGGCTCTACACCGCCGACATTCCCGACCCGGACCTGATCATCCGCACCAGCGGCGAGAAGCGGATCAGCAATTTCCTGCTGTGGCAGGCGGCTTATGCCGAGCTGGTCTTTGTGGACACCCTCTGGCCCGATTTTACCAAGCGCGATCTGGAGGCGGCGATTGAAGAGTTCCACCGACGGGAACGCCGCTTCGGCGCCACCACCGCCGGGTCCCGCTGAGTCATCGGTCTCGGCCACTCCGCCGGTGAAGCCTTCCAGGGCGGGGGACCTGAAGGTCCGCGCCCTGTCGGCGCTTGTCATGGCGCCTGTCGTGCTGGGCGCCGTCTGGCTCGGCGGCTGGGTGTTCCATGCCCTCATCGCCTTCGGATCGGTTGTGGCCGTTTCCGAATGGACCAACATCGTCCCCAGCGCCCGCCGCCTGCCCGCACGGTTGATGGCGGCGATCGGCATTGCGGTGGCGCTGATGGCCCAGATCGCTGCCGGTCCGGCCATGGGCCTGGGCGTCGCGGCGGCATTCTCCGTTCTGACCGCCATCGTCGGGGGCGGCCGTGACCGCGGTCTGCTCGGGTTCGGCGTGTTCTACGTCGCCGCCGGCATGGCCGGACTGATCTGGCTGCGCGATCTGCCGGACGTCGGGCTCTCGCTGTTCCTCTTCGTCCTGTTCGCCATCTGGGCGACCGACATCGGCGCCTATGCCGCCGGCCGCAGCATCGGCGGGCCGAAACTGGCGCCCCGCATCAGCCCGAAGAAGACCTGGGCCGGCCTGATCGGCGGCATGCTGTCTTCCGCCCTGTTCGGCTGGCTGGTGGCCGTTGCCTTCGGCGCGGCGCGTCCGGACATCGCCATTCTGGTCGGCGCCGCGGTTGCGGTGGTGGGGCAGGCCGGCGACCTGTTCGAATCGGCGGTCAAGCGGCGCTACAACGTGAAGGACAGCGGCCAGCTCATTCCCGGGCATGGCGGCATCCTCGACCGCATCGACGGGCTTCTGGCCGCGGCCCCGGTGTTGGCCTTGTTCCATGCGGCCGTTGGAACGGTTCTCTCATGGTGGTGAAGGCGGAGGCGGCGCCGGGAGCGCCGCGCAGCGTGACGATCCTCGGTTCCACCGGTTCGGTCGGCACGCAGACCGTGGACCTCGTCGCCCGCGATCCGGAGCGCTTTCCGGTTGAGGCGCTGACCGCCAACCGCAACGTCGCCCTGCTGGCCAAGCAGGCCCGCGATCTCAAGGCCCGTCTTGCCGTCGTCGCGGATCCCGCGGCCTATGCCGAGTTGAAGGACCTCTTGTCCGGCACCGGCATCGAGGTTGCCGCCGGTGCCGAGGCGGTGGCCGCCGCCGCCGCCGAGCGGCCGGCCGACTGGGTGATGGCCGCCATCGTCGGCGCCGCCGGCCTGGAGCCGACGCTGGCCGCCGTGCGCCGCGGCGCCATCGTCGCCTTCGCCAACAAGGAGGTTCTGGTCTGCGCCGGCTCCTTGATGATGGAGGAGGTGAAGGCGCATGGCGCCACGCTGCTGCCGGTCGACAGCGAGCATTCCGCCATCTACCAGGTCTTCGATTTCGAGCGGACCGACAGCGTCACCCGCCTGATCCTCACCGCATCCGGCGGCCCGTTCCGCACCAGGGACCGCGCCTTCATGGCGGCGGCGACGCGGGAGCAGGCGGTGGCGCATCCCACCTGGGACATGGGCGCCAAGATCTCGGTCGACAGCGCCACGATGATGAACAAGGGGCTGGAGCTGATCGAAGCCCATTTCCTGTTCGGCATCCCGGAGGAGCGGATCGACGTCCTGGTCCATCCGCAGTCGGTCATCCATTCACTGGTCGAGTATGTCGACGGCTCCGTGCTGGCGCAGCTCGGCACGCCGGACATGCGCACGCCCATCGCCTATGCGCTGGGCTGGCCCGCCCGCATTGCCACACCGGCGGAACGGCTGGATCTCGTCAAGGCCGCGACCTTGACCTTCGAGGCGCCGGATCCCGTGCGATTCCCGGCACTTCGGCTGGCCCGGGCCGCCTTGCAAAGCGGTGGGGGCGCTCCTACTATACTCAGTGCCGCCAACGAGGTGGCTGTTCAGGCGTTTCTCGACCGCCGGATCGGCTTCCTCGACATCGAACGGATCGTCGAGGAGACGTTGACGGCGTTGCCCCACCGCCCGCTGCGCGATCTCGCCGCCGTGCGGGAGGCCGACGCGGACGCCAGGCGGGTTGCCGCCGGCCGCATTCAGGCCATCGGTGCGACGGCGGTTGGCAGCCGATGATCCGCGTTCGAGGCGCTGGAAGGCGCAAGGGTTGAAATGGACGTAATCGGCGGTTTCTGGACCTCGGTGCTCGCTTTCCTGCTGGTCCTCACCGTGCTCGTCTTCGTGCACGAGCTTGGCCACTACTTGATCGCACGGCGCAACGGCGTGCGGATCGAGACCTTCTCCATCGGCTTCGGGCCGGAGCTGTTCGGTTTCACCGACGGTGCCGGCACGCGCTGGAAGTTCAGCGCGCTGCCGCTCGGCGGATACGTCAAGATGTTCGGCGACGCCGACCCGGCCAGCACGCCCGGTGCCCACCTCACGGGCATGTCGGAGGAGGAGCGGGCGGTGTCCTTCCACCATAAGCGGGTGGGGCAGCGCGCGGCCATCGTCGCCGCCGGGCCGATCGCCAACTTCCTGTTCTCCATCGTCGTGCTGGCCGTGCTGTTCATGACGGCGGGGCAGTCTTTCACTCCGCCCGATGTCGGCGGCATCCAGCCCGGCAGCGCCGCCGAGCGCGCCGGCATCCAGCCCGGCGACCTGATCCTGTCGGTCGACGGCACCGGGGTTCAGCGCTTCGAGGAAATCCGGCAGATCGTTTCCATCCGGCCGGGTCAGCCTCTGGCGATCGAACTGAAGCGCGACGGCCGGGTGGTGACGGTCACCGCCACGCCGGATTCGCAGTCCGTCACCGACCGACTCGGCAACAGCCATCAGATCGGCCTGCTCGGCATCAGCCGCGGCAGCGTCGGAATGATGCGCCACGATCCGCTGACAGCGGTCTGGCAGGCGGGACGAGAAGTCGCAGGCATGATCACTGGCACCTTCACCGCGCTGGGCCAGATGGTCCAGGGATCGCGCGGGACGGAAGAGCTGGGGGGGCCGCTGCGCATCGCCCAGATGTCGGGCGAGGTGGCGCAATCCGGCTGGTATCCGCTGATCTGGTTCATGACCTTCCTGTCGGTGAACCTAGGGCTGATCAACCTCTTTCCGGTGCCGATGCTGGACGGCGGCCACCTGCTGTTCTACGCCTTCGAAAAGCTGCGCGGGCGGCCGCTCGGAGCGAGAGCGCAAGAATACGGTTTCCGAATTGGATTGGCCTTGGTATTAACGCTCATGGTCTTCGCCACGTGGAACGACTTGGTTCAACTGCGCGTGGTCGATTTCTTCCGGGGACTGGTTTCCTAAAGCCAGCCCCTTGCCAGGGAGCGTGATTTGCCGGTGTCGAGCAAAGTTCTGGTGGCGGGCCTGCTGGCCGGCTGCGCCATGACGACGGTGTCTGTCGCCCACGCCCAAACCGCCGCCTCGCCCGGACGGGCGCCTGCGGGTTCCGGGTCCATGGTCGCCCAGGTGTTCAGCGGCGGTACGGTGCGCGATATCCGGGTCGAAGGCACCCAGCGAATCGAACCGTCCACGGTCCGCTCCTACCTGACGATCCAGCCCGGCGACCAGTTCGATCCAGACCGGATCGACCAGTCGCTGAAGGCTTTGTTCAACACCGGCCTGTTCGCAGACGTGGTGCTGAAGCGCGAGGGCGATGCGCTGGTGGTGACGGTGGCCGAAAACCCCATCATCAACCGCATCGCATTCGAGGGGAACCGACGCATCGACAAGGAGACGCTGGAGAAGGAAATCCAGCTGCGTCCCCGTGTCGTCTACACGCGCACCCGCGTTCAGACCGACGTTCAGCGCATTCAGGAAATCTACCGCCGCCAGGGCCGATTCGCCGCGACGGTGGAGCCGAAGATCATCCAGCTCGACCAGAACCGCGTCGATCTGGTCTATGAGATCAATGAAGGCGTGCGCACCGGCGTACGCGGCATCACCTTCATCGGAAACGAGCATTTTTCCGACGGCAGTCTGCGCGAGGCGGTTCAGACCAAGGAATCCGCCTGGTGGCGCTTCCTGTCGTCCGACGACAACTATGATCCGGACCGTCTGAACTACGACCGCGACCTGCTGCGCCGCTTCTACCTGAAGGAAGGCTACGCCGACTTCCGCGTGGTCTCGGCCGTGGCGGAACTGACACCCGACAAGTCGGACTTCTTCATCACCTTCACGATCGAGGAAGGAGAGCGCTACAAGTTCGGCAAGGTGGACATCAACACCTCCCTGAAGCAGCTCGACCCGACGGTCCTGCAGAACAGCGTAACCACCACCGAAGGCGACTGGTACAACGCCCAGAAGGTGGAAGACACGATCACGAAGCTGACGAACGCCGTCGGCGACCTGCAATATGCCTTCGTGGATGTCCGGCCGCGGATTTCGCGCAACCGCGAGAACCGTACCATCGACATCATCTATGAGATCAACGAGGGGCCGCGCACCTTCGTCGATCGCATCGACATCACCGGCAACGTCCGCACGCTGGACAAGGTGGTGCGCCGCGAGATGCTGCTGTCCGAAGGCGACCCCTTCAACGCGTCCAAGCTGAAGCGGTCCGAGCAGCGCATCAAGGATCTGGGCTTCTTCGAGCGTGTGAACATCACCACCGCCGAGAGCAGCGTGCCCGACCGCACTGTCGTGAACGTCGATGTGGCCGAGCAGTCGACCGGTGAAATCTCGATCGGTGCCGGTTTCTCGACCTCCGACGGTCCGTTGGGCGACTTCTCGATCCGTGAACGCAACCTGCTCGGCCGCGGCCAGGATCTGCGCCTGGGCGCCACGCTGTCGGGCCGTCGCCAGCTGTACGACATCTCCTTCACGGAGCCGTACTTCATGGACCGGGACCTGTCGGCCGGCGTCGACATCTTCCGGACGCGCTACAACTACCAGGACGAAAGCTCGTTCAACGAGAAGAATACCGGCTTTGCCCTGCGCCTGGGCTATCCGCTGACCGAGCGCATGCGCCAGCGCGTCTATTACCAGTTGCAGGACACGCAGATCGAGGAAGTGCCGGCCACCGCGTCGAAGTACATCCAGGAGCAGCGCGGCAACCGCCTGACCTCGCTGATCGGCCAGGAGCTGACCTACGACGTCCGCAACAGCAAGCTGACGCCGACCGAGGGCTATTTCATCCGGCTGACCAACGACATCGCCGGTCTTGGCGGTTCGGTGCGCTTCCTGCGCAACAAGCTGGCCGCCGGCTATTACATCCCTCTCGGCGAGGACCAGTGGGTGCTGAGCACCACGGGCGAGATCGGCTATATCCACGGTCTCGGCCAGAAGGTGCAACTGGGCGACCGCTTCTTCATCGGCGGCGACACGCTGCGTGGCTTCAACACCGCCGGCATCGGTCCGCGCGACGTGTCCACCGGCGATGCGCTGGGCGGCACGCGCTATGCCCGCGCATCGGTGGAAATGAGCTTCCCCTTCGGCCTGCCGGAAGAGTTCGGCCTGCTCGGCCATGCCTTCACCGATGTCGGTACGCTCGGCAAGGTCGACATCAGTGATCCGAACGTGAAGGATGACGAGACCATCCGCGTCTCCATCGGCACCGGCGTGTCGTGGAAGTCGCCGTTCGGGCCCATCCGGCTCGATGTCGCACTGCCGATCCGCAAGGAAGGCTACGACAAGAAAGAGCTCATCCGCTTCAGCTTCGGAACCAGGTTCTAAGATGCAATTCACCCAGTCGAAGGCGCCGTTCCGCGTCGCCGTCCTGTCGGCCGTCACGGTCGCCGGCCTCCTGTTCGCCGCCACGTCGGCCCAGGCCCAAACCCAGCCGAAGGCCGAAGCCCCCAAGGCGGCCACGGCCACGGCCACGGCCACGCCTCCGGCTCCCGGTGCGGAACTGAAGGCTCCGGTCATCGCGGTGATCGACGTCCAGAAGATCATGCAGGAATCCACCGCGTCGAAGGGCATCACCAAGTCCTTCGAATCGCTGCGCGATTCCTACCAAAAGGAAATTTCCGCGCTGGAGGACAAGCTCCGCAAGACCGAAGACGAACTGCGCAAGCAGCAGACCGTCCTGTCGCCGGAAGCGCTCGCCACCAAGCGCCGCGATTTCGAAAAGCAGGTCGCCGACGTTCAGAAGACGGTCCAGAACCGCAAGCGGGCACTGGAGACGAGCCTGAACGAAGCGATGGCCGTCGTTCACAAGACGATGGTCGATGTGGTCGCCGAAATCTCGCGCGAGCGCGGCGCGAACCTCGTTCTGGCCCGCCAGCAATTCGTTCTGGTCGACACCCAACTCGACGTTACCGACACGGTGATGGAGCGGGTGAACAAGAAGCTCCCGCAGGTTGCGCTGAACGTTCCCAAGCAGTAATGCCTTCCTGAGCAGGGCCGTCGCCGTCCCGAATGGGAAGGTGACGGCCCTGTTGCGTTTCCGGGTTCGGCGGTTGCGGTCGCCGCGGAAATGGGGCAAGAAGGCGGAGCAAACAAAAGGCGCCGGCGTTTCCTGTTGGGGCGGCGGCGCCCGTTCTCCGGGAACGGGGAATGGTGAACCCTATCGGTTGGCGGAAAGGCGGGCGGCCGGACAATGGACGTGACGGCGGACAACAACGCGCAAAGCAAAAAGATCGACGACATCGACATCACGCGGATCATGAAGATGATCCCGCATCGCTACCCGATCCTGATGATCGACCGGGTGATCGATGTGACGCTGGGCGAAGGCGCCACCGGCGTGAAGAACGTCACGATCAACGAGCCCTTCTTCCAGGGCCATTTTCCGTCGCGTCCGGTGATGCCCGGGGTGCTGATCATCGAGGCGATGGCGCAGACCTCCGCCGTGCTGGTGGTCGCCACGCTCGGACCGGATGCCGAAGGCAAGCTGGTCTATTTCATGACCGTGGACGAGGCGCGCTTCCGTCGTCCGGTCACCCCCGGCGACACCATCCACATCCACGTGACCAAGCAGCGCCAGCGCGCCAACGTGTGGAAGTTCAAGGGCGAGGCCAAGGTCAACGGCGTCCTCGTCGCCGAAGCCATCTATTCCGCCATGATCCTGGACGAAAAATGACCGTCACCATCCATCCGTCCGCCATCGTCGATCCCGCGGCCAAGCTGGGCGAGGCGGTCGACATCGGTCCCTTCTGCGTCGTCGGACCCGACGTCACGCTGGGCGACGGCGTTCGGCTGGTTTCGCATGTGGCTGTCGACGGGCGCACCAGCATCGGCGCCGAATCCGTCATCTATCCCTTCGCGTCCATCGGCCATCGCCCGCAGGACCTGAAGTTCCATGGTGAACCGTCCGAACTCGTCATCGGTGCCCGCAACCAGATCCGCGAGCATGTGACGATGAATCCCGGCACCGAGGGCGGCGGCATGATAACGCGCGTCGGCGACGACGGGCTGTTCATGATGGGCTCGCATGTGGCGCATGACTGCATCGTCGGCGACCATGTGATCATGGCGAACAACGCCACCCTGGGCGGCCATGTGACGCTGGGAGACTACGTCATCATCGGCGGGCTTTCGGCGGTGCGCCAGTTCGTGCGCATCGGCTCGCACGCCATGATCGGCGGCATGTCGGGCGTCGAGAACGACGTGATTCCCTTCGGTCTGGTGATGGGCGACCGTGCCCGCCTCGCCGGCCTGAACCTCGTCGGGCTTGAACGGCGCGGCTTCAAGAAGGACGACATCCACGCCCTGCGCGCGGCCTACCGCATGCTGTTCGGACCGGAGGGGACCTTTGCCGAGCGGGTGGAGGAGGTCGGTCGCGACTTCGGCGAGCGTGCGCTGATCTCCGACGTGCTGTCCTTCATCCGTGCCAAGGAAGCGCGCTCCCTCTGCCAACCGCGCGAGAGCTGAGGCCGCCGGCCGATGGCCGATACCCTTCAGGCTGCCGGTGCCAAGCTGGCGATCCTGGCCGGTGGCGGAACGCTGCCGGCCCGCATCGCCAGCGCGGTGCGCGGGCAGGGGCGGGAGGTCTTCGTCGTCGCCTTCGACGGCCATACCGACCCCGAAACCGTCGCGGGGCTCCCGCATTTGTGGAGCCGCTTCGGCGCCGCTGGCAGCATCCTGCGCCGTCTCCATGAGGAAGGCGTGGGAGAGGTCGTGCTCGCAGGACCGGTGAAGCGACCGTCCTTCACGGAACTGATGCCGGATTGGCGCACCGCCCGCTTCCTTGCCCGCGTCGGAACGAGGGCGCTTGGTGACGATGGGCTGCTGCGCGCAGTGGTCCGCGAGGTGGAGGAGGATGGCTTCCGCGTCGTCGGCCTGCATGAGCTGTTGAAGGATCTGCTGACCACGCCCGGCCCGGTCGGTCGTCTCGCCCCGGATGCCGAGGCTGAACGCGACATCGCCCGCGCGGTGGAGGTCGCCCGTGCGTTGGGTGCGCTCGATGTCGGGCAGGGGGCGGTGGTTCAGCAGGGCATCGTGCTTGCAGTCGAGGCCATCGAAGGCACAGATGCCATGCTTGATCGTTGTGCCGGTCTGTCACGGCCCGGACCCGGCGGCGTTCTGGTCAAGGTGAAGAAGCCGAAGCAGGACCGTCGCATCGACCTGCCGACCATGGGCGTCACGACGGTCGAGAAGGCCGCCGCGGCCGGGCTGCGCGGTATCGCGGTGGAGGCCGGCGGCAGCCTGCTGGTCGATCGCGCAGCGGTGGCGGCGACGGCCGACCGGCTCGGTCTGTTCGTCACCGGCATCGAGATTCCGCAATGAGCGTGACGTCCGTGGCCGATGACGGCCCGATTCTGTTCCTGATCGCCGGCGAGCCGTCGGGCGACGCGCTGGGTGCGCGGCTGATGGCGGCGGCGAAGCGGCTGACCGGCGGCAAGGTTCGCTTCGTGGGCATCGGCGGCGAGAAGATGACGGCGGAGGGGCTGGTCAGCCTGTTTCCCATGGGCGAACTGACCCTGTTCGGCATCTTCGAACTGCTGCCGCATTTGCCGAACCTGATTCGCCGCATCGACCAGACGATTGCCGAGATCGTCCGGCTGCGCCCCGATGCCGTGGTGGGCATCGATTCGCCAGGCTTCACCGTGCGCGTGGCGAAGAAGGTGCGCGCCGCGGAGCCCGCCATCCCGCTGATCCACTATGTGGCGCCCACGGTGTGGGCCTGGAAGCCCAAGCGGGCGGCCAAATACGCAGCCATCTACGACCATCTCCTTGCGGTTCTACCGTTCGAGCCCCCGTACTTCGAGAAGGAGGGGCTTGCCTGCACCTTCGTCGGCCATTCGGTCGTCGAGGGTGGTGCGGGGAAAGGCGATGGTGCGGCGTTCCGTAAGCGGCATGGTATCGCGGCGGACGAGCGGATCGTCATCGTGCTCCCGGGCAGCCGCAAGGGAGAGGTATCGCGTCTGCTGCCCGACTTTCGCGCGGCGCTGGACCTGTTGCGTCCAAGCCATCCCAATCTGGTGGTGGCCGTGCCGACCGTGGCGACGGTGCGTGATCGCGTCGCCGCCGCCATCGCCGACTGGCCGGTCCGTACACTGATGGTGGAAGGGGACGCCGAGAAGTACGATGCCTTCGCGGCGGCGGAGGCGGCTCTTGCCGCATCGGGCACCGTCGCGTTGGAACTGGCGCTCGCACGACTTCCGACGGTCATCGCTTACCGCCTGCATCCCGTCACCGTCGCGCTCTATCGCCGGCTGATCCGGGTGAAGTACGTCAATCTCGTCAACCTGATGCTCGATCGGATGCTGGTTCCGGAACTGCTGCAGCAGGACTGCCGGCCCGATAGACTGGCGGCGGAGTTGGGGCGTCTGCTCGACGATCCCGCGGCGCGCCAAGCGCAGGTCGACGGTGTTGCCGAGGTGGCTCGCTGGCTGGGGCAGGGGGATACGCCGCCCAGCGAACGCGCCGCCCGCACCATCCTGGACGTCATCCAAGAACGCCGTTCCAAGACAGCTGAACAACCGCCCAGTTAAACGCCAAGCGGGAGAATAGAGACCATGAGCGAATTCCGTCTGCTGCATACGATGCTGCGCGTGCTGGATCTGGAGAAGTCACTGGACTTCTACACCCGTCTGCTCGGCATGAAGCTACTGCGCCGCAATGACTATGAGGGCGGTCGCTTCACCTTGGCCTTCGTAGGCTATGGCGAGGAGTCCGATACCGCCGTCCTGGAACTGACCCACAACTGGGACCAGAAGGAGCCGTACGAGATTGGCACCGCCTATGGCCACATCGCGCTCGGCGTTCCCGATATCTACGGCACCTGCGAGAAGCTTGCCGCCGAAGGCGTCAAGATCCCGCGTCCGCCCGGCCCGATGAAGCACGGCACCACCGTCATCGCCTTCATCGAGGATCCCGACGGGTACAAGGTTGAACTGATCGAGACGAAGTGACCGGTCGGCCGGTCATCTGTTCAGGACAGGGGCGTGGTCGGCAACGGCCGCGCCCCTGTCGCTTGTGCCGGGAACCGGAGCGGGATCGCGGCGGAAGTGCGCCCGGTACGTGGCCGGACTGATCCCCAGACGCTGGCGGAAATGATGCCGCAAGGTGGCCGCGGAGCCGAAGCCGGCGAGGGTCGCGACCTCTTCCACCTGCAGGGTTCCGCGTTCCAGCAGATCACGGGCGCGGTTCAGCCGCTCCGTCGTCAGCCATTCGCCGGGCGTGGTGCCGGTCAGCGCCTGGAACCGGCGCAGGAAGGTGCGCAGGCTCATGCCGGCGCGCGAGGCCATGCTTGACAGGCTGTGGTCCTCCGCAAGAGTTTCCCGCAGATGGTCGAGCAGCGGTCCCAGACGGGCTCCCTCACGGGCGATGGGCACCGGTGCCTCGATGAACTGAGCCTGCCCTCCCTCGCGGTGAGGCTGGACCACCAGACGGCGGGCGACGCTGTTAGCGGCCTCGGGTCCGAAATCGCGGCGCACCAGATGAAGGCAAAGGTCGATGCCGGCCGCGCTGCCGGCAGAGGTCAGGATGTTGCCCTCGTCCACGTAGAGAACGTCGGGCACCACACGGATGTCGGGATAAAGCTCCCCAAGCGTTGTGGCATAGCGCCAGTGGGTGGTCGCGCGGCGACCCGTCAGCAGACCGGCGGCGGCCAGAACGAAGGCACCGGAGCAAATCGAGAGAATGCGTGTTCCGCGGACATCGGCACGGCGCAGTGCCTCCGTTAGTTGGACAGGTACCGGTTCGCGAGCGCCGCGCCAGCCGGGAATGACGATGACGTCGGCTTGGTCGAGCAGGTCGAGCCCACCATCGGCCTCAATGCGGATCCCGCCCATCGCCCGCAATGGGCCGGAATCGAGGGCGGCGACGGCGAAGCGATACCAGCCGGGGCCAAGCTCAGGGCGTGGAAGTCCGAACACCTCGACGGCCACGCCGAACTCGAAGGTGCACAGACCGTCATAGGCGAGCGCGACGGCAAGCGGTGGCATGGCATTTGGCATGATCTGAACGATAGCTGGCAGTCACGCCACTTTCCAGCGGAAGTGGCGATTGGGAGGATGCGGGCGAATCCCGACCAAGCACGATCAGGAGAGCACCATGGCCAGTCTCGTTACCGAAATCCCAGCCGCATCGGCGGCAGATGCCGCCGCCCATTTCGCCCGCAAGCTGTCGTTTGAGACCGATTGCTGGGATGTGCATGAATCGCTGAAGTCTGGGACGCCCGACTTCGTCCTGCTCGACGTGCGCGGTCCGGCGGCCTTCGCCCGGGGGCATGTGCCGGGGGCGCTGAACCTGCCGCATGGCAAGATCACCGAACGGCGGATGATGGAGTGGCCGGAGGGCACACTGTTCGTCGTCTATTGTGCCGGCCCGCACTGCAACGGTGCAGATCGCGCGGCCCTGCGGTTGGCGCGGATCGGACGGCCGGTCAAACTGATGATCGGCGGCGTGACGGGCTGGATCGACGAGGACTTCGAGCTTGAAAGCGGGATTTGAGCGATTGCCTTAGACGAACACGATCCCGGCGACGAGGGCCACGATCAGCAGATAGACGATCATCCGGCGCACCCGCCAGCCAAGCGGTGCCCGGTTGTCGTTGGCCGGCGAGCGCAGGCGCACGCGCCGGGCCGGAACGATGTACGCAGTCGGGTCCTGGGCGGCTCCGTTGGAGCCGCCCATTCCCACATGTGCTGTTGGCCGGTTAGCCACGCTCGGCCAGCGGCACGAACGGCCGCTTGGTGTCGCCGGTGTAGAGCTGACGCGGACGGCCGATCTTCTGCACCGGATCCTCGATCATCTCCTTCCACTGGCTGATCCAGCCGACGGTGCGGGCCAGCGCGAACAGCACGGTGAACATGCTGGTCGGGAAGCCCATCGCCTTCAGGATGATGCCCGAATAGAAATCGACGTTCGGATAGAGCTTCTTCTCGATGAAGTACTCGTCCGACAGGGCGATCTTCTCCAGCTCCATCGCGATGTCCAGCAGCGGCTCGTCCTTGATGCCGAGCTCGCCGAGAACCTCGTGGCAGGTCTGGCGCATGACCTGGGCGCGCGGGTCGTAGTTCTTGTAGACCCGGTGGCCGAAGCCCATCAGGCGGAAGTTGTCGTTCTTGTCCTTGGCGCGGCGGACGAACTCGGGGATGCGATCGACCGAGCCGATCTCCTCCAGCATCTTCAGCACGGCTTCGTTCGCACCACCATGGGCCGGACCCCACAGCGAGGCGATGCCGGCGGCGATGCAGGCGAACGGGTTGGCGCCCGACGAACCGGCCAGACGGACGGTGGAGGTCGAAGCGTTCTGCTCGTGGTCGGCATGCAGGATGAAGATCTTGTCCATCGCCTTGGACAGGATCGGGTTGACCTTGTACGGCTCGCAGGGCGTGCCGAAGGTCATGTAGAGGAAGTTCTCCGCGTAGGACAGGTCGTTGCGCGGATACATGAAGGGCTGGCCGGTCGAATACTTATAGGCCATCGCCGCGATCGTCGGCATCTTGGCGATCAGGCGGTGCGCGGCGATCTTGCGCTCCCGCGGATCGTTGATGTCCAGCGAGTCGTGGTAGAAGGCCGACAGGGCGCCGACGACGCCGCACATGATCGCCATCGGGTGGGCGTCACGGCGGAAGCCGCTGTAGAACTTGGTCAGCTGCTCGTGCACCATCGAGTGGCGGCGCAGGATGTTTTCGAAATCCGTGCGCTCTGCCGCGGTCGGCAGGTGGTTGTTGAGCAGGAGGAAGCAGACTTCCGGGAAGGTGGAGTTCTCGGCCAGCTCGTCGATGGCGTAGCCGCGGTGCAGCAGGACACCCTCGTCGCCGTCGATGTAGGTGATGCCCGACTCGCAGCTGCCCGTGGAGGTGAAGCCCGGATCGTAGGTGAAATAGCCGGTCGCGGCGTAGAGCTTGCGGATGTCGATCACGCTCGGCCCGACGCTGCCGTGCAGAATCGGCATCGTGACCTGCTTGCCCGTCTTATTGTCGATGAGGGTAACGGTGTCCTTGCCGTCCTCAGTCTGGGTCATCTCGGCACGTCCTTATCGTTGAGGGTCGGGCTTAACGCCCTTTTTTCGTCGGCGCAGCATAGTTCCATGGCAGCCTGATGGCAACGCACGGAAATGACCATTATGCTGCACCCGCTGCATCGCGGATGCGAGAAAGCGTCGCTTCCCGACCCAGCAGTTCGGCCACCTCGAAGATCGGCGGCGACACCGTCGAACCGGTCAGCGCGGCACGCAACGGCTGTGCCACCTTGCCCAGCTTTTCACCCCGTGCCTCGGCGAAGGCACGGACCTGCGCCTCCAGCGCCGCGGCGGTGAAATCCGGTTCGCCGGCAAAGGCTTCGGCCAGTTCCTTCAACAGGCTGCGGCCCTTTTCGTCCAGCAGCGCGGATGCTTTTTCGTCATAGCTGAGCGGCTGCGCGGCCACGTAGAAGCGGGCGCTCTGCGCCAGATCGACGACCGTGCGGGCCCGCTGCTTCAGGCCGTTCATCGCCCGCGTCAGAAGGTCGCGATCCGCGTCGGTCAGGCTGCGGCCCAGTTCGGCCTCCAGTCGCGGAGCGATCAGCCCGACCAGCCGGGAATCCTCGGCCAGACGCATATAGTGGGCGTTCAGGTTCTCCAGCTTCGCGAAGTCGAAGCGCGAGGGCGAGCGGCCGATGCTCTCCAGGTTGAACCACTCGATCGCCTGTTCGGTCGAGATGATCTCGTCGTCACCGTGCGACCAGCCGAGCCGCAGCAGGTAGTTGCGTACGGCTTCCGGCAGATAGCCCATGTCGCGGTAGGCATCCACGCCCAGCGCGCCGTGACGCTTGGACAGCTTTGCGCCGTCCGGCCCGTGGATCAGCGGGATATGGCCGAAGCGCGGCAGGTCCCAGCCCATGGCGTTGAAGATCTGGATCTGCCGGAAGGTGTTGGTCAGATGATCGTCGCCGCGAATGACGTGGGTGACGTTCATGTCGTGGTCGTCCACCACCACCGCCAGCAGATAGGTCGGCGTGCCGTCGGCGCGCAGCAGGATCAGGTCGTCCAACTGGGCGTTCTGCACCGTGACCTCGCCCTGGACGAGGTCGTTCAGGACGGTCTGACCTTCCTGCGGCGCCTTCAGCCGGATCACCGGGGCGACGCCGGCAGGCGCGTCGGACTCCGGGCGGTCGCGCCAGCGGCCGTCATAGCGCATCGGCTGGCCGGCGGCCTTCTGGGCGGCGCGCATCTCTTCCAGTTCTTCCGGGCTGCAGTAGCAACGGTAGGCCTTGCCGGCGGCAAGCATCTGGTGCGCCACCTCGGCATGGCGGTCCTTGCGCTCGAACTGGCTGACCGCGTCGCCATCCCAGTCCAGACCCAGCCACTGCAGACCGTCCAGGATGGCGTCGACCGCTGCCTGGCTCGAACGTTGCCGGTCGGTGTCTTCGATCCGCAGCAGGAACTTGCCGCCGGTGTTGCGGGCGTACAGCCAGTTGAACAGGGCGGTGCGGCCACCGCCGATGTGCAGAAAGCCGGTCGGCGACGGAGCGAAGCGGGTGACGACGGTCATCGGTCTCTCAATTTCCGGTTCGGCGCTGGTAAGATGCGCCGGTGGTTCGACACCGAGGTTTAACACAGCCACCGGGTTGGGAGGCAATGCGATGCGCGCATGGACGGTCGTTGAGGAGTACGCGGGCGGCATCCCTGCGCCGGAAAGCTGTCACCGGTGACGGTCGCCGGCTGGCCCGATGAGGAGACGGAGGGTCCGGTCGGGGCCGGTGGGCGGTGGCGACGCCTGTGGTTCCGCATCGGGAGGCGACTCGCGGCCCTGGCGGAGGCGGAGGGGGACCGCTGGGTCTTGTGGCTTCCCGTCGCCTTCGGGGCGGGCGTGTCGCTGTATTTCGGGCTGATGCGGGAGCCGGACTGGTGGATCGGCCCTGCGGCTTGCGGCGGGTGTGCCGCGCTGCTGCTGGTCCTGCGGCGCTGGTTCGCGCTGTTCGGCGCGGCGATGGCGCTGCTGATGGTGGCGGCGGGGTTCCTGGTGGCGCAGGGACACAGCGCATGGGTGGCGGCGCCGGTGCTCACCCGCGTCGTCACCGGCGCGACCATCACCGGCCGCGTGATGGCGGTGGAACGGCGGCCCGGTGCCACCCGCATTACGGTGCGGGAACCGACGGTCAGCCGGCTACCGCCTGAGCAGACGCCGGCCGCGTTGCGTATCCGCCTGCCGGACCGCCATGCGGCGCCAGATCCGGGATCGGTGGTGCGGCTGCGTGCCACGCTGCTGCCGCCCCAGGCGCCGGCCGAGCCGGGCGCTTTCGACTTTCAGCGGCGGGCCTGGTTCATGGGGCTGGGCGGGACCGGTTTCGCCACCGGTGCGGTGGAATTGGTCGAGGCCCCGCCGGTCACGGGCTGGCAAGTGGTGACGGTGGCCTTTGAGCGGGTGCGCGGCGCGATCGCCGAGCGGGTGGCCGCGACCATCGACGATCCGGTGGAGGCGAGGGTCACAACGGCTTTGCTGAATGGGGAGCAGTTCGGCATCCCGGACGAGACACTGGAGGATTTCCGCAACAGCGGGCTGGCGCACCTGCTGTCGATCTCCGGCCTGCATGTGGGCATTGCCGCCGGCATCCTGTTCTATGTGGTCAGGGCCTTGCTGGCGCTGGTGCCCGCCATCGCCTTGCGTTGGCCGATCAAGAAGATCGCGGCGCTGTTCGGCATCCTGTCAGCGTTGGCCTATACGCTGCTGGTCGGGGCGCCGCTGCCGACCGTGCGGTCGGTGTTGATGACCGGCATGGTGATGGGCGCGATCATGCTGGACCGCCACCCGCTGAGCATGCGGTTGGTCGCCTTCGCCGGGTTGGTCACCATCGCCATGGATCCGGAGGGAATGCTGGGCCCCAGCTTCCAGATGTCCTTTGCGGCGGTGGTGGCGTTGATCGCCGCCTTCGAGCGCGGCAGTTCGCGGCTGGCGGAATGGCGCAGCGAGGCTGGATGGCTTCTGCGTGGTCTGCTCTATGTCGGCGGGATACTGCTGACCAGCGTGGTGGCAACGCTGGCAACGCTGCCCTTTGCGCTCTTCCATTTTCAGCAGATCGCCTTTTACGGCGTGCTGTCCAACCTGATCGCCATTCCGATCACCTCGTTCTGGGTCATGCCGTGGAGCTTGATCGCCTATGCACTGATGCCCTTCGGGCTGGAGGCGCCGGCGCTGATCGCGATGAACTGGGGCGACCGGGCGGTGATCTGGACCGCGGAGTTCTTTGGCCGTCTTCCCGGGGCCTCCCTGACTATGCCGGCAATGCCGGTGGAGGGGTTCGTAGCGTTGGTGCTGGGCGGCATCTGGCTGTGCGTCTGGACCCGGCGGTGGCGCTGGCTGGGGCTGCTGCCGGTCCTGGCAGGGCTGGCTTCGCCGGCGTTCGTGACGCGGCCGGACGTGCTGGTCGCGGGGGACGGGAGCGTGATGGCGGTGAGGATGCCGGATGGTCGCCTCAGCGCCTCGGGCAAGACCGGGGGCCGCGTGATCGAGACATGGCGGGAGCGCGATGGCGTGCGCTCGGGAGCCGATCCTTGGCCGGCGGCGGGGGGATGGAGCGAGGGAGAGCGGTCGCTGAGCTGCGATGCGCTGGGGTGTCTGTACCGGGTCAAGGGAAGGACTGTCGCCCTGCCGCGGTTGCCGGATGCGCTCGACGAGGATTGCGGAGCAGCCGATGCGGTGGTGACGGCGGCGGTGGCGCGGGGATGCCGGGCCGGGGTCGCGATCGACCGCTGGGCGCTGCGGCACGAGGGGGCGCATGCACTGAGGGTGACGGCGGCGGGAATAGAGGTGGAGACGGTGCGGGGAGTTCGGGGGGAGCGGCCTTGGACCGGGGGGAGGTGAGGGGCGTGGGGAGTGCTGTTGCCCCCTCCCTAACCCTCCCCCGCAATCGGACCTGCCTTCGGCCGGCCGAGAGCGGAGGAGGGTCGGGGAGGGGGCAACAGCGTCTTAGTATTTCCGCACCAGACCGACCAGCTTGCCCTGCACCCGGACGCGGTCGGCGCCGAAGATGCGGGTCTCATAGGCGGCGTTGGCGGGCTCCAGGGCGATGGTGTTGCCCTTGCGGCGCAGGCGCTTCAGCGTCACTTCGCCTTCGTCGACCAGCGCCACGACGATGGTGCCGTTCTCCGCCGCGTCGCAACGCTGGATGATGATGGTGTCATGGTCGAGGATGCCGGCCTCGATCATCGAATCGCCGGAGACCTCCAGCGCGTAATGGTCGCCGCCGGTCAGCATCGAGGCCGGGATGTCGACGAAGGCGCTGTTGTCGCGCAACGCTTCGATCGGCGTGCCGGCAGCGATGCGGCCATAGAGCGGGAGTTGCACCGTCTCGTTCGCGGCAGCCGGGGTCGGCGCGGGCGGAGCGGTGTCGCGGCCGGCGAAGGCGAAATCGCCCTTGATGACGTTGGGCTGGAATTTGGGCTTGGGCGCGGTCCGGGCGCGGGCGGCATCCAGGCCTTCGGGCAGGCGGAGAACCTCCAGCGCGCGGGCGCGGTGGGGCAGGCGGCGGATGAAGCCGCGTTCCTCAAGGCCGGTGATGAGGCGGTGGATGCCCGATTTGGACTTCAGCCCCAGGGCGTCCTTCATCTCGTCGAACGACGGCGAAACCCCGCCCTGGCCGAGCCGTTCGTGGATGAACAGCAGCAATTCGTGCTGCTTGCGCGTGAGCATGGATGCCTCCCGGCCGTCGCCAGACTGAAGATGGAACAAAAACTAAACGTTGCTCCATGTTCTAGTTTGGTTCCTGCCGTCCGTCAAGCCCTCCATCGGCTTCTTTTAGAACTTGTATGGAACATTCGGAACGCCGTGAAACAGTTTTCCGGGTGATGTTCAACTGTTCAACCCGTCATCCCAACGCTGTGCTCAAGTCTAGATGCTGAGCGCTCCATCGGTCAAAGGAAGCACGGTCACCATGGCGCCGGCCGGCTCCGGATCGGCATTGGGCGGGCGGGGAACCAGGCAGTCGGCCAGGGCGTAGAGCGAGGTGATGGCGCTGTCCTGCCGCGCGAAGGGCGTGACGGTCAGGACGCCGTCGGAACCGGCGGCGAGTGTCGCGCGCAGATACTCCTCGCGCCGGTCGTTGGCCTTCAGCGCCGTCGTCAGACGGGCGCGTAGCGGCGGACGCTCATCCTCCGGGGGCAGCCCCTGCAGCAGGCGCAGAACCGGGCGCAGGAACAGGACGGCGGTGACGCCCGTCGATACCGGATTGCCGGGCAGGCCCAGCAGCGGCACCCCGCCGGCGCGGCCGAACATCAGCGCCTTGCCCGGCCGCATCGCCACGGTCTGAACCTCCAGCGCCACCCCTCGGTCGGCCAGAACGTCGCGCACGAGGTCGTAGTCGCCATGGGCCGCACCGCCGGTGGTGACCAGCAGGTCGCAGCCGACGGCGCCCTTCGCCATGGCGGCGACGCTGTCGGGCGTGTCCTTGGCGACACCCAGATTGTGGGCGAGCCCGCCCTGGGCGGTGACGAGCGCGCAGAGGCCGAGTGCATTGGTGCTGACGATCTGGCTCGGTCCCAGCGGATCGCCGGGCAGGGCGATCTCGTCGCCGGTGGCGAGGATGGCGATGCGCGGCCGGCGGTGAACCGACAGCCAGGGCACGTTGCCACCGGCGGCCAGCGCGATGTCGCGGGCGGTCAAACGGCGGCCCTTCGGCAGGAGTTCCTCGCCAAGGGCGAAATCGAAGCCGGCCTGACGGACGAACCGCCCGGCGACTACGGCCCGGCCGATCCGAACCATTGCGTTGTCGGCGCTGCAATCCTCCTGCATCACCACGGCGTCGGCGCCGTCGGGCAGGGGCGCGCCGGTGAAGATGCGCACCGCTTCGCCCGGACCGACGCTGCCGCCGAAGGCATGGCCGGCGGAGGATTCGCCGATGCGGCGCAGGCTGACGGGGGTCTCCGCCGTGGCTGCGGCGATGTCGGCGGAGCGGACTGCCCAGCCATCCATGGCGGCGGCGTGGAAGGGGGGCTGGGTCAGCCGGGCGACCACCGGTTCTGCCAGCACGCGGCCGAGCGCGTCGGGCAGGGCGACCGTCTCCGCCGGCAGAGGGGCGAAGGCCGACAGGATGCGGGCGCGCGCCTCTGCGACGGAGATCATGGCGTCAGGCTCCGGCCGACGGCGTGGTTGCGGCTGCGCCCCATTCGCCGCTCTTGCCGCCGGCCTTGTGCAGCAGGCGGACGTCGGTGACGGTCATGCCGCGGTCCACGGCCTTGCACATGTCGTAGACGGTCAGCGCCGCGACGGTGACGGCGGTCAGCGCCTCCATCTCCACGCCGGTCTGGCCCTTCAGCTTGCAGGTGGCGGTGACGTCCACCGCGTTGCGGGCCGGGTCGCAGGAGAGGTCGACCTTGACGGAGGTCAGCATCAGCGGATGGCACAGCGGAATCAGGTCCGGCGTGCGCTTGGCCCCCATGATGCCGGCCAGCCGGGCGACCGACAGCACGTCGCCCTTCTTCACCCCGCCCTGCATGATGAGCGCCAGGGTTTCCGGCTGCATCAGCACGGTGGCCGCGGCGGTGGCGGTGCGTTCGGTGTCCGCCTTGTCGGAGACATCGACCATCACCGCCTTGCCCTCGGCGTCGAAATGGGTGAAGCCGCTCATGCGACGGTCTCCCGCAAGGGTTTCTCCATGAAGACGCTGACGCCGTTCTCTTCGTAGCAGGCGTATGGGCCGCGGTCGGTGAAGCCGGCCTTGCGGTAGAGCCCCAGCGCCTCGTGCTGGTGGATGCCGGATTCGAGCAGCAGGGCAGTCAGCCCTTCCGCCCGCGCCTGCTCCTCCAACCGGGCGAGCAGCCGGTCGCCGATGCGATGCCCGCGGGCGGCGGGATCGACGAACATGCGCTTGACCTCGCCATAGCCCGAGGGATCGACGCGGAGCGCGGCACAGCCGACCGGAACGCCGTCCTTGCGGGCGACGAAGAAGCGCAAGTCCGGCGCCTCCAGCTCCGCGATGTCGAGGAGGTGGCAGGTGTCGGCCGGATAGAGCTCCAGCAGATAGCGGTCCAGTGCGGCGACCAGCGCGATGACCTGATCCTGGCGCGGGCTTTCCGCGGCGATGGTGATGTCCGCCATGGGCTTAGACCGGAGCCAGCAGGGCGCGGGTGGCCGCGGTCACGTCGGCCTGCCGCATCAGCGATTCGCCGACCAGGAAGCAGCGCGCCCCGACCTTCGCCATGCGGGCCAGATCGGCGGGGGTGTAGAGGCCGCTTTCCGCCACCAGCATGCGGTCGGCCGGCACGTTGGCCGCCAGTTCCTCCGTCGTCGCGATATCGACGGCGAGCGTCTTGAGGTTGCGGTTGTTGACGCCCAGCAACGGCGTCTTCAGCAGCAGCGCGCGGTCCAGCTCGGCGCGGTCATGCACCTCGACCAGAACGTCCAGTCCCTGGGCGATTGCGGCGTCCTCGATCTCCGCCGCCTGGGCGTCGGACAGCGAGGCCATGATGATCAGGATGCAGTCGGCACCCAGCGCGCGGGCCTCCACGATCTGATAGGGATCGACCATGAAGTCCTTGCGCAGCACCGGCAGATCGACAGCGGCGCGGGCGGCGACGAGATATTCGTCCCTGCCCTGGAAATAGGGCTCGTCCGTCAGCACCGAGAGGCAGCTGGCCCCGCCGTCGCGATAGGCACGGGCCAGGGCCGGTGGATCGAAATCGGCGCGGATCAGGCCCTTGGACGGGCTGGCCTTCTTGATCTCGGCGATCAGGCCGTAGCGCCCAGCCTCCACCGCGGCGCCGAGCGCCCGGATGAAGCCGCGCGGCGGGTTGGTCTCGTTGGCGGCCTTGGCCGCGGCCTCCACCTCCGACAAAGGGCGGGCGGCCTTGCGGGAGGCGACCAGCGCGCGCTTGTCGTCGTTGATGCGGGTCAGAACGTCGCTCATCAGGCCACCGCCTCGTTGGTGATGGCGACCAGCCGGCGCAGGCGGTCGCGGGCGCCGCCGCTGTCGATGGCGTCGGCCGCCATGGCGACACCCTCTTTCAGCGTCGCGGCCTTGCCGGCCACCAGCAGGGCGGCGGCGGCGTTCAGCAGCACGATGTCGCGGTAGGGGCTGCGCACCCCGTCGAACAGGGCGTGGATCGCCTCGGCATTGACCTGGGCGTCGCCGCCCTTCAGGTCCTCGATCCGGGCACGGGGCAGGCCGGCATCCTCCGGCGTCACCTCGAACACCGTCACCTCGCCGTCCTTCAACTGGGCGACGGTGGTGGGGCCGGTGGTGGTGATCTCGTCGAGCCCGTCGGAGCCATGGACGACCCAGGCACTTTCCGAACCGAGCCGCTGCAGCACATGGGCCAGCGGCTCCACCCACTGCCTGGAGAAGACACCCAGCACCTGCCGCCGGGCGGTCGCCGGATTGGCGAGCGGACCCAGCAGGTTGAACACGGTGCGCGTGCCGAGTTCGATGCGGGTCGGGCCGACGTTGCGCATGGCGAGGTGGTGGCGCGGCGCCATCAGGAAGGCGATGCCGGCATCCCACAGCGCCTTGCGCACCAGCGCGAAGTCGCAGTCGAGGTTGACGCCCAGCGATCCCAGCACGTCGGCGGCACCGGATTTCGACGAGATGGCGCGGTTGCCGTGCTTGGCCACCGGCACGCCGCAGGACGACACCACCAGCGCCGCGGCGGTGGAGATGTTGTAGGTGCCGGCCCCGTCGCCGCCGGTGCCGCAGGTGTCAATGGTGCCGGGAGGCGCATCGACCGGAATCGCCTTGGCGCGCATCACGCGGGCGGCGCCGGTGATCTCGTCCACCGTCTCGCCGCGGACGCGCAGCGCCATCAGGAAGCCGCCCATCTGCGACGGGGTGGCGTTGCCGGACATGATGATGTCGAAGGCGAAGCCGGCCTCGGCCTCGGTCAGGGCGGCGCCGGTGGCGACTTTGCCCAGAATGGCCTTCATATCGGACAGATCGCCGCTCATGCCGCATTCTCCAGGGACGCGGCTTCCGGCCGGGGACGGGTCAGATCCAGGAAGTTCCGCAGGATCTTGTGGCCGTGCTCGCTCTCGATGCTCTCGGGGTGGAACTGCACGCCGTGGATCGGAAGCTCGCGGTGGGCCAGCGCCATGATCAGGCCGTCGGCGGTCTCGCCGGTCACCTCCAGGCAGGTGGGCAGCGTCTCGCGCTCGACGATCAGCGAGTGGTAGCGCGTGGCGCGGAACGGGCTGGGCAGGCCGGCCAGGACGCCGCGGCCCTCGTGCCGCATGTTGTCGACCTTGCCGTGCATGGGAACCGGCGCGCGGATCACCCGGCCGCCGAAGGCCTGGCCGATCGACTGGTGGCCGAGGCAGACGCCCATCAGCGGCAGTCGGGCCTTGGCGGCGGCGTCGATCAGGGGAAGGCAGATGCCGGCGCGGTCGGGATCGCAGGGGCCGGGGGACAGCACGATGCCGTCGGGGCGCAGTGCCATCGCCTCATCGACCGTCAGCGCGTCGTTGCGGCGGACCTGCACGTCGGCGCCAAGCTCGCCCAGGTAATGGACGAGGTTGTAGGTAAAGCTGTCGTAGTTATCGATGAGCAGCAGCATGCGCCTTCCGCCTTCCACCTTTGCCCGGCCACCTTCGCCCGGGTCGTCGAGGCCGTTCCGCCCCTGTTCCAACGATGGACACCCTAGCCGCTGAGGGGGCGGATTTCCAGCCTCCGCGCAGAACTCCGCGGCATCAGCGGCAGTCGAGCTGCGGCAGGGTTTTCGGATCATCCAGCACGGCGCCGCGGATGTCGGTTTCCAGCGTCAGGGTGCAGCGGCGGATCTGGCGCGGCAGGTCGGCGGCGAGCGTCGCCTGGGTGTTGCGGTACCGGCAGACCAGGAAGACGTTTTCGCGGCGCGAAGCTGAGAACTCCCAGACCTGCACGATGCTGCGCCCGCGCCGCACCTCGCGGTCGGGGGCGAGCGTCGCGGGCGCGGCCGAGGTCATCTGGCTGGTGCGGTCGCCCTCGATGATGGAAATGCCGGCGAAGCTGTGGCTGTCGCGGCCGGGGTAGGGCGACCAGCCGCCGGGGGCATCGGGCTGCGCCTGGACCGTCAGGCTGGTTGGGCAATCCAACCCATTGGCGGCCGGCACCGGTGTCGCGGCGGCGGTCGAAATCAGAACGGCGATGACAAAGATGGGACGCATCTGAAGGACTCTTCGGGCGGACTCTTGAGGACGGGCTCGGCCGGACAGGACGCTGGCGGCGTGACGGCAATTTGCACCGATTGGGCGATTGCGGTCACGACGGCAGGGTGCCACTGTGCGGCGCCCCGGTCGCAGGATGGACGTCGTCACCATGGCCCGCAAGGCGCCTTCGAAAGCCCGCAAGTCTCCGCTTCCCCCCTTCCTGTCCAACCCCTTCGTCCTGGCGCTGGCGGCCGTCGCCGCGGTGTTCGCCGTGGCGATGGGGGCGGCGACGCTGATCGGCGGAGGGGCCGGCGGAGGAGCCGGCGGCGAGTCCGGCAAGCCGGCGCCAGTGCAGCAGGCTGCCCAGCAGCAAGGTGGACCGCACACGGGCGGGCAGCAGGCGGTGCAGCCGCCGCCCGTGCCGCCGGCAAAACTGGAGCCACCTGCCGCAGCCTCGCAGCCACCCGCGCAGGCGGCCACGGAAAGCACGGGCCAAGCGCCGGCGGAGAAGCCGGCACACGCGGAGTCCCGACCGCCGGCCACGGCGGTGGCGATGCTGCCGCCGCCCGCTCCGCCCAGCCAGCCGCCGGTGCAGGCCCCTTCGGGCAACGCCGCGCTGTGGCGCAGGAACGCCCTGCCGGCGGAGGTGCCCCAGGGCAAGCCGATCATCGCCATCGTCATCGACGACATGGGGCTGGACCGGAAGCGCTCGACCCGGATGGCGGGGCTGCGCGGACCGCTGACCTTGTCCTGGCTGCCCTATGCCCGCGACCTGCAGGTCCAGGCCAAGGCGGCGCGGGCCAACGGGCACGAACTGATGCTGCACATGCCGATGGAACCCAGCGTGAAGGCCGATCCGGGACCGAATGCCCTGCTGGTCTCGCTCGACCGGGGGGAAATCGTTAAGCGGGCGCGTGCGGCACTGGACAGCTTCGACGGCTATGTCGGGGTCAACAACCATATGGGAAGCCGATTCACAGCCGACCGGGCCGCGCTGGCGCCCGTGCTGGGTGAACTGCATCGCCGCGGCCTCCTGTGGCTGGACAGCCGGACCACGCCCAACAGCGCAGGCATCGGGCTGGCGCAGGAGCTGAAGATGCCCTGGGCCGGCCGCGACATCTTCCTCGACAACCAGGAAACGGTGGCGGCGGTGAAGGCCCAGTTGGCGAAAACGGAACAGGTGGCGAAGCGGCAGGGCTATGCCGTCGCCATCGGACACCCGCATGATGCGACAATCGATGCCCTGGCGTCCTGGCTGCCGGAGGTGCAAAAGCGTGGCTTCGTTCTTGTCCCGGTCAGCGCGGTGGTGCGGACGCACCATGCCGGCGGCTGACCCGACCGTGAGGGGAGCTCCGTGACGATGGCCGATGCATACAAGGTGGATGGGATGACCTGCGGCGGCTGCGCCCGCTCCGTGTCCAACGCGATCACCAAGGCGGCGCCCGAGGCGGTCGTGACGGTGGACCTTGCGGCCGGCACCGTTCTGGTGGACGGCGGCATCCCGGTGGAGGTGGTGCGGCAGGCGGTGGAGGCCGCGGGCTTCGATTTCGGCGGTGCCGCGGCCTGACGCCGACCGGGCGTCCATATCGGGTGCGCCGTTTCTGGTGCGGCGCAACAAAACCGTTTTCAGATTGTGGATATTGCGGGATACTCGGGCCGACGCGATTCGTGCCTGGAGGTCCCGATGCCGCTCTATTCCTACCGCTGCAAAGCCTGCGACCATGGATTCGAGACCCTGGTGCGCTCTGGAGAAACGCCGTCCTGCCCGTCTTGCGGCAGCGCCGACCTGAGCCGCCAGCTGTCGAACGTGGCGCCGGAGGGCAAGTCCGGCGCCGTCGTCCAGTCGGCCCGCCGGATGGCAGCGAAGGAGGGACACTTCAGCAACTACGCGCGGGCGGAACGACCGAAGGGGTGAGGGCGGGAGTGCAACGGCCTGATGGCGGACCGCAGGCCCGCTGAGAGCGGGGCGGTCAGGCTGGGGCATCGAAGCCGATATTCCCCGAAGCAAGCCCTCACACATCCACCACCATATGCGGCCGGAACGCCCCCTCCAGCGTCAGCAGCAGGTGCAGGTAAACGGCCACCTTTCGCGCACGATCGGTGTTGCGGGACAGGCAGTCGCGCAGTTGTTCGGCCAGCCGGGCGGTTTCCGCGTCCAGTTCCGGTGCGGCGGTGGTGACGGCTTCGACGATATGCTCGGGATCGACGGGAAGCGGGGCAGCCGGGTCCTTCAGCAACGCTTCGGCCAGCGCCTCTTCATCATGATGGACCGGAGGCGGTGTCGCCGGCGCCGGCGGGGCGCGCCGGGACAGATGGCTGCGCAGATTGTCTTTCAGCAGCGACCGCTGACGCTCGTCCAGCCCGTCGAACTGATCGACCTCGTCGAACAGAAGATCGTACAGGCGCCGCCGTTGCGGATTGGGCGGGCTATGGTCACGCCGTTCCTGCTCGCGGTCGTGCCGTTCCTGGCGGGAGTTGCGGCGGCTGTTGCGGTCGGTGGCGCTGCCGCTCCGCTCGACGCCCGCGGTGCTGCGGACGCTGAATTCCGGCGGACCGATGCCGCGGCCGGATGTGAGATTGCCGGACATGAGCCGCCTCCCGGGACATGTATCCCCTGGCGATCGAGTCTGGCAGAGCCGGCGCTTTCGTCAACGCGAAAGCGCCGGCTTTTTTTGCGTCAGTCGCCGGCCCCGGCCCCGACCGCGTCGTCGGTGGCGCCCGGCTTGCTCTTGCCGAAGCCGATGGTGGGGAAGACGTTGATCAGCGCGGTGATGAAAGCCGCCAGATAGGGCAGCGACTGCACCACCAGCAGGCCCGACCACATGAAGGCGTCGCGGTTCTCGTGGCCGAAGACCATGACGATGGCCAGCGCCGCACCCCACAAGGACACCAGCAGCACCAGTTCCTCACGGGCCATCAGGAAGGCCTGCATCAGCGCCGGCTGGTTCTCGCACTTGGGCGTGCGGACGAAGGGGCGGCCGGAAGTGAAGATGCCCAGCCACATGGCGCGGCCGACCGTGTGGGTCAGGGCCATGCCGGCCACCGCCGCGCCGACCTTGTCCCAGAAGCCGCACCTCACCCGCGCCTCGTAGAGCCAGAGCGACGCGCCGACCTTGAAGGCGAAGACGCTGAGCGTCGGGATCATGAAGACGTTGGGCGGGAACTCGAAATATTTCGGGAAGGCCATCAGGCCGATCGACCACAGGATGCCGGCGATGCCGAAGATCATGTGGGCGGCGTCGGCGAACCAGGGCAGCCAGCCGGTGATGAAATGATACTTCTGGCCGGCGGTCAGCTCCTTGGCGCCCGGCGACAGCTGCCGCCAGTGATGCTTCAGGATCTGCACCGCGCCATAGGCCCAGCGGAAGCGCTGCGTCTTGTAGGCGGAGAAGCTGTCGGGAACGAGGCCCTTGCCGTAGCTCTCCGGCATGTAGACGGCCTCATAGCCATGCTCGAACAGGCGCAGGCCGAGGTCGGCGTCCTCGGTGATGCACCACTCGCCCCAGCGGCCGACCTTTTCCAGGGCCGACTTGCGGATGATGGTCATGGTGCCGTGCTGGATGATCGCGTTGCGCTCGTTCCGCTGGATCATGCCGATGTGGAAGAAGCCGGCATATTCCCAGTTGGTCATGCGCTGGAACAGGTCGTGTTCCCACTCGCGATAGTCCTGCGGCGACTGGACGAAGCCGACCTCCGGCCGGTTGAAGTGCGGAATGGTCGCCTTCAGCCAGTCGGGATGGACCTGATAGTCGCTGTCGATGACGGCGATGTGCTCGGCATCGGGCGCCGTCTGCGCCAGACCGAAGTTCAGCGCGCCGGCCTTGAAGCCGGGCCAGTTGTCGAGGTGGAAGAAACGGAACTTCGGTCCCAGCTTCTTGCAATATTCCTCGACCGGGCGCCAGACGGCCGGGTCCTTGGTGTTGTTGTCGAGCAGCAGGACTTCGTAATTCGGGTAGTCGAGCCGGGCCAGCGCGTCCAGCGTCTCCATGACCATGTGCGGCGGCTCGTTGTAGCAGGGCACATGGATCGACACCTTCGCCGCATTCGGGAGCGGCGCGGCGGAGCAGGGGACGAACTTGCGCTTGAACTTGTGCTGCCAGACGACCTCCGTCAGTTCCATGCCGTCGATCAGCATGACCGCGAACAGCACCAGCTGGCAGAAGATCAGCAGTCCCCAAGCGATCTCGGTGGTGAGCGCAAGGCCGGCGGCCGAGGCCGCGCTGACGGTGAAGACCAGGACGGAAGCGACCGCCTGGATCAGCGCACCGTAGAAGATCTGCCCGCCGATCTTCAGGTCGCTGCGGCGCCACAGGAAGAACACCAGCGGCAGGAAGCCCAGCGCGACCGCGGTGGCGCACTTGACCTCCCAGTTGCGGATCTCCTGCACCCCGCCGATCATCGGGAATTTCGGGTTGCGCTGGTAGTCCCACAGGCCCCAGCTGGTGCCGGCCGTGCCCTCGATCTCCCGCTTCCAGGGCTGGTCGAAGGCTTCCATGATGAAGTAGTCGAGCTTGTTCTGCGCGGCGACGTTCAGGAAGTTGCGGATGAACTTGGCCTGGTTGACCTGGCTGGCTTCGGCGCCCCGGCGCCACGGTCCGTCGGCCGGCCAGCCGATCTCGCCGATCAGGATGTGCTTGTTGGGAAACTTCTGCTTCAGTTCGTTGTAGCGGAACATGGCGTAGTCGACCGACTGGTCGACCGGAACGCCTTCCCAATAGGGCAGCAGGTGGACGGCGAGGAAGTCCACCGCATCGGCCAGTTCCGGGTTCTTCAGCCAGACGTGCCACGGCTCGGCGATGGAAACCGGAACATTGACCTTCTTCTTCACCCGCTTGACGTACTCGATGGCCTGCGGAACGGTCAGATCGGCGCGCAGGATCGCCTCGTTGCCGACCAGCACGCGGCGCACGTTGCTGTTGGCGCGCGCCAGCTTGATCAGGCCGGCCAGTTCGGGCTCGTCGATCTCGGGCTTGCCGGCGGTCCAGGCGCCGGCGGTGACCGGCAGCCCATGCTTGGCGGCGATGGCGGCCACCATTTCGGAGCCGTCGGTCGTGGAATAGGTGCGGACGGCCTTCACCGCGCCTTGCAGCGCGGCCATGTCCTTTTCGATGTCCTCTGCGGTTGCCTTGTCGCCCTTCGACGGGCTCTTGTCGGCGTGGAAGGGGGTATAGGCGACGCCGGTGATGGCGCCGGCCCAGGACCGTTCGTCCACCGGGCGGTTCCACAGCGCCCAGAGGGCGACGTTGCCGAGGATCACCAGAATCAGAACCGCGAAGGCTGATTTGCGCATGTGGGTCGTTCCCGCTCGCCGCACCAGAAAACATGGATACGGCCCGGAAAATGGCGCAAGGCGACTGGTGCCGCCCCGACCATGACCCGGACCGAACTCGAACATCGTCCAACGAATGCCGCTGCGCCGTATGGCCGGCGCGCACGGCCTTCTATACAAGCTTCGCGGTTGCCCCGCCACTGCCGGCTATAACAGAGCAGCGTCCGGTTTATTCCCGGGTGCCGCCTCTGCCGAACGCCAGGAAGGAGTGAAGCATGTTTTCCCTTAACGAACGGCTACAGGCCGACACCCGTCACGTGACCGATCTTGGGCTTTGCCGGGTGTTGCTGATGAACAACGCCTTGTGGCCCTGGCTGATCCTGGTGCCGATGCGCGGGAACGCGGTCGAGATCCACCGGCTTGACGAGGCGGACCAGACGGCCCTGATGCGGGAAATCGTGCTCGCCTCCCGCGTGGTGGAGCGGCTGTTCGCGCCGGACAAGATGAATGTCGGGGCGCTGGGCAACATGGTGCCGCAACTGCACGTCCATGTGATCGGACGCAAGTGTGGCGATCCGGCGTGGCCCGGCCCGGTCTGGGGCTCCGGCCATGCCCGGCCCTACGAACCCGCGGAGGCCGCGGCGCTGGTCGACCGGCTGGCGGAGGCATTGCGGAAAGACGCGTGAACTTTGCCGTGTCGGAGGTGTTGGTGTGGTCAACCAACTTTACGGGAGACCGCCGCCATGGCCGACCAGGACCGCTCGAAATCCGTGACCTCCGACGCGCCGTCGGACGCCGCCCAGCGAATCGAGGACAAGTTGGTCGACAAGACCGGCAAGGCCTCCGGCGATCCCGACAAGCCCGTTCAGAAGAAATGGGAGGAGATGGGCGAGCGCGAGGAGATCATCGAACAGAGCCAGCGCGAGGGGGGCGGGGGCTGAGGAGCGAACTGTTGCCCCCTCCCTAACCCTCCCCCGCTTCGCGGGAGAGGGAACTCCGCTGCCCAGCGTTCAGGTGCACTGACAAGACTCCTGCCCCCTCTCCCACCGAAGGTGGGGGAGGGATGGGGAGGGGGCAAGCGGCGCCGGCAACCCTACCGCTTTACCGTGCAGCTCAGCGCCAGCACGTCTGCCGCCTTGTCCAGGTCGTCGGCGCGGACCAGCACATAGTCGGTGTTGTAGGTGGAGATCGCGAAAATCGGCACATGGGCCTGGGCCAGCGGGACGGCGATGCGGGCCAGGATGCCGAACAGCGAGAAATCGACCACTCCCTCCACCCGGAAGGCGCGCCAGCCGCGTTCGGCCTTCACGCCGTCGGGAACGCGGTCCTCGCGGCAGAGGATCGACAGTTCCTCGCCCGTACGGGTGGCGCCGACCAGCGGGTCGGTCCAGTCGAGCCAGTCGGGCAGGCCGCTGCCGGGCGGCAACTGCGCCACCGCCAAGCGGTCGGGCAGCACGGACAGGGTTAGGCCGGTCTGCTCCCGCACCAGGGCCGCGGTCAGCGTCGCCTCGTCCACCTCGAAGGGCTTCAGGATGCGGCGCGCGCGGGCGGCCAGCGACGGCACGCCGGAGCGCATGGCGCGACCCAGCATCTCCGCCGAGGTCGCGCGCAGGTCGGGATCCGATTCGGCCAGATCGACGACGGCCTGCAGCGCGCTGGTCTGAACGATGCGGCTCGGGCTGTTCTCGAACCAGTCGGCCAACAGGACGGCGGCGCGGTGGCGCTGCTCCTCAGTCATTGTCAGGCGCGGCACGATCTGGGCGATGTGCCAGCGCACCTCCGCCTGCTCGATGGCGACGGCGTCGGTCAGCAGATGGTCGACGTAAGCGTCGAGCCAGCCGGGATTGCCGCGCGACACCCGTTCCAGTGCGTCGGCGGCGCGCATGCGGACGCTCGCATCCTGGTCGAACAGGCAGCCGACCAGTTCCGCCAGCTTGCCGCGGTCGGCGGAGACCTCGTCGGCGACTGACGGGGCGTCGCCCACCGTCCGCCGGTCGCCGCGCGCCAGCCGGCGGGCGAGCGACGCGCCGCGGGTCACGTCGTCCATCTCAGCGCCGCCCGGTCGGACGGCCGAAGCGCGACGGCGTACCAAAGCGCGACGCCACCTTGGCGCCGGTCGGCTTGGGCGGCGGCGGGGGAGGGGGCGGCGGCGGAGTTTCGCCGCGCGGCACGCCGCCGCCGGACGCCATTTCCGCCAGATCCTTCACCAGCTTCTGCACGCTGCGCACGCGGGCCTGCGGATCGGACCATTCGCGGATATAGACCAGCTTGTGGTCGGGGCGCAGCTTCATCAATGTCAGGTGCTGGGCGATGTAGGTCAGCAGCTTGGCCGGTTCGGCATAGAAATTGTCGTGGAAGGCCAGGACCAGCCCCTTCGGGCCGGCATCGACCCGGTCGATGTTGGCCTGTTTGCACCAGCGCTTGATGGTGACGACGTCCAGCAGGTTCACCACCTCCTCCGGCAGCTTGCCGAAGCGGTCGATCAGTTCGGCGGCGAAGCCGTCCACCTCCGCCCGGTCAACCAGATCTGCGATGCGGCGGTAGAGCGACAGGCGCACGGTCAGGTCGGGGACGTAGCTTTCCGGGATCAGCACCGGCGTGCCCAGGTTGATCTGCGGCACCCAATCCTGCGCTGCTGCGGCGGCGACGGCACCCTCCTGCATGGATGCCCGGGCGTTCGCGACGGCCTCCTCCAGCATCTGCTGGTAAAGCTCGACGCCGACCTCGCGCACCTGACCCGACTGCTCCTCGCCCAGCAGATTGCCGGCGCCGCGGATGTCCATGTCGTGGCTGGCAAGCTGGAAGCCGGCACCCAGGCTGTCCAAGGTCTCGATGACGTGCAGGCGCTGCTGGGCGGTGCTGCTCAGCGGCTTGTTGGGGGCATAGGTCAGATAGGCGTAGCCGCGCTTCTTCGACCGGCCGACACGGCCGCGGATCTGGTAGAGCTGGGCCAGCCCGAACAGGTCGGCGCGGTGGACGATCAGCGTGTTGGCGTTGGGGATGTCCAGGCCGCTTTCGATGATGTTGGTGGCGAGCAGCACCTCGAACTTGCCCTCGTCGAAGGCGGTCATCACGTCTTCCAGCTCGCTGGCCGCCATCTGGCCATGGGCGGTGACGATCTTGACCTCCGGCACCAGTTCGCGCACCCGTTCGGCCACCTTTGCCAAATCCTCCACGCGCGGGCAGACGTAGAAGCTCTGGCCGCCGCGGTAATGCTCGCGCAGGATCGCTTCGCGGATCACCACCGGGTCGTAGGGCAGCACGAAGGTGCGCACCGCCAGACGGTCGACCGGCGGGGTGGCGATCAGCGACAGCTCCCGCACGCCGGACAGCGCCATCTGCAGGGTGCGCGGGATCGGCGTGGCGGTCAGCGTCAGGACGTGGATGTCGGCGCGCAGTTCCTTCAGCCGCTCCTTCTGCTTCACGCCGAAATGCTGCTCCTCATCGACGATGACCATGCCCAGGCGCTTGAAGTCGAGGCCTTTGGCGAGCAGCGCATGGGTACCGACGACGATATCGGCCGTGCCCTCCGCCAGTTCCTTCTTCACCAGAGTCTGTTCGCGGGCGGTGACCATGCGCGACAGCTGGACGACACGCACCGGCAGCCCATTGAACCGGGTGGAGAAGGTCTTGAAATGCTGACGGGCGAGCAGGGTGGTGGGCACGACGACGGCGACCTGCTTGCCGCTCATCGCCACCATGAAGGCGGCCCGCAGGGCCACTTCGGTCTTGCCGAAGCCGACGTCGCCGCAAACCAGGCGGTCCATCGGCCGGCCGCTGCCGAGGTCGGTGAAGATGTCCTCGATCGCCTTCAACTGGTCGTCGGTCTCGGGATAGGGGAAGCGGGCGGCGAATTCCTGATAGACGCCTTCCGGGGTCAGCACCGGATCGGCCTTCTTCAGCATCCGCTCCGCAGCGATCTTCAGCAGGGCTTCGGCCATGTCCTTCAGGCGCTTCTTGACCCGCGCCTTGCGGCCCTGCCAGCCGACGCCGCCCAGCTTGTCGAGTTGGACATTGGCGTCCTCCGAGCCGTAGCGCGACAGCACCTCGATGTTCTCGACGGGGACGTAGAGCTTGTCGCCGCCCTCGTAGATCAGGCGCAGGCAGTCGTGCGGGGCGCCCGTGACCTCCAGCGTCTCCAGCCCGTCATAGCGGCCGATGCCGTGGTCCATATGGACGACGATGTCGCCTTCATGCAGGGCAGAATGCTCGGCGATGAAGTTGGCGGCCTTGCGCTTCTTCTTGGCCGGGCGGACCAGACGGTCGCCCAGGATATCCTGTTCGGTGATGACGGCGAGGTCGGCGGAGATGAAGCCATGCTCCATCCCCAGCACGATGGTGCCGATGATGCCGCGGTCGAAACGGCGGACATCCTCGATGCTCTCCGCCGGCTCCAGCCCTGGGATGCCATGGTCGGCCAGCACGTTGGACAGGCGGTCGCGCGATCCGGCGGAATAACCGGCGATCAGAACGCGGCGCCCGTCGGCACGGAGCGCCCGGATATGGTCCTTCACCGCGTCGAAGACGTTCACGTCGGGGCGGTTGCGCTCCTCCGCGAAGTCGTGGCCGCGCTTGCCGCCGGCGTCCACCGTCCCCTTGATGCCGGGGGGCGTGGAGAAGATCTGCAACTGCGCCACCGCGCGCTCCGCCATCAGCGCGTCCCATCCGGTGGTGTCGATGAACATCGAGGCGACCGGCACCGGCTTGTAGACCGGCGATCCTGTCCGCTTCTCGATGGTCATCATCGAATCGCGCGAGGCATGGAAATCGACCACCTGCGCCATGCGGGCGTCACGCGCCTCCGCCGCCTGGTGGTCCAGGCTGACGATGCCGCGCGGCAGGTAATCCAGCACCGTGTCCATGCTCTCGTGGAACAGCGGCAGCCAATGCTCCATCCCGCCATAGCTGCGGCCGGCGGAGATCGCTTCGTAAAGCGGATCGTCGTCGGTCACCGCGCCGAACAGCTCGCGGTAGCCGGAGCGGAAGCGGGCGATCCCCGCCTCGTCCAGGAAAACCTCCGACATCGGCTTCAGTTCGACGCTGTCGCGCTTGTCGGTGGTGCGCTGGGTCATGGGATCGAAGGCGCGCACCCCCTCCAGCTCGTCGCCGAACAGGTCGAGGCGGAGAGGCTCCTCCGTACCGGGCGGGAACAGGTCGACGATGCCGCCGCGCACCGCGAATTCACCGGGCTCCCGCACGGTCTGGGCGCGGGTGTAGCCGTTGCCGGCAAGGTAGCGCTGCAGCTTTTCCAGGTCGATGCGGTCGCGAAGCTTGGCCGAGAACACCGCGTTCTTGAAGGCGCTGCGCGGGGGCACCTTCTGCACCACGGCGTTGACGGTGGTCAGCACGATCAGCGGAGCCAGCCCGTCGCGGTTGGCCGCCGCCTCGCGCCGGGCGATCAGCCGGGTCAGCGTGTCGATGCGGCGGGCGACGATGCCGCCGTTCGGCGACACGCGGTCGTAGGGCAGGCAGTCCCAGGCCGGGAAGGTCAGCACTTCCAGCTTTGGTGCGAAGAAGGCCAGCGCCTCCGCCAGCAACGCGCAGCGTGTGTCGTCCAACGCCACATGCAGCAGGCCATAGGCCCCGGCCTTCTGCGCAAGCTCCGCCAGGATGCGGGCATCATGACCCTCGGGCGCGCCGCCGATCAGGAGACGGCCGGCGCGGCCGGGCTGGAGATCGTAACTGACCAAAGGAGGATGCCTCGGGAATACGGGGGACAGGCTGAGAACGTCAGGAGCCTTGACGTGGTGTGTAACGGAACGCCGTCAACAGGCGCATCACGTCGCTGTCATGTTCGGCGGGAACCGGCTCCCGACCCGACATCCAGTCGTAGAGGTCGGGATCTCCAAGCTCCAGCAGCGCTTCGAACCGGTCGAGCATGGCATGGTCGAACTCGCCGACATGGGCGTCGGCGAAGCTGCCCATCAGCAGGTCCATTTCGCGCGTGCCGCGATGCCAGGAGCGGAAGCGCAGCCGCTTGCGCCGGTTCTCAAGCGATTCGGCCTTCTCGGGAGCCGGCGTTTCGGAAGCCGGGGGGGTGCCGTTTTCGGTCATTGCTGTCCAACGTCGAAAACCCCCAGCGCCACCAGCGGCGAAGGGGGAACCATTCAGGAACCCCATCCTGCACGGGCGGGCGCCGCGATGCAACCTCGGCCGCCTGCCTTGATCCCGGTCATCTTGACTGCCGGCGTCTTGACCATAGCGGGTGTATGTCCTATCTGCCCACTGGCCCGCGGGGACGACCCCGCCAATGAGAGAGGGTTACCGGGTGGGGACGACCCCGCCATTCCAAGACGGAGGTACCGTCATGGCGTGGGTCACGCTGTTCTTCGCCGGTCTTTTCGAAATCGGTTGGGCTGTCGGCCTGAAATACACCGAAGGCTTCACCCGTCTGGTCCCAAGCGTGCTGACTGCTGCGGCGATGCTGGCGAGCATCCTGCTGCTGGGGGCCGCGTTGAAGACGCTGCCGCTGGGCACGGCTTATGCGGTGTGGACGGGGATCGGCACGGTCGGCACCGCGGTGCTGGGCATGTGGCTGTTCGGCGAACCCGCCGGGGCGCTGCGGCTGCTGTGCATCGCGGCGATCGTCGGGGGGATCGTGGGGCTGAAGGTTCTGCATGGGTGAGTGGGAAAGGAAAGTGATTGGCCCCCTCCCCATCCCTCACACCTCCTCCGTCCGGCAAATCAGCCCCAAGGTCTCCGCGGTGTTCGCCACCGCCGACAGGCAAATCTCCGCCCGCTCCGCCGGGATCGACACCGAGAAGCGCAGGACATAGCGCTCGCCGGCACGGTCTGGCAGGGTCTGCGCGTCCAGGCGCACGATGTTGGCGTCGAATTGGGTGAAGATCTCCGACAGGCGCGCCACGAGGCCCGGCTGGTCGCCGCCCGATACCTCGACGCGGTGGGTGACCATGGCTTGCGGCCCCGGCTGGGGATCGAAGGCGAAAGGTGTGACCTTCACCTCGGCGCCGGACAGCACGGGCAGGGACGACAGGCTGGCCTGAACCTCCGCAACCGTCAGACCGGCCGGCAGCTCGCAGACGGCGGAGAACTCGGCACCGGTGCCGAGCGAGGCGAAGGTGGCGTCGCGCAGGTTGATGCCCTGTTCGAACAGGTGGCTGGTGATGCCGGATACCAGCCCGACCCGGTCGGGGCAAAAGGTGGAAACCAGGGCAAGTCCGGTAGTCGATTCCGTCGCCATCGCACATCTCCCGTGTCGGTTTTCTTCGCGGGCACGGGTTCGGCCGTGCCGTCCGGATGGGCGATCATCGAAGCGGGGTGCCTGGAACGCCAGCACAAAATGGCGTTCAGCTGCCGAACAGGCGGCGGGTGGCGGCGCTGATGGCGTGAAGCTCCGCCGCCAGCGCCGGGTCGACGTCGTCGACATAGTGGGAGGCGAGCAGTCCGAAATTCAGATCCTCGGCACGGTCCAGCCGTTTGGCGCCATCCCGTGCCGCACCGTCCACATAGTCGAGCTGGCGCTGGATGCTGGTCAGCCAGCTGTTGTCCGGCTCCCGTCCAACCAGTGCCGCAACTCCGGCGGAGGCGTGTGCGATGCGCTCGCGCAACTCGTCGGTGGTGGTGATGTCGGACATGGCGGGCTTCTCCAGTGGACGGCGACGACGGCCAGTCTGACTGCCCGCCGCCAGCCGGAGAACAGGGAATAGGAGCGGAAGGTCGCGGAGTTATGGGGCGAGGCCGCCGCTGGTCACGCCGGCCTTGACGCTGTTCGGCACAACCACCTGGGCACAGCCGCCTTTGGTCTGCACGCTGGTGCCGGGCGTGGTCCAGTTGTCGACGATGGGAGCGGCGACCGACTGCAAGCCCTGACCGGACGGCAGCACCGCCTTGTACTCCGCCCGGCCGGTGCCGGAAATGCCCAGGCAATCGGGTGTCGCGGTGACGACGGGAGAGAAGAAGTTCCCGAATCGGACCGTGTCGTACCCGGTGCGGACATACTGGAACCAGGTGGTGCCGGCCGGGATGGCGATCACCTCCAGCGGCTTGGAGAAATCGATCCCCTTGGAGTCATCGCCATAGCGGGACGAGGTCAGGTCGGTCGATGCGTAGAAATAGCTCGCCACCACCACGCGGGCGTTCAACTGGTCGGCGCTGGAGCCGGCAGCCTTGGCGACAGCCACCTGCTCCGCCGTCGGGGCGGTCTGGGCCTGCCCCGGAACCGCGGCAGCCAGGGTCAAGCCCACGGTCAGGGAAAGTGCGAGTGCCGCCTGCCGAGCGATGTTGGAAAAAGAGCGCATCGGTTGTCGTCCAATCCGGAAAATTGAAAAACTCCGGAACAACGATACCCATGCAATCGACCGGTCCAAGCCCCGAATGCGAAAGGGGTCGGACCATGCCATGGTCCGGCCCCCTCATCGCATGCCGTGTAACGTGGTGCGCCGTCAGGCGGCGGTGCCGCCGACCGTCAGTCCTTCCAGCTTCAGAGTCGGCTGGCCGACGCCGACCGGCACGCCCTGGCCGTCCTTGCCGCAGGTGCCGACGCCGGGGTCGAGACGGCTGTCGTTGCCGATCATCGACACCTTGGTCAGGCTGTCCGGGCCGTTGCCGATCAGGGTGGCGCCCTTGACGGCGGGACCGAGCTTGCCGTCCTCGATCAGGTAGGCCTCGCTGGCGGAGAAGACGAACTTGCCGTTGGTGATGTCCACCTGGCCGCCGCCGAAGTTCTTGGCGTAGATGCCCTTCTTGACCGAAGCGATGATTTCGTCCGGCGTGTGGTTGCCGTTGCGCATCACCGTGTTGGTCATGCGCGGCATCGGGTTGTAGGCGAAGCTCTGGCGCCGGCCGTTGCCGGTCGGGCGCATGCCCATCAGGCGGGCGTTCATGCGGTCCTGCATGAAGCCGACCAGGATGCCGTCCTCGATCAGCGTGGTGCACTGGCCGGGCGTGCCCTCGTCGTCGACGCTGATGGAGCCGCGCGAGTTCTCGATGGTGCCGTCATCGACGATGGTGACGCCGGGGGCGGCGATGCGCTGGCCCAACAGCCCGGAGAAGGCGGAGGTCTTCTTGCGGTTGAAGTCACCCTCCAACCCGTGGCCGATGGCCTCGTGCAGCAGGATGCCGGGCCAGCCGCTGCCGAGCACCACCGTCATCTCGCCGGCCGGGGCGGGGACGGAGGAGAGGTTGACCAGCGCCTGCCGCAGCGCCTCGTCGACGAAGCCGCGCCAGGTTTCCGGCTGGATGTAATGTTCGTAGGTGACGCGGCCGCCGCCGCCGTAGCCGCCGGTCTCCATCCGGTCGCCCTCGGCCACCACGACGGAGACGTTCAGGCGCACCAGCGGGCGCAGGTCGGCGACGCGGACGCCGTCGGCGCGCATGATCTGCACCGCCTGCCATTCGCCGCTGATCGAGCAGCTGACCTGCCGCACCCGCTCGTCCTTGGCGCGGGCATAGGCGTCGATGTCGGCCAGCAGCTTCACCTTCTCCTCGAAGGGGACGAGGTGCAGGGGATTGTCGGGGATGTAGAGGGCGCGGTTGGTGCCGGCCGGCGGCTCCGCCAGGGTGCCGCTGTGGCCGGCCTGCACGGCGCGCACGGTGGATGCTGCGCGGCGGATGGCCTCTTCCGACAGGTTGCTGGCATGGGCGTAGCCGGTCGCCTCGCCGGCGATTGCGCGCAGGCCGAAGCCCTGGGTCGTGTCGAAGCTGGCGGACTTCAGCTTCCCATCGTCCCAGCCCAGCGACTCGCTCTGAGCGTATTCGAGGTAAAGCTCCCCATCGTCGGCACTGTGCAGGGCGTCCTGCACGACGCCTTCCACGCGGGCGCGGTCCATGCCGGCGCGGTTGAAGAAGAGATCGTCGGTGACGGCAAGCGCGCTCATGAAAACTCCGAACCTGTGATGGGGCGGAACCCGGTCTGCCCGGCCTGATGGCTTGTGCCGGCCTCGTTCCATGGTAGGACACAGTGTCATAGCGGGCGTTGTCGCGCCGCGCCGTACGATGTGTTCTAACGGACAGACTATAGTGTGGCGACGCGCGGGCCATCCGGCAAGGTTTGGCGATGCCGGGGGCATGCCGGGCCGGGTGCCGCGCAGGAGAGGGGGGCTTCATGACCGAGAACGCGGTGCGGGCGACCATGGACACGCTCAATCGCGACGGTGCGGCCGGCGCCATGGTCGGCCCGCGCCCCTTGCGCGACCACCCGCTGCGTCAGGTCCTGACCAACGAGGTCCATGCCCGTCCGCCGGAATCCGTGGCGGCGCCGGTGCGCGCGACGATGCTGGCGATGCTGTCGGGGGAGGGGGCTACCGAGGCCGACCGCCGCCATCTGGAGGCGCTGTGCGACTGGGCCGGCGTCGTCCGGCCGCCGCAGGGCGCCACACACCACAGCGCGTCCTTCGGCAGCTTTCATCTGAAGTGGGAGCGGCATACCGAATTCTCGACCTGGACCGTCTTCCGCCCGAGCGCCATGCCGGCGGGCGCCCTGGTCGATCCCTTCCTGGAGCCGGCGCTGCATGCCCTGCCGCGGGACTGGCTGGCCGGCCTGCCGGGCGAACTGCTGGTCGGCATCCATGTCGCCGTGCTCGACGCCGATACGCCGGAGCCGTCGCCCTCCATGATGGCGGCGATGTTCGGATCGGAGAGCTATGTCGGTTCACGCATCGCCGGCCGGTCGGCAACGGCCTGGACCGATTTCCGCATCCATGGCGACGGCTTCTCCCGCATGCTGGTCGCCGACCATTCGATGACGCCGCGCCAGACCGGGCGGGTGTTGCAGCGCCTGCTGGAGATCGAGACCTACCGGGTGCTGGCCTTGCTGGCGCTGCCGATGGCGCGCGGCGTGCTGCCCCGCATCGGTCCGATCGAAGCCGGAGTGGCCGAAGTCACCAACCGGATCGCCAGCCTGCGCGGCCTGCAGGATGAGCGCGACCTGCTCGACCGGCTGACACTGCTGGCGGCGCAGACCGAGCAGATCTCGGCCGAGACCGCCTACCGGTTCGGCGCCGCCCGCGCCTATTATGAACTGGTGGAGCGGCGAATCGAGGAACTGCGCGAGGTCCGGATCGAGGGGCTGCAGACCGTCCAGGAGTTCATGGACCGCCGCCTGACCCCCGCCATCCGCACCTGCGAGGCGGTGGAGCAGCGGCTCGAGTCGCTGTCGCAGCGGGTGGCGCGGGCCAGCACCTTGCTGCGCACCCGCGTGGAGATCGCGGTGGAGGGCCAGAACGCCGAACTCCTCCAGTCGATGGACCGCCGCGCCCAGCTGCAGCTGCGCCTGCAGGAGACGGTGGAAGGGCTGTCTGTGGTGGCGATCAGCTATTACCTCGTCGGCATCGTCGGCTATGCGGCGAAGGGGCTGAAGGGATTCGGGCTCAAGGTCGATCCCGACATGCTGGTGGGCGTGATGATCCCCATCGTCATCGCCTTCGTCTGGTCCGGTGTGCGGCGGATTCGCAAGGTGCTGGTCGGGGGGCATTGAGTCTTTTCTCTTTGGCGGTGCTTGCCCCCTCCCCATCCCTCCCCCGCTTCGCGGGAGAGGGGGTAGGATGCTTGGAGCATGATGTAACTACGAAGCGGCGGCAGTCCCCTCTCCCGCGAAGCGGGGGAGGGTTAGGGAGGGGGGCGACGCCTATCACCTTCGCGCATCTGGCCCGAAGCCCACACCTCACCCATCCTTAGTTCCTGAGTCGCACCCAGGCGCCGCAACAATCCTGCGCGCCTATCCGCGTGACTCCTCACATCCTTTCCTGCACCCATTCCCACAAAAATCCGCTCCGCCAACGGACTGCGACGGAATGTCGCATGGATTGACCCCTGCATGCGCTCAACCTTTGTACCCATGGCGCAGCTGAATGTGAGGAAAAGTCTATGCAATCGGTGGGAGAGAGGAAAGGCTTGTAACCCAGCGTGGCGGGGGGATAAGCTCCGGATGCGGGTATATGTCGCGCTAAGATGGCGTGATCCCTGCATAAACTGGCGTTCGCTGATAAGCCCAATTATGGACCGAACGAACGGATGGCGGTCCAACGGACAAGAGGGCGGAGGGGGCGTCGGCGGGAAGAGACGACCGCGTGCCATGACGAGCGTCGCGGCTAAGAAGGGGTTGGGGATGAGAAGGCAAAGCCTGTACACCGCCGGCCTGGCGGCGGTCCTGTCGATGGTCGGGCCGACGATGATGGGGTGGGGTGCCGCCCTGGCGAACGAGCCGAAGCCGTGGGAGATGGGCATGCAGCCCTCCGCCTCCCCGGTCAAGCACCTGATGACCTCGTTCAACGACCTGCTGACCATCATCATCACGCTGATCGTCATTTTCGTCGCGGCGCTGATGGCTTATTGCGTCGTCCGCTTCGATGCGAAGAAGAACCCGGTTCCCTCCAAGACCTCGCACCACACGGTGCTTGAGGTCGCATGGACCGTCGTGCCGGTGATCATCCTGATCGTGATCGCGGTGCCGTCCTTCAAGCTGCTATACGCCGCGGAACGCATTCCCGAGGCCGAGATGACCGTCAAGGTCACCGGCCGCCAGTGGTACTGGGACTATGAATATCCCGACCACGGCAACATCGCCTTCTCCAGCTACATGGTCCCGGAATCGGAGATCAAGCCCGGCCAGCGCCGCCTGCTGGAGGTCGACAACCGGGTCGTCGTTCCGGTCAACACCACCGTCCGGCTGATGGTGACCGCCGGCGACGTCATCCATTCCTGGGCGATGCCGGCTTTCGGCATCAAGCGCGACGGCGTTCCCGGCCGCATCAACGAGTCCTGGTTCAAGGCCGAACGCGAAGGCGTCTATTACGGCCAGTGCTCGGAAATCTGCGGCACCAACCACGCCTACATGCCGATCGCGGTCGAGGTGGTTTCCCGCGAGGCGTTCGACGCCTGGGTCGCCAAGGCCAAGACGGCCTTCGCGCCGAAGGACCCGGCGCGGGACGTGGCGGCACGTCCGACCGGAACGCTGGTCGAATGAGGATGCCGGCGCGCCCCGCGGACTTCGCACAGCCCGGCACAGGGGCGACGCGATAAGAAGAACAGAACATACCCAGCCGCCGCCGGCCCGCGGAAGAACGGGCGGTGCGGCGGCCAGGGACAGCGACGAAGGGTAGAGACATGGCAAACGCCACACCGGGACAGGATCACGCCCACGGACAGGATCACGGGCATGGTCACGGGCATGACGACCATCACATGCCCGGCTTCGTGCAGCGCTGGTTCTATTCGACCAACCACAAGGACATCGGCACGCTCTATCTGATCTTCTCGGTGATCGCCGGGCTGATCGGCGGCCTGTTCTCCGTCATCATGCGTGCGGAGCTTCAGTCGCCGGGCCTGCAGTTCGTCTCCGACGGCCAGATGTGGAACGTGCTGATCACGGCTCACGGCCTGATCATGGTGTTCTTCGTGGTGATGCCGGCGCTGATCGGCGGCTTCGGCAACTGGTTCGTGCCGCTCATGATCGGCGCGCCCGACATGGCCTTCCCGCGCATGAACAACATCAGCTTCTGGCTGATCGTGCCGGCCTTCCTGCTGCTGCTGGGCTCGGCCTTCGTCGGCACCGGCGCCGGCACCGGCTGGACCATCTATCCGCCGCTGTCGGCACAGCTGGGACACAGCGGGCCGTCGGTCGACATGGCGATCTTCGCCCTGCATCTGGCCGGCGCCAGTTCCATCCTCGGTGCGGTGAACTTCATCACCACCATCTTCAACATGCGCGCCCCCGGCATGACGCTGCACAAGATGCCGCTGTTCGTCTGGGCGATGCTGGTGACGGCCTTCCTGCTGCTGCTGGCGGTGCCGGTGCTGGGCGGCGCCATCACCATGCTGCTGACCGACCGCAACTTCGGCACCACCTTCTTCAACCCGGAAGGCGGCGGCGACCCGATCCTGTTCCAGCATCTGTTCTGGTTCTTCGGCCACCCCGAAGTCTACATCATGATCCTGCCGGCCTTCGGCATCATCAGCCACATCGTGTCGACCTTCTCCAAGAAGCCGGTGTTCGGCTATCTCGGCATGGCCTACGCCATGGTCGCCATCGGCGTGGTCGGCTTCGTCGTGTGGGCGCACCACATGTATACGGTCGGCCTCGACGTCGACACCAAGGCCTACTTCACCGCCGCGACCATGATCATCGCCGTGCCGACGGGCGTGAAGATCTTCTCCTGGATCGCCACCATGTGGGGCGGGTCGATCGAGTTCCGGGTGCCGATGCTGTGGGCGCTGGGCTTCATCTTCCTGTTCACCGTCGGCGGCGTGACCGGCGTGGTGCTGGCGAACGGCGGTCTCGACAACTATATGCACGACACCTACTACGTCGTGGCGCACTTCCACTATGTGCTGTCGCTGGGTGCGGTGTTCTCGATCTTCGCCGGCTGGTATTACTGGATCGGCAAGATGTCGGGACGCCAGTATCCGGAATTCTGGGGCAAGGTCCATTTCTACACCACCTTCGTCGGCGTCAACCTGGTGTTCTTCCCGCAGCACTTCCTGGGCCTGTCGGGCATGCCGCGCCGCATCCCCGACTATCCGGACGCCTTCTGGGGCTGGAACATGATCTCCTCGCTGGGCGCCTATCTGTCCTTCGCCTCCACGCTGCTGTTCGTGTGGATCGCCTGGAAGACGCTGCGCAGCGGCGAGCGGGTGCCGGGCGCCTATTGGGGTCCGCAGGCCGGCACGCTGGAATGGTCGGTCAGCTCGCCGCCTCCGTTCCACGCGTTCGAGACGTTGCCCCAGGTGAAGTAAGCATGCTAACGGGCGGGCGTTGCCGCACTGCAGCGCCCGCCACTGCGAAAGCTATCGCCGGTAAGCCCGAACAATGGGCATCGGCAGGACGGGCGCCGGGGCGACGGACCCGGGGTTAGAAGACGACAAGGACATGACATGACGGACGTGACGAACGAACTGACGCTCAATCAGACCGGAGGGGCGTCGGCCGGTGACTTCATCGAGTTGCTGAAACCGCGGGTCATGTCGCTTGTGGTCTTCACCGGACTGGCCGGCATCGTCCTGGCCCCCGGCCATATCCATCCCTTCCTGGCCGTGGTCGCCGTGCTGTGCATCGCCGTCGGAGCCGGTGCGTCGGGCGCCATCAACATGTGGTACGACCGCGACATCGACGCGGTGATGGCCCGCACGATCAAGCGGCCAATCCCGTCGGGCCGGGTGGAACCGTCGGAGGCGCTGGGCTTCGGCGTCACCCTGTCGGTGCTGTCCGTCGTGGTGATGGGGCTGGCGGTGAACTGGGCGGCGGCCTCGCTACTGGCGCTGACCATCGGCTTCTACGTCTTCGTCTACACCATGTGGCTGAAGCGCCGGACCCCGCAGAACATCGTGATCGGCGGGGCCGCTGGCGCGTTCCCGCCGATGATCGGCTGGGCCGCGGTGACCGGCAGCGTCGATCTGCCGTCGATCCTGCTGTTCCTGCTGATCTTCCTGTGGACGCCGCCGCACTTCTGGGCGCTGGCCCTGTTCCGCAACGGCGACTACACCCGCGCCGGTGTGCCGATGATGCCGGTGGTGGCGGGAGAGGGGCCGACCAAGCGCCAGATGCTGGCCTATACGCTGATCCTGCTGCCGGTGGCCGCGGCGCCGTCCTTCGTCGGGATCGCCGGGCCGGCCTATCTGGCGGTGTCGGCCATCCTCGGCCTGATGTTCGTCGGCCATGCAGTGCGCGTCCTGCGCGCGACGGACGACAAGCCGGCCAAGAAGATGTTCGGTTTCTCGATCCTGTACCTGTTCCTGCTGTTCGCCGTGTTGATGGCGGAGCGGCTGATCCTTGGAGGGTGGGCATGACGGTTATGGAACACGATACCCCGATCGATACCCGCGCCTCGGTGGAAGAGCAGAAGCGGCAGGAGGCCGCCCTGCGGGCCCGGAAGCTGCGCGGCCGCAATCTGGCCGTTCTGGCGGCGCTGCTGACGCTGGTCGTCCTGTTCTATGCCATCACCGTCGTGCGGATGGGCGGGGCGCACTGATGGCCAAGAGCGGCGAGATGACCAAGCGCGACGACAGGCTGCGCCGCCGAAACCGGCTCGTCCTGGGCTCCCTGTTCGGGCTGGTGGCGGGAATGATCGGGCTGACCTACGCGTCTGTCCCGCTCTACAACCTGTTCTGCGCCGTCACCGGCTTCGGCGGCACGACCCAGCGGGCCGAGCAGGCCGCGAACCGGGTCGTCGACCGCAAGGTCACCATCCGCTTCAACGCCGACACCAACAACGCGCTGCCCTGGTCCTTCAAACCGGAGCAGAAGGAACTGGCGCTGAAGCTGGGAGAGACCGGGTTCGCCGCCTACCGCGCGGAAAACCGCGGGGTCAAGCCCACCGTCGGCACCGCGGTCTACAACGTCACGCCGGACAAGGCGGGCGCCTATTTCAACAAGATGCAGTGCTTCTGCTTCACCGAGCAGATCCTGGAGCCCGGCCAGGCCGTGGACATGCCGGTGACCTTCTTCGTCGACCCGTCGATGGCCGACGACCCGAACATGGACGACGTGACGACCATCACGCTGTCCTACACCTTCTTCCGCGCCAAGGACAGCGAGGCCCGGCTTGCCCAGCATGCCGCGCCACCCGCCCCGTCCGGTGGAGCGGAGACAAGCAAACAAAAGGCGGAGCCGGGGGCGACCGCCACAAACTGAACAATATGGGGTAGTGAGACGATGGCCGACATCACCCACGGGCAAATGCCGCACGCCGAACCGTCAGCCCATGAACCGGGCGCCGGCATCCCGCATCCCTACCATCTGCTGAAGCCCAGCCCCTGGCCGCTGATCGGCGCCTTCTCCGGGGGGCTTCTGGCGACCGGTCTGGTCGTCTACATGCATGACGGCGGCTCCTTCCTGATGATCCTGGGGGTGCTGGCCATTCTGGTGACGATGTTCGGCTGGTGGCGCTCCGTGATCCGGGAATCGGTGGTGGAGCATGCCCACACTCCCGTGGTGAAGATCGGCCTGCGCTATGGCATGGCGCTGTTCATCGCGTCGGAGGTGATGTTCTTCTCCGCCTTCTTCTGGGCTTTCTTCCACGCCGCCCTGGACCCGAAGGCTTCGCCCATCAATCCCGACGCCATCTGGCCGCCGCCCAACGTGCATGTCATCGACCCGTTCGACATGCCGCTGATGATGACGATTACCCTGCTGCTGTCGGGCGTCACCGTCACCTGGGCCCACCATGCGATCCTGGAGGGGCGCAACCGCGAGGCGGCGAAGGCGCTGGGCCTGACCGTGCTGCTGGGCGTGCTGTTCAGCTTCTTCCAGGTCTATGAGTATGTCCACGCCGCGTTCAAGTTCACCGACGGCATCTTCCCGTCCACCTTCTACATGGCGACAGGCTTCCACGGCTTCCATGTGCTGGTCGGCACGATCTTCCTGGCGGTCTGCTGGGTCCGCACGGTGAAGGGCCATTTCACCCCCGACAGCCATTTCGGCTTCGAAGCGGCGGCCTGGTATTGGCACTTCGTCGACGTCGTCTGGTTGTTCCTGTTCGTATCGGTCTACTGGTGGGGTGGCTATGGCGGCGTGATCGCCAGCCACTGACGCCACCTGCGCCGAGCCGTTCCGGCATCCTTCACCCTTTGCCGGAGCGGCCCGAACGGGAGGTTTCAGCGTGAACGACCAATACCCCAGAGTTCCTCCGATGTCCGCGGGCATGCGCTGCGTCTGCCCGCGCTGCGGGCAGGGGCGGCTGTTCGCCGGCTTTCTGACGGTGGCGGAACGTTGCGACGTCTGCGGCCTCGACTTGTCCCAGGTGGACAGCGGCGACGGCCCTGCCGTCTTCCTGATCTTCATCCTGGGATTCCTGGTGGTCCCGGTGGCGCTGTGGGTGTCGATGACCGTCGAATGGCCGCTGTGGCTGCACGCCATCGTCTGGAGCATCGTGGTGCTGGCCTTGACGCTTGGCATGCTGCGGCCGGCCAAGGCCTATGTCATCGCCTTGCAGTACCGCTACCGCCGCAGCGAGGTCGAGAAGGGATCATGAAGGCCGCAACCACCGGAACAGGGGCGGCGGGAGACGGCGCCGGATCGCGGGAGCGCCGGCGATTCCGTCCGTCGCTCGGCGCCACACTGGTTACGGTCCTCGGGCTTGCGGTGGCCATCGGCCTCGGCACCTGGCAGTTGGAGCGGCTGCAGTGGAAGACCGATCTGGTCGCCCGGATCGCCAGCCGGATGGCCGAGCCGCCGGTGCCGTTGCCTTCCCGCATCGACGATCCCGCAGCCTGGGAGTTCCGGCCCGTCACCCTCTCCGGCAGTTTCCTCAACGACAGGGAAATTCTGCTGATCGCCCGTCCGCACCAGGGGCGGGTCGGTTACGAGCTTCTTGTTCCGTTCCAGCGCGCGGACGGGGCCGGCATCGTGCTGGTCAACCGCGGTTTCGTACCCATGGACCTGCGCGATCCCGCTTCCCGCCCCGCCGGTCAGGTGAAGGGGGAGGTCAGCGTCAAGGGCATCGTCCGCCTGCCGCCGCAGGCCGGCCTGTTCCAGCCCGGCAACGGCACGCCGCAGCCGGGGACCGCCTGGATGCGGCCCGATCCGCCCGCCATGGCGGCGGCGCTGTCGCTGGACCGCGTGGCGCCCGTGGTGGTGGAGATGGTGCCCGGCCAAACCTTTAGCCCCCCGAACGCCGGCTTGACCGGTGCGCCGTCTGGCACCCTGGCGGGAATCGAACCGCGCGTGGACCTGCCGAACAACCATCTGCAGTATGCCTTGACCTGGTATGGGCTTGCGGTAACGCTCGCCGGGATCTACGTGCTGTCGCAGCGCAAGCGCGCCGACACCGGAACCGACGGACGATCCGATGACCGCATATCAGGAGCTTGAACGCCGCCATGCCCGCATCGCCGCCATCGGCGACGCGCTGGGCATTCTCGGCTGGGACACCCAGACGATCATGCCGGAGGGCGCCAACGACGGCCGGGCGGAGCAGACCGCCACCCTGTCGGTGATCGCGCACGAATTGGCGACCGATCCCCGCATGGCCGACCTGCTGGCCGAGGCGGAGACCGACACCGGCCTCGATCCCTGGCAGCGCGCCAACCTGCGCGAGATGCGCCGCCACCACATCCAGTCCACCGCCATCCCCGCCGATCTGGTGGAGGCGACCAGCAAGGCCGTGTCGGTCTGCGAGATGACATGGCGCGCCGCGCGGGCCGAAAGCGACTTCGCCAAGCTGCTGCCCTCGCTGACCGAGGTGCTGGCCCGTGTGCGCGAAGGGGCCGAGGCGATGGGCTCCGTCATGGGCATCAGCGCCTATGACGCGCTGCTCGACAGCCACGACCCCGGTGCGCGGGCGGAGCGGATCGACGCGCTGTTCGCCGACCTCTCTACCTTTCTGCCCGACTTGATCGGCCGCGTGCTCGACCGTCAGGCCGCCGTGCCGGCAGCGGTCGATCCGCAGGGGCCGTTCCCGGTTGAGAAGCAGCGCGAACTGGGCGTGCGGATGATGGAGCGGCTCGGCTTCGATTTCAGCCGCGGCCGGCTCGACGTGTCGCTCCATCCCTTCTGCGGCGGGGCGACCGGCGACGTGCGCATCACCACCCGCTATGACGAGGCGAACTTCACCGATGCGCTGATGGGCATCCTGCACGAGACCGGCCATGCCCTGTACGAGCAGAACCGTCCGCGCGCGTGGCTGGGCCAGCCGGTGGGCCAATCGCGCGGCATGGCTGTGCATGAGAGCCAGTCTCTGCTGATGGAGATGCAGGCCTGCCGTTCGCCGGAGTTCATCACATGGCTGGCTCCGGTGGTGCGCGAGACCTTCGGCGGGGAGGGGCCGGCCTGGGAGGCCGACAATCTGCGCCGGCTCTACAGCCGGGTCGAGCGCGGCTTCATCCGCGTCAATGCCGACGAGGTCACCTATCCGGCCCACATCATCCTGCGCTATCGCCTGGAAAAGGCATTGATCGCCGGCGACCTGACCTTGCCGGACCTGCCGGGCGCCTGGAACGACGGCATGGCGGAACTGGTGGGCGTCGTCCCGCCGAACGACCGGCTGGGCTGTCTGCAGGACATCCACTGGCCGGGCGGCGGCTGGGGCTATTTCCCAAGCTACACGCTGGGTGCCATGACCGCGGCCCAGCTGTTCGACGCCGCGCGCACCGCCGATCCGGAGATCGTGCCCGCCCTGTCACGCGGCGAGTTCGCGCCGCTGGTCGCTTGGTTGCGGGTGAATGTGCACGAGACCGGCTGCTTCCATGCCTCGGGCGACGAATTGCTGACGGCGGCGACCGGGCGGCCGCTCGACTCGTCGGTGTTCAAGCGGCATCTGGAACAGCGTTATCTCTGAGTCCGTGACCGCGGCCGGCCTTTCGGCGGGAGGGGCCGGCCCGGATTCCTATCCCTATACCGCGATCTGCGTGATCAGCGGCGTGTTCACCCCGGCGTCGGCGCGGCGATAGGCTTCGATGGCATCGGACCAGGGTTCGATGGTCAGTCCGCTGCCCATCGCTTCCTGGTGGATGCTTTGGGCGACATAGCCGGCGTTGGGAAGGGCGGTCAGCGGAACGGGACCGCCGCTGACCGGGCTGGAGTCGTCGGCGGTGGAACCGATCGTGAAGCCGCCTGCCGATCCGCCGGCACCCCGCGTGCGGGTGGCCGTCGAGTCGCCATCGGCACGGCCGCTTCCCTGCAGCGCATCGCCGGTGGCCTCGGTCCCTTCCTTGTTCCGCTTCCGCTCCTCCTCGCCGGGAATCCGGCGGATCGGCTGAACGGCCGAGGCATCGCTTGCCAGCATCTGACGCAGCTTCGCAACGCCGGAAGTGGGCATCGCGCTGGTCGGTGCGGGGAGGGCGGCCAGTCCGGACAAGTGGTCGAAACCTCAGGGTGGTGGGAAGGCGGGCGGCGGCATGGTCACGGCGGCCATGCGGCCGTTTCGATCTTGCACAAACCACACGTGATTCGAAACAGGGTAGTGGGACAAATGTTCCGAAATGCTTAAAATGTCCATTAAATGTCTCGAGGTTGCGACACCCTGACATCGACGAATGCTCGGCAGGACGGGAGTCGGCTGTTACAGTGGCTCGTTCGATTTCGGACCCGCGTAACGACGGATGGCGCGCCGACCTTGCCAGCCCAGATCCCCGATCTTCCGACGAACCTCTCCGTCACCGCCCGGACCATCGGGACGGATCCGTCCATCGGCGACGATCTGTCGGCGCTTGCGCTGGAGCAGATGGATCAGGGCGTGATCCTGGTCGATGCCGACCTCACCGTGAAGGTGATCAACGGCCCGCTCTATGAACTGTTCGGCCTGCCGCGGGGATTTATGCCGGGGGCCGACTATGCGCAAATGGTCCAGTTCCTGGCGCGCAACGGCGAATATGGTCCGGGTGATCCCGAGGCCATCGCTGCCCGCCAGCTGGAACGGGCACTGTGCGCCGATCCTCCCTTATACGAACATCGCCGACCCGACGGCGGGGTGCTGGAGGTTCGGACGCGGCGGACCACCGGCGGAGGTTTCATCCGCACCTATACCGACGTCACCGAGCGGCGCCGGGCGGAGGACGATCTTGCGAAGCAACGCCACCTGCTTCGCCTGACCCTGGAGAATATGGGTCAGGGCATCGTCCTGCTGGACCGCGACCTGCGCTACATCGCCTGGAACGGCCTTGCGCTCGACATACTGGGTGTGTCGGAGGAGGACATGCGCGGCAGGCCGCGTCTGCAGGACGTGATGCGCCACCAGATCGCCGGGCGGCTGGTGCATATGCCGGCCGGCTCCCCCGATTTCGGCGACGATCTTGAGGCCAAGACGGCCTATCTCATGGAGCGGATCGGCCAACCGGCGCGCGAATTCGTTTATGCCCGGCCTCAGGGCGATGGCCGCTTCATCGAAGTGCGGGTGGTGCCGCTTCCCGACGGCGGGCAGGTTCGCACCTTCACCGACATCACCGGCCGGGTCATCGCCGACGAGGCCGTGCGCCAGAGCCGGGAGATCCTGACCGGCGTCATCGACGCTATTCCCGCGCTGATCGACGTGAAGGACCGCGACGGCACCGTCCGGCTGACCAACCGCTTCTACCGCGAGACCTATGGTCCGGCCGAAGTCCCGCCTCCCGGTCCGCCTGCCGACCGTGCCGCCGCGCTGGACCGGCTGGTGGTGGAGAGCGGCCAGGGCGTGCCCTTTCACGAGGACCGTGCGCCCGACGGCGACGGGAGCTTGCGCGACTGGCTGACCACCAAGATGCCGCTGACCGACGAGGGGGGCGAAGTGACCCACATCGTCACCGTGGCGCTGGACATCACCGCCCGCAAGCGCGCCGAGGCCGAGCTGCGCGACGCCCAGGCCAGCCTGATCCAGGCGGAAAAGCTGGCTTCCCTGGCCCAGCTGGTCGCCGGCGTGGCGCATGAGGTGAACACCCCGATCGGCGTCACCCTGACCGCCATCTCCCACCTTGGCGAAGAGGTCGGCCGCATCCGCACCCTGTTCGAGGAGAACCGCATCCGACGCAGCGATTTCCAGGAATTCCTGGACGTTGCATGGGAATCGACGCGGATGATCCTGTCGAACGTGGAGCGCGCCACCGGCCTGATCCAGAGCTTCAAGCAGGTCGCCTCCGACCAGGCGAGCGGCGAGCGCCGTCCCTTCGACCTCGCCACCTACGTCGACGAGGTGCTGCTGAGCCTGCGCCCCCGCCTGCGCCGGACCCGCGTGACGGTGGAATTGGATATCCCTACCGGCCTGATCGTCGACGGCTATCCCGGCGCCTTCGCGCAGGTGCTGTCGAACCTGATCATCAACGCCCTGGTCCATGCCTATGACGAGGGCGAGACGGGCCGCATCCTGCTGTCCGCCCGCGAGCAGCCCGCCGGTTGGATCGAGATGCATTATGCCGACGACGGCAAGGGCATTCCTGCCGACATCCGGTCGCGCATCTTCGAACCCTTCTTCACCACCAAGCGCGGGATGGGCGCCAGCGGCCTCGGCCTCAGCATCTGCGCCAACATCATGACCGGCACCATGCGCGGCAGCATCGCGCTGGAGGACGGCGAGGGGAAGGGGACGCGCTTCGTGCTGCGGTTTCCGGTGGCGTAGGGAAAGCAGTCGGTCGGAGACCGGTATGGCGCCCGCTCGGTCTCTCTCCCCCCGTCAAGGCCACCGGGGCAGGGAACTTCCGAAGAGACTTAAAAGCGAATTGTCAGGTCCCCACCAATTCCTTGCGAATTCGCAATGCCACCCGCCGGTCATCATATTAGCATGTGCTCATATTCGAGGCCCGCTGCCGCTCACGGCGGCACCGCAATGGAGCACACACCATGGCGACCCACACCGACCTGAACGCCCCGGTCTATGAGCAGTTCAACCTCGGCATCTTCCTGATCGGGCTGCTCGCGGCGGCGTTGATGCTGCTGATCCTGCCCATCGGCTTCATCTTCCACCCCACCGTCATCCTTTATGCCGCGTTGCTCGGCACCGCGGTGTATTTCGGCGCGATCTGGATGATGACCGCCGGGGCCAAGCGAGGCTGATATGAAAGACGCCCTCCCCGCGGTTAAACGGGGAGGGCGTCTTCGCCTCACGTCATCTCACCGATCAGTCCGAGCCTTCACTCCGCCGCCAGCGGCTGCGGGGCGGCGACCGGGGCGCGGTAGGCCTCCAGAAGCTGGGCTTCCTTCGCCTTCGCCACTGACACGTTGCGGGCCTTCACCGGGCCGTAGCCGCGCATCTCCATCGGCAGCTTGGCGATCTCCACCGCCAGATCCAGCTTCTCGCGGGTCAGGCTGTGCAGGACCTCGCCCATCACCGCTTCATACTCGGCGATCAGCTGGCGTTCCTGGCGGCGCTCGGCGGTGCGGCCGAACGGGTCGAACCGGGTGCCGCGCAGGCGCTTGCCCTTGGCCAGCAGGCGCAGGGCGTGCAGCATCCACGGGCCGAAGGTCTTCTTCTTCGGCTCGCCCCCATCCTCCCCGGTCTCGCCCATCACCGGCGGGGCCATGTGGAAGGTCAGCTTCCAGTCGCCTTCGAACATGCGCGCCACATTCTCGACGAAGCCGGTGTCGGTGTAGAGCCGCGCCACCTCATACTCGTCCTTGTAGGCCATCAGCTTGAAGTGGGACCGGGCGACCGCCTCGGTCAGCACGGTGGAGCCGGGGACCTTCTGCTGCTCGATCCGGCGGGTCCAATCGACCAGCGCGTGATAGCGGGCGGCGTAGGCCGCGTCCTGGTAATCGACCAGGAAGCGGTGGCGGCGGTCGATCACCTCCTCCAGGCTGCCGGACTGGCGGCGCTGGTCGAGCAGCAGCGATTGCGCGGCCTGCACCGGCTCCTGGGGCTTTGCGGCGGCCTCGACGGATGCCAGATCGACGGCGGCGCGGCGGCCCCACTGGAAGGCGTCGAGGTTCAGCTTCACCGACACGCCGTTCAGTTCGATGGCCTTCAGGATCGAGTCCTCGCTCAGCGGGATCAGGCCCTTCTGCCAGGCATAGCCCATCAGGAACGGGTTGGCGTAGATGCTGTCGCCCAAGAGAGCGGTGGCGAGCTTCGTCGCATCGAAGGCATCGACATTGGCTTCGCCGCAGGCCTTGCGGATGTCGCCGACGAGATCGCGCACCGGGATCACCATGTCCGGCTTCTTGATGAAGTCGGCGGTGATGCTGTCATGGGTGTTGATCACGGCGCGGGTGCGGCCGGCGGTCATCTTCGACAGGCCGTCGCCCGCCGCCGCGACGATCAGGTCGCAGCCCAGCACCGCGTCGGCCCCGCCGGCGGCGATGCGGACGGAGTGGATGTCCTCCGGCGTGTTGGCGATGCGGATATGGCTGGTGACGGCGCCGCCCTTCTGCGCCAGCCCGGTCATGTCGAGAACGCCGACGCCCTTGCCCTCGATATGGGCGGCCATGCCCAGCAACGCGCCGATGGTGACGACGCCGGTGCCGCCGACGCCGGTGACGTAGAGGCCCCACGTCTTATCAAAGGTGGGAAGAGCGGGGGCGGGCAGGGCGGTGGCATCGGCCGATTTCGCGGCGGCCGGCTTCGGCTTGCGCAAGCTTCCGCCTTCCACCGTCACGAAGCTGGGGCAGAAGCCCTTGGTGCAGGAATAGTCCTTGTTGCAGCTGGACTGGTCGATCTGGCGCTTGCGGCCGAACTCGGTCTCCTGCGGGATCACCGAGACGCAGGACGACTTGGCGGAGCAGTCGCCGCAGCCTTCGCAGACCAGTTCGTTGATGACGACGCGCTTTGCCGGGTCCACCATCTTGCCGCGCTTGCGGCGGCGGCGCTTCTCGGTGGCGCAGGTCTGGTCATAGATCAGGACGCTGACGCCGGGGACCTCGCGCATCTCCTTCTGCACGCGGTCGAGGTCGTCGCGGTGCTCGACGTTGCTGTATTGCGGCAGGCCGTTGTTGATGCCGTATTTCTCCGGCTCGTCGGAGACGACCGTGATGCGCTGCACGCCCTCCGCCCGCAGGACACTGGCGATGGACTGCACCGTCAGCGTGCCGTCGAAGGGCTGGCCGCCGGTCATGGCGACCGCGTCGTTGAACAGGATCTTGTAGGTGATGTTCACCTTGGCGGCGATGGCCTGACGGATCGCCAGGATGCCGGAATGGAAATAGGTGCCGTCGCCGAGGTTGGCGAAGATGTGCTTCTCCTCGGTGAAGGCGGCCTGACCGACCCACGGCACGCCTTCGCCGCCCATCTGGGTGAAGGTGTCGGTCGAACGGTCCAGCCACGTCGCCATATAGTGGCAGCCGATGCCGCCGAGCGCGCGGCTGCCCTCCGGCACGACGGTGGAGGTGTTGTGCGGGCAGCCGGAGCAGAAGGTCGGCTTGCGCACCACGCGCGCCACATGGGCCTTCTGCTTCTCCTGCGCGTCGAGGAAGGCGATGCGACGGACGAGGTTCTCGTTGTCGATGAAGCGCTGCAGTCGGCGGCCGATCACCACGGCGATCTGGGCGGGGGTCAGCTCGCCGGCGCTGGGCAGGATCCACTCGCCCTGCTCGTCGAACTTGCCGACAACCTTCGGCCGGACGTCGGGATTCCAGTTGTACAGCTGTTCCTTCAACTGGTTCTCGATGACCGCGCGCTTCTCCTCCACCACGATGATCTCTTCCAGACCCTCGGCGAAGTGGCGGACGCCGTCGCGCTCCAGCGGCCAGGGCATGCCGACCTTGTAGACGGTGATGCCCCAGTCGGCAGCCATCTCCTCGGTGATGCCAAGCTCGTCGAAGGCCTGTCGGACGTCGAGATAGCTCTTGCCGGTGGTGACGATGCCGAAGCGCGGACGCGGGCTTTCCATCACCACCCGGTCCAGCTTGTTGGCACGCGCGAACGCCAGGGCGGCGTACAGCTTGTGCTTCATCAGCCGATATTCCTGCTCCAGCGGCGGGTCGGGCCAGCGGATGTTCAGCCCGCCGGCCGGCATCTCGAATTCGGTGGGGATGACGGGGAAGACACGGTGCGGATCGATGTAAACCGACGCCGAGGTGTCCACCGTCTCCGCAATCGTCTTCATGGCGATCCAGCAACCGGAATAGCGGCTCATCTGCCAGCCGATCAGGCCGTAATCCAGGATCTCCTGCACCCCCGAGGGGTTCAGCACCGGGATCATGGAGTGCATGTAGGCGTGTTCGGACTGATGCGGGAAGGTGGAGGATTTGCAGTTGTGGTCGTCGCCGGTCAGCACCAGCACGCCGCCATGCTTCGACGTGCCGGCGGCATTGGCATGCTTGAACACGTCGCCGGACCGGTCGACGCCGGGGCCCTTGCCGTACCACATGGCGAAGACGCCGTCATATTTGGCGCCCTTGAACATGCCGACCTGCTGGCTGCCCCAGACGGCGGTGGCGCCCAGTTCCTCGTTCACGCCGGGCTGGAACTGGATGTGGTTCTTTTCCAGGAACTTGCGGGCATTCCACAGATTCTGGTCGAAGCCGCCCAACGGCGAACCGCGATAGCCGGAGATGAAGCAGCCGGTGTTCAGCCCGGCAGCAAGGTCGCGCTGGCGCTGCATCATCGGCAGGCGCACCAGCGCCTGGGTGCCGGTGAGATAAACGCGGCCCTGTTCGAGCGCGTACTTGTCTTCGAGCGAGACAGTTGCCAGCGGTACGGTTGAGGCCGCCATTCTTCATTCCCTCCCATCGGTCGGCAGCCTGGCAAAATCCGGTGCGGAGTGCTGGGTCGCCGATTTGTTCGCTGGGCAAAAAGGTAATGAAGGCTGTCTTATATCGCAACGCCTGCTGCCGGCCGTCCTGCAAAAAGCAAGGAACGGCGCGGCAACCGGCGGTATTCCGTAACGGAGCGTATGGAAAGCCCTGCCTTGTGGAATTTCCTGCTCCGCTCCCTCTCGCCCAGACCCTCTCCAGACGATATGGGGGCGGACTCAGCGTCCCGTCAGGGGGGATTTGCCCGGAGGCGTCGGGCTGCCGCCCTCCGGCCAATTGCCGAAGTCGGTCTGGCCGCGGGCGGCCAGGGTGCGGACGCTGGCGCGCAGCGTGCGGATCAGGCACAGCGCCACCGCCATCGACTGCGTGCTGCCGTCGGAGCCCACCAGCCAGCGCAATGCCGCGGCATGAGCCTGCAGGGCGTCGACATAGCCCTCCACGTCCGGTTCCACCCAGGTGACGCAGGTGGACAGCGACGCGACGATCGACGACGCGGCGGAATCGCCGGCCGCAGCCAGCTGCAGGTCGGACAGCGCGTGACGCAGCCGGCTGCCGATGGGGTCGGGGCGGTCGATCGCCGCCTCCAGCTTGTCGATCGCCAGCATCAGCCGGACCCGCTTGGGATCGCTGCTGCGCAATGTTGCGGCACCCACGTCCGGCGGCGTTGCCGCGGGGGGTAGGGGCGTCGGAAGCGGCGGCGGCAATTGCGCCGCTCCCCCCGACGCCGGTCGCAGGGCGGCGGGCTGGGGGGCGGGCGGGGCGGAGCCGTCGGTGCGGCCTTCGTTGCGCGTTTCCGCTCCGCCGGTGCTGCCGCTGTTGCTGCGCGGTGCCGTTTCGCGGCGGTTCAGCACCGCGTCGATGCGACGGGCCAGCGTGGCGGCCGGCACCGGTTTCGCCAGAACGGAATCCGCTCCGGCATCCCAGGCGCTGCGCACGGTGGCGAGGTCGGCATTCGCCGTCAGCACGATGATCGGCATGGCGGGGCGCATGCTGTTTGCGGACTGGCGCACCCACTGGATCAGTTGGGCGCCGCCCACCGGTTCCATGACCCAATCCGTCACCATCAGGTCGAAGACCTCGCGGCGCAGCGCGTCCTTGGCCTCCTGGCCGTTGGCGACCGCGGTGATCTGGCCCACTCCCCAAAGCCCCAGCATGTCCTTCAACGCCCGCTGAAGCAGCGGATTGTCGTCGACAATCAGGATTTTGATGGGAGAGGCGGGGCGCTTCGTCATGGAGCGGTTCCAATGATGCGGCTGTGTCTTCCCCATATCCGCCTCGCCGGACCCGATTTCATGGAGGGGGACGGGTAACCGACCAATGAGACGTCGCCTGCACCCTTCGGCAGCCGGGGTTATCCCTGCCGTCCTTCGAAAGGGTTGGGTCACTGTGCGGGCACCCCTTTCGATGCCGGTCTCTCCCGGTCGTCATTTATATGAGAATACTCTGATGGGAATGGACGGGCCGCCGAACCGCTCCTATGATCCGGGTTCCTGGTCGTTTGTGAAAGGGCGGTACGATGGACGGCGGATGCTGTGGCGGTTCCTGTGGCGGCGGATCTCCCCGGCCGACAGGCGGGGCGGGCGACCTGAAGCACACCATGCGGATGTCGATGGTGGTGCATGGGCTGCTCGGCGCCCTGCTGCTTGCCACCGCCGATGCGACGCAGGCGGTTTCCCTGTGGGCGGCGGGACTGCTGGTGCTGAACCATGCGGCGACCAATGGGGTGGCGCTGGCCGGCATGGGCCATGCGCCGGAATGGCGTGCACGGCTGTCGGCCGTGCAGGGAGCGGCGTTGGCGGCTGCCGCGGTGGCGCTGGTGGTCGTGGCCGGACGCAGCATCGCCGGCATGGCGTTGCCCGACGTACCGCTCGCCAGCCTTGCCCTGCTGTTTGCCATCGGCGTGACGGTGACGGCCGCGACCCTGCTGTTCGCCGGCCGGAGCGGCACGCTGACCCTGCGGGCGATCTGGCTGTGTGCGCGCAAGGATGTAATGCCGTTGGCCGCCGGGCTGGTGGGGCTGGCGGCGAGTTGGCTTCTGCTGGACGGTGCGCCCGACGCGCTGGTCGGCGCCGGCGTGGCGGCGATGCTGCTGCCGACGGCGTGGGGACTGGTGCGTGGCGGGATGGTGGGTGCGGGTGGTTCCGTCCGGATGCGTTAGACCCCCACCCACCGCCCCCACCCACCGCCCCCACTCAAGACCGCTGCCGCAACCGCTCCAGCAGGGCCTTGGTCGCGAAGCCGTCCGGGATCTCCCCGATCGACGCCTGGAAGCGGCGCACCGCGTTGCGCGTGTTCGCTCCCACGATGCCGTCCGCCGCGCCCGGTTCCATGCCCAGCGACGCCAGCCGCTGTTGCAGGTCGATGCGCTCGTCCCGGCTCAGCGCCTGTTCCTCGCGCGGCCAGCCGCCCTGGACGCCGGGCTTGCCGGTCATGCGGTCGGCCAACAGGGCGACGGCCAGCGAATAGCTGGTCGACGGGTTATAGCGCATGATCGCGCGGAAATTGTCGCGCACCAGGAAGGCCGGGCCGCGATGGCCGGCCAGCACCAGGATCGCCGCCGGAGCGTCGCCCGCCAACTCGGTGCCGTCCAGCGGCACCACGCCCAGCCGGCGCCATTCCGACAGCGGCTTGGTGATGCTCAACTCGGCCTGGTCGTAAGGGAAGCCGTCCGGAAGCCGCACCTCCTGGCCCCAGGACTCGCCCTGCTTCCAGCCATTGGCGAGAACGAATTTGGCGGTGGAGGCCAGCACGTCCGGCATGCTTCCCCAGATGTCGCGGTGACCGTCGCCGTCCTCGTCCACCGCGTTGCGCAGGAAGACGGTCGGCATGAACTGGGTCTGGCCCATGGCCCCGGCCCAGGAGCCGGTCATCCGCTCCGGCGCGATGTCGCCGGAATCGAGGATGCGCAACGCCGCAAGCAGTTCCGAACGGAAATAGGCGGCGCGGCGGCCTTCGAAGGCCAGCGTCGTCAGCGCGTCGATGACGGAGAAGTTGCCGGTCGACTTGCCGAAATCGGACTCCACGCCCCAGAAGGCGACCAGGATTTCCCCCGGAACGCCGGTGCGGCGGGTGATGCGGGAAAGCAACGCCGCATGCTCCTGCAACCTCCGTCGGCCGTCCTGGACGCGCTTTTCATTCACGGCGCTGTCCAGATACTGCCACACTTGCCGGGTGAATTCGGGCTGGGACGAATCGAGCTCCACGACGCGGTCGGACAGCTTCACACGCTGGAAGGCGCGGTCGAAGGTCTGCGGACGAATGCCTTGCGACAGCGCTTCGGCGCGCAACGCCGCCAGCCATTCGGCGAAGGAGACGGACTGCTGGACGGTGGCCTGCGCCTGGACGGCGGAGGGTGCCGAGGCTCCGGTGGCGGCCGGGCCGCCCGCAACCGGGGCGGTGGCGCCGGTGCTCTGGCATCCGGCCATCAGCAGGGTGGCGAGAAGGAGGCGGGCGGGATGACGGAACGGAAGTCGCATGCGCTCGACCGTGATCGGAAGGGAAAGGCGGAGCGTGACCCTAGGACGGCCGGCCCCGCCGCTCAACCGCCAATTCACCGTCACCAGGGACGATGCCGCGGTTTGCATCCCAGCCGGTCCGCGGGCGTGCTTGCACGGGGAGCGGCGCGGTCCATATCTCTTTTCGTACCCATAGCTTCGCGGCCCTCGCCCGGCGGGTCTTCGTCCTTAGGGACCGCTTTCGCGTTGGGAAGCGGTACCCGGAGCACATGCCGGAACCCGCCCCGATCAGTCGCGTTGATTAGCTGCCGCTTCAATGAAGGGGCCGCCTTCTGCCACGGAACGCCAAAGGTGCCGACGCCATGAAAATCGTGATCTTCGGCTTGACCAACGGGTATCGCCACGACGGCGGCCACATGGTGCGGTGGCGAGCGCTGATCCAGGCGCTGGCGATCCGCGGCCATCGCGTGGTCGCGGTCGAACGCGCCGGCCCCGACGCGGCGACGACCTGGACCATCCCCGGCGGCGACGTCCTGTCCTATGCCGATTGGGATGCCGTGGCGGTGGACGCGGCGGCGCAGGCCGACGATGCCGGCGTGGCGCTGGTGGTGGCGCACGGGCCGGATGCCCGCGCCGCGGCCAACCTCGTCCGCAACTCGAAGGCCGTGCGCCGTGCGCTCTACGATCCGGAGGCTCCGGTCAGCCTGACGGCGCTGGAGGCTGGGGAGACCGTGGACCATCTGCCGGCGGACGGGCTGGGCGGCTTCGACATGGTCCTCGCCTCCTGCGGCGGGCCGGCGCTGGAGCGTTATCGGGCCAAGGCGGGTGCGGAGGCGGTGGCGCCGCTCTATCCCTGGATCGTGCCGGAGGCGGACAAGCCCGGCGACTTCAAGCGGGAATATCTGGGCGACCTCTGCTGCATCGTCGCCGGTCCCGACGGCATTCGCGAGGGGCTGGGGAACTTCTTCATCGATCCGGCGCAACGGCTGACCCGGCGCCGCTTCGTGCTGGTGGGCACCGATCTGCCGGATGGGGTGCCGCGCGCCTCCAACGTCTTGACCTTTCCGGACCTCGACCCGGCCGAGCACGCCGATGTCCTGGCTTCCGCCAGCCTGGCGCTGACGCTGGCACGCGATGACGAGCGCAGGATCGGCTGGTGCCCGTCCGACCGGCTGTTCCTGGCCGCTGCCTGCGGTGCCGCGATCGTCGCCGACCAGTGGGAGGGGCTGGACAGCTTTTTCGAGCCCGGCCGGGAGATCCTGGTCGCCGCCCAGACCGACGACGTGACCACGGCGATGATGCTGCCGCGCAACCACCTGACCGACCTGGGCCGGCGGGCACGCAAGCGGGTGCTGGCCGAACACAGCGCCGAACGGCGGGTGCAGGAACTGCGCAGCATACTGGACCTGAAGGGCGGCGGCGACGACTGACCTGCCCGGCCGCGGCCACGGAGCAGCAGCTATGAGGATGCGGAAAGACGGGGAGCGGGCTATGGTCCGCTCCCTTTCTTTCTGCCAACCGGAGAACCTGCCGCCGATGCCGACCGTCACCATCCGCCCCGCCGTCGAGGCCGATTGCGCCACCATCCTGCGGTTCGTCCGTGAACTGGCCGAGTTCGAGCGCGAGGCCGACGCGGTCAAGGCCACGGAGGAGGATTTCCGCCGGGACGGCTGGGGAGAACAGCCGGTGTTCGAGGCGCTGATCGCCGAACTGGACGGTGCGCCGGTCGGGTTTGCCCTGACCTTCCGGAATTTCTCCACCTGGGAAGGGCGGCCCGGCCTGTATGTCGAGGACCTCTACGTCACGCCGGATGCCCGCCGCTATGGCGTCGGCCGCAAGCTGTTGGCCGCGGTGGCCCAACGCGCGGTGGAGCGCGGCTACCGTCGTGTGGATCTGAGTGTCCTGGACTGGAACCCGGCGCGTGGCTTCTACGACCGGGTGGGCTTCCGCCAGATGAAGGAATGGCTTCCCTACCGGCTGACCGGCGACGCGCTGTCGGCGCTGGCGGCAGAAGGGGACGCTGAGGCCTGACCGTCCAGACGGGACGGGCCGTCCGGAATGACCAGGGATCAGGCGGCGCGGTTCAGTGCGGACGCGCCGATGATCTCGGCATAGTCGGCGCGTTCATTGCGCAGGTTGGACAGAAGATCGACAAGACTGTCGCGGACGAACGCATCGTCCTGTTCCACGATGGTGTCTTGGGTCAACCGAATGAACTGGTCGAGAAGCGCGATGTGAGCCGCAGAGGATGCGTTGATCTTCTTCGAGTTGACGGCGCCGATCATGTAAATCTCCCTTGGCCTGAGCGTTCCCGATGGACTTATTAAGCCGTCGGGCCGGTTAAGGACTTCCTAACAGGGCTATGCTGCAGGTCGTATCTTCGGGGGTACTTCCGATCTTTGGTAATGGTACTATGACCACTCCAATGAGGTACCCCATAAGCCTAATGCGATGGCCCGAAACCTGCGGCTTTGTATCCCTATCGGATGTCCCGGCGCGTGCCGTGTTCCATGACAACACGCAACGCTATGTCCAGTTTCTCAGAGCGCCCGGGGAATTGGTGGGAGAGACTACCGAAGGGTGCATTCCTTGCAACCCATTGGGTTAGGTACAAACCCCTGAAAATGTTGACGCTTCTTCCGGCGGCGACATCATTGGACGGTCGTGACCCGGTCGTGCACAGGTTGGCCGAGCCATTTTCCGACTGCGGACGGTTCCAATATTCCGCAGTCGGATCAATGGGTAAGCAGGCTTTTTCTAGCGGCGGAACTGCTGTCGGGAAACGACCGGCCTCAGGCGGCGCGCCGTGCATCCATCCGGTCGCGGGCGTCGGCGCGCTCCAGCGCACGGGCGACAAGATCGTCGAACAATCCGCCGATCGGCGCGTCGAGCACCGCCGTCCGGCTGGCGAGCATCGGTCCTTCCATCAGGATCGATCCTTCCTCCCCCGGGCCGAGAACGCGCCAGCCGCGGCTCTTCATCTCCGCAACGCGCGTCCGGGCAATGAACGCGCGGACATGGTCCGGTGCAAGATCGTCCATTCCGTCCCCCATTCGCTTTGATGGCCGACGTCACGCCGGCCTCTCGGTTCACCAGGAAAGCGTACGGAAGAAACGCGAACGCAACAAGAACAAATTCGGGGAAATAGCGAGGATTTCTGCCGAGTCGCTCACGCTCATGCTTGCTATGCCCTCGGCGTCCCTTGCCGTCGGGGCCATCGCCTCAAAGATCAGGCGGGGCGGCGGCGATTGCAACCCGTCCCACCCGTGACCAAAAGCGGCGATCAGGAAAGGTCCAGCCATGAGCGGCGTCCGCACCGAAACCGACAGCTTCGGCCCCATCGAAGTTCCGGCCGACCGTTACTGGGGCGCGCAGACCCAGCGCTCCCTCCAGAATTTCCGCATCGGCGGGGAGCGCATGCCGGCCCCGCTGGTCCGCGCGCTGGGCATCCAGAAGCGTGCCGCGGCGGCGGCCAACATGAAGCTGGGCGTTCTCGACCCGAATCTGGGTGCGGCCATCATGGCCGCGGCCGACGAGGTGATCGACGGCCGGCTGGCCGATCACTTCCCGCTGGTGGTCTGGCAGACCGGCTCCGGCACCCAGACCAACATGAACGCCAACGAGGTGATCGCCAATCGCGCCATCGAGCAACTCGGCGGCACCATGGGGTCGAAGACGCCGATCCACCCCAACGATCACGTCAACATGGGGCAGTCGTCCAACGACAGCTTCCCCACCGCCATGCACATCGCAGCCGCCGACGAGATCGTCCGCAGCCTGATCCCGGCACTGGAGCATCTGCGCACCGCGCTGGACGCCAAGGCCGACGCCTTCCAGGATATCGTCAAGATCGGCCGCACCCATCTGCAGGATGCCACCCCGCTGACGCTGGGGCAGGAATTCTCCGGCTATGCGGCGCAGGTGTCCTACGGCATCGGCCGGGTGAAGGGATCGCTGCCGCAGCTCTACCGGCTGGCCCAGGGCGGTACGGCGGTCGGCACCGGGCTGAACGCCAAGCCGGGCTTCGCCGAGGCCTTCGCGGAGGAGGTCGCGGCCTTCACCGGCCTTCCCTTCGTCACGGCGGAAAACAAGTTCGAGGCACTGGCGACGCATGACTCGCTGGTCGACGTTCACGGACACCTGAACACGCTGGCCGTGTCGCTGATGAAGATCGCCAACGACATCCGGTTGCTTGGCTCCGGCCCGCGGTCGGGCATCGGCGAGCTTTCCCTGCCGGAGAACGAGCCTGGCTCCTCCATCATGCCCGGCAAGGTCAACCCGACCCAGTCGGAAGCGATGACCATGGTCTGCGCCCAGGTGATGGGCAACCACACCACGGTCACCGTGGCCGGCGCCACCGGCCATTTCGAGCTGAACGTGTTCAAGCCGGTGATCGCCTACAACGTCCTGCAATCGATCCGCCTGCTGACCGACGCGGCGATGAGCTTCACCGACAACTGCGTCATCGGGATCGAAGCAAACCGCGACCGGATCGCCAAGCTGGTGTCCGACAGCCTGATGCTGGTGACTGCGCTGAACCCGCATATCGGCTATGACGCCGCGGCGAAGATCGCCAAGAAGGCCCACAAGGAAGGGACAAGCCTAAAGGAGGCCGGACGGGAACTCGGACTCCTGACGGATGAGCAATTCGATCAATGGGTTCGCCCCGAACGGATGGTTGGTCCCGGCTAAGCTTGGGGTTAGGGTGGGGGTGTCCATCCCGGCCGTTCCGGCCTTCCTCTGACCACCCCCATCCTGCAAACCGATGCGTGCGTGACCATGAAGAAGCGTTCGGTACTGATTGCCGGCCATCCCACAAGCGTTTCCCTCGAAGAAGAATTTTGGGACGCCCTGAAGTCGGTGGCGCAGGCGCGCGGCCTGTCGGTGAATGCCCTGATCGAGGAAATCGACCAGACGCGCACCGGCAACCTGTCCAGCGCCATCCGCGTCCATGTGTTGAAAGCGGTGCAGGGGCGTGGGCCGGGGGAGGGATGACGCAGGCGCCAAGATGCCCTGCATCCTCCAATGGACACCCGCCCGCGGCGGGCGTACACGGTGCGGGCTTTCCGCCACCTGACGCGATGCCGCCACCATGCCGCCCGATGCCTCCACGCTCGACATCATCGCCTTCGTCTGGTTCGTCGGCTCCTGGGTCGGCTTCACCGTCATCCAGGATCATCTGCTGTCCGGCCGAAACGTGGTCAACCAGCATCTGAAGATCGTGCGCCGTCACTGGATCGAGCGGATGCTGGAACGCGAGAATCGCATCATGGATTCGCAGCTGGTCGGCCACACCATGCACAGCTGCACCTTCTTCGCCTCCACCAACATGCTGGTGCTGGCCGGCCTGATCGGGTCCTTCGGTGCGGCGGAGCGGGCGCAGCAGCTGGTGTCCAACCTGTCCTTCACCGTCCAGACCTCGCATCAGCTGTTCGAGATCAAGATGCTGCTGATGGTGGTGATCTTCACCTTCGGCTTCTTCAAGTTCACCTGGGCGCTGCGCCAGTACAATTACTGCTGTGCCCTGATCGGTTCGGCCCCGATGCCGCCGGTTCGCCCCGAGGACCGCAAGGCCATTGCCGAGACCATCGGCGAGGCGCTGACCCTGGCCATCACCGCGCTGAACGGCGGCATGCGCGCCTATTACTTCGCGCTGGCGGCGCTCGCCTGGATCATCGGTCCGATTCCCCTGATCGCGGCCAGCAGCGGCGTCATTCTGGTTCTTACCCGCCGTCAGGCATTTTCCGCCACGGAGAAGGTGATCCGCATCCAAACCGACTGGTTGAAGAGAAATGATTCAATCAATTAAGAATAACAAATAAAATGCTATTCTGTTTTATCGTCGTGCGACCAAATATCCTCTACCTGATGGCGAGTTGCGGTGGTTAGTGTTACCGCCATGTGACGGATCGCGCCGCGAATGCCGGGGCGGTAAAGAGGAAGATGAGGGCGACGATGGACGCCAACACCGCGATGAGCATCATGGAATCGCTGGACCAGGCGGAGGATCTGCTGCGCCGCATGCGGCTGCGCGATGGCTATGCCGGCAACGATATGCTCGCCCGCAACCGTGAACTTCTGGACGCCGCCCGCCGCCGTCTCGAACAGGTCCACAGCATCGCGGGAATGGACGCCCTGGACAATTGCCCCAACTGTCGGGTTCCGCTGCCTGCCTGAGAGGCCGCTTGGCCAGCCGGCGCAGCCAGCGGAGGACACCACCGGCGGTCATCGTCAGCGACTGCTGGTGTCACCCTTTCAGCAGAATCTTTCCGCCGCTGCGCACCCGGGACCAATCCTTGGCAAAATAAGCGAAGTCGCGGGATGGCCGGCTGAACAGAAAACCCTGGGCCAGCGACACGCCGAGGTCGGTCAGCAAGCCTGCATGCACCGGTTCCTCCACCTGCTCGCCGATCAGTTCCAATCCCAGTTGGCGGCAGACGTCCACCATGGAGCGCAGCATCGCCATGTCGCGCGGGCTGTTGACCGCGCCGCGGACGAACTTGCCGTCGATCTTGGCATAGTCGGCCTGGATGCCGTAGAGCGACTGGAAGCTGGTCGATCCCGCCCCGACATCGTCCAGGCAGATGCGGAACCCAACCTGGCGCAACTTCTGCAAAACGTCGTTGAGCTTGGCGATGTCGGTGACGACCACGGTTTCCGTAACCTCGATCAGCAGTTTGGCGGCCAGATCGCCATAAGGGGCGACGACCGACTGGAACTGCTTGAGGAAGATCGGGCTCATCAGCGTCTTGGCCGACAGGTTGATCGCCACGTCCGGCAGCTTCGGTTCCTTGCGGAACTCCTTCAGCGTGTCGAGCACCGTCTGGGTCAGCAGCAGGTCGAAATCATAGATCAGCCCGACATCCTCGGCGAAGGTGATGAAGTCGGCCGGAGAACTCGTTCCCTCCACGCGGGTCAGCGCCTCCAGGTGGTGAACGGCGCCGGTGGCGATATCGACGATGGGCTGATAGACGACGATGAAATCGCGGTTGTCGATGGTGGCGCGCAGTTGTCCGATCCGTTCCACCGCACCCGCCATCAGGCGGTTGGCCCCGTCCTCCAAGCTGGAGATGGTGAACTCCCCGCCCTGGGCGGAGGCGAAGGCCTGGACGGTATAGACCAGGGCGCGGGCGGCATCGGCGGGGTCCAGCCGGTCGTCGGCCATGTCCAGGGTCCAGGACCGGATGCCGCCGGGCAGGGCACCCCCCGCCGCCTCGATGAGCTGGGCGATGTGTCCCTGCACCTCGTGCCCGTCGATGTCCGCGGCATGGACGATGCCATAGCGGTCGCTGCCCAATTGGCCTGCGCTGTCCCCATCGGCGGAAATGCCGCGCAGATAGGCGTCGATGCCGTCGCGCACCTCGGCCGCCGCCCCTTCCGGCATGGCGTCGACCATCGCCTGCAGCCCTTCGACCAGCAGCAGCGTCAGTCCCTGGTCCACCCCCTTCTCGCGGGCTGCGAGGAGCCGCTCCTCGAGGATGCCGGCGAAGCCGGTCTGGTCGAGCAGTTCACCCTGCACCGGAGGTCCTGCGGAGCCGGTTCGCGGCGGTACGGTCAGCAGTATGGTCAGGAACAGCGACCCCGGACAGGAATCGAGCCGGCAGCCGCCCAGGAGGGCCGGAAACTGCTGCCCGTCGAAGGCCTGGAACAGAACGCGCGACGGCTTGATCCGCGCCTTGTCCCGGATGCGCTCGAACAGGACATGGACGTATTTGCGGTCGCCAGGGGCCACAACCTCCATCAGGTTGGAGCCCACCAGCCCACCAACCTCACCCTTGGTCAGGCGGCAGCGGGCGCCGGCGGAAAACAGGATGTTGCCTTGAGCATCCGTCTCGATCAGCAGATCGGCGGCGGCGAAGGCAAAGCCGACGAAACGGTCCCGGTCGCGGCTGGACTGAGTCCGGCGCGGTCCAAGCGGACCGGCCACCGGGGTCACGACCGGGCCGATCACCGGAGTGGAGCGTCGTGCATTGTCCTGCGCCAGGGGCATCGTCATGCGGCTACAAACTATATCAAAGTTTAGAGAGTTTCGGCGGGAATGTGACGTAGAGTAACCAATGTTGACATAGGTTAAAAGCCCGCCGGTGGCGGATGACCTTCGGCACATGGATACGCGACAATTTGTGACAGCTCTGCCGCGATCATGAGTAAACCGGTATGGCCACTCACCCTTCATTTAAAAGGGGGAGTTGTCTCCTGCGCAGATGCGGGCATTCATTCCGGCCATGCAACAAACGGGCGGGGGAGGCGGAGGAACGCCGCAGGGCAAAAGAAAAAGCCCCGCACGCCATGGAGTTGCGGGGCTTTGCTCAATCCGGTGAAAGGAACGTCAGCGGCGCGGGAACAGCCGGTTGACATGGCCCATCTTGCGGCCGGGCCGCGCTTCCGCCTTGCCGTACAGGTGCAGGCGGGCGCCGGGTTCGGCCAGCAGTTCCGGCCAGCGCAGCACGTCGTCGCCGATCAGGTTGGTCATCTCGGCATCGGCGACGCGCTCCACCGACCCCAGCGGCAGGCCACAGACCGCGCGCACCAACTGCTCGAACTGGCAGGCGGCGCAGGCATCCATGGTCCAGTGGCCGGAATTGTGCGGGCGCGGCGCCATTTCGTTGACCAGGACGCCACCGTCCGCGGTGACGAACATCTCCACCGCCAGGACGCCGACGAGATCCAGTGCTTCGGCGATGCGCCGGGCTATGCGGTCCGTTTCCGCCGCCGTCGCCGCAGAAACCTTGTCGGATGAGGCGGGGGCGATGGTGACGTCGAGAATGCCGTCCTTGTGCCGGTTCTCCACTGCCGGATAAGCGACCATCGCGCCGTCGGCACCGCGGGCGACGATCACCGACACCTCGCAGGCGAAGGTGACGAAGCCCTCGACGATGCCCTCGACGCCGGGCTTTCCGCCGCCGATGGCGTTCCAGGCTGCTGCCGGGTCGCTGCCGGCTTCGAGCCGCGCCTGCCCCTTCCCGTCATAACCGAGGCGGGTGGATTTCAGGACGCAACGCGGGCCGATCTCCGCCACCGCACGGGCGACCTCGTCGGCGCCGTTCGCGGCGCGCCAGGGCGCCGTCGCGATGCCCAGCCGGTTGACGAAGCTCTTCTCCGCGATGCGGTCCTGCGCCACCGACAGCACGTTGGGGCCGGGATGCAGGTTGGTGAAGCGGCGCAGATGCTCCGCCGTCGCCACCGGGACGTTCTCCCACTCCAGCGTCACCACGTCGACGGAGCGGGCAAAGCGTTCCAGCGCGTCCAGGTCGTCCCAATCGGCGACGGTCGCCGCGGCGCTGACCTGCGCCGCCGGGCTTTCCGCCGCATCGGGGGCATAGACATGGGTCTTGTAGCCCAGCCGGGCCGCGGCCAACGCCGTCATCCGGCCGAGCTGCCCGGCACCCAGCATGCCGATGGTGGAACCGGGGGCGAGACGGGGCAGGGCGGTGCCCTTCGGATTGCCGGTCATGGCGGTAGGGCCTTCTCGCTGTCAGGTCGGGTCGTCGACGGGCGCGTCGGCCACCGCCGCGGTCTGGCGCGCGCGCCAGCCGTCAAGCGCCTCGGCCACCGCCGGATCCATCAGGGCGATGACCGAGCCGGCCAGCAGGGCGGCGTTGATGGCGCCGGCCTTGCCGATGGCCAGCGTGCCGACCGGGACGCCGCCCGGCATCTGGACGATGGACAGCAGGCTGTCCATGCCCTTCAGCGCGTGGCTTTCCACCGGAACGCCGAAGACCGGCAGCGGCGTCATCGACGCGGCCATGCCCGGCAGGTGGGCGGCGCCGCCGGCCCCGGCGATCACCACCTTCAGCCCGCGCATCTTGGCGGTGGTGGCGTACTCGACCAGCCGATGGGGCGTGCGGTGGGCGGAAACGATGCGGACCTCGTGCGGGATCCCCAGCGCGGCGAGGGTGTCGGCGGCGTGTTTCATGGTGGTCCAGTCCGACTGGCTGCCCATGATGATGCCGACCAGCGGCTGAACGCCTTCGGCCGCGATGTCGTTGGCCGGAACGGCGCTGTTCGGGGAGTGTTCGGCGGACACGGCGTTGCGCTTTCCTCAAGGTCCGGAAAGCGGCGCATTATAGGTGGAGTCGGGCCGCTGTCCAGAGCCGGCGCCGGCCCGCGGCCGGTCGCGTGGCGAATCCATCCCCTCCGCTGCGACATCCCGGCCCTTCCGGTGGAACATGGTTCCACTTATGGTGCCGTCCTATATGAACTGGATAGACCCTAGGCAATTCCGGACCGGACCCATCGCATGACCGACACCGTTCCCAGCGAAGACCAGCGCAACGAGCACCGCGACATCCGCACCGCCATGGCGGAGGAACGGATGGCCACCGTCGGCATCAATGAGGCGTCGATCGAAACGCTGGTGCGGACCTTCTACGGCAAGATCATGAAGGATGACGTGCTGGGGCCCATCTTCGGCCGGGCCATCACCGATTGGGAACCGCACCTGCGCAAGATGATGGATTTCTGGTCGTCCATTGCCCTGCTGACCCAGCGCTACGACGGGCGGCCGATGCCGGTCCACATCTCGCTGGGGCTGGAGCCGCAGCATTTCGAACGCTGGTTGGGCCTGTTCCGCGAGACCGCCCACGAACTCTTCCCGCCCGACGGCGCCGCCTTCCTGATCGGCAAGGCGGAGAACATCGCCCGCAGCTTCCAGATGGGCATCCAGTTCTTCACGGTGCCGAAGAAGGGATGAGGGCGAATTTGATGCCCTCTTCCACAGTGGGGGAGGGCATGCCTACGCGATGATATCCGGCAGGAGCCGGCTTTCCAGGACCATGATCTGGTCCTTCAGCATCAGCTTGCGCTTCTTCAGCCGCTGCATCTGCAGCTGGTCGTAGGGCGCGCGTTCGGCGAGCCGGGCGATGACGTCGTCCAGGTCGCGGTGCTCGCTGCGCAAGCTCGCCAGCTTTTCCTTCAAAATCTCTTGCTCGTTCATCGCGCCCGTAGGAAGTGGCCGTTGCCCCGGATGGGTCGGGGGTGCTCTTGCGGGTGGCCCTTTGGCTGGGCGGGCCGCACTATACCAGATTTCCGGCGGGACGGCACCGTCAAACCACCGGTTTCGTCCTTTGGCCATGAGGAGCGCGGCGATCGTCCGGCGGGGGCATTCCACCTTTGCGGATGCGGGCAACGATTGCGGGAAATGCCTGTTCCGGTAACATGGTGGTTGATTTCAACAAACAGGCGAACGGGACGGGAACCCCTCAATGACTGCCCCAAAGAAAGCCGGCAAGCGCATCGGCATCCTGACCAGCGGCGGCGACTGCGCCGGGCTGAACGCCGTCATCCGTGCGGTGGTCCACCGGGCCACCGGCTATGGCTGGCAGGTGCTGGGCATCAAGGAAGGCACCCAGGGCCTGCTGCAGCGCCCGGTGCAGTACCAGACGCTCGACCTCGGTTCCGTCGACGGCCACATGATGCGTCAGGGCGGCACCATCCTGGGCACGACCAACCGCGGTGATCCCTTCGCCTATCCGATGCCCGACGGCACGCTGAAGGACCGGTCGGACGAGATCATCGGCGGCTACCGCGAACTCGGCCTGGACGCCCTGATCGGCATCGGCGGCGACGGCAGCTTCGCCATCCTGCACAAGCTGGCGCAGAAGGGCGGCTTCCCGATGGTGGGCGTGCCCAAGACCATCGACAACGACCTGGGCAAGACCGAGGTGTCGGTCGGCTACGACACCGCCGTCGCCGTGGCGGTGGAGGCGCTCGACCGCCTGCAGCCGACCGCGGCCAGCCACCACCGCGTCATGGTGCTGGAGGTGATGGGCCGCGACGCCGGCCACATCGCGCTGGCGGCCGGAATCGCCGGCGGAGCCGACGTGATCCTGATTCCGGAAATCGCCTATTCCATCGAGAGCATCGCGGCGAAGATCCAGGATGTCCGCAATACCGGCCGCAACTTCGCCCTGGTCGTGGTGTCGGAGGCGGTGAAGACGCTGGAGGGCACCGGAGTCAAGAAGGTGCTGCAGGGCGGCGAGAAGCGCTATGGCGGCATCGGCGACTACATCGGCGAGAAGATCGCCGACGCCACCGGTGCCGAGACTCGCGTCACCGTTCTGGGCCATGTCCAGCGCGGCAGCATGCCCAGCCCGCGCGACCGGCTGATCGCGTCCGCCTTCGGCGTCCACGCCGTCGACCTGATCGCGGAGGGCAAGTTCAACCGCATGGTCGCCTGGTCGAATCGCGGCGTCATCGACGTGCCGATCACCGAGGCGATCGAACATTACTCCTGCGTCGAACTCGACGGGGCGCTGGTCAAGACCGCCCGCGGCCTGAACATCAGCTTCGGCGATTGAGCGGGACGGTGAACCCGTTCTGGGACTTCTCCCTGGCCGTCTACGGGCGGCCGGGGGTTCCAGCCCTTTGCCTGTCGTTGCAGGACCGGCGCGGGGTGGACGTCAATGTGCTGCTGTTCGCCGCCTGGGCTGGGCTGGAGTGCGGCGTCCGCCTGTCCGAGGCCGAGCTTGCCCGCATCGATTCGGCAGTTTCCGGCTGGCGGGAGGAGGTCGTTCGCCCCTTGCGCGCCCTGCGCCGCCGCGCCAAGGATGAGGACGACGCATTCTACCGCCGCATGAAGGCCGCGGAACTGGAGGCCGAGCGTGTCCAGCAGGACCGGCTGTTCGTCGCCGCCGGGTTCATGCCGCGGCCGGGCGGCAGCGCGGAGTTGGCCGCCCGGAACATGGCGCTGCTGGTGTCGGGCGGCGATCCGGCACTGGACGAACTGGCGGGGGTGCTGGCCGGCCGCTGAGCGACTGCCCCGTCATCCTACCGGTTCAGGATCAGTTCGTTCGGATCGCGCACCGTGTCCGACACCAGAGCGGGTTTGCCGGCATAGAAGGCGCTGCAGCGCTTGCCGCTGACCAGTCGGGTCAGCGCTGCCTCCCACTCGCGGCCCTTGGGACCGATGATTCGCAGCTTCAACTGGTCGACCAGCGGGAAGACCTTGAACTGATCGATCTCGATCGGCTCGGAGGTCACGGTGGTGAAGGCCTCCTGCTTCAGGGTCAGGGTCTTGCCGTTGATTTCCAGCGTGATGTCCTGCGCCCACGGGCAGCCGTTCGGCTTCGCGCCTTCGCTGGCAATCGCTGGTGCCGTTCCGCCGACGCACAGCGAGAGTATGAGGGCCGCGGCGGCAAGAACGCGCGTCCGGCAGGCGCCGTGTCTGGAAAAGGCCCGGGCTTGGCGCGAGGTCATGATCCGCTCCTTGGAAAACGGCGCGGACAATAGCGATGCATCAGTCTCATGACAATCCAGGGAAAATCCCGATTCTGTGACCGTTTGCGACGATTGGCGACGGTGCCCGACTGGACTGGTGCCGCCGCCGCGGCGCATGATCCGAAACACCGCCGACCCCCGCCAACCCGCAAGAGTCCCGATGGTCACTTTGTCGCAGGCCCTGCAGATCGCACTCGACCACCATCAGGCGGGCCGGGTGGCGGAGGCGGAAGATATCTACCGCCGGATCCTTGGCGCCGACCCGGAATATGCCGATGCCATGCAGCTTCTGGGCGTCCTGGCCGCACAGACAGGACAAATGGAGGCGGCGGTGCGGCGGCTTCGCCTCGCGGTGGCATTGTGCCCTGATTCCGCAGGCGGCTGGTCCAACCTCGCCGGGGCCGAGCAGTCGGCGGGCGCCGTGGAGCGGGCGGTGCGGCTCTATGGCCGGGCGCTGTGCCTGATGCCGGAGTTGGCCGATGCCCATGCCAGCCGGTCCGCGGCCCTGCGCAGGCTTGGGCGGCATGATGCGGCGCTGGCGGCCGCCGCTGTGGCGTCGAGTCTGGCGCCGGATCATGCCGACGCGCTGGCCAACCGGGCGGCGGCGCTTCTGTCGCACGGCGAGGCCCAGGCGTCGGAAACCTGCGCACGCCGGTCGCTGCGCCTGAATGGACGGTCAGCCGTGGCTCACGCAACCTTGGCCGCCGCTCTCGCCGCGCAACGCCGCTGGACCGATGCCGAAGCGGCGGCCCGCGACTCGCTGACGGCCGACCGCAACCTCGGCGAGGCATGGGAGGTGTTGGGCGCGGTGCTGGCGAAGCTCGGGCGCTTTCCCGAATCGCTGGACGCCTTCGCCAATGCCGCGCGCCTGCGGCCCGGTCCTTCGCTGTGGGCGGCCCGCGGCACCGCGCTGATCGCCATGGCCCGGCCGGATGACGCCGCCGCCGAGTTCGAGCGCGCGCTGGCCGACCGGCCGCAGGATGCCGGGCTGCACTGGAACCTCGGATTTGCCCGGCTGATGGCCGGTGACTATGCCGGAGGCTGGCCGGAGTTCGAGTGGCGCCGCCACGACGAGCGTGCCGAGCCGCCCTGGCGTCGCTTCTCCCAACCGACATGGCGGGGGGAGGCATTGGAGGGCCGGACCATCCTGCTCTATGCCGAACAGGGACTGGGCGACACGCTGCAGTTCCTGCGCTATGTCCCGCTGGTGGCCGCCCGCAGCGGCCGGGTGGTTCTGGAGGTTCAGCCGTCCCTGCTGCCGCTGACGGCGGGGGTGGACGGACCGGCCCAGGTGATCGCGCGCGGCGACCCGCTGCCGCCCTTCGATCTGGAATGCCCGCTGATGAGCCTGCCGCGCGCCTTCGGCACGGTGTCGGACGACGTGCCGGCGACCGTTCCCTATCTGCGGGCCGATCCGGCGCGTGTCGCAGTGTGGCGCGAGCGCCTTGCGGCGGGAGAGGGGCTGCGGGTCGGCCTTGTCTGGGCGGGCAACCCGCGTTTTCCCGGCGATGACCAGCGCTCTCCCCGGCTGGCCAGTTTGCGCGGGCTGTTGGATGTGCCGGGCTGCCGCTTCTTCGGGTTGCAGATGGGACCGGGGCGGGCCGATCTCACGCAAGCGGCTTTGCCGGACGGCTTCACCGATCTGGCCCCGGAGATCGCCGATTTCGCCGATACGGCGGCGATCATGAGAAATCTGGATTTGGTGGTGTCGTCCTGCACCGGACCGGCGCATCTGGCCGGGGCGCTCGGCGTTCCGCTTTGGGTGGCGCTGCCCTTCTCCGCCGACTGGCGCTGGATGGCCGGCCGCGACGACAGCCCATGGTATCCGACCGCCCGCCTGTTCCGGCAGCCGGCGCCCGGCGACTGGAGGTCAGTCGCCGGGCGCATGGCCGCCGAACTGTCGGTTCTGGCTCAACGCTTGATGCCGTCGCCGTAGCGCGAGCAGTCGTAATCGTCGGTTCCGACCTCTGCCCGGCCGCCGTTGGATGTGTTGTAGCGCGGATCGTCGCAGCGGCCGTTGCGCGCATAGGGCGAGTCTGAGCTGCCCGACCCGAACAGGCCGCCGCCACCGCTGCCGCCGAACAGCCCACCGCCGCTGCTGCCGCTGTTGCCCGTCTGGTTGCAGGCGGCCAGCGCAAGGGGGGCGGCGATCAGGATCACAAGTGGAAGTACAGTCTTCATGGCGTTCCCTACCTCTTGTCGGAGTGAAGAAAACCTCTTTCCTTCGCTCTCAACAGGGTAGGGCGCCCTGAAATTCCCGTGCTCGCGCTTGGGTACGGCGTTTGCGCGGCTTTCTTACTCGACCGGCTGGAACAGGCGGGTGGAGGGGTTGATCGCCCACATCTCGCCCGACTGGATGTCAAACCACCAGCCATGGATGTTCAGCGTCCCCGCTTCCACGCGTTCACGCACGAAGGGGAAGGTCATCAGGTTTTCGACCGACGCGCGAACCGCCGCCCGTTCGATCACTGCCGGGGTATTCTGCAGCTTTTCCGCATCGGCCCGCGCCTGTTCCGAACCTTCCGGCCCGACATAGGGATCGAGCGCCGAGCCGGCGATCGACACCCAGGGGGACACGAAATCATCCTCCGACTTCTGGCCGGCGCGCAGCCGGATCAGACCCTGGATGCCGCCGCACTGGGCGTGACCCAGCACGATGATCTCCGACACCTTCAGCGACTTGACCGCATATTCGATGGCGGCCGAAGTGCCGTGATAGGCGCCGTCGGGCTGATAGGGCGGGACGAGGTTGGCGACGTTGCGCACGACGAACAGCTCGCCGGGCTCGGCCATGGTCAGCAGGGCGGGGTCGACGCGGCTGTCGGAACAGCCGATCAGCAGAACTTCCGGATGCTGCCCTTCGGTCGCCAGCTGGCGCATGCTGTCGGGTCGGCGTTCGTAATAGCGGGCGCGGAACGCTCTGATGCCGGCCAGAAGCTGGCGGATGGGCTCGCTCGGTTGACTGCTGAAGGGCATGGTCGGCTTGTCCCCGTTACTGTCGGCCGGCGGCAGCGCCGGCTCCGCATCATTTCGCATTGACAGCGGTATAACGGCATTGCGCCCGCGGTCCAAGCCGCCTGTTGCGGCATCGCAGCGCGGGTCAGCCCTCCGCCGAACGCTCACCCCACCGGCGCAGATTGCCGGCGTCCAGCCCGAACAGGTCCAGCACCCGTCCCACCGAATGGTCCACCAGATCGTCGATGCTGTCGGGCCGCGCATAGAAGGCGGGCACCGGCGGCGCGATCACCGCACCCATCTCCGCCAGCGCGGTCATCGTGCGCAGATGGCCCAGATGCAGCGGCGTCTCCCGCACCATCAGGACCAGCCGCCGCCGCTCCTTCAGCGCCACGTCCGCCGCGCGGGTCAGCAGGGTGGAGGTGACGCCGCTGGCGATCTCGCTCATCGTGCGGACCGAACAGGGGGCGACCACCATGCCCAGCGTGCGGAAGCTGCCGCTGGAGATCGCAGCCCCGATATCGGCAGTGGAATAGCTGACGTCGGCCAGCGCCCGCAGTTCCGCCACCTTCATGGCGGTTTCATGCGCCAGCGTCACTTCGGCTGACCGGCTGACGACCAGATGCGATTCGACGCCGATCCGCCGCAGCGTCTGCAGCATGCGGATACCGTAGATCACCCCCGACGCGCCGCTGATGCCGACGACGAGCCGGGGCGGAGGTGTGTTGCGGTCGGTCATCGCAGGCCTTCATGCCCTCTCCCACACGGGTGGGGGAGAGGGATGGCATCAGTGGGCGTCTTCCTGTTCGGAATAGCGGTCGTCGTCGCGGTTCTCGCCGTAGAAGTCCTCTCCGGCATCCTCCGGCGCGCGCGGCACGCCGCCGCGGCGGATGGCCAGCGCCAGTGCCTCTTCCAACTCACGGCCGGAGCAGAGGCCCAGCATGACCGGGCTGCGCGGCTTGATGTTTGCGACGTTCCAGTGGGTGCGGTCGCGCACCGCGGCGATGGTCGGCTTGGTGGTGCCGATCAGGCGGCAGACCTGGGCGTCCGACAGTTCCGGATGATGCTTCAGCAGCCAGGCGATGGCGTCGGGCTTGTCGCCGCGCTTGGTGATCGGGGTGTAGCGCGGACCCTTGGACCGGGAGGCGACCTGCGGCAGGTCGGCGACCAGCAGCTTCAGGCGCAGATCCTGGTTCTTCTCGCAGCGCTCGATCTCCTGCTTGGTCAGCTGGCCGTTGGCGATGGGGTCGAGCCCCACCATCCCGACCGCGACCTCGCCGTCGGCGATGGCCTGGACTTCCAGCGAATGCATGCCGCAGAAGGCGGCGATCTGCTCGAAGGACAAGGACGTGTTCTCGACCAGCCAAACGGCCGTCGCTTTCGGCATCAAGGGCAGTGCCATCATCCCTCCTGACAACTCTTCACCGGCCGCACCCGCTGGCGGGTGGTGCGGCCGGCCGTTCGAACTGGTTATGCGGCGCGAGAGCGGTTCCGCGACCCCGGGGCGGTTGCCCCATTCTCGTCACCACGATATAGGGCGAATACCGGTCCGCGTAAGCATGCTTGCGCAGGCGCACCGGGAAATCCCGGCCGCCCGCTCGCCTCTGCTAACCCGTCTTGGCAGCCTAAGGCAAGCCCGACGGCGCCGTGTCGACGAAGAAAGCGCAGAATGCGGTCCGGCTTTGCGTTCCGGACCGCCCCGGCAGGCCGTTCAGGCTGCGTCGGGTCCGATCGTCAGCACGATCTTTCCGATATGGGTGCTGCTTTCCATCAGGCGATGGGCCTCGGCCGCCTCCTCCAGCGGGAAGGTGCAGTGGATCTGCGGCTTGATGCTGCCGGACTCCAGCAGCGGCCAGACATGCTCGCGGAGCGCGGCGGCGATGCGGCCCTTCTCGGGCACCGGGCGGGCGCGCAGGGTCGATCCGGTCAGCGTCAGCCGCTTGGTCATCACCGGCGCCATGTTCAGCGACACCTTGGCCCCTTGCAGGAAGGCGATGGAGACGTGGCGGCCGTCGACCGCCATGATGTCGATGTCGCGGGCGATGTAGTCGCCGCCGACCATGTCCAGCACCACGTCGACGCCGCGCCCGCCGGTCGCCTCGCGGATCACGGCGACGAAGTCCTCGGTCTTGTAGTTGATGGCCCGGTCGGCGCCGAGCTGCTCGCAGGCGCGGCACTTGTCGTCGCTGCCGGCTGTGGTGAAGACCGTGGCGCCGAAAGCCTTCGCCAACTGGATCGCCGTGGTGCCGATGCCGCTCGACCCGCCATGGATCAACAGCGTCTCGCCGCGCTTCAGGGCGCCGCGTTCGAACACATTGGTCCAGACGGTGAAGAAGGTCTCGGGCACCGCCGCCGCTTCGACCATCGACAGCGATCCGGGCACCGGCAGGGCCTGCACCGCCGGCACCACGCAATATTCGGCATAGCCGCCGCCGGCCACCAGTGCGCAGACGCGGTCGCCGCTGGCCCAGGTCTCGACGCCCTCGCCGACGGCGATCACCGTGCCGGACAGCTCCAGCCCGGGCAGGTCGGAGGCGCCCGGCGGCGGGTCGTAGCGGCCCTGGCGCTGCAGGGTGTCGGGACGGTTCACGCCCGCGGCGGCGACCTCCACCAGGATCTCGCCGGGACCCGGCACGGGGGCCGGGCGGCGGGTGGGGCGCAGCACCTCCGGCCCTCCGGGCTGGGTGATCTCGACGCAGCGCATGCTGTCGGGCAAGGCGAGGCCCATGGCGTTCTTCCCTTCTTTTCCGTGGTCGGGCAGGCGTTTGCCGGCACCGGTGCATTGGAATTGTCCGGCTCGAAAGGTAGATTTGACCGACCGGCCTGACAAGGCGAAGGCGGAACACGCGGCAGGGAAGGGAACCAAGCCATGGCCATCGACGACCGTTTCGAGGATCTGGAGCCGCGAAAGGCCAAGCCGGCGCCGAAGGACCTGACCGTGATGGGCGTGGCCGAGCTTGAGGCCTACATCGCCACGCTGCAGGCGGAGGTCGAACGTGCCCGCGCCGCCATCGCGGCGAAGCAGGCGCAGAAATCGGCGGCCGAGGCATTCTTCAAGAAGGGCTGACGAAAAAAGCCCTCCCCCGCGGGCGGGAGAGGGCTTTTTTTAGAAATGTCGGCGCTTCACCGTCCCGGGCCGACCAGATCGCGGTAGCAGTGCCAGGAGGCATGGCCGATCACCGGCAGCGCGATCGCCAGACCGATGAAGGCGGTGACCATTCCGGCGCTCATGAACAGGGCGATCAGGAAGCCCCAGGCGATCATCGGCCGAATGTTCGCCCGCACCACGGCGATGCTGGTCGCCATGGCGGTGAAGACGTCGGTGTCGCGGTCCAGCAGCATCGGGATCGACACCACGGCGACGGAGAAGACCGCGGTCGCGATGACCCCGCCGAACAACGTGCCGGTCAACAGGAACGGAATGGTGTCGGCCGAGAAGAAGATGCGGTCGACCAGCTGGTCCAGCGCCGGCGGCTCGCCCGAGAAGAACAGGGCGAAGATCAGGAAGGCGATACGGATCCAGGCCAGCATTGCCAGCATCAGGACCAGTCCGATCCCGGCGATCTGCACCCCGTTGCGGCGATAAACGGCGGCAACCTTGCCGAAGGTCGGCCGTTCGCCAAGCTCCAGCAGCCGGCTGGTCTCGTACAGCCCGACCGCCAGGAGCGGGCCGACCAGCATGAAGCCGGCCCCCATCGGCAGCAGCAGGTATTCCATGTCCAGCAGGGCCAGCCCGACCACAAGGACGAAGCTGGAGATCACCGCCAGCGCGCCATAGGCGAAGCTGATGGCGGGGGCCGCCATCATGTCCTGCCAGGCCGACGCCAGCCAGACCCAGGGGCGGTCGATTTCCACCGTCCGGATCGGCGGCAGCCAAGCCGGACTGTGGGCCGAGTTGTGGGATTGAGGCGTTTGAACGGATCCGCGAAACGACGTCATGTCGACCATGATGACGGCCCTCCCCAACAGCCAAGGAGCGCACCGGTCGGCGCCCTTGGCAGGCACTGTCACATGATCGGTCCGATAGTCGCAATAGGGAACTATCGGTACATCCAATAGTAACAAAAGCGCTGAGGTTATTCCCAGTGCAAAGCTTGGTCTTTACCGTGCTTTGGCACGAGCAGGTCAGGTTTCGTCGTCAAGCTTATGTCCATCCAAAGTCTGAGTACGCCGCTCGGCCTCCTTGCGGTCGCGCTCCTTCTCGGCCTTGGTGCGTCCGAATCGGGCCCGATTCGCTTCGGCTTCCTTCGCCCGTTCGGCCCGCTCGCGGGTCTTGCGGAAGCGGTTGAGGTTGACCACGTCGCCCATGGCACGGTCTCCGGCTGCTGAATCTGGGTTTTCGGGTCCGGCGCGGCCGGATGGGCGGCGGCGCGCGGAGAATTCCTGGGGAAAAAATCGGACAGGCCCCAACTTGGCCGTGGGATTGCCCAAATTGCTTGTTTCTTCTGCGGGCGCTAGCTTACCGAAGGACTGTCCTCATCGGAAGCCGCCATCGGGTCCCGACCGGCGCGGAGGGTGAGGGGCAGCGAAGGCAAGCGCGTGTCGGTTCGTATCCCATGCGGGGACGGGCCGGTGCCGGTCGATGGCGGCGACGTGGTAACAATGACGTGGCAAAGGGGCACGGCCGAGGATAAGGCCGGCGCAGGGAAGGCGGACACCCGGTGAAGAAGATCCTGATCGCTGCACTGGCCGGACTGGTGGTTCTGGCCGGCATCCTGTTGGCAGCGCCGAGCCTGATCGATTGGAACGCCTACAAGGGCACCATCGCCGAGCGTGTATCGCAAGCGACCGGGCGCCGGGTGGAATTGCGGGGCGACGTCGGCTTCACCCTGCTGCCGTCGCCGGCGCTGACGGTGCGCGACGCCCGGCTCGCCAACGCTTCCGGTGCAGCCGAGCCCGACATGGTGCGGCTGAAGAAGCTGGATGCCCGCGTCGCGCTCGGCCCCCTGCTGAGCGGCCGCATCCAGGTGGAGAGCATCACGCTGGTCGAGCCGACCTTCGTGGTGCAAGTCCTGATGGACGGCCGGATCAACTGGGACCTGTCCACCACCGGCAGCAGGCCCGGCGACGGGCTGGGCGCCGCCGAGGGGCTGGTGTCCGCCGTCAGCTTCGATCAGGTGCTGATCGACAACGGCACCGTGATCTATCGCGACGACCGCAATGGCCGGACCGAGACGGTGGAGGGGCTGAGCGCCCGCATCGCCGCCGGCAGCCTGAACGGTCCCTTCCAGATCCAGGGCGATTTCCGTTTCCGCGGCCTGCCTCTTCATGGCGAGGCGACCGCCGGCCGCTTCACCGAAGGTGCGGCGGTTCCGGTGCGGGCGACCCTGTCGATGCCCCATACCGACGCGACCCTCCGCTTCGCCGGCATCCTGACCGGCGGCGGCGGATCGAAGGTGCAGGGCGACCTCCGCGCCGAGGGCAGCGACTTCGCCAAGCTGGTGGACGCGCGCCGGCCTGCGGCGCTGGCCCAGCCCTTCAACCTGCGCGCGACGGTGGAGGCGGGGACCAGCCTCGCGACCTTCTCCAGCCTGGAAGCCCAATTGGGCGACACCCGCGCCACCGGAAATGCCACCCTGCGGGCCGGCGACCCCGCCAAGCGCGAGGCGCCGCGCACCGAACTCACGCTCGCCGTCAATCGGCTTGACCTGGATTCCTGGCTGGCGCGGGGCGGGCAGGGGGGCACGGCCGGCGGTTCCGCCACCACGGCTCCGGCAAACCCCGCAGGCACCGGCGCCAAGCAGTCGGGCCTGTCCTTCGCCCTGCCGATCGGGGTGGAGGCCAAGCTGGACGTGGCCGTCGATGCCATGAGCTACAATGGCGGGGTGGTGCGTCAGGGCCGGGTCGAGGCGAGCCTGACCGACGGCCGGCTGAACATCGACCGTATCAGCGCCCTGCTGCCCGGCGGGTCGGACTTCGTCGCGGCGGGAGAGGTGACCACGCCGGGTGGCCTGCCGACGCTCGACATGCGGATGGAGGCGAATGCCGACAACCTGCGCGCCCTGCTGGAGTGGGCGAAGCTGGATGTCCGTTCCGTTCCCGCCGACCGGCTGCGCCGCGCTTCCCTGGCCGCCCGGCTGCAGGGCCATGCCGACCGCTTCGAGATGTCGGGAATCGATTTCCGCTTCGACAGCAGCCGGCTGAGCGGTGCGGTCGCCTATGTCGACCGCGGCCGTCCCGCCTTCGGCGCCCGCCTCGAACTCGACCGCCTTTACCTGGACGGCTATCTGCCGGCCGAACCCCAGCCGGCCCAGCCGGCCACACCAAACTCGGCCCAGCCGGCAGCGCCACGCGCCCTCGGACCGCGGGCCGGCTCCACCGGCTCGGCGCCGATGCCGCAGCGGCTTCTCGGCCTTGCCGACGCCAACCTCGACCTGCGGATCGGGCAGTTGACCGTGGGCGGCTTGCCGGTCCAGGGGCTTCATCTGGATGCGACGGTCGCCTCCGGCGCGCTGACGGTGCGCGAAGCCAAGGTGGACAACATCGCCGGCCTGACGGCGCGGGTGGACGGGCAGGTCGCCAGCCTGATGCCGTTGCGCGGCGTGAACCTTTCCCTGGCCGCGGAGGCCAAATCGCTCGGCGGGCTGCCCAGCGCCGTCGCCTGGCCGTCCGGTTTGCCGGCGCCGGAACGGCTGGGCTCGGTCAGTGCCAAGGCCCGGCTGGCCGGCGACGGGGAGCGGCTGGCGGTCGAGGCATCCGCCAGCATGCTGGGCGGCGCGCTGGAAGCCGGCGGTGCCGTCCTGGGGCTCGACCGCACGCCCAGCGCCGACCTGAAGCTGCGCGTGACCCATCCGGAGATGGGGCGCGTCGCGGCGCTGTTCGCCGACCGCGGGCTGGCCCGCGCCCTCGGTCCGCTGGACCTTTATGGCGAACTGACGGGGAATGCGACATCGCCGGTGCTGAACAACCTCCAGGGGTTGGTCGCCGGTGTGCCGGTGCGCGGCAAGCTGGTCCTCGACCGCAAGCCGGCGCGGCCCGCCTTCCAGGCCGACCTGCAGACCGGCGATCTCGACCTAGACCGGCTGCGCAACGCGCCGCTGGTGGGCGATGGTGCCGGCCGCAACGCGGGGGCATCCGTCGGCGATCCGGCTGCCGTCGCCCCCGCCGATCCGCTGGCGGATCTCGACTGGATGCAATCGACGGACGGCCGCCTCGCCCTGACCTCCACATCGCTGACGCTGGGCGGGCAGCGCGTCGTGCAGCCGGCGCTGCGGGCGACGCTCTCCGGCGGAACCGCGACCCTGGAGCAGCTGGACGGCGAATGGCAGGGCGGCCAGATCGGCGTCAGCGGCCGTGTCGCCGCCGTTTCAGGGCAGGAGCCGAAGCTCGACGCCGACATCACCGTCATCAAGGCCGATCTCGGGACCGCGCTGTCCGGCTTCGGCGGGCTGGGCCTCGGCGGCGGCGCCGTGGATCTGGACATGACCGTCTCCGGCAGCGGCCATGGCGACGCGCTCGTGCGCAGCCTGGCCGGCCGCGGCCGGGCGGTGGCATCGGGTGGCGTGCTGCGCGGGGTCGATCTCGCCGCTCTGCGCAGCCGGCTGGCTGGGGTTGAGCGCACGCAGGAAGTGCTCGGTGCCGTCGCCGGTGCCCTGCAGGGCGGGGAGACCAGGCTGGAGCGGCTGGACATCCGCTTCGCCATCGAGCAGGGGGTGATTCGCGCCGACGATGCCCGCCTGACCACCGCTCCCGCCGACGGCACGCTGGCCGGTACGGTCTCGCTGCCCGACGAGCGGGTGGATTTGGGGTTGACCCTTAAGGTGAAGGCCGACGGAGACCTGCCGCCGCTGACCCTGCGCATCGCCGGCCCCTGGGACGCACCGACCCAGACTCTGGACCTGAAGGCCCTGCGTGACCGCTTCAATGCGGCGTCCCCGGCCGACCCCGCGGTCCGGCCGTGAGGTCCGCCGCATGCCACGGCTGCGCGCCGTGGCATGCGTGCGATGGGCCAAGGGCGTTGAAGTCGCGGCGCGCGGCGTCCATAATGAACGAACGGTAACCGGAAGTCAGAGCCGATGCAGGTGGACAATAGGATTTTGGACGATCTCGCCCGTGTGGCGGGTGGCGCTCTCGGCGCCTTCTCGTCCTTGCGCGAAGAGGCCGAAGGTCAGCTGCGCGCTCAGCTCGAACGTGTTCTGTCGCGGATGGACGTGGTCAGCCGCGAGGAATACGAGGCCGTCCGCGCCATGGCCGCCAAGGCCCGCGAGGAGCAGGAGGCGATGGCCGAGCGGCTTGCCGCGCTGGAGGCCACCGTCGCGACGCTGACCGCCGGGCATGCCCCGCTGCCGGTCGTGGTCGAGCCAGCCGGCGTTCCGGCGGTGATCGACACCGATCCGGTGACCCCAGCGGCGGCCCCAGCGGCGGCGAAACCCGCCGCGGATATCACCGGCACAGGGCCCACGGCGTCCTGAGCATCTGCGCAGCCGCAACACCCGGCGCCCCTCACGTCATCGTTCCGGCTTGTGTCGCCATCGGCGGCTTGGCCGGTTCTCGGCCGGTTGACGACCCGAACGTCGGCCGGTCCGAACGCTGACCGGGTGCCGATGTGGGCGGACGCCGCGTGCCGATGCTCATCTTTTCATCACCTTCGGGGTATTGGCCCGGACCCGCGCGGTTTGACAGGCGCGTCTTCTGGTCCGGGTGAACGGTACCGCCCATTGCGCCTTCACAGGAGGACGCTGACATGTCGGCAGTAGCCGTCGAAACCACCACTCCCGCCCACAACCCGCTCGACGTGGTCGAGGAGATCGTAACCGCCAACGAGTGGCCCTTCGATCGCGCCACCGAGGACGAACTCGTCGTCGAGATCGGCGGCCGCTGGTGCGACTACCGGCTCTATTTCGTCTGGCAGCCCGATGTCAGTGCGATGCAGTTCTCCTGCCAGTTCGACATGAAGGTCCAGGCTGCCCGCCGCACCGCCGTCGCCGAACTGCTGGCGGAGGTGAACGGCCGCATGTGGCTGGGCCATTTCGACGTCTGCTCGGAGGAGCATACGCCGATGTTCCGCCAGACCATGCTGCTGCGCGGGTCGCGCGGTGCCGCGGTGGAACAGCTCGAGGATCTGGTGGAAATTGCCCTGTCGGAGTGCGAGCGCTTCTACCCGGCCTTCCAGTTCGTGATCTGGGGCGGAAAGTCGGCGCCGGAGGCGGTGTCCGCCGCCATTCTCGACACCATGGGCGAAGCGTAAGCCCGAGCATTGGCTCAAACAGGGGGAATGACGGGGTCATGACGGCGGAAACGGGTGCGTCGCTGCTGCTGGTCGGCTGCGGGAAGATGGGCGGGGCGATGCTGGACGGCTGGCTCGCCGCCGGAACCGCGTCGCGCGTCGTGGTGGTCGACCGGGTGGGTCTGCCGGACCGGCTTGCCGGCGACGCGCGCGTCTCGCCGGCGTCCGGTGCCGACGCCCTACCGGACGGATTTGTTCCCGACGTCGTGGTGCTGGCGGTCAAGCCGCAGGTGATGGAAGAGGCGCTGCCGGCCTACCGGGCGCTGGTCCGCCCCGGCACCGTTTTCCTGTCGATCGCCGCCGGCAAGACCATCGCCTATTTCGAACGCCTGCTGGGAGAGGGGGCGGTCGTTGTCCGCTCCATGCCCAACACCCCGGCCGCGATCGGCCGCGGCATGACCGTGGCGGTGCCGAACGCCCATGTCAGCGCCGCCCAGCGCGACCTGTCCGACCGGCTGCTCCGCGCTGTCGGTGATGTCGCCTGGGTCGAGGATGAAGGGCTGCTGGATCCGGTCACCGCGGTGTCCGGCAGCGGCCCGGCCTATGTCTTCTTCATGGTCGAGGCGATGGCCAAGGCCGGCGAGGCTGCCGGGCTGCCGCCCGATCTGGCGATGCGGCTAGCGCGCGCCACCGTGTCGGGTGCCGGCGCCCTGCTCGACGCGTCGCCGCAGGAGGCCGCTGACCTGCGCAAGGCGGTGACCAGCCCGAACGGCACCACCCAGGCGGCACTGGAGGTTCTGATGGCGCCGGAGGGGCTGCAGCCGGTGATGGGTGCCGCCATCGCCGCCGCCACCCGGCGGTCGCGCGAACTGGCGGGTTGAATTATTAAAACGAAGCCGCGAAAGAAATTGCACCCAAAAGAGTATTTTTGTTTACCAAGGTTGAGAAAGTGATGCAAACTGAGCACGCTATAAGGGCATTGAGGGCTGGGGGATGAGGCGCTAGGTTGCGGGGGAGCCGGCCAAGCTGCTCGCCCTGCGAAGGAGCGCATCATGAAGGTGACTTCAGATCCGACAATGGCCGGAAACATCCGACCGCCAAGCGCCGTACAGGAAAATCCCCAAAAATCCGCTGCCGTACCCGGGAATGCCGGGCCTGCTGTTGGGGCGTCCGGGGTGGTTGTCGACCTCAGATCGGCCATCCAGAATCTCAAACCGGGGATGTCCTATTCCATCGGCGAGGGATATGTGCCTTCCGACATCTCGGCGCCCGGCAATGCTAAGATAAGAAATGTCGGTGTCGCGAACTTCATGAACGCTTTCTCCGAGTGGTCCAATAAGTTGTCGGACTATTGGGGAAAGGTCTCGGATTTCACCAAGAAGACCCTCCATACGTCGAACGATGAGGTGGCCGTTCTCGGTGGAGCTGCCAATGACATCATTCGTAAATCGTTGGCGGCGGGTGGGGTGGTGCGCCCCAATATGCCGGCGATTTTGAAAGAAGGTGGCGCCGAAGATCCCTACGACCCATCGGCATTGGCCAATGCGAGAATTGGCGAGGTTTCCTTAAGCAGGCAGGACGATGGCAGCGGTTCTTCCACCCTGTTGTCATCGGTCAGCTTCGATCGCACGGTCGATATTCCGGATGGGCAGATGAGCGTCGTCGATCTCGATTCTGGCGATGCGACGGCCAACAGCCTGCTTGCCTCCATTTTGTCGGGATCGTTGAGTTCGGCGCTGTCTTCACCCGACCAGTCCGGAAAGTCGGGGATGCACCGGTATGCTGTTACCAATGGCAAATCCGGTGCCGATGCGGTTGTCGGTGCGGTTCTTTTCACGCGCAGCAACGATGATGCCGAGGTTCAAAAGGCTGCCGACCTCTATACGAAGCTCAAATCTCTCCAGCACGCCTAGATCCAAGCTCCGTTGGGAGATGTGAATCACGTCGCTTGCAATACGCGAATCGATGGGCGCTGGCCTATGGCCGGTTTACAATAAAATCCAGAAGATGAGTATATTATGCCTACTTATAACGGAAACTAGGACTCGCAAACGTTTGGGCCGTTCGATGTTGCTGTTACGGTCAACGCCGGTGGTGGTGACGATATTGTTTTCGGATCTCCGTACAATGACGTTCTCAATGGTGATGACGGCAACGACAGCATGAAAGGGGGGCAGGGGAACGATACGCTTACGGGAGGGGCTGGCAATCACCTTCTGTTCGGTGAAGACCAGGACGATCTTATTGTTGGACATGAAGGAAGCGATACGCTCGTCGGTGGAAACAACAACGATACGCTTTATGGCGGAACAGGAAATGATTTTCTTATTGGTGATCAGCCCACGGAATCAGGCATAGATTGGCTGATCGGGAATCAGGGCGACGATACTCTGATTGGTGGCAGTTACAGCGACAATTATGTGTATGATTTTAATCAGAACGATGGATTTGATACTATATTCGATTTCGCTGGATCTGATGATACTCTTTACCTCAATAGCATAAATATCTCAGACGTCAGGTTTTCACATGGATCCGGTGCCTACTCGAACGACCTGATCATTTATTCCTTGAGCGACTATCAGGCAGACGGCATCCTGGGCGGAGCAATTACCATTGCCAACTTCTACGGAGCGGCAAATGGGGATCCCCAGGGAGTCGTCGAGTATCTTGGTGTCGGCGGCAGTTTGTACCGAATTGGTTGATGGTTCGCAGTGCGGCGGCAAGGGGTGTCAGCAGTGACGACGCTCAGCCCCTCCGCTGCCCGTGTCCAGGCCTTGCTGGACAGCATCGGCCTCGGCCATCGCGTGATCGAGCATGAAGGCAGCACCCGCACCTCGGAGGACGCCGCGAACTCCGTCGGCTGCGAGGTGGCGCAGATCGCCAAGTCTCTGATCTTCCGCACCAAGGAGACCAGGCGCCCGGTCCTGGTCGTCGCCAGCGGCACCAACCGGGTGGACGAGAAGGCGGTCGGCCGGCTGATCGGCGAGAAGATCGAGCGGGCCGATGCGGAATTTGTCCGCGAATCGACCGGCTTCGCCATCGGCGGCGTTCCGCCCATCGGCCATGCCGTGCCGCCGCTGGTGCTGATCGACGACGACCTGCTGCGGCTGGAAACCATCTGGGCCGCCGCAGGCACGCCGAACGCCGTGTTCCGCCTGACGCCTGCCGATCTGGTCAGCATGACCGGCGGACGGGTGGAGACCGTGCGCAAGGCGTGACGATTTCGGGGGACGGGTGACGTTTGCCCGTCCGCGCACCACCTTATGACGCGATCCCTGTCGCCTGGAGGTGGTGCCATGTCCGACATGTCGTCCGACAAGCCTGAAGACAACAGCTTCCGCTCCGATCCTACCGACCCGGACTCTCTCGATCGCACCGTGGCCGCGGCGGCGATGAGGCTGGCCGCTGAGAAGGGGTGGCGCCGCGTCGGGCTGCTGGAGGTTGCGCATGCCGCCGGCATACCGCTGTCCCGGTTCCACCACCGCTATCGCGGGCGCGCCGACGTGCTGGCGGCGGTGTCGCGGGTCGCCGACGCCACGGTGCTGGCGGGGGACGTGGCCGCCGATCCGACCGAACCGGCGCGCGACCGGCTGTTCGACGTGATGATGCGCCGCTTCGACGCACTGCGTCCCTTCCGGGAAGGCCTGCGTGCCGTGGTGCGCGACCTGCCGGCCGATCCGGCGACCGCTCTTGCATTTTCCTGCGCCTTTGGCCGCTCCATGGCCTGGATGCTGCGCGCCGCGGGGATCGATCCCGACCAGCGTGGCGGGGCAGCCCTCGTCGCCGGTCTCGGCACCGTGCATGCGCGGGTGATGCGGGTCTTCCTGAACGACGACACCGCCGACCTGTCGCGCACCATGGCGGCACTCGACAATGCGTTGCGCGGGGCGGAACGATGGGGCGCGACGTTCTGCCGCTGGACCGGCCGCCGGGGGCCGCTTGGCCGGAGAACCGGGCCGGATTCCATGGCATCAACGGTTTAGACTATGTTGGTCGTGCGGAGGGTAGGGCAATGCGGCATTTTTACCCGCCAAGGTTATGCTGCGGCGCAAAAACCGCATTGACTAACTTTTCGGCACTCTGCATAGTCGGCCAATCAATGTTGCGTCGCAACATGCCCGTATTCCGATGCGGGCAGCAAACACTGATGCTGGGATGAGAAACATGGCCAAGATGAGCGGTAACCCCTTCCTCGAATTCGATCCGTCCAAGCTGATCGGCGACCTCAAGGTTCCGGGCGTCGATATCGAGACCATCATCGCCAGCCAGCGTAAGAACATCGAGGCGGTGACCGCCGCCAACCAGCTGGCCTATGAAGGCTTCCAGGCCATCGTCCGCCGTCAGGCCGAAGTGCTGCGCACCGTGACCGAGGACGTGAACCGCGCCGTCGGTGAGCTGACCGCCGCCGGCACGCCGGAAGAGAAGGCCGCCAAGCAGGCCGATCTGGTCAAGGTCGCTTTCGAGAAGTCGCTGGCCAACATCCGCGAACTGAGCGAGATGATCGCCAAGTCGAACACCGAGGCCGCCGAGATCCTGACCAAGCGCGTGTCGGACAGCCTGGACGAGGTCAAGGCCGCCATCGCCAAGACGAAGGGCTGATCCAGCCTCCGGTCCGCCAGGATCTGCGAAGAGCCGGGTTCTGCGAAGAGGGGTCGCTATCGGCGGCCCCTTTTCCATTACCGGCCGCAAGCTTGCTGGTTTCCGCTTCCGGGTTCCGAGATCGGGGCGGGCGCGCTACCTTGGCGCCCTACTCAACCGGATCGGGACAGCCATGACCATCACCTACGACGATTTCGCCAAGGTCGACATCCGCGTCGGCACCATCCTTGCGGTCGATCCCTTCCCTGAGGCGCGCAAGCCCGCCTACAAGCTGACCATCGATTTCGGCGGCGACATCGGGCCCAAGCGCAGTTCCGCGCAAATCACCAGCCATTACGCTGCCGATGCGCTGGTCGGCCGCCAAGTGCTGGCCGTGGTGAATTTCCCGCCCAAACGTATCGGTCCCTTCACCAGCGAGGTGCTGTGCCTGGGGCTGCCCGATGCCGAGGGTGCGGTGGTGCTGGTGGGTCCTGACCACGCGGTGCCGGATGGCGCGCGTCTGTTCTGACGAGGACAGATTCGAAAACCCTGCGCGTCCAAAAGAAACTCTTCCGGGTTGCAAGAGTTCGTGGTGATTATCGCGACAAGTGGTCGCAGGGCTCGTATGTATTTTAAATGAATGCAGTCTAAACCAGGATGGCATAGTGCGCGCGACTGTGAACTCGCACTTGCAAACTGTTTCCTGGTGGATGGCACTCATGGACGCCCTGCGCGCCTTTGTCGGCCGGCTTTCGATTTCCACGAAAGTCACGGTGTTGAACCTCTTCGGCATGTTGATCCTCAGCACGGCGATCCTGTTCGCGATCGGGCAGGTGATCGTCCGCGACCTGGAACGGCAGGCGATCGAGATGCAACGCCTCAGCATGGACATCGCCTGGTCGTCGCTGAACGAGCGCGGCGGTGCCTTCACCGTCGCCGACGGAAAGCTGCTGCTCGACGGTGTCGTCATGAACGACAACAACGTCGTGGTCGACAAGATCAAGCGCATCACCGGGGGGACGGCGACCCTGTTCCTGGGCGACCGTCGAATCGCCACCAACGTGATGAATGCCGACGGCACCCGCGCTGTCGGCACCACGCTGGCCCAGGGTCCCGCTTACGAGTCGGTGTTGCGCCAGGGCGCCCCCTTCCGCGGCATGGTCGATATCCTGGGCGAGCCCTATTACGCCGCCTACGACCCGATCAAGGACAAGACCGGCAAGCCGGTCGGCATCCTCTATGTCGGCATCAAGAAGGCGGAGGTGTTCAAGACCTTCGACGACAGCATGCGCTTCGCGACGATGCTGGTCGTGCTGTGCGCCGTCGTGCTGGCGGTGCCGGGCTATCTGGTGTCGCGCGGGCTGCTGCGTCCGCTGGGCCAGCTCAGCCAGGTGATGACGGCGCTGTCCTCCGGGGATCTGACCGCCGAAGTGGCGGGTGCGAAGCGGCTGGACGAGATCGGCGCGATGTCGCGCTCCGTCCTGGTCTTCCGCGAAGGCATGGCCGAGGCGGAGCGGCTGCGCGCCGAGCAGGAGCATCAGCGGATCCAGGGTGAGGCGCAGAAGCGCAAGGCCCTCCAGTCGATGGCCGATACGGTGGAGCAGGAAAGCCGCGGTGCAGTCGAGCGGGTCGCCGCCCGCACCCAGGAGATGGACCGCAACGCCGGCGCCATGGCGAATTCGGCCGGATTGGTCGGCTCCAACGCACAGAATGTCGCCGCCGCCGCAGCGCAGGCGCTCAGCAACGCCCAGGCGGTCGCATCGGCCGCGGCGCAGCTGACGGTCTCGATCGAGGAGATCGGCACCCAGGTCGGCCATGCCGCTAGCGTCACCCGTGCCGCCGTCGCCGCCAGCAATCAGACCGAGAGCACCATCGAATCGCTGTCCTCCGCCGTCGGCCGCATCGGTGACGTGGCGGAACTGATCCAGGGAATCGCCGCCCAGACCAACCTGCTGGCGCTGAACGCGACCATCGAGGCGGCGCGGGCAGGGGAAGCGGGCAAGGGCTTCGCCGTCGTCGCCAACGAGGTGAAGAATCTGGCCAACCAGACTTCGCGCTCCACCGAGGAGATCTCGCGCCTGATCACGGAGATTCAGTCCGTCACCGCCCGCAGTGTGGAGGAGGTGCGCAGCATCAGCCGCACCATCGGCGAGATCGACTCCATCTCCGGCACCGTTGCCGCGGCGGTCGAACAGCAGGCGGCCGCGACCCAGGAAATCTCGCGCAATGTCGGGCAGACGGCCAGCGCCGCCACCGACGTGTCGACCCGCATCGACGAGGTGTCGCGCGAGGCCAAGGTGACGGAGGAGCGCGCCGACCTGCTGCGGGCCGGCGCATCGGAGGTCACCCACAGCATCGACGAGTTGATGCATGTGCTGGTTCGGGCGGTGCGTACGGCGACGGAGGATGTCGACCGCCGCAGCCTGCCGCGTTACCGGGTCGATGCCCCATGCACGGTCGAGGCGCCGGAAGGCCGGCTGACCGTGCGGCTGCTCGACATCTCCCGCCACGGCGCCGCGCTGGGCGAGGCCGACGCCGTCGGCAGCCGCGGCACGCTGCTGTTCGACAGCCTGGGCGTGGCGCTGCCCTTCGAGGCCTTCACCCGCGAGGAGGGGGTTGTGCGTGTCCGCTTCCGGCTCGCCGAGATCGACCGCCAGTCCTTCGACGCCCGCTTCGACCGCTTCGAGGAAGCGATGGCGGGCCGGCGCTTGGCTGCCTGAACTCCGGCTGGCTGAGCGGTAGGGCATGGGCCGCCGGACCGGTCACCCGGGGGGCGGTCCCGAACGGTGAGGCCGGGGCTCAGACCCCGGCGCGCCGGGTTGCCGCGGCGTGCATGTGCGGCGGGGTCATGCCGGACCGTGCCTGCTCCAGGGCGCCCTGCTGCCGTGCGGCGAAGACGCCGGCTTCCGTGCGGTTGCGGAAGTGCAGCTTCGACAGCACGCTGCGCACCATCGACTTGATCACCGCCTCCGACAGGTCCAGCGCGTTGGCGATGGTCCGGTTGTTCATGCCTTCGCCCAGCAGGCGTAGGGTCTCGAACTCCGGGTCGGACAGTCGCGGCAGCAGCGTCAGGCGGATTTCGTCCACGCCCAGCCGCGACAGGAACTGCTTGGGCATCAGGCAATGCCCTTCCAGACCGAGATCCAGAAGTTCGTTGATGCGGTCGACGTTCAGATCCTCGAACACCCAGGCATCGGCGAAGGCCAGGATATGGGCGGCGTCCAGCAACTCGCGCGAGGACAGCACCACGACGATCCGGGACCGGCGGGACAGCCGGAGATAGACCATCGGCTCGTTCTCGCGAAGCGCGGTGAACTGCTGCAGGCCGATCAGGATCGCATCCGGCGTCAGCGCGCTCTGGGTCAACTCCCCGATGTCGTGCAGAACCGTCACGCGGTGGCGTCCGCCGCGGTCGAGCTGCTGCACCACGTTCTCGGTCAGCGCGTTGTTGTCGAGGATCAGGCAGACATGCATGGGAGTCACCGCGTTGCGGGTCTGGTGAGATGCTTTCTCATGGGCGTACTCATGGTGTGTGTGCATGGGTCAGCTCTGTCTGGAGGAGGCATCCACGGCCGGCCCGGCTCGGGGCGTCGCCGCCTGCGTCTAAGGGTTGAAACGGAGTCCGGCCGGTTGGCCCAGGCACGTCTTCGGTCAAGATCAAAGCGGTTATGGGAAATTTCCCTGCCAAGTATTTCTGCGTTGTCCGCAGTCCGACGGTCATTCCCGGGAGGGAAATCCTGATCGCACCGCGTGATTTAGAAATGAACTGAGCTCCGCGTAAATCAGGCGATGGATGATCAGCCAAGATCGCTTTTCGTCTCCTTGTTGGTCGCCTCAGGTTTCGAAACGGTAACACCTATGGAATGATGTGTGCTGGCCGGGTCACACGGGAATGCGCGTTGGTACAGGCATCCTTCAGGACTATCCGTTCGGTTTGGTTACGGTTTTCCCTCCTCTCTTGCGCAGCCGAATCGGTGTTAACTGATCGCCTGACACACGAACGCCACAAAGATGGCAAGGTTCCAGAAAAATTCCCGTCGCTAATGGAGACAACAGGTCTCATTTCGAATAATCCCAATAGGGGCAAGTGAATCCAATGAGCCTGCGCGATAACGACATTCGCATCCGCAGCAGAATCTATGACGTTCGTCGGAAGCGTTGCTTTGGCCGGCCATGACCTATGGCCCCTCGAACGGGGGTAGCAGCCTCCAATGACCTATGGCCCTTGTCCGGATACAGAGGCTCTTCCGATCGTGGTATCAGATACCCAACACAGCGAAAACAAGCCAACAACGGCAGACGGCCTTCCGGCCGACACCGGTAAGAGGCCGCATGAACGATCGACCACCAAGTCGTCGACGTGGAGTGAATGGGGTGATCCGGGTGCCGCGGGGGCGCATCGGACAAAAACGACAACAGCCCAGGCGTGAGCCGGCCATCATCGGTCGGGCCGGGGCCGGCGAGCGAGGATGACGGGGACCATGAAGATTCTGATCGGGGATGACCATCTGCTGTTCCGTGAAGGCCTGCGGCGGTTGCTCGAGCAGTTGCAGGGCGATGCCAGCTTCGTCGAGGCCGGGACCTTCGACGAGGTGCTGGACCAGTGCCGCGCGGGCGGCACCTTCGACATCATCCTGATGGACCTGCATATGCCGAACTGGCCGGGTTTCGACGGACTGCGTGAAATCCAGGCGCTGCAGCCGGGCGTGCCGGTGGTGGTGATCTCCGCATCGGAAGCGCTGGGCGATATCCGCGGCGCGCTCGACCATGGCGCGACCGGCTATATCCCGAAGTCGAGCAGCGTGAAGGTCATGATGGGCGCCCTGAACCTCGTGTTCTCGGGCGGCATCTACCTGCCGCCGGGCGCGCTCACCGCCAGCATGGAAGCCGCGCCGCGCCGCCGCACGGTGGAGGTCGCCGACCGCAGCGCCGGTTACGGCCTGACCCAGCGCCAGCGCGAAGTTCTGGAATGCCTGCGCCTCGGCAAGTCGAACAAGCAGATCGCCTATGAACTGGGTCTGTCGGAAGGCACCGTGAAGATCCACGTCACTGCGATCTTCAAGTCGCTGGGCGTCAAGAACCGGACCCAGGCGGTCATCGCCGCTGCCGCCATGTCGGCGTAGGAATAGGGTCGGCTTAAGGAATCGGACGGCTTCGGCCGATCCGGGCAACGATACGGGCTGCGGAACCGGGCCGCGGGGGATCGCCTCCGCGGCCCGTATTTCTTTCGGCGTTCAAGTCTTCTCACCCTTGCGGGAGAGGGAGGCTCTTGACCCGACGGGTTGCCCGATGCTATCCGCCCCTCTTGATCTTGCGGAGCCATCCGTCCGGGTAACCGGTCGGCAAGGCTCCGCTCGACCCGCGCCGCCATCCGGGCCGTGCGCGAAGCCGCCACCGCAAGGACGCCACCGCAGCGCCATGAGCGATATTTTCCGCGAAGTCGACGAGGATCTGCGCCGGGACCGCGCGGAGCACCTTTTCAAGAAGTATGGCGGCGCCATGATTGCCGCCGTCGTCCTGATCGTCGCTGGCACCGGCGGCTACAGCTTTTGGCGCCACTGGCAGGCGCAGAAGAAGGAAGAGCAGACCGCCGCGCTGGTCACCGCCATCGCGCAGAGCGCCCAGGGGCCGGAGAAGGGAGTGGAGGCGCTGGCCGCATTCGCCGGTTCCGCCAACCCCAGCCTTGCCGCCATCGCCCAATTCAATGCCGCGGCCCTGATGATCCGCCAGGGCAAGCCGGCGGAGGCCGCGACCGTCTATGACGGCATCGCCGGCAACGGCTCCGTCTCCGCCGAATACCGCGACCTCGCCACTCTGATGGCGGTGATGCAGCGCACGGACGGCGGCGACCCGGCGCAGCTGACCGCGAAGCTGCAGCCGCTGACCGCCGACGGCAGCCCGTGGCGCTTCACGGCGCGCGAACTGACGGCGGTGCTGGCGGTGCGCGCCGGCGACACGGAAAAGGCCCGCACGCTCTTCAAGCAGCTGGCGGACGACCAACAGGCGCCGTCGGGCGTGCGCAGCCGCGCCGCCGATCTCGCCACCCTCTACGGCAAGGGCTGACCCAACGCCATGACGACCCAACAGGCGATTCTCCGCAAGACGGCGGGCACCAGGTCCCGCAGCATCCGCCGGGCAGCGCTGCTGTCCGCGTCGCTCCTCGCAGTGTTCCTCGGCGGGTGCGACACGCTGGACAGCTGGATGGGCAAGACCCCCGATCCGCCGCTGCCCGGCAAGCGCGTCGCCGTCCTGCAGCGCGAGCGCAAGGTGGAGCCGGACGCGCAGCTTGCCGCCATGGCCGTCACCGTGCCGCCGGCGGTCGCCAACGCCGCCTGGTCGCAGCCGGGCGGCACGCCGGACCATGTGCTGGGCAATCTCGCTCTGTCGGCCAACCCGTCCGACGCATGGCGCGCCGACATCGGTTCCGGTTCCAGCAGCTCGCGCGCACTGCTCGGCACGCCGGTGATCGGTGACGGGCGCATCTTCGCCATGGACGCCGATTCGCACGTCTCCGCCCTGAACGAGCGCAGTGGCCAGTCGCTGTGGCGCGTCGACACCCGGCCGGAGAACGAGCGCGGCGGCGCCACCGGCGGCGGCGTCGCTTATGCCGATGGCCGCGTCTATGCTGCCACCGGCTTTGCGGAAGTGCTGTCGCTCGATGCCGGCAGCGGCAAGGTTCTGTGGCGCAAGCGCATTGCCGGTCCGGTTCGCGGCGCCCCGACCGTCGCCGGCGGCCGGGTGATGGTCATCACGCTCGATAACCAGACCATCGCGCTGTCGACGGACGACGGTTCGGTCCAATGGTCGCACCAGGGCATCCTGGAGACCGCCGGACTGCTCGGCGCCGCCAGCCCGGCCATCACCGGCACGCTGGTCGTCGCCCCCTATTCCTCGGGCGAGCTGTTCGGGCTGCGCCCGGAAAACGGCCGCGTCGCCTGGCAGGACAGCCTGGCCGCCATCCGCCGCACCGGCGCGCTCAGCAATCTGGCCGATATCCGCGGCCTGCCGGTGGTCGACCGCGGCGCCGTCTATGCCATCGGCCATTCCGGCCGCATGGTCGCCATCGACGAGCGCATCGGCGCCCGCATCTGGGAAACGGAGATCGGCGGCGTCAACACCCCCTGGCTGGCCGGCGACTATCTGTTCACCGTCACCAACGACCAGGAGGTCGTCGCGGTGGCGCGCCAGAACGGCAAGGTCCGCTGGGTGGCGCCGCTCGCCCGCTTCAAGGATCCCGAGGACAAGACCGGCCCGATCGTCTGGTCCGGCCCGGTGATGGCGGGCAACCGCCTGTGGGTCGCCGGGTCCAACGGCCAGCTGCTGGGCCTGTCGCCTTCGGACGGCAAGGTGGAGGTGACGCGGTCGCTGCCCACCGGTTCCTACTTGTCTCCGATCGTTGCCAACAACACTCTTTATGTGCTGTGCGACAACGGAACGCTCGTCGCGTTCCGCTGATCGCGGATTTCCTCCGTCTGTTGTGAAAGGCCTTTGGCCCCATGTCGTTCACCGTGGTCCTCGTCGGTCGGCCGAATGTCGGCAAATCGACCCTCTTCAACCGTCTGGCCGGCAAGAAGCTGGCCCTGGTGGACGATACGCCGGGCGTCACCCGTGACTGGCGCTCGGCCCCGGCCCATGTCGGCGGCCTGTCCTTCACGGTGGTCGATACCGCCGGCCTGGAGGATGTGACCGACGACAGCCTGGAGGCGCGCATGCGCCGCCAGACCGAGCAGGCGCTCGCCCGCGCCGACGTCGCGCTGTTCATCATCGACGCCCGCGCCGGCATCACGCCGCTGGACCGCCATTTCGCCAACCTGCTGCGCCGGGGCAAGACCCCGGTGCTGCTGGTCGCCAACAAGACCGAGGGCAAGGCCAGCCAGCCCGGCATGTTCGAATCCTACGAACTTGGCCTGGGCAATCCGATTCCGCTGTCCGCCGAGCATGGCGAGGGCATGGCCGACCTTGTCGAGGCGCTGCTGCCCTACGCCCCGCCCGACGACGGGGGAGAGGCGGAGGAGGCCGATGACGGCTTCGATCCCAGCATCCCGATCGGCGACCAGCCGGAGCCGGAGGAGGATCGCAGCAAGCCGATCCAGATCGCCATCGTCGGCCGTCCCAACGTCGGCAAGTCCACGCTGCTGAACAGCCTGCTCGGCGAGGAACGCGTGCTGACCGGCCCGGAGGCCGGCATGACCCGCGATGCCATCGCCGTCGACTGGGAATGGCGTGACCGCCGGTTCAAGCTGGTCGACACCGCCGGCATGCGCCGCCGCGCCCGCGTCGACGAGAAGGTCGAGAAATTGGCGGTCGCGGACAGCCTGCGCGTCATCCGCATGGCGAATGTCGTCATCCTGGTCGTCGATGCCGGCGCCATCCTGGACAAGCAGGACCTGACCATTGCGCGCCTGGTGATCTCCGAGGGCCGCGCCCTGGTGATCGCCATCAACAAGTGGGACGCGGTGGATGACCGCGCCATGGCGCTGCGTCAGGTCGAGGACAAACTGGAGGCGACGCTCGGCTACATCAAGGGCGTGAAGGTCGTCACCATCTCGGCGCTGAAGGGCCACAAGCTCGACACGCTGCTGGACGGGGTGCTGGAGACCTACACCGTCTGGAACCGCCGCATTCCCACCGCGCAGTTGAACCGCTGGATCGAAGGCGTCCTGGAACACCATCCGCCGCCCCTGGTGGAAGGCCGCCGGGTCAAGATCCGCTACGTCACCCAGGTGAAGACCCGCCCGCCGACCTTCGCCCTGTTCGTGAACAAGCCGCTCGACCTCCCGGAAAGCTATCAGCGCTACCTGACCACCCACCTGCGCGACAGCTTCGACATGCCCGGCGTGCCGGTGCGGTTGCTGCTGCGCAAGGGCAAGAACCCGTACGCGGAAGACTGAGCGGGGGAGGGGCGTCGTGCCCCCTCCCTCCCACGCTCGCGCGTGGGTCCCTCCCTCCCCCGCCTTTGGCGGGAGAGGGTAGATTAGCAATGCGGCGGCAGTCCCCTCTCCCGCGATCGGATCGGCCTATGGCCGACCGAGTGCGGGGAAGGGTTAGGGAGGGGGCAAAACGCCCCCCGGCTCCCACCCCTCCGGCGCCATCCTGAACCCGGCGAACTCGAAGGCCGGTGCCACGGTGCAGCTCACCAGCGACCAGCCGCCAAGGCTCCGCGCCGCCTGCCAGGCACCGACCGGTACCACCGCCTGCGGCCGCTCGCCGCCTTCGATGTCCATCCCCAGCCGGCAGCGCTCGACCGCACCGCCTCCCTCATAGACCGACAGCTCCAGCGGCGCTCCGCCATGCCAGAGCCAGATCTCCACGGCATCCACCGCGTGCCAGTGCGACTGCTCGCCCGCCCGCAGCAGGAAGTAGATCGCGGTGACGGCCCCGCGTCCGCCATCGGCAGCCGCCCGGTGGGTCTCGACGTAACAGCCCCCCTCCGGATGCGGCTGCAGACCCAGCAATTCGATCAGCCGCTCGGCGGACAAGGCGCGTTCAGGCATCGTCGTTCTCGCCCACATGGATGATCAGGTCGAAGGACACTCGTGTGTCCTCATAGATCGCCGCCAGCGGCAGCCTCACCTCAAGCGCCGGGATCGACAGCACTCCCTCTCGCCCGGAAATCAGTTCATGTGTCCAGCCGTCCCCCGCGCGCCGGAAGCTTTCCACCACCGCCACCCGCTGATGGACCAGAACATATTGGGTCAGGGAGGGCAGGGTGCGGTAAGCGGCGCTCTTGGTGGTATGGTCGTAGCTGGAGGTGCTGTCCGACAGCACTTCGACGATCACCGTCGGCTCGGTCGCCAGCCTATCGCGGTCGTCCAGCGCGGCGCAGGTGACGAAGACATCCGGATAGAACACCGACTCGTCGGCCCGGATGCGCATCGTCTCCTGGAATACGCGGCAGGGCGAGCCGCGCAGATCCGCCCGGAGAGCGGAATAGACGTTACCGGCGATCTGGTTGTGCGCGACCGTCCCGCCGACCATTGCCACGATCTCGCCCTGAAGGAATTCATGGCGGCTGTCCTGCCGATCCTCCCAAACCAGAAACTCGTCCAGCGTCATCCGGCGGTGTTTGCGCAGGGCCATGACCGCCCTCCCGGTCGGTGAAAGATTACTTGGTCATTTTACACCGACCGCGTCCGCGCCGCCATGCCCAGCCCCTCGCGCAACTCCGGCATCAGCATCGCTCCCAGCATGGCGATCACCGGCAGCACCGCGTAGTCGCCGCGCGCCGCCGCGTCGATCAGGTCGCGGGTGCTGTGCAGCTCGATCCGCATGTCCTCGAGGTCGCCATTGTCGGGCTCCGCCACCTTCCGGGCACCCTTGGCGTGGAACATGTGGCAGGTGCTGCCTTTCGAGTTGGCTCCGACCACGAAACCGCCCAGCGCCGTCCAATCGTCGGCGGCATAGCCGGTCTCCTCCAGCAGCTCGCGCTTGGCGGCGGTCAGCGGATCCTCGCCGGGTTCGATGGCGCCGGCCGGGAAGGTCAGGCTGACGCGCCGGGCACCATGCTTATAGGTGCGCAGCATCACCACCCGGCCATCCGCGGTCTCGACATACATCAGCGCGAAGTCGGGCTGGTCGAGCTGGTAGAAATTCTCGACCGTCCGCCCATCCGGCAACTGGACGGTCTCCGCCCGCACCTTCAGATAGGGGCTGGCGTCCAGCAGGTCGCGGCTGCCCAGCACCTCCCAAGGCTTCTGTTCGTCACTCATGCGGCGTTCCCATAGGGAGGCTGGGTGTAGCCGGCGGGCGAGAGGGTAAAGATCTCGCAGCCGTCCTCGGTGATGCCGATCTGGTGCTCGAACTGCGCCGACAGCGAACGGTCGCGGGTGACCGTGGTCCAGCCGTCGGACAGGATCTTCACCTCATGCCGGCCGGCGTTGATCATCGGTTCAACCGTGAAGACCATGCCGGGGCGCAGCTCCACGCCGGTGCCGGGCTTGCCGAAATGGTCCACATGCGGCGCGTCGTGGAAGACCTGCCCGATGCCGTGCCCGCCGAAGTCGCGGACGACGGAACAGCGCGCGGCTTCCGCCATGGTCTGGATGGCATGGCCGATGTCGCCCAGATGGTTGCCCGGCTTGGCCTGGGCGATGCCGGCCATCATGCAGCGCCAGGTCAGGTCGACCAGTTTGCGCGCCTTCACGCCGATCTTCTCGCCGACGAAATACATGCGGCTGCTGTCGCCGTACCAGCCGTCCAGGATCACGGTGACGTCGATGTTGACGATGTCGCCTTCGACCAGCTTCTTGTCGTCGCTGGGGATGCCATGGTTGACGATGTGGTTGGGGGAGATGCAACTGCTGGCCGGATAGCCGTGATAGCCCAACGTCGCCGGAATGCCGCCGCGGTCGCGCTGGAACTCCTCGATCAGCTTGTCGAGCCTGCCCGTGCTGACGCCCGGCACCACGAAGGGCGTGATGTAGTCCAGCGTCTCGGCCGCCAGCCGGCAGGCCTTCCGCAGCGCCGCGAATCCCTCCGGACCGTGCAGCACGATCCGCTTGCCTTCCTTGTCCATCAAACCGTCATCCGTCACGTAAATCCTCTGACCGTATTTCAGCCGCTGCGCCCATCCGCAAACCGCGCAACAAGCTATCACGCCACAGGTCTGAAAAAAGCCCCTGCATTCCACCCCTGCAAGCATAGGATTCGGCGGATCGGCTTGCTATATGTGGCGGGCCTTATCCCCATCGGACTACCAGACCTTTGGCGAAGCCCACCACCCGATATGTCTGCCAGGCCTGCGGCGCCTCCTTCCCCAAATGGGCGGGCAAGTGCGACGCCTGCGGCGAATGGAACAGCCTCGTCGAAGAGGCCGCACCCGACAGTGCGCCCAAGGGGCTCGGGTCAGCCCGTGGCCGCCGCATCGACTTCGTTGGCCTTCATGGCAACAGCGAGGCGCCGCCGCGGCGCATGACCGGCATCGCCGAATTCGACCGCGTGTGCGGCGGCGGGCTGGTCCCCGGATCGGCCATCCTGATCGGCGGCGATCCCGGTATCGGCAAATCGACCCTTCTGCTCCAGGCCATGGCACGGCTGTCGCAGGACCACCGCTGCGCCTATGTCTCGGGCGAGGAGGCGGTGGATCAGGTGCGGCTGCGCGCCCAGCGCCTGGGCTGCGCGTCGGCTCCGGTGGATCTGGCCTCGGCCACCAGCGTGCGCGACATCGTCGCCTCGCTGGACGACGCCAAGGGGCCGGAGGTGATCGTCATCGATTCGATCCAGACCATGTATATGGACAATCTGGACAGCGCCCCCGGCACCGTCGCTCAGGTCCGCGCCAGCGCGCAGGAGCTGATCCGCGTCGCCAAGCGGCGCGGAGTCGTCCTGCTTTTGGTCGGCCATGTCACCAAGGAAGGCATGATCGCCGGTCCCCGGGTGCTGGAGCACATGGTGGACACCGTCCTCTATTTCGAAGGTGAGCGCGGCCACCAGTTCCGCATCCTGCGCGCGGTGAAGAACCGCTTCGGCCCGACCGACGAGATCGGCGTGTTCGAGATGGGCGACGCCGGGCTGGGTGAGGTCGCCAACCCGTCCGCCCTGTTTCTGGCCGAGCGGCGCGGCGACGTGTCGGGCGCAGCCGTCTTCGCCGGGATGGAGGGCACCCGCCCCGTGCTGGTCGAAGTGCAGGCGCTGGTTGCCCCGTCGCCGCTCGGCACGCCGCGCCGGGCGGTGGTCGGCTGGGACTCGGCCCGCCTTGCCATGGTCCTGGCGGTGCTGGAGGCGCGTTGCGGCGTGCAGATCGGCGCCAACGACGTCTATCTGAACGTGGCCGGCGGCCTGCGCATCACCGAACCGGCCGCCGACCTCGCGGTCGCCGCGGCACTTGTCTCGTCGCTGACCGGGGAGCCGGTTCCGGCCGACGCGGTGGTATTCGGCGAGATCGGCCTGTCGGGCGAGGTCCGCGCCGTCGGCCAGAGCGACACGAGGCTGAAGGAGGCGGCGAAGCTCGGCTTCTCCTCCGCCATCTTCCCGGCGAGACGGACCGGCAAGAAGGGCAGCCGCGGCGACAACGGCCTGAAGACGGTGGAACTCCAGCAATTGGGCGAGCTGATGCCGCTGTTCCAGGCGCAGGGCTCCTCCGGCCGGCCGCCCTCGCGACGCGGCCATGACGACAACGACACGCGCCGCTGGCGCGACGACGAATTCATCTGACGCCACCCCTCAATCGGCATCTCAATTATCGGCACAGGGCAATGGACAACCTTCCCGTCAATCCGGTGGACATCGTCGTCATCGCCGTCCTGCTTCTGTCGGCGCTTCTCGCCTTCAGCCGCGGCATGGTGGCCGAAGTGGTGTCGGTCGCCGCCTGGGCCGGCGCTGCGGTGATCACGCTCTACGCGCTGCCCCATGTCCTTCCCTATGCGCAGATCTATATCCGGTTCGAGATGCTGGCCTACGCCGCTTCCGCGGTCGGGGTGTTCATCATCGCGTTGATCGTGCTTTCCCTGTTGGGCCGCAGCCTGTCGCGCGGGGTGCAGGCCTCGGCCCTGTCGGCGCTGGACCGCACGCTAGGCTTCGTTTTCGGCTTGGTGAAGGGCGGGGTGCTGGTGTCGATCGCCTACCTGTTCTTCCTGTGGCTGGTGCCCAACCCGGCGGAACAGCCGGTCTGGCTACAGGAGGCGAAGACACGTCCATTCCTCGCAAAGGGGGCGGAGACTCTCTACGCCTTCGTTCCGGAGAACCTGCGCAGGGAAGGGCTCGGCCAGATGGACATGGCGCGCGACCGCGCACGTCAGGCGATGGAGGCCAAGCAGGCGCTCGACCGCCTGTCGACGCCGGTACCCAGCCCCGCGAAGACCGGGGGTGCACCGGCACCCGATACCGGTTATAAGGACCGCGACCGCGCCGACCTTGAAAGGCTGATGCAGAACAACGCCCGCTGAGCTTGACCGCTCGGTTTCGGCGCTATCGACGTTTGTGGACCGTTTCTTTCCGTTGCATGTGCTGACGCGCCCCCGGCGCCTCTTGGACGAAGGACTTCTGGTGATGCTGACGACGCATCCGTTCGACGACGACAAGCTGCGCGAAGAGTGCGGCGTGTTCGGCATCTACGGCAACCCGCAGGCGGGCGCCATCACGGCGCTGGGCCTGCATGCCCTGCAGCACCGCGGGCAGGAGGCGGCGGGCATCGTCAGCTTCGACGGCGGCCGCTTCCACCTGCAGCACACGCTGGGCCTGGTCGGCGACCATTTCAGCTCCGAGGCGATCATCGCCAAGCTGAAGGGCGCCAGCGCCATCGGCCACGTGCGTTACGCCACCACCGGCGATACCTCCATCCGCAACGTCCAGCCGCTCTACGCCGATTTCGAGTTCGGTGGCTTCGCGTTGGCCCACAACGGCAACCTGACCAACGCGCAGACCCTGCGCCGCCAGCTGGTCCGTCGCGGCTGCCTGTTCCAGTCCTCCACCGACACCGAGGTGATCGTCCACCTGATGGCGACGGCCCGCGGCGGCTCGCCGGTGGATCGCCTGATCGAGGCGGTCCGGCAGGTCGAGGGTGCCTTCTCCCTGGTGGCGCTGACCTCCAAGGAAGTGATCGGCGTGCGTGACGCTCTCGGCGTCCGTCCGCTGGTGCTGGGCCGGCTGGGCGACACCCACATCCTGGCGAGCGAGACCTGCGCCTTCGACATCGTCGGTGCCGAATATGTCCGCGACGTCGAGCCGGGCGAGATGATCGTCATCGACGCCGGCGGCGTGCACAGCCTGCGCCCGTTCCAGCCGCAGCAGCGCCGCCTGTGCATTTTCGAATACATCTACTTCGCCCGTCCCGACAGCGTGATGGAGGGCACCTCCGTCTACGAGGCGCGCCAGCGCATCGGCCGTGAGCTGGCCCGCGAGGCCGGTGTCCCCGCCGACGTGATCGTGCCGGTCCCCGACAGCGGCGTGCCCGCGGCGCTGGGCTATGCCCAGGAAGCCGGCGTGCCCTTCGACCTCGGCATCATCCGCAATCATTATGTCGGCCGCACCTTCATCGAGCCGACCGACCAGATCCGCCATCTGGGCGTGAAGCTGAAGCACAACGCCAACCGCGCGATGATCGAAGGCAAGCGCGTCGTGCTGGTGGACGACTCGATCGTCCGCGGCACCACGTCGAAGAAGATCGTCGAGATGGTGCGTGCCGCCGGTGCCGCCGAGGTGCACATGCGCATCTCCAGCCCGCCGACCTCGCACCCCTGCTTCTATGGCATCGACACGCCCGAGCAGGGCAAGCTGCTGGCCCACCGCATGACGGTGGAGCAGATGCGCGAGTTCATCCAGGCCGACAGCCTCGCCTTCATCTCGCTCGACGGCCTTTATCGGGCGATGGGCGATGAGAAGCGCGATCCGGCAAAGCTCGGATACTGCGACGCCTGCTTCACCGGCGATTACCCGATCCCGCTGACCGACGCGCTGGAAAATCCGCCGGTCGAGGCGAACGTCGCCGTCCGCGCCTGACCCCAAAAACCCTCCCCCCGCAACGGGGGAGGATTTTTAATATGTGAACGAACAATAATCCCAGGAAACGAGTCGTCCCCATGTCCCGTCTCTCCGGCCGCATCGCCCTCGTCACCGGCGCATCGCGCGGCATCGGCGCCGCCGTCGCCAAGCGCTTTGCCGCCGAAGGCGCCCATCTGGTCCTGGTCGCCCGCACCGTCGGCGGGCTGGAGGAGACCGACGACGCCATCCAGAAGATCTCCGGCCAGTCGGCGACCCTGGTGCCGATGGACCTGCGCGACTACGACAAGATCGACCAGCTCGGCCACGCGCTGTACGAGCGGTTCGGCAAGCTGGACGTGGTCATCGGCAATGCCGGCGCGCTGGAGGCGCTGGGTCCCGTCGCTCAGTATGACCCGAAGCTGTGGTCGCGGGTGATGGACCTGAATGTGACGGCGAACTATCGCCTGATCCGCTCGATGGATCCGCTGCTGCGCGCGTCCGGCACCGGCCGTGCCGTCTTCGTCACCTCGGCCGCTGCCAAGGCCCCGCACCATTACTGGATGCCCTACGGAGCCAGCAAGGCGGCGCTGGAGATGATCGTCAAGACCTATGCGATGGAAGTCGCCAGTTCCAGCGTGCGTGTCAACCTGATCGATCCGGGCGTGGTCGCGACCAAGCTGCGCACCCAGGCCTTCCCGGGTGAGGATCCGACGAAGATCACCCAGCCGGATCAGGTGACCGAGCGATTCGTGGAACTGGCCGAGGCCGACTGCACCAAGCACGGCGAACTGGTTCTGGCGCAGTAACCGGCCCCGACCCGTTGTCGTAGGACCTTCCTCCCGATCCTTCCCCGGAACCGGCAGACGCCGGGCGGGGAAGGACGGATGGAAACGAATGCGCGTTCCGGCCTTCGGCCTTTACAGGGTGAAGATCGCCAGCAGGACCAGCACCGCGATGACGCCCGCGATGCTGAGCTTCATGAATTTGGTGAAGGCGATCCAGGTCGCCTGATGGGTACGTACGGTCTCTTCACTGACCGGGTTGGGACTCACGGCCGCCATATCGATCAATCCTCCAACAGTTTCTTTTGCCCGCAATTCTGACGCAGGCGTACGGAAACGCAACAGATTCCGAGCGGAACCGTCAACTATGCCGGAAGGATAGGGGCCGGAAGGAAGAACCCGCCTAAAGGGGCGGGTTGAGAACGGTCGCCAGTTCAGGCAGAGGCCCGTCGATCCGCACCAGATCGCCGTCGACGCGGGCGCGACCCTCCGCGATCAGGCGGACGGCATGGGGATAGAGCTTGTGCTCCGCCTCCAGCACCCGGTCGGCCAGACGATGGGCATCATCGCCGGGCAGGACCGGAACGGCGGCCTGCGCGATGATCGGACCATCGTCCATCGCCGGGCGGACATGATGGACGGTGCAGCCATGGAAACGGACGCCGGTGGCCAGCGCCCGCTCATGGGTGTCCAGGCCCTTGAAGGAGGGCAGCAGGGACGGGTGGATGTTGATGAGCGCATCCTGCCAGCGCCCGACGAACCAGGGCGACAGCAGCCGCATGAAGCCGGCGAGGCAGACCAGCTCGACGCCGGCCTGCCGCAGCCGGGCGTCCATCGCCGCCTCGAAGGCCGGCTTGTCGCCGGGATAGTCGCGGTGGCTGACCACCGCGGTGGCGATCCCGGCCGCGGAGGCACGTTCCAGGCCGAAGGCATCGGCCTTGTTGGACAGCACCAGTGCGATCTCGGCCGGGAAATCGGGCGCGGCGCAAGCGTCTATCAACGCCTGCAGATTGCTGCCGCGCCCCGAGATCAGGACGCCGAGCTTCAACTTGCTCATCGAACCTATCCTTGGGCGTCCCTTACGCGGTCCAGGCCGCGTCCATGCCGTTGACGGTCACGCGGGCGTCGCCGTCCTTCAGCGCGGTGACGGTGCCGACGGTGTAGACCGTCTCGCCGCCCTCGCGCAGGATGTCGATGGCCTCGTTCGCCTTGTCGGCGGGAACCACCACGACCATGCCGAGGCCGACGTTGAAGGTGCGCGCCATCTCGTAGGGAGCGATGCCGCCGGTCTTCATCAGCCAGGAGAAGACGGGGGGCAGCGCCCAGGTCGAGGCGTCGAGCACCACACCCAGCCCGTCGGGAAGAACGCGCGGAATGTTCTCGATCAGGCCGCCGCCGGTGATGTGGGCCATGGCACGGACCGTGCCGGCGCGCACCGCCTTCAGCGTGCTCTTCACATAGATGCGGGTCGGCGTCAGCAGGGCCTCGCCCAGCGACTTCGACTCGTCCCACGGGCAGGCGGCGTCATAGCCGAGCCCCGACTTTTCCACCAGCTTGCGCACCAGCGAATAGCCGTTGGAATGCACGCCGGTGGACGCGAGGCCGAGAACCACGTCGCCCGCCTGGACGGTGGAACCGGTCAGGGCGTGCTGGCGTTCCACGGCACCGACTGAGAAACCGGCGAGGTCGTAATCACCTTCGGAATACATGCCCGGCATCTCGGCGGTCTCGCCGCCGACCAGCGCGCAGCCGGCCTGACGGCAGCCTTCGGCGATGCCGGCGACGATGTCGCGTCCGGCGGCCACGTCGAGCTTGCCGGTGGCGTAGTAATCCAGGAACAGCAGCGGCTCCGCGCCCTGGACCACCAGATCGTTGACGCACATGGCGACGAGGTCGATACCGACGGTGTCGTGACGGTTGGCGAGAATCGCCACCTTCAGCTTGGTGCCGACGCCGTCGGTCGTCGCGACCAGGAGCGGATCCTGGTAGCCGGCGGCGCGCAGGTCGAACAGGGCGCCGAAGCCGCCCAGGCCCGCGTCGGAGCCGGAACGCGCGGTGGAGCGGGCAAGGGGCTTGATCGCTTCGACAAGCGCGTTGCCCGCATCGATGTCCACACCGGCCTGCTTGTAGGCGTCGGACATGTTATAGGACTGGGTGCTGATGGTATCCTCGCTTGGGCTGAGCTATATACCGGGCCTTGGGCTCGGGCCGAACATACTCGAATCGGAAGGCTTTGCAATGCTCCACCGCCGCCGCGCGCCGCTCCTCGCCGGTCTTGCTGCCATGTCCACCGCTCTGGTCCTGACCATGACCGGGCCGGCGGGTGCGCAGACCGGTTCCCCGCCGCCGGCCGCCGCCTCTGCCGCCGCCTCTGCCGCCATGCCGTCCGCCTCCGACCCGTTCGCGGTGTCGGGCGTCCGGGTCGACATCAACGGCAGCAATCCGACCACGGTCCGCGACCAGGCGATCCGCGAGGCGCAGGCCAAGGCCTGGGCGGAGCTCTACCGCCGCCTCGTCCCCGGCGGCACCCCGCCGCGCCTGTCGGACAACGAGATCGCCAGGCTGGTCCAGGGCTTCGAGATCGACGAGGAAAAGGTGTCGGCCAGCCGCTATGTCGGCGCCATCACCGTGCGGTTCCGCCCCAATGCGGTGCGCGATGCGCTCGGCCAGAGCGGCGGCGCCACCCAGTATGTCGAGCCGCCGTCGCGTCCCTTCGTCATCCTGCCGGTGACCCAGACCGATGGGCGCACCATCCTGTGGCAGGACCGCACCCCCTGGCGCGCGGCATGGGAAGCGCGGCAGCCCGCCGCGTCCCTGGTGCCGCTGGTCGTGCCGGACGGCGAACTGACAGACGCGCAGGCGATCAGCGGCGAGGACGCCATCGCCGGCAATGCCGAGGCGCTGGGCCGCATCGCCCAGGCCTACAAGGCCGGCGGGGTCGTGGTCGCCCGCACCGATCTGCCGGCCAACGGCCCGGATCCGGCGCGCGGCATGACGGTGGACGTCACCCGCTATGGGCTGGACGGCACGCGCGACAATCAGGTCGTGCAGGTGAAGGGCGGCAGCAGCGCCGACGACGTGCTGACCCGCGCGGTCGCCGCGGTCGGCACCCAGCTGGACGACTCCTGGCGGCGCGAGCACACCACGGCGACTGGCCCGGAGCACAACACCCTGGTCCGCATTCCGCTGTCGGCGGTGAACGACTGGGTGGAAACGCGCAAGCGCCTTTCCTCCGTCAATGCGGTGACCCGGACCAACCTCATGTCGATCAGCCGCAGCGAGGCGCTGATCACCCTGACCCATCGCGGCGATCCCGACCAGCTGGCCCAGGCGCTTGCCCGGCAGGATCTGGGCTTTGCGCGTACGGCCGCGGCGGCTCCGGCCGCCTATCCCGCTGCGCCGCTGCCGGTTCCCTCCGCCGATTGGCAGCTGACGCTGCTGCCGCGCGGGTCGGGAGCCGCGTCGGCCGGGGCCGTTCCGTCCGCGGCGTCTCCGGTCGCGTCTCCGACCACGCTGGCGCCGTCGGCGCCGCTGGATGCCGGCGTTTCCGGCGGATCGGTGGGCGGCACGCTGGGCGCTCCGCCGCGCAATCTGGGAACGCTGCCGGCCAAGAGCGCGCCGTGAGCGTTCCGAACATCATCACCTTCCTGCGCATCGTGGCGGTTCCGGCCGCGATGTACATGATCCTGACCGGCAAGATGGAGTGGGCCTTCGCCCTCTTCGTCGCCGCCGGCCTGTCCGATGCGCTGGACGGCGCCATCGCCCGCATGTTCCGGGCGCGTACGGTGCTGGGCGGCTACCTCGACCCGCTGGCCGACAAGGCGCTGATCGTCGGCGTGTACGTCGCGCTGGCCTGGGTCGGATCGATCCCGCTGTGGCTGGCGATGATGGTGATCTTCCGCGACATCATGATCATCGGCGGCGTCATCCTGCTGTTCACGCTGAAGGAGACCTTGGCGATGCAGCCGCTCTACGTCAGCAAGGTGAACACGGTGGTGCAGATCGCGCTTGCCGCCGCGGTGCTGGCGCCGCCGGCGCTGGGCCTGCCGGAAATCCATCTGTACGGGTGGGAGCTGGTCGATGTGCTGGTCTACGCCTGCACGGTGACCACGGTGCTGTCCGGACTGCTGTACGCACGGCGCGGTGCCCTGCTGTTCAACCGGCTCGGCGGCGTTCCGTGACGTCGGCCAAGCAGCTCCGTTTCTGGCTGATCGGGCTCGGACTGTTCGTCCTTGCGCTGTGGCTGCTGGCCGACATGCTGCTGCCCTTCGTGGTGGGGCTGGCCATCGCCTATCTGCTCGACCCGCTGGTCGACCGGCTGGAGCGGGCGCGGCTGCCGCGCTGGCTCGGCACCACGCTGGTGCTGCTGGGATTCCTGCTGGTCCTGGTGCTGATGGCGCTTCTTCTGGTGCCACTGGTGCAGGGGCAGATCTCCCACCTGCTGGAGGTGCTGCCGACCTACGCCACGCTGGTGAAGGAGCGGCTGATCCCGGCGCTCGACCGCTTCATCCATCGGCTTCCGGCCGACGATGTGGAGCGGCTGCGCGCCGCCGCCGGCAATTATGCCGGCGAGGTGGCGGGGATGGTAGGTCGCATCGTCAGCCGCATCCTGTCCGGCGGCGTTGCCGTGTTCGACATCGTGACCCTGATGTTCATCACCCCCATCGTCGCCTTCTATCTGATGCGCGACTGGGACGTGATGGTGGGGAAGGTCGATTCGTGGCTGCCTCGCCAGCACGCCGAGACCGTGCGCGAGCAGGCGCGCGAGGTGAACGTGACCCTGTCCGGCTTCGTGCGCGGGCAGGCGATGGTCTGCCTCGTGCTGGGTGTCTTCTATGCGCTGGCGCTGTCGGCGGCGGGGCTGGATTTCGGGCTGGTGATCGGCCTGATGGCCGGGATCCTGTCCTTCATTCCCTATGTCGGCAGCCTGTTCGGCTTCGTCGCGAGCACCGGGCTTGCCCTGCTGCAGTTCGACGAGCTTTGGCGGGTCGCCGTCGTGGTGGGCATCTTCCTGTTCGGGCAGGCGGTGGAGGGCAATGTCCTGACGCCGAAGCTGGTCGGCGACAAGGTCGGGCTGCATGCGGTCTGGGTGATGTTCGCCCTGCTGGCTGGCGGTAGCCTGTTCGGATTCGTCGGCGTGCTGCTGGCGGTTCCGGTGGCTGCGGTGATCGGCGTGTTGACCCGCTTCGCGTTGCGACAGTATCTCTCAAGCCCGTACTACCGCGGCATCGACGCGGAACGCTGATTGGGTGTGTCCGCATGAGCTTGCCGGCGCAGATACCGCTCGACCTCGGGCATCGGACGGCGATGGGCTGCGAGGACTTCCTCGTGGCGTCCAGCAATGCCGACGCGGTGGCCTGGCTCGACCGCTGGCCGTCCTGGCCCGCTCCGGCGCTGACCGTGTTCGGGCCGGCCGGCTGCGGCAAGACCCATCTGTCCCAGGTCTGGCGCGCCCGCAGCCATGCCGTCATCACCAGGGGCGATATGCTCGACTCGGGCGTGGTGCCGGGGCTGCTGGCGCCCGCCAACGCCGTGGTGGTCGAGGATGCCGATGCGGTGTCCGGCAGGCCCGAGCGGGAAGAGGCGCTGTTCCACCTCTACAATCTCGCCCGCGAGCAACAGGGCCACCTTCTGCTGCTGTCGCGCAAGGCCCCGTCGCGCTGGCGCACGCGGCTGGCCGATCTGCGGTCCCGCATCAAGGGGGCGCCGGCGGTCGAGGTTCGTCCGCCCGACGACGCGTTGCTGGCCGCCGTGTTGGTGAAGCTGTTCGCCGACCGGCAGTTGCGGCCGGGGCTGGAGGTCATCACCTACCTGCTGGCGCGGATGGAGCGGTCGCTGGACTTCGCCCGCCGGCTGGTGGCTGCACTGGACCACGCATCGCTCGCCGCCCATCGCGGCGTGACCGTGCCGTTGGCGCGCGAGGTCCTTTCGGAACTGCAACGGACGGAACCGCAACGATCCGGTTCCAAAACGACACGCTAAGAACATAAGGAAGGGACGAGCATGGACCTGGGTATCGCCGGCCGCCGCGCCATCGTCTGCGCCGCCAGCAAGGGGCTGGGCCGTGCCTGCGCCTTCGCGCTGGCCCGCGAAGGCGTGCATGTCACCCTGACCGCCCGCAACGCCGATGCGCTGGAGGCGACGGCGGAGGAGATCCGCAAGGCGACCGGCGGGGCCGGCGCCACCGTCACCACCGCTGCCGGCGACATCACGACGGAAGAGGGACGGGCCGCGGCACTCGCCGCCTGTCCGGAGCCGGACATCCTGGTCAACAATGCCGGCGGGCCGCCGCCCGGCGATTTCCACGACTGGGACCGCGAGGACTGGATCCGCGCGCTGGACGCCAACATGCTGGCGCCGATCTTCCTCATCAAGGCGACGGTGGACGGGATGATCGCCCGCCGGTTCGGCCGGATCGTCAACATCACCTCGGCCGCGGTGCGGGCACCGATACCGATTCTCGGTCTGTCGAACGGTGCGCGCAGCGGCTTGACCGGATTCGTCGCCGGACTGTCGCGCCAGACGGTGAAGCACAACGTCACCATCAACAATCTGCTGCCCGGCCCGTTCGAGACCGACCGCCTGCGCAAGACCATGGAAGGCGGAGCCAAGGCCGCCGGTCGCAGCATCGACGAAGAGATGGACCTGCGCCGCAAGGGAAACCCCGCCGGTCGATTCGGTGATCCGGAGGAATTCGGGGCCGCCTGCGCCTTCCTCTGCGCTGCGAGTTCCGGTTTCATGACAGGCCAGAACATCCTTTTGGACGGCGGAGCCTACCCGGGCACCATGTAAAGGGGCGGTCGAGGGGCAGGAAAGCCCCCACGTCTCAAGTTTGTCCCTCCAATTCGCATCAAAATCCGCCCATCGTCACAGGCCATTAAGAAACGACCGCGGGAAAAGGGCTTCGGCACCGCTTCCCCGGTCCGCCGGTTCGCAAGTGCGGCGGTGCCGCGGCGACCGGACAACGGCTGACAAGCCACTGGCACAGGAACGATGAGCATGCAGCAGAGCGTGGCGGCCCCCGCGGTCTACACCGACCTTGGCCGCGTCATGGAAAGCATCACCCGGCGCTTCCTCGACGTGCTTCGGATGGAACTGGCCCGGATCGGTGTGACCGACCTCAGCCCGACCCAGGCCTTGATGCTGCTGCACATCGGCACCGAGGAACTGTCGGTCCGCGATCTTCTGGAGCGCGGCTATTACCTGGGCTCCAACGCCTCCTACAATCTGAAGCACCTTGTGGAAGCCGGCTATGTCGACCGCAGCCCGTCCCTGCGCGACCGGCGGGCCGCGCGGCTCAAGCTGTCCGAACAGGGGCTGGCCACCTGCGAGGCGTTGAAGAAGCTGGAAACGGCGCGGGCCGACAGCCTGTTGCGCAGCGACAGCGACGGCGCCGATTTCGAGACCACCTACCGCACCCTGCGGCGGCTGGAGCGCGCCTGGACCGACCTGATCCGCTACGACGACGCCGATCCAGCCTGAGTTTCGGCCCGAAATTTTCGAACGTCCGACACGTAATCTTATACCCACCTACCCGTTCGATCTGTGTCCGGAAGGGAACACCCGCGCTCATAACGGGAACATAGGCAGAACTGCGCAGTTGCCGTTCCGCGTCTGTTCTGGTAGCTATACCGGAACAAGACACGAACAATGGAGGTTGGCATGTCGGTTCTGGCTTTCCTGCGTGAATGCATGACCCTCGCCCTGTTCCTCGCCGTGCTCTATGGCTGGGCAACGGTCGGGCCGATTCTGATCGGCTGAGCAGGCCTATGGCGTCGGGGCGCCTGCCCCTTCGGAAGAGGTCCTCGAACGAGGGATGCCGCGTCGGTATTATATCCGAAATCCCAGCCCACCCCGGCCGGCGCAGCGCTTACATCGGGAACACGCGGAACCGTTCCTGGCCCGACAGAGAAGCCGAAAGGGGAACGGTTCCGCGAACGCCGACAACGCGTGGGGATTGGGACGGATGCGGAATTTCTTTCGGAAGCGTCGTTCGGCCGCTGTGGCGGACGAACGGATGCCGGCGGCTGGCGGAGCGGGTCTCGGCGGTAGCGGACTTGGTGGCGGCCTTACCGGCAACGGGCTCACCGGCAATGGCCTCACAGGCAATGGAATGGGCATGGCTGGACCGGGTGTGTCGGGGCCGGGTATGTCGGGGCCGGGGATCTCAGGCCCTGGACCTGCCGCCGGCAACTTCCCCAATGCACCCGGATTCTCCCGGCCCGGCGGGACGCTCCTGCGTCCGGTCGATGGGGGACAAGGTCGGAGCGGGTTCGAGGCGATGCGCGGTCCCGCCGCGCCGCGTCTTCCCGACGTGATCGACAACGACGCCACCAGCGACCGTCGCGGCCACATGTTCCCACAGCCCGGAGGGCGCGAGGCGGAGAGCGAGCACGATCTGCCGCGCTTCACCATGTCGGTTAACGGCGGCTATCGAGGCGGCATGGGCGCCAACGCGCCAGCGATGCTGAAGGGGCTGACGCCCGAGCTGAACGGCCTATTGCGCGAAGCCTTCACCCCGACGCGGCCGAAGCAGCAGCTGAACGGCTTGTTCATCGGCCGCAACGACACGCTTCGCCGCATCATTTCAGCGATCGAGGAGGAGCGGGCGCACGTCATCCTGTATGGCGACCGAGGCCGCGGCAAGACCTCCGTCGCCAACGCGATCGAGAAGATCGCCGGGCAGGCCGGCTATCTGTCGCTGAAGCTGACCTGCAGCGGCGAACTGAGCTTCGAGGACATCTTCAGGCACTTCCTGAAGAAGATCCCCTCCACCTACTACCGGTCCGCGCTTGACAACCCGTTCGCGGCCCGGCGCAACTTCGCCAGCCTGAACGAGCTGCTGCCGGACGGCACCTTCAGCGTTACCGAGCTGAACGAGGTGCTGTCGGGTATCCATGCGACCCATGTGCTGTTGATCCTGGACGAATACGACCGCGTCCTCGACGAGGATTTCCGCAACAAGCTGGCGGAGCTGTTCAAGAATCTCACCGACAGCTCGATCCCCGTCACGCTGCTGGTGGTCGGCGTCGCCGAGAACCTGGACCAGCTGCTGGGCAAGCATCCGTCGATCCAGCGGTCGCTGGTGCCGGTGCATCTGCCGCTGATGACCGATCAGGAGATCGGCCGGCTGATCCAGGCCGGTGCCCAGAATGCCGCGATCGAGTTCGCGCCGGATGTGGTGCGGCGGATCGCCGAATTCGTGCGCGGGCTGCCTTACTACGCACAGCTGCTCGGCCTGCACGCGGCGCGTAGCGCCGTCAGCCGCGGCAGCAAGCTGGTGGAGCGGCCGGATCTCGCCTATGCCGTCGCCCGCTGCCTGCAGGAGGCCGAACGCGGCATCGTCGAGAGCTATGCCCGCGCACTGGCCGCCGACCGCCGCGCGGAGCTGGAGGACGCGCTGCTGGCCGCCGCCCTGTGCCCGGCCGATGCCTATGGCGTGTTCGACCCCAACGATCTGGCGGGCGACAGCGGCGAGTTGCCGAGTGCCGCGACGCTGGACCTGCTGAAACGCCTGACGCGCGAGGACCATGGCGGTGTCCTGGCCCCGGTGGTGGAACCGGGCCTGGAACGCTACCGCTTCCGCAATCAGATGATGCGCCAGTACGTCCTGATGCGTCAGGCGAGCGAGCGCGGCCAGATCTGATCCATCCCCGATCAGGCCGTCCTTCGGCCCTTCCCCGGCGACGGGGGAGGGCCACTCTTTATCAGGGCGCGTTACAGGTAGGCCGCGCGGCGTTGGCCCGTGGCCTTCTGCCACGACCATTCGACGACTGCGCTCATCAACCGCTCCAGCCCGGGCTTCACCTCGGCCGCCAGATCGGGGCGGAAGCGGTAGGGAGCATCCTCGTCCATGTAGGTGGACTGGGTCAGCTCCAGCTGGATGGCGTGGATGTTCTCCTCCGGCTTGCCGTAGCTGCGGATGATGAAGCCGCCGCGCATACGGCCGTTCAACGCGGCGGAGTAACGTTCCGATGCCGAAAGGACGTTCATCAGACGTGCGACCAGCGGTTGGGCGGCACTGCTGCCGTCGCCGGTCCCCAGGTTGAAGTCGGGCAGGGTGCCGTCGAAGAATCGCGGAACCCGGCTGCGCACGGAGTGGGCGTCGAACAGGACCGCGACCCCGAATCGGTCGCGCAGGGCGCGCAGCTCGTTGTGCAGCTGGTCGTGATAGGGGCGCCAGTAGGCGCCGACCCGCCGTTCGATCTCCACTTGTTCCGGTTCCTGACCGGCTTGGTAGATGGGCGCACGGTCGAAGGTGGTGAGCGGACAGATCTCCGTCGGGTCCAGGCCGGGCTGGGCAACGAGACCGTCGGGATCGCGGTTCAGGTCCACCACATAGCGCGAACACAGCGCGGTCAGGAATCCGATTCCGAGCGCCGGGGCGAAATGATACAACCGGTCCAGGTGTCGATCGACGTCGGGCTGTGCCTGCCCGTGTTCCGTCATCGTCGCGGCGATGTCCGGCGGAATCATCGTCCCGACATGCGGAATGCTGAGCAGGACCGGCGTTTCGCCTGGCTGGAAGCGGAAGGTTTCCATGGCTCGTCTCGTTACGGGAACGGCTGGCTCAGGGCTGTGTGCAGTGCGGCAGGGACAGCCGGTGGACTATGAGGCGCACTGCCGTATTCCGTCAAACACATTGCGTTTTTTTGAAACCTGCAGTGATGCCGCATGCATTGATTCCGCACATGGAGATCCTGTCCTTCTGGACCGAATTCCCTACAACAGCACACCGAATTGGCCGTTGACCGGAAGCTCGACTTGCCGGACACTCCCGCGCATTCGGCGACCGCCCGGCAGAAGGCGGCGCCCAGCACCGGATCAAGCTGTCCCCCGGCGACCGGCCCAAAGACTTCCAAAGCACACGGCGCCCCGATTTCGCAGCCCCGGTGACGAAGCAACGCAGCAGGGGAGAAGCGACCATGAACTCCGCCACCCGTCTTGGCGCGGCCATGCCCGGCCGGCGCCAGATCTTGTTGCCGCTTGCGCTGGCACCCGTCGCCGGCTGGGCCGTGTGGGCCGCCGGCACGCCCGATGCGCCCAACCACCCCGCCGGCCCCTTCCACCTGCCGCTGGACGAAACCACGGCGCTGTGGCGCGACCTTGGCGCGGTCCGGCTGGGGGGCTTGGCCGGCGATCCGCAGTTTCCGGTCAAGGTGTCTGCCCTGGACGGCCGTACCGTCACCGTCCGCGGCTTCATGGTTCCGTTGACCGGCGGCACCACCCACAACCGCTTCATCCTGTCCGCCAACCCCATGGGCTGTCCCGCCTGCGAAAGCCCCGGTCCGGCCGCCATGATGCATGTGCACTCCTCCATCGCGCTGCCTGCCACGCGGGAGCCGGTGACCCTCACCGGAACCCTGCGCCTGCGTCCGCAGGAAGGGCTGTTCTACCGATTGGACCGCGCCGAACAGCGCTGGGCCTGAGCGGCGCCGACGCATCACCGCCGGTGCGGCGGTGACCGCCGCGACCGAACATCGCTTGGTTCCGGCGTGGGCCATGGCGGCGGCGCTGCTGATCTATGGCGGCATCAGCGTTCCGGCGCCGCCGTCCCTGCGCTGGGGCGAGGCCGCCATCGGCCTGCTGATCCTGCTGGCCATCGGCTGGAGACGGCCTCTGATGGTCGCGACCGGCCACGCCCTGCACGACTCGGGTGATGCGGCGTGGATGGCCGTTGCGGTCGCGGCGCTGGGCTGGCTGCTGTGGGTGCCGCTGCTGCGCGGCGCGGCACTGGGTTGGGAGGCGGCGGACATCCTGCGCGATGTGGTGCCGCTGTTCTATCTGTTCCTGCCCGTGCTGCTGGTTCCCGCCTTGCGGCGCGCCGGAACCTGGGGTGTGCGCCTTCTGGCCGGCGGGCTGACGCTTGCCGGGCTTCTGCTGGCATTGCGCTGGTGGAAGCAGGCGGAGTGGGGATTCGGTGCCGTCGGCACGCGGGCGATGGCGGACGGGGGCGCCTATCTGCTGAATGCCCCATCGGTGCTGTTCGCCGCGGTGGCATTGCCGGCGTTGGCACTGTCGCTGGTGGCGGTCGGGGGATCGTTCAGGCGCTGGATCGCGGCGTTCGCCTGCGCCGCCGGAGGATCGCTCTGCCTCGGCGCCCTGGCTGGAGCGGTCCACCGCACCGCCCTGGGGCTGGCGGCGCTGTCTCTGACGATGGTGGCCCTGTGGTGGGTGCGGCGACGCCCCTGGCTGGCGGTGCCGTTGCTGCTGGCAGCCGGTTTCGTCGCCTTTCCCGCCGGGGATGCGCTGGTCGGCGCCTGGCAACAGGTGGCGGAGAAGACCAGGCTGACCGGGGCGAACACGCGCTGGGAGGAAGCGGCGGCGGTGATCGACCATGCCGTCTCGTCACCCTGGACCCTGCTGTTCGGTGATGGATGGGGAGCGCGCATCACCAATCCGGCCGTCGGCGGATGGCGGGTCAGCTACACCCACACGCTGGTCAGCTACAGCCTGTTGAAGACCGGGCTTTTAGGCATGCTGGCGCTTGGAGCCTATCTGTGCGCCCTGGTTCGTCCCTGGCGCCGCCTGCTGGCGGAGGATCCGCCGCTGGCCATGGCGGTGGTGCCGCCGCTGCTCATGGCGCTCTGCCTCCACACCAGCTTCAAGTATCTCGACACCGGCGTCATCCTGTCGCTGATGCTTTTGGGGTCCGAACCCAGGAAAGGGTTGTCCAAGCTCTAGAGCGCAAGCATACTTTCGCGTGCAATTCAGGCTTTGGTGCGCTGTGAAGCTCGTCATACCTTCCATTCTGTTCGTGAATCGGGTGTTCCCGCCGGACCGCGGGGCGACCGGGCGTTGCCTCCATGATCTGGCAACCCGCATGGCGGATGCGGGCTGGCGGGTCACGGTGGTCGCGGACGGCCCGGAGTCGCGGGCCGATGCGCGGGATGGCATTGCGCTCCACCGGACCGGCGGCGGCGTGCCGGAGGGGGAGAGGCCGGACGCTCGTGCGTATATCGAGTCGCTGTGCCGTCTGACCGGACGCGCCCTGCGCCTGCCGCGCCACGACGTGGTGGTGACGATGACCGACCCGCCGATGCTGGCGCTGGCCGGGCCGATGCTGGCGGCACGCCATGGTGCGGCATCGCTGCACTGGTGCCAGGATCTCTATCCCGATCTGCTGCCGGTGCTGGGGGTGCGGATGCCGTCGATGCTGCACCGACTCGCCGGGAGGGGAATGGCCCGGTCCCTCCGCCGTCACGACGGCGTGATCGCGATCGGACGCTGCATGCGCGACCGGATCGCGGCCATGGGCGTGATGGGGGAGCGGCTGAGCCTTCTGCCCAATTGGCCCGACCCCGCCATCCACCCTCTGCCCAAGGAGGGGGGCGGGTTCCGCAGTTCGCTGGGGGTGGTGGACGGGGACAGGCGCTTTCTGGTCGCCTATTCCGGCACGCTCGGTCTCGCCCACCCGATGGACGGCGTGCTGGAGGCGGCGGCGCGGCTGCAGGACAGCGACCCTGGTGTTCTGTTCCTGCTGACCGGGGAAGGGCGGGGATTCGCGGCGGTGGAGGGGGAGGCGCAACGCCGGGGACTGCGCAACCTGCGGCGCCTGCCCTGGCAACCAGCGGATCGGCTGGCGGAGAGCCTGTCGGCCGCCGACCTGCATCTCGTGACGATGCACCCGGCGGCGGAAGGCATGCTGGTGCCGAGCAAGCTGGCCGGCGTCCAGGCGGCGGGCCGCCCCTGCCTGTTCCTCGGTCCGCGGGGCAGCGAGGCCGCCGCGCGGGTTGCCGGCTGCGGACTGGTCGTCGACCCGTTCGACGGTGCCGCCATCGCCGATGCAGTCCGGTCCTATGCCGCCGATCCGATGCGTTGCGCGGCGGAAGGTGCACGCGCCGCCGGCCAATCCGCGGTCTGGACTGCCGATCGGGCCGCCACCGCTTTCGCCGCAATCGCCGAAGGCCTTCTGCCGGCGCAGCGAATCCCCCGGACAATGATGACAAGGCCGTTGCCCCATGCCTGACGGCGCGCTGGGCCAACCCAATGCCATGACGCTGCGGCTCCCCGTGACGGGTGGGGAGGGCGATCTCCGCCGCCTTGTTCGCAAGCTGCGGCAGGGCTGGCGCTGGCTCCTGGCCGGCGGCTTCGGCGGCATTGTGCTTGCGGTTTGCGCCCTGTGGCTGGTTACGCCGGCCTATACGGCGGCGATGGTGATCGGTCCTACGGCCCGGGTCGGTTCCGCCGCCATGGGCGCGCGTGTGCCAATGCTGAGCGGACGCGATTCCGCCGCGATGGCCGAACCTGGAGCCGGCGACGAATCGCTGTCGGATTTCGCCCGCTATTTGGAGCTTTTCGGTTCCGGCCCGGTGGCGGAGCAGCTGGCGCGTGATTCCAGGCTGCTGCAGGCCCTGTTCCCCGACCGCTGGGATGCGGAGACGCAACGCTGGCGCCCGCCCTCCGGAGTGGTTCCGGCTGTGAAGCGCACGCTGCTCTCGCTGGTCGGCCGGCAGGATTGGGTGGAACCGGATGGAGAGCGGGTGGCGCGGGCCCTGCGCGACCGGCTGGTGATCGACATGCTGCGGTCGGGTCCGATGCGGCGGATCACGTTGCGCCATTCCGACCGCGCCACGGCGCTCGACCTGCTGGGCCGCGTCGCTGCGGCCACCGACGCCCATTTGCGGGCGGAGGCGGCACGGCGCAGCGCGGCCCAGATCGCCCATATCAAGGACCGGCTGGGTGCCGTCACCGTGGCCGAGCACCGGCAGGCCCTGAGCGACCTGCTGCTGGATCAGGAGCGCGTGGCGATGATGATCGGGGTCGATCTGCCCTTTGCCGCCGACATGATCCAGCCGCCCGGCGCGGCTTCCCTGCCGGACTGGCCGAATCCGGCGGTGGTGGTGCCGCTGGCGGGAATGGCCGGATTGATCGCCGCCTGCTTCTGCCTATCCGCCCGCCATGCCCTTCGGGACGGGCGCACGGGGGAGGAGGCACGATGACTCCGATCCCTGTTTCCGTCGTGGTGATGACCCGCAACGAGGCCGCGAACCTCGTCCTTTGCCTAGCGGCGCTGACCCGCTTTGCCGAGTGCTTCGTCGTCGACAGCGGCAGCGAGGACGGAACGCCGCACATCGCGCGGTCCCTTGGCGCAAAACTGGTGCCCTTCCACTGGAACGGCCGCTATCCCAAGAAGAAGCAATGGTGTCTGGACAGTCTGCCGCTGGCCCATGACTGGGTGCTGTTCGTCGATGCGGACGAACGGCCGACCACGGCGCTGGTGGATGAGATCGCGGGTTTGATGGCCGGCGGTCCGCGCCATTCCGCCTATTGGGTCGATGGCCGCCCGGTCCTGCGCGGCCGCGCGCTGCGCTTCGGCTGCTGGAACCGCAAGCTGGCCCTGCTCGACCGCCGCCATGTCCGCTTTCCCGATCTGCCGGACCTGGATGTCGCTGCCATGTGGGAGGTGGAAGGCCATTACCAGCCGCTGGTCGCCGGCACGACAGGGCGGCTGCGGCACCCGATGGACCATGGCGACGCCAAGCCGCCGTCCGCCTGGTTCGACCGGCACAACCGCTATTCCGACTGGGAGGCGGCCTTGCGTGCCGACGGCCGGATGGACCGGTTGATCGACGGCGAGCCGGGCGATGGCGGAGTCCTGCGTCGGCGGACGCTGAAGCGATTGTTTCAGCGCCTGCCGGGTCGTCCGCTCTGGGCCTTCCTGCATGCCTATGTGCTGCGCCTGGGCGTCCTCGACGGCACAGCGGGGCTCGACCACGCGTTGGGACGCGCGTTCTACTACTGGCAGGTCGGGCTCAAGATGCGAGCTGCCGTGCAGGCGCAGGCTTCCGCCGCGCGCCTTCCGTCGGGCTGCTCCCCTTCGCCCGGCCCTTATTCCTCGACCAGCGCGATGCGGTCGCCGCCCAACGCCTTCAGCAGGTCGAAAGTGCGCTTGCGCACGCCCGGATCCTCGATCCGGTAATAGGCACGGACCAGTTCCAGCGTTTCACGGCGGGCCATCGATTCGAACTCGTCGGTCTCGCTCGCGCATTCGGCCGGTGCCTCGGCGGCGATCTGGTCGGGAGACGGCATGTCGTCGAAGAAGTAGCTGACCGGAACGCCCAGAACCTGGGAGAGGTTGTAGAGGCGGCTGGCGCTGATGCGGTTCGACCCGCGCTCGTACTTCTGCAGCTGCTGGAAGGTGATCCCGACCGCCTCGCCCAGCTTCTCCTGGCTCAGGCCAAGCAGGGTGCGGCGAAGCCGCAGGCGGGCACCGACATGGATGTCGATGGGGTTGGGACCTTCGCCGCGGCGCGAGAGGGTGTGGGCGGGGGCGAGTTTGGTCTTGGTCGCGCTCATAAGTCGTACCTCGAAGGGAAAGCCGGAGGGAAGGCGCCGCGAGAATGCTTAGTTCAGAAAGTAAATTCTATGCAACCATTTGTGCGCATCAACGGTCCGTTTGGGTGGAAGTGGGAAGCCATGCACGAAAGACATTAAGTTTCCGGGCATCGGAAACGTAATTTCGCGTAAGCCGTGGGAAAATGATGACGCACTGCCAGCGCGACTCGTTGCAGTGCGGAAACCGCCGTCGCGCACACCGGGCTCTGCCCCAGATGCATGCGTCGAATCGCCTCCTGCTCACACCGGCCCGTGGCGGCATCGCGCTGCGACAGCCCGCCGGGGGCGAACAGGCATACGGGCAACCGCAGCCGGACCGCCGGTCCGCGACCCAGGGCGGCAAGCGTGAAGGCATAGTCGGCCGCGATCCTGAAAGCGGGATCGAAACGAAGACCCGAGAGCGCCTGTACGCTGTAGATCATGGCCTGATGGTGCGTGAACATGCCGAAGGGCGCCCAGCGGTGGGACCGCGCGCGCTTCAACAGGATACGTCCGTCGCTCTGCCGCTCCAGCGCATCGCCGTAAAAAAGGGCGGCACCGGGATGGCGGCCGGTGGCCTGCAGCAACCGGATGGCGGTGTCCGCAGCGGCCAGCCGGTCGCCGGCATTCAGGAACAGCACATGGCTGAAGCCGAGCCGCCGGGCGGCATCGAGCCCATCGTTCATCGCCGCATAGAGCCCCCGGTCCAGGGCGGACCGCCACCAGACCGGCAGATCGGCGTGGTCCGCCAGCCATTCCGCGGTGCCGTCGGTGGACCCGCCGTCGGCAACCAGCCAGGCGACCTGCGGCCCCAATTGCCCCCGCAAGCTCTCATGGGTGTCGATCAAGCCGGTGCGGTCGTTACGGACCACGGTCAGGATGGCGAGGCGGAGAGGGGGAGTCGTGGTCATCGCGCGATCACCGAAACGGAAGCGGCGGTGATGGCGAGTTGGCTCAGGATATTGCCGAAGGTCTTGGCGACGTCGAGTCCATCGAAAGGCCGCGGGTCGCGCGGCACCACCAGGATGGAACCGGGCGGAATTGCCTCCACCCGATGGTTCCAGGAGGACAAGGCCAGCGGACGCGCCCGGCCGTCGGGCAGAACCAGGAAGCTGCGGCCGGTATCGGCATCACGGGTCGGTCCTCCTGCCTCGCTCAGGTAATCCTCCGCGCTCTTGCCGCTGACGAACTGTGCGGCGGTGGGGTGCAGGACCTCGCCGGCGACCGCGACGGTCAGCGGCCGCTTGGGGATCACGATGCGGTCATCGGGCTCCAGCAGCGGATCCAACCCGGGCCGCGTGCGCAGGACCGCCGGATCCGCCTCCACCACCACGCGTCCGATTGGTTCCGCACCGCGAAGCTGGGCGGCGAGCTGCCGGGCCAGCGCGACATTCTCCGCCTTTACCGGCTCTCCCTTTTCCACCTCCAGCGCCAGCGTGCGTTCCAGTTCCCGCGCCTGACGCTGGAACTGATCCTTTTCGCGGCGGCGCTCGCTCTCGCGGGTCAGGACTGCTCCGGCCGGATAGGCATCCTCCAGCAGGCCGCCGGCCCGTGCGATCAGGGAGGACAGCGTCTCGTTGCGGCCGATATCGTACCGGCCGGGACGGCGCACCGCCCCATCGATGGCAACGGCGCGCGACTCCAGTGCCTGCGGCCGCGGATTGATCCGCAACGCATCGCCGATTCCGGCCGTGTGCGCTCCGTCGCGTCCAAGATCGACGATGCTTCGGCTGCCGGCCGCAGCAGTCAGTTCCGCCGCAGCCGGATCGGCGTCGGCCGACAGCCCGCCCGCGGCGGCGACCAGCGCGGACAGCGGCGTGCGGTCGGCGATTGGATAGCCGCCGGGATCGCGGACGGCGCCGCGCACCTGCACCGACCGCTCGCCAATCAACGCGACGATAGCGGGATCGAGCAATGCGGCCAGCATCGGCGGTTCGTCCGCCGCCTCTCCCTCGGCTGATGCGGCGGATTTGGCTTTGGTGCCGGCGTCGGTGGGCTTCACCAGACCGCGGATGTCGTCGGTGGCGAACAGGTGGATGCGGTCGCCGTCGACAAGTCCACGGTCGGCACGCCCGGCAGCCACCTCCTGCGGGGAGAAGGGCAGGTAGGCGCGTGTCAGGCTGCGCCGGTCATAGCGCTCCACGATCCCCAGCAACGGATAGACGTCGCGCTTCAGGGCTTTCCCCTCCGCCAACGCACTCCGCAGCGTGATCCCGGCGGTCAGGCGGCGAGTGCCTGGGCGGCGGACATGGCCGATCAGCTCAAATTGCGGTGCATCCGTTTCGACGATGGTCTCGCGGGCACCGGTGCTTGCCTCGTTGGCGGCGCCCACGACCGGATAGAAGCCGGGGCGCGGGACGCCGGACAGCCGAAGCACGGCATGGCGGAGCGCCAGGGGAAGCAGATCGGGCACCGCGGCGAACAGCGGCGGGCAAGGCGCGCGTGAGCCGGTCAGCCCGGCGGCGGCGCGCGCCTGCGGACCGGTGGCGAGCGGCCCATCGGGTTCTGCGGCAAGGTTGCGGGCGAGCGCGACCAGACCGGGGCAGGCGCCCTCCGGCGGCTGCCGCTCCCCGCGAAGCAGGGTCAGCACCGGCTCCGCCGTCAGGAAATCGATGTCGCCCGACCCCAGCACATAAAGGATGTCGCCCTCCGCCACCCGGCGGCGGTCTCGCCCGTTCAGCACGGCGGAGAGATCGACCGGGTGGAGGATTCGCGCCCCCGTGGCGGAGTCGCTGGTCTCCAGTGTCGCGAAAGGCAGATAGGGGGCGGGCCGCAGATCGCTGCGGAAGAGCAGCCCGCCGATGGTCCCGCCCTGAGGAAGGGCGCGCGGACCGGGGCGCAGGACATGTCCCTCCAGCCGCACGTCATCCCGGCGGTCCTCGCGCATTGGGGCAAGCAGCAGCAGGTCGCCGTCGCCGAACCGGCGGGCATTGGCGTCTGCGACCTCTTCGGTCGTCTCCTCGCCGGACGGGCCGATGCCGAATCGCAGCAGCCGGGCGCGGCCGGGCCGCAACGCGCCGCCGGCCAGTTCGCGCAATTCGGCTGCCGACAGCGGACCGCTGCCGGGCGGCAGCTCATAGATGCCCGGCCGCTTGACCGGGCCGGCGACACCGATCGTGGCGCCCAGCGGTGGAACGAACAGGCGGTCGCCGTCGCGCAGCGGCTGATCGGCATTGCCCGCGTCCCCGGCCAGCTGCAGGGCATACAGATCCACGGCGATGCTGCCGCCTGCACGCATCAGGCGGATGGCACGCAAGCTGCCGCTGCGCTCCACCCCGCCGGCCGCCGACAGGGCGTCGAGAGCGGTGGCGAATGCGCTGACCTCCTGCCGTCCGGGACGCTGCACGGCGCCGGTGACCACCACGCCGATCCGCCGCACCTCCGCCAGGGTGGCGAAGGCCTCCGTGTTGGGCCAGGTCGCGGCGACCGCGGCGGCAAGCTCCCGCCGGAGAGCGTCCAGCGACAGGCCTGCGGCGGTGACCGGGCGCAGATCGTCCACCACCAGCTGGCCGTTTCGGTCGATGGCGAATCGCTTGCTGAATGACTTCTGGCCGCGCAGGGTCACCGTCACGGCGTCGCCGGTGTTCAGCACATAATCGCCCTGAACGGCACCGGGTGCGCTCTCGTCGGTCGCCACCGATTCTCGTGCGGGGGCGAACAGGTCGTAGCCGAACTGACGCAGCGGTTCGCCGGCGCGGGCGGAAAAGGCGGCTTCGAGAGGTGAGGCGGAAGGCGGCAAAAGAGTATCGCTTCGCGTCGGCCCGGCGGCCAACACGGCGCACGCCCACAGCAAAGGCACCGCCCCCGGTGCCAAACGGGCGAATATCCTGCACGCAGCAGCCAGCATCGATGTCAAACATCCCGTCATTCACCCGCCCTAAGCGAGCAAAAAGCCGATGAACACTATCGAATGTATTCAACCGGAAGGCAATGCTCTGCATCCAGGGCGCCATGCAAAAGGGTGGCATCCGTGCACTGGCGGGTGGGGATATGATGAGCCGTCCGCCCGTCGCGCTGTCGCGGCGAAACCGTGGAGCGGCAAAGCACCGGCAGATGGCCGGAAAACACAAGGATGCCAGTGGCGTGATCGTCATCCACAGCGAAGAGCACCGGCTGCAGGCCGGCCGGTCCGAACTCAACGACGGCCAGCTCGTCCCCTGCTACGAGAAGCCGGCGCGTGCCGACATCGTGCGGGCGCGGACCGAGGTGGTGGGGCTCGGGCCCATCGTCGAACCCACCCGCCACGGCCTCGCCCGGTTGGAGCGGGTGCATGACGCCGGCTACCTCGGCTTTCTCCAGACCGCCTGGGACGAGTGGGTGAAGGAGCATGGCGCGGACATCGATGCGCTGCCGCTGAACTGGGTGGCGCCCGGCATGTCGCGGCGGCGGGTGCCGCGGTCCATCGACGGGCGACTCGGCTTCTATTCCTTCGATGCCGGGACGCCGATCACCGCCGGTACCTGGAAGGCGGCGACCGCCGCGGCGGACTGCGCGCTGACCGGAGCCGACCGGCTGCGGGCCGGCGATCGCAGCGCCTTCGCCCTCTGCCGCCCGCCGGGCCACCATGCCGGACATGCCTTCTACGGCGGCTACTGCTTCCTGAACAATGCGGCCATCGCGGCGCAGTGCTTGCGCGACGGCGGGGCCGCGCGGGTGGCGGTGCTGGACGTCGATTACCATCACGGCAACGGCACGCAGGAGATCTTCTGGGAGCGCGGCGATGTGCTGTTCGTGTCGATCCATGCCGACCCGGTCGACGAATTCCCTTATTTCTGTGGTCATGCCGACGAGACCGGCGCCGGGGCGGGCGAGGGAGCGAACCTGAACCTCACGCTGCCCTGGGGCACCGACTGGACCGGCTACGCCCAGGCGCTGGCCGCCGCCGCCGCGCGAATCCGGGAGTTCGGGGCGGACGCCCTGGTCCTGTCGCTGGGGGCGGACACCTATGGCGGCGATCCGATCTCCCGCTTCCGGCTGCTGTCCGAGGATTTCCTGCGCATGGGGGCCGCCATCGCCGGAATCGGCCTGCCGACGCTGTTCGTGATGGAGGGCGGCTATGCCGTCGACGATCTGGGCGTGAACGTCGCCAATGTGCTGACCGGCTTCGAGCAGGGTTGAGCAGGACCCGCGGGGACGGAACGGCCTTGCCGTTGCCCGTGAGGCCGATTCATCCTAAATTGAACGGAGAACCGGACCCTTCTTGAGGATGTGGACGGTGGCCGCCGACCTTTCCATCTCCAGCCTGTCCATCGGGACCTACGGCACTCCGCGCAACCAGCCACCTCGGGGCCAGGGGCGCGGCCAAGGCACGGGCACGTCCGGTGCGAAGGACGGCGGTACCGTCGGGGCCACCGATACGGTCACCCTGTCGGACGCCGCCCAGCAGCAGGTGCAGAAGCTCAAGCAGGTCGATGCCAACGTCCGCCAGCACGAGGCGGCGCATCAGGCGGCCGGCGGCAGTCATGCCGACGGTGCATCCTTCACCTACACGCGCGGGCCGGACGGCAAGAATTACGCCACCGCGGGCGAGGTGCCGATCGACGTAAGTTCCGAATCGGAGCCGGCCGACACCGTTGCCAAGATGGAACAGGTGAAGGCCGCCGCCCTTGCTCCCGCCGACCCCTCGCCGCAGGACATGCGCGTCGCCGCCCAAGCCGATGCGGCGAAACTGCAGGCGCAGGCGGAGCAGCGCCGGCAGGGTGGGGACGCTGCGGCCGGACGCGCCGCCGCGGCCTATGGGGCGGCGCAGTCCCTGGGTTATGGCCAGGCAGGAAGGGGGCTGACGGTCTGAACCGGTGCGGCAATGAGGCCGCCGCTCCGCTCCGCCCGTGATGCTCAGCGCCGCGGCGTGGTCTCTCCATCCAGCGTCAGCAAGGCGCCGTACAGTTCCGGACGGCGGTCGCGGAAGACGCCCCAGGAGGCGCGCTGGGCGGCGATGCGGTCGAGATCGAAGGTCGCAGTCAGCACGGTGCGGCTTTCGCGGTCGGCCTGCGCCACGATCTCGCCCTGCGGCCCGGCGATGAAGGACGAACCGTAGAAGGTCAGCGCGCAGCTTTCCCCCGGCTCCACCCCGACTCGGTTGGAAGCAACGAGCGGTATCAGGTTGGCGCCGGCATGACCCTGCATCACCCGGGTCCAATGGCCCTGGCTGTCGATGGAGGAGTCCTGCGGCTCCGACCCGATGGCGGTCGGGTAGAGAAGTATTTCCGCCCCCTTCAACGCCATGACGCGGGCGGTCTCCGGGAACCATTGGTCCCAGCAGATGGCGCAGCCGACGGTGGCGTAACGGGTCTTGAACACCGGGATGCCGGTGTCGCCGGGGCTGAAATAGAACTTCTCCTGATAGCCCGGTCCGTCAGGAATGTGGGACTTGCGGTAGATGCCCAGCAGGCTGCCGTCCGCATCGACCATGGCCATGGAGTTGTAATAGGCGTTGCGCGCCTTTTCGAAGAAGCTGACGGGGATCACCACCGACAGCTCGCGCGCCAGCGACCGCATCCGCTCGATCACCGGATGGCCTTCGGCCGGAGCGGCGAGTTCGAACAGCGACTGCTTCTGGTCCTTGCAGAAATAGGGGGTCTCGAACAGTTCCTGCGGCAGGATGATCTGCGCACCCTTTGCGGCCGCTTCGCGAATCAGCGATTCGACGCCGTCGACGTTGGCGGCACGGTCCCAGCTGCAGGCCATCTGGGTAGCGGCGACGGTGACGGTACGGGACGAGGGGACGGTCGGCGAAGCGGTCATTGCGGTCGCTGGCTCCTGTTGCGGCAAGTGACTGTGGCGATTGACGTCTGTGTGACCAAAGGTCGCGGCGGATACAAGCAGCAGGGCGGGGCTTCGATGGATTTTAGCGAAATGTTCACATTTCGGCGATTCGTGGATGCGATCTGCCAAATAAAACCGATCCAAACGGTAATCTTCGCGCCCGTCATCATATGCGGATATGGCAACCCAGGCCTGGTCTGAAAAGATCGACTGCACTCAAGGCGGCCATGCACCGTAACCGAGCCGCTGTTCTGCTTAAGTTGGACGAAATTTGCCGATCCTTTGACCGACATATCATTGCATGCCTGCGACCGACGGCTGCGCAATTGATTTGCGCTTTGCACACAGCACGTTATGATTGGATGACGCAGCCAGGACCATTCGTGTCAAGGTGGTATCACCAGGAAGGCATGGATCCGACCGACGCTATGCCGCCGGGTACCCTCACGGGCAACCGCCCGGCGCTTGCACCCGGTGGGCGGGAATGGTTGTTGGATCGGTAACGACGGCAGAGAGATTGTCGGTATGGAGGCGTCTGTCAAGGGGTGGGAGCCGGAGCGCCCCGACGGTTCGGAGGATGCGGCCGGTTCGGCCGACGGTGCGTTATCGTTCGTCGTCCGTGACGTGAACCGCGCATTCGCCCGTGCTCTGCAGACGCGCATTGCGCGGTCGGGCGTCAGCATGGGGCAATGGTTCTTCCTGCGCGCCCTGTGGGAGGAAGACGGCCTGACCCAACGCGAACTCAGCCACCGCGTCGGCATGATGGAGCCGACCACCGTCACCGCCGTCAACGTGATGGAGGGGCAGGGGTTGGTCCAGCGGGTGCGCAACAGCCACGACCGCCGCAAGATGAACATCTTCCTGACCGACAAGGGCCGGGCGCTTCGCGACTCGATGATGCCCAGCGCGTCGGAAATCGCTCAGCTTGCCATTCAAGGCATCACGCCGGACGAGTTGGATCTGACTCTGGACGTGCTGCGCCGCGTCGGTTCAAACCTCAATGCCGCAGCAGCGTCCGCCCGCGACGGCGAGGACGAGTGAACCGGGCGGCCTGCCGCCGCCCATCTTCCCGCACGTCAAGAGACCAGACTTAAAGCGGCCAGACTTCAAGCAACCAGACCTCAAGCGACCTCAATCGTCGTCCGGGTCGGGCGGCGGCGGCAGGCTGGCGCCGGTCAGGTTTGCTCCGGTGAATTTGGCGTCGCGGATGTTCGCGTCGCTCAGGATCGCGCCGGTCAGGTTGGCGTTGGCGAAATCGCAGCCCGACAGGTTGGCTCCGCGCAGGTTGGTGCGGATGCAGGACGCGTTGGTCAGCCGCGCGCCGGTCAAGTTCGCCGCCCACAGCCGGCCGGTCGGCTGGCCGTCCGGCCCCTTGATGTCGACCCAGCCGATGCCTGCGCCGTCCAGCCGCACCCCGTCCATGCTGGCGCCGCGCAACGTGGCGCCGTCCAGGATCGCCCCACCCAAATCGGCGCCGGCCAGCACCGCCTCGGAGATGTCGCACATGATCAGCAACGCCTCGCGCAGCTTGGCGCCGCTGAGGTTGGCACGCTTCAGATTGGCACCGGACAGGTTGACGCCCGACAGGTCGATATGGCTGAGATCGGCGCCGGTCAGGTCGGCCCGCGCGCCCATCGTGCCGTTGGTGTTGATCCAGGTGTAGTGGCTGTGCAGGGCCTGCTGGATCTGGACGGAGAAATTGTCGGCCGACCGCGCCAGATTGGCGCCGGTGGTGTCGGCGCCGGCCAGATCGGCTCCCTCCAGCTTGGCACCCTGCAGGTCGGCATTGCGCAGGTTGGCGCCGGCCAGCATCGCGCCGGTCAGGTTGGCGTCGCGCAGAACGGCGCCCTGCAGGTTCACGCCGGACAAATTGCTGCCGCGCAGGTCGGCGCGGGCAAGATTGCAGCTTTTCATGCTGGCGCGCATCAGCGTGGCGCCGGTCAGCAGCGCACCCTCGCAATCGGCGCCGTTCATCGACACGTCGGTCAGATCGGCACCCGACAGGTTGGCGTTGGTCAGCGACGCATCATCGAAATCGCTGCCGGCCAGATCGGAGCGGACGAAATCCAGCCCCTTGCCACCCTTGCCGCCGCCCTGTCCGCCATAAAGCAGGGCGCCGCCGCGCAGGTCGGCCTCCTTCAGGATGGCGCGCTTCATCTTGGCGCCGCGCATGTGGGCGCCGCGCAGATCGGCGCGGTACAGATTGCAGCCGGACAGGTCGGCCTTGGTCAGGTGGGCGGCGAACAGGTCCGCGGTGCTGAGGTTGGCGTTGGACAGGTCGCAATGGGACAGGTTGGCGCCGGACAGCTTGCCCTGTGCCAGGTTCACCCCGGACAGGTTCGAGCCTTCCATGTTCGCCATGGTCAGGTTGGCGCGCGAACCGCCCGACTTGTTCTTCAGCCAGCGCTCGTGCTTTTCCAGCACGGCAACCAACTCGTGCGGTGTCATCGGTCCTGTCCGGTCTGTCTGGTTGCGTCGTCCATCGATAGACCAGTGTCCAGAAATAATCTATGCCAAAGGTTAAGGCCGCCTCCAGTGCGCTTCCAGTGCATCGGCGGCTTGGCGCGGCGGCGCCCGCCCCCCATCTCCGGGGCGTCGGGCACCGGACCGCCTGTCACAGCAAGGAGTTGGGGATCATGTCGGGTGGACACACGCTTGCGGCGTTCGACACCGAACTGGCGGCGCTGCGCACCGCCATCGACCGCATGGGCGAGCTGGTGGAACGGCAGGTCGGGCTCGCGCTCGATTCGCTGGCCGGTCCGGACGCCGATATCGCGGGCGAGGTGCTGAAGGGCGACGCCGAGATCGACCGGCTGGAGATGGAGGTGGAGGCGATGACCGTCCGCCTGCTGGCTCTGCGCCAGCCGATGGCGAAGGACCTGCGCGAGATCGTCGCGGCGCTGAAGATCGCCTCCAATCTGGAGCGGATGGGCGATTTCGCCGGCTCGGTCGCCAAGCGGGCGGTCACGCTGGCCACCCTGCCGGTTGCGCCGCCGGTCGCCTCGCTGGTCCGGATGGGCCGCATGGTGCAGGCGATGATCGGCGACATGCGCCGCGCCTACACCGAACAGGACGCCGATCTGGCCGCCTCCGTCCGCGATTGCGACGGCGAGGTCGATGCAGCCTATACCGCGCTGTTCCGTGAGTTCCTGACCTACATGATGGAAACGCCGGCCCAGATCACCGGTTGCACCCACCTGCTGTTCGCCGCCAAGTCGATCGAGCGCATCGGCGACCATGCCACCAACGTGGCGGAGAACATCAGCTTCCTGGTCAAGGGCCGTCTGCCGTCGGACGAGCGCCGCAAGGAGGATCTCAGCAGCTACGCCGTCGCTCCACCGCGCGAGGGGGCGTGAACGCAGGGGCTTGACAGCCGGCGGTGGCATGTGGTGCCGTTGTCGGCATGAACATGTCCTCGCCCCTCCTGTCGCAGCATTGGTGGTGGCCCGTCTCCAACGGGCCGGCCTCGCGACGCGTGTGAACGTGGATTGACGACAAAAGGCCGCCCGGTGCATCCGGAGCGGCCTTTTTCCTGACCCGGCAGCGGGTCACCGAAGGGAAAGACGGACAAGCAGGCGGAAGCACCGTGCGGCGTCACCGACAAGACGCCCGAACAGGAGCCCCGCCGCCATGACGCCCTCCCACCTGTTTCCCTCCCATATCTTCCTGGCCGATCCGGCTTTCCTCGACCCGTTCTCCGCCATCACCGGCGGCGGGATTGGGCTGCGCCGCACCGCCGAACCGGTGGGGATCGCCGCCGCGCTCGACACGCTTACAACTGCGCTCGACGAGCGGCGCGGCCTGCTGCTGTCGGGTGGGGTGGAGGCACCCGGCCGCTATCGCCGCCAAGCCATGGGCTTCGTCGATCCGCCCCTGTGTGTGACGGCACGCGGCCGGACAGTGCGCATCGACGCGCTGAATCCCCGCGGTCGCCTTCTGCTGCCCGCCATCGCCGACGCACTGGAGGGGCATGAGGCGCTGGTCGGGCTGGAGGTGACGGCCGGCCGCATCACCGCGCTGGTCCGCCGGCCGACGGGCGTCTTCGCGGAGGAGGACCGCAGCCGCCAGCCGTCGGTCTTCAGCGTGCTGCGGGCGCTGATGGCGCTGTTCGCCTGCCCGGACGAGCCGTTCCTCGGCCTTTACGGCGCCTTCGGCTACGATCTTGCCTTCCAGTTCGAGCCGATCCGGCGCCGGCTGGAGCGGCCGGACGACCAGCGCGATCTCGTGCTGTATCTGCCCGACCAACTGCTGGTCGTCGACCACGCCGCCGGGGTGGCGCGCCGCTTCGCTTACGAGTTCGTGGTGAACGGCATTTCCACCGAAGGAGCCGCCGGCGGCGGGCGTGTCGATGCCTACCGACCCGACACCAACGCCGCCGCGGAGTGCGACCATGCGCCCGGCGAGTACCAGCAGGTGGTGCGGGCGGCGAAGGAGGCCTTCCGTCGCGGCGACCTGTTCGAGGTGGTGCCCGGCCAGACCTTTGCCGAGCCTTGCGCCGACAGCCCCTCCACCATCTTCCGCCGTCTGCGCGCCGCCAATCCGGCGCCCTACGAGGCGCTGATCAATCTGGGTGACGGCGAGTTCCTGGTCGCCGCCAGCCCGGAGATGTATGTCCGCGTCGGAACCGGTCCTTCGGCGGGTCGGGTCGAGACCTGTCCGATTTCCGGCACGGTGGCGCGCGGCGCAGACGCGCTGGGCGATGCCGCGCAGATCCTGACCTTGCTGAACTCCGCCAAGGATGCGGCGGAACTGACCATGTGCACCGACGTCGACCGCAACGACAAGGCGCGGGTGTGCGAGCCCGGCTCGGTCCGCGTGGTCGGTCGGCGGATGATCGAGCTGTACTCCCGCCTGATCCACACGGTTGACCATGTGGAGGGCCGGCTGCGCGAGGGCTTCGACGCGCTGGACGCCTTCCTCACCCACAGCTGGGCGGTCACGGTGACCGGCGCGCCGAAGCGCTGGGCCATGCAGTTTCTGGAGGACACCGAACGGTCGCCGCGCCGCTGGTACGGCGGAGCCTTCGGACGCATCGGCTTCGACGGCGGCATGGACACCGGCCTGACCCTGCGCACCATCCGCATGAAAGACGGGGTCGCCTTCGTCCGCGCCGGCGCGACCCTGCTGTCCGACAGCGACCCGGAGGCGGAGGATGCGGAATGCCGCCTGAAGGCCTCCGCCTTCCTCGACGCGGTACGGGGGGACGGGGCGTCGCCGCGGCTGGCGCTGGTTGCCACCGAACCGTCGGCGGCGGCCCGGCGGAGCGGGGAGGGGCGGCGGGTGCTGCTGGTCGACCATGACGACAGCTTCGTCCACACGCTGGCCGACTATTTCCGCCGGACCGGGGCAACGGTGACGACTCTGCGCCACACCCATGCGCGGACGGCGCTGCGCGACGATCCGCCCGACCTGTTGGTGCTGTCGCCGGGGCCGGGACGTCCTGCGGATTTCGATGTCGGCGGCAGCGTGCAGGCGGCGCTGGACCTGGGCGTGCCGGTGTTCGGCGTCTGTCTGGGGCTGCAGGGGATGGCCGAGAGCTTCGGCGCGACGCTCGACCGCTTGCCGGAGCCGATGCATGGCAAGGCCTCTCCCCTGATTCATCAGGGCTGCGGGCTGTTCGAGGGGCTTCCGCAGGGGATGCGGGTGGGCCGCTACCATTCGCTGGTAGCAAAGCGCGACAGCCTGCCGCCGGAGCTGCGGGTGACGGCGGAGACGGAGGACGGAACGGTGATGGCGATCGAGCACCGGACGCTGCCGCTGGCCGCTGTGCAGTTCCACCCCGAATCGATCCTGACGCTCGACGGCGGGCATGGTCTGGCGCTGGTCGACACGGTGATGGCGACGCTCGCCACGCGTGGCGGCAGGCTGCCGGAAAGGGAGGAGGCGGCCTGAGACATGAGGGCCGCCGAAGAGCGTGGCGCCGTCCGCTCCCCCGGGCCTCCCGCCGTCACACCGGCAGCCGGATCACCGCGCGCAGGCCGCCATAGGGGCTGTCGTCCAGCGTGATGTCGCCGCCATGGCTGCGCGCCACGTCACGGGCGATGGTCAACCCCAGGCCCGAGCCGCCGGTGTCCAGGTTGCGGCTGCTGTCGACGCGGAAGAAGGGCTTGAACACGTCTTCGCGCAAATAAGCGGGGATGCCGGGGCCGTCGTCGTCGACGGTGATCTCGATGACGCCTTCCTTCGGTTCGGCCTTGACCCAGGCGGTGCCGGCATGGCGGCCGGCATTGACCAGCAGGTTGGCGATACAGCGGCGGACCGCGTTGGGACGCAGCGGCAGGACCAGCCCCTCCGGCGCCGTCAGCGTCACCTCGGTCCCGTCGCGCCGCGCACCGGCGGCGACCTCGTTCAGGAGGCGGGTCAGGTCGGTCGGCTGCACCGCCTCCGTCCCTTCGCCGCGGGCGAAGGCGAGATAGCCTTCGATCATCTGCTCCATCTCGGCGACGTCGGCCTTCAGCTCCTCCACCTCGGGGTCGAGGTCGGGATGCTCGATCATGTCCAGTGCCAGCTTCATCCGGGTCAGCGGGGTGCGCAGGTCGTGGCTGACGCCGGCCAGCATCTCCGTCCGCTGGTTCATCTGGCGCTGGATGCGTTCGCGCATCAGCAGGAAGGCGGAGGCGGCCTGCCGCACCTCCGTCGCCCCTTCCATCTTGAAGTTGGAGACGTCGCGGCCCTTGCCCAGCGCGTCGGCGGCGATGGCCAGCCGCTTGATCGGGCGGATCTGGTTGCGCATGAACAGGATCGCCACGGCGAACAGCACGACGGCCGAACCGACCATCCACAGGATGAAGATGTAGCTGGTCGGCGTGAACAGGCGCCGCTCCGGCGACATCACCGACAGCACGCCGTCGGCCATCTGCACCCGGATCTCGTACCACTCCCGCGCGACGCGGGTGTTGATGGCGAAGGGCCGGCCGATCCGTTCGTCCAGCGCCTTGCCCAGCGTGCGTTCCAGCAGGCCGCTCAGCCGCCGGCGCTGATCCGGCAGGACTTGGTCCGGCTCAAGCGTGACGATCAGATCGGTGGTGCGGGCTATGGTGGCCAGCGTCCAGTCACGCCCCTCCTGCGACGGGTCGTGTTCGATCATGGCGATCACGGTGGCGATGTCGCCGGCCACGGCATAGGCCAGCCGGTTGGTCACCGTGTCCCAGTGGCGGTCGTAGAAGATCCAGGTGGCCACCGCCTGGGCCAGGATCACCGGCGTGACGATGATCAGCAGCGTCCGGCCGAACAGGGTGCGCGGCAGGAACCGCTTCAGGAACGGCGTGCGCCGCCGCCGTTCGGCGCGCCGCGCCGCGACCGTCCGTTCCGATGCCGCCGTCAAGGATCGGGCCTCAGCACATACCCCTCGCCGCGAACGGTGTGGAGGTAGCGCGGCTCGCGCGGGTCGGCCTCGATCTTGCGGCGCAGGCGGGTGACCTGGACATCGACGGTGCGGGCGTTGCCGGCGACCTTGCTGCGCTCCGTCAGCTCCTCGCGCGTGAAGGTGACGCCGGGCGAGGCGGCGAGGATGCGCAGCAGGCTCGCCTCCGCCGTGGTCAGGCGGATCACCTCGTCGCCCTGGCGCAACTCGTCCCGGTCCGGCAGATACGTCAGCGGGCCGAGCCGCACGGGCACCGCAGGCGGTGCCGCCGGTTCCGGCGGACGCGCGGCCTGCCGGCGAAGGATGGAATTGATGCGCAGCAGAAGCTCGCGCGGGTTGAAGGGCTTGGCGAGATAGTCGTCGGCCCCGGCCTCCAGCCCGGCGATGCGGTCGTCCGGCTCGTCGCGGGCGGTCAGCAGCAGGATCGGCAGGTCGCGCTCGCGCCGCAGCGACTCGGTCAGCGACAGCCCGGATTCGCCCGGCATCATGATGTCGAGCACCAGCAGGTCGAAGGCCAGCCCGCCCAGCTGCGCGCGGGCATCCGCGGCGTCACGCGCGGTGCTGACCAGAAAGCCGTTGCTGGCGAGGTACTTGCGCAGAAGCTCGCGCAGGCGGGTGTCGTCGTCGACGACCAGGATGTGAGGCTGATCTTCGGTCATGGCGCGACTATAACGCGTGTCCCCGCAATCGACATAGTGGCACCATGCGTGACGCATCATGGGTGTGCATGGCGGGCAGTCGTGTAAGCGGTTGGCCGTTTCGCCCTCGTTCCGTGTTACCCTCCATATGTCCTCCTCAGAGGGCCGAGAGACACAGGAGCGATCACGATGGCCTACGACCACAGGTCCAACGACCCCCGGGACCTGGACGCCCAAGACCTCGCCGAAATGACCCGCAACTTCCTGGCGAAGGGCGGCAACATCGTTCAATGTCCGCCGGGTGCTTCGGAAAACGTGGTGTACCGCAAGGGCGGCTTCCGCCGCCGCACCCCCAACGACACGAAGGCCGCGGCCGACAAGCCGGCGGACACCAACACGGCAGAGGCCGGCTCCAAGGATGCCGGGACGGCGGCGCCGGAGACGAAGACGGAGCCGAGCGCCGGCTGAGGCGGTTGCAGCGTTTCGTCTTCAGCGTTTCGCGGCAAGACGGGCAGGGGGAACGGGCGGTGCGAATTTCGCGCGGTCCCCCTCGTCCAGCATGCCCATCATCACCTTGCGGAATCCCTCCACCGCCTCCGCTCCGGCCATGCGGTAGGCGCGGGCGATGCGCTGGCGCTGGGTCTCGGACAGCTGGCGCTCCAGCTCCACGCCCTTTTCCGTCAACTCAAGCAGACGCTGCCGCCGGTCGCGGGCGCCGGTCTGCTGGTCGATGAATCCCTGGCGCACCAGTTCGCCCAGCACGCGCGACAGGCTCTGCTTGGTGATCTTCAGGATCGCCAGCAGTTCCGAAACGGTGATCCTGGGATAGCGGCCGACGAAATAGATCACGCGGTGGTGCGCGCGGCCGAAGCCGATCTCCGCCAGAATTTCGTCCGGTTCGGCGGTGAATTCGCGATAGGCGTAGAAAAGCAGCTCCATTCCGGTACGGAGTTCCTCCTCACGGAGGAAGAGCTGGTTCACGCCCGCTTTCAGGTCAGCCATGGCGACGCGGTTGGTTCGATTTATTCTAATTAGGACAGCGGCTCAGACATAAACAATCGTACGTCCGGTTACAAGAACAAGCTCGTTCCCGGACGCGGCTTTTCCTCCGGCGCTCAGGCGCTGCCGATCAGGATTCCGGTGGCGAAAACCAGCAGTCCGCCTACCACCACCTGGAAGGCGGCCGACAGCAGCGGCGTGTCCATGTAGCGGTTGCGGATCCAGGCGATGATGGCCAGTTCGATCACCACCACGCCGATGGCGATGGCGGTCGCCGTCCAGAAATGCGGGATCAGATAGGGCAGGGCGTGGCCCAACCCGCCCAGCGTGGTCATCGCGCCGCAGACCACCCCGCGCAGCCACGGGCTGCCGCGCCCGGTCAGCGACCCGTTGTCGGACAGCGCCTCGGCGAAGCCCATGGAGATGCCGGCGCCGATGGAGGCGGCCAGACCGACCAGGAAGGTCTCGTGGCTGTCCTGCGTCGCGAAGGCGGCGGCGAACAGCGGGGCCAGCGTCGACACCGATCCGTCCATCAGCCCGGCCAGCCCCGGCTGGATGATCTGCAGCACGAACAGCCGGCGTTCCGATTCGTGTTCCTGCTCCCGCACCTTGGGAGAGACGTATTTCGCTTCCAGGCGTTCGGCCTTGGCCTCGTGCCGCCGCTCCTCCTCGGCCAGATCGCCCAGCAGCTGGCGAATGGCGGCGTCCTGGGATCGCTGTGCGGCACGGGTATAGAAGCGCTTGGTCTCGGCCTCCATCAGTTCCGCCTGCCGGCGGACGGTGTCGAGTCCCAGCGGGCGCGTCAGCCAGACCGGCTTGCGCTCCACGAAGCCTTTCACGTCCTGGCGGCGGATCAGCGGGATGTGGTCACCGAATCGCGTGCGGAAGAGTTCCAGCAGCCGGTGCCGGTGACCGTTCTCCTCCGACGCCATGGCGCTGAACATGCGGGCCGTGTCGGGGTAGTTTTCGGCCAAACCGTGGGCGAACTCGTCATAGATGCGGCTGTCTTCCTCTTCCAACGAGATGGCGAGCGCCAGCAGCTCCTTTTCCGTCAGGTCCGAGAAGTTCTTCATCTGGTAGTGCCTTCACCGCAAGGGGATGGTGTGTTGCGAATGAACCTATTCCGGATAGGGGCATCTTCAACTTGGCGGTTCGGCCGATATGGCTGCCCCGGGCCGGCGACGGCATAGGCAGGGTGCTACACGATGTCCCTTAAGGCCAGCGCGGGCGGATGCGCCGGTCGGGTGAGTGGAAATTCGTCGGCGGGCTTGGTATGGGCTTTGGTCACGAGAGGCAAAGAACGTTCCACAAGTTCCCATATAAAGCCGAGACAAGAAGGAAACGACCATGACCGCACGCCGGAAGCTGATCGCCGGAAACTGGAAGATGAACGGGTTGAAGGCTGATGGGCTGGATCTCGCCTCCGACCTCGCCGGGCGGCTGAAGGGCGCCGGCCCGGTGGCCTTCGACATGCTGGTCTGCCCGCCCTTCCCGCTGCTGTTCCCGGTGGGGGAGGCGATCGCCGACAGCCCGCTGGCGCTGGGCGGCCAGGATTGCGCGCCGAAGACCTCCGGCGCCCACACCGGCGATGTGGCCCCGACCATGCTGAAGGACGCCGGCTGCCGCTTCGTCATCCTCGGCCATTCGGAGCGCCGCGCCGACCATGGCGAGAGCGACGCCGTGGTCAACGCCAAGGCCGTCGCCGCCCATAAGGAGGGTCTGGTCGCCATCGTCTGCGTCGGCGAGACCGAGGTGCAGCGCGATGGCGGTCAGGCCAACGCCGTGGTGTCGGGCCAGCTTGCCGGCTCCATCCCCGCCGGTGCGAATGCCGAGAACACCGTCATCGCCTATGAGCCGGTCTGGGCGATCGGCACCGGCAAGACCGCGACTCCGGACGACGTGAAGGCCATGCATGCCCATATCCGGGCCGAGCTGGCCGGCAAGATCGCCGATCCGGACAAGGTGCGCATCCTCTACGGCGGTTCGGTCAAGCCGGGCAACGCGGCGGAGCTGATGGCGGTGGACAACGTCGACGGTGCGCTGGTCGGCGGTGCCTCGCTGAAGGCCGACGATTTCTGGGGTATCGCCACCGCCTGCCGCTGATACCCCTGCCGTTTGCGACATGGCACCATCCGGCGTCAGCCATGCCGCCAACGGATACGGCCTAGGTATTTTGGCGCTGGCATATCGCGCGGCGCCGCGGTACAAACAGTGGGCGCGCGCCACGGGCCCTTAAGACGGCCTGTGGCGCGCTATTCGATTTTTGGGATGGGTGTGGGGTGAGCATCGCATGGAATCGGTGATTCTGGTTATTCACCTGCTGATCGCCATTGGGCTGGTCGGCGTGATCCTGATCCAGCGGTCGGAAGGCGGCGGGCTCGGCATCGGCGGCGGCACCATGGGCGGCATGATGAGCACCCGCGGAACGGCCAATCTGCTGACGCGGACCACCGGCATCCTGGCGGCCTGCTTCTTCGCCACCAGCATCGTGCTGGCGATCCTGGCCGGCGGGCATTCCCGCCCGGCGTCGATCATCGACAGCCTGCCGGCGGCGCCTTCGCAGTCGACCGCTCCGGCGGCCCCGGCGCAGCCTGCCGCTCCGGCCCAGCCCGCGCCGCCGGTGGCCCAGTAAAGGGTCCATCCCAGCAGCGCACGGGTACGAGCGAACAGCGAGGCGGCCTCCCCGAAGCCGCCTCTTTCTTTTGAGGGCCGACGTTCGCGACGCCATGTCTCGGCGGCGACCCTTCGGGGGACGTTGAACATCTCTCCCCTCCGGGGAAACGGACAATCCGTCCCCTATGGGGAAGGACAATACCGTCCCCTATGGGGATCGATTACTCTGTCCCCTATGGGGACATCGGCCATCCGTCCCCCACGGGGACATGGAACAGCTCTCAAGCTCTTCGGACGGACATGACTCGCTACATCTTCATCACCGGTGGCGTCGTTTCTTCGCTGGGCAAAGGTCTGGCGTCGGCGGCGCTTGGGGCGCTTCTCCAGGCGCGCGGCTACAAGGTGCGTCTGCGCAAGCTGGACCCGTACCTGAACGTCGACCCCGGAACGATGAGCCCCTACCAGCACGGCGAGGTCTTCGTGACCGACGACGGGGCTGAGACGGACCTGGACCTCGGCCATTACGAGCGCTTCACCGGCGTGTCGGCCCGCAAGGGCGACAACATCACCACCGGCCGCATCTATTCCACCGTGATCGCGAAGGAACGTCGCGGCGATTACCTGGGCGGCACCGTCCAGGTCATTCCGCACATCACCGACGAGATCAAGGAATTCATCCGCGCCGACGCCACCGATGAGGACTTCGTCCTGATCGAGATCGGCGGCACGGTGGGCGACATCGAATCGCTGCCCTTCCTGGAGGCGATCCGCCAGTTCGGCAACGAGGTCGGCCAGGAGAATGTCCTCTACATCCACCTGACCCTGCTGCCCTACATCCCCACCGCCGGCGAGCTGAAGACCAAGCCGACCCAGCATTCGGTGAAGGAGCTGCTGAGCGTCGGCATCCAGGCCAACATCCTGCTGTGCCGCGCCGACCGTCCGATTCCGGAGAACGAGCGCAAGAAGATCGCGCTGTTCTGCAACATCCGTCCGGAGCGGGTGATCGCGGCGCTGGACGTCGATTCGATCTATCAGGTGCCGATCAGCTACCACGAGGAAGGCTTCGACACCCAGGTCCTGAGCTACTTCGGTCTGCCGACCGACAAGGAGCCGGACCTGTCGCGCTGGACCCGCATCATGGACCGGGTGCGCAAGCCGCAGGGCGAGGTCACCATCGCGGTGGTCGGCAAGTACATCAGCCTGCTCGACAGCTACAAGTCGCTGGCTGAGGCGCTGACCCACGGCGGCATCGCCAACAACGTCAAGGTCAACCTCGACTGGATCGATTCGGAGATCTTCGAGGATGACGACGCGGCGGTGAAGCGGCTGGAGAACGTCCACGGCATCCTGGTGCCGGGCGGCTTCGGCTCCCGCGGGACGGAAGGCAAGATCCGGGCGGCCCAATTCGCGCGTGAGCGCAAAGTGCCGTATTTCGGCATCTGCTTCGGCATGCAGATGGCGGTGATCGAAGCCGCCCGCAACATGGCGAAGATCGAGGATGCCGGCTCCACCGAGTTGGGCAAGCCGGGCAACCCGGTCGTCGGCCTGATGACGGAGTGGATGCGTGGCAACACGCTGGAGCGTCGTGCCGAGGTCGGCGACCTGGGCGGCACCATGCGGCTCGGCGCCTATCCCGCCAAGCTGCTGGAAGGCAGCAAGGTCGCCGAGGTCTACGGCACCACCGACATCTCCGAACGGCACCGTCACCGCTACGAGGTGAACGTGTACTACAAGGAGCGTCTGGAGCGCTGCGGCATGAAGTTCAGCGGCCTGTCGCCGGACGGGGAACTGCCGGAGATCGTCGAGATCCCCGACCATCCCTGGTTCATCGGCGTGCAGTTCCACCCCGAACTGAAGTCCAAGCCGTTCGAGCCGCACCCGCTGTTCACCGCCTTCATCAAGGCGGCGATCGATCAGAGCCGGTTGGTTTGAGGGCGCATCCGCCCCCTCCCTAACCCTCCCCCGCCCTCGGCCCGCAGAAGGCCGATCCGATCACGGGAGAGGGAACTCCGCCGCTTCCGCGCTTATCTCCCTCTCCCGCGAAGCGGGGGAGGGTCGGGGAGGGGGCAAGCCGCATTCGAGCTTCTGTACTGAAAACGCCCCGCCCTCAAAAGCGGGGCATTTCCATGTCCGCCACCTTCCCTATACGTCACCTTCCTTGCACCCCCGACTCCCCTGTGCGACGATCCTCTGAAAATTGCGCAAGCGAACAATCGGATCGGGGGAAGGACCATGAACCGCGCCAGGATCGCCGCACTCGCCACCTGCCTGACCGCACTCACCGCAGTCCCGACTTCGGCGGCGGACTACTCCTCCACCATCTTTTTCGGCGACAGCCTGACCGACAGCGGCGCGTTCCAGCCGCTGCTGCCGTTCGGCGGCAAGTTCACCACCAATCCCGGCCCGGTGTGGGCGGAGAGCCTCGCCGGTGCGCTCGGCACCTCAGCCGTCACGGCGGCGCGGGGCGGCACCGACTATGCGGTCGGCGGGGCGCGGGTGAACACGTCTGTCGGCGTGCCCGCGACCGGTCCGACGGCGCTGGCGCCCAGCGTGGCGACGCAGATCTCGGGATATCTCGCTTCCACCGGCGGGCGGGCCGATCCGAATGCGCTCTACACCGTCTGGGGCGGTGCCAACGACATCCTCGCCTCGCTGAGCAGCCCGGCAACCGCCCAGGCGACGGTGACGCAGGCGGCCACCGATCTGGTGACGCAGGTGGCCCGGCTGCGGGCCGCCGGTGCGCGCACCATCCTGGTGCCGACGGTGCCGGACATCGGCTCGACTCCGTTCGGACAGGCGCAGGGCTCGACCGCGGCGGCGCAGATTTCGCAGCTGGTCGGCGGCTATAACCAGCTGGTCACGCTGGGGCTGGCGAATGCCGGCGTCTCGGTCATCCCGATCGACACCTATTCGCTGCTGCGGGCGGCGGTGGCGAATCCGGCATCCTTCGGCTTCACCAACGTGACGGGGACCGCCTGCACCACCAGCAGTTCGCTGCTCTGCACCTCCGCCACCCTGGTTGCGCCGAACGCGGCGGAAAGCTATCTGTTCGCCGATGGCGTCCATCCGACGACCGCCGGACATCGCGCGGTGTCCGACTTCGTGCTGAACGCGCTGACGGCACCCGGCAACGTCGCGCAGCTTGCCGAATCGCCCTTGCGGACGCGCGACCGGGTGACCGCGACGATCCTCGCCCAGGCGGCGACCAGCCTGTGGAGCCGCAAGCCCGGCGAGACCGGCGCCTGGATCAGCGGCGGAGCAGGGCGTCTCACCAGCGACCGCACGGGCGATCCCGGCGCGGCTGGGCAGGCGGAAGTGCGCGGCACACCGCTGTCGGTCAGCGTCGGCATCGACAGGCGATTCAGTGAAAACCTGCTGCTGGGCGTGGCCGGCACGGTGTCCCACTACCGCGGCAGCTTCTCCACCGGCGGCGATTACAAGCAGCGCGACTATGTGCTGAGCGGGTACGGCGTCTACCGCATGGGAGGCGCCTTCGTGAATGGTGTCGGGTCCTTCGGCTTCACCGATTACGACCTGCGCCGCGGTGTCACCATCAACGGGACCGACCATTCGACCGGCGGCAACACCGATGGCATCAACGCCTCCTTCGGTGTCGAGGGCGGGTACGACTTCACCATGGGCGGCCTGACCCATGGTCCGGTGCTGGGGCTGCGCTATCAGCATGTGGAGGTGGAGGGCTTCAGCGAGGACAGCAGCCTGTTCGGCTTCACCTACCGCTCGCAGACCCGCAACTCGCTGGTCGGCAGCGTCGGCTATCAGGCGGCCTATGATTTCGGCGGAGTCCTGCCCTATGCCAAGGTGACGTTGAACCGCGAGTTCAAGGACGACCAGCGCAACATCACGGTGGAAAGCCGCAGCATCTCCACGCTCGCCTACGACGTGGCGGTGGCGAAGCCGGACCGCAGCTATGTCGACCTGATCGCCGGTGCGTCCTTCCGGCTGGCGGAGTCGGTGACCGGCACGCTCGGCCTGAATGCCCGGCTGGGCGACGAGGACCGCCGCGACTATGGTGGTTTCGTCGGCCTCAGCGTCGGTTTCTGACCAACGGCGGGGTGACCGGGGCCAAGTCCGCTCCATATCAGGGGCGGATTTGCCAACGGGAGGATAAGAACGCCATGTCCGAGGTGATGATCGATACCGCCGACGGCGGTCGCTTTTCGGCTTACGTCGCCGAACCCACGGTTACCTCGGCCGGAAGGCTGGCCGGCGGGCTGTTGGTGATCCAGGAGATCTTCGGCGTCAACGCTGTGATGCGCGAGCTGTGCGACTGGTACGCCTCTCAGGGCTTTCTGGCGGTGTGCCCCGACCTGTTCTGGCGCCAGCAGCCGGGCGTGCAACTGACCGACAAGACGCAGGAAGAGTGGAACCAAGCCTTCGCCCTGATGAACGGCATGGACCAGGACAAGGCGGTGGATGACCTGAAGGCGGCGCTCGCCTGGGTGCGGGGCCGGGAGGGCTGCACCGGCAAGGCCGGCAGCGTCGGCTACTGCCTGGGCGGCCGGCTGGCCTTCATGATGGCGACGCGGTCGGACGCCGACGCCAATGTCGGCTATTACGGCGTCGGGCTGGAAGGGCTGCTGGGCGAGGCCGGCAAGATCGGCAAGCCGCTGCTTCTGCATGTCGCGGAGAACGACAAGTTCTCCAGCCCCGACAAGCGCGACGCCCTGCTGGCCGGGGTGAAGGACAACAAGTGGGTGACCGCCAAGGTCTATCCCGGCATGGACCACGCCTTCGCCCGGCCGGGCGGCGAGCATTACGACCCGGACGCGGCCGACGAGGCGAACCGGCTGACGGTGGAGTTCTTCCGGACGCATCTGGGGTGAGCCTTCTTCCCCTCTCCCCCCTGGGGAGAGGGTCAGGGTGAGGGGGATGCGTGACGAGGATTCCCGTGAAGGCACGCGGTGCATCCCCCTCACCCTCCCCACGCCTTCGGCGCGGGTCCCCTCCCTCTCCCCGGGGGAGAGAGGGTGATCACTGCGATTGACCATCCCCCCATTTAATGGGATGCAAAGGCCCACGGGCGCCGTTTCGCCCGTTTTCGTTTTGGAGCACTCCGATGACCACGCCGCGTGCCGTCCAGGTCGGCGACCTGACCATTGCCAACGACCGCCCCTTCGTTCTGATCGCCGGCCCCTGCCAGATGGAAAGCCGCGACCATGCGCTGGAGACCGCGTCCGCGCTGGTGGAGATGACCAAGGCGTTGGGCATGGGGCTGATCTACAAGTCCAGCTTCGACAAGGCCAACCGCACCTCCATCACCACCGCGCGCGGTCTGGGCATGGACAAGGCGCTGCCGATCTTCGCGGAGATCCGCGAGCGCTTCGGCTGCCCGGTCATCACCGACGTGCACGAATCCACCCAGTGCGCGCCGGTCGCCGAGACGGTGGACGTGCTGCAGATCCCGGCCTTCCTCTGCCGGCAGACCGACCTGCTGATCGCCGCCGCGGAGACCGGCCGGGCGGTGAACGTCAAGAAGGGCCAGTTCCTGGCGCCGTGGGACATGAAGAACGTCGCCGCCAAGCTGGTCGCCTCGGGCAACGAGCGCGTGCTGCTGTGCGAGCGCGGCGCCAGCTTCGGCTACAACACGCTGGTGTCGGACATGCGCTCCCTGCCGATTATGGCGGAGACCGGATTTCCAGTGGTGTTCGACGCCACCCACTCCGTCCAGCAGCCCGGCGGGCAGGGCACCACCTCCGGCGGGCAGCGGGAATTCGTGCCGGTGCTGGCGCGTGCGGCCATCGCGGTCGGCGTCGCCGCCGTCTTCATGGAGACGCACGAGAACCCGGACTGCGCGCCCAGCGACGGCCCCAACATGGTCCCGCTGAAGGACATGCCGGCCCTGCTGGCGAAGCTGCAGGCCTTCGACCGTCTGGCGAAGTCCTGAAAACGCTTAATTTGGCAGGGATGAGGCGCTGTGGTTGACTGGCGCCTCTTCCGCTTCAGCCGTTCGGGGGCGAGCATGATGTTCGGTCGGGGGTTTCGGGGTGCCGTCATGGCGCTTCTGCTGCTGGTGGTCGCCTTTCCGGCGGTGGCGCTGGAGAGCTTCCAGAAGTCCAAGCTGACCGTGGAAACGGCGGGCGGCGGCAAGTTCCGCTTCAACGTCGAACTGGCCCTGACCCCGGGCCAGCAGGCGCAGGGACTGATGTACCGCCAGTCGATGCCGGCCGACGCCGGAATGCTGTTCGTCTACGACCGGGTGCAGCCGGCCAGCTTCTGGATGAAGAACACCCTGATCCCGCTGGATATGCTGTTCATCGCCGCCGATGGCCGCATCGTGAACATCCACGAGCGCGCGGTACCGGAATCGCTGGATTCCGTCAGTTCCGACGGCCCGGTGAAGGCGATCCTAGAATTGAACGGCGGCATGGCGGCGCGGCTGGGCATCCGCCCCGGCGACCGCGTGGTGTCGCCCGACATCACGAAGCCGTAAGCGGAAAGTCGATCCCCCGCCCATGACTTTCGCTTAAACTCCCCCAGATTGATCGCGCGGGGTACGGCGCGGAGGGCAGGCATGGCGAGGGGAGCAGGCAGGCGGGCGGCGATCATGATCGGGGTGGCGCTCAGCGCCGCGGCCGGCCTGTCCGCCTATGTCGTGCTGGCACGCGCCGAGCCTGGACCGTCCTACCGGCTGGCGAGAGTCGACCAGGGTCCCCTGGTCAGCGCGATCACCGCCACCGGAACCATGAGTGCCCTGGTGACGGTGGAGGTCAGCTCCCAACTCTCCGGCCAGATCGCGGAGCTCTACGCCGATTTCAACAGCCGCGTCACCAGCGGCCAGATCCTCGCCCGCCTGAATGGAGATCAGCTGGCCGCCCGGCTGGCCCAGGCCGGCGCCGACGTCGATTCCGCCAAGGCGGCACTGATCCAACAGCAGGCCTTGCACGACAAGGCGCGCGCCGACCTCGCCAGCGCCAAGGCCAGCGTCGCCAATGCCGACGCCCAGATCCTGCGTGCCGACCTTGCCCAGCGCGATGCGGAGCGGGACTTGCGGCGCCGACGCGACCTGCAGGGCCGCGGGGTGGTGGCCGCCGCAGACCTGGAGAAGGCGGAGACGGCGGCCCACAGCGCCCAGGCTCAGCTGGTCGCCGCCCGCGCCCAGAAACGGCAGGCGGAAGCGGCTGAGGCCTCGGCCCAGGCCTCGCTTGCCGTCGCCGCCGCGCAGGTGGAGGTCGCCCGCGCCCAGGTGGCGCAGCGCGAGGCCGCCCTGCAGTTGGTCCGCGTCGACCTGAACCGCTCCGTCATCCGCTCCCCCATCGACGGGGTGGTGGTGAACCGTGCGGTCAGCACCGGCCAGACGGTGGCGGCCAGCCTGTCCGCTCCCACCTTGTTCACCATCGCCCAGGATCTGCGGCAGATGGAGGTGCTGGCCAACATCGACGAGGCAGACATCGGCCGGGTGCGCGAAGGCATGCCGGTGCGTTTCACCGTGAATGCCTTCCCCGGTGACAGCTTCACCGGCCGGGTGGCCCAGGTGCGGCTGGCGCCGAAGGAGGACCTGACCGTCGTCACCTACATCGTCGTCATCACGGTCGAGAATCCCGACCTCCGCCTGCTGCCGGGCATGACCGCCAACCTGCGCATCACGGTGGACGAGCGTCCGTCGGCGGTGAAGCTGCCAAACGCCGCCCTGCGGTTCCGCCCACCGGGGGTCGAGTTGGCGGGCGATGCGCCGGCCCCCACCACCGGCGGTCCGAACGGAGGCCGCGGCGCCGCGGCGCTGGAGGCCGCAGCCAAGCGGGTGATGGATGGGCTGAAGCTGGACGAGGGCAAGCGCCGCGACATCGCCGCCCTGGTCGACGAGGCGCGCGAACGCTTCACCGCGCTGGACGCCGAAGGCGGTGATCCGGAGCGCCGCCGGATCGAGGCCAACACCATCCGCACAGCGACCCTGGAAAGGATGGCCGCTCTGCTGGAGCCTGCGCAGCGCGACCGTTTCGATGCGCTGGTGGAGCCCGGCCGGGCGGCTGAGGCCGCGCGCACCGTCTGGGTTCCCGGACCCGCCAACGGCAGCCCCGTCGGCGTGCCGGTCCGGCTCGGCATCGGCGACGGCAGCTTTACCGAAGTGGTGTCCGGCGATCTGCGCGCCGGGCAGGAGGTCATCACCGGCATCCTGTCCCCCGACCGCGACACCCGCCGGGGTCCGCGCCTTGGGTTTTGATCTGAATTCACTGAATTCCCCCTCTCCCCCCCGGGGAGAGGGACGGGGTGAGGGGGAAACACCACATGAATCCCTCAAAACTCCTGCCACGCCACCCCCTCACCCCAACCCTCTCCCCGGGGGGGAGAGGGAGCATCGGGGGCCCCTGATCGCCGTCGAGAACCTTTCCCGCCACTACCGGATGGGACCGCAGACCGTCCATGCGCTGGACGACGTCACCGTCGCCATCGACCGGGGAGAATTCGTGGCGGTCATGGGGCCGTCCGGATCCGGCAAATCCACCTTCATGAACCTGCTGGGCTGTCTGGACCGTCCCGATGCCGGCCATTACCGCCTGGACGGCCGGGAGGTCGCCGGGCTCTCCTCCGACGCGCTGGCGGCGGTGCGGAACCGCAGCATCGGCTTCGTCTTCCAGTCCTTCAACCTGCTGCCGCGGCAGACGGCGCTCGCCAACGTGATGCTGCCGATGGTCTATGCCGGAATCGGCCATGCCGAGCGGGTGGAACGGGCGCTGGCCGCACTCGACGCAGTGGGCTTGAGGGAGCGGGCAGGGCACCGGCCGACCCAGCTCTCCGGCGGTCAGCAGCAGCGGGTCGCCATCGCCCGCGCCCTGGTCAACGACCCGCTCCTGCTTCTGGCCGACGAGCCGACGGGGGCGCTCGACACCGCCACCAGCCTGGAGATCATCGCGCTGTTCCAGCGGCTGAACCGACGCGGCATCACCGTGGTGCTGGTCACCCACGAGCCGGAGGTGGCGCGCTTCGCCGCCCGCGTCCTGCAGTTCCGCGACGGTCGGCTGATCGACGACCTGCGCCAGGATGCGGAGGTGGCGGCATGACGGCGTGGGATGCCCTGCGCGCGGCGCTCGATTCGCTTCGGGCCAATCCGCTGCGCAGCGCGCTGACCATGCTGGGCATCGTCATCGGCGTTGCCGCGGTGATCGCCATGGTCGCGGTCGGGGCCGGTGCCCGTGATCAGGTTCTGCGCCAGATTGCCAGCCTTGGCACCAACCTGATCATGGTGGGGCAGGGCAGCATCGTCCGCAGCGGGGTGAAGCTGGGCGCCGGCACCGCATCGACCCTGACGGAGGACGACGCGCTGGCGGTGCTTACCGAGATCCCCGGCGTGGTGGTGACGGCGCCGTCGGTGCGCTGGGGGCTGCAGATCGTCGCCGGCAACCAGAATTGGGGCACGGTGCTGTTCGGCATCACGCCCGACTACATGGACGCCCGCGACTGGACAGTGGCGACCGGCCGGGGTTTGTCGGACGAGGATGTGGCCCAGGCCAACAAGGTGGTCGTGCTGGGCCAGACGGTCGTGCGCAACTTGTTCGGCGGCGGCGATCCTATCGGCGAGCCCGTCCGCGTGTTTTCCACGCCCTTGACCGTCGTCGGCGTGCTGGCGGAAAAGGGCCAGAACACCCAGGGGCAGGATCAGGACGACGTTATCTTCGTTCCGCTGTCGACCGCCAAGCGCAACATTCCGGGAATGGCAAAGAGCAACCCGCGCTTCATCCACACCATGGTGGTGAAGATGCGGGACGGCGCCGACATGGCGGAGGCGCAGGCCCAGATCCGCGATCTGCTGCGCCAGCGCCACCGGCTGATCCCCGGCCAGGACGATGATTTCTGGATGCGCGACCTGTCGGAGGTGTCGGCGACCCGCGATGCCTCGTCGCGCGCGCTGTCCTTTCTGCTGGCGGCGGTGGCGGCCGTGTCGCTGCTGGTCGGTGGCATCGGGATCATGAACATCATGCTGGTGTCGGTGACCGAGCGGACGCGGGAGATCGGGCTGCGGCTTGCCATCGGTGCACGGCGGCGCGACATCCTGGTGCAGTTCCTGATCGAATCGACCACCCTGTCCCTGATCGGCGCCGCGGTGGGGGTGGCTCTCGGCATCGCGACCGCCATGGGGGTGGCCACCCTTGCCGGCTGGCCGACGCTGATCCGGATCGACTCGGTGGTGCTGGCCGTGGTGGTCAGCGGGCTGATCGGCGTCTTCTTCGGCCTCTACCCGGCGCGGCGGGCGGCGCTGCTCAACCCCATCGAGGCGCTGCGGCACGAATAGCCGCGATGTCGGCCTCAGCATCGCCGGCCAGGGCCACCATCCGCGCATCGCTGCGCGCCAGCCACAGCGCCGCGCGGGCTATCCAGGCCGCCTCCTTTGGCGCGGCGAGCAGCCCGTGCTGCCGTTCCGCCACCACCCGTGCCAGCGCCAGGACCGAGGTCGCGGCATGCCGCTTGGCAAGGTCGATCTGGCCGATGGCGGGATCGAGGGCCGCGCGCAAGGGACCGCCGCCCATCGGCGCCACGACATCCACCGCCGCGCCGATGCACAGCAGGCGGTTGGCGAGGTCGACCGCCGCGCGCCGGTCCGGCCTGTCGCCCAGATCGGGCAGGAAGAGGGCGACGACGAGCGGGGCAGGGGTGAGCGACGGCAACGAACGGACCCAATAATCTGTTGAAGGGATGGAGTTTAGCGACCGAACGCCGCACCGGATGCCCTGTGTGGCAGGCGGAATGGAGAAAGACCGTGAAAGCGATGCGCCGTCCGCTTGCCGTGGGCGTGGCGTTCGTGTATCTCACATCGCGGCGACGGGGCGTAGCGCAGTCTGGTCAGCGCGCCAGTTTTGGGTACTGGAGGCCCCCGGTTCGAATCCGGGCGCCCCGACCATCGCCGAAGGACAAAACCGCGTCCAAGCCATGTGCGCCAGGACGCTACTGCAGCATTTGGGGAGACGAGCAAGCCATGAACGTCCGGATCTATCAGCCGAGCAAGACGGCCATGCAGTCCGGCCGGGCCAAGACTCACCGTTGGATGCTGGATTACGAGATCGAGACTCCGCGCCGTCCGGAGCCGCTGATGGGCTGGACCAGCTCCGGCGACACGCTGAACCAGGTGCGCCTGTCCTTCGAGACGAAGGAAGAGGCGATTGCGTTCGCGGAGCGCGAGGGCTGGAACTACACCGTTCAGGAAGCGCCGGTCCGCCGCGTCCGTCCGCGCAACTACGCCGACAATTTCCGCACCGACCGCCCGCGCTTCTGATCGCGGCAGAGACTCGTATCCGGGACAAGGCCCCATAGCTCAGTTGGATAGAGCAGCCGCCTTCTAAGCGGCAGGTCGCTGGTTCGAATCCAGCTGGGGTCGCCATCTCGGAAAGCAAAACCAGAACAGGAAAAAGCCCCGCTCCGGCGGGGCTTTTTCTTTGCATGCATCGGCAAGGGATGGGGGCGTCGCCACCCCCGGTCCTGTCAGGCAGCCTTGATGTCGCTCAGGAAGGTTTCGACGTCTTCGCGCATCAGTTCGGCTTGACGCGACAGCTCTCCGGCAGCGGTCAGAACCTGGCCGGCGGCGTTGCCGGCTTCGCCTGCGGCCTGGGTGACCTGGAAGATGTTGCCCGTGACTTCCTGCGTGCCGGCGGCGGCCTGCTGGACATTGCGGGAGATCTCGTTGGTCGCGGCACTCTGCTCTTCGATCGCGGCGGCGATGGCCGTCGTAATGTCGTTGATGCTGCCGATGGTGCCGCCGATGCCGGAGATTGCCGTCACCACGCCTTGCGTCGTCTGCTGAATGGCGCCGATCTGGCTGGCGATGTCCTCCGTCGCCTTGGCGGTCTGGCCGGCCAGGCTCTTCACCTCGCTGGCGACGACGGCGAAGCCCTTGCCGGCCTCCCCGGCGCGTGCCGCCTCGATGGTGGCGTTCAGAGCCAGCAGGTTGGTCTGGCTGGCGATGTCGGTGATCAGGCCGACCACCTCGCCGATCTTCTGCGCGGCATCGGCAAGGCTGCGGACCGCTTCGCTGGTCTGGGTCGCCTCATTCACCGCCTTGCCGGCGATGTCGGCGGAGCGGGAAATCTGCGACCCGATCTCGCGGATGGAGCTGGCCATCTCCTCGGTCGCCGTGGCGACGGTCTGGACGTTGGCGCTGGTCTGCTCGGCGGCCGACGCGACCACGGTCGCCTGGGCGCTGGTCTGCTGGGCCATCGCCGACATGCTGTGGGCGGTGGCATCCAACTCCGACGCGGCGGCGGCCACGGTGCGCAAGGCGGCGCTGGAGGACCCTTCGAAAGCCGTCAGCAGTCGTTCGACGGCGGCGGTGCGGCGGGCTTTGGCCTGCTGCTCGGCGGCTTCGACGGCGGCAAGGCGTTCAGCCTCGATCAGCCCATCCTTGAAGACCTGCACCGCACGCGCCATGGCGCCCAATTCGTCCTTGCGCTCCGTGCCCTCCACCGCGACGCTCAGTTCCCGATTGGCGAGCCGGCCCATGATCCCGGTCAGACCGTGGACCGGCCGAACCACGGCCCCCAGGATCAGCAGTGCGGCGCCGGCACCGACCATCGTCGCCACCAGGATGGAGGCAATGATCCAGTTTCGGGATACGATGTAGATCTCGGCGCCACGGTTGGCAGCCGTCACGCCCTCGGACCGGTTGTACTGTACCAGTTCTTCCAGGAGAGCTTTGGCAGTCTGGAATTCCTGGCGCGAATCGCCGACGAACAGGTCGGAGAGGGCCACCGTTTCGTTCTTGCGAGCCAGAGGACGCAGTTTGTCGCGGCTGAGGGCGATATAGCGGCTGTAGGAGTCGACGAACTTCCTATAGGTCTCCGTTTCCCATCCCGGCATCAGCATGGGCTCGTAGGTTGCACGCCGTTCGTCGATCGTGCGGATGGTTCGGTCGAGGCTCTCCTCTTCCTTGCGGATCCGCGCCTCGTCCTGTACGGCGATCAGCGCCCCTTCATAGGTCCGGTAGGAATAGAAGGCGGCATAGAGTTCCGAGGCGGCAACGACGGAAGGCAGCCAATTGTCGCGGATTTCCGCGGCCTCGTCATTGACCGACGAAATGCGATTGATCGCAAACAGGCCCAGCACCGTGGTGCCGACCATAAGCACGGCAAACGCCGCGATCACCTTCGTTCGAACAGACGCGTTCCTCAACCAATCCATAGCCATCCCCCAGTCTCAACTGGTTCAGACTCTTAATAGGATCGGTACGACATAAAATTGGGGGTGACCCCTATCGGCTGAGGCTTAGCGACCATTGTGATCGATATGCCGCGACGAACTCTAAAAGGGGATGTTTGAAAAGATGGTGATCCGGGTGGGATTCGAACCCACGGCCACATGATTAAAAGTCACGTGCTCTACCGACTGAGCTACCGGATCATCCAGCGCGGCGGTGGGAAACTGGCCCCCGCCGGAAGTGGGCGCACCATAGAAAGACGCGCCCGAAAGGTCAACCATGGGCTTGATGGCGAATGCAGGATTTTGCCATCAAGCCCGCCTATTAAGCCCATAGTTTCGGGATCAGGTCTGGTTGGCCGTCGGGGTGGTGCCGTTGCCGGCTTCCAGCGCGAAGCGTTCGGCCAGCCGTTCGGCGACGCGCGGCGAGACGAAGTGGCGGATGTCGCCGCCCAGGCGTCCGATCTCCTTCACGAAGCGGGAGGAGATGAACTGGTGCTTCTCCGACGACATCAGGAAGATCGTTTCGACCTTCGGGTTCAGCCGCGCGTTCATGCCCGCCATCTGGAACTCGTATTCGAAGTCCGAGACGGCGCGCAGACCGCGGATGATGACCCTGGCGTTCATCTCGATGGCGAAATGCATCAGCAGATTGTCGAACGCCCGCACCTCGATGCTGGCCCCGCCGGCATTCAGCGCGGCCACGTCCTCGCGAACCATGGCGACCCGCTCGTCCGTGGAGTAGAGCGGCCCCTTGCCGGCATTCCGGGCGACGCCGATGATCAGGTGGTCGACCTGACGGGCGGCGCGCTGGATGATGTCCATGTGACCGTTGGTGATCGGATCGAAGGTGCCGGGATAGACACCGATTCGACGACCCTGGCTGGTCTCGGTCTGGCTGGTCGCCATGGAAGTTCCCCTTTACGCCCTTCCGTTATTCGTTCGGCGCGGCGGTGTCGCCGGCATCGCCGACCGACCCGACCGAACCGTTGGCGTCACCGCCAGTCTCAACGCCCGTGTCGACGCCAGTCTCCCCGGCGCCGTTCTCGCCCACACCATTCTCGCCGTCTTCCTCGGCGATGGTGGCGACGGAGACCACGCGCTCTTCCGCCCCCACGCGGAACAGCGTGACACCCAGCGTCTTCCGGCCGGCCACCCGCACGTCGTGCAGGGGCATGCGGATCACCTGGCCGCCGTTGGTCACCATCATCACCTGATGGTTCGATTCGACCGGGAAGGCGGCGACGATGGACCCGTTGCGCTCGCCCATCTCCATGTTCCAGATGCCCTGGCCCCCGCGGCCGGCGATGCGGTACTCGTAGGACGAGCTGCGCTTGCCGTAACCGCGGTCGGAGACGGTCAGAATATACTGTTCCTTCTGTTTCAGTTCTTCGTACCGCTCCTGCGTCAGGGTGACGCTGTCCGCCGGCACGTCGTCGGCTTCCGGCGCGGCCTCACCCTCCATCTCCAGCCCTTCGTCGCGCTTCATCTTGAAGAAGGCGGCGCGTTCCTCGGGCGTGGCGTCGACATGGGTCAGGATCGACAGCGACACCACCTCGTCCCCGTCGGCCAGCTTGATGCCGCGAACGCCGGTGGAGGTGCGGCCGGCGAAGACGCGCACGTCGTCCACGGGGAAGCGGATGCACTTGCCGCCGCGAGTCGCCAGCAGGACGTCGTCCAGGGCCTCCGTGCAGGTATGGACGCCGATCAGCCGCTCGCCTTCCTCCTCCAGCTTCATGGCGATCAGGCCGTTGGAGCGGATGTTGGCGAAGTCGGACATGCGGTTGCGGCGCACGTTGCCCTTCGACGTGGCGAAGACGACGTGCAGATCGGCCCAGGCGGCCTCGTCCTCCGGCAACGGCAGGACGGTGGTGATGGTCTCCCCGTCGATCAGCGGCAGCAGGTTGACGAAGGCCTTGCCGCGCGCCTGCGGGTTGCCCAGCGGCAGGCGGTAGACCTTCAGCTTGTAGACCATGCCGCGGTTCGAGAAGAGCAGCAGCGGCGTGTGGGTGTTGGCGACGAACAGGTCGCTGACCGCGTCCTCCGCCTTCATCGACATGCCGGCGCGGCCCTTGCCGCCACGCTTCTGCGCGCGGTAGGTCGACAGCGGCACCCGCTTCACATAGCCGGACTGGCTGACGGTGACGACCATGTCCTCGCGCTGGATCAGGTCCTCGATGTCGGCCTCGAACTCCAGATCCTGGATTTCGGTGCGGCGCGGGTTGCCGAACCGCTCCTTCATCTCCACCAGCTCGTCGCGCAGGATCCCCATCAGCTTCGGCCGGTTGGCGAGCGTGGCGAGGAAGTCGGCGATCTGGTCGGTGACGTCGGTCAGTTCGGCGCCGATCTTGTCGCGCTCCAGCCCGGTCAGGCGGTGCAGACGCAGGTCGAGGATGGCGCGGGCCTGGACTTCCGACAAGCGATAGGTGTTCTGCGGGCTGACGCCGCGGCCCGGTTCGTCGATCAGCTCGATCAGCGGGCCGACGTCATGGACCGGCCATTCGCGGTTCATGATCTCCTCGCGCGCCCAGACAGGATCCGGAGCGCTGCGGATCAACTCGATCATCGCATCCAGGTTGGCGACGGCGACCGCCAGACCGACCAAGGTGTGCGCCCGCTCGCGGGCCTTGCCCAGCAGGAACTCGGTCCGGCGGGTGATGACCTGCTCGCGGAAGCGGATGAAGGCGGCGATGATCTGCTGGAGATGCATCAGCTCCGGACGACCGCCGTTCAGCGCCAGCATGTTGACGCCGAAGGAGGTCTGGAGCTGGGTGTGGCGGAACAGCTGGGCCAGCACGACGTCGGGAACCGCGTCGCGCTTCAGCTCGATCACCACGCGCACGCCGTCCCGGTCCGATTCGTCGCGCAGGTCGGAGATGCCCTCGATGATCTTGTCGTTCACGACCTCGCCGATGCGTTCCATCAGCTTGGCCTTGTTGACCTGATAGGGGATCTCGGTCGCGACGATGGCGGTGCGGTCCTTGCGCACCTCCTCGAAATGGGTCTTGGCGCGCAGGATGATCGAGCCGCGCCCGGTCTGCAGCGCCGCCCGGCTGCCCGACCGGCCGAGGATCAGGCCGCCCGTCGGGAAATCGGGACCGGGCACATGCTCCATCAGCTCTTCGAGCGTGATGTCGGGGTTGTCGATGTAGGCGCAGCAGGCGTCGATCACCTCGCCCAGATTGTGGGTCGGGATGTTGGTCGCCATGCCGACGGCGATGCCGCCGGCGCCGTTCACCAGCAGGTTGGGGAAGCGCGCCGGGACGACGGTGGGCTCGCGGCCCGAATCGTCGTAGCTGGCCTGGAAGTCGATCGTGTCCTTGTCGATGTCGTCCAGCAGCGCTTCCGCCGCCTTGGCCAGACGCGCTTCGGTGTAGCGCATGGCCGCGGGCGGATCGCCGTCCATCGAACCGAAATTGCCCTGGCCGTCGATCAGCGGCAGGCGCATGGAGAAGTCCTGCGCCATGCGGACCATGGCGTCGTAGATCGCACTGTCGCCGTGCGGGTGGTATTTACCCATCACGTCGCCGACGATGCGCGCCGACTTCTTATAGGGCTTGGTCGAGTCGTACCCGCCCTCCTTCATCGCGTAGAGGATGCGCCGGTGCACCGGCTTCAGCCCGTCGCGGACGTCGGGCAGGGCACGGCTCACGATCACGCTCATCGCGTAGTCGAGATACGATTTCCGCATCTCGTCTTCGATGTTGATCGGCGCGATGTCGGAGGCGGGAGGAAGGGGCGTATTGCTCAAGCAGGACACTCATTCTTCGAATGCGCCGCCGCTTTAGGAATCCGCGGCAGTCACTGGCCTTGCGGGCCGAAGGTTTTGCCCAGGAAATATAGCAACTCTCGCAATTGCACACAACGATTCGGGGCCGAAAAGCCCCGTCAATGTCGGTTCAGCGCCGGCTCAAACGCGCGAATCGCAGCGACAGGATCGTCACCGATACCAGGCTGGCGATCAGGATTCCCTCGAACAGCCCATGGGCGCCGTGGCCGAGACCGAAAACGAGGAAGGCCGACACCGGAATCATCACCACCGCGTAGGAGAAGAAATGCAGCGCGGTCGGGACCCAGGCGTCGTGACGGCCGCGCAGCGCGTTCGCCATCACCGTCTGGCCGCCGTCGGCGATCAGGATCCAGGCGGCGAAGGCGATCAGCGGCACCACCGCCTCCAGCAGTTCGGGGTCGTTGGTGTAGATGGCGCCCAGCGCCTCGGGCAGGCTGCGGTAGAGAATGCCGACGCAGGCCAGGATGGCGCTGGTGACGCCGAGCCCGGTCCAGCCCGCCAGCACCATGTCGCTGCGGTCGCCGCGGCCATAGGCCACGCCCACCCGCACCGCCGTCGCCGACGCCAGCCCGACAGCCGCCATGAAGGGCAGGGCGGTCAGGTTCAGACCCACCGTGTAGGCGGCCAGCGCGAGCGGGGAGATCATGCCGGCGAACAGGCCGAGTGCGGCAAAGGCGCCGCTCTCCACCCCGATGCTGAGCCCGGCGGCATAGCCGAGATGGCGCTGGCGCGCCGCGCCGCTCCACCAGTCGGACACCGGCAGCCGGACCTGCCAGCGGTCATGGTCGCGCATCCACCAGACATAGGCGACCAGCCCCAGCCCCATGCCCCAGCGCACGATGGTGGTCGCCCAGGCGGAGCCGACGGCGCCCAAAGGCTCCAACCCGACATGCCCCCAGACCAGCGCCCAGGCGAGGGCGCCGTTGACGATGTTGCCGATCACCATCGCGACCATGCCAGGCAGCGGCCGCTTGACGCCCTCCAGGAAGAAGCCGGTGGTGATGTACAGCATCATGCCGGGCGCCCCGAGGCCAAGCACGGCCAGCACATGGGCGCCGCCCGCCGCCATGTCCGGCGTCTGGCCGCCCGCCTGGAACAGCGGATCGCCCAGCAGTGAGACCAGCGCGAACAGCACGCCCAGCAGCAGCGCGTAGGGAACGGACCGGCGCCATGCCCGTCCGCATTCCGCATCGTTGCCCGCGCCGAAGGCGTGGGCGGTGATCATCACCGTGCCCATCAGCAGGCCGACGCCGGTGCCGACCATGATGTTGCCCGGCAGATGGGCCAGCCCGTAATAGGCCAGCTCCTGCGCCGAATAGCGGCCGACGATGGCCGTGTCGACCGCCATCATCACCATCAGCCCGGCACGGGAGACGATGACCGGCGCCGCCAGCCGCAGCAGCTCGCCGATGTGGGCGGCGAGGCGCGCGCGCAACGGTTCGGGCGTGGGCAGGGTGGCGGTGCTCATGACGGGACCTGTGTCGGCATCGGGGAAGCGGGCTCGGCCGCGCCGCCGGACCGTAAAGGCTGGCCGGAAAGCGGGCAGGCTGCGCAAAAGCCGGTCATCTTGCCCGGTGGGCGTACCGCGTCAAGGCTTTCGGGCGCCTCGAAAGGACCGTTGCATTCCCTGCATGGCCGGATGGGCTCCCGCGGAACCAAGCCGCCGCCGTCCCGTTGTCAGAAACAGAGACGAACGACGCCCGGACAGCCACCCATCCCCCCTTCACACCGGAGAGACGCCATGCACCACGCCAAGAACCGCCGGCAGCGCGCCACCGCCCGCGCCATCCCGTTCCCCGCGCGTGAATTGGTGATCCTGACCTTCCTGATGGCGCTGGCGGCAATGCTGACCGGCTGCAACACGGTGGAAGGCGCCGGACAGGACGTGCAGGCCGGCGGCCGGGCGATTGAACGGACGGTCGATTGAGGCGTTATCCCAGGGACATCCCCCCAGGGACATCCCCCAGGGCCATCCCCGACCCAGGAGTTTTCCGAATGAGCGACCAGCAGAAGCCGTCGACACCCGGCGAGATTCCGCCCCCCTCCAACCCGAATCCGCCGCAGCCCGACCGGCCGACCACGCCCGATCCCTATCCGGTGCCCGACAACCCCGACGTGCTGCCGGAAATCCCGCCGCCCGCCGACGAGCCGATGCCGGGCATGCCGAACCCGACGACGGCGTGAAGGACGTGAGGGGGCGCACTCGCCCCCTCAACCCACCTCCGCCGTCACCGTCGCCGAGACCCATTGCTCGACACGCTCGGCGACCGATTGCCAGTCCTGTTCCAGCATCATCGCGTGCCCCATTCCCGGCATGAAGACCGGTTGGGTGCATAGCGCCATGGCGGTGGCGATCACCTCCGCGCGCGGGAACAGCAGATCCTCCTCAGCACCCATCACCATCACCGGCGTGTCGCGCGGCGGCAGCACGGGGAAGGGGATCCAGCCGCCGATGTCCAGCAGGACCCGGCGCGACTCCTCCTGCAGATAGGCTTCGTACTTGGCGGCCTCGGCGCGCGGCATCTTGTCGGAGAACATGGCCCGGCGGATTGCGTCCGGGTCGATGGCCTTTTCGCCGAAGGTGGTCAGCATCGCCATCTGCTGGAACACATAAGGCGACCGCCAGGCCAGCCCCATGGTGGAGGACCACAGGCCGTAGGGCGGGGCCGACGCCATCAGCACGCCGCCGGCGAAACGGCGCTTGGCCAGCGCGCGCTGGACCACCATGCCGCCCATGGAATGGCCGATCAGCACCGGCTGCGCCGACAGCCCGTCCGCGGCCTGCAGAACGTCCTCCACATAATCGGCGATGCCGAACTCATGCAGACGGTCGCGCCCCTCGCTGTTGCCATGGCCGCGCAGGGAGACGGCATGCGCCTCCCACCCGCGCGCAGCGAACCAGGGCAGGAAATTGGCATCCCAGATCCAGGCACCGCTGAAGGCGCCGTGGACGAACAGAAGCGGCGGCGCCTTCGGCGTGCCGGCGGGGCGGCGGCTGATGATTTCCAGATTGGGCATCGGATCGCAGGTTGTGATTTCGCGTTGCGGTAAGCATGGTGGTCGTGGAGGCGGCTGTCCAGCCGTGACCCCTTCAACCCTGGCCCGCAACCCTGTTCCACAACCCTGTTCCGGAAGGGGACTTGCGCCGTTTGACGCAGCCCACCCGGTTTGCGACAGTCCGGACCCGCAAAGCTAAACCGGAGACCGCCCGTGCCGAAACCGCCGGTCATCGATCCAGCCGCCCTGACCGCCGACACCGGCGCCACCGACTATCCGCAGCCCTTCCGGGCGCAGGTGGCCGGGCGGCATCGGGTTGCGCTTGGCGATCCGCTGGGGCTCACCAATTTCGGCGTCAATCTGACCCGGCTGGCCCCCGGAGCGTCGTCGGCGCTGCGCCATTGGCACAGCCGGCAGGACGAGTTCGTCTATGTGGTGGAGGGCGAGCTGACCCTGGTCACCGACGCGGGCGAGACGCTGCTGACCGCCGGCATGTGCGCCGGCTTCCCGCATGGCGTCGCCGATGGTCACCGCCTGATCAACCGCAGCAGCCGGCCGGCCAGCTACCTGGAGGTCGGCGACCGCAGTGGCGGCGATGAGATCGATTATTCCGACGAGGACATGGTCTGGCGCGACGGCGCCTATCACCACCGCGACGGGACGCCCTGGAAATGAAGGCTGGGGACATGACGGCTGACCTGACGCTGGTGCTGGGCGGCGCCCGCTCCGGCAAGAGCCGCTATGCCGAGGGGCTGGTGACGGCGCTGGGCGGGCCCCGCGTCTACATCGCCACCTCGCAAATCTGGGACGCGGAGATGGCGGAGCGGGTGGCGAAGCACCGCGACGACCGCGGCCCCGATTGGACGACGGTGGAGGAGCCGCGGGACCTGACAGGCGCGCTGCGCCGTCACGCCGCTGCCGGCACCGGCGTGTTGGTCGATTGCCTGACCCTGTGGCTGACCAATCTGATGATGGCGGAGGCCGACATCGCGGCAGAGACCGGCGCGCTGGTGGAGCTGCTGCCGACGCTGCCGGGCCGGGTGGTCCTGGTTTCCAACGAGGTCGGGCTCGGCATCGTGCCCGACAATGCGCTGGCGCGCCGCTTCCGCGACCATGCCGGCCGCCTGCACCAATCCATTGCGGCCGTTGCGCCGCGCGTCGTGCTGACCGTCGCCGGTCTGCCGATGTTCGTGAAGGGAAGTCCCGCATGACCGACAGCACGGCTGATGCCGAGGAACTCAACCGCCGCCATGCGGAGAAGATGAAGCGGCGCAAGGCGCTGCAGGAGAGGGCGCTCGCGTCCAAGACGGTGGAGAAGGGCCTGCTGATGGTCCACACCGGCAAGGGCAAGGGCAAGTCTACCGCCGCCTTCGGCCTGATGATGCGGGCCGTCGGCCACGGCATGCGCGTGGGCATGGTGCAGTTCGTCAAGGGCGCCTGGTCCACCGGCGAGACCGTGGCGCTGGAGTGTTTCGAGGATCTGGTCGATTTCCACACGATGGGCGAGGGGTTCACCTGGGACACCCAGGACCGCGCCCGCGACATCGCCGCCGCCGAAGCCGCCTGGGCCAAGGCGAAGGAATTGATGGCCGACCCGCGCTATCGCCTGATCGTGCTGGACGAACTGAACATCGTGCTGCGCATGGACTACTTGGCCCTGGACGAGGTACTGGCGACGCTGGCCGCCCGCCGGCCGGACCTGCATGTCTGCATCACCGGCCGCAACGCCAAGCCGGAACTGATCGCCGCCGCCGACCTCGTCACCGAGATGACGCTGGTGAAACACCCGTTCGAGGCCGGGGTCAAGGCCCAGGCCGGCATCGAGTTCTGAACCATGCCGTCACGCGCGATCATGCTGCAGGGCACCGGCTCCGACGTCGGCAAGTCGCTGCTGGTGGCTGGGCTGTGCCGGGCGCTGGTGCGGCGCGGGCTGACCGTCCGGCCGTTCAAGCCGCAGAACATGTCCAACAACGCCGCGGTGACGGCGGACGGCGGCGAGATCGGCCGCGCCCAGGCGCTGCAGGCGCGGGCCTGCGGCGTGGCGCCCAGCGTCCACATGAATCCGGTTCTGCTGAAGCCGCAGTCGGACATCGGCGCCCAAGTGGTGGTGCGCGGCGTGGTGGTCGGCACCGCACGCGCCGCCGACTATCAGGCGCGCAAGCGCGAACTGCTGGGCACCGTGCTGGACAGCTTCGAGCGGCTCAAGGCCGAGGCCGACATCGTGGTGGTGGAGGGCGCCGGCAGCCCGGCCGAGGTCAATCTGCGGGCCGGCGACATCGCCAACATGGGCTTCGCCACCGCCGCCGACGTGCCGGTCCTGCTGGTCGGCGACATCGACCGCGGCGGCGTGATCGCCAGTCTGGTGGGCACCCACGCACTTCTACCAAAATCTGAACAGGAGCGGATCAAGGGCTTTCTCATCAACAAGTTCCGCGGCGATGTTCGCTTGTTCGATGAAGGTCTGCGGATCATCGAGAGCCACACCGGATGGCGCGGGTTCGGCGTGGTGCCCTGGCTGCCGGAGGCGGCGACCCTGCCGGCGGAGGATGCGGTTGCGCTCGACCGGCCGCGTGCCGCGGGCGACGGGGCATTGCGCGTGGCCGTGCCGATGCTGTCTCGCATCGCCAATTTCGACGACTTCGACCCGCTGGCGCAGGAGCCGGGTGTCGCGCTGACGATGGTGCGTCCGGGGCAACCGCTGCCGGGCGATGCCGATCTGGTGATCCTGCCCGGCACCAAGGCGACCATCGCCGACCTCGCTTTCCTGCGGGCGCAGGGCTGGGACATCGACCTGATGGCCCACTGGCGGCGTGGCGGCCGCGTATTGGGGATATGCGGCGGCTATCAGATGCTGGGGCGGCGGATCGCCGATCCCGACGGCATCGAAGGCCCGCCGGGGGAGGCAGTGGGGCTTGGACTGCTGGATGTCGAGACGGTGCTGAAAGGCCCGAAGGTGCTGGAGGAAGCGCAGGGGCGTGAGCGTCGCACCGGCGCGGCGGTGGCGGGTTACGAGATGCACATGGGCAGGACCGATGGACCGGACCGGGCACGGCCGATGCTGGAGCTTGCGGATGGCATGACGGACGGCGCTGAGTCGGCGGATGGGCGGGTCGCCGGCTGCTACCTGCACGGGCTGTTCGCTGCGGACGGCTTCCGGGCGGCCTATCTGCGCGGGATGGGAGGCGGGTCGGAGTTGGGCTACGGGGTGGCCGTGGAGCGGGCGCTGGATGCGGTCGCAGACCGGCTGGAGAGCGTAGTGGATGTGGACGGACTTTTGGCGGTGGCGGAGGGGGCTTGAGGGGATAGTTACGGGCGCCCCCTCCCTAACCCTCCCCCGCCTGCGGCGGGAGAGGGAACTCCGCCGTTCTCGCGCTTAACTCCCTCTCCCGCGAAGCGGGGGAGGGATGGGGAGGGGGCAACGGCCAAAATGGCACCTCCCTCTCAAACCGTCTCCCGCTCCACCGATAACGCGCGCGGCAGTTTGAAGACGATGTTCTCGGTCGCCGTGCGCAGCTCTTCCACCGTCACGTCGAATCGTGCGCGGGCGGCCTCGATGACCTCCTCCACCAGCACTTCCGGGGCTGACGCGCCGGCGGTGATGCCGAGCCGGGCGACGCCGGCCAGTGCGCTCCAATCGATCTCGGCGGCGCGCTGGACCAGCTGGGCGGCCGGGCAGCCGTGGATCTTCGCCACCTCCACCAGACGCTTGGAGTTCGACGAGTTCGGCGCACCGAGAACCAGCAGCGCGTCAACCTTCGGCGCGATGGCCTTCACCGCTGCCTGACGGTTGGTGGTGGCATAGCAGATGTCCTCCTTCTTCGGTCCGGCGATGGCGGGGAAACGGGCCTGGAGCGCGGTCAGAATCTCCGTCGTCTCGTCGACCGACAGGGTGGTCTGGGTGGCATAGGCGAGGTTCCCCGGATCCTGGACCTCCAGCGTGGCGACATCGGCCACACTCTCCACCAGCACGACGGCTCCCTCCGGCAGTTGGCCCATGGTGCCGATCACCTCCGGATGCCCGGCATGGCCGATCAGGACGATCTGACGGCCGTCCTCGAAATGGCGTTCGGCCTCGCGGTGGACCTTGCTGACCAGCGGGCAGGTGGCGTCGAGATAGAACAGGCCGCGCGCCTCCGCCGCCTGCGGCACCGATTTCGGCACGCCATGGGCGGAGAACACCACCGGGCGGCCATCCGGCACCTCGGTCAGTTCGTCGACGAAGACGGCGCCCTTGGCTTCCAGGCTCTCGACCACGAATCGGTTGTGGACGATCTCGTGCCGGACATAAACCGGCGCCCCGAAGCGGTCCAATGCCGTCTCGACGATCTGGATCGCCCGGTCGACGCCGGCGCAAAAGCCGCGGGGAGCCGCCAGCAGGATCGTCAAGGGCTGGAGGGCCGGGGAATTGGTGGTGGTCATATGTGCTGTTCCGCCCTTGCGTAGAAGACGTGCCCTAAGGTGGTCCTGTGCCGAACCGTCGCAAGGGATAGAACCGCCGCGCGGTCTTGTGCCGGTCAAGCTGGGACACTAAAGTCGCGGTCCAACAGCCCGTTAACCGATCAGGCCGAACCGATGGACCGCCGCGACCGTAAACTAGGAACCCCCGCCCGGAAAAGCCCGCTGGCGTCCCTGATGCGTAAGAGCCGCCCTGCGCTCCTCGCCGCCGGGACCATCGCGGTGCTGTCCGGCTGTTCCGGCCTGGGACCGAACGACCCCGCGGACGCGGCGCTGGCCTGCCCCAAGGTCAACATCGTCCGCGACCTGCAGGAGGTAACGGTCTTCCGCCCCGGCGGCAAGGACCTGACCGATCTGGAGTCGCGCGCCGCCCTGGTCGATTACACCGGCAACTGCGAATACACCAGTGCCGGCGTCACGGTGAACGTGAACGTCTTCCTGGTGGCCGAACGCGGCCCGGCGCTGCCGGGCAACACCGCCAAATACCAGTATTTCGTGGCGCTGGCCCAGCCGGACGACACGCTGGTGTCCAAGGCCTATTTCGATACCGACGTGACCTTCGTCACCGGCCAGCCGCGCGCCGGCACGCGGGAGGAATTGGCTCCGCGGATCCCGCTGCCCAAGGATGCCAACGCCAAGGACTGGAAGATCTATCTCGGCTTCCAGCTGACGCCGGAGCAGCTGGAGTTCAACCGGACGCAGATGAAGAAGTAAGGCGCCGGTCTGCCTGAGTTCGGCTGACACGCTCTCTGCCGTCATTCCCGCGAAGGCGGGAATCCAGCCGCATCAAATGCTTGGTCCGAAAGTCTGGATCCCCGCCTTCGCGGGGATGGCGGTCCGCAAATGTCCGGCAATCTCGCCGGATCCGTCGATTGACAAACCTGTCTATTCGCGACAGTGTGCCGCCATCACGCCGATGATCCCTCGCGGGAGAGATCGCCCGTCGAACCGCCGGAAACGGACAGGTTTGCGGGCGGCGCCGAAGGAGCAACCGCCCCCGGAAACTCTCAGGCAAAAGGACCGCAAGGGGATAAGGCAACTCTGGAAAGCAGCCTCGGCGCTCACCCGCCGCGACTCACCGAAGGAGTAAACCGGGTGTCCGGCTCGACCGGACGGCGGTGAATCTCTCAGGTCCAAGACAGAGGGGGCAGCTTCCTGCATCGATCCCGGTGCGGGCGCTGAAACCTTGTCGGAGGACCCGCGTGACCGAGGCCGCAACCGCTCTCAAGACCACCCCGCTGCACGCGCTCCATGTCGAGCTTGGCGCCCGCATGGTGCCTTTCGCCGGCTATGACATGCCGGTGCAGTATCCGCTGGGCATCCTGAAGGAGCACCAGCACACCCGCGAGAAGGCTGGGCTGTTCGACGTGTCCCACATGGGGCAGGTCCGCCTGAGCGGTGACGATCCCGCCGCCGCCCTGGAAACGCTGGTTCCCGGCGACATCAAGGGGCTGGCACAGGGCCGCATGCGCTACACGCTGTTCCTGAACGAGCAGGGCGGCATCCTCGACGACCTGATGGTGACCAATGCCGGCGACCACCTGTTCCTGGTGGTGAACGCCGCCTGCAAGGAACAGGACGTCGCCCATCTGCGCGAGAAGCTGGCCGGCAAGGCCGAGGTCGAGCTGCTGGACGATCTGGCGCTGATGGCGCTCCAGGGTCCGATGGCGGCCGAAGTGATGGCCCGCTTCGTGCCCGAAGCCGCCACCATGAAGTTCATGAGCTACCTGTCCGCCACCTTCAAGGGCGTGCCGGTGATCCTGACCCGCTCCGGCTACACCGGCGAGGACGGCTACGAGATCTCCTGCGACAAGGCCGATGCGGAGATGATCGCCCGTTCGCTGCTGGGCGAGGCTGAGGTCGAGGCGATCGGGCTCGGCGCCCGCGATTCGCTGCGGCTGGAAGCCGGGCTTTGCCTGTATGGCCACGACATCGACACCACCACGACGCCGGTCGAAGGTGCGCTGGAATGGACTCTGCCGAAGCGCCGCCGGGCCGAGGGCGGTTTCCCCGGCTACGACATCATCCATCGGCAACTGACCGAGGGCGCCACGCGCCGCCGTGTCGGCATCCAGCCGGAAGGCCGCCAGCCGGCCCGCGAGCACACGGAAATCCAGGACGCCAACGGCACCCTTATCGGCGAGATCACCAGCGGCGGCTTCGGTCCGACCGCAGGGGCGCCGGTCGCAATGGGCTATGTCGATATCGCGAACTCCGCTGTTAGCACGCCGCTGACGCTGGTCGTGCGCGGCAAGCCGCTGCCGGCCCGCGTCGCCGCAACGCCCTTCGTGCCGCAACGCTATTACCGGGGCTGATGCCTCGGCATTACCAACCACAAGCAACCGTATTGGACAGGGGCTCCTTCAGATGACCAAGAAATTCACCAAGGACCACGAGTGGGTTCTCGTTGAGGGCGACGTCGCCACCGTCGGCGTCTCCGACTTCGCGCAGAGCCAGCTGGGTGACGTGGTGTTCGTCGAACTGCCCGAGGCCGGCCGCGAACTGGCGCAGGGCAAGGAAGCCGCCGTCGTCGAATCGGTGAAGGCCGCCAGCGACGTGTACGCCCCGGTGTCGGGCACCGTCATCGAGGCCAACCAGGCCCTGGTGGACGACCCGTCGATGGTCAACAGCGCCGCCGAGACCGACGGCTGGTTCTTCAAGATCCGGTTGAAGAACGCCTCCGAACTGGACGCCCTGATGGACGAAGCGGCCTACAAGGCCTTCCTGGAGGAATCCCACTAACATGCGCTATCTGCCCCTGACCGAGGCCGACCGGCAGTCGATGCTGGAGGCCATCCGCGCAACATCGGTCGAAGACCTGTTCCGCGACGTTCCAAAGGCGGCCCGTCTGGCCGGCCCGATCGGGGGCTTGCCCAACCACATGGGCGAGCTTGAGGTCGAACGGCTGCTGGGCTCCATGGCGGCGAAGAACGTGCCGGCGGGGAGCGTACCGAGCTTCCTGGGCGCCGGCGCCTATCGCCACCATGTTCCCGCCACCGTCGATCATCTGGTCCAGCGCGGCGAGTTCCTGACTGCCTACACGCCGTACCAGCCGGAGGTGAGCCAGGGCACGCTGCAGGTTCTGTTCGAATTCCAGACCCAGGTCGCCCTGCTGACCGGCATGGATGTGGCCAACGCCTCGATGTATGACGGCGCCACCTCCTGCGCCGAGGCGGTGATGATGGCCAACCGCGTCACCCGGCGGAAGAAGGCGATCCTGTCCGGCGGCCTGCACCCGCATTACCGCGACGTGACCACCACCGACGCCCGCTTCATCGGGTTCGAGGCAATGGCCCTGCCGGCCGCCCCGACCGGCGGCGAGGATCTGCTGGCGCTGGTCGACGACAAGACGTCTTGCGTCGTGGTGCAGAACCCCGACGTGTTCGGCCATGTCCGCGACTACACCGATCTGGCCGCCGCCTGTCAGGCCAAGGGTGCGCTGCTGATCGTCGTGGTGACGGAAGCGCTGTCGCTCGGCCTGCTGACCCCGCCGGGCGACATGGGCGCCGACATCGTCGCGGCGGAAGGCCAGTCCTTCGGCAACGCGCTGAACTTCGGCGGCCCCTATGTCGGGCTGTTCGCGGTGAAGGACAAATATGTCCGCCAGATGCCGGGCCGCCTGTGCGGCGAAACGGTCGATGCCGACGGCCGCCGCGGCTTCGTGCTGACGCTCTCCACCCGCGAGCAGCATATCCGCCGCGAGAAGGCGACGTCGAACATCTGCACCAACTCCGGCCTGTGCGCGCTGGCCTTCTCGATCCATGTCAGCCTGCTGGGCGAGGCGGGAATCACGCAGTTGGCCCAGCTGAACCACGCCAAGGCGGTCCAGATGGCCGACAAGCTGGCCGCGGTTCCGGGTGTCCAGGTGCTGAACGACGGCTTCTTCAACGAATTCACCGTGAAGCTGCCGAAGCCGGCCGCCGCGGTGGTCGAGGAGCTTGCCAAGCGCCATATCCTGGGCGGCGTGCCGCTGTCTCGCCTCTATCCGGGCGAAATGGAGGACCTGCTGCTGGTCGCCGTCACCGAGACCAACACCGACGCCGACATGGACGCCTTCGCGGCTGCGCTGACCGAGGTACTGGCATGAGCATGAACAACCAGGGCCGCCCGTCGGCCATCCCGGCCGGTGCCGCCTCCTTCGACGGCGTGACCGGCACCGTCACCGGCAACCGTGGTCTCCAGATCGAAGAGCCGCTGATCTTCGAACAGGACAGCGCCGGCCGCACCGGCGTCGACCTGCCGGACGTGCCGAAGGTGGCCTCGCGCCTGGGTGCGGTGAAGCCGCGCGCCAAGGTCGGGCTGCCCGGACTTGCCGAGCCGCAGGTGGTCCGGCACTACACGCGCCTGTCGCAGAAGAACTACGCGATCGACAGCGGATTCTATCCGCTCGGCTCCTGCACGATGAAGCACAACCCGCGCCTGAACGAGAAGATGGCGCGGCTTCCGGGCTTCTCCGACGTGCATCCGATGCAGCCGGTCAGCACGGTGCAGGGCGCGCTGGAGCTGATGGACCAGCTGGCCTATTGGCTGAAGACGCTGACCGGCATGGCCGCCGTGACGCTGGCGCCCGCCGCCGGTGCTCATGGCGAGATGTGCGGCATCATGGCGATCCGCGCCGCGCATGAGGCCAACGGCGACAGCGGCCGCACCAAGATCCTTGTGCCGGAAAGCGCCCACGGCACCAACCCGGCGACCGCCGCCGCCTGCGGCTACAGCGTCGACGCCATTCCGGCGACCGCCGATGGGCGCGTCGATCTGGAGGCGCTGAAGGCCAAGCTCGGTCCCGACGTGGCCGGCCTGATGCTGACCAACCCCAACACCTGCGGCCTGTTCGAACGCGACATCATCGCGATCGCCGACGCGGTGCATGAGGCGGGCGGCTATTTCTACTGCGACGGTGCCAACTTCAACGCCATCGTCGGGCGGGTGCGTCCGGCCGACCTCGGCATCGACGTCATGCACATCAACCTGCACAAGACCTTCTCCACCCCGCATGGCGGCGGCGGTCCGGGGTCGGGGCCGGTGGTGTTCGCGGAGTCGCTGGCTCGCTACATCCCGGTGCCTTACGTGACGCACGGAGCGGATGGTTTCGCGCTGGTGGAGAATGCCGGCGACGGCCCGGCCTTCGGCCGCATGAAGGCCTTCCACGGCCAGATGGGCATGTTCGTCCGCGCCCTGTCCTACATGCTCAGCCACGGTGCCGACGGGCTGTGGCAGGCGTCGGGCGACGCGGTGCTGAACGCCAACTACGTCATGGCGCGGCTGGAGGACGTGATGACGGCCTCCTTCGACGGGCCGTGCATGCACGAGTGCCTGTTCGACGACCGCTTCCTGAAGGGGACGGGTGTCACCACGCTCGACATGGCGAAGGCGCTGATCGACGAGGGTTTCCACCCGATGACCATGTATTTCCCGCTGGTCGTCCACGGCGCCCTGCTGATCGAGCCGACCGAGACGGAAAGCAAGGCCAGCCTGGACCAGTTCGTCGACGCGCTCCGTGCGCTGGCCGAGCGGGCGAAGTCGGGCGACGTGGCTTATTTCCAGGCTGCTCCGCGCCTGACGCCGCGCCGTCGCCTGGACGAGACCGCGGCTGCCCGCAAGCCGGTGCTGCGCTGGACCCCGCCGGTCGTGGCGGAGGCTCTGGCGGCGGAGTAAGCGGTTGCGGCGGTTGCCCCCTCCCTAACCCTCCCCCACCTGCGGTGGGAGAGGGGACTGCCGCCGCTTCGGCATTTTAGTCACGCAGGCAAAGCTCCTACCCCCTCTCCCGCCGAAGGCGGGGGAGGGATGGGGAGGGGGCCTCGTTCACTTGTCGGTCTTGTCGACGTACTTGTCGGCCTTCTTCTGATCCTCGGCGGCCTCGCGGGCCATTTCCTCGCCGATCTTGGGGTCGATGCTCTTGGCCTCCTCGATCAGGTCGCGCGCCTTGCGGGCATCGCCGTCGGCGGCCTTGTCCAGGGCCTGCTCGGCAAGATCATGGGCCTTCTTGTGTTCGGGGCTGTCTTCGTGGCGGGTTGCCATGGGGATTTCTCCTGAACTGGGCTGTGTCTATACGGGACGTTGTCCAACAGGTCCCGTCCGGCCAAGTTCCGGTCGCCGCAGCGCACAAAATTTTTTCGAAGAGCATGGAATAGGGAAGTCGGTCTGCCCGTTTGTGCGGATGTCCGGTGGCGAACGGCCACCCTGCAACAGGGCATCGCGAACTCCCCATGAGCAACCCGAAGAACCCGATCCGGCGCGCAGCCATCGCCGCCGCTCTGCTGGCCGTGACCGCCGGCCACGCGTCCTTCTGGTCCTGGCGCAATGCGCCGACGCCGGTGGAGGCGGAGCCCGGCCGTATCGAATCCGTGTCCTACTCGCCTTCGGGCCGCAGCTACGATCCCAACGACCAGCCGGTGGTGCCGCGCAAGGAGATCGAGAAGGACATGGCCGCCATCGTCGGATTCGCCGATGGCGTCCGTACCTACTCCACGCTGGGCTCGCAGGGCGAAGTCCCGGAGATCGCGGTGTCCAAGGGCCTGGACGTGACGCTCGGCATCTGGCTGAGCAAGGACAAGTCCCGGAACGAGCGCGAGATCCTGCACGGCATCGCTCTCGCCAAGGAATTCCGCGGCATCAAGCGCATCGTCGTCGGCAACGAGACGCTGCTGCGGGCCGAACTGACCGATGCCGAACTGGCCGCCTACATCAAGCGCGTCCGCGCCGCCGTCCCCGCCACCATCAAGGTCGGCACCGCCGACGTGTGGTCGGAGATGGTCAAGGCCAACGCCACGGTGAAGGCTTCCGATTTCATGGGCGTCCACGTGCTGCCCTATTGGGAAGGCGTGCCGGTTTCCGATGCGCTGACCTGGATCCGCGACCGGCTCGACACCGTGCGCAAGACGCACCCGGGCAAGCCGCTGTTCGTGGGTGAGGTCGGCTGGCCGTCGGGCGGCGAGAACTTCCACGACGCCTATCCGACGCCGGAGGCCCAGGCCGCCGTCGTCCGCGGATTCGCTGCGGAAGCCAACGCGCTGGGCCTGCACTACAACGTCGTCGAGGCCTTCGACGGCATCTGGAAGTCGACCATCGAAGGCTCGCCCGGCCCGACCTGGGGCGTGCTGGATGCCGACCGTCAGCCGAAATGGTCGATGACCGGTGCGGTCGCCGCCCCCTATGGCGAGCGGATCGGCGCGGGCGTAGCCCTGGCCGTCGGTCTCGCCCTGTCGGCCTTCGCCGTGTTCCGCCGCCGGACCAACGCCGGCTTCGCGCTGGCCGCCTCGATGGGTGCCAACATCATCGGCTTCGCCATCGGTTCGGCGGTCGCCGGTGCCTTCGCCGAGTATCTGACCTTCGGTGCGGTCACCACCTGGGGCTCCGCCTTCGCGCTGGGCACCCTGATGATGAGCGTCGCCTTCGCCGATCTGGTGGACGTCGCCCGCCGGCTGCTGACCGGCCGCGCCCCGGCCCTGCTGCCGCATGCCGTGCCGTCCGTCGATCACAAGCCGATGGTCTCCATCCACGTCGCTGCCTGCCGCGAACAGCCGGACGTGCTGAACGCCACGCTGGCTTCGCTGTCACGGCTGGATTACCCGAACTACGAGGTCGTCGTCCTGATCAACAACACCGAGGAGGAGCATCTGGTCCGCCCGGTGGAGGAGATGTGCCAGGCGTTGGGACGCAAGTTCAAGTTCCACTGGTACAAGAAGATCTCCGGCTTCAAGGCCGGCGCCCTGAACGCCGCGCTGCGGCACACCGATCCGGCCGCCGAGATCGTCGCCGTGCTGGACGCCGACTACACCGTGTCGCCCGACTGGCTGTCGAAGCTGGCCCCGACCTTCGCCGATCCGTCGGTCGGCATCGTCCAGGCCCCGCAGGAACACCGCGACGGCCACGAGACGGCGCTGAAGGCCGCCATGACCGCCGAGTATCGTCCCTTCTTCGACGTCGGCATGCAGGAGGGCGTGTCGTCCCAGGCCTTCATCTGCCACGGCACGATGATCATGCTGCGCCGGTCGGCGATGGATCAGGTCGGCGGCTGGTCGGAAGCCGGTATCTGCGAAGACACCGAACTGGGCCTGCGCATCCTGTCGGCCGGCTACCGCGCTGCCTACACCGACGAGCGGCTGGGCGCCGGTCTGGCTCCGGACAACTTCATGCAGTTCCGCAAGCAGCGTGACCGCTGGGTGTTCGGCTCGACCCAGATCGTCCGCGCCCATTGGAAGAAGTTCCTGCCGGGTGCGGCCGAGCTGAGCGCGCGGCAGAAGCTGGGCTACGTCACCAACTGGATCCGCTGGTGGTCCGACGCCGTCGGCCTGTTCGCCGCCGCCGCCGCCGTGGTCTGGACCTTCGCCTCGCTGGTTCTGCCGCTGCACCTGCCGCCGGTTGCCGCCACTGCCGCCGTGCTGGGAGCCCTGGTCCTGCGTGCCGGTTCCAGCCTGCTGGCCTCGCGCTACGCCTCCAGCAACAGCTGGAAGGAGAGCCTGGGTGCCTGCGCCGTCGGCATGGCGCTGTCCACCACCGTCGCATTGGCCGTCGTCCGTGGCCTGGTCCGCAAGCAGGACGCGTTCCGGGTGACCGCCAAGGGCGGCAAGCGCACCGCCGGCCGCTTCTGCGCCAAGCCCGAGGCGTGGCTGTCCGCCGCCCTGGTCGCGGCTTCCGCCACCGCAGCGCTGGCCAACCCGCTGGGCACCCTGTCGCTGGAACTGTGGTCGATGCTGCTCGCCGCCATGGCCGTGCCGAACCTGATGGCGGTCGCCTTCGGCATCGGCGACATGCTGCCGGTCCGCGAAACCAAGCCGGCGCCGGTCCCCGCCACTCAGCAAGCCGTTCCGGCCGGCCAGGAGCAAGGGACGAACCAGCCGATCGCGGCGTAAGCCCTCTCCACCTTATGCAACAACGGCCCCTTTCCCGCTCGCCCGGCGGGGGAGGGGCCGACTTTTTTGGGGGTGGAACCGCTTTTCTCACCAAGGTGAAACTTGTCGGCAACACCGCTTCGTGCCTACCATCGGCCGCTGAAATCGACAAAGAGGCGCGAGCCAGCGCGCCCGGCAATCCTCGGAGGGAGAACGCCATGCATGTCGTTACCGCGTCCGACCAATCCCCGTCTTCGCTTCTGTCCGATGACAACCGTGTCCGTCTGGAACGCTGGCTGGCTACGCAGGCCGGCGCATCCCGCGTCAGGGTGACGGAAGATGGACGGCTCGGCGGTGGTGCGATCTCGCTGAACCTCGCGGTGACTCTGGACTTCGACGGTGGGCCGCTGGCCGGGCGCCATGCCTGCGTGCTGCGGGCCGAAGGCGGTGGGCGCATCTCCGCCAGCATCGGCAAGCTGCGGGAGTTCGTGGTGATGCGCGCCGCCTTTGCGGCTGGAGTGCTGGCGCCGGAACCGCTCTTTGCCTGCGATGACCCCGCTATAGTGGGCCACGACTTCTACATCATGCGCCGGGCCGAAGGGCTGGGCGCCGGCCATGCGGTGACGCGGTCGGAGGCGGCGCAGCCGGAACTGGCGCACGAGCTTGGCCGGCAGCTTGGACTTCTGCACCGGATCACGCCGGAAACCGAAGGGCTGGAGCGGCTGGCCGAGGCGCCGGACTGCCCGGCGCAGGAAACGCTGGCGCAATTCCGCCGCTGGTTCGGCGACCTGGGGCGCCGCGATCCGGTGATCGCCTGGGGGCTGCGCTGGATGGAGGTCAACGCGCCGCTGCCGGGTGCGGTGGTGCTGTGCCATCGCGATTTCCGCACCGGCAACTATCTGGTCAAGGACGGCGCACTGACCGCGATTCTGGATTGGGAATTCGCCGGATTCAGCGACCCGATGGAGGATCTCGGCTGGTTCTGCGCCCGGTCCTGGCGCTTCCGTCGGCCCGACCGCGAAGCCGGAGGCATCGCCGACCGGGCGGATTTCTACGCCGGATACGAAGAGACTTCCGGCCGCCGCGTCGATACGACGCGCGTCGCCTACTGGGAGATGGCTGCCTATCTCCGCTGGGCCGCCATTGCGGTGGAGCAGGGGCTTCGCCACAGTTCCGGCGCCGAGCCTTCGCTGGAGTTGGCGTTGACCGGGCGGATGTTGCCGGAGATCGAGATGGACATGCTGCGCCATCTCCGCTCCATCGGCGGAACCGCGTCGGGCTTCGTGGAGAGGGTGGCCTGATGCGCGCCAATCCCGACGCCCGCGGCTTGCTGCAGATCGCCGCCTCCACCTTCCGGGCCGACGTGCTTCCCCATGTCGCCCCCGAAGCGCGTTACGCAGCGCTGATGGTCGCAAATGCGCTGGAGATTGCCGAGCGCGAGTTGAAAGGGCTGGATACCGCCGGCCATTCGATGCTGGGAGCACTCGCCCTGCTTTATGGAGAGGATGCCGACGACGCGTTGTCCGGCGAGGACCTGCGCAAGCGGGTGGAAGCGCTACAGCATCGCCTGTGCATCGAGATCGCCGCCGGCGACTTCGATCATGACGGCCAGGAGGTGCTGATGGACTCGCTGGAAGCCATCGTCCAGGCGCGGCTGGGAATTTCCAACCCGAAGGCGCTGGGGTAGGGGGTAGGTTCAGCGCTCAACCACCGTCACGTGGGCAGGTCGACCGGGCGGCTTCGGGCGCACGCTGATCTCCACGTCGCGGTCTAGCGCCAACAGGCCGCGAACCAGCCGCTCTATCGAGAAGCCTGAGAGTTTGCCGCGGGTGAGTGCGGATATCTTAGGCTGATCGAGGCCCATCCTCTCCGCTGCCTGCTTCTGCGTTAGGCCAAGCTCCTGAATGGCGAGAGCGATTTGACCAGCAAGCCTTGCCTTGGCCATTTCCTGTTCTGCGTCGGGCAGACCAAGGTCGGCGAAGACATTTCCGCTGCTCTCGGTAAGTGTCAGTTCGGTGTTGTCCCGGCGGCTTTCCATCGCGCATACAACTCCTCGGCCAGCTTGAGACGTTTGCGAATCAAGTCGATTTCGTGGGCTGGGGTAGCAATCCCCCGTTTGGACTTTTTCTGAAATGCATGCAGAACAATGACAGGAACAGTATTGGATACTTTTGCAAAACATGTGCTGAGGAGTTTATATGCTATATTTGGCATTAGATCAATCGCTTCGCGTAACTCCTCTGGAACAGATGCCATTTCGCGCCATATAATCGGTTCCCGTTCCGTACCCCCCTCCCTGATCCGGATCGCCGCCCCATGGCAAGTCCCGTCCTGTCCGCCATTCCCGCCAAGCCGCTCGCGAAGCTGGAAGCCGGAAAGCAGTTCGTCATCGTGTCGGACTATACGCCTGCGGGCGACCAGCCGAACGCCATCGAGGAGCTGACCGGCGGCCTGCGGCAGGGCGAGAAGGATCAGGTGCTGCTGGGCGTCACCGGGTCGGGCAAGACCTTCACCATCGCGCATGTCATCCAGACGGTGCAGCGCCCGACGCTGATCCTGGCGCCGAACAAGACGCTGGCGGCTCAGCTGTATGGCGAGATGAAGTCCTTCTTCCCGAACAACGCGGTGGAATACTTCGTCTCCTACTACGACTATTACCAGCCGGAAGCCTACGTTCCCCGCACCGACACCTATATCGAGAAGGAATCCTCGATCAACGAGCAGATCGACCGCATGCGCCACTCGGCGACGCGGGCTCTGCTGGAACGGGACGACGTCATCATCGTTGCGTCGGTGTCCTGCATCTATGGTATCGGATCGGTCGAAACCTATTCGGAAATGACGGTCGACCTGCGCAAGGGCGAGGTGATCGCCCAGCCCGAGTTGCTGCGCAAACTGACCGAGCTTCAGTACAAGCGCAACGATGCCGCCTTCGGCCGCGGCCTGTTCCGCGTGCGCGGCGATACGGTAGAGCTGTTCCCGGCCCACATGGAAGACCGCGCGTGGCGCATCTCGCTGTTCGGCGACGAGATCGAGGGCATCCACGAGATCGACCCGCTGACCGGCGAGAAGCTGGCGGCGCTGGAGGCCGTCCGCGTCTATCCGAACAGCCACTATGTGACGCCGAAGCCGACGCTGAACCAGGCGATCAACCAGATCAAGAAGGACCTGAAGGACCGGCTGGAGGAGTTCGCCGCCGAGGGCAAGCTGCTGGAGGCGCAGCGGCTGGAGCAGCGCACCACCTTCGATATCGAGATGATGGCGGCCACCGGCTCCTGCGCCGGCATCGAGAACTATTCCCGCTACCTGACCGGTCGTGCGCCCGGCGAGCCGCCGCCGACACTGTTCGAATATCTGCCCGGCGACGCCCTGCTGATCGTCGACGAAAGCCACGTCATGGTGCCGCAGATCGGCGGCATGTACCGCGGCGATTTGGTGCGTAAATCGACGCTGTCCGATTACGGTTTCCGCCTGCCCAGCGCCAAGGACAACCGCCCGCTGAAGTTCGAGGAATGGGAGGGCATGCGGCCGCAGACCGTCTTCGTCTCGGCCACCCCCGGCCCGTGGGAACTGGAACGCACCGGCGGTGTCTTCACCGAACAGCTGGTCCGCCCGACCGGTCTGATCGATCCGCCGGTGATCGTGCGCCCGACCGAGACCCAGGTCGACGACCTGATCGGCGAGTGCAAGGAAGTCGTCGCCAAGGGATACCGCGTGCTCGTCACCACCCTGACCAAGAAGATGGCGGAGGCGTTGACCGAGTACATGCACGAGGCGGGCCTGCACGTGCGCTACATCCACTCCGACGTGGAAACGCTGGAGCGCATCGAGATCATCCGCGACCTGCGGCTGGGCGCGTATGACGTGCTTGTCGGCATCAACCTGCTGCGCGAGGGTTTGGACATCCCGGAATGCGCATTGGTGGCGATCCTGGACGCCGACAAGGAAGGCTACCTGCGCAGCAAGACCTCGCTGATCCAGACCATCGGCCGCGCGGCGCGCAACGTCGATGGGCGGGCGATCCTCTACGCCGACAAGATCACCGACAGCATGAAGTACGCCATCGACGAGACGGCACGCCGCCGCGAAAAGCAGATGGCCTACAACCTCGAACACGGCATCACGCCGGAATCCGTCAAGAAGGCGATCGGTGACATCCTGGAAAGCGTGTTCGAACGCGGCGACCACGTGACGGTGAAGACCGGCCTGAACTCCAACGAGTTGGTCGGGCACAATCTCAAGAGCGTCATCGCCGATCTGGAAAAGCGCATGCGCGCCGCCGCCGCCGACCTGGAGTTCGAGGAGGCGGCCCGCCTGCGCGACGAACTGCGCCGGCTGGAAGCGATGGACCTTGGCCTGGAAACTCCCGGCAGCATCGGCATCAGCAGTGCCCGCCAGGGCCGCGGCATTCCCGAAGGCGCACCGAAGAAGCAGGGTCGTCGCCGTCGCGGGCCCTGATTTGACCAATCGCGACCCGGACATGGAGTTTTGGGCTGCCCTTGTCCCAAACAGGTTGCATCACCATACTCCCGCTTCCCGTATGATGACGCGGGTTCGCAGGAGGGTCTGGGTTTGCCGTTTCGTCGTGTCGTGATGGTGCCGCTGATGGCACTGGCGCTGTCGGGCGCCGGATTGGCATCGGTACCCATGGCCGCTGCGGCGGATGCCAAATCATCGAGTAAGCCGGCGTCGGTCGCCGAACTGCCTCCGCCATCGCCCAAGACGAAATCCGGCGATTGCGAACTGGCTGAGCAGGGCGACGCAGATGCCGCGTTCCGGCTTGCCCGCCGCTACCTGTTCGGCAAGGGCGTGCGCAAGGACCGGCGGCTCGGCACCGCCTGGCTGCGCGCGGCGGCCTCACGCGGACATTCGGAAGCGCGCCGTCTGGTCAACTATGTTCCCGGCCGGATGGGGCGCATCCGCCCCTGGTGCCGCCCAGGTGCCGGCCCCGTGCGCGAAGTCGGACCACCCCCGGCGGAGGTCGTGGCGCTGGTGAACTCCATCGCACCGAAATACGGCGTCGACCCGGCGCTGGTGCTCGCGGTCATCCAGGCCGAGAGCGCCTTCCGGACCGACGCGGTATCGCCGAAGGACGCTGCCGGGCTGATGCAGTTGATCCCGGACACCGCAGACCGGTTCGGCGTCGGCAACGTCTTCGATCCCAAGGAGAACATCACCGGCGGCGTGAAGTACCTGCGCTGGCTGCTGGCCTATTTCCAGGGTGACGTGACGCTGGCGCTGGCCGGCTACAATGCCGGCGAAGGTGCGGTGGACCGCTACAAGGGCGTTCCGCCCTATGAGGAAACGCGCAATTACGTTCGCATCATCCGGCGAAGTTACGACGCCACTCGCCACCCATTCGACGCTTCGGTGGCGTCGTCGTCGTCCGCACTCCCCGCCATCCGCGATGCAGCCGTGCGCGAGGTCGAGGCGGAGTTGCCACGCAGCGTCAAATCGCCGAAAAAGGGATAAGCCCCCTCACCGCTGAACAGGAGTGCCCGCCCGTGCCGATGTCCGAACGCAATGTCCTCGGCCTCAGCGCCGCCGGCTTCCACAAGGTCGCCTATACGCAGTGGGGGCGTGACGATGCCGCGCGGACTGCGATCTGCGTCCATGGGCTGACGCGCAATGGCCGCGATTTCGACCGGCTGGCGCTGGCATTGGCGGACAGGTGGCGGGTCGCCTGTCCGGATGTGGTCGGACGCGGGCGCAGCGACTGGCTGCCGGTGCCGGCGCTCTACGGCTATCCGCAATATTGCTCCGACATGGTGGCGCTGATCGCCCGCATGGGGGTGGAGACGGTCGACTGGGTCGGCACCTCGATGGGCGGGCTGATCGGCATGACGCTGGCGGCCCAAGCCAACAGCCCGATCCGCCGCATGGTCATCAACGATGTCGGCCCCTTCATCGCCCAAGCCGGCCTTCAGCGGATCGCCGACTATGTCGGCAAGGACCCTGTGTTCGAGGATCTGCAGGCGCTCGAATCCTACCTGCGCTTCGTCCTTATGGGGTTCGGCACCATCGGCGACGAATGCTGGCGCCATATGGCGGAGCACAGCGCTCGCCCGCTGCCCGACGGCCGCTTCCGCCTCGCCTACGATCCTGGTATCGGCGAAGCCTTCAAGACCGCGCCGGTCGGCGATGTCGATCTGTGGGCGCTGTGGGAGCGTGTGCGCTGTCAGGTGCTGGTCCTGCGCGGTGCGGACTCCGACCTGTTGAGCGCCGAGACGGCGGAACGGATGGCGGAGCGTGGTCCGGGGGAGACCGGTCTGGTGAGGGTGGTGGAAATCCCGAACACCGGTCATGCCCCGTCCCTGATGACGGACGACCAGATCGCGATCGTCCGCAATTTCCTGGCCCAGGACTGAGCGTTCAGGACGGCAAGGGAGACGGCGTCAGTTCACCCGGCGAAGCACGGTGTCCAGCCGGCCGCGGCCGTCCTTGTCCAGCCAGGTGGCGGAGACCCGGCCGTCCGGCCGCAGGCGATAGCGCAGCATGTTGCGGCCCTTCTCGTCGAAGACCAGTTCGCCATTCTCGATCCGGCCCTTGCGGCGCACCCGCTCGAAAGGCTGGTCGGCCTCCATGCCCGCACCCAGCAGATAGTCGGCATAGACAGCGTCGCCTTCGGCCTTCTCGACCGACAGCGCGACCTCGCGGCCATTGATGTAGCTGCCGTACCACATGCCCATGAAGGGGCGCAGGGCGGCGGTGGTATCGACATCGCTCTTGGCAGAGCCGGAGGCGTTGGCGGGCAGGGCGGCCTGCAGGAGCTCGGCGCTCGGGCTGCGGCCCCAGGATTCGTCGCAGGGTGGATCGTTCGGGGCCGGCGGCGCCTCGGCGAAGCGGACGATACAGGCGCCGAAGCGGCGGACGAACAAACCGGTGTTGGCGGCGCCATGGCCGGGCAGCAGCGACGGCTGGTCGACGATCAGGCTGCTCAGACCACGCTGTGCCAGGATGTTGCGCGCCGGCTCCGCGCGTCCGCCCGGATCGAAATCGTCGCCGTGGAAGAAGAACATCATCACCCGAGCCCGGCGGACCTCTCGCAGGATCGGCCAGAGTTGGGCGGCGTTCTCGCGGTAACTGTCATAGGCTTCGGTGAAGTTGCCGAAGGCAGCCGGCGCGGTGGCGATGACGGAGTCGATCGCGTTGGTCTGGCCCGCCGCGATCAGCGAGATGAAGGCGCCGAAAGATTGCCCAGTCAGCGCGACGCGGCGATAGCCCTTGGTCTTCAGCATGTCCGAATAGCCGGCCAGCGCACGGGCGCTGTTGGGCAGAGTATCGCTGACGCGCATGCGGTCGAGCCGGAAGACGTCCCACCCGGCGTCGCGCAGCGTCTTCATATAGAGCGGGGTAGGGGCCTCGGAGTCCTCCGAATCGACAGAACGGCCATGGCTCCACACCACCGCACCGCGTGCCCTGGCCGGCCCGGACAGCGACTCCTCGCCATAGGCGGGCTTCAGAACGATCTGGGCCGCCGCCGGGCGGACCTCCGTCAGGCCCCCCACGATGCCCAATCCGACCATCGCGATCAGTCCGAGAACAGCCCCCCGAATCGTCCGCATCATCCCCACCGATCCCTCTTACTGCGAGTCGGTCTAGGATTGGCCCCGGTGGTTAACGCGTCCTTTCCGGCATTCCGTACGCCCACCGGAAGCCACATTTTGTCACAGCCCAATTCTGCAACTAAGAATGACTCGCAGTTTTCTGCGTGTGGCGCTAGGATGCGCACGCAACCGAACGAAGGAGCATCGGCATGTGCGGGACGGTGGAAGAGGGGCGGCCGTCGCCCTGGACGGTGACGGACCTGACGACGGCCGAACGGGCGCTGTTGACCGGCGTGCGGCAGTGGTTCCGTGCCGGAACCGCAGGTGCGATGGCGTCGATGCGCATCGGTCTGAATGTCGCCGGCGTGCCGAACACCGCTCTGCTGCCGCTGTTCGCGCTGCTCGGCACCTTCGCGGTGTCGGGCGCCCGCAAGCCCGAGATCCGTTGCCCAGCCTGCAGCCGCATCAGTGCGGACGAGGCTGCATTGCTCGACTCCCTGGCCGCGGTGCAGAACGGCGACGCAGAGGTCGCTGCGCAGTATCTCGACCGCTGGCTTCCGCTAGTCGCGCTGTGCATGGCAACCGACGCCATGCGCGAGTTGGGCGCCATCCTGGACGGCGCCCGCATCTATCTGCCGCGACGGCGGTCGGCCCGGCTGGTGCCCCTTCCGTCCGGCGCGGCGCTGGCCGCGGAATAACGGCGGATTTCCTAATCGGTGGCCAGCCGCAGGCCGCGGCCACCCTCCGGCTTCGCGGCTTCCGCCATGCGCTTCTGCAAAAGCCATTGGTCGATGGCAACGCGGACCAACCGGCCTTCCGGCGTGTGGTAGAGGAACTGTCCGCGTTCCCGGCCGCAATGTTCATATCCCAGCCGCTCGTAGAAGGGCAGAACACCCGCATTGTCGCGGTCAACGCCCAGCTCTGCGAAAGGCACGCCACGCTGGACCACCAGCCGTTCCGCCGCCCGCACCAGCCGGACACCGAGCCCTAGCCTCCGGAATGGCTGGAACACACGCAATGCCCACAGCGTGGCCCGGCCGCTCGGCCGCTTGCGCAGGAAATCGATGCAGATCTGACCGACGGGAAAACCGTTGACGTCCGCCAGCAGCATCGCGCCGTCGCCCCGCTCCTGAAGCCGGAAGGCTCCGGCGATGATCTCGCGGTGGGGCGAGTGCAGGCCATACCATTCCAGGGTCGGCAGATCGTCCTGCTTTGCCGGCCGGATGGTCACCGGTAGGGCGAGCGTCGCATGGCCGTCCTCCTCCCGCGCTTCCGTCCCGAACCGCCCGTTGGCGCCCGTGCCGCTCGTTCCGGTGCGGCGGTGTGCTGTTGCCATGTGCCGATGCCTCGCAGGTGCTTTCCCACCTTCGGTCGCCGCTTGGATCGCGGCCCTCGGTGACAACCTACACGGCGTGCCGTCGTTCCGACGCTGTGCGGTCGGGATAAGGCTTTCGGCCATGCCGGTGGAGAAGCTGACGAATGGCCAAAATTAAATAAACATAAAATTTGACACAAAACCTGTTCCTGTAGTTTCTGCGAGGCTTGTGGTTGGTAACGGTACTTTCAGGCGAAGCAGGGACTATGAAGCCAGCAAGGGGTTGAATGACTGAAGTCTTATTGACGCGGAGCGATACGCTTTGATAACTGTTGAAGACCACAAGGATCTCCGTTCAAAAAATGAACTGGGTGGATTTTCTCTAAAATACCGGCGACTGAGCGGGGGATAAGACGATGATGAGAATTGTGAATCTGGGACGGACGGGCATTTTCGTCGCGATGCGCGGCGGCGTTCTCACCAGCCTCGGCGGGCGCAGCCATTGGCGTAGCGCCGAAGAGGTTCGGCACGCCGCCCAGGCGGAAAACATCGCGGTCAGCGATTTCGTGGTCCGCACGCTGCCCTGATCGGCAGTTCACCGCACTCTGTCGCCTTGCGTGATAAAGTGCAGATACGGAAAAGGGCGCGTTCGGCGGAACGCGCCCTTCTTCTTTTGGGCAGTCAGGCGGATTTGGTGTCGATCAGCCCGCGCGGACACGGGCTAGAAAGCGGTCGACCTCCGTCCGCAGGGTGGTGGACTGACGCGACAATTCGTTGGTCGCCTCCAGAACCTGCCTGGCCTCCTCGCCGGCATTGTTGGCGGAGGCGTTGACGGCGACGATCGTCTCGCTGACCTCGCGGGTGCCGATGGAGGCCTGCTGAACGTTGCGGGCGATTTCCGTCGTGGCCGCGCCCTGTTCCTCCATCGCGGTGGCGATGGAGGTGGAGATCTCGTTGATGCGCGCGATGGTGCCGGATATGGACCGGATGGCGCCAACCGCCTCCTGCGTGGCGCCCTGGACGGCGCCGATCTGGGAGTTGATCTCCTCGGTTGCCTTGGCGGTTTGGTTGGCGAGGCTCTTGACTTCGCTCGCCACCACGGCGAAGCCCTTGCCGGCCTCGCCGGCGCGCGCCGCCTCGATCGTGGCGTTCAGGGCAAGCAGGTTCGTCTGGCTGGCGATGTCGTGAATCAGCTTCACCACCTGACCGATGCGGCTGGCCGCGTCGGCAAGCCCCTGCACCGTGGCGTTGGTCCGCTCGGCCTCCGTCATCGCGGCGTTGGCGATGGCGGCGGACTGGGTCACCTGATGACTGATCTCGCCGATGGAGGCGGTCAGTTCCTCGGCCGCGGCCGCAACGGTCTGGATATTGACGGACGCCTCTTCCGCGGCGGCAGCCACCTGGGTCGATTGCTCGCTGGTGGTTTCCGCGGTGCGGCTCATCGTCTGGGCGGTGCCCTGAAGCTGCTGTGCCGCACTCGCCACCGCCTGGACGACGCCCTTCACCTCCCGTTCGAAGCTGTCGGCGGTGCTGCCCAGCTCCCGCGCGATGATGGCCGCGGTGTTCAGGTCGATATAGACCGAGGTGGCGAGATCCATGTCCAGGAACACCGCCTTGTTGATGGCCTGGAGCAGCTGCGACAGCTTTTCCGGCTTCTTGCGGTGGATCTGGGCAGCCAGTTCGATCAGCTTGTTCAGGGTGAAGCAATAGGCACCGGTGTACCAGCGCGGCTCCAGCCCGATGCGCTGGTGCGTCTGGCCGATCTTCAGGACCTGATTGACGTAGGCCTCGTCGAAGGTGCCGGTGAAGACGTTGCGCAGCCAATGCTGCTTCTGAAGGTCCCGCGCACGACCGGTCACCGCCGGGTTCACCAGCATGGGGGCGACCTGCGGGACCGTGCGGAGATAGCCGTAGAACTCCTCCAGAATCTGATCGATCCGTTGCGCCAGATAGGGCTGGAATTCGCGAAGCGTTGCCTTCGTCGCCTCGTCGATGCGCAGGAAGGTGATGCGGTCAATGATCGACTGAGTCTGGGCAGCGTTCGACATGGAGCCCCTCTCCCATTTGAGATATGACGAGCGTACTAAGAATTGCCAAAATTGCAAACTTTCCCGCGAGCGGCACATCATGCGCAGGCACTCGCATCTTTGAACCAGTCACTTTGTCGCAGAACCTCTTGCGCGGGTAATCAAGCGTCGTGACGGTCCCCATGGATGGCGGCTTATTGCCCGGCATGGGAAAGAAAAAGCCGGCGGAGCCCAAGGGCGCCGCCGGCTTGCAGGTTGACAGGTCTGGAGGCAACAGGCGGGCCACAGCCCGCGGTAACGATGCGGCGGAATCCGTCCGGATGGCCGGTGCCGCATGAGCCCCGTCCGGAGCGGAGCTCGCGCCGGACGGGAAACGGGTTGGGTTCAGGCCAGGATCAGGCCACCATCGGGGTGGCCGGCCGGCGCAGAGCCTGGGCGGCGCTGAGCACGGCCTTCTGAAGCTTCTCGAAGGCCCGCACCTCGATCTGACGAACGCGTTCGCGCGACACCGAGAATTGCTGGCTCAGCGCTTCGAGGGTCGACGGATCGTCCTTCAGGCGGCGCTCGAACAGGATGCGGCGTTCACGCGCGTCCAACCGGTCCAGGGCCTGGCCGACAAGCCGGCGGCGCAGCGCCAACTCGTCCGCTTCCGCCAGCATGGTGTCCTGCGTGGGGCGGTCGTCCGCCAGCAGTTCAAGCCAGTTGGTCTCGCCGTCGGTCGACAGGGTGGCGTCGAGCGAGCTGTCGTTGGCGGCGAGGCGGCGGTTCATCTCCACCACTTCCGTTTCCGGCACGTCCAGTTCGGCGGCGATGGTGGCCACCGTCTCCGGCGACAGGTCGCCCTGTTCCAGCTCTGCCATCTGGCTCTTCAGCCGGCGGAGGTTGAAGAACAGCTTCTTCTGTGCGGCGGTGGTGCCCATCTTCACCAGCGACCAGCTGTGCAGGATGTATTCCTGGATAGCGGCGCGGATCCACCAGGTGGCATAAGTGGCGAAGCGGAAGCCGCGCTGCGGATCGAATTTCTGGGCGGCCTGCATCAGGCCGACATTCCCCTCGGCCACCAGATCGACCAGCGGCAGGCCGTAGCCACCGAAGCCGCGGGCGATCTTGATCACCAGGCGGAGATGGCTGCCCACGAGCTGCTCCAACGCCTGGGGGCTGCCGCGCTCCCGCCAGGCGATGGCGAGGTCGCGCTCCACGTCCGGCGCCAGGATGGGAAAGCGCTTGGATTCCTCGATGTAGCGGGTCAGGCTGGCGTTTTCACCGGTCAGCAGTTTCTTCAGCACGCGAATGCCTCCTCTCCAACGCTTCACGGGGCAGCCCGCAATCGGGGCCGGCCCCTGTCGGGACCCATGGCAGGGATCGCCTTTGAGGCGATGAACCAACGGCGGACTGTGGCGCGAACGTAGGAATAACGTCCGTCGATCCGACCTTAGCTGTTGTGGGGTTTGTATTTTGCCCGGTGTCGCAAGGAACTGCGTCCTTTTGACAATGTTAATGTGGCCGCGGATTTGCGGCGGATCAAGCCAGGAAAGGGCATGTTCCGGGTGTTTTTCGGCGTATACCCAGGCTCTTCTTCCACCCGCACCGGCAGTCTGGGAGAGGAGGCAATCCTATGACCCCTGACGTTCAGCCGGGTGACGTTCGGGCGGTCGCTCCTCTTCCGATCGGCCGGCACATGTCCGGGCGGACTGCCGTCGATATGCCGCACCCGCGAAATAGATCGGCTGCAGGTCAGCCGGCGGTGCGGAAGGCAACTATGCCTCTGCGGTGAGGATGGTGATAGGACCGCCCGTGGTCTCTCAACCATACCGGAACCCTAGATGGGAAGGCCGATCCGCTTCGCCACCCGAACATTCGTCATAGGCCGTCGGGGCCGATCGGAGGTAAGCCGGGGGAGGGCGTGCCGACGGTTCGAAGCTTGTGTTTCGCGTGCACCCCCGACATCGGCCCTGACGGGCGCATACGAATAAGGCGCGCCCGATTGGGCGCGCCTTATTCAAAGCTCATGCGGATGAAGACCGGTTATTCGGCCGCCGCACGCTTGCGGCCGAGGCCGAGCTTGGTCGCCATTTCCGAACGGGCCTTGGCATAGTTCGGCGCGACCATGGGATATTCGGCCGGCAGGCCCCACTTGGCGCGGTACTCGTCCGGCGTCATGTCGTAGACGGTCTTCAGATGCCGCTTCAGCATCTTCAGCTTCTTCCCGTCTTCCAGGCAGACGATGTATTCCGGCGTGACCGATTTCTTGATCGCGACCGCCGGAACCAACTCGGCCTTCGCCTGGGTCGGCTTGTCCTCGCCCAGATTGCGGAAAGCCACTTGGACGCTGTTGATCAGCGTGGGCAGGTCGTGGACCGGCACCGAGTTGTTGCCGACATAGGCGGCAACGACCTTGGCGGTCAGCGATTGCAGTTCGGTTTGATCGATGGTCATGGCTGCGCTCCCCCAGGGACGTGGTTGCGTGCGTATCAGCCGTTCACCAGATCGCGCAGCTGCTTGGCCGGCTTGAACTTCGGAGCCTTGGAGGCGGCGATCGCCACGACTTCGCCGGTGCGGGGGTTGCGGCCTTCACGGGCGGCGCGCTCGGCCACCTCGAAAATGCCGAAACCGGCCAGGCGCACATCCTCGCCGCGGCCCAGCGCGCCGGAGATGCCCTCGAACACCGCCTGAACGACCTTGGCCGCGTCGGCCTTCTTGATGCCGGCGTTGGTGGCGACGGTTTCGATCAGCTCGGCCTGGTTCATGCAAAACTCCATTTGGTCGGTTTGGTTTCGGTTTTTCGGAGTTATTGGCAGAACGGCACCATCCGCACAAGAGCGAACACAGATTGGGCAACCGTTGGTGTTTTTCTTGCACGATATTCGTTCCCGATCTGTGGCGGCATTGCATCAAGCGCCGAGTCCCGGAGCCGCCAAAGCCACTGCAGCCGCCGTTTTCCGCATCCGCGCCCCTGTGCAGCGCCCGTAGGCGCGTCATGGTCGCCGCGACTCGCCGAAGGTTGGCATCCGTTGAATTTCAATGACGTCAAAGAGCGCCCGGTCCGGCTTTGCTTAAAATGCAAAAACCCAGTCTTCCACCATCTTGACCGCGGCAACGACGACACCATCTGCCAGAAAGTTCGGGTCCGGGTCCCTCTGGCGACCGAGGCGTCGGTCGTGATGTCGGAACCGCTTGATTTCACCGCTGACGCAGCGTCATCAAGTGGGTCTTGCTATGGATGGTATGCTTGCGATGGTTTTCCTCGAATTTTTGGGAAAACCAATCTGGATTTGGCTTATTTTCATCGGCGTCGTGCTGACGCTTCTGGTTCTTGATCTGGGTGTTCTCAACCGCCGCGACCATGTCATCGGCGTAGGCGAAAGCCTGAAGCTGTCGGCTTTCTACATCGCGGTCGCAATGCTGTTCGGCGGCTGGGTTTGGTACTCGATGGGCTCGGAGGCAGGCCTTCAGTACTACACGGGCTTCTTCGTCGAGAAGAGCCTGTCATTGGACAACGTCTTCGTCATATCGCTGATCTTCAGCTACTTCGCCGTACCGCGCGAACTGCAGCATCGCGTGCTGTTCTGGGGTATCCTGGGCGTCATCGTGTTGCGCGGCCTGATGATCGGCGCCGGTGCCGCCCTGGTTTCGGAATTCCACTGGGTCCTCTATGTCTTCGGCGCCTTCCTGGTACTGACCGGCATCAAGATGCTGTTCGCGAAGGACGAGGAGACCAACCTCGGCGAGAATGCCGCCCTCCGCTTTCTGAAGAGCCACATCCGGGTGACCGACCGCTTCCATGGCCATCACTTCATCGTGAAGGAGCCGAGCGGTCCGGGCGGTGCGATGCGCTGGGCTGCGACCCCGCTTCTGCTGGCGCTGATCATGGTGGAACTGGCCGACCTCGTCTTCGCGGTCGACAGCGTGCCGGCGATCTTCGCCATCACCACCGATCCGTATCTGGTCTATACCAGCAACATCTTCGCCATCCTCGGCCTACGTGCTTTGTATTTCGCTCTGGCGGCGATGGTCCATCGCTTCCGTTACCTGAAATACGCGCTGGCTCTGGTGCTGGTGTTCATCGGTGGCAAGATTTTCTACACGCAGTTCTTCGGCAAGCCCGACCCGCTGATCGCGCTGAGCGTCACTTTCGCCCTGATCGGCGGCGGCGTGCTGGTGTCGCTGTGGAAGACCAGCCGCGAGACCAGGACCGCGGCGGCCGAGTGAACTCACGGGATGACGGGGCGGCACGCAGGTGCCGCCCCATTTCCTTTTCAGAACCCCAGCTTGATCAGGTCCGCGATGCTGTCTGCCGCATTGCGGTGGAGGATGAAACGGCCTCCGGCCGCTTCCCAAGGATCGCGGGCCTTCTCGCGGTCATCGACGAGGACGGCGCCAGGGTTGGCATAGCGGGCCTTGTCGCGGGCCATGCAGGTGATGACGGGCACGTCGGCTCCGAGCATGCGTGCGACCCAGCGCTTCTTCTGTTCGGGCGCCCAACTGCCCAACGGCAGGCCTGTGAGGATGGTCGGCCGGTGCGGAGCGCAGAACTGCCAGAGCTCCTGCGCGTCATGCATGAACTCCAGCGTTCCGAAGAAGTCGGAGTGGCGGGATAAGACCCGCCACATCTCCTTCATCGGCAGCTGTTCCGGGCGCTTGCCGGTGACCGCGACAACGCCGCGGTCGAAATCGGCAAGCACGCCGTCGAGGTCGAGGAACAGCTTCGCCGCCACGTCACGCCCCGCTCAGTTCCGAGCGCTCGCGGAATTCGTCGAGAGCCTGCGGATTGGACAGCGCTTCCGTGTTCTTGATCGGGCGGCCATGGACGGCGTCGCGCACCGCCAGTTCAGTGATCTTGCCGGACCGGGTGCGGGGAATGTCGGTAACCTGCACTATCTTCGCCGGCACATGGCGGGGGGAGCAATTGTCCTTGATCCGCTTGCGGATGGTGGCCGCCAGCGTCTCGTCCAGCGTCATGCCTTCGCGCAGGACGACGAACAGAACGACGCGCACATCGCCGTCCCATTCCTGGCCGATGCAGACCGCCTCCATGATCTCCGGCAGCTGTTCGACCTGGCGGTAGATCTCCGCCGTGCCGATGCGCACGCCGCCGGGGTTCAGCACGGCATCCGACCGGCCGTAGATCACCCAACCGCCATGTTCGGTCTGCTCGATGAAGTCGCCATGGACCCAGATGTTGGGGAAGCGGTCGAAATAGGCCGAGCGATACTTAGACCCGTCGGGATCGGCCCAGAAGCCGATTGGCATGCTGGGGAAGGGGCGGGTGCAGACCAGTTCGCCCTTCTCGCCGCGAACGGCGACGCCATTGTCGTCGAACGCCTCCACCGCCATGCCGAGGCCGCGCGTCTGGATCTCGCCCTTCCAGACCGGGGCGATCGGGTTGCCCAGCACGAAGCAGGACATGATGTCGGTGCCGCCGCTGATCGAGGCGAGATGGATGTCCTGCTTGATGGAGCGATAGACGAACTCGAAATTCTCCGGCATCAGCGGCGAACCGGTGGAGGCCAGAGTGCGGACGCTGGCCAGCGAGTGGGTCTTCGCCGGCTCCAGCCCGGACTTCTCCAGCGACTGGATGAATTTGGCCGAGGTGCCGAACAGCGTCACCTGCTCCGCATCCGCATAGTCGAACAGGATGTTGCCGCTGGGTGCGAAGGGCGAACCGTCATAGAGGACCAGCGTCGTGCCGCTGGCCAGACCGGTCACCAGCCAGTTCCACATCATCCAGCCGCAGGTGGTGAAATAGAACAGCCGGTCGCCGCGCTTCAGGTCGCAGTGCAGCCGGTGTTCCTTCACATGCTGCAGGATGGTGCCGCCGGTCCCATGGACGATGCATTTCGGCTTTCCGGTGGTGCCGGAGGAATAGAGGATGAACAGCGGATGGTCGAAGGCGACCCGTTCGAAGGTCAGCTCGGCCGCCGGATAGGGCGCCATGAAATCCTGAAGGCCGAGGGCACCGGGGATACCCGAGACGTCCGGCGTCTTGTCGACATAGGGCACGATCACCGTGGCGACGACGGTCGGCAGGTCCTTCAGGACTTCGGCCAGCTTGGCGCGGACGTCGTGGCTCTTGCCGTTGTACCAATAGGCGTCGGGGGCGAAGACCACCTTCGGCTCGATCTGGCCGAAGCGGTCGGTGATGCCCTGGATGCCGAAATCTGGCGAGCAGGAGGACCAGACCGCCCCCAAACTGGTCGTCGCGATCATCGCTGCCAGCGTTTCGGGCATGTTGGGCATGATGGCGGCGACCCGGTCGCCCTTGCCGACACCCTTGGCCTTCAGCGCCTGCTGCAGGCGGGAAACGGTGGCCTTCAGCTCCGCCCCGCTCCAGCGGTACTTCACCTTGTCCTCGCCCCAGAAGACGACGGCGTTCTCGTCGAGCGCACCAGCCAGCAGATTCTCGGCATAGCTGAGGCTTGCTTCCGGGAACCAGCGGGCGCCGGGCATCTTGTCGCCGTCCAGCAGATCGACACTGCCGAGATCACCGGTCAGCCCGGCCCACTCCCACAGGAAGCGCCAGAACCGCTCCTTCTCCGCGATCGACCAGTTGTAGAGCGCGTCGTAATCGTCCAGCCGCAGTCCGAAGCGCGCATTCGCCGCCTCGCGGAAGGCGGTCAGGTTGGCCTGCGCGATGCGCTCCTCACTCGGGCTCCACAGCGGAGTGTCCATTCTCGGTTCCCTCAGCGTCTCGTTATCCACCGGCGTCAGCGGCCGGCTCGCTTGCCGGGTTGTTGGTTCGTGTCCCGGATTGCCGTGCAGCATAACGCATGGCCGCACCGGTTGTCTTTCCCCCGGTGGGCGAAATGGGGCAGGGGCCGGCAGACGGCAAGCGGAACAAAATCAAGGAGCTACAAACGGAAACGGCGGGGAGTTTCCTCCCCGCCGTCTGCGTCGCCCGATGTCGTAACCCGGTGCGCGATCACGCCGCGCGGATCGTGGCCACGAAGGTCTGGACTTCCCGGCGCAGCTTTTCCGCGTCACGGGCAAGATCGCCTGCCGCATGCAGAACCTGTCCGGCCGCCGTGCCGGTTTCCGACGCCGCCTGATTTACCCCCAGGATGTTGGAAGACACGTCACCGGTGCCGCGGGCGGCCTGCGCCACATTGTTGGCGATGTCGCCGGTCGCGGCATTCTGTTCCTCGATTGCGGCGGCAATGCCGGTGGAGATGTCGCTGATCTGGTCGATCGTGCTTGCGATTCCTGTGATGGCGGTCTGCGCGCCGGCGGTGGCGGACTGGATTTCCTTCACCTTGGCCTGGATGTCCTCGGTGGCGCGGGCAGTCTGGTTGGCGAGTTGCTTCACCTCGCTGGCGACGACGGCGAAGCCCTTTCCGGCCTCACCGGCCCTGGCCGCCTCGATGGTGGCGTTCAGTGCCAATAGGTTGGTCTGGCCGGCGATGGAGTTGATGAGGACCACCACCTGCTCGATCTGCTGGGCAGCCTGCACCAGACCTTCGATGGCCTGACCGGTGCGCCGAGCATCCTCTACCGCCTGGGCGGCGACGCGGGTGGACGCGGTCACCTGCCGGCCGATCTCGGCAATGGAGGCGGAAAGCTCCTCCGTCGCCGCAGCGACGGTCTGCACGTTGGCGGACGCCTGTTCGGCCGCCGCGGCGACGTTGGTGGCCTGGGCGCTGGTCTGGTCGGCGGTGGCGGACATGGCGCCGGCCGTGCCCTGCATCTCCGTCGCGGCGGAAGCCACTGTCTCGACGATGCCCTGCACATTGCCTTCGAAGCTGTCGGCCAGCTGGAGCATCGCGGCGCGACGGTCGGCCGCTGCACGGGTTTCCGTTTTCTTCGCTTCCTCTTCCATACGCCGGGTCTGGCTCATGGTGTCGCGGAAGACCTGCACGGCTGACGCCATGGCGCCGATCTCGTCACGGCGGCCAGCGGCTGGAATATCGACCGTCAGATCGCCCTTCGCCAGCCGGCCCATCGCCGCGGTCATTGCCACCACCGGGTTGGCGACGCTGCGGCCGATCAGCCAAGCCAGCAGGATGGCAAGCACCGCCGCCGCCGGCGTCAGGATCATGCTCAGATTTTCAGCATCGTCCGCGGTCTCGATCGCCCCCTTGCGCAACGCTGCCTGACCCGCGGACACCGGTTCGCGGATCTCCTGGAGCTGCTTGGCGATGGCAGTACCGATCGGGCTGAGCCGGGTGTTGATGATTTCATCCATCCCCGCCAAATGACCTTCGATCGACTTCAGACCGGTGGCGAGCTTTTCAAGCAAGCTGCGTGCGGAAGCGATTCGTGGCTGCTGCCCCTCGGCAAGCGGCATGCCCTCCAACTCCTTCAAGGCGCTGGATGCCTCGCCGAGCCGCATGGCGACCCTGTCGAAATCATATTCCTTGTCGCCGGCCAACAGGCGGAAGGCCAGGATGCGGGTGGTCCATACGCCTTCGCTCAATTTGTTCAGGGTGGCGACCGTCGCGAAGTGATTTGCGTTCTCTTCGGCCGTGCGCATCTCCACCAGTTGCGCACGCAGGGCGGAGCCGGCGTCGTAGACCACCTCCTTGGTGAGCCGCTCGAGTTCGCTGCGACGAGCCTGATAATCGCGGACTGCCGCGATGTAGGCCTGCAGCTTGGCAGCCTCCTCGTCGAGCGGGCGGCGGGACGCATCGTCGGGCATCATCGGCTTCGTCGCCGCCAACTCCCGTTCAGCATTCGCCATCTCTGCGTAGATCGCCTGGGTATTCTCCACTTTGCCCGTCGCCATATAGCGCAGGAAAGCCATTCGGGCGCGCAGAACGGCCAAATCGACCCGCTGGAGTTGCTCGACGATCAGGCCCTGGTCGGCGAAGCTGTTCAGGCTGTCGTTCGAATGCTGGGCGGAGCGCCAGGAAACCACCCCGAGCAATACCAGCAGAAGAACAACCATGCCGAAGCCGGCGTTCACCCGCGTCCGAATTTTCAACGCACCCAACATCGATAAGCCCCCGCATGATTTCCACGCGCTCAGTCATCTCCAGAACGAGCGTCGGGAGCGCAAAGCCTCATACGCAGGTATGCGCCGGGAAAATTAAACGAGAGCTAAACGACAAAAAGGCCGCAACCCCAATTGACTTGTCGGTAATCGTCAGAAATTGATTGAATTTTGCCACAAAACTCTTCAGGAAAACCCCGATCTGTTACAGCGCTTGAAGATACTGCTTAATGAAAATGGTCTTTTCAAATAACGGTAAAAATTTTTAATGAAAAACAAAGCAATTCCGAACCTCTCCCTTAGGAATTTTAGAGTCTAAACATGAGATGGAAAGCGGATTCTCCACTCCGACGACGGAAAGAGAAGCCGTCCGTTCATGCCGCCTTCTTTTTGCCCGAGCCGATCTTCGGTTCCTCGCCCTTCAGCAGGCGACGGATGTTCGCTTCGTGGCGGATGAAGACCAGGATCGCGATGAACAGGCAGAGGCCGGCGACCAGCGGCCCGCCGAAATACCAGCCGGTCAGCGGGCTGATGCCCAGCGCCGTCAGCGCTGACAGCGAAGAAATGCGGAACAGCGCCGCCATGACCAGCCAGGTCAGGCAGGCGAGCAGACCGACCGGCCAGGACACCGCCAGCAGAACGCCAAGCGCCGTCGCCACGCCCTTGCCGCCCTTGAAACCCAGCCAAACCGGAAAGCTGTGGCCCAGCATGGCGCCGCCGGCGGCCAGCACCGCGGCTTCGGGACCGGCCCACCACAGGGCCAACAGTGCCGCGATGGCGCCCTTGCCGCTGTCAAGCAACAGGGTCGCCAGGGCCAGCGGCTTGTTGCCGGTGCGCAGCACATTGGTGGCACCGATGTTGCCGGAGCCGATCTGACGAATGTCGCCCAGCCCGGCCAGACGGGTCAGCACCAGACCGAAGGGGATCGAGCCCAGCAGGTAGCCCAGCAGGGCGGCAAGCACGAGAGTGAGCACCGGATCAGTCCTCCGCCTGCCAGACGGTGCGGCCATCCACGATGGTGCGCAGCGGCCGGCCCTGGACCGGGCGGTTCTCGAAGGGCGAGTTCTTCGACTTCGACTTGAAGCGGCCGACGTCGATCTGCCAGGGAACATCCAGGTCGAAGGCGACCAGATCTGCCGGCCCGCCCTTCACGATGCGGCCGACGGCCAGATCGAGAATCGCGGCCGGATTCGACGTGACGCAGGCCAGCGCCTTCAGCAGCGGCATCTTGCCCTTGTGCACCAGTTCGAGCGTCAGCGGGAACAGCGTCTCCAGCCCGATCACGCCGGGCGCAGCCTGGGCGAAGGGGAGGCGCTTCTGGTCCTGGTCCTGCGGCACATGGTCGGACGCGATGGCGTCGATGGTGCCGTCGGCCAGACCCTCGACGATGGCGCGGCGGTCCATTTCGCCACGCAGCGGCGGCGACACCTTGGCATAGGTGCGGTAGTCGCCGACGTCGGTCTCGGTCAGGGCGAAGTAATGCGGGGCGGTGTCGCAGGTCACCTTCAGCCCGCGCGCCTTGGCGCGGCGGATCAGGTCGACCGACTCAGACGTGGTGATGTGGGCGAAATGCAGGCGCCCACCGGTCAGCTCGGCCAGCCGCAGGTCGCGCTCGATCATGATGATCTCGGCTTCGCGCGGAATGCCGACGAGGCCGAGGCGCGTGGCGATCTCGCCGGAGTTCATCATTCCGCCGGACGCCAGCGACGGCTCTTCCGGGTGCTGGACGATCAGCTTGCCGAAGGTCTTGGCGTAACTCAGCGCCCGGCGCATCGTCTTGGCGCTGACGATGGCCTTGGTGCCGTCGGTGAAGGCTACCGCGCCGGCATGGCTCAGCAGCCCCATCTCCGTGATCTCTTTGCCTTCGGTGCCGCGCGTGGCGGAGCCGTAGGCGAAGACCTTGACCAGCTTCACCTCGCGGGCGCGCCGCGCGATGAACTCCAGCCCGGCGACCTCGTCCAGCACCGGGTCGGTGTTGGGCAGCAGCGCCATGGCGGTGATGCCACCGGCCGCCGCGGCGCGGGACGCGCTTTTGATCGTGTCCTTCTCTTCCTCGCCCGGTTCGCCGATCAGCACGCGCATATCGACGAGACCGGGGGCGAGGCACTGGCCGGCGAGATCGACGACCTCCGCCCCATCGGGCGTGGAATCGTTGAACAGGCCGGGACCGAAATCGGCGATGGTCTCACCATCGATCAGCAGGTCGGCGCGCTGGTCCAGCCCCGTCGCCGGGTCCAGCAGGCGGGCGTTGCGGTAGACGACACGGGCATTCATCGGCGCACTCATCGGGCGACTCCCGCAAGGTCGGACTGGCGGCGTTCGCGGGTCAGCAGGTCGAGCACGGCCATGCGCACGGCCACGCCCAGTTCCACCTGATCGAGGATCATGGAGCGCTTGAGGTCGTCGGCGACCTCCGAATCGATCTCCACGCCGCGGTTCATCGGGCCCGGATGCATGATGACCGCGTCGGGCTTCGCCACCTCCAGCTTCTCGTAATCGAGGCCGTAGAAGTAGAAATACTCGCGGGTGGACGGGACATACTGGCCGCTCATCCGCTCGGTCTGCAGGCGCAGCATCATCACAACGTCGGCATCGCGGAGGCCGGTCTTCATCGAGTGATGGACCTCGACGCCCAGCCGTTCGATCTGCGAGGGCAGCAGGGTCGGCGGCGCCACGCAGCGCACGCGCGCGCCCATGGCGTTCAACAGGTGGATGTTGGAGCGCGCGACGCGGCTGTGCAGGATGTCGCCACAGATCGCCACGATCAGCCCGTCCAACCGGCCCAGGCGGCGGCGGATCGCCAGCGCGTCCAGCAGGGCTTGGGTCGGGTGTTCGTGATGACCGTCGCCGGCATTGATCACGGAGCAGTTGACCTTGTCGGCCAGCAGCTTCACCGCGCCCGAATCGGCGTGGCGAACCACCAGTGCATCAAGGTGCATGGCGTTCAGCGTCATCGCCGTGTCGATCAGGGTCTCGCCCTTCTTAACCGAACTGCTGTCGGTCGACATGTTGATCACGTCGGCGCCCAGCCGCTTGCCGGCCAGCTCGAAGCTTGTGCGGGTGCGGGTGGAGTTCTCGAAGAACAGGTTCACCTGCGTGCGGCCGTCCAACAGGTTGGACTTCTTCACGGGGCGGCGGTTCTGCTCGACATAGCCGTCGGCGAGGTCGAGAATCTGGGTGATCTCGCCGGCCCGCAGCCCCTCGATACCGAGGAGATGGCGGTGCGGGAAGACCGTGTCGGGGGACGGGTTCGCGCTCATGGGCGCGGACTATAGGAGCGGTCCGGCACGCCCGCAAGCCGTTCAAGACGACGGATCGGCACAGGACTTTCGCCGCGACTTTCAGCCCGTCCCCGCCTCTTCGAACAACCAGTCGCGGAATGCCTTCACCTTGGGCCGGGAAAAGTAATGCGGCGGCGCCACCACGTAATAGGCAAGGCTTCCCGGCAGCCGCACCTCGAACAGGCGGACCAGCCGTCCGGCGGCGATGTCGTCCGCCACCAGCACACCGCGGGCAAGCGCGATGCCGTGGCCGTTGATCGCCGCCTGAAGCGTGAAGGACGAATCGTCGAATCGCAGGCCGCGCTCGGTGTCCACGCCATCGATTCCGGCCGCCCGGCACCACACCGCCCAGGAGATGTTGTAATCGTCGTGCAGGAGCGTGTGGTGTCGCAAATCCTCCGGATTGACCAGCGGGCGGTCGCCGGCCAGCAGCGACGGATGGCCGACCGGGAAGATATCCTCCGTCAGCAGGCGCTCCACCCGCAGGTCGGGCCACAGCCCGTTGCCGAAACGGATCGCCAGATCGACGTCATGGCGGGCGAAATCCACCACCTGCGCCGTGCTGTGCACCCGCACATCCATTTCCGGATGACGTTTCTGGAAGCGCATCAGCCGCGGCACCAGCCATTTCGACGCGAAGCTGGGCATGGTGGAGATGGTCAGCGTGCCGCTGCTGTCGGCGCGGATCAGCCGGTCGGTCGCCTGGGACAGGGTGTCCATCGCCTCGCGCACCGGCGGAAGGTAGCTCTGCCCGGCTTCGGTCAAGGCCAGCGCCCGGTTCATTCGGCGAAACAGCGGTAATCCGAGCCATTCCTCCAGCGCCTTGATCTGGTGGCTGACGGCGGCCTGCGTCACATGCAGCTCATCCGCGGCTTTTGTGAAGGAAAGATGGCGCGCGGCGGCTTCGAAGGCGCGCAGCGCATTCAGCGGAGGCAAGCGGCGGGACATGCGGGGAGGGACCGGAGAGTGGCTTCGGATTAGATCAGCTAATCGATTCTATGAGAAACCGTCGTTTGTCGGCAAGCGGCCTCTGCCCCATCCTCAACTCCACAAGCAAGACACACGAACCGGAGCGGTGAGGCGGATGCCCCGCTCCCTTCCCCCGGAGGAGACCGGATCATGGCAAAGGCTACGCAGTCGTTCCTCTCCAGCACCGACATGTCCCAGCGCGCGCCGGCTCAAGAGGGCAAGGGCGCCGGTCAATGGATGATCAGCCTGTTCGACCGCTTCGCGACCTGGAGCGAGCGGCGGCGCCAGCGTCGGGCGCTGGAGGCTCTACCCGACCATCTGCTGTCCGACATCGGCATCTCCCGCGCCGATGCGGAGCAGGAAGCCCACAAGCCCTTCTGGCAGGGCTGACCCCATGGCCGGCACGTCGACCGTCGTGACGGAGCAGGGCGGGGAGGAGGATCGGGTCTGGACCGGCGGCTGCCTGTGCGGCGGCGTGCGGTATGCCATCGATGTCCGGCCGGAACCGATCTCCTTCTGCCATTGCGCCCAGTGCCGCCGCCAGCACAGCCATGTCGGGGCCTATACCGGCGCGCCGCGTGCGGCGTTGCGTCTGCTCAACGACGCGACGCTGACGTGGTACGCCTCTTCCAGCCGGGCACGTCGCGGCTTTTGTGCGTGTTGCGGTGCAGGGCTGTTCTGGGAGGCGCTGGACCAGGACCCGGCGGACGGCGAACCGCGCATCACGGTGACTGTGGGAAGCCTGGACGATGCGACCGGCCTGCGGGTGGAGCGGCACATCTTCGTCGACCACAAGGGCGCCTATTACGACATCGGCGACGACGGCGTCGAACGCCGGACCAGCACGGGAGAGGTCGTGGCATGAGCGGCAATGGGAACGGGCGGGAAGGTAGCGGAGATCAGGGGCAGGCGCTGTCCGGTGGCTGCCTGTGCGGCGGCGTGCGCTTCCTGCTGGCCGAGCGGCCGGATGAGGTGGTCAACTGCCATTGCGGGCAGTGCCGCCGCTTCCACGGCCATATCGGCGCCTACATCACCGTTCCGCGCGACACCGTCATCTTCGACGCCGACGAGACATTGACATGGTACCGCTCGTCCGACTTCGCGGAGCGGGGCTTCTGCGGCCGCTGCGGATCCTCCCTGTTCTGGAAGGGCGACGGCAAGTCGGAGATCGAAATCGCCGCCGGCAGCCTGGACCAGCCGACCGGTCTGCAGACGCTCCGCCACGGCTATGTCGAGGGCAAGGCCGATTACTATGAGATCACCGACGGGCTGGAGCAGTTTCCCGGCTCGGCCGAAGTCGAATAGCGACACGTCGTTACGGGTGACCCGGTGAGGGAAGAGGGCGGCCGCATCCGCAAAGGGTGCGCGTTTCCGTCGCAGGTGCGTTGCAGCATCCGCGGGGGCCTTTTGTTTGACCCTCAGCGGTTGGGGTGAGAATGATTTTCACAAGCAACGCCCCTTCCCGTGCCGAGGTACCCCGCGAATGCGTCGTTTCACGCTGCTTTCCGCCGCCTGCGCCATCGCCCTGACCGTCACCGCGCTTGTTCCGGCAGGTGCCGCACGCGCCGACGACATCGTGACCATCGTCATCAAGGACCACAAATTCGAACCGGTGGAGGTGAAAATCCCCGCCAACAAGCGCGTGACCCTGCTGGTCGACAATCAGGACGCCACGTCCGAGGAGTTCGAAAGCAACGAGATGAAGGTCGAGAAGATCGTCGGCGGGCGCAAGCAGATCAAGGTGATGGTCGGCCCGCTGAAGCCCGGGCGCTATCCCTTCTTCGGTGAGTTCCACGAAGCGACGGCGCAAGGCGCCGTGATCGCCGAGTGACGCGGTCCTGACCGTCCCGAAGCCCAGGAGACGACCATGCTCGCCAGTCTGATCATTGTATTCCGCGAGGTCCTCGAAGCGGGCCTCATTGTCGGCATCGTGCTGGCGGCGACCCAGGGGGTTGTCGGGCGCGCGCGCTGGATCGCGCTCGGCATCGTCAGCGGCATCGTCGGCTCCTGCGTCGTCGCCGCCTTCGCCGATGCCATCAGCGCACTGTTCGCCGACACCGGGCAGGAGCTGTTCAATGCCGGCGTTCTTCTGATCGCGGTGGTGATGCTGGCTTGGCACAATGCCTGGATGGCGCAGCATGGCCGCGAACTGGCACGCGATATGAAGGCCGTCGGCCATGCGGTGCGGAGCGGCGAGAGGTCGCTGGCGGCGCTGGCGATCGTCATCGGCGTCGCGGTTTTGCGCGAAGGGTCGGAGGTCGTGCTGTTCCTGACCGGCATCCTGGCGTCGGAGGAGGGCGGCATCGCCACCGTCGCCGCCGGAGGTCTGGGCGGCATGGCGCTGGGCGCGCTGGTGTCCGTGCTCCTCTATGCCGGATTGGTGCAGATCCCGACACGCCATCTGTTCTCCACCACCACATGGCTCCTGACCCTGCTGGCAGCCGGCATGGCTGCGACTGCGGTCAATTTCCTGGCGCAGGCCGGCATCTTGATGGCGGGCGGAACCATCCTGTGGGACAGCTCCGGCATCCTGCGCGACAACAGCCTGATCGGGCAGGCCCTGCATGTGCTGGTCGGCTATACGGACCGTCCGACCGAGGCGCAGTTGATCGCCTACGTCGCGGTTGTCGCGGGAATCCTGCTGCTGACCCGCTGGGCGGCCCGCAATTCCCCCCGCATCGCCAGCTCGGTCCGGTGATTCAATAGACACAAGGTATAGCCGGGCTGACAGTTAAGTGTCTGGTGCCTGCCCCGGCAATCGCGCCATAGTCCCCCGATGACAGACGGACGGCGGGGGCTATGGCAGAACTGGTGACGTTGGTTGTGCTGCTGGCGGCGATGGTGGTCGCGGTGCCGGTGGCCAAGAGATTTGGATTTGGCGCGCCGCTCGGCTATCTCGCCGCCGGTCTGGCCGTGGGGCCGGCAGGTTTGGGGCTGGTCACCAATGTGTCGGCGATCGCCCATGCCTCGGAACTCGGCGTCGTGATGCTGCTGTTCCTGATCGGGCTGGAGCTGAGGCCGGCCCGCCTGTGGGTGATGCGCAAATCGGTGCTGGGGCTGGGCGGGGCGCAGGTTTCGGTCACCGGCGCCGTCATCGCGGGATTGTGCGGCTGGGGCCTGGGTCTGGCTTGGCCGACGGCGGTGGTGCTGGGCTTCGGCTTCGCCCTGTCCTCCACCGCCATGGCCCTGCCGATGATGGCGGAGCGCGGGTTGCTCGCCAACCAGTCGGGGCGCAACGCCTTCTCCGTGCTGCTGTTCCAGGATCTCGCCATCATCCCGGCTGTGGCGCTGTTGCCCCTGCTGGGCAACGGGACCGTGCCGCAGGCAGGCGGAGCATGGCTGGCGGTCGGCAAGGCGGCAGTCGCCGTAGTCGTCGTTCTGATCGGTGGGCGCTATCTGCTGCGCCCGATCTTCCGCGCGGTCGACCGGGCCGGCGCGCCGGAGATCTTCACCGCCACCGCCCTGCTGATCGTCATCGGCACCGCAGTGCTGATCCAGGAAGCCGGGCTGTCCATGTCGCTGGGCGCCTTCATGGCCGGCGTGTTGCTGTCCGACTCCGAGTACCGGCACGAGGTGCAGGCGGATATCGAGCCGTTCGAAGGCCTGCTGCTCGGCCTGTTTTTCGTTTCGGTGGGGATGGGCGCCGATATTCCGGCCTTGCTCCAGCACCCGATCCGCTTCCTCGGCCTCGCCCTGGTGCTGCTGCTGGTGAAGGGGCTGGTGATGATGGCGCTCGCCCGCATCGCCGGGGTGCCGTGGGCCGGCGCCATGCGGATGGCGACGGTGCTGAGCCAGGGCGGCGAGTTCGGGTTCGTGCTGTTCGGACTGGCGGTCGCCGGTGGGACGATGGCCGGGGAACAGGCGTCGGGGGCCATGCTGGTGGTCACCCTGTCCATGCTGGCCACCCCCTTCCTGTTCGCGGCGGAAGAGCGCTGGCTCGCCCCGCGCCTGATGACGGCGAAGCCTAAACGGCCATTCGATGCCTTGCCCGACGACAACCCGCGGGTCATCATCTGCGGCTTTGGCCGGGTGGGGCAGGTGGTCGGCCGCGTGCTGCGGATGCGCGGCATTCCCTTCACCGCGCTGGAGCAAAGCGCCGCCCAGGTGGATTTCGTCCGCAAGTTCGGCAGCCAGGCCTATTACGGCGATCCGACCCGGGTGGAGCTTCTCCGCGCCGCCGGGGCGGAGAAGGCCAAGGTCCTGGTGATTGCGCTGGACGACATGGAGCAGTCGTTGCGCGTGGTGGAGATGGCGACGCGCCATTTCCCCAACCTGACCATCTTTGCCCGCGCCCGCAACCGCCGCCATGTCCACCACCTGATGGACCGCGGCGTCACCCACATCGTGCGCGAGACCTTCGATTCCAGCCTGCGCCTGACCGGTGATGTGCTGCGCCAGATGGGGTTGGCGGAAGGGGAGGTGACGCGGACGCTCGAGACCTTCCGCGCCCATGACGAACGCACCCTGGTCCGCCAGCATGCCGTCCATAATGACGAGACCAAGCTGATCCAAAGTTCCCGCGATGCCGCCGCGGAGCTTCTGTCGCTGTTCGAGGCGGACCGGGAAGACGACGTGGACGGCGAAGCCAGGTCGAAGGCCAAGGCCTAACCGATCAGCAGACTGTCGTCGCTGATCTCCATTCCGCCGCGCTGCTTGGCGAACAGCGCCAGCAGGTGCGGGACGTCCAGGCCGGCGCGCTCGTCGCCGGCCACGTCCAGCACGACACGGCCCTCGTGCAGCATCAGCGTGCGGTCGCCATAGTCCAGCGCCTGCCGCATGGAATGGGTGACCATCAGCGTGGTCAGCCGGTTGTCGCGGACGATGCGCCGGGTCAGGTCCAGCACGAAGTCGGCGGTGGCGGGATCGAGGGCGGCGGTGTGCTCGTCCAGCAGCAGGATCTTGGATCCGGCCAGGGTCGCCATCAGCAGGCTGACCGCCTGACGCTGGCCGCCGGACAGCAGGCCCATACGGTCATGCAGCCGGTTTTCCAGCCCCAGCCCCAGCGCTGCGATGCGGTCACGGAAGCTCTGGCGCCGGTCGCTGCCAAGCGCGAGGCCCAGGCCGCGGCGCCGCCCGCGGGCAGCGGCGAGCGCCATGTTCTCCTCGATGGTCAGGGCGGCACAGCTGCCCGCCATCGGGTCCTGGAAGACGCGGGCGACCAACCCGGCGCGGCGCGGCGTGTCCCAGCGGGTGACGTCGGTGCCGTCGATGGAGATGCGCCCCTGCTCCGCCAGCACGTCACCGGCCAGCGAGCCGAGGAAGGTCGACTTGCCGGCCCCGTTGGAGCCGATGACGGTGACGAACTCGCCCTCCGGGATGGTCAGGTCGATGCCGCGCAGCGCGTGCTTCTCCAGCGGCGTGCCGCGACCGAAGGTGACGTGGATGTCCTCGACGACGATCATTTGGCTACTCGTGCACTGCGTGATGCCTTGGCCTTCAGGCGCGGCAGGATCAAAGCGACGGCGACCAGCACCGCAGTCACCAGATTGAGGTCGGAGGCCTGCAGGCCGATGCTGTCGGCCGACAGGGCCACCTGCACCGCCAGGCGGTAGAGGATCGACCCGGCAACGCAGCCGATCAGCGCCAGCGCCAGGGCGCGGGCGGGCAGCACCGTCTCGCCGACGATCACCGCGGCCAGACCGACCACGATGGTGCCGATGCCGGTGGTCACGTCGGCGAAGCCGTTGGTCTGCGCGAACAGCGCGCCGGCAAGGCCGGTCAGCCCGTTGGACAGCGCTATGCCGGCATAGACATGGGCGTCGGTGTCGACGCCCTGGGCACGCGCCATCCGGGCATTCACGCCGGTCGCCCGCATCGCCAGCCCGAACTCGCTCGCCAGGAAGCGGGCCAGCAGCAGGACCACCACCGCCACGATGAGGCCGACCACCAGCGGCCGGACGATATGGTCCGGAATCCCGAGCCCGTAGAAGGGCGTCAGCACCGTGTCCTGCATCAGCAGCGCCACATTCGGCCGCCCCATCACCCGCAGGTTGACGGAGAACAGCGCGATCATCGTCAGGATGCTGGCGAGCAGGTGCAGGATCTTGAAGCGCACGTTCAGCGTGGCCGTGACCAGCCCGGCCGCCGCACCGGCCAGCGCCGCGGCGAGGCTGGCGAGCCAGGGATTGACGCCGGCGATCAACAGCACCGCGCAAACGGCCGCACCCAGCGGAAAGCTTCCGTCGACCGTCAGGTCGGGGAAGTCCAGGATGCGGAAGGACAGATAGACGCCGATGGCGACCAGCGCATAGACGAGGCCGATCTCGATGGCGCCGAAGAGGGCGATTTCGGTCATTGCGGTGCTTTGCGGGGGGCTTGGTGGAGGGAGCGTTTTGCCCCCTCCCTATCCCTCCCCCGCCCTCGGCCGGCCAAAGGCCGGTCCGATCGCGGGAGAGGGGATCGGACTCTTGTCGGCGTGGCGTAAATGCCGAAGCGGCGGCAGTTCCCTCTCCCACCGAAGGTGGGGGAGGGTCAGGGAGGGGGCAATGTACCCTTCCCAGCAGCCTTACTGCCCGACCACCTTCGTCGCGCGCTTCACCACCGCGTCGGGCAGGGTGACGCCCATGGCGGCGGCGGACTTGGGGTTGACGAACAGGTCGGTGCCCTTGGCGAGGGCCACCGGCAGGTCGCCGGGCTTCTCGCCCTTCAGGACGCGGGCGACGATGGCGCCGGTCTGCTTGCCGACCTGGAAGTAATCGAAGCCGATGGAGGCCACGGTGCCGCGGGCGACGCTGTCGGTGTCGGCGGAGAAGATCGGCAGCTTGGCCTGCTGGCCGACCGCGATCACGCTTTCCAGCGCCGAGACGACCGTGTTGTCCAGCGGGATGTAGACGGCATCGGCCTTGCCGACGAGGCTGCGCACCGCAGGCTGGGCATCCGACGATTTCGGGACGGAGGCCTCGACCACCGTCAGGCCGGCCTTTGCCGCCTCGTCCTTCAGCGCCTTGATCAGCACGACGGAGTTCGGCTCACCGGGATTGTAGAGCACGCCGATCCGCTTGGCCTGCGGCACGATCTCGCGGATCAGCGCGACATGCTCGGCCACCGGGGCCATGTCGGACAGGCCGGTGATGTTGGCGCCGGGCTTGTCCATCGATTTCACCATCTGGGCCGACAGCGGATCGGTCACCGCGGTGAAGACGACCGGGATGTCGCGGGTCGCCGCCGCCACCGCCTGGGCCGAGGGGGTGGAGATCGGCACGATCACGTCGGGCCGCGATCCGGCGAACTGGCGGGCGATCTGGGCGGCGGTGGCCGGGTTGCCCTGTGCGCTCTGATATTCGACCTTCAGGTTCTGGCCCTGGACGAAGCCGGCCTCCTTCAGCGCCTCCACCACGCCGTCGCGCGTCGCGTCGAGCGCCGGGTGCTGGACGATGGCGGTGATGGCGACGGTCTTGCTCTGCGCCAGCGCCTCGACCGGGGCGGCGAACGGACCGACGAAGGCGGCGAGTGCCGCGGCGGCGCACAACAGACGGGTGAAGGACATGGCTGCGGATCTCCTGGACACGGAAGGCCTTCCCCTAGACCGCGGCGGCTCCGCCGTCAACTCGGCAGCGGGGCGCCGGCGGCCGGGGATGGAACATTTGAAACGCTGTGAACCATAGTCCGGAGACTGTTTCACCGTTTCATCCGATGTTCGATCGAACATGTCCCTACGCAGCCGCAGACGGTCCGTACCGTCATACCACGAGGCGGGACGTGCGGTAAGAACGGCTTGAAAAAGCCCCGATTCCGACGGGAGGCACCCTGGCATGGGCGACCCGCCCGCAATCGGGGGTGTGGTTTGGCGGGCAAGAGACTATATTGTCCGCAGCACGGAAGGAGTGGTCATGACCGTTGGAACCGAAGCGGCCCCGTCGAAGTTTCTCGCCTCCTTCCGCGGCCTGATCGGCTGCTGCCCCAATTGCGGGCAAGGCCGGCTGCTGCGGAACTTCCTGAAGCCGGTCGACCGCTGCGCCGCCTGCGGCGAGGCCTATGGGCATCTGCGCGCCGACGACGCACCGCCCTGGATGACGATCCTGATCGTCGGGCACATCGTCATCCCGGCCCTGCTGTCGGTCGAACAGAGCTACGAACCGCCGACCTGGGTGCATCTGGCGGTGTGGCCGTTGCTGACCCTTGTGCTGACGCTGATCCTGCTGCCGCGCTGCAAGGGTCTGGTGCTGGGGCTGCTGTGGAGCACCGGCGCACCGGGGTCGGAGCGGGCCTGAGCGCCGACCGCCTTATGGCTTGAAATGGAACGGCCTGAAATGAAGAACGGCACCGCGCGGCGTCGCGCAGTGCCGTTCTCTTCACGTATGGCTGGACCTTCCTGAACCCGCTGCCGGGCGGGTTTATCGGTCAGCGCGCGCTCGGGCTCAGCGCCGCCGGACCGTGATGGTCACGGTCGCCGGACAGGGTGGCGCGCAGCTTGCCGAACAGTTCGCGCAGGTAGTCGGCGCGCATCTGGCGGGCCGCCAGCATGATTTCTTCGTGGCTGCGAGGATCGCGAACTTCATTGAAAAGCGTGTTCATGGCTCTGGGAATCTCCACGTGAGGTGAGAGACGTCCACTCCCTTGGAATTTGTTTGCCTTGTGAGGCTTAAGATAGGGCAGAGCCGTTGCCCTAAGAAGCGCGGTCCACGCAATGCCGCCTGACGTTTTCCGTATCAGCTTCCCCAATTAACGGAGGTGCGAACTATTGTCGCAGGCTATGGTCGGTCAACCATCGACAACAGTTCGCCTGCCCGATTATTTGTCGTCCCTGGCTCCATCCACAGCGACATTGCGATCGGAAATGATCCGATCATCGGGCGCCGCCTCCCTTTGCCCCGCCCTTTGCCCCATCGGGCGATCGGGCTGGCGCGGCGGCAGCGGGCCGGTGCCGAGGCCGCTTGCCTCTTCGCTGCCGGGGATGCCGAAATCCTCGTCCGGCTGGTCGATGGGACCGCCGGCGCCGGGTCCGATGACGCGCTGAAATCCCTCGATCTCCTCGTCTACGTCCAGGTGATCGCGCGTTTCGCGGATGTCGAGCGGGATGGGACGTTCGTCGATGCCGCCGCTGTCGCTGGGTCCTGTGGCATTGCCGATGTTCCTGTCGTCACGCGGCCTATCGTCACCGGGCCGGTCGGCGGTGTTGCGGCTGTCGATCTTGCGGTCGTCGGAGGCCATGGGCGCTCTCCCGTTTGCTGTGTGAGGTCTCGGTCTTCCTCAACAGGGCGGAAGCGCGCTCGTCACCGCATGCAGGTCGAACCAGCCGCCGACGCTGTGGCGCAGGTCCTGTCGGCGGTCCTGTTCCGGGGCCGGGGCAATGTCCCACAGCCATGACATGTCGGGCGCGGGCAGGGGAAGGCCCCAGGTCGAATCCTCCACCTCCGTCACGGTGCCGCGGTGCAGCCAGGAGCTGTCGATGTCCGTGAACAGCGCCGCCCGCTCGGCAATATCGGACAACCAGCAAAGATGGCCCTGGACCATACGGTGGGCGAAGGCCAGCCTTTCCGCATCCGTCGTGTGCGGAGTGCGGCGCTCCACCGCCTCCAGCGGCAGAAGCGGCAGCTGGGACAGCAAGTTGCAGGACAGGGCGAAGCGGAAGGGCTCGCCGTCGATCGGCGGTGGCTCGAAGCCGGTGGGCAGGGGAGCGCCGCTGTCGAGTGCCGCGGCGAGCGGGGCGAGGGCACCGCTGACATCGAGTTCAACCAAGTGAACGTTCGGCAGACCGGCGGCGCGGCGACGGACCGCCCGGCTGTGCAGCATGTCCACCAGCACCACCTGGTCGAATCGCGCGGTCAGTGTTTCCAGGGGAACTTCGATCAGCAGCCCGGATCCGGCGACCAGGGCCCGGCCGCCCGGCTCCACCCGTTGGATCGCCTGTTCGATGAAGCGGTGGCAGGCGGCCACATGCGGCGCCCAGGCCCGCCGCTGCCGCCGGTAACGGGCGCCGAGCGCAACCATTTCCGCCAGATAGCCGAAGCGGCGGGCCAGCGGTGGGCAGGGCGTGGTCAGATATTCGAACGCTTCGCGCAGCATGGCCGGTTGCTTCTCCCCCCTTGACCCGCGGCGGTGGCAAGGTACCTATGGCGGCATGGTCGAGATCAAGAGGAAAGCGGCCCTGGTCACCGGGGCCGGCAAGCGCATCGGGCGGGCCATCGCGCTCGATCTGGCGGGGCAGGGGTGGGACGTCGCCGTCCATTACCGAAGCTCCCGCGAGGAGGCCGATGCCGTCGTCGCGGAGATCGGGCGGGCAGGCGGCAGGGCCATGGCCTTCGCCGCCGACCTGGACCGCGAGGCGGAGGTGAAGGCGCTGGTGCCCGCAGTGACCGAGCAACTCGGCCCGCTGACCCTGCTGGTCAACAACGCCTCCCGGTTCGAGCGCGACGAGGTCGCCGACGTCACCCGCGAATCGTGGGATGCGCATATGGAGGCGAACCTGCGGGCGCCCTTCGTGCTGTCGCAGGATTTCGCCTCACGGTTGCCGGAGAGCGAAGGCGGTCTGATCGTCAACATCATCGACCAGCGCGTGTGGAACCCAACTCCGCATTTCGTCTCCTACACCCTGTCCAAGATGGGGTTGTGGGCACTGACCCGCACGATGGCGATGGCGCTCGCCCCGCGCATCCGCGTGAACGGCATCGGTCCCGGCCCCATCCTGCGCAACGACCGCCAGACGGAAGAAGAGTTCTCGGCCCAATGGGAGTCGACTCCGCTCAAGCGTGGCAGCACGCCGGAGGAGATCTGTGCCGCCATCCGCTTCCTGATCGCCGCCCCGGCGGTGACCGGCCAGATGATCGCGCTGGATGGTGGAGAGCATCTGGGATGGGCGCAGCCGACGCATGGCTTCGACCCCAACGGATAGAAGCCTGTTACAAACCGGAAACGGCGCTGAGCTAAGCCGGGCATGGCCGGATCATGGCCCCGGCGTCCCTGCCGCCAGGAAAATGACCGCGCGTTTTACACAGGTGCCCCACCCCGCGCAAGAGGCGCCTGCGACCCCGCGACAATTTTGCGGCCACGCGCCAATTCCCTCCCTTGACTTGAGCCTGACCTAAGGAAATCAATGGGTTGACGAAAATGACCAAAAAATAGGCAGAAGCATGGGAGCCCTTGCGGCGCCTAGCTCCGGACGTGCTACCCCCTCCGTTATCGACAAACTTATCCACAGGTTTCGTGGATATTCTTTCGGAGGGGTGAGTCGCTCCATTTGTTCCCTGCCTGTGCCCAACGGTTGACCCGCGCCGGCCGCTCGACGACATTCTGGTCATGTCCGAAACGCATTCCTCCGACCCCCAGGCTCCTGTCGCCGCAGAGCCGGCAGACGCCGCCGACGCCATGTCCTCCGCCGATGCGGCGGCCGGCGAAAGCGGTGCCGCGCGGCCGAAGCGGCGCCCGGCCGACATCGACCGGGGCGTCGAGATCATTCGTGAGCATCTGAAAACTCTGCCGCAGACGCCGGGCGTGTACCGCATGCTCGCGGGCGACGGGGCGGTCCTGTATGTCGGCAAGGCGCGCAACCTGAAGCGCCGGGTGACCAACTACACCCAAGTGGGAAAGCTGCCGGTCAGGCTCCAGCGCATGGTCGCGGAGACCGAGACGATGGAGTTCGTCAACACCCACACCGAGGTGGAGGCACTGCTTCTCGAATCGAACCTGATCAAGAAGCTGATGCCGCGGTACAACGTGCTGTTGCGCGACGACAAGACGTTTCCGCACATCATGATCACCCGGGACCACGATTATCCGCAGCTGACCAAGCACCGTGGCGCCCGCGGGCGCGAGGCCGACTATTTCGGTCCCTTCGCCTCGGCCGGGGCGGTGAACCGGACCATCACGGCGCTGCAGCGCGCCTTTCTGCTGCGCAACTGCGCCGACACCGTGTTCGCCAGCCGTACGCGGCCCTGCCTGCAATACCAGATCAAGCGCTGCACCGCGCCCTGCGTCGGCCGGGTCACCCCGGCGGAGTATCAGGCCCAGGTGAACCAGGCGCGCGCCTTCCTGTCGGGCAAGAGCCGCGACATCCAGACGGAATTCGCCGACCGGATGATGGCGGCGTCCGATGCCATGGATTTCGAGACGGCAGCGCGCTACCGCGACCGTATCCGCGCGCTGACCGCGATCCAGGCCCACCAGGACATCAATGTCGAGGGGGTGGTGGAGGATGCCGACGTCATCGCGGCCTATGCCGAAGGCGGCGTGACCTGCATCCAGGTCTTCTTCTTTCGCGGCGGGCGCAACTACGGCAACCGGGCCTACTTCCCCAGCCACGACAAGGCGGCGGAAACCGACGAGGTTTTGGCCGCCTTCATCGCCCAGTTCTATGAGAACAAGGCCGCGCCGCCGTTGGTGCTGGTCAGCCACGCCCTGCCTGAACTGGACCTGTTGAGCGAGGCGCTGGCAGTTCGTGCCGGGCACAAGGTGGAACTGGCCGAGCCCAAGCGCGGCGAGAAGCGGCGGATCGTCGAGCACGCCCTGACCAATGCGCGCGAGGCGCATGGGCGGCGTCTGGCCGAAAGCTCCAGCCAGGCGCGTCTGCTGGACGGGGTGGCCGCTGCCTTCGGCATGGATGCGCCGCCGGAGCGGGTCGAGGTCTACGACAACTCCCACATCCAGGGGGCGCACGCCATTGGCGCGATGATCGTCGCCGGACCGGAGGGCTTCATCAAGAACGCCTACCGCAAGTTCAACATCCGGGAGCAGGGTGCGGCCGGCGACGACTTCGCCATGATGCGCGAGGTGCTGACCCGCCGATTCGGCCGGGCGGTGAAGGAAGACCCGGAGCGCAGCCTGGGAAGCTGGCCCGATCTGGTGCTGATCGACGGCGGGCTGGGACAGCTGAACGTGGCGCTGGAGGTGTTCGCGGAGTTGGGAATCGACGACGTGACGCTGGTCGGCATCGCCAAGGGGCCGGATCGCGATGCGGGCCGAGAGCACTTCTTCATGGAGAATCGCCCGCCCTTCCAGATGGAACCGCGCGACCCGGTGCTGTATTTCCTGCAGCGGCTGCGCGACGAGGCGCACCGCTTCGCCATCGGCACCCACCGGGCCAAGCGCACGAAGGCCATCGGCAAGTCGCCCATCGACGAAATCGCGGGCATCGGCCCCGCCCGGAAGAAGGCTCTGCTGCACCATTTCGGCAGCGGGGCGGCGGTTGCGCGGGCCGGACTGGCCGATCTTGAAGAGGTGGAAGGGATCAATCGTGCCGTTGCGAAAAAGATATACGATCACTTCCATCCCGATGGTTAGAATGCGGGCACCTTCGAACGGGCGGCTTCCTCACGGGCGCCGTGCGGCGACATCCTCCAGCGGTTCGAGTTTTCCGTCATGCTGACCAGCCTGCCCAACCTGCTGACCCTGTCGCGCATCGCGGTGATCCCGGTGGTGGTCGGGCTGTTCTATGTGCCGGAGGCCTGGGCCGCCTATACCGCCTGCTCGCTCTATGCCGCCGCCTGCATCACCGACTGGTTCGATGGATATCTCGCGCGCGCCTGGGCGCAGGAAAGCGTGATCGGCAAATTCCTGGATCCCATCGCCGACAAGCTGCTGGTCGCGGCGACGCTGATCATGCTGGCGGGGTTTCACCGGCTGACCGGCCTGTCGATCCTGCCGGCGGTGGTTATCCTGCTGCGCGAGGTATTGGTGTCGGGCCTGCGCGAGTATCTGGCCGGCCTGCATGTCGGCGTTCCGGTGACCTGGCTGGCCAAATGGAAGACGACGATCCAGATGATCGCGCTGGGCTTCCTGATCGTCGGCGATTATGGTCCGGCGGAACTGCCGGTGACCATCATCGGCACGGTGGGTCTGTGGATCGCCGCAGCCCTGACCTTCTACACCGGGTGGGATTACATGCGTGCCGGACTGACCCACATGATGGCCGAACAGCCGGCGAAGCCCGGTTCCGCCCGTTCCGCCCGCAGCGCCGGCTGAGAGTTTCCGACAGGAAGATATTCGGGCCATGAAGATTTTCGGACTGACCGGCTGGAGCGGCAGCGGCAAGACCTCGCTGATGGTGCGCCTGATCCCGGCGCTGACCGGCCGGGGCCTGCGCGTCTCGACGGTCAAGCATGCCCATAAGGGCTTCGACATCGACCATCCCGGCAAGGACAGCCACAACCACCGCGTCGCCGGTGCGACCGAGGTGCTGGTCAGCTCCCCCCGCCGCTGGGCCCTGATGCACGAACTGCGCGACGGCGAGCCGGAACTGACGCTGGAGCAGCTGATCGGCAAGGTGGCGCCTGTGGATCTTCTGCTGATCGAGGGCTTCAAGCGCGACCGGCACGAGAAGATCGAAGTGTGGCGGGCCGACGTGGACAAGGCACTGATCGCGCCGGACGATCCTACCATCGTCGCCGTGGCCAGCGACGGTCCGGTGCCGGGTTGTCCGGTTCCGGTGCTGGACCTGAACGACGCGGAAGCGGTTGCGGCCTTCGTTGTGAAGCGCTGCGGGTTGGGATGAATGCATCTCTCGCGCGAAAATTCGCATTGCCTGCGCGCCGTTTGAGACATTTTTCTTTACCCGCAAACCACCTCAGGTTATTGCTTTCGTCTGAATAAGGGTCAGCCACGGTTGACTCTCACCCTGTTCGGGCGAACATAGGAGGTAGCGCAGCCATGCTGGAGTTGGTCATGGAACCGACAAACAAGCCGCGCGTCTCCGAGGAGACCGACCTTGCGCCTGATGTTGAGGCGGAGGCGGAACGGACACGCCGTCAGCAACAAAAATTCAGAGAGCTGATGACACGCCTCGCGGCGAATGCCGCCGCGACGGGGGATTCTTATTGGACGCGAAGCCCCAAGGGTTGATGGATCGTGGCTTGGCGTCCCAGCTCCTCCAAAGCTAAGGCTGCGGCCGTCATCGACTACGGGCGTGATTTTGCGCGGGAACGTTCTGCGTTGCCGGCGTCTTTTGATTCCGTCGTCGATGAGATTGAAGAATCTCTAAGGCAAAAGCCGGTAGAGCCGACCGATCACCTCAAACATGGTGCCGAAGAAGGGACAATGCTGATCCGGCGCCGTGGTGGTGTCTACGTGGCCTTCCAAAGACACAGCCACAATCCGCCGCCACCCAACCTTGTACGCCTGTGGTATTGCGGAACCTATCGGGAGAGCGGAAGTCGCATCATCTATGACTTTGAAGAGGATTGATAACCCTCTTCGCTATGATGCTAAGAATGCCGCGATCCGTTGGATCGCATGTTTTTGAGCATCGTAGGACGTCATGGACACCGCACCTTCTCACCGACCGCAGGCGCTCGACCGCTGCGGCTACCAGCTCGCCGTCTTCGATTTTGACGGCACGCTGGCCGACTCGTTTCCCTGGTTCATCGGCGTACTGAACGGCGTCGCCGACCGCTACGGCTTCAACCGGGTGCGGCCGGACGAGGTCGAGCAGCTGCGGGGCTACGACGCGCGGCAGATCATGCGGCACCTGCGCGTGCCATCCTGGAAGCTGCCCTTCATCGCCAACCATATGCGTCGACTGATGGCGCGCGACATCGACGGCATCCGGCTGTTCGACGGGGTGCCGGACATGCTGCGCGCGCTGAACGACCGGGGCGTGACCGTCGCCATCGTCAGTTCCAATTCGGCTGCGAATATCCGCAAGATCCTGGGACCGGACACGGCGGGGCAGGTGGCCCATTACGGCTGCGGCGCTTCGCTGTTCGGCAAGGTGGCGAAGTTCCGCAAGATGCTGCAGATGACCGGCATTCCGGCAGGTCGGGCGATCGGCATCGGTGACGAGGTGCGGGACATCGACGCGGCGCGGAAGCTCGGGATGGGATGTGCCGCTGTCACCTGGGGCTATGCACGCGGCGACGCCCTGGCCGCGCGGCGGCCGGACCGGCTGCTGACGCGGGTGGAGGAGATAGCCGGGCTTTTCGGCGGCTAAGTGCCACGCTCCGGAAAGCACGCCTTTTCCCTCTTCGCAGCCGGCGCCGCGACGGACTAGAGTGGCGACCATGGTGCAACTCGACAATGATTGCTTCGCCTTCGGCGGGCCGATGATGGCGGTGGGGCCGGCGCTTGCGCTGCTGGCTGGACGGGTCGCGCCGGTGACGGCGACGGAAACGGTTCCGCTGAGCGGCGCGCTGGGCCGGGTGCTGGCCGCCGATCTGGTCGCGCCCTTCAGCGTGCCGCCGCATGACAACGCCGCGGTGGACGGCTATGCCGTATTCTTCGACGACCTCGCCGCCGACGGTCCCACGGTCCTGCCGGTCACCGCGCGGGTCGCCGCCGGGCAATGGCTCGGCCGGCCGGCGGTGCGGGGGGAGGCGGTGCGCATCTTCACCGGCGCGCCGATGCCGGCTGGGATGGACACCGTCTTCATGCAGGAGGATTGCCGCAGCAGTGACGGTTCCACCGTCACGCTTCCGGCCGGCAACCGCCGCGGCGTGAACCGGCGGCTGGCGGGCGAGGATGTGCGCGAGGGATCTGTGGTGCTCACAGCCGGGCGCCGCCTGCGGCCGGAGGACATCGCGCTCGCCGCCTCGCTTGGCCATGGGACGCTTGAGGTGCGCTGCAGATTGCGGGTGGCGGTGTTCTCCACCGGCGACGAGCTGCGGCAGCCGGGGCAGCCGCTGGAGCCGGGTGCCGTCTATGATGCCAACCGCTACGCGCTGATCGCGCTGCTGACCCGGCTGGGCTGCGCCGTCACCGACCTCGGGATCCTGCCCGACCGGTTCGAGGCGATCCGCGACGCCCTGGCGGAGGCCGCGGCCGGCCATGACGCGCTGATCACCTCCGGCGGCATGTCCACCGGCGAGGAGGATCACGTCAAGCCGGCGGTCGAGGCGAACGGGCGGCTGGATTTCTGGCGGCTGGCGATCAAGCCGGGGAGGCCGGTGGCGCTGGGCCGTGTCCGCGATGCCGTGTTCGTCGGTCTTCCCGGCAATCCGGTTGCGGTGGTGGTCACCTTCCTGCGCATCGCCCGGCCGATCCTGCTGCGGCTGATGGGGGCAATGGACGAGACGCCGCGGCCGATCCCGGTGCGCGCCGCCTTCGCCCACAAGAAGAAGCCGGGCCGGCGCGAGTTCCTGCGCGGATCGCTGGCGAGGGGAGAGGACGGCGCGCTCTGCGCCACCAAATACCCGCGTGACGGGGCGGGCGTCCTGTCGTCGCTGGTCGATTCCGAAGGCCTGATCGAACTGCCGGAGGATCTTGCCCAGGTCGAACCCGGCATGATCGTCGACTTCGTGCCTTTCAAAGAATTCCTCTAGGGGACGCGTGATGAAGATTCTCTATTTCGCCTGGCTGCGCAGCAAGATCGGCGTGCCGACGGAGACGGTGGACCTGCCGGCGGAGGTCGCCACCGCCGGCGATCTGGTCGAGTGGCTGAAGACCCGCAGCCCGCGGCATGCCGAGGCGCTGGCCAACAGCAAGGTGGTCAAGGTGGCGGTGAACCAGGAGCATGTGCCCTACGACCATCCCATCGCGGCGACCGACGAGGTCGCCCTGTTCCCGCCGGTGACGGGGGGCTGACGCCATGGCGATCCGCGTCCAGGCCGGGGATTTCGACGTCGGCGCCGAATATGCCGCCTTCACCGCCGGCCGAACCAGCGTAGGCGGTGTAGCGATGTTCGTCGGGCTGGTGCGCGACATCGCCGGCGGCGAGGCGGTCAGCGCCATGACGCTGGAACACTACCCCGGCATGACCGAAAAGCAGCTGGAAGCGATCGAGGAGGAGGCGCGCAGGCGCTGGCCGCTGGACGACGTGCTGGTGATCCACCGCCATGGCCGGCTGGAGCCGGGCGACCGCATCGTGATGGTCGCCACTGCGTCGGCCCATCGCGACGCTGCCTTCGAGTCCTGCCGCTTCCTGATGGACTGGCTGAAGACGAAGGCCCCCTTCTGGAAGCTGGAGGCCATGCCCGACGGCGAACGCTGGGTGGAGGCGAAGGACAGCGACGATGCCGCTGCGGCGCGCTGGGCGGAGTGAAGGGTAAGCGGAAGCGGGCCGGTCAGGCGTGACCGGCTTCGCCCGACAGCATGGAGACGCTGACGCCCAGCTTTCCGATGGCGCGTTCCCATTTGGCGTCCAGGTCGGTGTCGAACAGCAGCTGTTCGTCGCAGGGCACGTTCAGCCAGCCGTTGGCCTGGAACTCGGCATCCAGCTGGCCCGGACCCCAGCCGGCATAGCCCAGCAGCAGGATGTTGCGGCGTGGGCCACGGTCTTCGGAGATGGCGCGCAGGATGTCGATGGTGGCGGTCAGCGCGACATCGTCGTTCACCACCAGCGTGCCGTCGCGGACATAGTCGGTGGAATGCAGGACGAAGCCGCGGCCCGATTCCACCGGCCCGCCGTAATGGACCGGCAGGTTGTTCATCGGCTGCGGGATGTTCATGTCGAGCTGTTCCAGAAGGTCTTCGAACGTGATCGACCCGAACAGCCGATTCACCACCAGCCCCATCGCACCATCTTCATTATGGGCGCAGACATAGATGACCGAACGCTGGAAACGCGGGTCCTCCATTCCGGGCATGGCGATCAGCAGCTGGCCGGTCAGCGATTCCGTGGTCTTGGAGTCCGGAGACTTGGTCAGGCGCGGCATGGTCGATTATCCTTGTCGTCGGTCCGGTGCGGTAAACCGCTTCCGTCCGTACGGTCGGTTGTGGTTGGCGCTCTGGCGACGCTTTCACCGGAGTGTGACAGCACCGGTCGAGCTTTGTCACCTATATATGGGCTATCATATAGGGTGAGGGGGACGCCGTTGCGCCCCTTCCTGGGAAGAGAACAGTGCGCGCGATGAAAAGACATGCCTCCCTCCTTCTGCTGCTGCTTGCCGTTCTGGCGGGCGGTATCGTTCCCGCTGCGGCACAGGATGGCGTCGGAGCCTGGGTCAAGGCGGGTCAGGTCGAGGCGCGGCTCGTTTCCGCCGTGCGCGGCACCGGCGACCTGACGACGCTGCCGCTGGGGCTGGAACTGCGGCTGGAGCCGGGATGGAAGACCTACTGGCGCTCCCCCGGCGATGCCGGATTCGCCCCGCGGCTGGACTGGAGCCGGTCCGGCAATCTGGCCGAGGCGACGCTGTCCTATCCGGCCCCGCACCGCTTCTCCGTCCTGGGATTCGAGACCGCCGGCTATGACACCGCCGTCCTGTTCCCGATCCAGGGCAAGCCTGCGGAGCCCGGCAAGCCGGTCGATCTGGCGCTGGCCGCGGAACTGCTGGTCTGTTCGGACATCTGCGTGCCGCAGACGCTGAACCTCGCCCTTGCCCTGCCGGCAGGACCGGCGGAGCCGAGCGACGCCGCGAACGACGTGGCGCGCGCACAGGCCCTGGTGCCGCGTGGGCCGAACGGCCTGCTGCGCATCGACGCGGTGCGCGCCACCGGCACCACGCTGGAGGTGGAGGCGACCGCCGCCGATGGCTTCGTCACCCCGGACCTGTTCGTGGAGACCGAGCCGCCGCTGACCTTCTCCGCACCCAAGACCGTCTTTTCCGACAATGACCGCCATGTCCGCCTGACGCTGACGGTGACCGAGCCGCAGCCAGGCCTGGATCTTGCCGGCCGCGCGATGACCCTGACGTTGGTCGACGGCGAGAAGGCGGTGGAGGCGCCGGCGACAGCGTCGGCCGGCGGTGCCTTGGCGGTTCCAGCGGGGGCCGGATTGGCGGCGATGCTGGGCGTGGCCCTGCTCGGCGGGCTGATTCTGAACCTGATGCCATGCGTGCTGCCGGTGCTGTCGCTGAAGCTGATGTCGGTGGTCAAGCATGGCGGGCAGGCCCCGGCCGCGGTGCGCGCCGGTTTCCTGGCGAGTGCCGCCGGCATCCTGACCTCCTTCCTGCTGATGGCGTCGGTGCTGGTCGGCGTGAAGGCAGCGGGCGGGGCTGTCGGCTGGGGCATCCAGTTCCAGCAGCCGCTGTTCCTGGTCTTCATGGTGGTCCTGGTCACCCTGTTCTCGGCCAACCTCTGGGGATTGTTCGAGGTGCCGCTGCCGCGCGTGCTGGCCGACCGGCTGGGCGGGGAGGGGTTGGCCGGACCCTTCGCCACCGGCATGTTCGCCACCCTGCTGGCAACCCCCTGCTCGGCGCCGTTCCTGGGCACAGCGGTCGGCTTCGCACTGTCGAAGGGGCCGGTGGAGATCTACGCCATTTTCGCGGCGCTCGGCGTCGGGCTGGCCTTGCCCTATCTGGCGGTGGCGGCATGGCCGCGCGTGGCCGGGTGGCTGCCGCGGCCCGGGCGCTGGATGGCGACGCTGAAGACCGTGCTGGGCTTCGCGCTGCTGCTGACGGCGGTCTGGCTGCTGTCGGTGCTGACGGCGCAGATCGGCGAGGTGGCCGCAGCCACGGTCGGGCTGCTGATGGCCGGGTTGGTGCTGGCGCTGTGGATCGGGCGCAGCGCGCGGGGTGCCGCGCGGACCGCCGGACCGGCCCTCGCCGGTGTGCTGGCAATCGCCGCCTTCGCCATGCCGGCTGCCGTCGGCCCCTCCGCCGGTGCGGCGCCGGTGGTCAGCGACGCCAAGACGCGCTGGGTACCCTTCGCGGAATCCGCGATCCGCGATCATGTGGCGGCCGGCCGTATCGTCTTCGTCGACGTCACCGCGGATTGGTGCATCACCTGTCAGGCCAACAAGAAGCTGGTGCTGAACCGTGACGAGGTCGCCAAGCGGATGGAGGACCCGTCCCTGGTGGCGATGCGCGCCGACTGGACCCGTCCGGACGCGGCAATCGCCAAGTTCCTGGCCGACCACGGCCGGTACGGCATCCCCTTCAACATCGTCTATGGCCCCGGCGCGCCGGAGGGCATTGCCCTACCGGAACTGCTGAGCGACGGCGCGGTGCTGGAGGCGCTGAACAGGGCCGCCGGAAAGGGAGCCTGACCAGCCGCCCGGAAAAGGCCTATGGCCGTTGCGACTATTCTGCGGTAACAGGGCGCCTCCGGGAGGTTCTCCCGCGCCATGAGGACGATGATGGACGATCAGATCAACTGCCCGCAGTGCGGCTCCGAAAACGCCTACAATGACGGAAGCCTGTGGAACTGCCCCGACTGCGGGCATGAGTGGAACCCCGATACGGCCACGGCCGCTGCGGACACCGAAGCCGGGCAGGGCGTGCGGGATGCCAACGGCAACCCGTTGACCGACGGCGACAGCGTGACCGTCATCAAGGATTTGAAGGTCAAGGGATCGTCCCTGGTGGTGAAGGGCGGGACCAAGGTGAAGAACATCCGTCTGGTCGACGGCGCGGATGGGCACAACATCGCCTGCAAGATCGACGGCATCGGCGCCATGAACCTGAAGTCGGAGTTCGTGAAGAAGGCCTGATGCGCTCCGTCCTATCGGCCAACCGTTTCTTGCGGCCATTCGCCGCGGGGGATAGAAGGGATGCAGGGCCGGATCCCGCCAAGAGGGCCCGGCCCGAACCAAAGGGCCAAACCCAAAAACGGGAAGGGCCCAAGAAAACGGGAAGGGTTAGAGACGATGAGCATCCAGGTTGGCGATACCATTCCGTCCGTCACGCTTAAATGGCTGACCGACAACGGCATGCAGGAAGTGAGCACGGACGAGCTGTTCAAGGGCAAGAAGGTCGTCCTGTTCTCCGTCCCCGGCGCCTTTACCCCGACCTGCTCCGCCAAGCATCTGCCGGGCTTCGTCCAGCAGGCCGACGCGCTGAAGGCCAAGGGCGTCGACAGCATCATCTGCCTCGCTGTCAACGACCCGTTCGTGATGCGCGCCTGGGGCGATAAGGGCTCCGTCGGCGACAAGGTGAAGATGCTGCCGGACGGCAACGCCACCTTCACCACGGCTCTCGGCCTGACCATGGACGGCTCGGCCCACGGCCTGGGCACCCGCGGCCAGCGCTTCGCCCTGGTGGCGGAGGACGGCAAAGTCACCCATGTCGCCGTCGAGGCCCCCGGCAAGTTCGAGGTGTCGTCGGCCGAGGCGGTGCTGGAGAAGGTTTGAGCGGAGATTCCCCCTCTCCCCCCCGGGGAGAGGGACGGGGTGAGGGGGACGCACAGGGTTGATTCTCGGTGAAGGTCTGCCGCGCATCCCCCTCACCCTAACCCTCTCCCCGGGGGAAGAGGGAATCTGTTTTGATCACCCCCGCGCCCGCACGTCGGCCACGCCGCGCCGGGCCAGCTCGTCGGCGCGTTCGTTTTCCGGGTGGCCGGCGTGGCCGCGGACCCAGTGGAATTCGATCTGGTGCTGCCTTTTCGCCTCTTCCAGGCGCTGCCACAGATCGACGTTCTTCACCGGCTTGCGGTCGGCGGTCATCCAGCCCTTGGCCTTCCAGCCATGGATCCATTTGGTGATGCCGTTCTTCACATACTCGCTGTCGGTGAAGAGGCGGATGGTCACCGGCTTCTTCAACGCCTCCAGCGCCATGATGGCCGCCATCAGCTCCATGCGGTTGTTGGTGGTCGCCGGTTCGCCGCCATACAGCTCCTTCTCCACATCGCCGTAGCGCAGGATCGCGCCCCAGCCGCCGGGACCGGGATTGCCGCTGCAGGCGCCGTCGGTGAAGATGTCGACCGTCTTGCGGCCGGTTTCGGTCGGGGTGGAGTCTTCGGTCATCCGGTCAGATCCCGCCCGCTTCCGAGTCGTCGAGGAAATAGTCGCCCAGGCCGCGGACCGACTGGTGGAAGCGCAACTTGCGCAGATATTCCAGCGGGTCCTTCGGCCGCACGAAGGCGCCCGGCGGATGATTCAGCCAATCGTAGAGACGGGTCAGCAGGAAACGCACCGCACTTCCGCGGCACAGCCAGGGCAGGGCGTCCAGTTCCGCCCGCGACAGCGGCCGGACCTTGCGGTAGTTGGACAGCAGCAGCCGCGCCTTGGTGGCGTTGAACGAGCCGTCGATCTCGAAGCACCAGGCGTTGATGCAGATCGCCACGTCGTAGACGAAGAAGTCGTTGCAGGCGAAATAGAAGTCGATCAGGCCGGACAGGCTGTCGCCACGGAAGAAGACGTTGTCCGGGAACAGGTCGGCATGGATGACGCCCGCCGGCAGTCCCACCGGCCAATTGGCCTCCAGCGCCGCCAGTTCGGCCTCCAGCGTCGCGCGCAGGCCGGGCGCCACCTCGTCGGCGCGCTCGGCCGACTTGGCGAACAGATCCTTCCAACCGGGCAGGGCCAGCGCGTTCGGCCGTTCCATGCGGAAATCGCCGACCGCCAGATGCAGGCGGGCCAAAGCCTCGCCCAGCTGGGCGCAATGCTGCGGCGTGATCCGGCGCGGCCACATGCCGGCCAGGAAGGTGACGATCACCGCCGGGCGGCCGCACAACTCGCGCAGGGCCACGCCGTCGCGTGCCGCCACAGGCAGGGGACAGGCGATGCCCTTTTCCGCCAGATGCTCCATCAAGCCGAGGAAGAAGGGCAGATCCTCCTTCCGCGTGCGCTTCTCGTAGAGCGTCAGGATGTAGGGGCCGCGTTCGGTCACCAGCAGGAAGTTGGAATTCTCCACCCCCTCCGCGATGCCTTTGCACGACAGCACCGCGCCCAGATCGTACTGGGCGGCAAAGGTGCTGAGATCCTCGTCGGTGACTTCGGTGTATACGGCCATGATGTGCAGCGCCTTACCGGGTTTCCGGCTTGCGGTCAATTTCGGGCGTGATCGGTTCGTAATATTCCGGGCCAAAACCGGCAAGCCGGCGGCTGCTGACGTTGAAGGGGCGTTTCAGCCCGCCGCGGAAATGGCGTCCGACCAGCTCCTGCCACAGGGCGACCGGCTCCGCCCCGCGCTCGGCGCAGAGATGGACGAACCAGCGGCGGCCGGCGGCGACGTGGCTGATTTCCTCGTCATGGATGGTCTGCAGCAGGTCGGCGCTCTCGGCGTCGCCGAAATCGCGCAGGCGGCGAACGGTCTCGGGCGTGACGTCCAAACCGCGCGCCTCCAGCACCATCGGCACCACCGCGAGCCGGGCGGCGAGGTCGTGCGCGGTCTCCGTCGCCGCCTGCCACAGCCCGTCATGGGCCGGCAGGTCGCCGTAGGAGGAGCCGAGCGCGTTCAGCCGCGTCTCCAGCATCTGGAAATGCCGCGCCTCGTCGTCGGCCACCTGGACCCAGTCGTCGGTGAAGCCCTTCGGCAGGCCGAGATGCGCGAATCGGGTGACGATGTCCCAGGCGAGGTCAATGGCGTTCAGTTCGATGTGCGCCAGCGCGTGCAGCAGGGCGATGCGGTTCTGCGCGCTGCCGCCGCGCCCGCGCTTGGGCATGTCGCGCGGAAGCTTCAATTCGGGCCGCTCGGGGCGGGCAGGGCGGTCGGGCGGCGGGGCCGGCACATCGGGTGACAGCAGGCCGTCACGCCATGCCGCGGCGAAGGAACGGGTGAGGCGCACTTTCTCCAGCGGCGCCGCGGTGGTCAGCACCGCAGTCGCCGCCTCGCCCAGGCACGTAACGGAAGAGGTCATTTCCAGCCGTAGGCGACGAAGTTCGGGTTGAGGATGTCGTCCTTGCCATAGACGAGCGGTGAGCCGTCCGGCTGCTCCACCCGGCCGCCGGCGCCGATCAGCACCGCATGGCCGGCGGCGGTGTCCCACTCGCTGGTCGGTCCGAAGCGCGGATAGAGGTCGGCCTTGCCGCTGGCCACCGTGCAGAACTTCAGCGAACTGCCGCAGGACACCCGGTCCTTGACGGTGAATTGGCCGAGGAACTCGTCCAGTACCGACCCGCTGCCATGGGAGCGGCTGGCGACGACGGTCAGCCCGTCGGCCGGCGGGTTGCGGACGGAGATGGCATGGTCATGCCGTCCCTCGGCGCAATGGACCGCCGTGCCGGGGCCGGCCGCGGTATACATGTCGCCGGTGGCCGGGGCATAGACGACGCCGAGCACCGGCACGCCATTCTCGATCAGGGCGATGTTCACCGTGAACTCGCCGTTGCGGGAAATGAACTCCTTGGTGCCGTCGAGCGGATCGACCAGCCAGAAGCGTCCGCCGGAGACGTCGGGCCGATGGCCGGCGGCCACCGCCTCCTCCGCGACCACCGGCACGCCGGGCAGAAGATGGTGCAGGGCCGGGATGATCACCGCCTCCGCCGCGTGATCGGCCTGCGTGACAGGGCTGCCGTCAACCTTGGTGGCGACGTCGATGCCGTCGTTGTAAAAGCGCAGGATGACCTGACCGGCCTCATGGGCGATGGTGCGGACCGTCGGCAGCAGGCTCGCCACAGCGGCATCGGGCATGGGGTGAACTCCCTTTGGTATGAACGGTCAGCATACCGTGCCCGCCAGCGGGCCGGAAGCTTTTGAACGGGTGTGGAACGGAGAAGGCGGATGACGGTGGGGGAGCGGTCGGAGGGTGGGCGGGTGGTCGGTGCAGGCGCATCGGCCCTATGGCGTGCTATGACCGCGGCCGATCTGGACCGGCTGCTTGCCATTGCGGACATCGTGCATCCGGCCTACCCGGAGGACCGCAACGTGTTCGAGGAGAGGCTCGCGCTTTATCCTGACGGCTGCCGCGTGGCGGAATGCCGCGGCGAGGCGATCGGCTACGGCGTCATGCATCCCGGCAAGCTGGGGGTGCCGCCGCCGCTCGACACGCCGCTGGGGGAATTGCCGGCGGATGCGGATTGCCTGTACCTGCACGACATCGCGCTGCTGCCGGAGGCCCGCGGAACGGGGTTGGGGGCGGTGGTGCTGGCCTTTGCACATGGGCTGGCGGCGCGCGAGGGGTGGCGGTGGCTGGCCCTGACCTCGACGCCGGGCGCGCGCAGCTATTGGGACCGGGTCGGCTTCACGCCCTATGCGGATGGCGGGCCGGCACTGGCGGCCAAGCTTGAGAGTTACGGCGGCGGGATGAGCTACATGACGGCGCCGGTGAAGGCTCCGGGCTGACGGATCAGGCGGCGAGCGCCGCCATTTCCGGTTCCGTCACCACCGCCTCGAATGCCGGCTTGGCGAACAGGTAGCCCTGCATGAGGGTGACGCCGAGATCGCGCAGGGTCTTGGCCTCGTCCGCCGTCTCGATGCCTTCGGCGATGGGGGTGATGGCGAGATCGTCGCACACCGCCAGGATCGCCTTGACGATGCTGCGCCGCGCCCGTTCGGTGTCGATGTTGCGGGTCAGTTCCATGTCCAGCTTGATGATGTCCGGCTGGAATTCCGCCAACAGGTTCAGGCCGGAATAGCCGGAGCCGAAATCGTCGATGGCGGTCAGGAAGCCCTGGCGCTTGTATTCGTTGAAGATGCTCTTCAGGTGGTCGTGGTCCACCACCCGCTCGTTCTCCGTCACCTCGAAGATGATGCGGTCGGTGGGGAAGCCGGTGCGGCGCGCGGCGGCCAGCGTCGCGCGGATGCAGGCCTCCGCCTTGTAGACGGCGTTCGGCAGGAAGTTGATCGACAGCCGGGCGCCATTCATCGGCAGGGTCGAGGCAAGCTCGATCGCCTTGATGCGGCAGGACTGGTCGAAGGCATAGCGCGTGGCGTCGGTCACCTGCCCCAGAACCCAGCCGGCACCCTGGCCGGCGGTGCCGCGGACCAGCGCCTCATGCGCCCATACGGCACCACCCGCGACATCGACGATGGGCTGGAACGCCATCGTGAAGTCCAGATCGAGCCTGTCCGCGCACTGGCCGCCGCACCCGCCGTCCCCAAACGCCATCGCATTACCCCTGTCAGATCAAGAACCCCACCTTCAGGTAAGCGACAATGCCATGGATTTCATCCGACGGAGGTGTGGCAAGTACCACACCTTCCGACTAGGACTTTCCCCTACGCCTCCGGTAAGAACTGCCAGCCTACTCTGCCGCGATGCGCGTTTCGGCGTGTCGTATTGCCGCCCACACGGCTTCCGGCGTCGCCGGCATGTCGATGTGGGTGATGCCGAGGTCCGACAGCGCATCGACCACCGCATTGATGATGGCCGGCGGCGCGCCGATGGCCCCGGCCTCGCCGGCGCCCTTCATGCCCAGCATGTTGGTGGTGCTGGGAACGCTGTTCAGCTTCACCTCGATCGGCGGCATGTCGACCGCCCGCGGCATCTGGTAGTCCATGAAGGACCCGGAGAGCAGCTGCCCGCTGTCCGGATCGAACACCACCCGTTCCTGCAAGGCCTGGCCCAGCCCCTGGGCCACGCCGCCGTGGATTTGGCCGATCACCAGCATCGGGTTGATGACCGTGCCGAAATCGTCGACGACGCTGTAGCGCACCACCTCGATCACGCCGGTGGCGGGGTCGATCTCCACCTCCGCGACGTGGCAGCCGTTGGGGAAGGTGCTGGCCGGCGGGGTCCAGCGCGCCATCTCGGAGAAGGCGATGCCGGCGCCACCCTCGGCAGCCTTGGCGGCCACCTCCCTCAGCGACACTGCGCGGTCGGTGCCGACGACGGTGAAGCGGCCGTCGGCGAACTCGACGTCGACCTCGGCGGTCTCCAGCAGGTCGGCGGCGACCGTGGTCGCGGCCTTCACCACCTTGGCCGCCCCCTCCGCCAGCGCCGAGCCGCCTACGGGCACGGAGCGCGAGCCGCCGGTGCCGGCGCCCCAGCTGACACGGTCGGTGTCGCCCTGGACCACCTCGACATCCTCCGGCGGCACGCCCAGCCGGTCGGCGAGGATCTGCTTGTAGGCGGTCTCGTGGCCCTGACCGTTGGTCTGGGTGCCGATCAGCAGAACCACCTTTCCGTCGCCGTTGACCTGGACGGTCGCCTGCTCCGGCCCGCCGCCCGAGCACGCCTCGATATAGGTGGCCAAGCCGGCGCCGCGCAGCTTGCCGCGGGACTTGGCCTCCGCCTTGCGGGCGGACAGGCCGACCATGTCGGCGAGAACAAGTCCGTCCTCCAGATTCTGGACGAAGTCGCCGGTGTCGTAGACCTGCCCCATCGGCGTGGCGTAGGGCATGGCGGACGGCGGGATGAAGTTGCGCCGCCGGATCTCCGCCGGGCCGAGGCCGGTGACCCGTCCGGCATGGTCGATCAGCCGTTCCAGAAGATAGGCCGCTTCCGGCCGGCCGGCGCCGCGATAGGCATCCACCGGCTGGGTGTTGGTGAACACGCCCTTCACCCGCACATAGACCGCCGGTGTCCGGTAGGACCCGACCAGCATCGCCGATCCGGCATCGGTCGGGATGAAGGGGCCGTAGTTCGACAGGTAGGCGCCCAGATTGGCGACGGTGTCCACCCGCAGCCCCAGGAAGCGGCCATCGGCGTCGAGCGCCAGACGCGCCTTGCTGACATGGTCGCGGCCATGGTCGTCGCTGATGAAGCCCTCGATGCGGTCGGCCGCCCATTTCACCGCGCGGTTCAGCCGGCGGGCGGCGAACAGGCAGGCGACATATTCCGGGTAGTTGAACAGCTTCATGCCGAATCCGCCGCCGACGTCGGTGGTCAGCACGCGGATGCGGGAGTCCGGCTCGTTCAGGATCTTGGCGAACTGCTTTTGCAGGCCGTGGACGCCCTGGCTGGTGACGTAGATCAGCAGGCGGCCGGGCGCGCCGTCGGCGCCGGACTCGACACCGGCGACGCAGGCGCGGCCCTCCATCGGGTTGGCGACGACGCGGTTGTTGACCAGTTCCAGCTCCACCACGCGGTGGGCGCCGGCGAGCGCCGCCTCCACCGCCGCCTCGTCGCCGGTGTCCCAGTCGAAGCAGAGGTTGTTGGGCGCCGCGTCCCACACCAGCGGACGGCCGGGCTCCAGCGCCTCCAGCGTGCCGGTGACGGAATCGCGGTCCTCGTAATCGACCATCACCAGTTCGGCCGCCTCGCGCGCGGCCTCCAGCGTCTCCGCCACCACCATCGCGACCGGATCGCCGACATGGCGGGCGAAGCCGCGGGCCAGCGCCGGGCGCGGCGTGCGGACATAGTTCGATCCGTCGCGCTGCTTCAGCACCGCCTGGCAGGGGATCATGCCGACATTCTCGGCATCCAGGTCGGCGACGGTGTAGACCGCCAGCACGCCGGGCTGCGCCAGCGCGTCCGACGCATCGACCGAGCCGATGGCGGCGAAGGCATGGGGGGAGCGGACGAAGGCCGCATAGGCCTGGCCGGGAAGAGACACGTCGTCGGTGTAGCGGCCGCCGCCGGTCAGCAGCCGGGCGTCTTCGGTGCGCGGAACCGCCTGTCCGATGCCGAACTTCATGGGTGAACTCCCGACTTCCGGTTCGATGCGATTGTTGTGCTCCGCGAAGATAGGCCGGCTGAAGCGTGAGGGAAACCCCCGGCGGTGGCTAGCAGCGCGCGCCATTGCGGACTGGCGCCCACTGCCCGCAGCGACCATATTCCTGGGCATGTGTGGACGCATGCTACTCACCACCCCGGTCAGCGAGGTCCAGCGCCTGTTCGGCGTGCCCGAGCGGCCGAACCTGATGCCGCGCTGGAACATCGCCCCGACGCAGGACATTCCCGTGATCCGGCGCGATGAGGACGGCCGCCATCTGTCGATGGTCCGCTGGGGGCTGGTGCCGCCCTGGGCCGACGATCCGTCCATCGGCGGGCGGATGATCAACGCGCGCGGCGAATCGGTGGCGGACAAGCCGGCCTTCCGCGACGCCTTCCGCAAGCGCCGCTGCCTGATCCCGCTGGACGGGTTCTATGAATGGACCAGCGTGGGGGAGGGGGCGAAACCGCGCAAGCAGGGGCACGTCATCCGCCGCCGACACCGCGGCCTGTTCGCTCTGGCCGGCTTGTGGGAGCGTTGGCGCGGTCCGAAGGGCGCCGCACCGCTGGACCCGCCGCTGGAAACCGCGACGGTGGTGACGACGGCGACCAACGCCACCCTGTCCTTCCTGCACGACCGCATGCCGGTGGTGCTGGATCCCGCCGACTGGGACGCCTGGCTCGACCCGGCGACCCCGCTGCCGGTGGTGGAAGGGCTGATCCGTTCGGCGCCGGACGACTGGCTAGACGTGGTCCCGGTGGGGCCGCGGGTGAACAGCGTGCGCAACGACGACTGTTCCTGCCTGGATCCGCCGGAAGAGGCGGCGGCCGTCACGGAAAAGCCGGTCGAGGGGAAGCAGGTCGAGGGGAAGCCGGCCAAAGGAAAGCCCGACGACAAACAGCCCAGCCTGTTCTGAGCCGATGAGGGTGGGGAGACTTACACTGGTCGTGCTCTGCGGTCTGGTCCTTGCCGGTCCCGCCGCGGCGCAGACCAACCAGGCTGCCAAAGGGCGCGGCCCCATCGCCAACACGCCGGACCAGACCGTGACGGGCTCCGCCATGGCGGTGGAAGGGGATTTGCTGACCGTCAACGGCATGGCGGTGCGGCTGATGGGCATCGACGCGCCGGATCCGGGGCAGAAGTGCAAGAACCGCTACGGCCATGAACTCGACTGCTTCAAGGTCGCCACCGCCGTGCTCGCCAACATGGTGAAGGGCGAGGAGGTGACCTGCACCATTACCGAACAGGACCGTACCGGTGAGAAGAAGGGCGAATGCCGGGTGCGCGGGGTCGATCTGGGGGCGGCGATGGTGTCGCGCGGCTGGGCCTTTCAGTATGCCAGCCTGTCGCCCGCCTACCAGAAGGGCGAGGCCTATGCCCAGAGCAAGCGGATGGGGCTGTGGGCCGGGCAGGTGGAGAAGCCGTGGCAATGGCGCTCGCGCCAGTTGCGCGAGAAGGCAAAGTGAGCGAACCGCCTTTTGGGCAGCCTGGGCTTGTCGTTCGGGTCTGGCCCTTTGGCAGTGACTGACGGGCTGTGGCCGTACGTTGGCGTGCCGCACCCCCATTTCCCATTCGACCGCCCCGAATGGCATGATAAGATTCCGACAAGATGAATAACGACCTCCACAGGCCGGCAGGTTTGCCTGGCGAACGATCGGAGAGGCTGAATCCCAGAGCGGTAACTCCCGGCAGGGAGCGGAGTCACGGGTATGCTCGTTTACGAATGTGAACTGTTCGAGGTGGTGCCGATCCTGCGCCGCTATGCGCGGGCGCTGACGGGTGCCACCGACCGTGGCGACGCGCTGGTGACGCGCTGTGTCGAAGCGGCGGTGATGGCACCGTCCCGGTTTGGCCTGGACCGCGGCGGCGATGGGTCGCGGCTGTCGATGTACGCCCTGCTGAACCTGCTGTTCGACCGCTCTCCGGAAGAGTTCGGCCCACCCGGCCGGCCGCTGCCATCGCCCCATCCCATCGAGCGCGCGCTGGCCGAACTGCCGGAGGCCGAGCGCCGCTTGTATCTGCTGACCGCGCTGGAAGGATTGAGCATCCGGCAGGCGGCGAAGGTGCTGCAGCTGCCGGCGGGGGAGTCCATCGACCGGTTGAAGGCGGCCCGTGCCCGCGTGCGCGCCGCGATGGTCCAGCGGGTCATGGTGGTCGAGGACAACGCCCTGCTGGCGATGGAGCTGGGGGAATTGGTGGCCGACATGGGCCATGTCGTCTGCGGCACCGCCGGCAACGAGACGGAGGCATTGGCCCTGCTGAAGGCGGAGAAGCCGACGCTGGCCCTGCTGGATGTCCGGCTGGCGGATGGCGGCAGCGGGATCGAGATCGCCCGCCGGCTGAAGCGCGTGCGCGACCTGCGCACCATCTTCGTCACCGCCTTCGATGACGACATTCGCGCCCTGGACGCCCGCCATCTGGGGCAGATCGTGCGCAAGCCCTTCACCAACGCCGGCATCCAGGCGGCCATTTCGCGCGCCATCTTCATGCCGCAGCCGGTGGCGCTGGCCTGACGACTTTCGACGGTCAAGCCAATGAAAAAAGGGACCGCCGGCGATCCGGTGGTCCCTTTTTTCGTAAGGCGGCTTTCAGGCAAGCCGCCTTCAAACAGCGCCCGCTATACCGTGTGCCGGCGACCGGCGATCATGCGGTAGATGGCCAGGATGATGATCGCGCCGACGATGGCGCCGATGAATCCCGCTCCTTCACCCGGCCGGTACCAGCCGACGGCGGCCCCCAGATATGTCGCGACGAAGGCGCCTGCGATGCCCAGCAGCGTGGTGATGATAAAGCCGCCCGGATCGCGACCCGGCATCAGGAACTTGGCGACGATGCCGGCGATGAAGCCGATGATGATCGTCCAGAGAATGCCCATGGTTGTTTTCCCTTCCGTTGCGGGACCGTCTTCCCATGCCCAATAACGGGCAAAGAGGCGATTGGTTCTCCTTCCCGGCGGATCTTTTGGCCCGATGCTCTTTTGGGCAGCCGGAACTTTTTGCATAGGCACCATGTTCTCCGCAGCACATGACCGCCGTCGCGCTTCGGTGCTGACGCGGTGGACCGGGACGCCTCCAGGCCCTGCCGGCCGGGCCGTTCCGCAAGGAAAGCTGGGAGAATTCTAATGACCAGGACGTTCATTTTCACCGCCATGGGCGCGGTTCTGCTGTCGACCACCGCGATGGCCCAGGTGGGCGGCGCGACCTCGCCGCAGGCCGGATCGAGCTACACCATGGGCACGCCGTCGGGCGGCATCCCGCCGCTGGACGCACCGGCCCGCGGCCTGCCGGTCACCGACACGCCGCAGGGCGGCAAGGTGGTGGTGCTGGGCGAAGGCATCGGCGCCCGCCGGCTTGCCGAAGAGCGCCGCATGGAACAGCAGATGGCGACCGGCATCGCCGGGTCCACCGCCGGTGCAGGCGCGGCGATGACCGGCAGCAGCATCGCCGGCGGCAGCACGGCCGACCAGGACCGCGCCGCCCGCATGGCGCCGGTGGCCAGCGCAGCCGACTTCGTGAACCGCGCTTCGCAGAGCGACCTGTTCGAGATCGCGTCGAGCCGCATGGCCGTCGACCGCGCCACCACCGAGCCGGTGCGCCAGTTCGCCCGCCACATGATCATGGACCACACCACCACCAGCGAACTGGTGAAGACCCAGGCCCGCGCCAGCGGCCTTGAGCCGCCTGCCCAGCCGGATCTCGACCAGCAGCAGAAGCTGAGCCAGCTGCAGGGCCTTCGCGGTGTCGCCTTCGACCGCATGTATGTGAACCAGCAGGTGCTGGCGCACCGCGAGGCGGTTGACCTGTACGGCACCGTCGCCCGCAGCACCGATCCTGACCTGCAGCCCTACCGCAGCCTGGCACAGCAGACGCTGCCGAAGCTGCAGCAGCACCTGAACCAGATCGAAGGCATCGCGGCCAGCGCCCCGCTCGCCAGCTCCCGCTGATCCGGCGAACCTGAGAGGCCGATAATGGAAACGGCCCCGTACCGCTCCCCCTTGGGGGCGGCGCGGGGCCGTTCCTGTTCTCAGGTGCCGATCAGCGCAGGGCGCTGATGTTGGCGGCGTACTGCTCCGGACCACCGGTGAAGGTGGCGGTGCCGGCGACCAGAACGTCGGCACCGGCCTCGATCGCCAAGCGGGCGGTTTCTGGGTTGATGCCGCCATCGACCTCCAGGTCGATCTGCTTGCCCAGCGCATCGATGCGGGCGCGCAGGTCGCGGATCTTCGGCAGCTGGCTCTTGATGAAGCTTTGGCCGCCGAAGCCGGGGTTGACCGTCATCACCAGCACGAGGTCGATGTCCTCCAGCACATGCTGGATGGCGTCCACCGGCGTCGCCGGGTTCAGCGACACGCCAGCCTTCTTGCCGAGCGACTTGATCAGCTGGATCGTGCGGTGAAGGTGCGGCCCGGCTTCCGGATGGACGGTGATGATGTCGGCGCCGGCCTTGGCGAATTCCGGAACGAAGAGGTCCACCGGCGAGATCATCAGATGCACGTCGAAGACCTTGGCGGAATGCGGCCGCAGCGCCTTCACCACGCCCGGCCCGATGGTGAGGTTCGGGACGAAATGCCCGTCCATCACATCGATGTGGATGTAGTCGGCGCCGGCGGCGTCGACCGCGCGGACCTCCTCGCCCAGCCGGGCGAAGTCGGCGGAGAGAATCGAGGGGGAAATCTTCACGGCGCGCATGGGAAGTTCCTGAAGCAGAGGGAGGGCTGGGACCGGGTCCGATTCGCCGCACTTCCTATCACGGGCCGGCGCGGCAAGTCATGACATGATGTGAATTCCGCAAGGCCGCGGGAAGGACCCCTGCCGGGCTCCCACAGCGCGAGCCCGGCCGTTTGCCCTTTACCGCCATCGCGAAGCGTTGTATCCATCTGGATATAGGTGCAGCATCAGGCATGGCAGGAGATGACGATGGTCGGTGTGCGTTCGATCCTGGGAAGGAGCGGGTTCAGACTTGCGATGTCGGCGGCGGTGCTGGGCTTCAGCCTCACCCTCGCGGCCCCGGCGGCAATGGCGCAGGACGTGCTTGTTCTGGCCGCCGCCTCCACCAAGAATGCGGTGGACAAGCTCGCGTCCCAGTTCAAGGCGAAGACCGGCCTGTCGGTGACTGCATCCTTCGCCGCGTCGTCCGCCCTGGCAAAGCAGATCGAGAACGATGCGCCGGCCGACATCTTCATCTCGGCCGATCTCGACTGGATGGATTATTTGCAGAAGCGTAATCTGATCAAGACCGACAGCCGGACGAACCTGCTGGGGAACGAGTTGGTGGTGGTGGTGCCGAAGGGAACGGCGCTGAAGCCGGACCTGTCGAAGGGCGGCAAGTTGGCCGAGCAGCTGGGCGACGGGCGGCTCGCCACCGGCGACCCATCGAACGTTCCGGTCGGGAAGTACGCCAAGGCGGCACTGGAGTCTCTTGGCCAGTGGAAGGCGGTCGAGCCGAAGCTCGCGCGGGCCGACAGCGTGCGGGCGGCGCTGGTGCTGGTCAGCCGGGGCGAGGTGCCGATGGGCATCGTCTATCGCACCGACGCCGCCATCGATCCGGGGGTGGAGGTCGCCGCCGTGTTTCCGCCGGACAGCTACCCGCCCATCGTCTATCCGGCAGCGCTGGTCGCGGCATCCAAAAGCGCCGGCGCCGCCGCTTTCCTCGACCACATGAAGTCGCCGGAGGGCATGGCGGTGTGGACGGAATTCGGCTTCGTTCCGGCGCCCAAAGCACCGTAAGCTCTGCGGCATGGATATCCTGACGCCGATGGAGACCACCGCGTTGCTGTTGAGCCTGCGTGTCGCGGGCGTCGCCATCGCGTTGGGGTTGCCGGTTGCCGTGCTCGCCGCCTGGGTGCTCGGGCGCTATTCCTTTCCGGGCAAGACGCTGGTCGATGGGCTGGTCCATCTGCCGCTGGTTCTGCCGCCGGTGGTCACCGGTTATATCCTGCTGGTGACGATGGGGACCAAGGGGGTGGTCGGCGGCTGGCTGTACCAGACCTTCGGCATCAAGCTGATCTTCACAGCGGAAGGTGCGTCGCTGGCGGTCGCCGTGACGTCCTTCCCGCTGATGGTGCGGGCGATCCGCCTGTCGGTGGAGGCGATCGACGGCGGGCTGGAGGCGGCGGCGCGCACGCTTGGCGCCGGTCCGGTCGACCGCTTCTTCACCATCCTGCTGCCGCTGATGGCCCCCGGCCTGCTGTCCGGCGCCATCGTCGCTTTTGCGGCGGCGATGGGCGAGTTCGGGGCGGTCATCACCTTCGTCTCCAACATTCCCGGCCAGACGCAGACCCTGCCGCTGGCGATCTATGCCGCCACCCAGGAACCCGGGGGTGACGCGGTGGCGGCGCGGCTCGCGGCCATATCCTTCGGCGTCGCCCTGATCGCACTGATGCTGTCGGAGTTCCTGGCGCACCGTGTTCGGCGGCTGATCGGGCAGACTTGACCATGCTTGACCTTTCGATCCGCCAGACGCTGGGCGCCTTTGCGCTCGACATCGCCTTCACCGCGGAAGAGCGCGGGGTGACGGCCCTGTTCGGCCGTTCGGGGTCCGGCAAGACCTCCGTCATCAACGCCATCGCCGGGCTGACGCGGCCCGATGCCGGCCATATCCGCATCGGCGATACGGTGTTCTTCGACAGTGCGCTGCGCATCGACGTGCCGGTGGAAAGGCGGCGCATCGGCTATGTCTTCCAGGATGCGCGCCTGTTCCCGCACATGACCGTGCGCAGCAATCTGGAATTCGGCCTGCGCCGGGTGCCGGCCGCGGATCGCCGCATCGCCTTCGGCCCGGTCGTGGAACTGCTGGGGCTGGGCCATCTGCTGGACCGCCGTCCGCGCGGGCTTTCGGGCGGGGAGAAGCAGCGGGTAGCCTTCGGGCGCGCCCTGCTGGCTCAGCCGCGCCTGCTGCTGATGGACGAGCCGATGGCCTCGCTCGACGCCGCCCGCAAGGCGGAGATCATGCCCTACATCGAGCGTCTGCGCGACGAGATGAACATCCCCATCGTCATGGTCAGCCACGCGCTGGACGAGGTTGTGCGCCTCGCCACGACGATGGTGCTGATCGGGGAGGGCAGGGTGCGCGCCGTCGGGCCGGTGGGCACGGTGATGGGCAGGCTCGACCTGTCGGCGGTGACCGGTGCGCAGGATGCCGGCGCCGTGCTGGACCTGACGGTGGAGCGCCATATCCCCGAAGACGGCCTGACCGTGCTGGCCTTCGACGGCGGGCATCTGACCGTGCCGCGGGTGGAGCGTGCGCCAGGCGCCTCGGTGCGCCTGCACATCCATGCCCGTGACGTCATCGTCGCCTTGCAGCAGCCGGTCGGCGTGAGCGTGCGCAACGCGCTGGCGGCGACGGTTGTGGAAGTCGCCGAGTCGGGACCATCCTCCGCCGACGTGCGGCTGGCGGTCGGCGGTTCATTCCTGATCGCGCGCATCACCCGCGCGGCCGTCCGGGAGTTGGACCTGACGCCAGGCCGCCCCGTGGTGGCGCTGGTAAAGGGCATCGCCTTCGAACCGGGCAGCACCGGTGCCCCCGCGGAAGGGCGGCGGGTCGTCGATGTGTGACTCTGTCCGGCAATCGGAACATCCCCTCTCCCGCAGTGGGAGAGGGGATGTTCCGCAGGCGTGCTGACCTGACCTCCGGAGCTTACTGGCCGCCGGACGGGGTTGCCGAGCCACCGGTGCTGGCGCCGCCGCCGGCAGACCCGCCGGCCGTGGAGCCACCCGGCACCGTGGTGGTGGCACCGCTGCTGTCGTTCATCGAGTTGCCGGAGGTTCCGCCTTGAACCGGAACGCCGGTGGAGGGCGGCGGAACCGTCGTTGAACCGCTGCTGGACCCGCTGCTGGTGGTCGGGCTGGTCTGGTTCGCCGCGTTGGAGTTCTGGGCGTTTTGGTCGTCGCAAGCCGCCAGCCCCAGAAGCAGGGCGGGAAGGGCCGCGATCAGAATCTTGCTGCGCATGGAGTGCGTCTCCTCAGCCATTGGGCGGCGCCGCCCCGGAAGCCGGCAACCGGAAGCGCATTCGCTGACCCGGTACGGCTCCGGCAACGCCGTGTGGGTCCAAACACGCCACCGCCGGTTTCATTCCATCCGTCCTTAGCACTATGTCGAGTGGGTGCCGTGCGACGGTGGGGCAGGGCCACCGGCGGAGCGCCCGGAATATCCTACCGGGGCGCGCGGAGAACTTTCACGGAACGTTCTGACAACTTGTGGCGCAGGCGTGGCCGGTACCCATTACTGGGTTGCGCAAAGAACACGACACTTTTGCGACTTGGCTGTTCCATCTTTTTCGTTTGACCGGTGGAAAGTCGCTGTGATTCCATCCAACCACCATGACGATGATCGCCGACTTCACCGACACGCTCGCCCGCGCTGCCAAGAGCGCGATCCGCCAAGCCATCATGCCGGCGCTGTGCGCCTGCGTGGTCGCCTACTTCGCCTACTACGCGATCCATGGCGATCGCGGGCTGGTGGCGATGAAGCAGATCCAGGGGGAGATCGCCCAGGCCGAAGAGGTCCTGAACCAGCTCCGCACCGAAAGGGAGGAGATGGAACGGCGCGCCCAGCTTCTGCGCGGCGACGGGCTCGACCGCGACATGCTGGAGGAGAGGGCGCGGCTGATGCTGAACTTCTCCAACCCGCGCGACGTCATCGTCAAGCTGCCCAAGGTCGCCGAACCTCAGGGGGCGGTCCCGCAGAAGTAAGGGGAAATCAGCTGATTAACCGAAATGCGGTTAATCGAAAATAGCGCTGCAAAAACAGGCATTTGCGCGGGCCAAAAAGCTCGTGTAGTGTGCGCGCCATATTCGCTTCCGGTGCGGGCTCTCGCATGCCCGCAACGCGTGGCGGCAAGGGTTGTTTAAGGCCCATTGCCGCGTGAACCCTGGGGAGGAATCATGGCCGCGTCCCGACGCCGTCCGACCAAGGCGCAGACCGACACCGCGCCCGCTCAAGCCGTCTCTTCCGAAGAGCTTCTTCATTACTATCGCGAGATGCTGCTGATCCGCCGCTTCGAAGAGAAGGCGGGCCAGCTGTACGGCATGGGCCTGATCGGCGGCTTCTGCCATCTGTATATCGGCCAGGAAGCCGTCGTGGTCGGCGTGCAGGCCGCCCTGAAGCAGGGTGACACCGTCATCACCAGCTACCGTGACCACGGCCACATGCTGGCCTGCGGCATGGAGGCCAATGGCGTGATGGCCGAGTTGACCGGCCGCATCGGAGGCTACTCCAAGGGCAAGGGCGGCTCGATGCACATGTTCAGCCGCGAGAAGAACTTCTACGGCGGCCACGGCATCGTCGGCGGCCAGGTTCCGCTCGGCACCGGTCTGGCCTTCGCGCACAAGTACCTCAATGACGGCGGCGTCTCCGCGGTCTATTGCGGCGACGGCGCCATCAACCAGGGCCAGGTGTACGAGAGCTTCAACATGGCGGCTCTTTGGAAGCTGCCGGTGCTGTTCGTCATCGAGAACAACAAGTACGCCATGGGCACCTCGCAGGAGCGCGCCTCGGCCGGTGAACTGCACCAGCGCGGCGCCGCCTACGGCATCCCCGGCTATCAGGTCAACGGGATGGACGTGCTCGAGGTGAAGGCCGCCGCCGACCAGTGGGTGAACTACATCCGCGAAGGCAACGGCCCGGTCATCCTTGAGATGAAGACCTACCGCTACCGCGGCCACTCCATGTCCGATCCGGCCAAGTACCGGACGAAGGAGGAGGTCGAGAAGATGCGGTCGGAATCCGATCCCATCGACCAGCTGAAGGCCAAGCTGCTGGGCGGCGGCCATGCCGACGAGGACAAGCTGAAGGAGATCGATCGCGCGGTGAAGGCGATCGTCACCGAATCGGCCGAGTTCGCGCAGCAGAGCCCCGAGCCCGATCCGTCGGAACTGTGGACCGACATCCTGGTCGAGACCTGATCGTCGAATCCACCGTCTGGTCCTGACGTCAACGAAAAGCAGGAGCGGCGCCGACCGGAACAGGTTGCCCCCAGATTGGGAGCGGCAACCGGGTTCCCCCGCGCCGCCGGAGGTTGAGGAATGCCGATCGAAGTGCTGATGCCGGCCCTGTCGCCCACCATGACCGAGGGCAAGCTGGCGAAATGGCTCAAGAAGGAAGGCGACGCGGTGAAGTCCGGCGACGTGCTCGCCGAGATCGAGACCGACAAGGCCACCATGGAAGTCGAAGCGGTCGATGAAGGCCGCGTCGGCAAGATCCTGGTGCCGGAAGGCACCGACAACGTCGCGGTGAACACTCCCATCGCCATGCTGCTGGAAGAGGGCGAGGACGAGAGCGCGCTGCGCGAAGGCGGCAACAAGCCGACCGTCGCCGGCCCGACCAACGCCGTCCCCGCTTCCGAAGAGACCAAGGCCGCCCCGTCGGCGGTGCAGGCCGCTGCGCCGGCCCCGGCTCCGACCGTGCCGGCCGCCCCGGTGTCGGCTCCGGACTCCGACGAGGACAAGTTCTTCGCCAAGACGGTGAAGAAGACGGTCCGCGAGGCCCTGCGCGACGCGATGGCCGAGGAAATGCGCCGTGACGAGAAGGTCTTCGTCATGGGCGAGGAGGTCGCGCAGTATCAGGGCGCCTACAAGGTGACCCAGGGCCTGCTGCAGGAGTTCGGCGAGCGTCGCGTCATCGACACGCCCATCACAGAGATCGGCTTCGCCGGTCTGGGCGTCGGCGCCTCCTTCAAGGGGCTGAAGCCGATCGTCGAGTTCATGACCTTCAACTTCGCCATGCAGGCGATTGACCACATCATCAACTCCGCCGCCAAGACGCTGTACATGTCCGGCGGCCAGATGGGCAGCCCGATCGTCTTCCGCGGCCCGAACGGCGCCGCCGCCCGCGTCGCCGCCCAGCATTCGCAGTGCTATGCCTCCTGGTATGCCCACTGCCCGGGCCTGAAGGTCGTCTCCCCCTGGTCGGCGTCCGACGCCAAGGGCCTGCTGAAGGCGGCGATCCGCGACCCGAACCCGGTGGTCTTCCTGGAGAACGAGATTCTCTACGGCCAGAGCTTCGAGGTTCCGGAGGACGAGGAATTCGTCCTGCCGATCGGCAAGGCCAAGATCGAACGCGCCGGCAAGGACGTGACGATCACCGCCTTCTCGATCATGGTCGGGCATGCGCTGGCCGCCGCCGAGGAGCTGGCGAAGGAAGGCATCGACGCGGAGGTCATCAACCTGCGCACGATCCGTCCGCTGGACACCGCCACCATCGTCAACAGCGTCAAGAAGACCAACCGCCTCGTCTCCGTCGAGGAAGGCTGGCCCTTCGCCGGCATCGGGTCGGAAATGTGCGCGCTGATGATGGAGCAGGCCTTCGACTATCTCGACGCGCCGGTGGCCCGCGTGGCCGGCCTGGACGTGCCGATGCCCTACGCCGCCAACCTGGAAAAGCTGGCGCTGCCGCAGGTCGCCGACATCGTCAAGGCCGCGAAGCAAGCCTGCTATCGCTGAGAGGAGGGCTGATAGGATGACCGTTCAGATTCTGATGCCCGCCCTCTCTCCCACGATGACCGAGGGCAACCTCGCCAAGTGGCTGAAGAAGGAAGGCGACACGGTGAAGTCCGGCGACGTGCTCGCCGAGATCGAGACCGACAAGGCCACCATGGAAGTCGAAGCGGTCGATGAAGGCCGCATCGGCAAGATCCTGATGCCGGCCGGCAGCCAGGGCGTGGCGGTGAACACCCCCATCGCCATCCTGCTGGAAGAGGGCGAGGACGAGAGCGCGCTGGCCTCGGCCGGCTCCGCTCCCGCCCCGGCAGCTGCCGCCGCTCCGGCGGCGGCTCCCGCTCCGACCGCTGCGGCTCCGGCTGTGGCTCCGGCTCCCGCCGCCGCTCCGGCGCAGGCGGCTTCCGGTGAGCGCGTGTTCGCCAGCCCGCTGGCCCGCCGCATCGCCGAACAGGTCGGCGTCGACCTGAAGACCGTCAAGGGCACCGGCCCGCACGGCCGCATCGTCAAGGCCGACGTCGAAGCCGCCAAGGCCGCCGGTCCGGCCAAGGCCGCTGCCGCTCCCGCGGCGGCTCCCGCGCCGGCCGCCGCCGCTCCGGCTCCCGCCGCAGCTCCGGCCCCGGCCCCGGCGAAGGCCGAGGGTGTGGACGCCAAGGCGCTCGCCGACAAGCTGGGCATGGCCTACACCGCCGTGCCGAACAGCGGCATGCGCAAGACCATCGCCAAGCGTCTGGGCGAGGTGAAGCGCACGGTTCCCGACTACTTCCTGACGGTGGATGTCGAGATCGACGCGCTGATGAAGGTCCGCGCCGAGCTGAACGGCCGGTCCGACGCCTACAAGCTGTCGGTGAACGACTTCATCATCCGCGCCGTGGCGTTGGCGCTGAAGAAGGTTCCGGCGCTGAACGCCGCCTGGACCGACGAAGCGATGCTGCAGTTCCAGCATGCCGACATCTCGGTCGCCGTCGCCACCCCGACCGGGCTGATCACTCCGATCGTCAAGAAGGCGGAAACCAAGGGTCTGGCCGACATCTCCAACGAGATGAAAGCACTGGCCAAGAAGGCGCGCGACAACGCGCTGAAGCCGGAAGAGTATCAGGGCGGCACGATTTCCATCTCCAACCTGGGCATGATGGGGATCAAGCAGTTCCAGGCGATCATCAACCCGCCGCAGGCCTGCATCCTGGCGATCGGCGCCAGCGAGCAGCGCCCGGTGGTGAAGGACGGCGCGCTGGCCATCGCCACGGTGATGAGCCTGACCGGCACCTTCGACCACCGCGTGGCCGATGGCGCCGTCGGTGCGGAATTCCTCGGAGCGGTGAAGAAGCTGCTCGAGGATCCGCTCTCGATGCTGCTCTGACGGTTTGAGGACCGGTTCCATGTCGAAAAGCCTTGCCCCGCTCCGCGCCGAAATCGACGCCATCGACGACGAGATCGTCGCGCTGCTGGGCAAGCGCCTGTCCGTCGTCCACCGCGTAGCATCGGTGAAGATGGCGGAAAACCTGCCGGCCGTCCTGCCCGACCGCGTCGAAGCGGTGAAACGGCGGGCGGCCGAGGCGGGCTTGGCTTACGGCCTGGATCCGGACTTCATGGCCACCCTGTACCAGACGATCATCGACGAGGCGTGCCGGGTCGAGGAAGGCATCTTTGCCGCCGGCCGCGAGGATGCGCCTCGCTCCTGAATGGGGAGAACACCCTTGGCCGACATGAATTACGACGTCATCGTCATCGGCGGCGGGCCGGGCGGTTACGTGGCGGCGATCCGCGCCGCGCAGCTGGGCCTGCACACCGCGGTCATCGAGCGTGAGAACCTGGGCGGCATCTGCCTGAACTGGGGCTGCATCCCGACCAAGGCGCTGCTGCGCTCGGCCGAGGTGCTGCATCTCGCCAAGCATGCGTCCGACTACGGGCTGGTCATCCAGAACCCGTCCTTCGACCTGGACAAGGTCGTCGCCCGCTCGCGCAAGGTTGCCGGTCAGCTCAACGGCGGCGTAAAGCACCTGCTGAAGAAGAACAAGGTCGCGGTGATCGAAGGCTCCGCCAAGCTGATCGGCAAGGGTCAGGTGGCGGTCACTAAGGGCGACGCCCCGGTCGGCACCTTCGGCGCCAAGCACATCATCATCGCCACCGGCGCGCGCGCCCGCACGCTGCCGGGCCTGGAGGATGACGGCAAGCTGGTCTGGACCTACCGCAAGGCGATGACCCCCGACGGCATGCCGAAGTCGCTGCTGGTCATCGGGTCGGGTGCCATCGGCATCGAGTTCGCCAGCTTCTACAACGCCTTGGGCGCCAAAGTTACAGTGGTCGAGGTGATGGACCGCATCCTTCCGGTGGAGGATGAGGAAATCTCCGCAATGGCCCGGAAAGCCTTCGAAAAGCAGGGCATGCGCATCATCACCGGCGCCAAGGCCGGCAACCTGCGCAAGGCCGCCGACAGCGTGACCGTGGCCGTGGAGGCCGGCGGCAAGACCGAGGACATCACGGTCGACCGCGTCATCGTCGCCGTCGGCATCAGCCCGAACACCGAGGGGCTGGGGCTGGAGAACACCAAGGTCAAGACCGACCGCGGCCACATCCAGACCAACCCGATGTGCGAGACGGACGAGCCGGGCGTGTACGCCATCGGCGACGTGACCGGCGCCCCCTGGCTCGCCCACAAGGCCAGCCACGAGGGCGTGATCGTGGCCGAGCACATCGCCGGCAAGCATCCGCATGCGCTGAACGTCCGCAACATCCCGGGCTGCACCTACTCGCACCCGCAGATCGCGTCGGTCGGCCTGACGGAGAAGAAGGCGAAGGAAGCCGGCTACGAGATCAAGGTCGGCCGCTTCCCCTTCGTCGGCAATGGCAAGGCCATCGCGCTCGGGGAGCCGGAGGGCCTGATCAAGACCATCTTCGACGCCAAGACCGGCGAGATGCTGGGCGCCCATATGATCGGCGCGGAAGTGACCGAGCTGATCCAGGGCTACGGCATCGCCAAGTCGTCGGAGCTGACCGAGGCCGAGCTGATGCATACGGTGTTCCCGCATCCGACCCTGTCGGAAATGATGCATGAGTCGGTCCTTGATGCCTATGGCCGGGCGATCCACTTTTAAATAAGATTTTCCGAGGTGACGTTTTTCCCCTTTGGACGGAGCCATGGACCGCAGCAGCGCCGCCTATGACGAGGATTTCTACGCCTGGACCCAAGCCCAGGCGCAGGAGCTTCGCCGTGCCGGCGCCGAGCGGAACAATGCCCCGGTCGACTGGGAGAACGTCGCCGAGGAGATCGAGTGCATGGGCCGCAGCCAGAAATCCGAGATCGACAGTCGCCTTGGCGTTCTGCTGGTCCATTTGCTGAAATGGATGTTCTGTCCCGACCTGCGTGAGCGCTGCGCGCGTGGCTGGCGCCTGACCGTCCGGGAGCAGCGCAAGAAGCTGATCCGGGAAATCAAGGAAAGCCCCAGCCTTCGGCCCTACATTGCCGAGGTCTTCGCCGACGTTTACTCGGACGCCCGGCTGCGGGCAGCCGTCGAGGCGGATACCCCTGACGGCCATTTCCCGGTCGAGCCGCCTTTCACGCTTGACCAGGCGCTCGATCCAGCCTATCCGGCCGAGCTGTTTCCGCCGGAATGGCGGGTTTAACACCCTCATCGCACCTATTGTCGGGGCCGGGGCATCGCGTCGGCCATCGGGAGCTTTAGACCATGACCCTCGTCGACCAGACCGAGAAGCTGCGCCACCCCGAGAAGGCCCATAAGCCCGACAACCCGATCCAGCGCAAACCGGCTTGGATCCGGGTCAAGGCGCCGATGAGCCAGGAATACAACGAGACCCGCCAGTTGATGCGCGGGCTGAAGCTGAACACCGTGTGCGAAGAGGCCGCCTGCCCGAACATCGGGGAGTGCTGGAAGCACAAGCACGCCACCTTCATGATCCTGGGCTCTATCTGCACGCGCGGCTGCGCCTTCTGCAACGTCGAGACCGGGCGCCCGGACCTGCTGGACCCGCATGAGCCCGACAATGTGGCCGAGGCGGTCGGCAAGCTGAAGCTGAGCCACGTTGTCATCACCTCCGTCGACCGCGACGATCTGGCCGACGGCGGTGCCGAGCATTTCGCCCGCACCATCCGCGCCGTCCGTGCCGCGTCGCCGACGACGACCATCGAAATCCTGACCCCCGACTTCCAGAAGAAGAAGGGTGCGGTCGAGGTGGTGGTGGAGGCCAAGCCCGACGTCTTCAACCACAATCTGGAGACGGTTCCGCGCCTGTACCCCAACATCCGTCCGGGTGCCCGCTATTTCGCCTCGCTGCAGTTGCTGGCGCGGGTGAAGGAACTGGATCCGACGATCTTCACCAAGTCCGGCCTGATGGTCGGGCTGGGGGAGACCAAGGAGGAGATCGGACAGGTGATGGACGATCTGCGCTCCGCCGATGTGGACTTTCTGACGATTGGGCAGTATCTCCAGCCCACGCCCAAGCATGCGGCGGTGGATCGCTTCGTGACTCCCGAGGAGTTCGACGGTTATTCCACTGTCGGCCGCGGCAAGGGCTTCCTGCTGGTGGCCTCGTCGCCGCTGACGCGCTCGTCCTATCATGCGGGCGCCGATTTCGAGAAGCTGCGCGAAGCCCGGCTGCGCAAGCTGGGGGTCGCGGCCGCCTGATGCAGGCGGCTCAATAAGAAAGGATATGGTACGGGCATGCCCACGCACGCGGAAAAGAAGGTTCTTCCCTACACCCCCCGGCAGATGTACGACCTTGTCGCCGATGTGGAGAAGTATCCGGAGTTTCTGCCCTGGTGCCTGGCGGCCCGCATCCGCAAGCGCGAAGGCAACGTCATGTTCGCGGACCTGATCATCGGGTTCAAGATGGTCCGCGAACGCTTCACCTCGCGGGTGGAACTGAGCGAATCCGCTTGCCGGATCGACGTGCAATACACCGACGGTCCGTTCCAGTACCTGAACAACCACTGGATCTTCAGAGAACATCCCGGCGGCTGCTGCGTCGACTTCTTCGTCGATTTCGAATTCCGCTCGAAGATGCTGCAGAAGATCATGGGCCTGCTGTTCAACGAGGCGGTGCGCCGCATGGTACAGGCCTTCGAGACGCGGGCGGCACAGCTTTATGGACCGGGCAGGGCGACGCAACCGGCGTGACGCCCTGCGGGCCAGATGGTAGAAGGTTGGGTCAGGGCAGGCGGGTCAGGTCTTGTCCGACCACAACTCCCCGCCGCTGGCCCAGTCGCTCTTCTTCACGTCCTGGAAGATGATGTCCACCGCCGAGGGCGAGCAGCCGAGCACCTTGACGGTGGCCTCGGTCAGCGCCTTGGCGTATTCGCGCTTCTGCTCGATCGTGCGGCCTTCGAAAAGCTGGATATTGATGGTCGGCATCGAACCTTTTCCCTTTGTGTGAAAAGCTTGCAGACGTTTCTTCAGCGCAGGCTTCCGTTCGGGCGGGCCAGCCGCAACCGCTCCAACGCCGCTTGAACGGTCGCCATCCGCACGGCGTCGCGGTCGCCGGGGAAGGTGTATTCCTTGGCCTTGGCCGCACCGCCGCGGACCGCGGTGGCGATATAGACGCGGCCGACCGGCTTGGTCTCGGTGGCGCCGCCGGGGCCGGCGATCCCCGTCACCGCCACCGTCACGTCCGCCCGCGACTTCGCCAGCGCGCCCACCGCCATCGCGACCGCCACCTCCGGGCTGACGGCGCCATGGGCATGCAGCAGGCTGGCCGGAACGCCCAGCAACTCAGTCTTGGCGATGTTGGTGTAGGTGACGAATCCGCGGTCAACCACCTTGGACGACCCGGCGATGTCGGTCAGCGCGCCGGCGATCAGCCCGCCGGTGCAGGACTCGGCTGTCGCGATCATGTAGCCGGCAAGTCCGTATTCAGCCAGCGTCTGGGCGGCAAGCTCGCGGATGGATTCGGGAAACATGACGGCCTCTCCCGGTTGGTGGTGTCGGCGTGGGGATCTTATCCGGGAAGCCGGACGGTCGCCACCGCCTGCGCGGCGATGCCCTCCCGGCGGCCGGTGAAGCCCAGCTGTTCGGTGGTGGTCGCCTTGACGCTGACCCGCCCGACCTCGATGCCCAGGATTTCGGCAATCCGCTCCGCCATCGCGGCGCGGTGGGGACCGACCTTGGGCCGCTCACAGATGATGGTCACGTCGGCATGGGCGATGACGCCGCCGCGCTCCGCCACCAGATCGGCGGCATGGCGGAGGAACTTGGCGCTGTCCGCCCCGCGCCAGCGCGGATCGGTCGGCGGAAAGTGGCTGCCGATGTCGCCGGCGGCCAGCGCGCCAAGGATCGCATCGGTCAGCGCATGCAGGCCGACATCGGCATCGGAATGGCCTTCCAGCCCGTGGTCGTGCGGCACGCGCAGGCCGCAGAGCGTCACGAAGTCGCCGTCGGTGAAGCGGTGGACATCGAATCCGCTGCCGGTGCGGATATCCCACAGGCTGCTCAAGATCGCGCGGGTGGCACGGGTCAGGTCGTCGGGGGTGGTCACCTTGAAATTGTCCTCCTTGGACGGCACTAGGGCGACGGCCAGCCCGGCGCGCTCCGCCACCGCCGCATCGTCGGTCAGCGACAGGCCGGCGGCGGCGCGGTGCGCCTCCAGGATGGCGGGGAAGTGGAAGCCCTGAGGGGTCTGCGCCCGCCACAGCCCGTCACGGTCCACCGTCGCGCCGATTGCACCGTCCTTGCCACGCTTCAGCGTGTCGGCCACCGGCACCGCGGCGATGGCGCCGGGCTGCTCGTCCAGCGCGGCGACCACCGCGCCGATGGTGGCCTCATCGATCAGGGGGCGGGCGGCATCATGGATCAGGACAAGGTTGGGGGCGCCGTCGGCGGCCAGCGCCTCCAGCCCGTTGCGCACCGAGTCCTGCCGGCTGGCTCCGCCGGCGACCGGATCGGGCAGGCCGAGCCCCGCGACCGCGGCGTCATAGACGTCGCGCCAGGCGGGGTCGATGACGACACGGACGCCGTCGACCTGCGGATGGCGCAGGAAGGCCTCAACCGTGCGGCGCAGCACCGGCTTCCCGGCAAGGTCGATATATTGCTTCGGCCGTTCGGCTCCGAACCGCTGGCCGGATCCGCCGGCGACGATCAGTGCGATGCAGGTGGGCGCGATGCAGGTGGGCATGAGGCAAACCGTAAGATATGATAGCCACTTGACGGAAACGTCGCGGAGCCTAGCCTGTCGCCGTGGTTCCGCCAAGTGCCGAGCCTGCCTGTTTCATCGCCGGACGGTTCCCGGCGGGCCAATGGTCACGTGACGGGGCCACATGAAGGGGCCACATGACAGGGCGGCATGTCGGGGCGGAAAGACGGGAGTGCGTTCGGGTCCATGTCGCAGAACATCCTCTTGAGCCTGACGGCGCTGGTGACCCTGGTGCCGGCCGCCTTCTATCCTTACCGGCGCATCGCAGGGCAGGGGGCGGACGGGCGCGGCTGGTCCTTCTGGGGCGCCCTGCTGCTGGCCGCCGCCGGCCCCGGAATCTGGGCACTCCTGCAGGTCGCGGGGCAGTGGCACACCGGCTTTTCCACCGCCCTCTGGGTGACCACCGCCGCCTGCATGGCGCTGTTCATCGGGCTCAGCCTGTTCCATGGCACGGCCTGGAGGCTTGCGCCGCTGCTGCTGCCCTATCTGCTGGTCGTCTGCCTGTTCGCCACCCTGACGGAGGATGCGCCGGCTCCGGTCATGCGCGGCAACGCCCCCGGCGTTTGGATCGATCTGCACATCGCGGTGTCGGTCTTCACCTATGCCCTGCTGACGCTCAGCGCCGTGGCGTCGCTGGCCGCGGTGCTGCAGACGAGGGCGTTGAAGACCAAGCGGCCGACCCCGCTCAGCCGCTTCCTGCCACCGGTGGCCGAGAGCGAGCGGCTGCAGCTGCGCCTGCTGATCGCGTCGGAAGTGGTGCTGGGCGCCGGCCTCGCCACCGGCATGGCGGTTCTGTATTTCGAGCAGGGACAGCTGTTCCGCACCGATCACAAGAGCCTGCTGTCGCTGGCGACCTTCGTGGTGATCGGCATCCTGCTGCTGGCGGAATACCGTACCGGTGTGCGCGGGCGGACGGCGGCGCGGACGATGCTGATCGTCTATCTGCTGGCGACGCTCGCCTATCCCGGCGTGAAGTTCGTGTCCAACGTGCTGATCGGGCAATGGACTTGGTAAAAGGGCGGACTTGGTAAAGGCTGCCTGACCGTTGCCGTGGGCTTCGCCCTTGCACCGCGCCGTACCTGCGTGATAACTTGCTTAAAATGTTGGCACTTTGTTGTTTTGCCCATCAATCGGGCAGGTGAGAATGACCATACAAATCGGCCCCATCACGCTCGCCGGACCGGTGATCCTGGCGCCCATGTCGGGCGTGTCCGACCTGCCGTTCCGCCGGCTGGTGAAGCGCGCGGGCTGCGGTCTCGTGGTGTCGGAGATGATCGCCAGCCAAGCGATGATCCGCGAGAACCGCCAAACCCTGCGCATGGTGGAGACCGAGCCCGAGGAATTTCCGATGGCCGTCCAGCTCGCCGGCTGCGAGCCCGAGGTTATGGCCGAGGCGGCGAAGCTGAACGAGGATCGCGGCGCCGCAGTCGTCGACATCAATTTCGGCTGCCCAGTGAAGAAGGTGGTCAATGGCCATGCGGGCTCCTCCCTGATGCGGGACGAGGTTTTGGCCGGCCGCATTCTGGAGGCGGTGGTGAAGGCCGTCGGCATCCCGGTGACGCTGAAGATGCGGCTGGGCTGGGACGAGACCAACCGCAACGCCCCTAATCTGGCCCGTATCGCCGAACAGTGCGGCATCAGGATGGTGACGGTCCATGGCCGCACCCGCATGCAGTTCTACACCGGCACCGCCGACTGGACCTATGTCCGCCACGTCAAGGAGGCGGTGTCGATCCCCGTCGTGGTCAATGGCGACATCACCAACTTCGAGGCGGTGGACCAGGCATTGGCGGAATCCGGCGCCGACGGCGTGATGATCGGCCGCGGCAGCTACGGCCGCCCCTGGTTCCCCTCCCAGGTCATGCACTACCTGCGCACAGGCGAAAGGCTTCCCGATCCGCCGCTGCATGAGCAGATGGACACGCTGCTGGAGCATTTCGACAGCATGCTGAGCCATTACGGCACGGACGGCGGCATCAAGGTCGCCCGCAAGCATGTGTCCTGGTATTCGACCGGTCTGCGCGACTCCAACGAGTTCCGGCAGGAGGTCAACCGGCTGGGCGATCCCAACGCGGTGCGTGACCGCATCCGTGCCTTTTACGAACCGGCAATCGAAAGGATGGCCGCTTGATGGATCCCGTACCGATGACCGCCCCGGGCCAGCGTGGCCGCAGCCGGACGGGTGCCTCGCGGGCGCCGAGGCTGGACTCGCTGGTGGTGCTGAACAGCCTGCCCGATCCGGTGCTGGTGGTGGACGGCAATGGGGAAATCCGCTTCGTCAACCTGGAAGGGCAGGAGTTCTTCGATCTGTCCGCCAACGCCATGGAAGGCATGCCGCTGCCCGATTTGCTGCCGCCTGACAGCCCGGTGATGGGGTTGATCGAGCAGGTGCGCCGCGGCAGCCGCCGGGTGTCGCAGGACGGCGTCGTCATCGATACGCCCCGCATCGGCCCGCACCATGTGACGGTGCAGGTGGCGGCCATGGGCGATCCGCCCGACCATGTGGTGCTGACCATCCATGAGCGCTCGCTGGCCCGCAAGATCGACCATTCGCTGACCCATCGCCACGCCGCGCGCTCCGTCACCGCCATGGCGGCGATGCTGGCGCATGAGGTGAAGAACCCGCTGTCGGGCATCCGCGGCGCCGCCCAGCTGCTGGAGGAGAATGCCGGCGACCAGGACCGCGTGCTGACCCGCCTGATCTGCGACGAGGCCGACCGCATCGTGGCGCTGGTCAACCGGATGGAGGTGTTCTCCGACGAACGGCCGCTGGAACGGGCCGCGGTGAACATCCACACCGTGCTGGAGCATGTGCGCAAGGTCGCCCAGAGCGGGTTTGCCCGAAAAATACGCTTTGTCGAGCGTTACGACCCGTCACTGCCTCCCGTTTACGGCAATCGCGATCAACTTGTGCAGGTTTTCCTGAATCTGATCAAAAATGCGGCAGAGGCTGCACCGGAATCAGGCGGCGAGATCACGCTGACGACCTCCTACCAGCATGGTGTGCGCATGGCCCTGCCGGGTGGCGACACGCGCAGGCATCTGCCGCTGCTGGTGACGGTTCAGGATAATGGCGACGGCATTCCGGAAGACCTGCAGTCGAACCTGTTTGATCCCTTCGTGACCAGCAAGGTGAACGGGACTGGCCTTGGTCTTGCATTGGTGGCGAAACTCATAGGCGACCATGGCGGAACCATCGAGTTCGACAGCCAGCCTCGCCGGACAGTCTTCAAGGTGTCGCTGCCGATGTACGATGATTCGAAATACGAAGACTCGAAACTTACCGGGAATTCGAAGATTTCTGACGCTGGCTCGCAGTCCAAGGGCGGCCGGGGGAGTCGTTGATGAGCGCGGCGACCATTCTCATCGCGGATGACGACCGCGCCATCCGCACCGTCCTGACGCAAGCCCTCGCCCGCCTGGGGCACGAGGTGCGCACCACCGGCAACGCCGCGACCCTGTGGCGCTGGGTTGCGGACGGGCAGGGGGATCTGGTCATCACCGACGTGGTGATGCCGGACGAAAACGGCCTGGACCTGATCCCGCGCATCAAGAAGCTGCGGCCGGAATTGCGCGTCGTCGTCATGAGCGCGCAGAACACGCTGATCACGGCGGTGAAGGCGGCGGAGCGGGGAGCCTTCGAATATCTGCCCAAGCCCTTCGACCTGAAGGAGCTGGTGTCGGTCGTCGAACGCGCGCTGAACGCCAACAACGCGCCCGCCGCCATGCCCGGCGGCGATCAGGAGAGCGAGGAACAGCTTCCCCTGATCGGCCGGTCGCCGGCGATGCAGGAAATCTACCGGGTGCTGGCGCGCCTGATGGGCACCGACCTGACGGTGATGATCACCGGCGAGTCCGGCACCGGCAAGGAACTGGTTGCCCGCGCGCTGCACGATTACGGCAAGCGGCGCAACGGCGCCTTCGTCGCCATCAATATGGCGGCCATCCCGCGCGAACTGATCGAATCCGAACTGTTCGGCCACGAGAAGGGGGCCTTCACCGGTGCAACCAACCGGTCGACCGGCCGGTTCGAGCAGGCCCAGGGCGGCACCCTGTTCCTGGACGAGATCGGCGACATGCCGCTCGACGCCCAGACCCGCCTGCTGCGCGTGCTGCAGGAGGGCGAATACACAACGGTCGGCGGGCGCACCGCGATCAAGACCGACGTCCGCATCATCGCAGCCACCCACCGCGATCTGCGCACGCTGATCCGCCAGGGCCTGTTCCGCGAGGATCTGTTCTACCGCCTATGCGTGGTGCCGATCCGCCTGCCGCCGCTGCGCGAGCGCACCGAAGACATCCCGCTGCTGGTCCGCCATTTCCTGAACATCGGCATCGCCCAAGGGCTTCCGGCCAAGAGCATCGACCAGGCGGCGATGGACCGGCTGAAGCGTTACCGCTGGCCGGGCAATGTCCGCGAACTGGAAAACCTCGTCCGCCGGTTGGCCGCCCTCTATTCGCAGGAAGTCATCGGCCTCGACGTGGTGGAGGCGGAGCTTGCCGACGCCACCCCCGCCGCCCAGCCGGTGGAAGAGCCGCAAAGCGAGGGGCTGTCGTCGGCGGTCGAACGCCATCTGAAGGACTATTTCGCCGCGCACAAGGACGGCATGCCGTCCAACGGCCTGTATGACCGCGTGCTGCGCGAAATCGAACGGCCGCTGATCTCGCTGAGCCTGTCGGCGACCCGCGGGAACCAGATCAAGGCCGCCCAACTGCTGGGTCTGAACCGCAATACCCTGCGCAAGAAGATCCGCGATCTCGATATTCAGGTGATGCGCGGGATCAAGTAGCGGTTCCGCCACGCCGCCGCAACCCGTCCGTGCCAAAATTGTGACACGTCCCAGGCACGGACGGATGCGCTCCCCAAGGCACATGTCCGTCCCTGCACCCCATATCGGCCGGCATATCGACGCCCTGTCCGAAAGACAGAGCCATTGCATCTTGGCAGGGCCGCAACAGAGGTGTATCTTTCCGGCAACAGATTAGCGCCGGACCATGCCCCTGACAACCGACACCCCTGCAGCCGGCCCGATGCCGGTTTGGCAGAAATTCCTTCAATGGTCCCGGCGGGTCGGCCTGGGCAAGCGGCTGGCCTTTGCGCTGTCGCTGGCGGCGCTCGCCGCCGGGTTCGCCACCTACGCGGCGATGACCGAAAGCGCGCCCTTCGGGCAGTCCAATCCGCGCACGGTCACGCTTCTGCTGACGCTCGACCTTGCGATCCTGCTGACTCTGGGCGTGCTGATCGCGCGGCGGATCGTGGCGATCATGATCGGCCGGCGGCGCGGGCTTGCCGGATCGCGGCTGCACACCCGGCTGGTCCTGGTGTTCAGCGTGCTGGCGGTGGCGCCGGCCATCATCATGACCGTCTTCTCGACCCTGTTCTTCTATGCCGGTGTGCAGAGCTGGTTCAGCGACCGCGTCCGCACGGCGGTGAACGAATCACTGGTGGTCGCCAGCGCCTATCTGCACGAGCACCAGCAGAACATCCGCGCCGACGCGCTCGCCATGGCCAACGACCTGTCGCAGGAGGCGCGCTTCTCCAGCGATCCGCAGCGGTTCGAGCAGGTCGTCGCCACGCAGGCGATGCTGCGCGCCCTGTCGGAGGCCATCGTCTTCAACGGCACCACCGGCGCCATCGTCGCCCGCGTCGGCTACACCTTCACCCTGGAATTCGAACCGATCCCGGAAGAGAAGCTCCAGCAGGCCCGCAACGGCGAGGTCGCGCTGATCGTCAAGGAATCCGACGACCGCGTGCGCGCGCTGGTCAGCCTGGACCGGATGTCCGACACCTTCCTCTATGTCGGCCGCATGGTGGAGCCGCGGGTCCTGCAGCACATGGCGGCCGCCGAGGGGGCGGTTAAGGAATACAGCGCGCTGGAGAACCAGCGCGGCAGCCTGCAGATCACCTTCACCCTGATCTTCCTTATGGTGGCGATGCTGCTGCTGCTGGCGGCGGTGTGGGCCGGGCTGAACTTCGCCACCCGGCTGGTCCGCCCCATCAGCGCGCTGATCGGCGCCGCCGAACGGGTGCGTGCCGGCGACCTGACCGTCCGCGTTTCGGAGCCGCCCGGAGAGGACGAGTTCGTCCTGCTGTCGCGCGCCTTCAACCGCATGACGACCGAGATCGAGGGGCAGCGGCGGGAACTTCTGTCGACCAACCGCCTGCTGGACGAACGCCGCCGCTTCACCGAGACGGTGCTGTCCGGCGTGTCGGCCGGCGTGCTGGGCCTGGATGCCGACGGCGTCATCAACCTGCCGAACCTGTCCGCCGCGCGCCTGCTGGGCGAGGACGATCCGGAGCGGCTGGTCGGTCTGCCGCTGGTCGAGCTGCTGCCGGACATGGGCGAATTGCTGGAGAACGCGCCGAAGAAGCCGGGCCGTGTCGTGCAGGACCAGATCCATGTCCGCCGGCCGGGCAAGCCGATGCTGACCCTGCTGGTCCGCATCGCCGCCGAGGTGCGTGACGGCAACGTCCGCGGCTATGTCGTCACCTTCGACGACATCACCGAACTGGTGTCGGCACAGCGCAAGGCGGCCTGGGCCGACGTGGCCCGCCGCATCGCGCATGAGATCAAGAACCCGCTGACGCCGATCCAGCTTTCGGCCGAACGGTTGCGCCGCAAGTACCTGAAGGAGATCTCCAGCGATACGGAGGTCTTCACCATGTGCACCGACACCATCGTCCGGCAGGTGGACGACATCCGCCGCATGGTGGACGAGTTCTCCGCCTTCGCGCGGATGCCGCAGCCGGTGATGAAGCCGGTCAACATCAACGATCTGGTCCGGCAGGCGGTGTTCCTGCAATCCAGCGCGCACAGCGGCAAGATTCGGTTCGAGACGCGGCTGCCGGCGGGACCGCTGACGGTGGCCTGCGACAGCCGCCAGATCTCCCAGGCGCTGACCAACCTGCTGCAGAACGCGGCGGACGCCATCGAAGGGCGCGGCCAACCCGCCGATGGGTCGGAACTGCCGCCCGGCGAGGTATCGATCGCGGTGGAGGATGACGGCGAGAAGGTCGTCGTCACCGTCGAGGACAACGGCAAGGGCCTTCCCGGCGGCGAGCAGCGCGACCGGCTGACCGAACCTTATGTGACGACGCGGGCCAAGGGCACCGGGCTGGGGCTCGCCATCGTCAAGAAGATCATGGAGGACCATGGCGGCGTGCTGACCCTGGAGGACCGCGATGGCGGGACCGGGGCGCGCGTGACCCTGGTCGTTCCACACCCGGTTGCGGCCGCGAACGACGCGGGCGGCCGTAACGACAGGCCGGCGGAGACCGGCGGAGAGTTGAGGCACGAAGCCCATGGCGCATGACATTCTGATCGTCGACGACGAAGCTGATATCCGGATGCTGATCGCCGGCATCCTGAACGACGAAGGCATCAAGACCCGCGAGGCCGCCGACGCCGATCAGGCCTTCGCCCAGGTGGCGGCGCGCCGGCCGAGCCTCGTCGTGCTCGACATCTGGCTGCAGGGCAGCAGGCTGGACGGCCTGCAAATCCTGGAACAGCTGATGCGCGACCATGCGAACCTGCCGGTCATCATGATCTCCGGTCACGGCAACATCGAAACCGCGGTGCAGGCGATCAAAGTCGGCGCCTACGACTTCATCGAGAAGCCGTTCAAGGCCGACCGCCTGCTGCTGATGGTGGACCGCGCCATCGAGGCGGCGCGGCTGAAGCGCGAGAACCAGGAACTGAAGCTGCGCGCCGGCGGCGACGCCGAACTGATCGGCCGGTCATCGGCGGTCAACCAGGTGCGCCAGTCGATCGACAAGGTCGCGCCCACCGGCAGCCGCGTGCTGATCTCCGGCCCGCCCGGCGCCGGCAAGGAGGTGGTCGCCCGCCTGATCCATGCCCGTTCCCGCCGGGCCGGTGGCCCCTTCGTCGGGCTGAACTGCGCCACCATGCGGCCGGAACGGCTGGAGATGGAGCTGTTCGGCACCGAGGCCGGCGTCGACGGCCCCGGCCGCAAGATCGGCACCTTCGAGCAGGCCCATGGCGGCACGCTGCTGCTGGACGAGGTCGCCGACATGCCGCTGGAAACCCAAGGCAAAATCGTCCGCGCCCTGCAGGAGCAGGTGTTCGAGCGCGTCGGTGGCGGCCAGCGGGTCGAGGTGGACGTGCGCGTCATCGCCACCTCCAACCGCGACCTACAGGCGGAAATCGAGCAGGGCCGCTTCCGCCAGGACCTGTTCTACCGCCTGTCGGTGGTGCCGATCCGCGTGCCTTCGCTGGCAGAGCGGCGGGAGGACATCCCGGTGCTGGCCCGCCACTTCATGCAGCGCTCCGCCGAGGCGTCGGGCCTGCCGATCCGCGAGTTTGGCGAGGATGCGATGGCGGCCCTCCAGGCCTATGACTGGCCGGGCAATGTCCGCCAGCTGCGCAACGTGGTGGATTGGCTGCTGATCATGGCGCATGGCGACCCGAAGGAGCCGATCCGCGCCGACACCCTGCCGCCGGAAATCGGCGCCATCACGCCGACCGTCCTGAAATGGGACAAGGGCGGCGAGATCATGGGCCTGCCGCTGCGCGAGGCACGCGAGGTGTTCGAGCGCGAATATCTGCTGGCCCAGGTCACCCGCTTCGGCGGCAATATCTCCCGCACCGCGTCCTTCGTCGGCATGGAGCGCTCCGCCCTTCACCGCAAGCTGAAGTCGCTCGGCGTCCATGGCAGCGAGAAGGGGAAGATGTTCATCGAGTGAGTGGTGCAATCACTTGAGGCCGACCACTTCTCACTCCGGCCGTCATTCCCGCGAAGGCGGGAATCCAGCGTTCGCATAGGAGTTACTGTCGGATAGCCTGGATCCCCGCCTTCGCGGGGATGACCTCCGCGTGAGGGGGGCCTTGCGCCGACCATATCCACGGTTACCGGAGCTCCCCTTTGTCCGCCCCCATCACCCTGCCGCGCGCCGTCATCTATGACTGGGACAACACCCTGGTCAGCAATTGGGACACCGTGCGCGAGGCGTTGAACCATGCGCTGGTGTCCTTCGGCCTCGCCCCCTGGAGTGCGGAGGAGGCGCGCGAGCGGATCAAGGCGTCGCTGCGCGACAGCTTTCCGAGAATCTTCGGCGACAGCTGGACCGATGCGCGCGACCTCTTCTACGGCTATTTCGCAGCACATCACCTGGACGGGCTGAAGCCGTTGCCCGGCGCGGAGACCCTTCTGCGCCATTTCCACGAGCAGGGCGTCTATCAGGCTGTCGTCTCCAACAAGAACGGCAAGTTCCTGCGGGCGGAAGCCGATGCGCTGGGCTGGACCCGCTATTTCGGCAAGCTTGTCGGCGCCCAGGACGCGGAGTTCGACAAGCCGCACCTCGCCCCGGTGCGGATGGCGCTGGAGCCGGCGGGGATCGAACCCGGGCCCGACGTCTGGTTTCTCGGCGATGCCGACATAGACATGGAATGCGCCCATGGCGCCGGTCTCGTTCCGGTGCTAATAGGGCTCGGCGAGGGGAGCGGCTTCGACCGTTTTCCTCCCGCCCATCGCCACACCGACTGCACGGCGCTGCAGAGCGTCCTGTGTGGCTTGGTGGATGGCAATGGTGATACCATATCCCTCCATACGGCTGTCGAGACGGTACCTGCGCGCACCAAACCTACACCGTGAAACGGGGAGCGGACCGCCTTTAGACAAGGGGTCCCAAGAACATTGAAGAAGGGGGCATGAAAAATGTCTGAAAAAAGCCAGAACGTGCAGGATGTGTTTCTGAACCACGTCCGCAAGAACAAGACTCCCGTAACCGTCTTTCTCGTGAACGGCGTGAAACTCCAGGGCATCATTACTTGGTTCGACAACTTCTCGGTACTGCTGCGGCGCGACGCGCACTCCCAGCTCGTTTACAAGCACGCAATCTCGACGGTCATGCCGGCCCATCCCATTCAACTTTTCGAGCCGCCCAAGGAAGGTGAAAGCGTCTGATCCCTTGACCAATGGTAACGGCGCGGCCCCGGAAGGCGCCGCGCGGGCCATCGTGGTCCACCCCGTCCTCCGCAACGAGGCGGACGGGGACTTGCGCCCTCCCGAATCACGGCTTGATGAGGCGATCGGTCTTGCCCAGGCGATTCAGCTGGAAGTGATCCATGCCGAATGCGCCAAGGTGAACCGGCCGCAGCCATCGACCCTGCTCGGCTCCGGCACGGTGGAGCATCTGGCACAGGTCGTGGAGGAGAACGAGGCGACGCTGGTCATCCTCGACCATGCCCTGTCGCCGGTGCAGCAGCGCAACCTCGAACGGGCATTGAAGGCCAAGGTCATCGACCGGACTGGCCTGATCCTGGAGATCTTCGGCGCCCGCGCCCGCACGCGGGAAGGCATGCTGCAGGTCGAGTTGGCTTCGCTGACCTACCAGAAGTCGCGGCTCGTCCGGTCCTGGACCCACCTGGAACGGCAGCGCGGCGGCTTCGGCTTCCTCGGCGGTCCCGGTGAATCCCAGCTCGAACTCGACCGTCGTCTGATCGGCGACCGGATCATCAAGATCAAGAAGGAACTGGAGGAGGTGCGGCGTACCCGCGGCCTGCACCGCAAGGCGCGCGCCAAGGTGCCGTACCCGGTGGTGGCGCTGGTCGGCTACACCAACGCCGGCAAATCGACGCTGTTCAACCGGCTGGCGAATGCCGACGTCTTCGCCCAGAACCTGCTGTTCGCCACGCTCGATCCCACCATGCGGCAGGTGACTCTGCCTTCCGGGCGCAAGGTGATCCTGTCGGACACGGTCGGTTTCATCTCCGACCTGCCGCACGGCCTCGTCGCCGCCTTCCGCGCCACGCTGGAGGAGGTGGATGCCGCCGACATCATCCTGCATGTCCGCGACATCGCCCACATCGACAGCGACGCCCAGAAGGCCGACGTCCATGAGGTGCTGTCCGATATGGACATCGATCCGGAAACGGACGACCGGGTGATCGAGGTGCTGAACAAGATCGACGCGCTGGACGGCGAAAGCCGCGCGGCGATCCTGGCCCAGACCGGCCGCAACCCGCGCGCGGTTGCGGTTTCCGCCTTGTCCGGCGAGGGGATCGACGACCTCGACCGCCTGCTGGACCGGCGGATGAACGTCAACCGGCAGGTGGTCGACCTGTCGGTCGAGTTGGGCGACGGTGCGGCGCTCGCCTGGCTCTATGCCAAGGGCGAGGTGCTGGAACGCCGGGACGACGAGGAACGGGCGCATCTGCACGTCTCCCTCGATCCGGCCGACCTCGCACGCTTCGAGAAGCGGTTCCAGCCGCACTCTCAGGCCTGACGGTACGGTACGACCCATGCGGCTGGGGCAACCTTAAGCGGTGCCCCGCTGCACTGGCCAAACGGAATGGGTGCAACCATCGGCTATGACCTGTTGCACCCCACTCCGGTCTTACGACGAATGCGGCGTGGTCATTTCCCCGTTGGGGTCCGATTATGGGAACGGAGCAACGCGCTCCCCCAGGAGGAGGACTGCCAATGCGGTTGCAAACCGATCCGTCGTGTTTTTCGATCACGGCTTTCCTCGCCGATCAGGTGGCTCTCGTGGCCCGTGAGGAGAAATTGCCGCCGGGTGCGGCGCTGCTGCGGTTGCAGGAGTTGTCGCGCACCCCCGAAGGACGTGCCAAGCTGATCCGCCTGATCGATGCTGCCGCGCAGCGGGAGCCGAATGCCGACGAGGCCGCGAAGATCGCCGCGATCTGCCGCGAACTGTCGGCCTGGGGCTATGGCGAGGGGCGGCGGTCCGCCGGCTTCCCCGAAGGGAACCACCGCGCCGCCGCATGATGGTGATTTGACACACGCTTGATGGATGACTGCGCGGGTGATGGCGGGCCATAATGGGCCGTTCGCCATCGCCGCGGTCTTGTCGTGCTCCGTTGCTCCTCCCGTTCCGTCCTGACCGGTGCCGGTCGCCTGCTGCCGGCCTTGCCGGTGCTTCTGGCGCTCGCCCTGCCGTCTGCGGCGCCGTATGCGGCGGAGCCCTTGCGGCCCGGAACGCCCCTTCCGCCCGGCTATGTCGAAGAGCCGGACGTCCCGCCGGAAGACCCGCTTCCGCCCCCGCCGCAACCACTTCCCCTCGCCCCCGACGAACCGCTGGTCATCGCACCGGATGCCGTCGAATTGCTGAAGGAGTGCAAGCAGCCGGCCTTCACCGACTGTTTCCGCCTCTGGCAGCCGCCGCCTCCACCGCCGGAGCCCGAGAAGGAAACCGCCGGCCCCCCGCCAACTCCACCGCCGCCACCGCGGATCGACCCCAATGCGCCGCGACAACCGGCACAGGGCGGTCCGATGCCGCCGCCGCCGCCCGATCAGGCCAAGGAGGCCGCGGCTGCAGCAGCCGACCGCGCCACGCTCGACGCGCTGTCGAAGGCGCTGAAGGACAGCGGACTGGACGGCAAGGTGCTGCTGACCAACCCCAGCGGCGGCGATCCGACATTGAAGCTGGACAGCCATCCGGCCAAGCCGGCGGCAAAGCCGTGACGGCCCAACACCACGAATGCAGTGAGAGCGTCCAACCATGACGGATTTCCCGCTTCCCGACCTCGACCGCGTATCCGACCTGATCCGTTCCGTCGCCCGGACGGAGATCATGCCTTACTTCCAGAAACTGGACGCCTCCGGCATCCGGCAGAAGACCGGGCCGACCGACCTCGTCACCCTGGCGGATGAAGCGGCGGAACGCGCGCTGACCCCCGCGTTGTCGGCCCTGCTGCCCGGCAGCCGCGTGATCGGCGAGGAGGCGGCGTCGGAGGACGAGCGCGTGCTCGACCGCATCCATGGCGACGATCCGGTCTGGATCATCGATCCGGTGGACGGCACCATCAACTTCGCCCAGGGCCGGCCCATGTTTGCGGTGATCGTGGCGCTCGCCTGCAAGGGCGAGACGGTCGCCGGTTGGATCCACGACCCGGTGGACGGGCGGATGGCGACGGCGGCGAAAGGGCAGGGGGCATGGCTCGACGGCCACCAGGTCCACGTCGCGCCGGCGGTGCCGCTGCCGCAGATGGTCGGCGCGCTGTCCACCCGATTCTGCGCCGAAGAGATGAGCCGGCAGTTGGAAGAGCGGAGCGCGGGCCTCGGCGAGCGCGCCTGCCTGTCGAGTGCCGCGCAGGAGTATCTCCGCCTGCTGGAGGGGCGGGCGCACTATTCGCTCTACCACCGCCTGATGCCGTGGGATCACGCGGCCGGCGTGCTCCTGCACGCCGAGGCCGGCGGCTATTCTGCGCTGATCGACGGCACGCCTTATCGGCCGGGGCTGCTGCGGGGCAGCATCCTGCTGGCGCCCGACCGCGACAGTTGGCGGGCATTGCATGGGCAGCTGTTTGGGTGAGTGCTGAGCGGGGCGAGCGTTTTGCCCCCACCCTATCCCTCTCCCGCGTTCCGCGGGAGAGGGGATTGGATGCTCGTCAGCGTGATGTTGCCCAAAAGCGCAGCGGAGTTCCCTCTCCCGCAAAGCGGGGGAGGGATAGGGAGGGGGCTCTTCGAACTCCCCCTCAATGCGTCATCAACGCTGGCAGCGTCAGCTCCTCCAGCACCGTGCGGGTGGCGCCGCCCAGGACCAGTTCGCGGAGGCGGGAGTGGCCGTAGGCACCCATCACCAGCAGGTCGGCGCCCTGGTCGGTGCAGCAGGACAGGATCATCTCGCCGACCTCGCCGCCGGACGCGATGACCGATTGCGGGCGGGCGGCGATGCCGTGGCGGTGCAGCCAGTCGACCAGCACGGCCGCCTCGTCGCTGCGTTGGCCGGGCGGCTCCACCGTCAGGACAGTGACGGATTGCGCCGTCTCCAGAAAGGGCATGGCGGCGCGGACGGCACGGGCCGATTCGCGGCTGTTCTTCCAGGCGACCAGCACATGCCGGCCGATGGCGGCGGTCGCCGGCTGGCCCGGCGGCAGGACCAGCACCGGGGTGGCGGTCTCCAGGGGGAGGCGGTCGGGGATGTTGTGAAGGGACACGCGTTCCCCCGCCCGGACTGCCGCCGATTGCGCCACCACGACCAGATCGGCGTAGGAAGCCCGTTCGGCCAGCAATTCGACGTGATCGCCTTCCTCGACCGTCCAGTCAAAGGACAGGCCGTTCAGCGCCTGCCGCACCTCCCGCTCGATCCGCTCGGCATTCTCGTGGGCGACGGCGGTGGCTTCCGCCATGAAGACGTATGACGCAGCCCGGCCGGTGGCGCCCGCCGGCATCGACACCGGGGTGGCGACGTAGAGCGCTTGGATATGGGCGGAGAATTGCTTGGCCAGCGCTGCGGCAACGGCCATCCGGCCGGCGTGGGCGTCGTCGTTGGCCATGTGCAGCAGGATGGTCTTGATCGGCATACCCTTGCATCTCCCGATTTATGCTGTCGCCGATCATTGGGCGGCGGAGCGGTTTTCCTCTAGGTAACGCGCCGCCGGCCCGGAAGGCAATCTCGTCAAGCTGCTGATTACTTCACCACCACCGCATACTGGTCGACCGGCGCCACCTCCTTGATCATGCCGCGCGCCTTCAGGAACTCGGCGAAGCGTGTGTAGCGCTCGGCATCCAGGGCGGCCGGGCTGTGAGAGAAGCGCGGCAGCGTGTCGGCCCAGGCGCGGCGGTTCAGTTCGTCGTTCAACTCCGGCCGGCCCTTGACGAAGGCGGCCTGCGATTCCTCCGGATGGTTCAGGATGTAGAGCGTCGCCCGCTCCACCGCCGCCAGGAAGCGCTTGAAGCGCGGATCGTTGGCCTTGGCCTTGTGGGCGACCAGGATCAGCTCGTCATAGGGCGGCACCCCTTCCTCCTCCGGATAGAAGGCGCGGCCGGGATGCTTCTCGATGTCCAGCTGGTTCAGTTCGAAGTTCCGGAAGGCGCCGACCACCGCATCGACCTGCCCCGACAACAGCGACGGCGACAGCGAGAAGTTGACGTTCACCAACTCCACGTCCTTCAGGCTCAGCCCGTGCTTTTCCAGCATGGCGCCCAGCAGCGCATCCTCGAAGCCCGCGATGGAGAAGCCGATCTTGCGGCCCTTGAGGTCCTTCAGCGTCTTCACCGGCCCGTCGCGCAGCACGACGACGGAGTTCAGCGGAGTCGAGACCAGGGTGCCGACACGGACCAGCGGCAGCCCTTCGGCCACCTGCAGGATCAACTGCGGCTGGTAGGATACGGCAAGGTCGGTACCGCCGGCGGCGACCAGCTTCGGCGGGTCGTTGGGATCGGCCGGGGCGGTCAGGGTCACCTCAAGACCGGCATCCTTGAAGAAGCCCTTCTCCTGCGCCACCACCAGCGGGGCGTGGTCCGGGTTGACGAACCAGTCCAGCATCACGGACAGTTTGTCCTGGGCCAGCGCGGGAAGCGCGGTCATCAGGCCGGCCGCCATCAGGCCGGCGGCGAACAGGTGCTTCATCGGGTCATTCTCCCCTTCAAGGATTGGTGTCTTCGGCCGGTTGGGTATCGGGTTGCCAGGGCAGGGCGCGGCGGGCCAGCGCGTCGACGGCGGCATAGAGCGTCACCGCGAACAGCCCCAGCACCAGCACCGCGGCGAACAGAAGGTCGATCTGCATGCGGGCGTTGGCGTGCAGCATCAGGTAGCCGAGGCCGGAGGACGACCCGACCCACTCGCCGATCACCGCGCCGATGGGCGCCACCGCCGCGGCCACCCGCACGCCCGACCAGAAGGCGGGCAGGGCGGCCGGCAGGCGGATGTTCCACAGGATCGCGGCGGGCGAGGCGCCCATGGTGCGGGCAAGGTCGAGCCAGCCGGGATCGGTGCGGCGCAGCCCGTCGAACAGCGCGGTCGTCACCGGGAAATAGATGACCAGCACGGCCATGGCGATCTTGGACGCCATGCCGTAGCCCAGCCAAAGCACCAGCAGCGGCGCCAACGCAAAAACCGGGATCGCCTGGCTGACCAACAGCAGCGGCATCAGCCAGCGCCGCGCCGTGCGGAACCGCGCCAGCAGCAGCGCGCTGACGCCGCCCAGGGCCACCCCGGCCACCAGCCCGATCAGGATCTCGGACAGGGTGGTCAGCCCATGGCTCCACAGCAGGGGTGCCTGCCGCCGCATTGCATCGGCCACGGCCAACGGACCGGGCAGCAGATAGCGCGGCAGCCCGGTGGCCCAGACCAGCGCCTGCCAGCCGGCGACCAGCACGGCGAGCGTGACCAGGGCGCGCAGCAGCGCCCTCATTCGGCCAGCCTCCGCAGCAGCTCCGCCTGCAGCGCCAGCAATCCGGGATCGTCGACCCGGCGCGGCACCGGACCGGACGGCTCCAGCGCCGATCCCATGACGGCGGGGCGGCCGGTCATCACATGCAGGCGGTCGCCGATGCGTAGCGCCTCCAGCGGGTCGTGGGTGACCATCAGGACGGTGCGGCCGGCCAGCGTTTCCGCCGCCGTCTCCTGCAGCCGCAGCCGCGTGATGGCGTCGAGCGCGGAGAAGGGCTCGTCCATCAGGACCAGCGGCTTGTCCTCCATCAGCGTGCGGGCAAGCGCCACCCGCTGCCGCTGCCCACCGGACAGGGCGGCCGGACGGTCGCGCTCCCGCCCCGCCAGACCGACGCGGTCGAGCAGCGCACGGGCACGCTCCACCCGCGCGGCATCAGGGCGGCGGTGACGCAGCCGGTCGCCGAGCAGGACATTGTCCAGAACCGTCAGCCAGGGCAGCAGCAGATCCTGCTGCGCCATGTAGGCGATGCGGCCGGCCAGGGGTTGCCCGTCGCCGGTGGCGACGCAGGTCGGCGGCTCCGGTTCGGCCAGCCCGGCGAGGATGCGCAGCAGCGTGGTCTTGCCGACGCCGCTCGGCCCCAACAGGCAGGTGGTTCGCCCCGCCGGCAGATCCAGCGTCAGATCGGAGAACAGCAGCGTACCGCCATAGGTCAGCCGCGCCTGCGAGACGGTCACCGAAAGCGGCGGAATCGCCGGCATTTGGGCCATCATCGCGGCAAGCCTGGCGGAAGGGCGGAGAGGGTGCGCGTGCGGTCTGGCATCACTGATCCCTACGCCGGCATGAACCGGATCAGGTTCCAGGGGTCGTCCCGCAACGGGACCTCTCAGCCGCCCATCGGCTCCCCCCAGTGAAGGCGGCGACTATAGGCGCGGACGATCCGTGACCGCAAGCATTGCCGCTGGCCCTTCCAAAGCGCGGAAGCGGCGGGGTGCCGCTTGACCGGCGCGCAGCTCCGCCTAGTTTCTGGCGGGACCGATGGAGATCATCCCCTGACCACGCCTCTCCGCACCCCTCTGTTCATCGGCGGCGACATCTATCGCGGCTCGACCTATGGCCCGAAGCATCCGCTGGCGATCCCGCGCGTATCGACCGTCATCGACCTCAGCCGCACCATGGGGTGGCTGCCCGACAAGGTCTATCTCGACACCCATGTGGCGAGCGAACGCGAACTGGCCCGCTTCCACACGGCGGACTACATCGCCGCGCTGAAGCGGGCGGAGGCGGAGCAGCGGGTGGACGAGGCGACGGCGGCCCGCCACAATCTCGGCAAGCTGGAGAATCCCGTGTTCGCCGAAATGTACCGGCGGCCGGCCCACAGCAGCGGGTCGGCCCTGCAGGCGGCGCGCATCCTGGGCGACCGTCCGGCCGGGCTGGTCTATGCGCCGGCGGCCGGCACGCACCATGCGCGCCGCGACCGGGCCAGCGGCTTCTGCTATTTCAACGCGCCGGTGCTGGGCATCCTGGAACTGCTCGACCATGGGCTGGAGCGGGTTCTCTATGTCGACCTCGACGCCCACCATGGCGACGGGGTGGAGGAGGCCTTCGCCGACGACGACCGGGTGCTGACCATCTCCATCCACGAGGACGGACGCTGGCCCTACACCGGCAAGGCGGAGGACCGGGCCGGCGGCATGGCCCGCAACCTGCCGGTCCCGCCGGGCTTCAACGACAGCGAGATGGAGCATGTGATGGAGGCCGCGGTGCTGCCGCTGGCCCGTGCCTTCCGTCCGCAGGCGATGGTGATCCAGACCGGCGCCGACGCCCTGGCCGAAGATCCCCTGAGCCGGCTGGAACTGTCCAACCATGCGCTGTGGGAGGCGGTGGCGGCCCTGCTGCCGCTGGCGCCGCGGGTGCTGGTGGTCGGCGGCGGCGGTTACAACCCCTGGACGGTCGGGCGCTGCTGGGCCGGCATCTGGGCGGTGATGAACGGGATCGACCCTGCCGTGCCGCCGACGGCGGAGGCGGAAGCGGTGCTGCGCGCCCTAACCTGGAACCGCGCCGCCGGTCGCAACCCGCCGGAGCACTGGTTCACCACCCTGGCGGACGAACGCCGGCCGGGACCGGTGCGCGATGCGGTGAGGCGGGTGGCGGAGATGGCGGCATCCTGACTCATTTCCGACGAATTTGGAGCGAAGCCGAGACGATTCGTTGACGGGGTTGGATTGTTCGTTGATCCTCGAAGTTCCGCACCGATGCTGATCGCGCCCAGTCCGGCAGGTCGGGCGGTGCGGATTACCGGAGGAGAACGGGCGGGCGGATGTCGAACACGACGCTGTTCCTGATCGCCATCGTCATCATCATGCTGGCCGCCGTCCCGGTCGCCATGATGCTGAAGGATTTCCTGCCGAACATCCTGGAAAAGAGCAGCGGTCTGGAGCAGATCGAGAACCGCGTCTACGTGCTGCATGCCGAGGCGCACGAGCTTCAGAACCGCGTCAATCAACTGGTCCAGCGCCGCAACAGCCAGTCTTCCGAACGCCACCGGCTGGAAACCGACATCCGCAAGGCGGAAAAGCAGATCAGGGATCTGGCGGAACAGCCGCCGCTGTTCGTGCATGAGGTCGGCGATCCGCAGGCCGGCCTGATGAAGTTCGTCGCGACCGTCACGCAGGAGAAGGCATCGGCCGCCGCGCGGGCCGCCGGTGACCGCGGGCCGGTCAACCCGATCTGGCGCTGCGCCAATGTGGCGGAGGTGTGGGCGTCCAGCTTCGACGAGGCCAAGCAGATGGTCGACGTCGCCTTTCCCTTCAAGCTGGGCTTCCAGAAGTCGTTCATGCGCGGCGACGCGCGGACCGGCGGCGGTAAGGGGGGTGCGAAGGGCGGCGCACCCCAGCCCCCGGCGACGGCGCGGGCCAAGGCCGCTTCCGCCATATCCGGCGCCGTCACATCCGGCGCAGCCACATGATGATCAACTTCATCATCGTTCTGGGGATCATCGCCATCGGCGCATGGCTCGGCAACGTGCTGCTGTCGGTCGAACAGCGGGTGTCGCAGGCCCGGCAGCGCGTCCGCGGCGTCCGCGGTACGCTGGACAAGCTGGACGCGACCATCCATCGCTTGCACCGGGAGGAGGAGAACCTCCATGGCGAGATCGAAGAGCTGGTCCGCGACATGGTGGAACTGCGCAAGAAGCAGGTCGAGGTGCATCAGCGCCTGACCGAGGCGCAGAACCGCCGCCGTCCGCAAATCCTGATCCTGACCGACCGCCGCAACCCCGGCGACAAGGAATGGCTGGTCACCATGGTGAACCAGCAGATCGGCGAGATCGACGCCGCCCACCCGCTGGCCGTCGAATGGGCGCGCGGACGCGATTATCTGGTTTGGGCGGAATCGGAACGCGAGGCCGCCGAACGCGCCACCCGCCGGTTCAGCGCAAGGCCGGGCTATCAGGTGAAATCGGTGACGGCGGTGAAGGAAGACCTCTACAGCGCAAGCGCCGCCCGCAACGCTGCGGCCTGACCGGCAAAGAGAAAGCCCTTCTCCCGCGGGGGAAGAAGGGCTTCGAAGAGCGGACCGGTGAGGTCGTAAGTCTCAGCGTGCCTTGGCGGTCGCCGGGGTCTGGCGGAAGGCGTCGTGCAGGTAGGGCGACAGCGCCTGACGCATGTTGCGCAGCCATTCATGGATGATGATCAGCGAGCGGGAGGCGACGGGCGGGGTCATGCCCAGCTTCACCAGGTCCTCGCGGGTCATCGTCGCCACCTGATCCAGCCGGTGGCCGGTCAGGCGGGCCCAGGCGGGGGCGGCGCAGGGCGACATGGAGATGACCTGCAGCCCCTCGCGCTCCACCATCTCCGCCTTGCGGCGGGCATACTGGCTGTCCTCGAGCTGCGAGAAGGGGCCGGAGAAGCCGTTCTCCACCAGGACGCGCTTGGCCTTCGGCGCGATGGTTGCCACCCGCTCCAGCGTGGTCATGCCGGTGGACAGCGAGGCGAGATCGACGGTCACCGGCACCATGAAGGTCAGCCGCTCGCCGTCGCCGACGTAATAGTCGAAGCCCGACACCTCGGCCCAGTTGAAGAACCACTGCGAGATGTTACCGCCGAAATCATACAGGCGGCCACCGCGCTGCAGCTCCGGCCCGATCAGGTCCCAGAACTCGTAGAAGCCGTCGCCCGACCCCATCATGTTCATGAAGTCCTGAGTGATGCGGCGGTGTTCGACCACGTCCGGGCCGAACAGGCGGGCGAGTCGCTCGTTCACCTCGTACTCGACGACCTTCAGTTGCAGGCCTTCCAGCATGGCGGTCGCCATCAGGTGATGGGACAGCAGCGTCTTGCCGACGCCGCCGCGGTCATTGAGGACGAAGATCGTGCCCAGCATGCGATCGCCTTTCCAGTGTACGTTTGTTGAGTCGTCTTGGAGCATCGGGGGGGACATCAAGGAGCCGGTGTTCTGCGCGGCCGCCGTGGACGTCGGTTGGGGAGCCGGCCGCGCGGCCGGCTCGGGGGTCGGTTCAGGTACAGGTTCGGGGGCCGGTGCCTCTTCCGCGTCGCTCTCTACAGCGGCTTCCGGTTCCGGGGCACTGGTCTCCGCGCCCGTTTCACCGTCCGCCGCCGGTTGATCCTCAGCCTCCTTCGCAGCCGGAGCCAGCAGGCTCGGGGCAGGGGAGGCGGGTTCGGATTCGGGTTCGGGTTCGGGGACGGAGTCGGCCGATTCCATGTCGGCTTCAGGGTCGGCTTCAGGCGTCTTCGCCGGCGGCGGGACGGGAGCAGCGTCGACGGACACTGCGGCGGCCTCGTCGGCATGATCGGAGCCGGCGATCAGGGCGGTCTCCGGGGGCTCTTCGTCCTCGCCCATCAGCCCGGCCGACAGCGCAGCCTCGTGGACGGCGGCAAGCGTTTCCGCCGGCATTGCCGCGGCGGCACCGCCATGGTCGCCGACCGCCTCACCACGTCCCTCGTTCCCGACCAGGAAGAAAGCGGAGCGCAGGGTGACCGGCGAGATCGGTTGGCTGTCGCGGGCGGTAATGCCCAGCTTCGCCAGCAGATCGGAGATTTCGGCCCAGGACAGACCGCGTTCGCGCATCAGTCCGATATCGGCATAGCTTTCGCGCACCGCCTGCATGGCGCTGCGGTTGCCAGCCGGGCGATCGGCAAGGAGCCGTTCAAGTTCCGAGCGGTCGATCGACACCGTATGGGATTCCGGCAAGATGAAATGGCGGCGGGGAGGCGCCGGGACGTTGGATCACAAGGAATCCTTTCCCCTGGGGCCGAAAAAATAGTACAAGCGGCCATCACGCGCAAACGGTTTCCAAACGACTTCAACGGCGCTAAACATCGCTCTCCGATTGGGGGCGCCGGCCGTGACGTGCGGCAACTTCGCCGACGCTCCGGCTGACCGCGCCATGACGTCGGCTTTTGGAACCGCTGTCCGGTTGCGCGGTTTGCAGTACGCACGTCCGGCTGTATTCGTCGCGACGTCTGTTTTCACTGGGCTGGGCTTGGAACCGGGGTTGGGCAGGATGCCTCACGATTTTGGTTCGTCACGGGACCGGCGATCCGCATCCGCACCGGGGGCGGGAATTGGTTTCCACGAGTTGCGGCAGGCCTGCGAGATCTCTGCGTTGCGCGAGGATCTAGAACGGCTGGCCCACGAGGCCGGCGCGTTGCGTGACGGTGTGGAACAGGCAGTGGAGGATGTCCGCGACCGATTCGCCGCCCTGAGTGCGGAGGAAATGGCCGATCCCATGGTCCTGGCCCCACTGCTGCAACTCGCGGTAACCACCTTGCTGGAGATTCGCGAGCAGGCGCGGCAGCTCAACACCAGCACCGGCCCGCTGGCCGACGACGAGCGTCCCTCCTGGATGGGGGCCGCGGAGGCGCCACGCCTGCGCCCCTCTGCGCCGCCGCCCGCCTGGGGCGAGGCATGGGATGAGGAAACGCCTCCGTCCCGGCCTCACCCCGTGGCCCACGTTCCGCCATCCGTCCAGCCGGCCGCATCACCGGGCGACCTGCCGGCAGATCTGCCGGCCCGGCCGGCGCAAAAGGCATTGGCGGCACCGACCGCGCAGGCTCCGGTGGCCGAGCCGTTCCGTCCGGCAGCGGGCTCATCCACGCCGACCACCGCCGAACCGGTCTCGCCTTTCCCACCTGCCCAGACGCCGGCAGCTTTGCCCGCGGCCCCCACTTCGCCTGCCGATGCCCAGGCCGCCTGGCTCTCCGGCGAGCCTGTTCCGCCGCCGCCGCCGTCAAGGGCGGCGACGGCGCGCAGCAATGGAACCGGCAGACCACGCCCGCCCGGCGGCATCGACTGGCTCGGCCCGGCAGGACGCTGACCATCTTTCCGGCATTGCTGCTGCTGTCCGAGGCCATCCGACTCGAGGTGATGTGTTTCTGCACCGATTGGCGAAAAAGGTCAGATCCTGAACGATTGATCTTGCAAATTCGGGGTGGTGTAGTACAAACGGCGTAGCATTAAGCGCAATTTTGCCAAAATTCGTCGCTTGTCGCTCAACGCCCTGTCTCCCGGAGGTCGGTCGCATGCTCAGGATCGACGCCATCGCCAAAACGCAGTCAACCTACCGCGCCCGCGCGCCCGGCCAACCGCTGCGCGTGATGGTGGTGGAGCATGACGAGACAGCCGCCGATGCCCTGGCGGTGGTGGTCAGCGACCTTGGCCATACCGTCTGCGGTGTCGCCCGAACCGAGGCGGAAGCAGCGGATTTCGCTCTGCGCGAACGGCCGGATCTGGCGCTGCTTGATGTCCGGCTCGGCGGCGGTGACGGCATCGCGGTGGCCCGGCGGCTGAACCTGGACCATGGCCTGCGCTGCATCTTTCTGTCCGGCAACAGCGACCACGGCACCATGGCCCGCATCACCGAGACCTATCCGCTCGGCGTCGTCCACAGGCCCTTCTCCCATGCGCAGCTGAAAGTCGCACTGGATCTGGCGGCGCGGCGTCTGCGCTGACCGGTTACCGGCGCTACTTCGAAGGAAACGGTTTTCCGGCGCCTGCTGCTCTGCTATATTTGTTCATGGAGTGTTCTGGTCCGGAACGGCAGGGCGAGTGCGCCAGTCCGGGGATCGCCAGTGCATTTCCGACGGCGGTTGACCGGCGTCGGTCCCTCGTGCTTCGTTGCGCGGGACCGGGGGGATGGTCGCCATTGAACAGCCGGCCCTGCGAATGGGAACCCTCGGCATCTGGGTGCCTCCGCCGGGCATCCTGACGGGTCGGCATGGATGCTGGGACACTCGCGCTTAGGAGCAACGAGCGATGAATGTTTGGACGTTTACGGGACGCTTGGGCGCGGACGGCGAATTGCGCACGACCCAGAGCGGGGAGAAGGTGCTGGGTTTCCGCGTCGCCAATGACGTCGGTTTCGGTGATCGCAAGACGACCCAATGGGTCGATTGCTCCATCTGGGGCCGCCGCGCCGAGTCGCTCGCTCCGCACCTGACCAAGGGCAAGAGCGTCGTCGTGTCGGGCGAGGTGACCCTGCGCGAGTACGAGAAGCGCGATGGCACCCGCGGCGCCGGCCTGTCGGTCCGCGTCGCCGAGATCGACTTCACCGGCGGCGCCCGTGAAGAGGGCGGCGGCAGCAGCTTCGGCGGCGGTGGTGGCGGCTACGAATCGCGTGGCGGTGGAAGCGGCGGTGGAAGCGGCGGCTATGGTGGTGGCAGCGGCGGCGGCAACTATGGCGGCGGTTCGTCGGGCGGCCGCAGCGGCGGCGGCGGCGGCGCTCCGCCCCGTCACGAGGACCTCGACGACGAAATCCCGTTCTGAGGCTGAACGCTTCAACGGCACACCTCATCGGCCGGATGCCTGTCATCCGGCCGATGTCGTTTTCGGGAAACGGGAACTGTTCCGCGGTCACTCCGCCAAGCGCGACCGCAGACGCGGTGCCATGTGGTCCAGGAAGGCGCGGACACGGCGCGGAGCGCGGTCGCGGCCGGTGTACACGGCGTGGATTTCCTCCATGTCCACCAGCACATCGTCCAGCACCGCCACCAGCCGCCCGTCGCGCAGATCGTCGCGCACGTGATAGTCGGCCAGCCGCGCCAGCCCCAGGCCCAGCAGCGCCATGTGCCGGACCGTCTCGCCATTGTTCGCCAGGATGCGTGTCGGCACTTCCCGGTCGACCAGCCGCCCTCCGGACTTCAGCGGCCAGACCGCGGCTGCACGGCGGAAGTTGAAGCCCAGGCAGTCGTGCGCCTCCAGGTCGGCCGCGGTCTGCGGCACGCCCCGCCGCTCCAGATAGGCGGGAGAGGCGACGATCCGCCGGCGCACCACGCCAAGCCTCTGGACCAGCAGCGCCGAATCGCTCAAAGGACCGGCGCGGAAGGCGACGTCCACCCGGGCGGCATAGAGGTCCACCACCTCGTCAGTCATCGTCACATCCATCGTGATGCCGGGATGATCGCGTAGAAATTCCGGCAACAGCGGCAGCAGGCAATGCTGGCCGAAAGGGACTGAGGCGTTCACACGGATCAGTCCGGTCGGCGTACGCGCGCCACCGCCGATCTCGGCGTCCAGCGCGTCCATCTCCCCCAGCAGAGCCTCGGCCCGTTCGCGGTAAAGCTCACCTTCCGCGGTCAGGCGAAGTTTCCGGGTCGACCGCTCCACCAGCCGCACGCCCAGTCGCTCCTCCAGCCGGGTGATCAGCTTTGCGGTGGAGGAGGGCGTCATGCCGACATCGCGACCGGCCGCGCTGAAACTGCCATGGGCGGCCACCCGCAGGAACACCCGCATTTCCCAGGCACGAGGATCGCTCATCGAACCATCTTTCACCAACCTTGTCACTGGACGACAAGATCATGGGAACACAGCGGGCATTCCCGTTCCAGACCTTATGACGCACATGGTCTCCCCAGAGCAGTCCCTGCCGGGACAGTCCTTCGAATGGAGACTTTTGAAATGCCTCTCGCACTGCTGGCGCTGGCGATCAGCGCCTATGCGATCGGGACGACCGAGTTCGTCGTCGTCGGCCTTCTGCCCACGGTGGCGGGCGACCTGGACGTCAGCCTGCCGCTGGCGGGGATGGTGGTCAGCGTCTATGCCCTCGGCGTCACCTTCGGCGCGCCGGTCCTGACCGCCCTAACCGGGAGAATCCGGCGCAAGCCGCTGCTGCTCGGGCTGATGGGCGTCTTCGTCGCCGGCAACCTGCTGGCCGGCGTCAGTCCGAATTACGAGACCCTGCTGGTGGCGCGGGTGCTGAGCGCCTTCGCCCATGGCGTCTTCTTCTCCGTCGGGTCGACCATCGCGGCCGATCTGGTGCCGGAGGACAAGCGCGCCTCCGCCATCGCCATGATGTTCTCCGGCCTGACCATCGCCATCGTCACCGGCGTGCCCCTGGGCACCTGGATCGGCCAGACCTTCGGCTGGCGCGCCACCTTCCTGGCGGTTTCGGCCCTGGGCGTCATCGGCGGCCTGGGTGTCGCGGCCCTGGTTCCCGCCCGCCTCAGCCAGCCTCCGGCCGCCGGGCTGGGTGCGCAGGTAGCGGTTCTGGCGAAGCCGCGGCTTCTGCTGGCCTTCGCGATCACCGCACTCGGCTATGGCGGCACCTTCGTCGCCTTCACCTTCCTGGCGCCGATCCTGGAGACGATCACCGGATTCTCCAGCGCCACCGTCAGCCTCGTGCTGGTTCTGTATGGTGCCGCCATCGCCGTCGGCAACGTCATTGGCGGCCGGCTCGCCAACCGCCGGCCGGTGCGGGCGCTGGCCTGGCTGTTCGCCCTGCAAGCGCTGGTGCTGATCGTCTTCACCTTCACCGCCGACGCCAAGATCCCGGCGCTGATCACGCTCGCCGGCATGGGCGCGCTGGCCTTCGCCAACGTCCCCGGGCTTCAGCTCTATGTCGTGCAGTTGGCGCAGCGCCATGCGCCGGGCGCCGTGGACGTGGCATCCGCGCTCAACATCGCTGCCTTCAACCTGGGTATTGCCGCGGGGGCCTTTTTCGGCGGACAAGTGGTGTCGTCGCCGCTCGGCCTCGGCGCCACACCCTGGATCGGCGGACTGTTCGTGCTGGGCGGGCTGGTCCTGACGCTGGCGAGCGGCGCGCTCGACCGGCGTGAACGGGCCGAGCCGGCTGTCTGCTGATAGCGCAGGCCGGCAGTCACGACTTTGAAAAACCGGAGGGAAAGTTGGCTGGGGCGCCAGGATTCGAACCTGGGAATGGCGGTACCAAAAACCGCTGCCTTACCACTTGGCGACGCCCCAACCGGCGCGGCGATCAACTCATATCGCCGGAAGGAGCGGCACCATAATCGGAAGCCCGGCCGAACGCAACAGGCTGTTTTCGAAAAATTTTCGCCGCGAAAACAGCCTCCCGGCAGGTCACCTCCCGACCGATCAGCGTCCCTCCCGGCGCCACGCCATCAACAGGCCGCCCAACACCAGGGCCAGAACCGCACCGACCGGTAGCAGCGGCACTTCGGTGACACCGGTCACCGTATAGTCGCCGTTGGCCCGCAGGCCGATCCAGCCGGAACCGCTCTGGCTGCGGTCGGCCTGGGTGCGGCGCACGTCGATGCCGGGGTTGGGCCCACTGTCGGTGTCGGTGATCCAGTGGATGCCGCCGCCGGTCGCCTCGGCCACCGGCTGCATCCGGTCACCGGTGGAGCGCACGTCGGCCAGTTCGGGCGTGTTGACCGCGCCCACCACGGCCAGCGTCGTCCGCTCCCCGTCTGATATGCGGTAGATGCCGGGCGCGCTGGCCGTCACCGTGGCGATGGCGCGGCCGGTCTTGTCGTCGGCCAGTTGCAGCGTGCTTGTTTGGTCGGACGGATCGGTGAGGGTGACAGAGCGCGGATCCGGGGTGAGGGAACGGCGTTCCACCGTGATGCGGTTGCCGTCCACGCGGGCGCGCAGGTCGTTCTCCTCCAGTTCCGGTTCCTTCATCAGCCAGTGGGCGAGACGGCGCAAAAGCTCCGCCTGCGGACCGCCGCCTTCGAAGCCGCGGCTCCACAGCCAGATCTGGTCGGAGGCAAGCTGCGCCACCCGGCCCTTGCCGACGCGGTCCAGCAGCAGAAGCGGGCGGTTGTCGGCCCCCTGCATGACCACGGTGCCGCCATTTGGGGCGACATCGACCTGATGGAACCAGCGGCCCCAGGTCGGCGGGGCATCGATGCGGTCACCTGGCAGTCCGGCGGTCACCGGATGGCGGCGGCCGACATCGGTGACGGTCGGCAGGAAGGGGCGGTCCACCGTCTGCCCATTGGGGGCGGCGGGGAGAATGGCGCCCAGGGGCGTGCGGTAGAGCGACAGCGGGGAGGCATAGCCCTGGCCCGACGCCTCCAGCAGGGCGCCGCCCTTGCGGACATAGTCGGCGATGTTCTCCAGATACATCTGGGGCAGCACGCCGCGGCGGCGGTAGCGGTCGAAGATGATCAGGTCGAACTCGTCGAGCTTCACCTCGAACAGCTCGCGGATCGGAAAGGCGATCAGCGACAACTCGCGGATCGGCGTGCCGTCCTGCTTCTCGGGCGGGCGCAGGATGGTAAAATGGACCAGATCGACCGCCGGGTCGGCCTTCAGCAGATTGCGCCAGGTGCGCTCGCCGGCATGGGGCTCGCCGGAGACCAGCAGAACGCGCAGCCGGTCGCGGACGCCGTTCACCACCACTGCGGCGCGGTTGTTGGCGAGCGTCAGCTCCTGCTTCGCCGCCTCCACCTCCAGTTCCAGAACATTCTGCCCGCCATGGGTGACCGGCAGGTCGATCCGTACGTCCTGTCCCACCGGAACGCGGATGGTGCCGGGCGCGCCGCCGTCCTGGCGCAGGGTCACCGCGGCGTCGGGGGACTGTCGTCCGGGCATGTCGTCGACGCGGATGGTCAATTCCACCGACTTGCCGACAAGGCCGTAGTTGGGCGCCTGCACGATGGCGATGCGGCGGTCGCCCTCGTTGCGGTCGCCGGTCAGCAGGGTGTGGACGGGGCCGATGTCGGCCAGCTTGCCCGGCACCTGCGGAACGTCGTGCACCTGACCGTCGGTGATGAAGACCGCACCGGCCATGCGGCGGCGCGGAACGTCGGCCATCGCGCGGTTCAGCGCGTCGAACAGATGCGTCTCGTTGATCGTGCCGCCGGTCTCGGCTCCTTCGCCGGTGCGCGCCACGCGCACCTCCAGGTCGTCGAAGCGCTTCAGCCGTTCGGTCAGTTGTTCCACCGCCCGGTCGGTGCGGGCGCGGCGGTCGCCGATGGCCTGGCTGGGCGAATCGTCGACCACGACCACCGCGACATCCTTGATCGGGTCACGCTTCTCCTGCACCAGCGACGGGTTGATCAGGGCCAGCGCCAGCACGATGACGGCCAGCAGGCGAAGCAGCGTGCCGCGCGCCCGGCGCAAGGCGGCGACCAGCACCACCAGCAGGGCGAAGCCGACCAGGGCGCCCAGCACCGGCCAGGGCAGCAGCGGCGCCAGAGCCACCGAAAGTCCGGAGAGCAGATCGACGGGCATTACTGGCCGAACCTTTCCAGGATGGCGGGCACATGGACCTGATCGGCCTTGTAGTTGCCGGTCAGGGCGTACATCACGACATTCACGCCGAAGCGATAGGCCATCTCGCGCTGGCGCTCGCCGCCGGGGATGACCGCGTACATCGGCTGGCCGTTGCGGCTGACCGCCCAGGCGGAGGCCCAGTCGTTGCCGCCGATCACGACGGAGGAGACGCCGTCATTCGCCGGCCCCTCCCGCGCCTCGATCCACAGTTGGCCGCCGGCCTGCCGTCCGGGGAAGTCGGTCAGCAGATAGAAGGACTTGCGCAGCACATGGTCCTGCGGCACCGGCGCCAGCGGCGGGATGTCCAGCCCCTGGACCAGACGCTGCAGAATGCCGGAACCGCCGCCCGGCGCCTGGTCGCGGGTGTCGAACAGGATGGTGCCGCCGCTGCGCATGTATTCGTTCACCCGCTGGCGCGCCTGATCCGACAGCGGCCTCTGCCGGTCGGAGACGGGCCAATAGAGCAGGGGATAGAAGGCCAGCTCGTCCCGCTCGGGATCGACGCCGACCGCTCCCGCCGCCTCCACCGCGGTGCGCAGGCCAAGAACGCTGACCAGCCCCTCCAGCCCGGCGCGCGAGGTGTCGTCGACGCCGCTGTCGCCGGTCTGGACATAGGCGAGATAGGTCTCCGCCGTCACTTTCACGGCATTGTCCTGGTCCTGCGCCCGGACCGGCTGAGGTGCGGCGGTTAGTGCGGCCGCCAGCAGCAGCGCGGCCGCCGCGCCGCCGGCCCCGCGGCGGAGGCGGGGAGCGCGCAGCAGGCCGCGAAGCGCCAGCGCGATCAGCAGGTCAATGGAGAGCAGGGCGAGCGCCGCCGCCAGCAGCGACGGCTTCAACGGCACCTCTCCGCGGCCGCCATAGCCGTCGCGCCCGACACCGGCCGGCAGGGGCGGCAGCGGGTCGATCGTGGTGACGGCGGAGGACAGGTTCAGGGCGCGGCGGGCATCATCGGTCCCGTAGAAGCCCGGCGGATGTCGCGGTCCGATCACGTCGGCGCCGGCATTGCCGGGAATCGGGAAGGCGGTGGGCGGCGGCGGCACCAGCCGTCCGGTGCCGTCCAGCACCTCGACCGGGTCGAGCGAGGTGGTCGCCGCGGTGCCCGTCACGCCGCCGCTGAGCGCCACCAGCCGGCGCAGCATGTCGACATACAGGCCCGACAGCGGCAGGTTCGACCAGTCCGGATTTGCCGTGGTGTGGACCAGCACGATCCAGCCGTCGCCGCGCTTCTGCGAGGTCACCAGCGGCGTGCCGTCGGCCAGACGCGCCCAGGTGCGGTCGGCCAGATCCAGCGCCGGTTCGGCCAGAACCTGACGGTTGACCTGAACGTCGGCGGGGATCGTCAGCCCTTCGAAGGGCGACTTGGCCGGGAAGGGCTGCAGCCGCGCCGGCTCCGACCAGGACAGGGCGCCGCCCAGGGCACGGTCGCCGATGCGCAGGCGGACCGGCACCAGCGTGTCGGCATGCTGGGCCAGACGCGGCCCGGCGAAGCGCAGCAGAACGCCGCCCTTCTTCACCCAATCCTCGATGTCCTGCACCTCGCTGCCGGTCAGGGCGCCGATGTCGGACAGGATCAGCACGGCAAGATCGCGCTTCAGCAGGTCCAGCGTGTCGCCGCGCCGCACCTCGTTGTAGGGCGACAATGCGCGCTCGAGGTAATAGAGGTCCGACAGCAGCGGCTGGCTTTCCCCCTCCGACCGGCCGGAAACCAGCCCGACCGGACGGCGGCGCCAGCGCTCATCCAGCAGCACGGTGGCGCCGGCGGTGGTGTCGCCCTCCACCCGCAGGGCGGCGGCGTCGTTGCGCAGCTCGGTGGGCACGTCCAGACGCACCTCCCGCGTCTTCTGGCCGGGCTCGAAAGCCACGGTCTGCCGGGTCAGCAGGCGGCCATCGGCGGCGGTGAGGCGGACGGTCACCGGCTCCGGCCGGGACGGGTCGGCGCGGACGATGCGGGCGGTCAGCACCGTCCCCTCGCTCGACGGCGGAAGCAGCAGGTGAGGGGGGCGCTCTGCCGAATCGTCGAGCACATCGGCGGAGCCCAGCCGCTGCAGCCCGGCGGCCAACGCCGCGGCGCGCCCGTCGCCGACACCGTCGCTGAGCCAGACCGCGTGGATGGAGCCGCTGCCGTTCGCCTGGGCGGCGACCGCCTTCAGCGCCTCCAGCGCCGCGGCGCGGTCGGTCGGCCAGGGCAGGGGGGCCAGCGCCTGGGCCAGACGGCGGGCCTCGGTGGCGGGCAGGACGGCGCTGGCATGGATCGGCTGGCCATCGGCCGGCGGGGCGGTCGGCAGCAGGATGACCGGGCGTTGTTGGCGCTCGGCCTGGGCGATCATCTCGTCCATCGTGCGCTTGCGCGTCGGCCAGTCGCGGCCGGCGGCCCAGCCATTGTCGACGACCAGCAACAGCGGTCCGCCGCCCGGCAGCGCCGCGCGCGGGTTCAGCAGCGGCCCGGCCAGCGCCAGGATGATCAGCGCCGCCACGATCAGCCGCAGAAGCAGGAGCCACCAGGGCGTGCGGGCCGGCGTCTCCTCCTGCGCGGTCAGGTCGCGCAGGAGGCGGATGGCGGGAAACTGGATGGCGCGCGGCGCCGGCGGCGTGACGCGCAACAGCCACCACAGGACCGGCAAGGCGGCCAGTGCGGTCAAGACCCAGGGGGCGGCGAAGGCGATCGGTCCGAGACCCAGCATTGGCGCGTCTTCAAGAGGGGGAGGGGATCGGCCGCACAAGCCATACGGGCCTGCGGCTGTAAGCGACCGTCATCTCCGCGCAGGCGGGGATCCGGACCTTGGGCTGCGTGGCGCCGCAGGGAGGCCTGGATCCCCGCCTGCGCGGAGATGACGGTGAATGCGGGGGAGGGGACTCCGGCCGCCGCTTCACACCGCCTCCATCGCCATCGCACCCCAGAGGGTGAGCAGCGCGGATTGCGGGGAACGGTCGGTGCGGTGGACGGCGAAGCTCCATCCTGCGGTGCGTGCCAGGGCGGCCAGACCATCCTGCTGCGCCTTCAGGCGTTCGCGGTAGGCCTCGCGCACCGCCTCCACCCGTGGGACCAGCAGGTTCTGCTCGCCCTCCATCCCGTAGAAATCGACGCGGCCGTCATAGGGCAGCGTCTCTTCCGCCGGGTCGAGGATCTGGACCAGATGGCCGCGCAGACCGCGGCCGGTCAGGCCGGCGACGGCGGCATGGATTTCTTGCAAGGGGGACAGCAGGTCGCCGAACAGCACGGTCTGGGCATGGCGGGGCAGGGGCTCCACCCGCGGCAGGGGATCCGGCGACGCGACGGCGCGCGGGTCGGTCATCAGCCGGGCGATGCGGTCGATGGCGGTCTTGCCATGATCGGGGCGCACGCCGCTGTTCAGCAGCGCCACCCGCTCGCCGCCGCGCGCCAGCAGGACGGCGGTGGCGAGCGTCAGCAGGTCGGCCCGCTCGCGCTTGGTCGGCAGGCCGGGGGCGGAGCGGAAATCCATGGAAGGCGAGCGGTCGCGCCACAGCCAGACGCTCTGCGCCGCCTCCCATTCATTCTCGCGCACATAGACCGGCTGGGTCTTGGCCGACTGGCGCCAGTCGATCATCGACGGCGCGTCGCCGGGCTGGTAGCGGCGGAACTGCCAGAAGGTTTCGCCCAGCCCGACGCGGCGCCGGCCGTGCACGCCCTGGGCAACTGTGGCGGCCACCCGCTCCGCCGCGACCAGAAGCGGGGGGAGGGCCGAGGCCAGCTCCTCCGCACGATGGCGGGCGAGCAGCGTCGTTGCCACCGGGGTCTTGGCCGGGGTCTTCGGCTGTGGGGCTGGGCTGCGCGGCATCGCGGCTCCGCTCTGGAGGGGTCACATCAGGGGGGCACAGAGGCGGTCGATGACGTCGTCCAGCGTCACCCCGTCCGCCCGCGCGGCGAAATTCAGCGCCATGCGGTGCTTCAGGATCGGCTTGGCCAGCGCCACCACATCGTCCAGCGAGGGCGACAGCCGGCCGTCCAGAACCGCGCGGGCACGGGCGGCGAGCATCAGCGATTGGCTGGCGCGCGGGCCGGGACCCCAGGCGACGTGCTGGCGCACCTCCATCAGCTCCGACATTTCCGGCCGGCCGCGGCGCACGAGGTCGAGGATGCCGTCGACCACCCCTTCGCCCACCGGAACGCGGCGGACGAGGCGCTGCGCCGCCTGCAGGTCGGCGGCGGACAGCACCGTCACCGCGCGCTCGTCGGCGGAACCCGTGGTGGCGATCATCATCCGGCGTTCCGCCTCGCGGTCCGGGTATTCGACGTCGATCTGCATCAGGAAGCGGTCGAGCTGGGCTTCCGGCAGCGGGTAGGTGCCTTCCTGCTCCAGCGGATTCTGGGTGGCCAGGACGTGGAAGGGCTGGGGCAGCGGATGGTACTGGCCGGCGACCGACACGCGATGCTCCTGCATCGCCTGCAGCAACGCCGACTGGGTGCGCGGGCTGGCGCGGTTGATCTCGTCAGCCATCAGCAATTGGCTGAACACCGGGCCGGGGAGGAAGCGGAAGGACCGGCGGCCGTTGTCGCCCTCCTCCAGCACTTCGGAGCCGAGGATGTCGGCGGGCATCAGGTCGGGCGTGCACTGGATGCGCTTTTCGGCGAGGCCCAGCACGATGCCCAGCGTTTCCACCAGCCGCGTCTTGGCAAGGCCGGGAACGCCGATCAGCAGCACATGGCCGCCAGCCAGCAGCGTGACCAGCGTGCGATCGATCACCTCCTGCTGGCCGAAGATCACGCGGCCGATACGGTCGCGGACGGACGCCAGACGATCGCCCAGCGCCTCGATCTCCTCCATCAGCCGTTGCGGGTCCTCCGGCACGGGAGGCTGCCCCCTCAGGATGTCCTGTGCGCTCAAGGTCTGCTGCTCCCCCGATGATGAGCTGGCCCCGAGATGGGCCGGTTCGGCGTGGCAGTCGCGGTCGTCCGCGACGGGAAACACGGGATCCGCATGGTTGGCCCTGTTCCTGCGCGTTGTCGACACCCATTTTCCGGATCCTGCTGCCGGACCGGGTAGGGCCGACGGACCATTGGAGTGGACCTAACGGTCGAGTGTGGCGAAAATACGCATGTTCGGGGACAAAACGGTTCCCAATTCCATGAAGGTCGGTAACGCGATGGCGAAAGACAAGCGCGCAGATGGGCCAACCGCTTCGGAAACGCCGCCGGATGTTCCGTCCGTGCTGGGCCGGACTCCGACATTGGAGCAGTACGACATCCGCATTGCGCGTGACGGCACCTGGTTCCACAATGGCGATCCGATCCGCCGGATCGAACTGGCAAAGCTGTTTTCCACCGTTCTGCAGCGCGATGACGAGGGCGATTACTGGCTGATCACGCCGGTCGAACGCGGCCGGATCGTGGTGGAGGATGCACCCTTCGTCGCCGTGGAGATGACGGTGGCGGGCAGCGGGGCCGATCAGGTCCTGTCATTCCGCACCAACCTCGACCATTGGGTGGAGGCCGGCCCCGACCATCCGATCCGTGTAGCCGTGAACCCTGAAACCGGGGAGCCGGCACCCTACATCCAGATCAGAAGCCGGCTGGAGGCGCGAATCCTGCGGCCCGTGTTTTACGACATGGTGGAGCGCAGCGAGGCGCGCCGCACCGAAACCGGCGAGTCCGAGGTGGGTCTATGGAGCAACAAGGTCTTCTTCGCGCTGGGCAGGCTGCCTGGCGACTGAGCCTGGAGGAGGTCCGCCGGCGCTTTCCGGCGATGAGCCCCGATGAGACGCCCGTTGAGGCGATTGATGCGGCGGTGGAGAACGCGGTCCGGTCCAACCGGACGGCGCCCCGGCACGCGGCCAAAATCCGCGGCGATCACGATCTGAACCCGGAGATGGGACCGCCGGATAGTTTGCGCGAGGCGGCGGTGCTGGTCCCCCTGGTCGACCGGCCGGAGGAACTGACCGTCATCTTCACCCAGCGCACCGCGACGCTGAGCTCCCATGCCGGCCAGATCAGCTTTCCCGGCGGCCGGATGGAGCCGGAGGATGACGGCCCCGAGGATACCGCGCTGCGCGAAACGGCGGAGGAAATCGGGCTGGAGCGCGGCCGGATCGAAATCGTCGGCCGGCTGGACACCTATGTCACCCGCACCGGTTTCCGGGTGACGCCGGTGGTGGGGGTGGTGACTCCGCCCTTCATCCTGACGCCCGACCCGACCGAGGTGGCGGAGGTGTTCGAGGTGCCGCTGTCCTTCATCCTCGACCCGTCCAACCCGCAGCGCCACAGCCGCGAATTCCTGGGCAAGCCGCGCTGGTTCTACGCCTTTCCATATCCGCAGCGCTACATCTGGGGCGCGACCGCCGGCATGCTGGTGAACCTGCGCGACGTGCTGGGTGCCGCCGCGCGCGAAGCCGGGGAGGGCGGGGCATCCTCCGGTCCGCTCTGACGGCGGTGGAACGGCCATCGGGAATCGGATAGCGTCGCGCACCATGACCGTTGCCGCACGCCTGTCGCCCCAGCCCTGGATGACCGCGCCCGAAAGCCGGGCGGTATTCGCCGCCCTCGACGCGGGCGGCGCCGATGCGCGCTTCGTCGGTGGCTGCGTGCGGGACGCGTGGCTCGGCCGGCCGGTCAAGGACATCGACATCGCCACCCACGCGCCGCCGGAGCGGGTGATTGAACTGCTGGAGGCCGCCGGCATCCGCGTCATCCCGACCGGCATCGCCCATGGCACCGTCACCGCGCTGTGCGGCGGCAAGCCCTACGAGATCACCACGCTGCGGCGCGATGTTGAGACGGATGGCCGCCATGCCCGCGTAGAGTTCACGGACGATTGGGTGGAGGACGCCGCCCGCCGCGACCTGACGATGAATGCCCTGAGCTGCACGCCGGACGGCGCGATGTTCGACCCGTTCGGCGGTCTGGCCGATCTTGCCGCCGGCCGCGTCCGTTTCGTCGGCGAGGCGCGGCGGCGGATCGAGGAGGATGTGCTGCGCCTGCTGCGCTTCTTCCGCTTCCACGCCCATTACGGCCGCGGCGAACCCGATGCCGAGGCTATGGCCGCCTGCCGCGAGTTGGCGCCGCGCCTGCCGACGCTGTCCGGCGAACGGGTGCGGGGAGAGCTGTTCCGCCTGCTGACGGCAGCTTGCGCAGCGGCGGTCTGGCGGCTGATGATGGGGCAGGGGATCATGGTCCACTTGCTGCCGGAGGCGATGGATACCGACCGACTGGATCGGCTGATCGCGGTGGAGCGCGACTTGGGCATCATGCCCGATCCGACCCGCCGGCTGGCCGCGGTGCTGGACAGCGACCGACCGGGAGCGTTGCGCGCGGCGGAAGCGCTCCGGCTGTCCAACCATGAGCGCGACCGGATGCTGGCGCTTGTCGAACCGCCGATGGTTCTGATGCCGTCCGACGACCGCAAGGCGCTGCGCCAGGGGCTTTACCGCATCGGCGATGGCGACCTGTTCTGCGACCTGCTCCTGGTTGCCGCCGCCGTCCATGACGGCCCGCTCGACCTCACCGCGTTGCGCGCGGCGATGTCCGTGGCCGGCGACCTGCCGAACCTTCGCCTGCCGATAGCCGGCCGCGACCTGCTGGAGCTCGGCATCCCGCGCGGCCCGGCGGTCGGCGAAATGCTGAAACGTGTTGAGGGCTGGTGGATCGCCGAGGATTTCCAGCCGGGCCGGGAAGTTTGCCTGGAGATTGCACGCGGTCTGACCGGCGAGCAGCAAACTTGAGCTTGGCCGAAAGGGGGGGCAATGTTGCAACCGGATAGAAATGTCAGTGGTTTGCGCAAAGTAGGACTGTCAGTAGGTCAGGCTTAGGCTTGACGGTGTGTCGGGGGGGGGCGGCCTTTTTCGGCATATCTGGCATGGATGCGTTTGGGATCGGCTCGGCGGCGCGGTCAAGCCCCATCGCCGCTTCGCGGTGCGCCGCAGGCGCAGGGCTTGACGGCGGCGACGATCGCCGAGCCAT